>Ga0209269_1000117_pt1 | contig 127248 bp, 114 predicted proteins | sample MTBAKMMethaMetaG_FD_187455 | JGI IMG/M metagenome (GOLD analysis project Ga0209269, IMG submission 187455) | Enrichment culture microbial communities from Arthur Kill intertidal strait, New Jersey, USA, that are MTBE-degrading - MTBE-AKM (Arthur... | ecosystem: Environmental > Aquatic > Marine...
AACTACGCTCTACTACATGTTCAACGGCCATGCCGATGTTACAGCCTTGATCAATGCTACTGACGCAGTCCAAGCAACCTATTACTATGACGCATTCGGCAATATCATCTCCTCGACAGGGAGTGCCGACAATCCACGCGGGAAGCTTCCCGAGGGCAAGCCCGCATCTTCAAACGAAGTTGAATCGCTTAAGTCACAGCTTCAGGAAATGCAGCTGGAGATCGATATATTGAAGGAAACGATAGAAGTCTTAAAAAAAGACCCCGGCGTCGATCTGACGGAACTAAAAAACCGTGAAAAGGCAGTGATCATCGGCGCCATAAAAGGGAAATATCCACTGCCGCTTCTTTTGAGCAGGGGGCGTGCGGACAAAATCTTGGACTCAGATAGAGACAGGGGGGTGTGCGCATGTATTCTCGAGAGAAACGGATAAAGGCAATTGAAAAAGTAATTCCCAAAATGTAAAGGGAAAATGGAAAGAAACTGCGTTATTTTCAAACAGAAATGATATAATGTTCCATGTGTTTAACCATCATCGATTCATCTTGATCGGGAGGCCGGTATGTTAGGGGTAATCGTCAACACCATAACTGTGATCATCGGCAGCCTTCTTGGCATGCTTCTGAAGAAAAATATCCCCGAAAGCATCACCGGTGCGGTCATGAAAGGCCTCGGCCTGTGTACTTTATATATCGGATGGACGGGTTCCCTAAAGGGAGAAAATACCTTGGTCCTGATCATTTCTATGGCGGTGGGGATCGCAATTGGCCAGGCTATGGATTTGGACGGAAAGCTGAACCGTTTTGCCGAAGGCTTGGAGAGGCGGTTCAAAAAGGAAGGCCGGGGGACCAGCTTTGCCGAAGGGTTCATTACCGCAAGCCTGGTTTTTTGTGTTGGCGCCATGACTATTGTCGGTTCCCTTCAGGCTGGATTGCAGGGAAACCATGAGATGCTTTTTACCAAAGCGACGCTGGATTTTATTTCATCCCTGATTTTTGCCGCTGCGTTAGGTGTGGGGGTGCTCGGCGCTGCTGCGTTTGTTTTTGTGTTTCAAGGATCGATCGTGATGCTGGCTGGACTGGCGGCGCCCTTTTTAAGCGATCGGGTCATTGCCGAAATGACCTGCGCGGGCTCTTTGCTGATTTTTGCCATCGGGCTCAATCTGCTGGGAATCACCAAGCTGAAGGTCATGAATTATTTGCCGGCCATTTTCGTCCCCATCATCCTATGCCTTTTTATGTAGACAGGATATCGAAACAATCGATGCTTCAACGAAATACCGGGAGGTCAACGATGTCAGCCAATGTTGCAAAAAACCACTTTCTTGGGAAAGAAGGTCTCAGAAGACTGAATTGCGCGCAAGCGGTAGCCAGTGCCTTCAAGGAGAAATATGATTTGAGTGCGGAAACGCTGGAAGCGTTCAGGGCATTCGGTTCCGGCTGCGCACCGGAAGGTTTGTGCGGCGCCTATTATGCCGCAAAATATATCCTTGAAAAGAACGAAGCGCAGGGGGAAGCCGATCGCCTGGAACGGTATTTCCTCGAGCAGGCAGGCGATATCCGCTGCAGCCGGATCAGGGCGTGCAGAAAGCTATCCTGTTTGGGCTGTGTCGAAAAGAGCGCGGAATTCCTGGAGAAGAACTAAAAAAAACCATCCATCAGCCTTGCGGGCCGATGGATGGTTTTTTCTTGATGGATCCTTTCATCCGAGAAACAGTTGTTTATTCGACCACCTTGATGGGCGTGTGATCGATTTCTTCTAAATTATCATCCCATAAATACTTTTTGGTTTCGGCGACGATCACAGGACTCAGAATCAGCAGGGAAATCAAGTTGGGAATGGCCATCAAGCCGTTAAAGAGGTCGGCCAGATCCCAAACGAAGTTCAGCGAGAAGACGGAGCCAAGGAAGACGAAGATGATCCAAAGAATGCGGTAAGGGAAGATGGCCTTCTTGCCGAGCAAGTACTCGACCGCTTTCTCCCCGTAATAGGACCAGCCCAGGATCGTGGAGAAGACGAAGGTCAGCAAGCCAACGGTCAAAATCATAGGGCCAATCTTTGGGATAGCGGAAAATGCTTTATTGGTCAGGGCGGCGCCCTTCAAGCCTTCTTGCCAGAAGCCGGAATTGACCAGAACCAAGCCGGTCATCAGGCAGACCACCACGGTATCCCAGAAGGTTCCGGTGGCGGAAACCAGAGCCTGTTTCACAGGATTTCTGGTTTGGGCAGCGGCGGCCACGATGGGGGCGCTGCCGAGACCGGATTCATTGGAGAAAAGCCCGCGGGCAATACCGTAACGCATGGCCATCATGACACCGGCTCCGGCAAAGCCGCCGACGGCAGCTTGGGCCGTAAACGCGCTGCGGATGATCAGACTGACCGTAGCCCCCAGCGTATCGAAACCTATGATGAGGAGCACGAGACAGCCGATGGCGTAGAAAAATGCCATGAAGGGGACGAGAATGTCACATACTTTGGCGATCTTTTTAATGCCGCCCAGGATGACAAGACCCGTCATCGCTGCGATGAAGATGCCGGTGATCCATGGCGGGATCTGGAAGCTCTCATAGACCATGGAAGCCACCGAGTTGGCCTGGACCATGTTGCCGATGCCAAAGGCAGCGATACTGGTAAAGAGGGCGAACAGTACACCGGCCCATTTCATATTCATACCATGCTCGAGGACATACATCGGTCCGCCGGCCATGGTGCCGTCTTTGGTTTTCACACGATATTTTACGGATAATAACGATTCAGAATACTTTGTCGCGATGCCAAAGACACCGGTCAGCCAGCACCATAAAACAGCGCCCGGTCCGCCCAGGCCGACGGCGGTTGCCACGCCGACGATGTTGCCGGTGCCGATCGTGGAGGCTAAAGCTGTAGCCAGTGCGCTGAATTGGCTGACATCCCCTTCGCCGAATTCATCTTTCTTGACTGAAAGCCTGATTGCCTTCAAGGTATAACGCTGGATGAACCGAAGACGGAAGGTCAAAAAAATATGCGTGCCGAACAAAAGAATGATGAGCGGGAAACCCCAAAGCCAACCATCGATTTTTGAGACGAGTGCCGCAATAGATTCCATTGAATCACCTCTCCTTTCATATTTTGACCGTTGCGATCATACCCTCAGTCTAGCATAAAATAAACTATAAAAAAATAGTTATTTAATTGTTGAAACAAGCGATATTTATTATAGATCCAAACGATCAAATTCCAGACGCCGCAGCGGAAATCATACACCGATCCGGTGTCTTTATTCCGTCGTTGTATTGTATAATGAAGTATGTTCATGTCGCGGAGGCATAGCCGATGAAAACGATGTGTTATTTTGAAACCTGTTTTGGCCCCATTGGGATCGCAGCGCAGGATGGTGCGATTACGGATGTCGTCTTCGGGCAGGAGACAGCGATTGCTGACATCACGGCAAAAGAAACCCTGCTGCTTCGGGAAGCCGCTGGGCAGCTTAAATCGTATTTCGAGGGAAAACGAAAAATCTTTGACCTGCCCTTGGCACCCCAAGGCACAGCCTTCCAAAAAGAAGTCTGGGCTGCGCTTCTTACGATCCCCTATGGCGAAACCAGAAGCTACGGGCAAATCGCATCTCAAATCGGCCGGCCTTCAGCCAGCCGCGCTGTCGGAATGGCCAACCACCGCAATCCCATTTCGATCCTGATCCCCTGCCACCGGGTCATCGGGGCCCAAGGAGAACTGGTGGGCTATAGCGGTGGACTTGAATTAAAAGAAAGACTTTTAAATCTGGAAAAGGGGATCCGGCGCCAATGATCCCCCGCAGCCTGCAAAAAGGACCGCCTGGCCGGCCGAAGAAAACGATTCGGCGGCAGGCGGTTTTTCGAAAACCGGGATTTCTTCGGTGCGGCATACTTCTTAAACAATTCTTAAAGGCTTAGCGCCTTGGTTTTTAATGTCCGATTCTTTAGAATGATGGCGGAGGGTGATCGTATGTATAATATTTTGATCTGTGATGACGAAAAGGACATTGTGTCCGCTTTGAGAATCTATCTTTCCGCCGAAGGCTTCCAGACCTTCGAAGCCAGCAATGGACGAGAGGCTTTGGAGCTCCTGGCGGAAAAGGAGATCCATCTGATCCTGATGGATATCATGATGCCCCAGCTGGATGGCATCAGGGCAACAGCCCGGCTCAGGGAGACCCGCAACATCCCGGTGATCCTGCTGACCGCCAAAAGCCAGGATACGGACAAGGTGCTGGGGCTGAACATCGGCGCCGACGATTACGTCACGAAGCCGTTCAATCCTGTGGAGTTGATGGCCCGGGTGAAGGCACAGCTGAGACGGTACATGGATTTGGGCGGTGTGGCAAAGCGTGAGGATGTCCTGCGCATCCATGGCATTGAGCTGGACGACCGGGCCAAACTGGTTACTTTGGACGGAGAGGCGGTCAGCTTGACACCGACGGAGTATGAGATCCTGAAGCTTTTGATGGAAAACCCGGGCAAGGTCTTTTCTTCCTCGCAGATCTACAGCAAAGTATGGAACGACAGCGCCTTCCGGGCAGAAGCTACTGTGGCGGTCCACATCCGCCATCTGAGGGAAAAATTGGAAATCAACCCGGCAGAGCCCCGCTACCTGAAAGTGGTTTGGGGCCAGGGCTACAAAATCGAAGGAGGGGAGCTTCATGAAAAACCTTAAATATCATATGGCTGTCATTATGGCAGCAGCCCTTTTATTTGCGTTGTCGCTGACGGCGGCCTCGGTGGCCATGGCCGGCATCGTCTATATGAGCGAGGACGGGTATTATCGCGCCGGGAGTTATTCGTTTTACAATTCAAGCCTTTGCCGGGATACCACGGATGATTATGCAGACCGGGTGTTCAATGATTATTTTCAGTTATACCGTGAGCCCTTTAAAAATGCGGAGGAGGCCTTCAGGCTGCAGCAGTTTGATATGGAATTCGCGCCGGAAAAGACGAATTTTCTCTTCTCGGTCACGGACCCGGCGGGTAAAGTCCTGCTATCCAATCTGCAGCATACGTCGGTGGGGCAGCAGCGGACCTACGAATACGCCCTGGATGGCGCCGATTACCTGCTGAACGCCTATGTTAAAGCACCCATCGCTGCGGCAGACCGATACGACATGGCCTTCCGGATTTTCAGCGTCCTCTATTCCATGCGTTATATCCTGATCGGGATTTTGGCGGCGGCCATCCTGTCGGGCGGTATTCTGTTTGTATTTCTAATGAATGCGGCAGGGCATCGGAGAGGACAGGAAGGGGTCGTTCTGTCCGGGCAGGATCGGATTCCCTTAGACCTCTACGGAGCTGCGGCGGCCCTCGGTTTGCTGCTGATTTTGCGAGCCAGCGGGGAGCTGGGACGGAGCCTGAGCCATGTCTGGACTGAAAATATCTGGCAGGCGGCTTTGCTGTGCCTGTTGTCCTTGGCGGCATCCTTTATTAGTTTGGCAGCCTGCATGACGATTGCCGCCCGGCTGAAAATGGGCCGGTGGTGGAAAAACACCATCGTTTACCGTATCCTATCTTTGATTGCCAAAGGCTTTGGTTTGATTGGGAATATCCTGAAGACCCTGATCAGCCAGCTGCCCCTTTTGTGGAAAACGACAGGAGCCTATGCGGTTTACTTGCTGACCAATGGATTGTTTGTGATCCTATTTTTCATGTCGATCGATTCCGTTGGGGAGATCCTGATTCCCGTGCTGTGGCTGCTGTTCAATCTGTCCGTTCTGGCGGGGCTGTGTCTGGCTACCCTGCAGCTGGACAAGCTGAAAAAAGGCGGGGAAAAAATCGCGGCAGGGGATTTCAACTGGAAAGTCGATACCCGCGGCATGGTCTGGGACTTCAAAGCCCATGGTGAAAGCCTCAACAGCATCGGCGACGGCATGGCCAAAGCCGTGGAGGAGCATCTGAAAAGCGAACGGCTCAAAACCGAGCTGATCACCAACGTATCCCACGATTTGAAGACCCCGCTGACGTCCATCGTGAATTATGTGGACCTGTTAAAAAAAGAAAAAATTGAAAATCAGAATGTGTTAGAATATATAGAGGTCCTGGACAGGCAGTCCGGCCGGCTGAAAAAGCTGACGGAGGACTTGGTGGAGGCATCCAAAGCTTCCACCGGGAATCTGGCGATGGAACCGGTGCGCACGGATGTTGTGGAACTGCTGAACCAATCCTTCGGCGAATATACTGAACGGTTTGCCGAGAACCAACTGGAGGCTGTGATCCGCACCTCCCAGCCGGAGGTCTTTATTCTTGCCGACGGCAGGCTGCTTTGGCGGGTTTTCGACAATCTGCTCAACAACATCTGCAAATATTCTCAGCCCCATACCCGGGTTTACCTGGATGTGGAGGCAACCGGCGGGAAAGTCATGATCTCTCTGAAAAACATCAGCAAGTACCCGCTGAATCGGACTTCGGAAGAGTTGCTGGAGCGGTTTGCCAGAGGGGACAGCGCACGGACCACGGAGGGCAGCGGTTTGGGTCTGTCCATCGCCAAAAGCCTGACTGAGCTCCAGAAAGGCAGCTTCGAGCTGTCGGTGGACGGGGACCTGTTCAAAGTCATCATCGGTTTCGATCGAATCGACGAATGAATCCGGGATGCAAAATGATGATCAAAGGAGCGACAGCCAATGGACTTGGTCAGGATTGCCCAGGGGTTGGAGAACTTGCCGGAAGCGAGAGAGATCCGGCAGAAAGTTTTTGTGGAAGAGCAAAAATTCGACAATGAGTTTGACGCTATGGATGAAGAGGCTTACCATGTCCTGATTCAAAGAGACGGCGCGGCCGTGGCCACCGGAAGGATCTACCGCAAAGAAGGCGAGGCAGCGACCTTTGTGATCGGCAGAATCGCTGTTTTGAAAGCTTCCCGTGGGCAGAATTTAGGAAGCTTGGTGGTGGAACAATTAGAAAAAGAAGCAGAACGGCTAGGCGGCCATACGGTTCGCCTTTCTGCCCAGGTCAGAGCCAAGGGATTCTATGAAAAAATGGGATACCTTTGTTTTGGCGACGAGTATATGGATGAACATGTCCCCCACATCTGGATGGAAAAAACGATTCAAATCAAGGAGGCGTGATCATGATCATTACAACCACCCCTTCCATTGAAGGAAAAAAGATCACCGAGTACAAAGGCATCGTGTTTGGTGAGGTGATTGCCGGTGTGAACATCATCAAGGATTTTACAGCGGGTCTGTCCAATTTTTTCGGTGGCCGTTCTGCTGCCTATGAGCAGGAACTGATCCAGGCCAGGGAAAGCGCGATGAAGGAAATGGAAGGACGGGCGTTGGAGCTCGGTGCCAATGCTATCGTCGGGGTGGACATCGATTATGAAGTCCTGGGTACCGACAACGGCATGCTGATGGTCACAGCCTCGGGGACGGCTGTCCACTGTCAATGATTCTCGAGGCTCCATGAAGAGAGTCGGTGCGAGCCGTGAATTCCGGGGCAGCGGCCTATGAAATCAAGAGGGGGATGGGATGCATCATGAAGCGAGTGAATCTGTTCTTAGGGCTGACCTTTGTATTGACCTGGGGCGCTGCCTTTGGCCTTATGGCCGCCGGCGGACTCGGCAATCCTTATGCTCAGTTGATTTTTATGGCTTTTATGCTTATTCCGGCGGCATGCGTGATTCTGACACGGGCCATGACCGGGGAAGGCTTCGGGGATATGCGGCTGGCGCTTCACTTTAAAGGAAACATTCGATGGTACCTGGCGGCCTGGTTTTTGCCAAGCTTGCTGATCATTGCCGGGGCTGCCCTGTATTTCATGATTTACTCGGACACCTTTGATCCGACCCTCAGCACCATGGCGGCGGTTTATGCGCAGCAAGGGGTCATGCTGTCGATGAAACGACTGATGCTCACCCAGATGGCCATGGGGATTTTCCTGGCGCCGGCGCTGAATTTTATTCCTGCCCTGGGCGAAGAGCTGGGCTGGAGGGGTTATCTTCTGCCGAAGCTTTGCGAAAAATATCCGGCACCCTTGGCCGCTTTGGTCACCGGCGTGATCTGGGGCCTTTGGCATGCCCCCATGATCGCCATGGGGCACAACTATGGCGTCGGTTATCCGACGGCACCTTACGGGGGGATTGCGGCCATGGTTGTCTTCTGTATCTTCGTCGGTGCCCTGCTGGCCCTGCTTTCCTTAAAAGTCAGGAGCGCTGTGCCGGCTGCCCTGGCCCATGGGGGGCTCAACGGGATGGCCGCCGCCAGCATCTGGTTTTATAAAGGGACGGCCAATCCTTTCATCGGTCCCTTCCCCACCGGGATCATCGGCGGTGCCGGTTTTATCGCGGCAGGGCTGATCTGTTTTTATTTTCTTTCAAAGGGGACGATAGAATCCAATATGATTCGGGAGGCACGGGATGAATCGGGGAATCGTTGAAGTGGATGTCCATGGAATGAATAAATATCAGGCGAAAACCTATCTTGACAGTCAGCTCCGCAGGGCAGGCAAAGAGGTCTACCGTATCCGCGTGATCCACGGGTACCGCAGCGGCACAGAGCTGAAAGAGATGGTCCGCCAGGAATACGGCAGGAAGCATCCAAAGGTGCTCCGGCTGGAGATTGGAATGAACCCCGGGGAAACGGATCTTGTGCTCCGGGAACTGTGAGCTGCCGCATTCAGCAAGCTGGAGTCTGTAACGGGCAGAACCAAGGCTGGCTTGCCTCATGCCGCCCCTGGCGCAAGGCATAAAAAAAAGTACGCCCCGAAAGGCGTACTCCAAAAGCGGATGTTTTATCTATTATCTGTTGTTTGCAAAGCAGTCACGGCAATAGACGGGACGATCATTTTTGGGTTGGAAGGGTACCTGGGTGGGTCTGCCGCACTCGGCGCAAATCACGTCGTAGAGAACTTTCTCAGGACGGCTGGATCCGCCGGCAGCGTTCTTGCGGGCATTACGGCAGGGTTTGCAGCGTTGGGGTTCGTTGGTGAAACCTTTTTCCGCATAAAATTCCTGTTCAGCCACAGTGAAGATGAATTCGGTGCCGCAGTCTTTGCAAACAATGGTTTTGTCGTTGTACATGGAGTGGATTACCTCTTTTTTAATTTATTTTGCTTTTTACAAGCATTAAACCAAGTATATGTGATTTTATCGAGTTTGTCAACAAAAATATATTTAAATCGGATTTACCTGGAAAGGAGCGTTTATGCTCACTTACAATCCATGCAATTTATGTCCCAGGCTCTGCGGTGTGGACCGATTCCGCCATAAGGGCTTTTGCCAAAGCGGCGCAAAGATCAAGGTGGCCCGGGCGGCCCTCCACTTCTGGGAAGAACCCTGCCTCAGCGGAAACCGGGGCAGCGGGACCGTTTTTTTCAGCGGCTGTACGCTGCGCTGCTGTTTCTGCCAAAACTATTCCATCAGCATCGAGGGCTATGGCAGGGAGGTTTCACCGGAACGGCTGGCAGCCATGTTCGAGTCGCTGCAGGATCAAGGAGCCCACAACATCAATCTGGTCACGGCCACCCATTTCTTGCCCGGCTTGCTGCAGGCTCTGGATCTTGCGAAACCCCGGCTCCATATCCCGGTCGTTTATAATTGCGGCGGCTATGAAAGGGTGGAAGTCATCCGGGCCTTGAAGGATTACGTGGATATCTATTTGCCGGATTTCAAATATTGCAGCAGCGAGCTATCCTGGAAATATTCCCAGACGAAGGACTATTTTTCGGCTGCGGCGGCTGCGATCCAGGAAATGGTCCGGCTGACCGGCCCATTGGTTTTCGATGCGGAAGGGATCATGCAGAAGGGCGTCATCATCCGGCATCTGGTGCTGCCCGGCGCTCGAAAGGATTCGATGGCGATTTTAAATTGGATCCATGACCACCTGCCAGAAAATCATTATGTGCTAAGCCTGATGAGTCAGTACACGCCTTGTTACAAGAGCTGTGAGCATCCGGAAATCGATCGGCGGCTAACCACGGCCGAGTATCAGTCGGTGGTCCGTGAGGCTTTGCGACTGGGATTGGACAGCGGCTATATCCAGGAAAGGGCCAGTGCCCGGGCAGAATATACACCACCCTTTGATCTGGAAGGGGTTTGAAGCCCGAAAATAATAAGGTAACGGCCACGGGTCCGACCAGCCCGAAGCCGTTTCATTGGCATGCAGCCTCTTAGCGAGGTAAGGCCGAGCTTAGAGACGCAGCCCGCATACCGCAGCGAAGTGGGGGTATGCGTACCTTTTATAAAAGTGTTAGCAGAGATCCAGAAAATACTGATGGACGCTGAGGTCTTCCGTCAATTCCGGATGAAAGGCAGTAACAAGAATGCTTCCTTGGCGGGCGGCCACCACGCGGTTCTGGACCTCCGCCAATATTTCCACGCCTTCGGCGGCCTTAGCGATAAAGGGGGCCCTGATGAAGGTCATGGGGATCTCCCCGACGCCTGCAAAGGGTGCAATGGCATGGAAACTGCCAAGCTGTCTGCCGAAGGCATTGCGTTGGGCCGTAATATCGATGGCGGACAGGTATCGGTTTGAGTCGTTGGCAATTTCCTTGGACAGAAGGATCAGTCCGGCACAGGTTCCGAAAACCGGTGTGCCCTTCTGGATGCGCTGCCGCAGGGGTTCAAAAAGATCCAGTTCCCGCAGCAGTTTTCCGATGGTGGTGCTTTCACCGCCGGGCAGGATGAGACCGTCGAGGGGCTTGTTTTCCAAATCGGCCTTTTGCCGGATCTCAAAAGAAGGGATGCCCAAGTGGTCCAAAGCATGGATGTGCTCGATGAAGCCGCCCTGGAGGGCCAAAACGCCGATCATCCTATTGACCCCGTTCAGCCATCAGCAGGGCAATCTCCTGCTCGTTGATGCCCACCATGGCTTCTCCCAGATCTTCGGAAAGACTGGCCAGCAGCTTGGCATCCTTAAAATTGGTCACGGCTTTGACGATGGCTTCAGCCCGGCGGGCAGGATTGCCGGATTTGAAGATGCCGGAGCCCACGAATACGCCTTCTGCCCCAAGCTGCATCATCAAGGCGGCGTCTGCCGGCGTCGCCACACCCCCGGCGGCGAAGTTGACCACAGGGAGCTTGCCCTGGTCATGAACATATTGGACCAGGTCATAGGGGACCTGAAGATCTTTGGCTGCATGAAACAGTTCATCTTCCCGCTGATTTTGCAGTTTGCGGATATCCTGGCTGATCCGCCGCATGTGCCGGACAGCCTGCACGATGTCGCCGGTTCCAGGTTCGCCTTTGGTACGGATCATGGAAGCGCCTTCAGCGATCCGGCGCAGGGCCTCCCCAAGATCCTTTGCACCACAGACAAAGGGAACGTTAAATTTAGTCTTGTCAATATGGTATTTGTCATCGGCGGGGGACAGGACTTCGCTTTCATCGATGTAGTCGATTTCAACGGCCTGCAGGATCTGGGCTTCTGTAAAATGCCCGATGCGGACCTTGGCCATGACCGGAATAGAAACGGCTTCCTGGATTTCGCGGATCATTTTAGGATCGCTCATTCGGGATACGCCGCCTGCGGCACGAATGTCGGCGGGAATCCTTTCCAAGGCCATGACGGCGCAGGCGCCGGCTTTTTCAGCGATCCGTGCCTGCTCCGGCGTGGTGACATCCATAATCACACCGCCTTTCAGCATCTGGGCAAGGTTTTTGTTCAGCTCATAACGGTTATTCATTTCAATTCCCTCTTTCTAATGTTGATCTATTGACGAATTATAAGGTGATGGTATGATTATAAAAAGCAACTGACCATAAAGAAAGTACCAGAATGATATAAGTTCATGGTGCCAGTTTAGGAGTATCGGTATGAATATGTTAACCATCACCCTGGATCCCAGAGCGAAAGAACCACTTTATGAACAACTTTACGGCTATATAAAAATGGAGATTCAGAGCGGCCGGTTTCCTTGCGGCGGAAAGCTGCCTTCCAAACGAGAGCTTGCGGCGCATCTCCAATGCAGCCGGAACACGATCCAGAATGCTTACAGCCAGCTGCTCTCAGAGGGCTACATATCGGCCAAGGCAAGAAGCGGGTATTATATTGCTGAAATGGATGGAATCATCGGACTGAAGCCGACGGCGCCGGCTGAGGCCGATGACGCGGTACAATCAGGGGAGGCCATCTATAACTTTTCGTATCATGGCGTTGATGGGGAAAGCTTTCCCTATGCGGCCTGGAGGAAGATCACGAAGGATGTGATCGATGAATATGACCCCGACCTGCTTCGACTGGGCCATCCCCAGGGGGATTTCAAGCTGAGGTCTGCCATCGCCCATTATCTTCACCAGTCCAGGGGGGTCGTCTGTTCGCCTCGGCAAATCGTGATCAGCGCCGGGACTGAATTTTTACTGCAGCTGCTGATTCAGATGTTCAGCGAGGACTGCATCTATGCCTTGGAGAATCCGGGTTATGAAAAATTAAGTCAGCTGCTGCGAAGCAGCCGGGCAGATTATGTGCCGGTCCCATTGGATGAGAAGGGAATGATTCCGGAGGCTTTGATCCAAAGCGGTGCCCATGCGGCCTTCATCACGCCGTCCCATCAGTTTCCAACGGGATGCATCATGCCGGCCAGCCGTCGGATCCAGCTCCTGAAATGGGCCAATCAAGGCGATAACCGGTATATCATCGAGGATGATTATGACAGTGAATTCAAATACAGCGGCAAGCCGATCCCTTCCCTGCAAGGACTGGATCATGGAGGGAAAGTCATTTACATCGGCGCGTTCTCCAAATCCTTGACGCCCTCCATCCGAATCAGCTATATGGTTCTGCCGGAGAAGCTTCTGGAGGTATACCTTCATAGGATGACATTTTATATTTGTCCGGTCCCGGTATTTGAACAGAAAGCCCTTTTCCGGTTTATTTCTCTAGGCCATTTTGAACGGCATTTGAATCGCATGCGCAAAGTCTATAAAAAAAAGCGTGAGGTTTTGGCGAACGTGATCCAGAAGCTGATGCCCGGGGCGGAAATCATTGGCGCCAATGTGGGCTTGCATTTCCTGCTGAGGATCCGCAATGGGATGAATGAGGATGAACTGATTGCCGCCGCCCGGAGGCTGGGCGTCAAGGTTTACGGCTTATCCCAATACGCAATGGGTGATGTTCCGGCTGGACAACAACCCCTGATTCTGCTGGGCTACGCCGCCATGAAGGAAAAGGATCTGGAAACGGCGGCCGGCTTGCTGAAAAAAGCATGGTTTTAAGGGAAAAGGATGACGGATATGACAATGACATGATACAATCAGGAAAGAATGCTTTGGCTTCAAATAAACAGCTTGAGAGGTTCTCTGATGCATCAATGGATCATTCACATCATGGATCAATTTGGCTACATGGGGATCGTGCTTCTGATCGCCATTGAAAATATCTTTCCGCCGATTCCCTCGGAAGTGATCCTCACCTTTGGCGGCTTCATGACCACCTATACCCGCCTGACGATAGCGGGTGTGATCTTGTCGGCCACAGCCGGTTCCATGATCGGCGCCGTCATACTCTATGGGCTAGGTCGCCAGTTAAGCCCCCGGAGGCTGCAGCGGCTGCTGGACAGCGCCTGGGCAAGGGCCTTGCGTTTCCAGAAAAACGATGTGGACAAAGCCGTCGGCTGGTTTGAACGGCACGGCAAAACCACGGTTTTCGTTTGTCGTTTCATTCCGGTAATGCGAAGTCTGATTTCGATTCCGGCCGGCATCTCCCGGATGGCGATGCCGCAGTTTCTGCTGCTGACCACCCTGGGCACGGTCTTATGGAATACGCTGCTGGTTTCTTTGGGCGCTTTTGCCGGCGAAGCCTGGAGAAACATTGCCGGATACATGGATCTATATTCAACGGCCGTGCTGACGGTCATGTCGGCGGCGGTCCTGACGGCAGGGCTCTTGTTCTATAGAAAACGGAAAGCGGCCGCATCCAAAAAGTAAAGCCAGCCGAATCGGCTGCGGGCAGACGGGAGGCTGGTTGACGGCAGGGCCGCGGTGTGCTACAATACCACCTAATTGAATACGGGGGAGCTTGTGGGCAGGCTGAGAGGAAGTGGTGCGACTTCGACCCCTATAACCTGATTTGGATAATGCCAACGTAGGGATGGAACGCTGAGGTCGTCATGGTTTATGCGGGAAACACCGGTTGGTGTTTCCCGTTCTTTTTTGTCTCAACTGCACAGGACATCGCGGCCGGCAGTGCCGACCAAGCGAATAAACGGAGGGATTCGATGTTAGAGAAAGTATTTCTTAATGTGAAAGGGAAGCAGCCCCTGGTCCATTGCATCACCAACTATGTGACGGTCAATGACTGCGCCAACATACTGCTGGCGGCCGGCGGCTCTCCCATTATGGCCGACGACCTTCGGGAAGCGGCGGAAATCACCGCCTTGTGCAGCAGCCTATGCCTGAATACCGGAACGCTGAATGAACGCACGGTCCGGTCCATGCTGGCTTCCGGGAAAGAAGCCAACCGGCTCGGCAGGCCTGTGGTTTTGGATCCGGTGGGGGCAGGCGCCTCCGAATTCAGGACAGCCACGGCCTTTGAGCTTCTGCGGCAGGTCCGGTTTACGGCGATTCGCGGCAACAGCTCGGAGATCAAGACCATTGCCAAAGGCTCGGGTACCACCAAGGGTGTCGATGCGGATCAAAACGATGCGGTTTCCAGCCAGAACCTGGATTCCATGATTGCCTTCGCCAAGGATCTGAGCGCCCGGACTGGTGCCGTCATCGCCATCACCGGGGCCATCGATGTCGTGGCGGACAGCGATTCGGCGTATGTGATCACCAACGGCCACCCGATGATGGCCAAAATAACAGGGACTGGCTGCATGCTGTCGGCCTTGATGGCGGCCTTTGCCGCGGCCAATGCCGATCATGTGCTGGAGGCGGCCGCGGCGGCCGTATGCCTGATGGGGTTGAGCGGAGAAATGGCTTATCAAAAAACGGCAGAACAGGACGGAGGGACCGCAGCCTTTCGCATGCATCTGATCGATGCCGTCAGCCAAATGACCGCAGACCAGCTGAAAGGAGGCGCCCGGATTGAGAAGCGGTAAAGATGACCTGCTGCTCTATGCAGTGACCGACCGGTCGTGGCTCAAGGAACAATCTCTGACGCTGCAGACTGAGAAAGCCATCCAGGCGGGGGCCACCTTCATTCAGCTGCGGGAAAAAAACCTGGGCTATGAAGCGTTTTTAGCCCAGGCCCGGGAGATTCAGACCCTCACATCCCATTACCATGTACCAATGGTCATCAACGATAACCTCGAGGTGGCTCTGGCCTGCGGGGCAGACGGCGTTCACATTGGACAAAAGGACAGGCCGGCCGCTGAGGCGCGGCGTCTGCTGGGCTCCGGCAAAATCATAGGCGTATCGGTACAGACGGTGCCCCAGGCTATTGCTGCCCAGGAAAGCGGCGCCGATTATCTGGGGGTGGGAGCCGTATTTCAGACCGCCACCAAAAAGGATGCCGCAGAGGTATCCTATGAGACACTGCAGGCCATATGCGGTGCGGTGCGGATTCCGGTGGTGGCCATCGGAGGGATCCGGAAGGACAACATGATGAAGCTGGCCGGCAGCGGCATTGCCGGTGTGGCTGTGGTTTCCGCAATCTATGCACAACCGGATATCCGGTTGGCTACGGCGGAATTGCGGCGGCTGGCAGAATCGGTCGTTTATGGAAGGGCCGGCTCATGAAAAGCGTATTGACCATTGCCGGCTCGGATTGCAGCGGCGGCGCCGGAATCCAGGCAGACATCAAGACCATTACGGTCCATCGCATGTATGCCATGAGCGTCATCACAGCGCTGACAGCCCAGAATACCACCGGCGTCTATGGGGTCCGGGATGTGCCGGCGGACATGGCGGCGCTTCAAATCGATTGTATTTTTAAGGATATCCGTCCCGATGCGGTCAAGATCGGCATGGTGTCCAGCCGCGAAATGATCCGGACCATTGCGGACCGCTTGACCGAATACCGGGCACAGAATATTGTCCTGGATCCGGTCATGGTTTCCTCCAGCGGCAGCAGCTTGCTGGCACCGTCTGCAATCGATACGCTGATGGACAGGCTTCTGCCTTTGGCGGTCCTGGCGACGCCCAATCTGCCGGAAGCGGAGAAGCTGTGCGGGTTCCCCATTGCAAGTCGGGAGGATCGGATCAAGGCGGCCCGCTTGATCGTCCGGCATACCGGCCGCGCCATTCTGATCAAAGGGGGGCATGCTGCCGGGGACGCGGATGATCTGTTGTTTGCCGACGGGTGCGCCCAATGGTTCGAGGGCACCCGCATTCCCAATCCCAATACCCACGGGACCGGCTGTACCCTTTCCTCGGCCATTGCCTGCAATCTGGCCGCTGGACTGTCCTTGGACCAATCGGTCCGAAAGGCCAAAGCCTATGTGGCGGGGGCCATCCGGGCGGGTCTGGATTTGGGAAAGGGATCCGGTCCTCTGGATCATGGCTATTGCATTCACTGAAAAAGAAAGCCGCTCTTCCCGGCGGGGAAGAGCGGCGCACTTTGAAGGCCGTTGCCGGCTGCGGGTCAATATTCTTTTCGGATGCCAAATTCCGCGGTTTCGATCCGATCCATGGGACGATCCAGATACTGGATCAGATCATCAAAAATGGTGTAGTGATCCTTTTCTTGTTCAACCAGGAAAGTGAAGAGCTTTTTATCGTCATCCGTGACGGATTGCGACAAAAATTTTTCATAAAGCGCAATGCTCTGTTTCTCCTTTTCCAGGGCGCCGCGATAGATTTCCAATTGTTCCGGGGTTTTCCAGACTTTGGCGGTCATATCGACAGCTTCCGAAAAAATCTTTTTGGATTCTGCCAAAGCATCGAATTCCGTCAGTTCATACGATGTTTTGTCAAAGCGCTTTTGCAGGATCTGCGCATGCTTTTTCTCATCCTTCGCCAGCATCGTGAATAGTTTTTTTAAATGAGCGTTGGTGGTTGCTTCCGCTTGCCGTTTGTAATAGTTTTCCCCGTCAAGCTCCATGGTGATCGCTACGGCTAAACCATTCATAGTCTCATCTCCTCTTCAAAAACGATTCCGCCATGATAACAGAAAATTGCGACTTTTGTTCCAACGGGCTTCTTAAGTTGATTATACTATATCAGATCATATTTTCAAAGTCATTGAAAATATGCAGCAGCCCATCGGGTGGATTGACAATTGCAGCGAAAGCATTCAAAATTAAAGTGAAGTGACAGAAAATTATGAAAAAACTTTCCGACCGTTTCGAACGACTTGGATATTCATGAGGATCAGCCCAGGGCATACAGGGCAGAGGAGGGATCGAGATGGAATTAAAACAGATCTATACCCCCGGACTTGCACATCTTTCGTATGTATTCAGCGGAAAAACCTCCTGCATTGTGGTTGATCCGGCCCGCGAGATCAGCCAGTACATCCGGATTGCCAAGAACATGGGCAAGCCGATCGCCGCCATCCTGAAAACTCATCTCCATGCGGATTTTGTGTCGGGACATCGGGAGCTGGCCCGGATGACCGGGGCCAGGATCTATATCTCCCAAAAGGCCGAGGCGGATTTCGCCCATCATGGCCTGCAGGATGGGGAAGTGCTGTATATCGATTCCTTCTCGGTCCGAATGCTGGAAACGCCGGGGCATACGCCCGAAAGCTCTGTTTTTGTGGTGGCCGATCTGGAAAGGGGACCCGTCCCAACCCTGGTTTTTACAGGAGACACCTTGCTGGTGGGTGATGTAGGCCGTCCGGACCTATTCTCGGAGCGGGAGGAGGAATTGGCGGCGTCGCTGTACCAAAGCCTTCGACGGATCGAAGAACTGGGCGACCATGTGGAGGTTTATCCGGCACACGGCGCAGGATCCTTATGCGGCAAGAGGCTGTCTCCCAAGCTATCCTCAACCATTGGCACGGAACGTCTATATAATATTCCGCTCAACACGCATCCGCAAAGCAAATTCATCGAAAAGCTGCTCCGGGATATGCCCGAAGTTCCGAGCCATTTCAGCCGCTGTTCTGAAATAAACCGCAGGGGCCCTGCCTTAAGCAGCGAACTGACCCGGCCTAAGCCCTATCAGCCCAAAGATTTTGCGGATTTATTGGATCGAGGATGTCTGGCGGTGGATACAAGGGATGTGCTGCCGATTTGTGCAGCCCATATCCCGGGCGCTTTTGGCCTGAGCCTCAAAGGCAATTTTGGCACATCCGCCGGATGGAGCCTTCCTCCCGATGTCCCGCTGCTGCTGGTGGCGGACTCAAAGGAAAACCTGGAGGAGGCTGTAAAAGGCTTGCATGCTGTGGGTCTGGACCATGTGATCGGTTATCTGGACGGCGGTATGGAGGCCTGGGTTGCCAGCGGACGTAAAACAGCCAGGATCGAGTGCCTGGCTGCCGAAGAATTGTATGTCCGACGGAATGACCCGTCCCTGACCCTGGTGGACGCCAGGCTTAAAGGGGAATTTAAGCGAGGCCATATTTTCGGAGCGGTCCATGTGACAGCGCCGAAGGTGGCTGGGCATTATGGTGAATGGAAGCGTTCCGGAGCATTGGCTTTCGTCTGTACGCTGGGCACCCAGTCGCTGCTGGCAGCCACTTTGCTGATGCGGCTTGACAGCAATCTGAAGATCTATGTCATGATCGGCGGCATCAAAGCCTGGGAAGCCATGGATTATCCCTTGGTCAAATGATCCAAAACACAAAGGGGCGCAGGAAGTGCGCCTCTTTTCCATGCTTATACTTATTTCACAACGATAGGGGACGCTTGTTTTTCCCTGACCCATCCGATCCTTTGCGGCCATTCTGAATGATCCTGCAATTCCCGGAGCAGGTCCGCCGCATCCTTCTCGGCAGCCGAAATCAAGAGACCGCCGGAGGTCTGGGGATCAAAAAGGACATCCTGGAGGCGCAAAGGGAGACCCTCCGCAAAAGCCGCCGAGGCGGCGGCGAAGCTGCGGTTGCGGTAGACGCCAGCCGGCAGGATGCCCATGGCGGCAAAATCCAGAGCTCCGGGCAGAACCGGGATGGCGCCGCTGTCCAATTCGATGGTCACACCTGAACCTTGGGCCATTTCAAGACTATGGCCTAATAGGCCGAAGCCGGTGACGTCGGTACAGCTGTGGACCTCATACTGAACCATGATGTCACGGGCTTTTTTATTGAGCGTGGCCATCAAATCAAAAACCTGTTTTTCCTGTTCCGGAGGAAGGAGGCCAGCTTTGGCGGCGGTGGTCAGGATCCCGATCCCGATCGGCTTGGTCAGGATCAGGACATCCCCTGGCCGGGCGCTGCTGTTGGCCAGGTGTTTTTCCGGATGGACCAAGCCGGTTACCGAGAGACCGTACAAAGGTTCCGGACCCTCGATGCTGTGGCCGCCGGAGATCAGGGCGCCGGCTTCATACACCTTTTCGTAACCGCCCCGCAGGATCTCCCGGACCGTCTCGGAGGCCATGGCTTTTGTGACACAAAGGATGTTCATGGCCAGGACCGGCTCTGCCCCCATGGCATAAATATCGCTCAAAGCGTTGGCCGCAGCGATTTGACCGAAGGTAAAAGGGTCATCCGCGATGGGCGGGAAGAAGTCCAGGGTTTGCACGATGGCGATTTCCGGCGTCAGCTGAAAAACCGAGGCGTCATCGCTTTTGTCATAGCCCACCAAAAGCCGCGGATCCTTTCGGACCGGCATGTCTGCCAGGAGCTGGGCCAGGGTGCCGGCGCCAACCTTGGCGCCGCAGCCGGCGCATTGAGCCAGCTTGGTCAGCTTGACGGAGGTTTCCATCTTATTTTCCCCCCTCTGTCCGGAGGATGGACGAATTGAGGATCAGCGAAGGATTCAGGTGAAGGATCGCTTCCAGAACGCCGCCGCCAATGGCCAGGGCTTTATCGGAAACGGTGTAGCAGTGGCTCAGTTCGCAGCGGGGATCGATGTCGCCGGATTTCATCCCGCTCTGGACCGGAATCCCCTCAGGCAGGATACCTCGCAAAATGCCGCTGATCTGGGCTGTGACCGGCCAAAGCTTCCCCTGGGAATCTTCTACGGAAGCCACGGCTTGCCCGGTCGTGATGGTGTCGCCGATTTTTGACAGCGGGATAAACTTTCCGGCGCAAGGGGCGCGGAGAACCCGTTCGGTGGTAAAGCCGCCGATGCTGCCGGGGCTGCCGGTGTTGGGCAGAGCGCCGCCATGGTAGATCGGCCGGCCCAAGGTGTGTCCCCGCATGGTTTCGATCACGCAGTGGCAGTCGGCACCGGCTGTAAAACCCGGTCCGAGTGCAAGGACCAGGGGCGCATCCGTGATGGCCGTGTTGATGTTGTGTTTGGCCAGGATGGCGTCGATCAGGATGTCAGGCTTCAGCACCGTGCGGCAGGCTGCCTCCGGATCAGCCAGGACTGCGATGTCGCCGGACGCGGCGATGGCTAATGCCTCCTGCGGGTCCGCAGCATGGCGGCCGGTCACATCCTCGACGGTGGCCCAGCCTTCTGTAATGGCCGGAGAAAAGGCAACCGTCCGGCGGATCGCCGTTGGCTGGGACAAATCGGTCATGACGACCTGAAAGTTGCAGTGCCTCAAACGAAGTGCGACACCCGATGCCAGATCCCCGGCGCCTTTGATCAAGATGAGCATGATGATCCCCTTCCTTTGATGAGACGGTGCAAGACCGGCACCGCCGATTGCAGCGACGTGATATAGACTTGACCGGCACCCAGCTCCGACAGGAGCCGGGCTGTGCGCAGGGCTTCCGCCGGCGGATGGACTTCCAGCACGCCATCCGGCGTCAAGGCGTCGGCCTGATTCAGCAGGATGCTCAGACGGGCGCCGGCAGGGAGATCCTTCAGCTGGCCTTGAGGATGATAAACCAGACGGGCCAGGTCTTCAGGGGCTACCCGGTGCTGCGGGCTGCAGCCAAGACGCTGGACGGCCAGATGGGAACGGTGGCAGACTTCCTGCAAAGGCCTGCCGAGGGCCGACAGGCCGGCCAAGGCCAGCACATGATCGGTCTGGGGCGGATACACCGGTTCATATTCAGCAGGGGCTTTTAAGGGGAGCTCGCGGGACCCGTCTGCCTCCACCAGCACATAATCCGCCAGCTGAGGCAGACATTCAAGCAAGACCGCGGGGGGACCCTTCATTTTCCCCTCGGCCTGTTCCTTGGGCCCGGCAGTTTGCAGGATGGCCAGAAGCGGATGCTGCACCAAGGCATTTGAGATGGCCGGGAGCAATTCCTTGCCGCACAGCGGATCGCTGTCGGAGGAAACCGTCTCCAGAAGCAAGGGGACTTGACCGGGAACCGGTTTGCGGATGTGTGTGGTGGTGGTCACAATAACCCGGTTTCCGGCGGCCGACAGCGCATGGGCCAGCATAAACATCAGGGTCGTTTTGCCCCCGCCGCCGATGATGGCAATGGTTTGCCCCCTGTCCCGGCGTTTTGGACCAATATCCAAAGCATCGGACAGCAGGGGCTGGATCAGGAAACGGCGGACCAGTTTCCCGATCTTGTCCAGATTCATCGAAGTGATCTCGTAAAAACGTGCCAGCGGATGCGCCTGAAGCAGACCTATGACCGGGTCGGCCGGGTTTTTGATCAAGCCGATGATTTGGCAGGGCTTGCCCATCGCCGCCAGCACCTGTTGCGGATCAATCTGTTCACCGGGTGCCTTTCCGGAGGTGAGAATCGCCAGAACCGTGCTGCCCCGGGGGATATTATCCGCAAGGCTGCCGGCGGTAAAAATGAAGGGCTGGATGCCAGTTTCAGCCAAAGCGTTCCGGATCAGCCCCGAGATGCTGCCGGCATCGCCGCCACACAGAAATAGATGCATCGTTTCCTCCTTGCCGGTCTTTGCCAGAATCCGTTTTTCATACGTTCATTGTAAGCCAATATCGTTATACGTTCAAGAAGATAACGATAAAAATGGCATAGAATTGCCGACCCTCCGGCTTGCGGGGCGTCTCCCGCCGACTTTGCCGGATGCTTGCGAACCTGCAGCGCGTGTGATAGACTTACGCTCAGATTAAAAGGCGCGCCACATATTCAATGTCAAACCCTTTGGAGAGGATGCAACGGCTTATGCAGAATGTTTACCTGGACCAAGCGGCGACCAGCTTCCCGAAAGCACCGGGCATCAGCGGTGCGATGACAGAATATATCGATAAAATCGGCTCCAACCTGAATCGCAGCAGCAATGAATTGGCCGCTGCAGCCGCACGGACCACCCTGGAGACCAGGGAATTGCTGTGCCGGCTGTTCGGCTTCCCGGACAGCGCCCATGTGGTGTTCACTCCAGGTGTTACCTATAGTTTGAATTACGTCCTGAAAGGCTTTCTAAAACCCGGGGACCATTGCGTGGTCAGCAGCATGGAGCATAACGCCGTCGTTCGGCCGCTGATTCAGCTGAGCCGTCAAGGCGTGGCCATCGACCGGGCGCCTTGCGACCGGGAGGGGAATCTGCTGCTTCCTCAATTTGAGGTGCTGTTGAGACCTGAAACGAGGCTGGTGGTCATGACCCATGCCTCCAACGTGAGCGGGACGATTCTGCCGGTACCGGAGGTGGGTGCCTTATGCCGGAAACGTGGGATCGCCTTTGTTTTGGATGCGGCCCAGACGGCAGGACATCTTGACCTGGATTTTGAAGCCATGGGTCTGAGCGCCCTCTGTTTTGCGGGACATAAAGGTCTGCTGGGGCCCGCTGGTGTCGGAGGGATGCTGTTATCGCCGGAACTGGCCCAAAGCATGGAGCCTTTGATTGCCGGCGGCACCGGATCCGTTTCGGATTCCGAAGAGATGCCGGATTTCATGCCGGACCGGTTTGAGGCGGGAACCATGAACATCCCGGGGATCTACGGACTGAACCGGGCTTTGAAATATATCCTGGAGATGACGCCTCAAGCCCTTCGGGAGAAGGAAATGGCTTTGGTCGCGCAGTTTATAGAGGAACTTCGGGACCTCCCCGGCTTGCGGCTGGTGGGAGAACCGGATCTGGCGCGCCGTGTGGGGGTCGTTTCGCTGGACTTTTTGAACCGTGACCATGGGGAAGTCAGCTATCAGCTTTCCGAGCGATACGGCATCCTGACGCGATGCGGCCTTCATTGCGCGCCATGGGCCCACAAAACCCTGGGGACTTTCCCGCAGGGTACGGTGCGGTTTTCCTTCAGCCACTTCAATACCGAAGCGGAAGTGGCCGCGGCGGCCGTGGCGGTACGCTCGTTGATCTGAATGGATCGGAAAAACATGAAGGGACGGATGATTCCGTCCCTTCTTTCATGGATAGGCGTTGTGCTGTGAGGTCAAGGTTGCTGATTGACCCATTGGATCAGCTCCGCGGCAATGCTGACGGCAATCTCGGCAGGGGTTTGGGCCTGGATCGGCAAGCCGATGGGGGAATGGATCCGCGCAAGGCGTTCTTCGGTGATCCCTTGCTTTCGCAGGCGGTCGTACATGATCGTGCGCTTATGACGGCTGCCGATCATGCCGATATAGGCGGCCCGGTCATCTCTTGCCAAGGCCCAGTCGAGGCATTGGGAATCCCCCAGATGGCCTCGGGTCATGATGGCGATATACGTTTCTTCGTCCACCGGCAAATCGGGAATGTGGTCGAAGTCCGGCACCAGAACGCGGTGGGATTCAGGGAAACGGTGCTCGTCAAGAAATTCCTGACGGTCATCCAAAACGGTGGTTTCAAAGCCAAGCAGATTGCATACTTTGGCCGTATCCAAGGCCACGTGGCCGGCGCCGAATAGGTACATTCTGCCCCTCGGGCGCAGAGGACGGGCAAATAGGCTGATTCCCGGCATATGCTGGGTGTGCATTGATGAGTGGGCGGCATCCAGAGCATAGGGCTGCAGAGCCTCCGGCAAGTCGGGAATGGAGTGGCATTGACCCTGTTCGTCCACAAAGACCAGGTAATGGTTTTGATGGTCGATCAGGGTGACCAGCCAGCCTTTCCGGCGTTCATCTTCAGCCTTCTGAAGTTTCCGGAAGGTGGGGAGCTGGATGGGCTGAACGCATTGGAGCAGAATACGGACAATGCCGCCGCAGATCATATCACTTTCGGCCGCGTCGCTTCCGGTCATGTTGACGGTAAGAAGACTGGCCTTATTCCCGGTGATGATTTCAGGGCCGCGGGCAATGGCCTGGGCCTCACTGCTGCCGCCGCCCAAGGTGCCGATGATCCGGCCGTCGGCCCGGATGATCATCTGCGTACCGATGCCGCGGGGCGTGGAGCCCTGCTGTTCAATGATGGTGGCCAGGGCAAAGGCCTCGCCGGCCTCCAGAAGAGCCAGCGCAGAAGGGATGATTTGCATATTGAGCTCCTTTCTCTTCAAGGGAAGGGATTAGGGATTGACCGTTATCCTGGAAATAGTATAATGAAAACATAGGGTGCTGGCAAGCACCGATTTTGAGGACAATGAGGTGCAGTATGGACGAAAAACCCGAAAAAGTTCACTACTCCCTGAATTTCAAACTGTACTCCAACGAAAAATTCTTCGGTCCAGGCGTCGCTCGCCTGCTGCGCAAAGTTGATGAGACGGCTTCGCTGCGGGCAGCCGCCGCAGACCTGAAGATTGCCTATAGCAAAGCCTGGAGTATGATCCGGACGGCGGAAAGGACCCTTGGCTACGATCTGCTGATCAAAAAAACGGGAGGCATCCACGGCGGAGGGGCCCAGCTTACCCCGGAAGGAAGGGCTCTGCTGGATAAGTACAGCGCTTTTGAAAAAGCGATTTACAGGTCCGCCGATGCCATGTGGAAACAATTTTTTCCTGAATTCGCGGAGGGAAAACAGGCTGCGGCCGTTCAAGCCGGGACGCCGGAGATCAAAGGGAACGGGATCGGAGCCATCCTCATGGCTTCCGGGTTTTCCCGCCGTATGGGTTACAACAAGCTGCTCCTGAATTTAGGGGAGAAAACCGTGGCCGAATATATTCTCGACCAGCTCCGGCGACAGGATTATGCCGCGGTCGTTGTCGTTTCCCAATATGCGGAGATCCTGGAAATGGCGAAAAACCGGGGCTTTGTCCCGGTGATGAATCCGATGGCGACCGAAGGAAAAAGCAGTTCGGTCCGTCTGGGGCTGAAAGCCCTGGCGAAAACGGAAGGCCTTCGCGGGTTCATTTTTTTTACCGGGGATCAGATTCTGCTCAGTGATTCCTTGCTTCAACAGCTGTCCGACACCTTTGCCGCCCACCCGGACAAAATCGTTTATCCGGAATATGAAGGAAAATTCGGTTCGCCGGCAGTCTTTCCCGCCGATTTGGTCCCGGAGCTTCTCAAGCTGAAGGAGGAACAGGGGGGGCGTGTGGTGGCCGACCATTATAGAGACCGGAAATTGGCCGTTCCTGTCAAGCCCGTATGGCAGGGATTTGATTTCGACTGCCCGGAGGATTGGGAGAAGGTTCGCCAGCTTTGGAACTGTGAAAACAAGAACTGCAACAAGAACTGCGAAATCTCTTGACAAAAAAATGGTGCTTTGATAAAATTTGTTGAAATTAAGCAAATGCGATGATGGGGAAAAAACGCTGCCCGGGTGCTTCAGAGAGCTGTTGGCTGCTGCGAAACAGTGCACATGGCAGAAGGTGAACTGGCCCCGGAGCAGTCGTCCGAACACTCGCCTCATGAGGGTGCGGGTCAGTAGACACGAACGGGATTCTCGCCGTTACCATGAGAAGGCATTCGCCGCGATGGCCGATGCCGCAAAGAGGGTATGGTTATACCAAAGAGAGTGGTACCACGGAAGTATATGCTTTCGTCTCTCGCAGCAATGCGAAGGGGCGTGAGCTTTTTTTATACCCTTTGCACCGGAAAGTCTTGTTTACTCGAAAAAATTCAGTCATCGAGGAGGAATTCATAATGAAAATTGCATTTTCGACCTTAGGCTGCCCTGATTTTGACTGGCCGGATATTTATTCCATGGCAAAGGACCTTGGCTTTGACGGGATCGAGATCCGCGGCCTGGGGAAAGATATTTTTGCCGTTCAGGCGCAACCCTTCACGGAGAGCCAGCTGCCGGAAACGGTTAAAAAGTTGGCCAAGCTCCGTTTGGAAATCCCCTGTCTGTCGTCAGGCTGCTGCCTTAAATTTGTAGAGAGGGCAGAGCAGAACCACCTGGAAATCGTTCAATACATTGAACTTGCCTCCAGGCTGGGCACACCCTTTATCCGGATCCTGGCCGATCTCGAACCCTATCCTATGGGGGAAGTGGATGATGAGGTGGTTTTTGCGGCGCTGCAGCGGCTGATCCCTATCGCCGAAGAGAAAGGGGTCACGCTGCTGATTGAGACCAACGGTGTGTATTGCGATACGGCCCGTTTGCGCACTTTGCTGGATCGCCTGGCCAGTGATACGGTGGCGGCCTTATGGGATACCCACCATCCTTACCGCTTCGGAGGAGAGTCGCCGGGGAAAACCGTACATAATTTGGGGGCGTATATCAAATATGCCCACATCAAAGACTCGATTATGGACAATGGTGCGGTTCATTACCGGATGATGGGCGAAGGGGACATGCCGATCGACGAGATGATGAGAGCCCTGCGTTCAATCAATTATGAAGGTTTCGTATCGCTGGAGTGGGTCAAGCGCTGGGCGCCGGATCTGAGCGATGCCGGTATCGTGTTCCCACAGTTTGCCAATTATATGGAACGGTATCTGGAAAAGGGCGCTGCGAAAAGCCATCTGTTCGAGAATTCGACAAAGACAGGAAAATATGTCTGGGAGCGGGACACCCTGATCGATCTGACCTTCCCCCAGGTCCTTGACCGTATGGTGGACGAATTTCCGGATCAATATGCCTTCCGCTATACCACCATGGACTATACCCGGACCTATTCTGAATTCCGCGATGATGTGGACACCTTTGCCCGTGCACTGATTGCCATGGGCGTCAAGCCGGGAGACCATGTGGCCATTTGGGCGACCAACGTGCCCCAGTGGTACATAACCTTCTGGGCGAGCACAAAAATCGGCGCAGTCCTGGTCACTGTGAATACGGCATACAAGATCTATGAGGCAGAATACCTCTTGCGCCAGTCCGACACCCACACTCTGGTGATGATCGATGGCTACAAGGATTCGGATTACGTGGGCATCATCAAGGAACTTTGTCCGGAACTGGAGACCGCAGAGGCAGGAAAGCCCCTGCATATCAAACGTCTGCCCTTTCTGCGCAACATCATCACGGTGGATTCCAGGCAAAAGGGCTGCCTGACCTGGGATGAGGCCATGGCGATGTCCGAAAAGGTCCCCATTGAGGATGTGTACCGCAGAGCGGTATCCCTGAACAAACACGATGTCTGCAATATGCAGTATACTTCCGGCACCACCGGGTTCCCCAAGGGGGTCATGCTGACCCATTACAATGTGGTCAACAACGGCAAGTGCATCGGCGACTGCATGGAGCTTTCCACAGCGGACCGGATGATGATCCAGGTTCCCATGTTCCACTGCTTCGGCATGGTCCTTGCCATGACCGCCTCCATGACCCATGGGGCCACTATGTCTCCGCTACCATATTTTTCATCCAAACCGGCCTTGGCCTGTATCAACCAGGAGCAGATCACCTGTTTCCATGGGGTGCCCACGATGTTCATTGCCATGCTGGAGCACGAGGATTTCCCCCAAACGGACTTTACCCACATGCGTACCGGTATTATGGCCGGCAGTCCCTGCCCGGTCAAGGTGATGCAGGACGTGGTGGATAAAATGAACATGTCCCAGATCACCATCGTGTTTGGCCAGACGGAATCCTCCCCCGGCTGTACCCAAAGCCGTGTGGACGATTCCGTGGAGCTCCGTGTCAATACGGTGGGCCGGGCCCTGCCGGGGGTGGAGTGCAAAATCGTGGACCCTGCCACCGGTGAAGATCTTCCGGACAATGTGGACGGTGAGTTTGTGGCTCGCGGTTACAACATCATGAAGGGGTATTATAAAATGCCCGAAGCCACGGCGACGGCCATCGATGCGGAGGGCTGGCTTCATACCGGCGATCTGGCGCGGCGGGATGCGCAGGGATATTTCAAAATCACCGGGCGGATCAAGGATATGATCATCCGCGGCGGTGAAAACATTTACCCGAAGGAAATCGAGGATTTTATTTATACCCATCCGAAAGTTAAGGATGTCCAGGTCATCGGCGTGCCGGACAAACAATACGGCGAAGAAATCATGGCCTGCGTGATTTTGAAGGAAGCCGCCGAGCTGACGGCGGATGAGTTGAAGGATTATATCCGTTCCCATATGGCCAAGCACAAAACGCCGAGGTACATCGATTTTGTGACCGAGTTTCCGATGAATGCGGCCGGAAAGATCATGAAGTACAAGATGCGGGAAAAGGCAGTGGAAAAGCTGGGCCTGCAGGCGGATAGCCAGATCGTGACCGCGTAGGGTGGGTTTTTGTTTGGGGTTTTGAGGGGACGGGGACTTTTTGCGGCCGCCGCAAAAAGTCCCCGTCCCCTCGCTTTGCGGTCCCCGCAAAAAGGGGACGGAGCAACCCGGATAAACCTAAGCGCTGCGCCGAAAAAAGACATTCCAAAGGGGGCTCTCTGACGAATCATCGCACAGCAAAACCAACACCTTTCTCTGTGTAAAGCGGATGATTTCATTCAACACGATCCGGCGGGCTTGCTTTACAACAAGAAGTTTTTGGAATATTATAAAAATATAAATGAAAGCGAACATGCATTGCGTATCATTGCTTACAGGAGGCGAGATGTATGGGTAAAATCATTAATGGCTATATTATGCCCCATCCCCCCATTATTGTTCCGGGCGTTGGCAAGGGCAGAGAGCTTGAGGCCCTTCCAACCCTGAATGGGATCAAACAGGCGGTGAAAGATATTGCTGCTGACCGGCCAACGACGATCATCTTGTCTTCCCCCCACGCGCCTTGTTTTTCAGACCATGCCTACTTATCCGAAGCACCGCGTTTATCAGGAAGTCTGGCAAATTTTGATTATCCTGAGTCAAAGCTTGATTTTGAGAACAATCTCGAATTGGTTGCTGCCATTACAGAACATGCACGTCTGGCCGGAATCAGCGCCGGCGGCCTGAGCAACCGGGTCAAGGAAGAGTACGGCATCGCGGATTCACTGGATCATGGCGCCATGGTGCCCTTGTATTTCATAGCCCAGTCCATACAAAACGTCAAACTGGTCCATATTGCCACGCCGTTCTTATCCCATAGCGATTTGTATAAATTAGGGAAAAGTATTGCTGCCGCCGTTGCCGCGTCTGATGAACAGGTTGTCTATGTCGCCAGCGCTGATCTGTCTCACCGCCTCACACGGGGAGCTCCCGCAGGCTACCATCCCCAGGGGCGCGTCTACGATGAAGCGTTGATCGAAATGCTGAAGGCCGCCGATGTGTCCGGGATCCTTAATATTGACCCTTCTTTTATGGAAACGGCGGGCGAATGCGGGACCCGATCGATCATGATGATGCTGGGTGCAATGGATGGACAGAGGATCGAAACCGAAATTTACTCCTACGAGGGGCCTTTCGGAGTCGGTTATCTGGTGGCTAAGGTCCATCCCCTGGGAATGGACCCGGATTCGGATGTGCTGGGGACCCATTACAAAAACAAAATTGTCACTATGGAGCAGCTTCGCCGCGACGAAAGCGATTGCGTCAGGCTTGCCCGCCAAACCCTGGAAACCTATATCCGTGAAAACCGGAAAATGGCCATGCCCCAATGGGTTCCCCAGGAGCTTCTCGAAAGGCAGGCCGGTGTGTTCGTGTCTCTCAAAAAAGACGGCAAACTGAGAGGCTGTATCGGTACGATTGGTCCAACGCAAAATAACATCGCCTTGGAAATCACCCACAATGCCATCAGTGCCGGAATCCATGACCCGCGTTTCGAAGCGGTCAGGGAAGAAGAGCTTCCGGAGTTGGCCTATTCTGTGGATATCCTTGGGAAGCCGGAAAAAATCGACACGATGGCTGAACTGGATCCAAAGCGCTATGGGGTTATCGTCTCCCAGGGCAACCGCCGCGGATTGCTTCTGCCAAATCTGGAAGGCATCAACTCACCGGAACAACAGGTGGAAATCGCTTTGCAGAAAGCGGGCATCGGACGTTTGGAGGACTTTGAAATGGAACGTTTCGAAGTGGTGCGCTACCATTAGTTGAAAGAAATTAAAACATTTAAAAACAATATTTTCACGCGAAAAAGTATTGACAGAAAATTCGGTTTATTGTATAGTATATTTACCCTCAGAAATGGCCTGAAAACCAAAGTACGAGGACCCCAAAAACCGGAAGCAACGGGAATTCCATAGACTGCATCAGCGGTTTAGGTTCTTGAAGCGAAAAGCCTGATGAAAAGGAAGCAAATGAAAGTTTGAAAACCTCTCAAAAGGAAAAACCGGCGATTCCGACCAACAATAGAAATATTGGAAAATCGGATAAGGGGAAAAATAGAAAGGAGGAGTACGCATTTTGCAGTACGACCTCGAGTGATGGGCAGGGAGAATTCCGAAAGGGATCAGTACCTGTCCATCACTAGTTTAAATATTTGTGGGAGGCGAAATATATGGCGCGAATGTTCCTGGTCACAGGTGCCTGCGGCCATCTGGGCAATATTCTGGTCCGATCGCTGACCGAACGGGGCGAAACCGTCCGTTGCCTGGCGATGCCCGACGAAAGCATCGAGCCGATCCGTGACTTGCCGGTGGAGCTCTTCCGGGGCGATGTCTGTGACATCGATTCTCTGGAAGCCTTCTTCAGGGTGCCCGAAACCGCTGAAGCTTTCGTCATCCATGCAGCGGGCATCGTTTCGATTGCTTCAAGACATCCGAAGAGGGTCTATGAAGTCAATGTCGGCGGCACAAAAAACATCCTCCGGCTGTGCCTCAGGAACAAGATCAGCCGATTGGTTTATGTCAGCTCGGTCCATGCAATCCCGGAAAAAGCAAAGGGTGAAATTATATCGGAAATCACCGCTTTCTCACCAGACGGTGTGGAAGGCGTTTACGCCAAATCCAAAGCGGAAGCGACCCGTCTGGTCCTGGACAGTGTGCGGCAGGGGCTGAATGCGGTGGTGGTGCAGCCCTCTGGGATCGTCGGGCCAGGTGATTACGGGCATGGTCACGTGACCCAGCTGTTTCTGGATTACCTGGAGGGAAGATTTAAGGCGATCATTGAAGGAGGCTATGACTTTGCGGATGTCCGGGATGTTGCAGAGGGGATCATTGCGGCCGCGGAAATCGGAGGTTGCGGCGAATGTTATATATTAGGGAACCGTTATGTGACCGTCAGGGAATTTCTTCAGATTCTGAGCGAGGTCAGCGGCGGGCCGCCTATTCGCTGGGTTCTGCCTGGGATTTTTGCAAAAATGACGGCGCCCCTTTCCGAATTTTACTACAAAATCCTTAAACAGCCGCCGCTCTATACACCCTACTCCCTTGCCGTCCTATGCAGCGAAGCCCGGTTCAGTCATCGGAAGGCAGAACAGGAGCTGGGATATCACCCCAGAGAATTTCGCGAGACGGTCCGTGATACCTATCAATGGCTGCTGAGTCACGGCAGAATCCGGAAATGAAATCGAATCAGGCTCAATCAGGGTCGCTTAAAAATATCCGATGGCCATCGGATATTTTTTTTGTATTGGCATCCAACCTTTGATATAATAATGACCGTCTATGAATAATATACAAGGAGGAACTTGAATGAGCGGGGCATCAATTGAGATTTTTGCCACCATGTGCGCCTACATGGCATTGGTTGTCTGTATTGGTATTTATTTTTCCAAGCGAGCCAACGAGAGCACTGAAAACTATTTCTTGGGAGGACGCTCCCTGGGGCCTTGGATCGCTGCTATGAGCGCCGAAGCCTCGGACATGAGCGGCTGGCTTTTAATGGGATTGCCCGGCGTAGCCTATTGGTGTGGCTTGAGTGATGCCATCTGGACAGCCATCGGACTGGGCCTGGGGACCTACCTCAACTGGCTGGTGGTCGCCAAGCGGCTGCGGCAGTACTCCCACATTGCCGGGGACGCCATTACGATCCCGGATTTTTTCAGCAATCGGTTTAAAGAGGAAAACAAGGTCATCATGACCATTGCGGCTTTATTTATTCTGATCTTTTTTACGGTGTATGCTTCCAGCTGTTTTGTGACCTGCGGCAAGCTTTTTAACACCTTGTTTGGCTTCAAATACCAGACCATGATGATTTCTGGCGCGGTATTTGTGATTATCTATACCTTTTTGGGCGGCTTTTTGGCAGAGAGCGCCTCGGACTTCATGCAGAGCATCGTAATGATCATCGCCCTGTGCGCGGTGGTCTTCGGCGGTGTGATCGCTGCCGGTGGTATCGGTGCTGTTATGGAAAACATCCAGGCGATCCCCGGATTTTTCGAATTCTTCGGCATTGCCGTTCCCACCGTGGCGGATGGTGTCCAGCAGCTGGGGGCTGCCGGTGAGCCTCTGTTCGGTGACGCGGGAAAATACGGATTGCTGACAATCATATCCACGATGTCCTGGGGATTGGGTTATTTCGGGATGCCCCAGGTTCTCCTGCGCTTCATGGCCATTCGGAAATCTGCTGAGCTAAAAAAATCAAGACGGATTGCAACCACCTGGTGTGTGATTTCATTGCTGGCGGCGGTGGCTATCGGACTGATCGGCCGTGTCCTATATCCCGCCAGCCTGCTGACCGCCGGGGATGCGGAAAGGATCTTTATTGTGCTGTCCCAGAGCCTCTTTCCGCCGGTCTTTGCCGGCTTGGTGATGGCCGGGATCCTTGCGGCGACCATCAGTTCTTCCGACTCCTATCTGCTGATCGCTGCTTCAGCCTTTGCCAAGAATATTTACCAGGGGCTGATCCGGAAAGATGCGACGGATCGTCATGTCATGGTGGTATCCCGCATCATTCTGCTGACCATCGCTTGCATAGGCATGCTGATTGCTTTGGATGAAAACAGCGTCATTTTTACGGTGGTTGCCTTTGCCTGGGCAGGCTTCGGCGCCACCTTCGGACCGATCATGCTGTTTTCCCTGTTTTGGAAACGGACGACCCGTGCGGGTGCTATCGCCGGCATGGTGACGGGGGGCGGCATGGTCTTCATATGGAAATTGCTGATCAAGCCCCTGGGGGGCGTCTTCGGCATCTATGAATTGATGCCGGCGTTCCTCTGCTCTTGTGCGGCGATCCTTCTGGTTTCATTCTTGTCGAATCCGCCTTCGCAGGAGATCCAGAAGGAATTCGAAGATGCGAAGTCTTTTGTCTGTTGATGAAGGACCAGCACAATAACCGGCTGCGGACCTCCATGGATCACTAAATCGCAGTTCGAATCACAGAGTGGATCAAAAAGGGTATCAAAAAGGCTGTCCCTTGCTTTAGGCCGATTCAGGCTTAAAGTCAGGGGACAGCCTTATTTGCTTTTAATGACGGAAAATAAGGATTTGCCGGATTGGCCGGCTGCTGGGCAACGGCCAGAAAAACATTCCTGTGCTCAGGCTTTGGCGAGAACGGTGATCTCTTCGCAGATCAGATCGCCCATATGGGAACAGCTGACCTGGGTCTTGCCTTCGATATGGATGTCGGCAGTCGCATAACCTTTCCCTAATACCTTTTCAACAGCGGTTTCGATGATCTGGCTTTCCCGGGGCATATCAAAGGCAAAGCGCAGCATCATGGCGGCCGAGAGAATGGTGGCTACGGGGTTGGCGATGTTCTGGCCGGCAATGTCAGGCGCTGATCCATGAATGGGTTCGTATAAGCCGGGGCCCTCCGAGCCAGTGCTCATGGAGGGGATCATTCCAATGGAACCGGTCAGCATGCTGGCCTCGTCGGAGAGGATATCCCCGAACAAGTTCTCGGTGACGATCACGTCAAATTGGGAGGGATCGTGGATCAGCTGCATGGCGCAATTGTCCACCAGCATGTCATTGTATTTGACCTCGGGATATTTTTCTTTGACCTGATGCATGATCCGCCGCCAAAGGCGGGAGGAGTCCAGTACGTTGGCTTTGTCCACGGAGGTGACGATCTTGCGGCGCTGCATGGCCAGGCGGAAGGCTGTCTCCGCAATGCGGCGGATCTCGCTTTCCGAATAAACCAGCAAGTCCTGGGCTTCAGTTTCACCCTTCGAATTAACGTAGGTTTTACGCTCTCCGAAATAAAGTCCGCCGATCAATTCACGGACCACTACCAGATCCAAGCCTTTCTCCAGGATGGCGCTTTTAAGAGGGCTGGCGCTTCTTAAAGCGCTCATCAGCTTGACCGGACGGATGTTGGCATAAAGGCCTAAAGCGCTTCTCAAATCCAGCAAGGCCCGTTCCGGCCGAAGATGCTTTTCAAGGCCGTCCCACTTGGGCCCGCCCACGGCACCCAACAGGACGCTGTCCGCTTCCTTGCAGTGCCGCAGCGTTTCTGCCGGCAATGGTAAGCCGGTCTGATCAAAGGCACTTCCGCCGGCAAGAAGGAAGTCATATTCGAAGTGATGGCCAAAGGCTTCTTCGATCCGTGTCAGAACTTTGACAGCCTCCGTGACGATCTCAGGTCCGATCCCATCCCCGGAAATCACAGCGATTTTTTTATTCATTGTTGGTGCCTCCATTTTTGATGGCGTTCAGAAGGCCGTTGTGACGGATGATGTTTTTAATGAAGGGAGGGAAGGGCTGAGCCTGGTACTGCTCATTTTTTGTGATGTTTTGGATCACGCCGCTGTCGAAATCGAGGGCGATCTGGTCGCCGGCTTCGATCTTTTCGGCAGCTTCCGGACATTCTAAGATCGCAAGCCCGATGTTGATGGAATTGCGGTAGAAAATACGGGCAAAGGAGGCGGCAATGACGCAGGCGATGCCGCTTGCCTTGATGGCGATCGGGGCGTGCTCTCTGGAGGAACCGCATCCGAAATTGCTGCGGGCAACGATGACGTCCCCCGGCTGGACGCTTCCGGCAAAGGCGGGATCGATATCCTCCATACAATGGCGGGCCAAAGCCTGAGGATCCGAGGTGTTGAGGTAACGGGCGGGAATGATCACGTCGGTGTCAACATTGTCACCATACTTGAATACTTTGCCGCGAACGATCATATGGAGACCTCCTTCAATTGGCCGGGCGCCGTCAGCTTGCCGGTTATGGCGCTTGCCGCGGCAACCGCCGGGCTGGCAAGATAAATTTCAGACTGGGTATGGCCCATGCGGCCGACAAAATTCCGGTTGGTGGTGGCGACACAGCGTTCTCCCTGGGCCAGGATCCCCATGTGACCGCCCAGACAGGGGCCGCAGGTGGGGGTCGAAATCGCACAGCCGGCGTCCAGCAGGGTTTCAAGATAGCCCAGCTGCATCGCTTCTTTGTAAATCGCCTGGGTTGCCGGAATGATGATGACCCGGACGCCTTTGGCGACTTTGCGGCCTTTCATGATTTCTGCTGCGATGCGGATATCGCTGAGTCTGCCGTTGGTGCAGGAACCGATTACCACCTGGTCGATGGGAATATCGCCGAAATCCTTTGGCGTGCGAACATTTTCCGGGAGATGGGGGAAGGCCACGGTCGGTTCGATCCCGGAGAGATCAATGGGAATCACCCGGCTGTACGCTGCGTCATCGTCCGCATAAAAAACCTTGTATTCGCGCTGGACACGGCCTTTCATGTATTCCCGGGTAACGTCATCCACCTCGAAGATGCCGTTTTTTGCGCCCGCTTCGATGGCCATGTTGGCCATCGCCAGACGGTCGTCCATGGTCAGATTGGCCAGACCGCTGCCGCAAAACTCCATGGATTGGTAAAGGGCCCCGTCAACCCCCAGCATGCCGATGATATGGAGGATGACGTCTTTGCCGCTGACATCGGGCTGCAGTTTCCCAGTTATAACGAATTTGATGGCAGGGGGAACTTTGAACCAGACCTTGCCCGTGGCCATGGCCGCGGCCAGGTCGGTGCTGCCGACGCCTGTGGAGAAGGCCCCCAGAGCGCCATAGGTGCAGGTATGGGAATCGGCTCCGATGATCAGTTCGCCGCTGGCCACCAGGCCTTTTTCTGGCAGCAAAGCATGTTCGATGCCCATTTCGCCCACATCGTAGAAATGCTGTAAATTTTTGAGCCCGGCAAAGTCACGGCACATTTTGCATTGCTCAGCAGCTTTGATGTCTTTATTCGGCGCAAAGTGGTCCATCACCAGGGCGATCCTTTGGGGATCGAAAACTTCGGTAAAGCCGGAGCGGTTGAATTCCTGGATGGCCACCGGGCCGGTGATGTCGTTGCCCAGGACGAAATCGACCTTGGCATTGATCAGCTGGCCGGCGATCACGGAGGGCAAACCGGCATGGTCTGCCAGGATTTTCTGGGTCATGGTCATTCCCATGGGGACACCTTCTTTCTGTATATTTGATGGATTGCTGCATGAGCCTTCCGGCTTAAAACGGATCAAATGGTCTCGATCGGTTCGGCGGGAACCCCGGAAGCGCCGGTTCCGGCGGCCTTGAGGATCTTGTTGACGCCGTTTAAGTAAGCCTTGATGCTGGCTTCAATGATGTCGGTGCTGAGGCCGCGGCCGGTCACGGTAATGCCGTTGGGACCGGAGAGCTTGGCGACCACTTCGCCCAAGGCGTCCTGCCCTTCGGTAACGGACTGGATCGTATAATTGATCAGCTTGGCACCGGAGGAGGTCAAACGGTCGATGGCTTTGAAGGCCGCGTCGATGGGACCGTCGCCGAGGGCTGCGTCTTCAACGATCTCGTCATTTTTACGCAGGGTCACAGCGGAGGTGGCGGGGACGGAGGTGCCGGAGGATACGGAGAAACGCTCCAGAGTGAACAGCTCGGAATCCTTGATTTGCTCGATGCCGATCAGCGCTTCGATATCCCGGTCGCTGATTTCCCGTTTCTTTTCCGCCAGGGACTTGAAGCTGACAAAACTCTTTTCCAATTCTTCGGGAGAGAGGTTGTAGCCCAATTCCTCCAGACGTTCCTGGAAGGCGTGTTTTCCGGAGTGCTTGCCCAGCACCATCCGGTTCTGGTAGATGCCGACGCTTTCCGGAGAGAGGATCTCATAGGTCGTGCGCGCATTCATGACGCCGTGCTGATGGATGCCGGATTCGTGGGCGAAGGCGTTGGCGCCGACGATGGGTTTGTTGGGGCTGACCGGGATGCCGGTAATGGTGGAGAGCATTTTGCTGGTCCGGTAGATCTGCGGGGTGTTGATGTTGGTATGGGCATCATAGTAATCCTTGCGGGTGTTCAATGCCATGACCACTTCCTCAAGGGCGGCATTGCCGGAACGTTCTCCGATGCCGTTGACGGTGCACTCGACCTGGGAAGCGCCGGCTTTGACGGCAGCCAGGGTGTTGGAAACTGCCATGCCCAGGTCGTTGTGGCAGTGGACGGATATGTCGGCTTTGTCGATGTTGGGGATATGGTTCTTCAGGTATGTGATCAGGTCAAACATCTCATTAGGTGTTGTGTAACCCACGGTATCCGGAACATTGATCGTCTTTGCGCCGTTGACGATGGCGGCGCTGTAGACGGCCGCCAGGAAATCCCAGTCGCTGCGCAAGGCGTCTTCGGCGGAGAATTCGATGTCCTCGCAGAGGCTGGCGGCATAACGGACCATTTCATTGACCCGGCGGAGCACCTCGTCCTTGGTCATTTTTAATTTGTGTTTCATATGGATATCGCTGGTGGCGATAAAGGTATGGATCCTGCCGTGGGCGGCGGGCCGGATGGCATCATAGGCACGGTCGATGTCTCCCTTGGCCAGCCTGGCCAGGCTGCAGACGGTCGTCTTTTTGAGAGATTCGGCAATGGCGCGGATGGATTCAAAATCTTCGTTTGAAGAAATGGCAAACCCAGCCTCGATGATGTCGACCCCCAGAATCTCCAGCTGCTTCGCCAATTCCAGTTTTTCCGCTGAGTTCATGCTATAGCCCGGAGCCTGTTCCCCGTCCCGGAGCGTGGTGTCAAAAATTTTAATGATTCTGCTCATGTTAAACCTCCTGTGTTATGTTTGGGTGGAATTCGAAACGGTTTCTCGTTCAGACTTGCCGCTGGGACCGAAAATAAAAAAAGTCTTCGCCGGCAATCCAAACCTGGATCATACGGGCGAAGACGATTAATCCTTCATCATCGATTGAAGCCGTGGTCACATGCTCCCTGCGCAGGAGCGGCACGGTATGGAGGATCGGTTCATTCGCCCAGGATTCAATGCAAATAGGACAGCCAAAAGAGAGGGGACTAGCAGGCTAATCTCCTTTAGTAGATATCCTAGGGCGAACTGCATGGATTGCATCATGGGCACCTCCTTTATAAAAATTCCGTTGTTAACGTTTAATCTAGCATCCCAAGGACCATCGTGTCAATCTTTTTTTGAAAATCTGGCGTGCGCCCTGCCCCGGCAGGAAGGCCGCCGCCGGACGTCGAAACATCATAAGGATTGTATATTGGGGACGAGGGGGATGAACCATGGAGATCGTGATGATCCACGGCTATTTCCTGAAAGGGACAGGAAGCAATCTTTTTGTTAAAAATGCTTGCCGGGAATTATGCAGGCTGGGCCACCATGTGATGCTGTTTTGCCAGGAGCATGACGTGTGCGGCATCGACTTCATCGAGACACTTTACGAATATGACCGGGAAAAAGAGCGGTATGCGGTCCGCGAGTCCCAGGAGACGCCCTATCCGGGCAAGTGCCAGCTGTTCCGCCCGGACCTGCAGGGATTTCTGCCGGTCTATGTCTATGACCAATATTCCGGCTATGTCGTCAAGGAATATACCGACTGCACCCGGGAAGAGATCGAGAACTATCTGGCGTGCAATCAAGAGGCCATTAATTGTGCGATGAAAGACCGCCGGGCGGATCTGGTCTGGTCCAACCACAGCATCATGCAGCCGGTCTACGCGCTGCGAAGCGATTTGTCCCGGCAGAAATGCCCCCATGTGATGACGGTCCACGGAAGCTGCCTGAACTTTTCGGTGCGCCATCGCCCTTTGCTTCGAGAATACGCTCTGGAGGCAATCCGTAAAACGGACTGGATCACCTTTGTCAGCGGGTTTTCCAACCGGGAATTCCGGGATTTTTTTGATGACGAGCCCATGGTTGAGGGAAAATCAAAGGTGATTCCTGCCGGCGTCGATTTGGAGAATTTTCATCCATTGAGACACAGCAGCGAAAAAAGCAGCCGCATCACCCGCTTGATCAAGGAATTGGAAAGGGACCGCCAGAAGGTATCAGGGGGTCATCCCCGAACCGATGAAGGGTTAAGCAGCTGGCAGACGGAGGAGGATGCAGCCGTCAATCTGGGGCGGATCGATTTCCAGAAGGAGCGGATGATTCTCTATTACGGGAAATATTTATGGACCAAAGGGATCCATTTGCTGATTGCGGCATTGCCGTTGGTCCTGCAGCGATATCCGGAGACCCGCCTGGTCTTGGTGGGATACGGTTCCTCAAGGCCTTATTTTGAAGCCATCCTCATGGCCATGGAACGAGGAGAAAGGCAGGAATTGATCCGCTTGCTCCGAGATCCCAAAGCCTTTGATCCCCAGATGGATCCGGCAGGAGGGCGGCTTTTCGGTTCTTTGATCCGAAGCCTTTCCGATGCGGACTTTGCCGAGGGTTATTTCAAGGCGGCCCGGCGGATGGGGTCCCGGGTGCTTTTTACCGGCTATTTGGGCCATGACCATCTGAAAGACCTGATCCCCTGCGCCGACATCACGGCGGCACCTTCGATCTTTCCGGAGGCTTTCGGCCTGGTGGCGGTCGAGTCCCTGGCTTCCGGTGTGTTTCCGCTGCTGACCAACAACTCGGGATTTGCCGAGGTAGCGGCCCAATACGCGGAGGAGTTTGATGCCTTATTCCATAAGGCTGAGCTGAAGCCGATGGACCTGGATGACGACCTGGTGCTGGCTTTGGCTCATAACATGACGGCGATGCTGGATTTTTTCGAAGCGCTGGATGAAGCCGGCCGGGAGACGATCCGACGGAGCGCGCGAAAAATCAGCGAAGACCGTTATTCCTGGGTTTCCATGGTCAGGCAATACTTGGAATTGGCGGCTTCCAGGCCGCAGATTTGACCATTGACGCTATGGCAATCCATGATATAAAATTAAAAATTATGGATTAATATATGGAGTGTGCCATGAGTATTTTAACGGTTGAAAAGGTCAATCACGGGTTCGGTGCCCGAAAAATCCTGGAGAATGCCACTTTTAAGCTGCTCAATGGGGAGCATGTGGGTTTGGTCGGCGCCAACGGCGAAGGGAAATCCACGTTCTTAAATATCATTACCGGGCAGCTGCAGCCTGATGAAGGGAAGATCGAGTGGTGCAACCGGGTCACCATCGGTTATCTGGACCAGAGCTCCACCCTGACCCCGGGAAAGACCATCCGCGAAGTTCTGAGGGAAGCCTTTCAGCCCATGTTCGACATGGAGCAGGAGATGCTGGAGATCTACAATGCCATGACCGACTGCGATCCGGAGCAGATGGACAAGATGCTGGAGGACGTGGGGGATATTTCCCACATTCTGGAGAGCAGCGGCTTCTATACATTGGATGTGAAGATCGAGGAAGTGGCCAACGGACTGGGACTGGGAGAAATCGGCCTGGACCGGGATGTGAAGGATCTGAGCGGGGGACAGCGGGCCAAGGTGCTGCTGACCAAGCTTCTGCTGCAAAACCCGATGATCCTGATCCTGGACGAGCCCACCAACTTCCTGGATGAGAACCACATCAACTGGCTGAAGATGTTTCTGAACCGGTACGAGAACGCCTTCATCCTGGTTTCCCATGACATTCCCTTCCTTAATGATGTGGTCAACGTGATCTATCATGTAGAAAATGCCGTCCTGACCCGCTACACAGGGGACTACGACGATTTCGAAAATATGTATGCGCTTAAGAAACGGCAGAAGGAGCAAGCCTTCGAGAAGCAGCAAAAGGAAATTGGCCATCTTGAGGATTTTATTGCCCGCAATAAAGCCCGGGTGGCCACCAGCAACATGGCCAAAAGCCGCCAGAAAAAGCTGGACAAAATGGATATCATCCAATTGGATCGGGAAAAGCCCAAACCGGTTTTTGTTTTCAAGGAAGCCAGGACACCCGGCCGATTCCTGATCGAGGCCCGCGGTCTGGTGATCGGTTACGATGAACCGCTGACCCGTCCGCTGGACCTGATGATGGAGCGCGGACAAAAAATCGCCATTCGCGGCGTCAATGGTCTGGGTAAATCCACTTTGCTAAGGACCTTGCTGGGCCTTCAGCCTGCCCTGGCGGGGACGATCGACCTGGACCCTTTCCTGCAGCCTGGCTATTTTGAGCAGGAAAGCCCCGGCGGTTCACAAACTGCCCTGGAAGAGATCACCAGGGAATTTCCCGCTTTGAACCTGGCCGAGGCCCGGGCCGCCCTAGCTAAATGCGGACTCACCAATGAGCATATCACCAGTCAGATCAAGGTGCTTTCAGGAGGCGAAGCGGCAAAGGTCCGCTTATGCAAGCTGCTGAATCGTGAACTCAATCTTCTGGTTCTGGACGAACCGACCAATCACCTGGACGTGGCGGCCAAGGAGGAATTGAAGCGTGCCCTGAAAGAATTCAGGGGCAGCATCCTGCTGGTCAGCCACGAACCGGAATTTTATCTGGATTGGGTCACCCAGGTCTGGAACGTTGAGGACTGGACTTCAAAAATCATTTAGGCGACGTCAAACAGAAAGGGACCTTGCAATGGGCCATATCACCACCAAAGCGGTGCACCAGTCTCTTGAGGAGAGGATCAACCGCTTCACCCAGGGCGCACCGGCCACGCCGACGCTCTACAAGATCCTGCAAGTGCTGTTTTCCGAAGAAGAAGCCCGTTTGGTCTCCCTGCTGCCCGTGAGGCCGTTTACCGTATCGAAAGCGGCCAAGGTCTGGGGCGTCGGTGAACTGGAAGCGGAAAAGGCCTTGGACAGGCTATGCGAGAAAGCGCTGCTGCTGGACTCCTGCCGCGAAGGGGTTCGGCACTTCGTGTTGCCGCCCCCGATGGCCGGTTTTTTTGAATTTGCCCTGATGCGGGTCCGGAAGGACATCGACCAGAAATATTTAAGTGAACTCTACTTCCAATACATGAATGTGGAAGAAGATTTCATCAAAGATCTTTTTTTTGCCTCTGAAACCAAACTGGGCCGGGTCTTTGTTCAGGAGCCGGTCCTATCCGGCGACAATGCCCTGCATATCCTGGATTATGAACGGGCCAGCCACATCCTGCAGGAGGCGGAGAACATTGGCCTTGGTTTGTGCTATTGCCGGCATAAGGCGTCCCATCTTGGGCATGCCTGCGCCGCACCCTGGGATGTTTGTCTGACGCTGGATGACACAGCGGCTTCCCTGGCCCGTCACGGCCATGCCCGGCTGATTTCCCTGGAGGAGGGCATGGATGCCCTGGAGCGCTCCTATGCCGCAAACCTGGTCCAAATCGGCGAGAATGTCCGGGAACACCCTGCCTTCATCTGCAATTGCTGCGGCTGCTGCTGCGAAGCATTGCAGGCTGCCCGAAGGTTCGGACCCCTGCAGCCGGTATCCACCACCGGTTTTCTGCCGAAGCTGGAGGCTGGGGCTTGTACGGGATGCGGCCTCTGTGCGAAAGCCTGCCCGATCCAGGCCATCACCATGGAGACGATCCAGCCCCCGGCGGAAGACCAGGAGATGCGGTCAGCGGCAAAGTTCCATGGACTCCATCGCCGCCGGGCCGTGATTGACGAAGCCATCTGCCTGGGCTGCGGCGTCTGTCTGAGGAATTGTCCGTCCAAAGCCCTCCGGCTAGAAAAAAGACCGGTGCAGATCATCACACCGGTCAACAGTACCCATCGCTTTGTCCTGCAGGCCATTGAAAAGGGCACGCTGCAGAATTTGATTTTCGATAACCAGGCATTTGCAAGCCACCGCGCTATGGCGGCGGTGCTGGCCGTGATCCTGAAGCTGCCGCCCTTGAAGCGGGCCCTGGCCAGTCAGCAGCTTAAATCGGTTTATCTGGACAAGCTGCTGGCGGCAAAGAAAGACTGACATGGTTCAGCACGTTTCCGGTGGTTTCAAGCCGGGAGCGTGCTTTTTTTGCTTTGATATGGCGTCCGGTCAAAAAAGCCACCAGGGCGGTGGGAATCAGGGTGCCGGCCATGACCAAGGGGATCACATGGGCCAGATGGGTCTGGACCCAGGGCAGTGTGCCGAAAAAGAAGCCAAGGTTCATATACAGGCCGGACCAGAGCAGCACGCCGGGAACATCATAGCGCAGATATTGGCGGAAGGGCATGGCGCCGACGCCGCCCATGAAGGGGGCCAGAGAACGGACCACCGGAACATACCGGCAGAAAAGGATGGCTTTGCCTCCGAAGTGGGCATAAAAATCATGGGTTCTTTGGAGGTCTGAATCCTTGATGAAGCGGCGATTGGGCTTGCGGGTCAGATAATGGCCAAGAAGGCTTCCGATCCAATAATTAAGGCTGTCGCCCAGAAGGGCGCAGCACGCCACGACCACCCAGAGCAGGGGATAGCTGAAGCTTTGGGAGGCAGCCAGGGCAGCGGACATGAATATGACCGTATCACCCGGCAGAAAGGGCATGAAGAAGCCTGGCTCCATGAAAACCAGCATGCCGACAAGGCCGTAGGCCGCCAGAGGATAGGTCCCGATGATCAGCTCCAGATAACGGTCCAGGTGCAGGAACAGAAGAAGAAATTGCTGCAGATCCGAAAACATATCGACGTCAAATACCTCCAAAATACGTTGCTAAAAATTCAAATCCCTCCAGGCCGCCAGACCTCCGGCGGAATGGGCGGATGTGATGGCTTTGATGATGGCCCGTTCCACGGCAATGGCCGCCATCTCACCGGCGGCATCCACGGATCCCGGAAGATCGCCGGTGGACAGGGCGAACAACGCGTCGCCATCCAGAGTGCCATGGACCGGACGGATGGCTCTGGCCATCCCATTGTGTCCCATGGACGCGATCTTGGTCAGCTGGGCTTTCGTGAAACGGCCGTTGCAGGCGATCACGCCGATGGTGGTGTTTCGGCCTTGCTGAAAGGGAAGGATATCCTCTTCCGCAGACCCTGGAACGTTTTGCGTCGAGGCCAAGGCAAGAAGATGTTCTCTGGAATTGACAAATCCCGAATGATCATGGTTGAGCATGCCGGCCAGGATGCGGCCGTTTTCCAGGACGTCCCCGATGGCATTGACCGCCACCAAGGCGCCCACCGTAAAGCCATTGGCAAGCATGCAGGAGGCGGAGCCGATCCCGGACTTCATGGCGTGACCAGCCCCCAGCATTTTGCCGATGGAGGCGCCTGTGCCGGCGCCGACGCAGCCCAGTTCAAGGGAATCGGATGAAGCGCCGAGGCAGGCGGCATAGCCCATGGCCTTGTCCGGACGAATATCGGACCGGCCTACCGCCAGATCGAAAAGGATGGCTTCTGTGACGAGGGGGACTTTGGCGACGCCCACGTCGAAACCGATCCCTTGGGATTCCAAATAATCCATCACGCCGCCGGCGGCATCCAGGCCATAAGCAGAGCCGCCTGCCAGAACCACGGCATGGATCTGCTCCATCGTGGCAAGAGGATCCAGCAGGGCGGTTTCCCGGGTGCCGGAACCGCCGCCGCGGATGTCGACGCCGGCGGCCGCCCCGCGGGGTGCCAGGACGACGGTGACTCCCGTTAAGGCAGCCGTATCCTGGGCATGGCCAACCTGCAGATTGCCGGCATCGAGGATGGTGTCCGTTTTTCCGGGTGCGTACATGCACAGACCTTCTTTCCGAAAAAAAGAATCAACGGACTTCCCAAGAAGCCCATAATAAAAATATTATAACATATTTCAGGGCCGCCGCGATAGAGATGTTTTGGCCTTTGCCCGTCATTTTTGCCGTGGGCTGCTTCAATTCCCGGATATCTTCTGGCCCAGGCCCGCAGGCGATAGGAAAACTGTCAAAATGATTGAGCATAATCCATACAATATGCTATAATAGCTTCAAATCGACAAAATTTTTGTTTCATGTCCGTTCAAAATTGTTAAGAAAATGAGGAGGAATTAATTTGTTTGGCGACGACCCCCTTATAGGGCAGCTGGTGTTTGTGTTTATCCTTACCCTGATCAATGGCTTCTTTTCCATGAGTGAGATCGCGATCATCACCGTCAATGACAACAAGATGCGCCGGATGGCCGACGAAGGCAATCACAAAGCACTGTATCTTGTGAAATTCATCGAAGAACCTGGACGCTTCTTATCGACGATCCAGGTCGGCGTGACCTTGGCTGGCTTCCTGGCCAGCGCCTTTGCGGCCAATAGTTTTTCAGGAAGGCTGGCTGAGTTCATCGTTAAGCATACCGGCTTGACCAATGCCAGCAGCATTGAAAGCACCTGTGTGGTGCTGATCACGCTCATGCTCTCCTACGTCACGCTGGTATTCGGAGAATTGGTTCCGAAACGCATCGGCATGCAGAAGGCGGAACCCATCGCCTTGGCGGTCGGGGGCCTGGTCCAGGCCATCGGAATCGTGATGACCCCGTTTGTTTATGTACTCACCAAGTCCTGCAACGGAGTTTTGAGGCTCCTGGGCTATGACCCGCATGGACAGGAAGAGAATGTCACTGAAGAAGAGATTCGGATGATGGTGGACATCGGCGAGGAGAAAGGCTCCATCGCCGCTGAAGAAAAAGAGATGATCACCAATGTTTTTGAATTTGGCAACAAAGAGGCCGGCGATGCGATGACCCATCGTACCGACATGGCCATGCTTTGGATCGATGAAGAGCCTGAGGTGATCAGGCAGGAGATTTTTGAAACGGGCTTCACCCGTTATCCGGTATATGACGAAGACGCCGATGACATCGTCGGTTTGTTGCATGTCCGCGACTATCTGTACAATTTGCTGCAGGATAATCCAAAAACCCTGAGGGAGATGCTCCGTCCGGCCTATTTTGTACCGGAACAGGTTCCGATGGATGTGCTTTTCCGGGATATGCAGCAGAAAAAGATCCATCTGGCCGTGGTGCTGGACGAATACGGCGGGACCCGGGGATTGGTTTCCATGGAAGATCTGCTGGAAGAGATCGTCGGGAACATTTACGATGAATATGACGATGCGCCGGAGGTCATCCAGAAGATCGATGACCATACCTGGCGGATGCCGGGCAGCGCCAATGTGGCCCAGCTGAAATCCCTCTTTGGCGTTTCCCTTCCCCATGCGGAATTCGACACCCTGGGCGGATTGGTCTTCAGCCAGTTGCGGTCGATCCCCGAGGATGGGACCCAACCGCTCATCGAAGCCTTCGGGCTGAGGGTCCAGGTTCAGGAGATCGAGGACCGCCGTGTGGAATGGGCCCTGGTTTCCCGCATCGAAGACAACCCGGCCGAGGCGCAGGCTGCGGCAGAGCAAACCTACATGAATGAAGTGTCCAACCGGGAATAAACGGCTTGGGAACCCGGCAATTGATGATTGCCGGGTTTTCTGCATTTTACGAGCCGGGAACATCGTCTTCACAGACTGGACACAAAGGCCCTTTATAATATAATTATCGTGCAAGATCCTATCAATGCCGGCCGTCCGACATGCAGGGCGGCCTTGCAGCAGAGGTGAATTCGTATGGAAGGCATCAAGATCCTTGTCGTGGATGACGAAAGCCGTATGCGCAAACTGATCCATGACTATCTGGAGGCAAGCGGCGTTCAGATCCTGGAGGCGGCGGACGGACAGGCCGCCCTGGATATCTTTTTCGGTGTAAAGCATATCGACCTGGTGATTCTGGATGTGATGATGCCCAGGCTGGACGGCTGGCAGGTCTGCCAGGAGATCCGGAAAGTCTCCACGGTGCCGATCATTATGCTGACTGCCCGGGGCGAAGAACGGGACGAACTGAGGGGCTTCGACCTGGGGGTTGACGAGTACATCGCCAAACCCTTCAGCCCAAAGATTCTGGTGGCGCGGGTCGAAGCGCTGATCCGCCGCAGTCAGGGCCGCCAAACCGGACAGACCCTGAAGTGCGGCGATTTGGTGGTGGACCGGGAAGGACGCAAAGTTCTGGTGGAGGACCAGCCCATCGAGCTCAGCTACAAAGAATATGAATTGCTGAATTTTCTGCTGGACAACCGCGGGATCGCATTGTCACGGGAAAAGATCCTGAATCAGGTTTGGGACTACGATTATTACGGCGATACCCGGACCATCGATACCCATATCAAAAAGCTCCGCCAAAAACTGGGAAGCTGCGGCGATTATATCCAGACCGTCCGCAACATCGGCTATAAATTCGAGGTCCATCCATGAAAAAATCGATCCGAACCCGTCTCAATGGATTTATGGCGCTGCTGGTGGTCATCGTGGTCCTGCTGGTAGGGCTGATGAACAGCGTGTTCCTTGAGCGCTTCTATGTCTACAGCAAAAACAAGGCGCTGGTCCAGAACTATTGGACGATCAATCATCTGTTCAGCACCAACAGCGAGGCCCTTGAGCTCGAGCTGGAGAAGCTGCAGCTGAACCGGGGCATGCAGCTGGTCATCTTTGATGAAAATTTGGATGCCGTTTTCTTTACCTGGCAGGATACGCTGCGGGTCGGCGGCCGGCAGTTCCTGATTCCGGGCATTCCCGGCCTGAGTGAGTTTATCGCCCAATACGGGCAAGGCGCTGCCTATGAGATCCATCGCAATTATGACGACCGTTTGAAATCGGAATACATCGACCTGCTTGGCCGTATGGACAATGGCTATTATGTGCTGATGCGCAGCCCTCTGCAGTCCATTACCGAGAGCGTGTCGGTCGCCAACCGGTTTCTTCTGTGGACCGGTCTGGCCAGCATTCTCCTGGCAATTTGGATCAGCAGTCTTTTTTCCAGACAGATCGCCCAGCCGATCAAAGAACTGAACCAAATCGCCAAAGCCATGGCAGGCTTGGATTTCAGCAAGAAATATGAGGTCAAGGTCGAGGATGAGATCGGTTCTCTGGGGGTCAGCATCAACACCCTTTCCGAAAAATTGCAGCAGACCATCGAGGAACTGAAACAGAAAAACATCCAGCTGGAAAATGATTACCAATATATTTCAAAGGTGGATGCGAAGCGCAAAGAGTTCCTGTCCAGCGTTTCCCATGAGCTAAAAACCCCCATTGCCCTGATCCAGGGTTATGCGGAAGCGCTTCAGGAGAAGGTTGTCCAGAAAGAGGAAGACAAGGAATATTATTACCATGTGATCATGGATGAAGCGGATCGTATGAACGCGCTGGTACGTAAATTGATGGCACTCAATAATCTGGAAGCGGGCCATGACGAACTCATACTGGAGAAGTTCGACCTGGTGGCCACGGTCAAGTCCGTTCTGAAAAGGGGTCAGCTGCTGGCGGCTGATCCGCAGCCGGAGTTCGAACTGGACGCCCCGACGGAAGCCTGGGTCGATGGGGATGAGTTCCTGATTGAGGAAGTTATTTTTAATTATCTGACCAATGCGCTTCATTATGTGGACAGCGCCCACCGGATCCGTGTGACGCTCCGGGCGGCGGAAGCCAAGGTCAGAGTCACTGTATTCAATACAGGACCTCACTTGTCGGATGAGGATCTGGAGCGGGTTTGGGAGAGCTTTTATAAAGCGGACAAATCCCGCTGCAGGGAGTACGGCGGAAGCGGTCTGGGGCTGGCCGTGGTCAAAGCGGTGATGGAACGGCACGGGGCGGCTTACGGGGTTCAAAACCGGGATCGGGGCGTTGAGTTCTGGTTTGAGCTGCCGCTGGTCCAAGAACCTGAATAAATATGGCAAAGCGTTGGGCGGCGCCCCTTTAGGCTGGGGCGCCGCGACATTGCCGCCCAAAAGGGTCTGGGATAAACTGTAAATAATCAGAAAAATCAAAAAATACTTGTCGCAGATTCGATCCGGATGGTATAATCGAAATGCCCCCCTCGAGAGGGGAAGAAGCATGTCTCCCGGTGTTGATGCCCTGATTGCTGAATCGTAAGGGCCAATCCGAGGGATGAATGAAGAAAGGGGAGGATTCCATTGGACAGTGAAGCCAGCAGCCATCCATTGAGTCTGTGGTTTGCCATCCTCCTTTCGATAGGCCGTTTGTTTCCGGAAATTCCGGCATGACCTGACTCAAGAAGGAACAAACAGCAGGCAACCGGCTCAACCTTATGGATCCAATGAGCCCGCAAGGGCGTGCCGAGATCTGTGCCGCGGCAAAACCATCCGGATGCCATCCGCGACGGGGCGGTATGGAGAAGGTGCGATGATCCATGAGCAGCGAGTGAAAGGGATCGCTGTACATATACATTTTTGATATAGATGTTCAAGCGCATCATCATGCTTGACAGGACGGGGGTTTGAAAAAGCCCCCGTCATTCAATTTTCGGACTAGGATCCACCCTATTCATGGTATAATCACTTTGTTTGGGTGAAAAAGCGGGCAAAGGGCTTGACACGCCAGGCCAGGTATATTAAAATCTTCATGTTATACGATTATAATGAACCCACCAGCCCCGGTGCGCGATTATAATTGACGTATGTTTTAGGAGGGAATTTTTGTGAACACCTTCATGGCGAAACCCGCAGAAATTCAGCGCAAATGGTATGTCCTGGACGCTGAAGGCAAGACCTTAGGTGCTTTGGCGGTTGAAGCAGCGGTGCTGCTCCGCGGAAAGCATAAACCCATCTATACACCCAATGTGGATACCGGCGATTTCGTGATTGTGATCAATGCCGAAAAAGTCCACTTGACCGGCAAAAAAAGAGAACAAAAAGAGTACATCACCCACTCCCGCTATCCCGGCGGATTAAAGCGGGTCAGCTATGGCATCCTTCTTCAGACGAAGCCTGAAAAGGCAATCGAGCACGCCATCAAAGGCATGCTCCCCAAAAACAAACTCGGCGACCAGATGTACCGCAAGCTTAAAGTATATAAGGGAGCGAGCCATCCCCACCAGGCCCAGAAGCCCGAAGCCTGGGAAATCAGAGGATAGAGAAAGGAGGAAATTGAAGAATGGCTAATTTATTACAGTACAGAGGCACCGGCCGTCGGAAAACCTCCGTGGCTCAGGTCCGTTTAATTCCCGGTGAAGGCAAGGTCGTGATCAACGAACGCCCCCTTGCAGAGTATTTCGGGAAAAAGACCCTGGAAATGGTCGCAAAGCAGCCCCTGGTCCTGACCAAGACCGAAGGCCGCTATGACGTGGTTGCCAATGTCAGAGGCGGCGGCATCACCGGCCAAGCCGGCGCGATCCGCTTGGGCATTGCAAGAGCTTTGCTGAAAGCCGACATTGAAATGCGTCCTGCTCTGAAAAAAGCAGGTTTCCTGACCCGCGATCCCCGCATGAAGGAACGTAAGAAATACGGCTTGAAAGGCGCTCGCCGCGCACCCCAGTTCTCCAAACGTTAGGAATTCAGGATCTCATCAGATCATCCAGCCCCGCAGGCTTATGCCGGCGGGGTTTTTCTGTTCTTGAAGACGTGCAGTTTCTTGGCCGAAGACAATGGAAAAATATGAAAAAAATAAAAGAAAATGTTATAAATGCAAAAAAATTGCAGAATGTAAATACGGCCAAACCGGAAAAATGGTATGATTTTACAATCAATCCGGAGCAGGCAGGTTTACGATGGAGAAATTTGAGGACTTGTATGACCAATATTATGACAAGGTGTTTCAGATGAGCCTGAGCCATGTCCATGACCGGGAACTGGCCCTGGATATGGCCCAAGAGGCGTTTCTGCGGGCGTATGAACGGCAGAAGACCCTTCGGGATGAAGGCTGCTTCCTGCCTTGGGTGCGAGCGATCGCCATGAACATGATCCGTAACTGGGCCTCCCGGGAGAAGCATCGTTATGTGCCCTTGTCCGAGCTGGCCGAATCCTATTGCTGTTTCGAAGAAAACCGGTGCGATACGGTTACTCAGCAGATCGAAAGGTCTGAGATTCGCAGCGCGTTGATCCGGATGCCCTATTCAGCCCAGCAATTGCTCCTTATGCGCTATTACTATGACTTATCGGAAAAAGAGATTGCAGAAATTCTGGGCGTGCGTCAGGGAACTGTGAAATCAAAGCTGTACCGGGCCCGGCACTTGCTCGGACAGGTGCTGGAAAAAGGCATTTCTCCCCAAAAAGACAGGAACTTTTTGCCTTTGACTGTGTCTTATGGATATGAGGCAGGAGAAAACAGGGGGGATGGGCGTGAGCTTCAGACGGAAGAAATTCCAATTTAAACGGACGGTAGAATATATATGCAATTATATTGACAGCGAATGGCTGGATGCGATCGGAACCAACGGGACGCGTCTGAGCATTCCATCCAGTTTGGTCCAGTCGGAAATATATCCGGATGATGTTTTATGCATCACAGTGAAACGGGACAAAATCAAATCTGAAAGAAGGCACCAAGGGGGCTTTTTCTGTCCGATAATCGAAGCGCCGGTTTTTTGCGAGGGCTCCCGGCATCCTGGAAACCATGAAGGGAAGGTGCTCCGCGGATGCCAGGTCAAGCCATCCAAATCAAAAATCGTGGCCTTTCCCAGAACGGAACCGCCGTTGAAGGAGCAGAACCACGGTACTGTTTGTCGTCGTAAGAAAGCCGGACGGCATAAACGATGGATTCTGCGGAGACGCGCACACTGACGGATTCGTGCAGCAAAACCACAAGCTAAGCCAATCGCTGCCGGGGCGGCAATCAAATCAAATCGTGCCTCATAGCGAAAGGAAGATGCCGCTCAAAAACGGCATCTTCTCTTTTATGCGCATAAAAAGAATAATATGCACAAAGAATTAACGAATTCAAAGAACAACAGAAGAAATAGTGTAAATACAGTTGCATAATATTAAGCAAAGACGTATAATTATTAACATTGTACGATGCCGTTTCCGATATGGCTGGGATAGCATAAAGATACGAAACAATGATACAATAATAAAATAAATAGAAGGAGGAAGCAGAGTATGTCGATTCGAATTCTTACAGGCGGAACCATTACGGCCCCCAAGGGTTTTCTGGCAGGCGCGGCCCAAGCCGGCATCAAAAAACCCGGACGATATGATCTGACCTTGATATATTCCCCAACCCTCTGCAGCGCGGCGGGCGTATTCACCCGAAACAAAGTGCAGGCCGCCCCGGTCTTGCTGAGCAAGGCCCATCTGAGTGGAGGAAAATCCCATGGTGTGGTGGTCAACAGCGGTTGTGCCAACGCCTGTACCGGCCCTCAGGGGGATCGGGATGCCATGAGGATGGCCTCTGCCGCCGCGGAAGCCGTGGGGTGCTCCGCCGAAGAGATGTTTGTGGCTTCCACCGGTGTGATCGGAGCCTATCTTCCCATGGACAAGGTCCTGAAAGGGATCCAGGATGCGGCGGCTGATATGTCGCAGGACCATGGTGCCCTGGCAGCCCGAGCCATCATGACCACCGATACGGTTCCTAAAGAAACGGCTGTGCAGATCGACCTTGCCGGAACGACCGTCACCGTCGCCGCCATGGCCAAGGGGTCCGGCATGATCCATCCGGATATGGCCACGATGCTGGGCTTTATCACAACGGACGCTGCCATCACGCCGGAATTGCTGCAGCTGACCTTATCCAGGGCAGCGGATGCCACCTTCAACATGGTGACGGTGGACGGTGATACCAGCACCAATGACAGCCTATATTTATTGGCCAACGGCCAAGCCGGAAATCCGCAGCTGACCGGAGAAAGCGATGCTGGTTATGAAGATTTTGCGGAGGCGGTCACTTTCGTATGCCGATCCCTGGCCAAAATGATTGCCAAAGATGGCGAAGGCGCCACAAAATTTCTGGCTGTGCGGGTGGAAGGGGCTGCCACCTTGGAGGATGCCCGTCTCGCGGCAAAAACCATCGCCGGCTCCTCGCTGGTCAAAGCGGCGATTTATGGCAAGGATGCCAACTGGGGGCGGATGATTTGTGCCTTGGGCTATTCCGGAGCCCGTTTTGATCCTGCCAAGGTGGATATGTTCCTGGGACCGATCCAGATGATGGCCCAGGGCAGCGGACTGGTATTCGATGAGGCGGCCGCCAAGGCTTATTTCGAAAATGACGAGATCCAAGCCGTGCTCCAGCTACACGATGGTGAATATAGCGCGGAGGCCTGGGGCTGTGATTTGACCCACGAATACGTCAGCATCAATGCAGATTATCGAAGCTAAGGAAAGGTGAACGATATGCTGTCACCCATGGAAAAAGCGGGCGTCCTGACGGAAGCCCTGCCCTACATACAGAAATTTTACGGGAAGACCGTGGTGGTCAAATACGGCGGCAACGCCATGATCGATCCACAGCTTGAAGAAATGGTTCTTAAAGATGTTATTTTGATGAAGCTGATCGGCATGAAGCCGGTGCTGGTCCATGGCGGAGGCCCGATGATCAACCAGTGGCTGGACCGGCTTCAGATCAAAGCAAATTTTGTGGACGGGTTGAGGGTCACCGATGAAGCCGCTATGGAAGTGGTGGAAATGGTTTTGGCCGGCAAAGTCAACAAGAGCATTGTCAGCCGCATCCAGAAGCTGGGGGGCAAGGCCGTGGGCATCTGCGGCAAGGATGGCGGATTGATCGCCGCCCGGCGCAAAACAAAGCCAAGGGATCTGGGGCTGGTGGGGGAAATCACCGAGGTGCATCCCGAATTGGTAGAGACTCTGATCAAGGAGGATTTCATTCCGGTGGTTTCCTCGGTGGGCAGCGGAGCGCAGGGTGAAAGCCTCAACATCAATGCGGACACGGTGGCCTCAGCTCTGGGCGGTGCCTTGAAGGCCCACAAACTGGTTCTCCTGACGGATGTGGAGGGCATTTTCCTCGGCTCCGGTGAAGGCAAAGCCTTAGCGTCCAAGCTGCGGGCCAGCGAGATCCCCGGCCTGATCGAAACCGGTGTCCTGACGGGCGGCATGATCCCGAAAGCCATGGGCTGTCTGGAGGCGGTGAACCAGGGCGTTGAAAACGTGCATATTATCGACGGCCGCAAGCCCCATTCCCTTCTGATCGAGATTTTTACCAATGAAGGGATCGGGACTTGGGTCATCAATGAATAAAGGAGTGGTTTTTTATGGATAATGAAATGGTTACCACCATGGGGAATGATTACGTCATGAATACCTACCGCCGTTACCCCATGGGGATCGCCCGGGGAAAGGGCAGCACGGTTTGGGATTGTGATGGCAATGCGTATCTCGATTTGGTGGCCGGTATCGCGGTCAATAACGTTGGCCACTGTCATCCGGCGGTTGTTAAAACCATCCAGAACCAAGCTGAGCACCTGATCCATTGCTCCAATCTGTATTGGAACGAACCGCAGGTCCAGCTGGCAAAGCTTTTGACCGAAGTGTCCTGTGCCGACCGGGTCTTTTTTTGCAACAGCGGAGCGGAAGCCAACGAGGGCGCTCTGAAGCTGGCCAGGAAATGGGCTTCCAAACGAGGGGAGCCCCAGCGCACTCAGATCATCACGGCTCTGAATTCCTTCCACGGACGGACTATGGGCGCCTTGAGCGCCACCGGCCAAACCCATTATCAGGAAGGCTTCGGCCCCTTGATTCCGGAAATCACCCACGTTCCGTTCAATGATCTCTCCGCCCTTGCGGCAGCGGTAGGACCCCACACCGCGGCGGTGCTGCTGGAAACCGTCCAAGGGGAAGGCGGCGTGGTACCTATGACGCCGGAATATATGGCCGGTGTGGCAGCCCTGCGGGAGGATCACGGCTTCCTTTTGATCCTGGACGAGGTGCAGACGGGGCTGGGCCGGACGGGCAAGCTGTTCGGGCATGAGCATTTTACGGTGAAGCCCGATGTCTTCACCCTGGCCAAGGGATTGGGCGGCGGCATCCCCATCGGTGCGCTGGCTGCCCGCGGCGTGGCGGCCGAAGTGCTGCAGCCAGGCGAGCATGCCTCGACCTTTGGCGGCAATCCCTTGGCGGCGGCGACGGCGCTGACGACCCTGACGGTCATCCTTGGGGAAAACCTTCCCAGAGCCGCCCATGAAAAGGGCGAATACATCAAAACGAAGATCAGCCGCTGGAAACACCTGCAGGATATCATTCAGGATATCCGCGGGCAGGGCTTGATGATAGGAATCGAACTGGCTTGTTCCGGCAAACCCGTGGTAGAATACTGTATGGAGCATGGTGTTCTGATCAATTGCATCCATGACCAGGTGCTGCGTCTGGTACCGCCCCTGGTGATCACTTATGAAGAAATCGAGAAGGCGCTGGCCGTTCTCAAGGATGCCCTTGAGGCGCAGCAAATCAAAGGAGGCGAAGACATTGGATCTTAATCAAGAAAATTCTTTGAGGGGCAAGGACTATATATCCCTGACAGACTACAAACCTGAAGAATTCCGGTATCTGCTGGATCTGGCGGTGGAACTGAAAGCCAGACAGAAAAAAGGCATCCCTCATCCTTTGCTGCAGGGCAAGACCTTGGCCATGATTTTCCAGAAGGCGTCCACTCGGACCCGGGTCTCCTTTGAGGTGGCCATGTATCATTTGGGAGGCTTAGGCATGTTCCTGTCTTCCAATGATCTTCAGATCGGGAGGGGTGAGCCGATCCAGGATACGGCTCGAGTTCTGGCTTCATACTCGGAAGGGATCCTGATCCGAACCTTCAGCCATCAGGAAGTCATAAGCCTGGCCCGGCACGCCAAGGTGCCGGTGATCAATGGACTGACCGATGATGAGCATCCGACCCAAGCCCTGGCCGATATGCTGACCATTCTTGAGGCCAAGGGCAAGCTTCAGGGGCTGAAGCTTGCATACTTCGGAGATGGAAACAATGTGGCCGTCAGTCTGATCCATGCCTGCGCCCTGTGCGGCATGGAAATCGTGCTGTCCTGTCCCGAAGGTTACCGGCCGCCGGAAAAGGCCTTGGCGCAAGGGGAGGCCATGAAGGCACCCGGCGCCCGGATCACGGTGGTGCAGGATCCCAAGGAAGCCGCCGCCCAGGCGGATGTGCTGTATACCGATGTTTGGACCAGCATGGGTCAGGAGAAAGAATCGGCCATCCGCCTCAAGGCGTTGGGGGGTTACCAGGTCAATGATGAATTGCTGAAGCTGGCCAAGCCGGATGCGATTGTGCTTCACTGCCTGCCAGCCCACCGCGGAGAAGAGATCACCGATTCCGTCATGGAGGGACCTCAATCCCGAATCTTTGAAGAAGCAGAAAACCGGATGCACGCCCATAAGGCGATCCTGGCTGCCCTGCTGTAAAAATTCAATTCTGATGCCGGAAAACGGCACTGATCTATGAGAGGAGCGCATCAGCGTGAGTAAAAAAATCGTATTGGCATATTCCGGTGGACTGGACACTTCCATCATCATCCCCTGGCTGAAAGAAAACGGCGGCTGGGAAGTCATTGCCATGGCAGCGGATGTGGGTCAGGGGGAAGAACTGGATCCCTTGCACGAGAAAGCCAAGAAGACCGGCGCCTCCAAGCTGTACATTGAAGATCTGCGCGAGGAGTTCATTACGGATTATATTTACCCCACCCTCAAAGCCGGCGCGATCTATGAACGGAAATATCTTTTGGGCACCTCCATGGCGCGTCCCATCATTGCCAAGCGTTTGGTTGAAATTGCCCGCAAAGAAGGCGCCACGGCCATCGCCCATGGCTGCACCGGCAAAGGCAATGACCAGGTGCGCTTCGAGCTGACCGTGAAAGCCCTGGCTCCGGATCTGAAAATCGTTGCCCCATGGCGCGTCTGGGACATCCGTTCCCGTGAACAGGAAATCGATTATGCCATGGCCCGGGGCATCGATGTGCCGGTCACCAAGGAACGTCCCTACAGCATGGATCGCAACATCTGGCACTTGAGCCACGAGGGCGCCGACCTGGAAAATCCAGGAAACGAGCCCAAAAGCGATCTGCTGTTGATCAGCCGGGAGCTGGAGGATGCCAAGGACACCCCTTCCTATGTGGAGCTGGAATTCGAAAAAGGCATTCCTGTCAGCGTCAACGGTGAAAAGCTGGATCCTGTGGCTCTGCTGACCCGGCTCAATGAAATCGGCGCAGAAAACGGCGTTGGCGTCATCGACCTGGTGGAAAACCGTTTGGTGGGCATGAAATCCCGCGGCGTCTACGAAACCCCCGGCGGGTCGATCATGTATGCGGCCCATTCCGAACTGGAATTCCTGACTCTGGACCGTCAGACCCTCCATTATAAAGACATCATCGCCCAGAAATATGCCGAGCTGGTGTATGACGGCGTATGGTTCCATCCCCTGAGGGAAGCCTTGGACGCTTTCGTGGACAAAACCCAGGAAACCGTGACCGGCAAAGTGCGTCTGAAGCTCTACAAAGGCAACATCCGGCCTGCCGGCGCCTGGTCCCCCTACTCCCTCTACAGTGAGGAATTCGCCACCTTTGGTGAAGACGAGGTCTACAACCAGGCCGATGCGGAAGGCTTCATCAACCTGTTCGGTCTTCCCATGAAGGTGCGCGCATTAATGAAAGAAAAGAGTGGCTTGAAATAATGGACCAAAAAGAAAACCTGCACCTTTGGGGGGGGCGTTTTGCCAAAGAAACAGACAAATTGGTTCTGGACTTCCATTCCTCCATCCGCTTTGACCAGAGATTGTACAGGCAGGACATCCAGGGCAGTCAAGCCCATGCCCGTATGCTGGGAGACCGGGGGATCATCACCCGGGAAGAAGCCGCTCGCCTGATCCAGGGCTTGGAGGAGGTCCTGGCGGACATTGAGCAGGGAAAAGCCGCCTTCAGCATCGATGCGGAGGACATCCATATGAATGTGGAGACCTTGCTGATTGCTAAGGTGGGCGATGTGGGCAAGAAGGTCCATACCGCCAGAAGCCGCAATGACCAGGTGGCATTGGATGCCCGCATGTATGCCAAGGAAGAGATCCGGCGCTGTCGGAAACTGTTGCTGAACCTGATCCGGACGCTGCTGGACCTGGCTCAGGATCATGCGGATTGGGTCATGCCGGGATTTACCCATCTGCAGATCGCCCAGCCCATCACCCTGGGGCATCATCTGATGGCTTATGTAGCCATGTTCCAGCGGGATGACGGGCGTCTGGAGGACTGCCTGAAACGGACGGACGTGATGCCCTTGGGATCCGGCGCCCTGGCAGGAACCACCTATCCCCTGGATCGCCACCAGGTCGCTGAAGAGCTTGGCTTTGCCGCCGTGAGTGAAAACAGCCTGGATGGCGTCGCAGACCGGGACTATATGGTCGAATTTCTTAGCGCGGCTTCCCTGATCCTGGTCCACCTGTCCAGGCTTTCCGAGGAGATCATCCTGTGGGCAAGCCAGGAATGGGCCTTCATCGAATTGGACGATGCCTACAGCACCGGCTCCTCCATCATGCCTCAGAAGAAGAATCCGGATGTGGCAGAGCTCATTCGGGGCAAAAGCGGCCGGGTCTTCGGGGACCTGATGGGGACCCTGACCATGCTGAAAGGATTGCCGCTGGCGTATAATAAGGATATGCAAGAGGACAAGGAAGCCTTTTTTGATGCCATGGAAACTGTCCAGAAATGCTTGCTGGTCATGGCGCCTCTTTTAGGAACCGCCTCTTTCCGGAGGGAAAGGATGCGGCAATCTGCCGCCAAGGGCTTTTCCAATGCCACGGACCTTGCGGACTATCTGGTGGGTCGGGGCATGGCCTTCCGGGATGCCCATCATGTGGTGGGAACGTTGGTGGGACAATGCGCTGCCAGCGGCAGAAATCTTGAGGATCTGTCCCTGGCTGAAATGGCGGAGGCCTTGCCGGAATCCCTGAAGCGCGGTTTTGCGACCGCCGAAGCGGCGCAAGCCTATATCGGGCCCGAGGTCTATGAGGCGCTCAAGCTGGAAAATGTGGTGGGCCGGCGCATGGTGTACGGAGGCACGGCCCCGGCAGAGGTTCTGGCCGCAGTGGCCAGGGCTGAAGCTTGGTATGAAGTACGGGAGAATATTTAATCAGGAAGCGCAGCATCACACTCCGTTTGCCGGGGTGTGATGCTGTATTGAAAAAGCCGGCAAAGCGCAAAATGCCGGAAAGGACGGGAGATATGGATATATTTATTGAGCTGGTGCCTAAAGAGCGGGAGGCTCTGGAGGAAGAGATCCGGCAGATCCGGGCCGCCTATCCCCAGGTCAGCGGGCTGAATTTTCCCGATTTGCTGAAATACCCTATCCGCAGCTGGGAATGTGCCATGATCGGCCAGAAATATTACCAGCGGGTCGTTCCCCATATCCGGGCGATTGACTTCGACATCACGAAGCCGCTGGATGCCATCGACGGGATTTATGCCGCCGGCCTGAGGGAGGTCTTGGTCCTGACGGGCGATCCGCCTCAGGAAATGCGCCGGATCTATCCGAATAAAAGCGTGGACCTGATCCGCCGGATCAAGCAGGACTATCCGGACATGAAAGTCTATGCGGCCATCGACCAATACCGATATGGGATGAAGACGGAGCTTAGTTACATTGAACGAAAAGAGTATGCCGGAGCGGACGGTTTCTTCACCCAGCCCTTCTTCGATATGCGCTGGCTGGAGATCTGGCAGGAGCAGCTGGCCGGCAAAAACATCTTCTGGGGCATCTCCCCGGTGGTTTCAGAAAAGAGCTACTGGTATTGGGTCACCAAAAACAACACGGTGTTTCCCGCAGAATTCCGGCCGGATTTAGACTGGAATATCGAATTCGGCCGCCGGGTCATGGATTTTGCCCGAAGAACCGACGGTTCGGTTTATGTCATGCCGATCCGGACCAATGCGGCGGTTTACTTGCAGGGCTTGTTCAAATAATGACCCGGCCGCGGCGGCACGACGCCTTGGGAGAGACGGCGTAGAAGGAGAAAAAATGAAACCATTTAAAATCACCGTGACCTCGGCTTTCGGGATCGAAGGCTTGCTGCGCAAGGAAATGAACCGGCTGGGTTACGAAAAGGACCTGTTGGTGGACAAGGGCGGCGTAACCTTTTGGGGCACGCCGGAAGACATTGTCCGGTGCAATCTGTGGATCCGGCAAGGGGAACGCGTCTTGATCGAAATGGGACGTTTCACCGCCCGAAGCTTTGAGGAGCTTTTTCAGGGAACGCTGGCTTTGCCCTGGGAGGATTGGATCGGTGAAACGGCAGCCTTCCCGGTGGCCGGAAAATCGGCCCAATCGACATTGTTCAGCGTTCCCGACTGCCAGGCCATCGTAAAAAAAGCCATTGTGGAACGACTGAAACAGAAGCACCAAAAGGTGACATGGTTTGAAGAAACCGGACCCACCTATCAGGTTGAGGTCAAAATCCTAAAGGATGTGGCCACCCTGGTGATCGATACCAGCGGGATGGGACTGCACAAGCGGGGGTACCGCAAGCTGGGAACCACCGCACCTTTAAAGGAAACCTTGGCGGCGGTCATGCTGACCTTAAGCAATTGGCGGCCCCAATGGCCGTTGATCGATCCTTTCTGCGGTTCCGGCACGATCCCCATCGAGGCAGCCATGAAGGCGATGAACATGGCACCGGGCTTGAAACGGGAATTTGTCTGCGAAACCTGGCCGCAAATTGACGCTCAGCTTTGGAAGAAGGCGCGCAGGGAAGCGGAGGAAGCCATCCAGGTTGTTCCGGATCTCCGGATCGAAGGCTATGACCTGGATCAGGAGGTGCTTTCCATTGCCCGTTATCATGCCAAACTGGCCGGGGTGGAGCCCTACATCCATTTCCAGCAGCGGGATGTGCGGGACCTGAAGAGCTCCAAGAAATTTGGCTCGATCATCACCAATCCGATTTACGGCGAACGTCTGGCCAATCTGGAGGAAGCAGCCGCCTTGTATCGGCTGATGGGCGAGGTTTTCAGCAAAATGGATACCTGGTCCTTCTATATCTTGACGTCCCATCCGGATTTTGAACGGCACTTCGGCAAAAAAGCCACGAAAAACACCAAGCTTTTCAACGGCCGTCTGGAGTGCCGGCTTTATCAGTACCATGGACCCCGGCCGCCCCGGGAAGCCAGGCAAACGGCCTCGGAGGGCCCGGAAGAAACCGTGTCATAAGGATGTGGTCCGATGCGCAATCACGGGTTTGGCATACTGTGGGGTTTGATTCTGGGGGTCACGGAATACTGGCCGGTCAGCGTTACCGGACACCGTATTCTGGTCCGTACGCTGTTTGGATTGCCCGCTCTGGAACCGCTTTGGGAAATCATCCTGCTTTCGGGGATCCTTGCCGGAACCGTGACTTTGATTTGGCGTGACGCCCGGAATATGGCCTCGGCACCTTTTGGAAGGACTTCCATGATGGCTCTGGCAGGCGCGGCGCCCCTGGGGATCATGGTTTGGATCACTGCGCCCTTCATCGGCCGCTGGCAGACAAGCGGCGTGGCTCTGGCGGTTGGCTTTATGCTGAATGGCTGCCTCTTATGGTATCTTCACAACCGGGTGAAAGGGCGGCGAGGTTTGCGGAAGATCGGCTATCCGGAATATTTGGCTGCAGGGTTGCTGCAGAGCTTGTCGGCTTTTCCAGGGCTGTCCCGAATGGGATTGCTGCTATGCGGCGGCAGGCTTTATTCGATGAATGGACGGACGACGGTTCGCATTGCTTTTCGGATCAGTCTGCTTGTTTTGCTGGGAAGGCTTGCGGTTCAGACCGACCAATTGATTCGAACGGGCAGTGCCGCAATGTTCTTGGATGCGGGTGGCGGGTGGCTGGCCGCCGGATTTCTGACGGCAGCCGCCGCAAGCTACGCGGCAGGCCGGCTGCTGCTGAAACTGGTGCGCGGCGGCGGGCTGCGTTTCTTTGCCATCTATAGCTTTTTCCTGTCATGCGTGGCTTTGGGCTTGAGGATGCTGGGCATGATGCAGTGACCGCAAAATATCCGAAAATGGATCGAAGCAAGAAGACCAAGGGTCGGCTTGCTTTTTTTCTTGGTTATTTTTGAACATCCGGCCCGCTTGACACAGGGGCATAATATGCTAGAATGGTAAAAAATGGAAATTGATGGAAGGTGAGTGTTATCGAGAAAATAAGGATCCACCTCGTCTTTGCCTCCGTCAGCGAGGGCCTTGAAGCGGAATTGAAGGAGAAGTACCTGATCACAGGACGAAGCCGGAGCCTGACGGAGGCTGCCCGAACAGCAGGCATTTCCGTGACCGACGCGCCAGGCTCGGAAAATGGCGGGATGGATGGCGCTGCCGCTGCGGATGTTCTTCTGATCAACGGTCTGGATCATTATCGGCAGGAATGGAAACGGCGCCAAAACCCTGACCGGCTGCTGCTCGAGGGGGTGCTGCTGCTCCAGTCGCGATGGCCTTGCAGCCGTATCAAGCTGCTGCTCCCGGAGCGCAAGCATCAGGATCAGGAGTTGCTGACGGATCTTATGCAGAACAGTATCTATGATTTTTGGTTCACAGATCGGATCCGGCAAGGCGGCGTGTCCGAACTCATCGACCATCATCGAGATTTCGCGGCGGTGGAACAATACCTGGGGACTTTTCCTGCACCGCCGGCAGCCGTCGTGCCGCCATCCGGCTTGACCGGAACCCCGCTTCAGCTTGAGTCTCTCAAAGGCGTGGGCCAATCGATCAAGGAGGTGATCACCAACATAACCAGGACCACCAGGGAAGATCTTCAGGTTCTTTGTCCGGACCGGCAAAATGGCGGCTTGTGCCCTTCGGCAAAGCCGGGAGGATCGGCCATCCTTTGGTCCGAGGACGATGGATTATCGCTCTATGCAGCCAGCGTGCTTCTGGCCTGCCGGCTGGCGGACCATGGATACAAGACCCTTTTGACAGAAATTCCGGGACAGAGGCCGCGGCTGGGGACGGCATTAGGGATCCGGCACCCGGTTTGGAACATGCGGAACGCCTTGTCCCGGTTTGCCGCAGGACAGGAAAATTTTTATCAGACGTGCATTTACAACGGCGAAAAGTATCTGAAAGACAACAGGGCGTATGACCGGCACGAATTCGTGCGTTGCTTTCCGGAACTTTTATTTTTTTGTCCTGATGCGGATGAGTCCCCATGGCAAAACCAGGATGAATTCCAAAAGGATTGGGCGCTGTTTTTGGTTTCATGGATGCAGTGGGCGATGTTCCATGAACGTTTTCATTTCATCCTTTTTATCGGGTTCGGTCAGGGAAGCTTCCAGGAGTGTGTCCTGAAGCAGATCAGTTATTGGAAAATCATGGTCTTAAATCCCTGGGCCAACGGGTTCAATAAAGCCCGGGAAATCAGTGCCCGCTGGCCGGAGCAAAGCCTGTTCCTTTGGAGTCATGAAACCACGGCAATTAAAAATAAGGGGCCACTGCCGGGAGGGGCTGGGAACCTGCTGATTCCTTCCCAGCTTCAAAAGGATTTTTTAGAGATGGCCGCCTTCACACGGCGGCCGGAAAAACTGCATGAAGAATCGATCCGATTTTTGGATGATTTGAGACGAGCCATTTCAGAAGAGCCGTCCGGCCCGTCCATTTTCCGAAAAAGAGGACCGCGTTTATCCTGGAATCGAAACCAAAGGAAAGGAGCAGAATCATGGAATTGAAGATCACCGCGATCTGGAGCTGTACAGGCCTGGATACGGCGGAACTATCGTTCAACCTGGCCAAGGCGGAAGCGGAGAAAGGAAAAACCCTGGCGGTTGAGCTGCCATGCCTGGGCATCCCACGGCTGGGCTTTGCCGCGGATGTGGTGGATCGTGAACGCAGCGTTGAAGCGGTCATCTTGAAGACGGAGCAGAAGCTCCCCTTGCAATGGGATATGATCCATCCCGTCAGCAAGGAACTGGGCGTTCTATCTGCCAGTGTATTCTCGAATCCGGATTCCCCGGTGGTATCCAAAGTCGATCTGTCCACGCTGGTTGCTTTTGTCCAAAGGGTCAAAGAATTTGCCCAAGCAGAGAAATGCCGCCATCTGATTTTTGACTGCCAGGGACAAATCACCCATCCCATGACTTTCTTTGCCGTCAAATATGCCGATTGCGTCGTGATACCGATCGGGAAAACCACGGATGCGGCCTATATTCTGGCGAACGTACGGCGACTGGTCGGGACGTTCCATTATCCGCTTGAAAAATTTGTACTGCTGGCTGAGGGAGACCCTGAAGCGATCCGGCGAATCGCGGCAATCAAAGGGGAGGAGGGCAAGCCCATTGAGAATATCAAGATCCTCTCCTGCGGGCAGACGCTTTTCGGCCGATCTTCCGGGAAGCTGGAAGCGATACGGCCGACGAAGCAAGGGATTCCGGCGAACCCGGGCGGAAGACGCAGCTTCTGGAGCTTGAGCATAGGACGCCAGTCCTCGTCTAGCGAGACGACGGACCGGGACAGCTTGCCGACCGAGGCGATGGCGTCCTGTTATCCGCTTTGAAAGGCGTCAAGACATGAAGGAGCGATTTGATCCTTTGGATTATATTTGTATGGCCCCCTGCGGCGAGGTTGCTGAAGCGGAGGGACTGCCGGAAGTCCCTCAAAACGCTGTTCTCCGGCCATTTCAGGAAATCGTCGATCAGGTCAGAACCCATTTGCGACAGGCGCATGGCCGTCATATTGCTGTGGCTGTCATCGATCCGGAAATACGCCGGGAAATGGAACGGCAGATCCTCCAATACGTATCGGAGGCAGGGCTGCGTGTCCCCGGTGTGCCGCAAAAGCGCTTGCTGGCATGGATACAACAGGAGATCCTTTATTTCGGTCCGATCCAGACGGCGCTGGACGATCCGGACGTGACCAACATCGACATCAACCGCTACTGCGAGGTCAACCTTGAGCGTTTGGGGGAGGAGGAATATCATCCCGAGATGAGCTTCAAGGACGAAGCCCATCTCGAGGTGATCATCAATAAAATGCTGATGGCCGACGGAAAGGCGCTGACGGCCAATGAACCCCATATTGACAGCCTGTTTGAGAAATATCGCATTTGTGCGGTTTTGGGGACTGCGCGAGGCGGCATTGCCACCGAGGGTACTTGTGCATCCATCCGAAAATTCTCTGACGACACCCTGTCCCCGGAAGACTTGGTGCAGTCCGGGACCATGAGCCAGGAAATGGATGATTTCTTCAGACAGGTCCTGCCCTCATGCAATTGCATTATTGCCGGAGCGACGAACTCCGGCAAGACCACCACCCTGATGGCCCTGCCTCTCTATTTTGATGAGGGCACGCGGATCATTACCATCGAAGACAGTCCGGAAATGATGCTGCGGCGCCGCAGCCGTTATCAGGATTATCATAATATCGTTGCACTTCAGACCAAGGATCATGACAACAAAGACAAGAGATTCGATATCGCGAGGCTGACCAAGGTATCTCTTCGCATGCGGCCGGTCAAGATCCTGATCGGGGAAGTCCGGGACGCCCAGGCTTGCCGGCAGGCTCACGAGGGGATGAATACCGGACACAGCACTTACTTTACGATCCATGCCAGTTCTGCGAGAAACGCGGCAATCCGTGTGATCCAGCTGGCGGGAGATGGCAGCAATGACGAAGTGATTGCCAGTCAGCTGGCGGATACCGTGGATCTGATCATCTTTCAGCAAAAACGCTGTAAAAGCAGGGTCATCACGGAAGTCGCAGAACTGACCGGTTTTGAAGGGGCCCGTCGGCCCCTATGCCGGACGCTGTTTCAGTATGAACAGCAAGGAATGACGACGGAAGGCTTTGTGATCGGTATTCATCGGCGAATCAGCGGGATATCGGAAACGCTGGCCGAAAAACTGGCACAGGCGCTCGTGCCTGATCAGCAGATACGGCACTGGACCAGCCCGCCGGCCCAAAGCCTATAAGCCCTTGAGGGGGAAGGGAGGGGAATGAAATTGGTTTCCTTGATTTCCGCCGGGTTGCTGACCTCCTGGAGTATATTGGCCTATTCGTTCTATACGATTCCCGGGAAAGGCCGCGGCGGCATGATGCGGCCTTGCGTCAAAAATTACTGGAGTTCCCGCATCGACCGGGTGCAAATTGAAGCGGCCCAGGCAGGCGTCCCATGGAATGCGCGTCATACGATACAGTTGTGGTGCGGAAGCATCCTATCGGCAGGCTTTCTGTTTCTGGTCACCCGGAACGGATGGCTGTTTCTCATCAGCTGGGTTCTAACCGGTGCCCTGCCGGGGATGTTGATCCAGATGAAATACCGCCAGCAGAGGATTGAGCTTCTTGAATGCCTGGTGGTTGCTTTAAGGCAAATCATTGCCCGCATACCGGATCAGGGCGGCTTGATCAAAGCCATCGAATCGACGCTTCAATGCGGAACCGATCCCAAAATGGACCCGATGCTTCGGGAGATGGTTCAGGAAATCGGCCTGGGAATCAGCGTGCCGGAGGCGCTTGTTCACTGGAAGCAGAGAATCGGCATGCGGAAATTTGACAAGATGGCGGGCACGCTTCTGCAGGCGCATTCGAAAGGCTGGAGTCCGGCGGCTATGCAGTCGCTGAATAAGGCGCTCCAGGCGATGGAGGCCGATTTGCAGGCCATTCGCCTGGTCCGTCAGAAAAGCCGGCAGTACAAGCGACAGCTCTATTTTATGGTTTTAACGGCCTGGAGTTTCCCCTTCATATTATCCTTGCTGCGTGTCGGGGATGCCAATATTTACAGGGATTCGCCAGCGGGAAGGCTCCTGGTTTTCGCTTATGCGGCGGGTTCCCTGGTCACGATCGCCAAGGGCGGCGAATGTCTCTCCCTGAATGCCGATGAGTTGTGAACTCGGGCGTACAGATGAAAATCAGAAAAGGAACCATGCGGATGTTTGGGAAATGGATACCTTGGATGGTGCCGTTGATATGGTCCTGTGCCGCAACGGCTGCGGCGGCTTTCGGACTGGCACGATTCGAATTAAAACAGCGGTCATACCGGCTGGCCTGCATGGCGGCGATGTCCGGCCTGAAGCATGGCCGATATGGCGTGAAGGACAGCAGAGGGCTGATGCGGGCAGCGGTTATCGTGAACAAGGGCATTGAGCAGCTGGTCCCTGAGGCTCGGGGGTGGTTCGTGCTTGACCGGATGCTCCAACAGATGGACACCGGAACGGATGGCAGAGAAGTTTTGTTGCACGGCCTGCTGAAGGGCCTTGCGGGTGCGCTGCCTCTGCTTTTGGTGCCGGTCCTGACGAAGCAGTGGGGATGGTTCCTGCTCTATCCGGTATGTTCCGTTTTTCTGCTGTATCAGAGGCTTCGGCAGGTCCATACGGATTTCAGGCTATGGCAGCAAGCGCTGATCCGTGACATACCGGATGTGATCGATCATCTGCGCATCAACTTTGCGGGCGGCAGGGACTATTTATCTGCCTTGGCCCAGGCCGGAAACCACTGCGGACCGGTCATGTCCCTTGCCTTGGAACGACTGGTGAACGACATTCATATGATGGGTGCGTCAGAAGCCCTAAGAGTGTTTTCAGACAGCTACGACTTGCCTGTCATGGGCAAATTGGCGGCAGCTGTAAGGATTGCCGTGGAAAGCGGCTATAGCGCCGCTGAGGCGTATTTTTCAAATATTGAGGATGAGATCCTATCCCTGCGGCAGGCGGCGGCGGAATCTCTGATCATGGCCAAGCCGGGCAAACTGGTGCCCTTTTATCTGATGCTTTACGGACTGGCCATCGCTGCCTTGGGCTTGAAATGCTATGAAATCTTCCGGCAGGTCGGCATGCTGTTCGTATAGACGGTTTTCCGGCCTGTCCACAAAAAATTTAAAAATAAAAGGAGACCGAACGATGATCCAAATCAAGGAAAACCTGAAACAGTCCGGCTTGAGGGCCGCACGGAGGATGAAAGACGGGTTTAGCGTGTTCTGGGGGGACCAGCGCGGCGATCTTGTGGGATCGCTGGGATGGATGGCCATTACAGCCCTTTTGCTGGTCGCGGTCAGCACGGTGCTGAATGGAAAGATGACCGGCTTGGCAGAGAGCATTTTTGCGAAACTTGAAAGCCTCCTGGTATGAAGCCCTATCCGAAATCTGGATGGTTGAACCAGAGGGGAGAAGGGATGATCCTGGGCCTTTATAGTCTTCTGGTGATCACCGTCATGCTGATGATCGGGATTGAAGCTGCGGGATACAGTATGGCGGTTTGGAAACTGCGCCAGGTTTGCAGCGAAACCTTAAACCAGATGAAAATCGAGAACGGAATGAATTCCCGGATCGAAGCCGGCTTTGAAGATCTTCTGGAGGACTATGGGCTGCAGGGTTTCTCATTCCGGTTGGAAGGAACGCCTTGCTGTGTTCAGCGCGGCGATCTTTTAGAACTTGAGGCGGAAAGCAGCTATCCGCTCTCCTGCCTCAGGCCTTTGGGGACCTGTTGGGAGGTGCCCCTGCGCATCAAGGTCCGCGGTTTGGCCCAAACCTTCATAAGGGGAGGGTGAACGATGCGGGTGTTTGTCTGGATCTGGGCGATGTTCCTTCTTTTATGTCTGCTCCTGGACGGGACAACGATATGGGCCGTTCGGGAACAAATGCGACAGAATCTTGAGCTGGCCCTTGATGCCGGCGTGGTAGCCGGTCTTTCGGAGGAGGATCTCTCCGCCGGACGCTGCTTTGTGGATGCTGGGGAAGCAAGACGGGAAGCATGGCGCTCGATGCGGGAAAATCTGGCGCCCGGCCTGAAAGGGAGAATCGAGCTCAGCCTCCGGACCGAGCAGGATGGCAGCCAGGCGAGACTGGAGGCTGCGGCCTGTGTCCGGCTGCCTTTGCTGCTGACCCGTTTTGCCGGGAAGGAGGATTTTTTTCTGAACATCCGAAAGGGATCGGCTTACCAAAACCTATATAAATAGAAATTCAATCGCTGGTCTGCAGCGCGCAGACGCTGAGGAGGGAGAGAAGCTGAGGAGATTCATATGGAGCTGGTACAAGGGGCCTTTATTTCGCGCATTTATGATTGGACTTAGTTTTTGCCTCGTCTTTGCAGTCACCTATCGTCTGAATCAACAGTACCTGCTGGAGGCGGCGGCCATGCGTCCAGCAGCGGTTGCCAGACATGCGCTGGTTCCCGGCGCTCTGCTGGCCGCGGAGGACTTTGTCATGGAAGAACGACCTGTATTTGGTCTGGAGGATGACTTTTGCATGGATCTTGCCGCCCTTTTCGACGAGGGGGACTGGTTTGCCGGTTCAACGGGTTTGGGTGAAGGGGATATTCTGCGGCCAAGCCGGCTATCCAAAGAGCCAGAAGGCGGCGATCCGTTTTTGCAGCATCGGGGCGGTGAACCAAAACGTCTGATTTGCGTGCAGACTGATTTGGTCCGAAGCTGTGCCAACTGGCTATCGCCGGGATCCAAGGCGGATGCCTGGGTCTATATCGAGGGCAAGGAAGGCTTTGAAAGCCGCCCGGCCCAATTGATCGGACCTCAGGATGATCCGTTTCTCAAAGATCTGCTGATTGTGGATAAGAAAAACAAGGAAGCGGTATCTCTGGATCCCCTGAACGGGGAAGGGAGCAAAGACACCTTGCCGGTGGTGCTGACCATCATGCTGGATCAGAAGGATGAAGAGAGGGCCAAAGCCTTGATTCATTATAATGAGACGGGGAAAATCTATTTCTCGCCGAAGTCGGCAGAAGACCGATCTCCTCAGCGGCAGGAAGGCATCAAACCATGAACCTGACCAAGCCTATGTGTACAGTTACCCTGCTGGCGATCCACCACATTGCCCTTTGGACGGATTGTCGTTTCCGCCGCATTCCCAACCGTCTGATCCTGTCCGGAGCGGTCTGTGCCATCCTTGCGTTCGCTGCGGAAGCCCTGTTTCTTAAAAATTGGCTGAGCTTCGGAGGTCGGCTCGCGGCAGGCGGTGCGGCGGGAATGCTGCACGGCCTGCCCTACCTGGGTTGCCGGATGGGCGCCGGCGACCTGAAACTTGCCGTGGTGACAGGGATTTTGCTGGGCTGGGCACCATGGACTTTGTATTTGTTTTATTATGGATGGGTCATGGGTGCCGCAGTCCTGATTCTTTTTGCGTTGCCATCGAGATATCGCCCTGCATCTCTGCCCATGGCCCTGCTCATGGCAATCTCCATCGATCTCTGTTTGTGGCTGGAGATCGGATTATGATATAATGATCGACGTAATGGAAAAATGAAGCCCTAAGGCTTTTCAGTCCAGATACGCTTTTCCAAAAATACTTACAGCAGTCAGGCAGCTGGAGAGGATGAGTTTTTTGAAGTACATTGTGGTTTTAGCGGACGGTATGGCAGATTATCCGATTGAACAGCTGGGCGGCAAGACCCCGCTGCAGGCAGCGTCGACACCGTGTATCGATCGGCTGGCCCGGATGGGCACCATCGGACTTGTTCAAACCGTCCCATTGGGGATGAGCCCCGGCAGTGATACCGCCAACCTATCCGTCATGGGGTACGACCCCCGTCAATACTATACGGGAAGATCACCGTTTGAGGCTTACAGCATCGGCATTCCGATGTCCGGCGAGGATGTTTCCTTTCGCTGTAACCTGGTAACGGTCACAGAGGATGAGCCCTATGAAGAGAAGACCATCCTGGACCACAGCAGCGGTGAGATCAGCTCCGGGGAAGCGGCTGAACTGATCGCCGCAATCCAGGCAAAACTGGGACGGCCCGGCATGACCTTTTATCCGGGGATCAGCTACCGGCATATCCTGCTTTGGGAGAAAGGGCCTTGGGGTTATGAACTGGTGCCGCCGCATGACATTTTGGGCAAAAAGATCGGTGCTTATCAGCCGAAAGGTTCTCACGGCAAGCTTCTGGAATCGATGATGAGGGAAAGCTACGGTATTCTCAGTCAGCATCCGGTCAACCAAAAACGCAAAGCCCGGGGACTCAATCCCGGCAATTTGATCTGGCTTTGGGGTGAAGGGAAGAAACCGGCCATCCGGAGTTTCAAGGAAAAATACGGGCTGGAGGGCGCCGTGATCTCCGCGGTGGACTTGATCAAAGGCCTGGGCTTGTGCGCCGGCATGGAATCCATCGATGTGGAGGGCGTGACCGGAACCTACGAGACCAATTATGACGGGAAAACCAAAGCGGCTCTGGAGGCCCTGGCCCGTGGCAAGGATTTCCTCTATGTCCATCTGGAAGGACCTGATGAGTGCGGTCATCGAGCGGAAATTGAAAATAAAGTGACCGCAATCGAAAGAATCGATCATTTGGTTGTTAAGCCAATCGTGGAAGCCTTGGATGCCAAGGGAGAAGACTACCGGCTGATGGTGCTTCCGGACCATGCAACGCCCATCGCGGTCCGGACGCATACCATGGATCCGATCCCCTTCTTGATTTATGACAGCCGCAAGTCGGATGAAAAGAATCAGGTTTATGATGAGGATGGAGCCAAACAAACCGGCTTGTTTGTTGAGGAAGGCTATACGTTGATGGATCGATTCCTGAAAGGAGACGGGGAGAATGACTGATTTTGTTCAGCAGCATGATGGAATCTTGGGAAAAAAGACGGTTGAGGCACTGAAGAAGAACCGATTTGAGGCGTTCTACTGCGAGAACCTTGCCGAAGCCAGAGAAAAGCTGATGGCGATGATCCCTGACGGCGCTTCTGTGGGATTCGGCGGTTCCATGACGGTCAAAAGGATGGACGTCCAAAAGGAGCTGCAGTCCCGCGGCTCTGCGATCTATGATCATAACGCGGTCAGCGACCCCGATGAAAAAGATAAGATTTATCGGCAGGAGCTTCTCTGCGACGTTTTTCTTGCCGGCTGCAATGCCATCACCTTGGATGGCAAGCTATATAATGTGGACGGAACCGGCAATCGCGTCGCCGCCATGATTTTCGGACCCAAACAGGTCATCCTTGTGGCAGGGATCAACAAGATCGTTCAAGACCTGGAGGCTGCCGAGCAGCGGGTCAAAATGATCGCTGCACCCACCAACAGCCTGCGGATCGACCCGTCGATCCCCTGTACTCAGACCGGCTATTGTGTAGACTGCAACCACGAACGGCGGATATGCAATGCCACCGTGGTTTTGCATCGTCAGCCGTCCAAGAGCCGAATCACGGTCATCCTTGTCGGGGAACCCTGCGGATTCTGATGGATAATACATAATACGAGCAAAGCAGGTATATCATGAACGGACAGCAGCCGAGCGACCAAGTGAAGAGGGAACGGTCTTTAGAAAAAGCCTGGCGCCGCGCTTATATCAGAAATGGTTTGTACTGCGTGATTGCGGTGCTGATCCTGGCATTGAGCGCTGTGCCGATGGGGGGATGTCTGAGCCGTGTGATCCATGCGGAATCCGGGCCCACGGCTTCCATGGACCCGGCGGGGGAACCAATGGCCGTTCCGGCGGGAGCGGAAGAAGCGCCCGCCCAACCGGATGAAACCATTACGCTCCTTGCGGTGGGGGACATCATGATGCATGATACGATGCTTAACGCGGGATGGCAGGCCTCGTCCAAGACATACGACTATGCCTATATGTTTGAAAAAGTATCGCCAATTTTGCATCAAGGGGATCTGGTCATCGGAAACCTGGAGGTCCCTTTAGCTGGTTCTGACACGAAATACACCGGTTACCCGATGTTCAACGCACCGGAGATCCTCGCCCAAAATCTTAAGGATGCCGGCTTTGACATGGTCGGGACGGCCAACAACCATTGTCTGGACCGACGTTACAGCGGATTGGTCAAAACACTGGACCATCTGGATGCTGCCGGGCTGCTGCATGCCGGAACCTTCCGCACCGCCGAGGAACGGTCCCAGGTAACCTCGATGGCCGTCAAGGGCGTGAACATCGCATTGATCAGCGCAACCTATGGAACCAACGGGCTGATCCTTCCCGAAGGGAAGGCGTACGCGGTCAGCGATTTGGACCCCGGGCGTTTGCTTGAAGATGTCCAAGCCGCCAGAAAGGCTGGCGCGCAGTATGTGATCATGATGCTTCATTGGGGACAGGAGTATCAGCCCCTTCCCAATGAATCGCAGAAAGCTTTGGCTGCAACCCTATTATCCGGCGGCGCGGATCTGATCCTGGGCAGCCACCCCCATGTGCTTCAGCCTGGCGAACCCGCCGGCATGTCCGCGAACGCCTTTGCCGCAGAGCCCGCGGCGGCTGCCGGCCATGCTGAGGGCAATACGGAGGACAAGCCCCATGCGTCCCAAACCAAGTTTGTGATGTATTCCCTGGGAAATTTCATTTCAGGGCAAAAAGGGCTGGAACGACTGAGCAGCCTGATATTGAAAGTCACGCTCCGAGTGGATGGAAAAACAGGAGCTCCCTCTTTCGAGGGAGCCTCCTTTATCCCTTTATATACACAGAAAAAAGATCGAAACGGAAAATTCCATTTTGTGGTCTGGCCGATAGAAACAGCCATGGATGAAATCATGAAGCCCGGACATTCCTTCAGCGCGGAAGACGCTTTGGCATTGAAAAAAGCCTGGGACCATGTGCTGGCTTCCCAGCCATCGATGTCTTTTGAGCCGGTCAGTGCAATTCTTTCAGAAGATTCGCCATCTCAATCGCAGTAACGGCGGCATCAAAGCCTTTGTTGCCTGCCTTTGTGCCGGCCCGCTCGATGGCCTGTTCGATGCTGTCGGTGGTCAGGACCCCAAATGCCACAGGAACATCGCTCTGCATGGAGAGGGATGCGATTCCTTTGGTTACCTCAGCACAGACATAATCGAAATGAGGTGTGGCCCCGCGGATGACCGCGCCCAGACAGATTATGGCGTCATATTTGCCGCTCTGAACCATGGCTTTGGCGGCTAGGGGAAGTTCAAAGGCTCCAGGAACCCAGACGAGATCCATATCATTCGGATCAGCGCCATGCCTTTCCAAGGCATCCTGAGCCCCGCCAATCAGTTTTGAAACGATGAATTCATTGAAGCGGGCGGCCGCGATGCCGATTTTGAGCTGACTGGCAATTAAATTTCCCTGAATGATTTTCATGATGATTTCCTCCCTTAAACCTAATTTTGTTCTAATAATTAAGTAAGTGATTCATTTTCGCTTGCTTTGTCTTTAAGTAGAATTCGTTTTCCACATGGGATTCCATTTGAATCGGCACCCGCTCGATGATCTCCAGGCCGTAGCCCTCCAAACCCCGGATTTTTTTGGGATTGTTGGTCATGAGACGCAGCCTGCGAGCCCCCAGGCAATTGAGGATCTGGGCGCCGATCCCGTATTCCCGAAGATCTTCAGGGAAGCCCAGGGCAATGTTTGCTTCGACGGTATCCATACCCTGGTCCTGGAGGGCGTAAGCCCGCAGCTTGTTGATCAGGCCGATGCCGCGGCCTTCCTGTCTCATATAAAGCAGGATCCCGCAGCCTTCTTTGGCGATTTGCTGCATAGCTGCAGCATACTGTTCACCGCAGTCGCAGCGCAGCGAACCCAGGGCGTCGCCGGTCAGACATTCGGAATGGACGCGGGTCAGAATCGGCGTATCGCTGTGGATTTCACCCATCACCAAGGCCACATGATGTTCGCCGCTCAGTCTGTTCTGGAAGCCGTGGACCGTGAATTCCCCGTAGATGGTGGGCATTTTTGCAGTGGCGATGCATTCCACCAGACAGTCCTGTTTGCAGCGGTATGCGACCAGATCGGCGATGGTGACGATCTTGAGGCCGTATTTTTCCGCAAACTCCAGCAATTCGGGCGTCCTTGCCATCGCGCCGTCTTCCCGCATGATTTCACAAATCACTCCGGCAGGCTTAAACCCGGCCAGACGCGCCAAATCGACGGCTGCTTCGGTATGCCCGGTGCGTTTCAGAACGCCGCCATCCCTGGCAATTAAAGGAAAAACATGGCCGGGCCGGCGGAAATCCGTCGGTTTGGCAGCCGGGTCCAGTGCTTTTTGGATGGTGTGGGATCGTTCAAAGGCGGAAATGCCGGTGGTGCTCTCCGCATGGTCGATGGATACGGTGAAAGCAGTGCACAGATTGTCTGTGTTATTCTCGACCATGACACCGATTTCAAGATTTTTTAAGATCTCTGCTGCGGCGGGCATACAAATCAGGCCACGGGCATGCATGGCCATGAAGTTGATGGCCTCGGGCGTTGCTTTTTCAGCGGCCATAATCAGGTCGCCTTCGTTTTCACGGTCCGGATCGTCGATCACGACGACCATTTCTCCCGCTTTGATGGCCTCGATGGCTTGAGGGATGGTATCAAAGTCTTTCATGGTTTTGTCTCCTTTAAATTCGATCAAGCATAGATTCGGTGGCCCCGTCCGCTTCAGAAGAAACCGTTTTCTCTGAGGAAATCCATGGACAGCGAATCCTTTTTCATGTTGCCGGGTGAAGGCAAGCCAAGCAGCTTTTCGACGTATTTGCCGATCACATCGCACTCCAGATTCACCAAATCACCGGCTTTCTGCGTCAGAAGGGTGGTTTCCGCTCCCGTATGGGGGATGATCGACACCTTGAAGCCTAAGGGATCCGCAGCGGCCACCGTCAGGCTGACGCCGTCGATGGCGATGGATCCTTTTTGGATCACATAACGCAAGATCTCCTGGGGTGCGCGGATGGAGAGCCAGATGGCGTTGTCTTCTTTTTCGATATGGGTGATCACACCGGTGCCGTCGATGTGGCCGCTGACGATGTGTCCGCCCAGCCGTGTATCCAGCCGAAGGGCGCGCTCCAGATTGACCGGGCTGCCGGTCTGAAACGCTTGCATCTTGCTGCGCCGGATCGTCTCGGCCATGACGTCCGCTTCAAAATATTGCGGACCCCTTTGAGTTATGGTAAGGCATATTCCACTGGTGCAGATGCTGTCGCCGATTTTTGAGTCTTCCAGAACTTTTTGTGCACTGACCGTGATGTGCATCCCTTTGATGCTTTTACGGATCTGACGGACGGTCCCAACTTCTTCAATGATGCCTGTGAACACTGGCGGTCAGCTCCTTCCAATAGGCTGTAATTTTGATATCCTCACCGATTCGCTCGATTTGATCGATGGACAACCGGGGCGCTTTCGCCAGATCGGCGAAGCCCGGGCCGCCGATGGGCGTTTTTGCCATGGCGCCGCCGATGAGAAGAGGCGCGATATAAGAGATTACTTTTTGAACGATCCCTTGTTCCAGAGCGGCGCCATTCAGGGTGGCGCCGCCTTCCAGAAGCAGGCTGTCTATGCCGGCATTGCCCAGACGGTCCATTAGATCTGCCAGATCGACCCTGCCGTCCTTTGGGTTGCAGACCAGGACCTTTGCGCCAAGCTGTTCCAAAGCAAGGCGTTTCTCCGGCGGGCTCAGATCTGTGGTGGCAAGAATCGTGGGATTGTCATGCTGGTTTTCCAGGACCTTTGCAGCCAGAGGGATCCGAAGTTTGCTGTCCGCAATGATCCGGACGGGATTTTGACATGGATCCAGCCGGCAGGTCAGTCGGGGGTCGTCGCTAAGCACAGTCTCCACGCCGACCATGATGCCGGTATATTGCGCCCGGAGCTTCTGTACGTCAGCCCTTGCGGCTTCGCCGGTGATCCACTGGGATTGGCCGCTAACCGTAGCGATTTTACCGTCCAGACTCATGGCGGTCTTCATGACAACATAGGGGCGTTCTGTTAAAATATAGTGAAAGAAGACTTCGTTGAGTTTTTGACATTCCCTTTCCAAAATCCCTGTGCTTACGCAGATTCCGGCATCAAGCAATTTGCGGATGCCCCGGCCGGCCACCAGAGGATTGGGATCGAGGCACCCAACCACAACCCGGGCAATCCCTTTTTCAATCAGGAGATCGGCGCAGGGAGGCGTTCTGCCATGATGCGAGCAGGGTTCCAAGGTCACATAGATCGTCGCCCCGACCACGTCTTCAGAGGCATTGCGGATGGCGATGACTTCGGCATGAGGTTCCCCGCAACGCGGATGATAGCCTTCGCCGATGATCCGTCCCTCCTTGACCAGAACTGCCCCCACCATCGGATTGGGATGAACGCAGCCCAGCCCATGCCGGGCAAGCTCCAGGGCGCGTCTCATATATTGCTCGTCCATCTCGGACCCCCTCTCTAAAAAACCTGAGCGAATCGCTCAGGCCGGAACGTTCCTGCAGGGGGAAAGGCATTGAAAATAAAAAAGCTCTGAAATATGACTATTTCAGAGCCCATGCTTTTAACCCGCGTTAGAAACATCTCTTCTCTCATCCAGACTTTACTGTCGGCTTCGGAATCACACCGAATCATGCCTTGCGGCTCGTGGGCTTTACCACCGGTGGGGAATCTCACCCCGCCCTGAAGAACGATTCATTATTTAATTGTTTAATATGCTACTACCGGAATCTCTCATTGTCAAGCATCCCGCCGATGAATTCGATATAATTCAAATAATAAAAAGCAAACCGGTCACCAGCAGCCGTTCGGGACGGAAATCCGAAGGAAGGCCGGCCCGGTCGCAGGTGGCCGCCACATCGATGCCGATGGCTTCCATGGAGGGGCGGGCGATGTCCGGATGGGCGCAGCGGTCCGCGCCAAGGGTGGCCTGACAGGGATCGCAAAGTTTACAGGCGCCGCCGCCCGCACTGAAAGTGAAGGAGAATCCCAGACGAAACGCCTGCTGTTCCAAATGAGCTAAGTGCCTTAGGTTCCGGCAGGACATGATTTTGAATTGCTGATCGATTTCTGCGGGGGAGAGTCCGGGAAGCACATTGATTTCATCCTGAACCAACAGACCGATGCGGAAGCGGTCACAGGCATCCTGGTATGCCTCAATGCCAGGCAGATTGGGCGGACACATAAAATGACGGCCGTAATGGGTGCAGGTGTTCTGAAGACATTTGATCCGGGTTCTGGGATCGAAGACCACATCCCGTACCCAAACCAGCTGGGCGCGGCGATAGCCTGACTGGAGGGCGGATGCGGCTAAGGCAAGGCATCCCTGAAGGTCATTCTGGGTCGTTTGGGTCATGAGCGGCCATACCCCTTTCCTGAAGTTGCAATGCGGCAACATGATGGATTATTTTCGCTGTGAATGAAAGAATTCCTCTATTTTCTTATATCCTATCGATACGAGGTGATCAACGATGAACAAGAATAACCAAGTCCAGCCGGAGAAAGTACAAAGCCAGGCGGAGGTCGGGAAGGGGCAGCGGGGGCTGCGCGGCTTCCTTCGCCGAATGCCGGTGGGAGCCCGCGTTTTAAAATCGACGCTGGCGATGGTGACTGCGATGCTTTTGGGGGATGCCCTGGGAATCGGGGCTATTTTCACATCGTCCTCAGCCCTTTGGGGGATGCAGCCAACGATGGGCGAATCCATTTCCGGCGCGCGGAAAATGATGAAGATGCAGTTCATTTCGTTTATCCCGACCTTCGTGCTGGGCTTTACCATCGGACCTAACCTTGTATCGATCGCGCTTGCCGTTCTGCTTATTTTCCAGATCGGTATCCGGATGAAGCTGACGGGGCAGGTCACCGTCGGTATCGCATCGGCCATCTTTATCCTGTCCTCTCCGCCTTCCGCCTTTCTTCGCCAGGCGGTCTTGCGATCCGTGGGTGTTCTCATCGGACTTATGGTCGCGATTCTGATCAACCGTCTGATTGCGCCGCCGCGATACCGGGAAGCCATGGTGCGTCAAGCGGTTTGGCTCAACCGGATCCTTATGTCGAATTTCCGCGGCTCCGTGGAGGCCTATCTTCAGGATAAACCATGGACTGCCGCCGAATGCCAGGCTGGAGAAGCGAGTATGCACCGGGAAATCGCCAAATTCGACAAACTGTTTAACCATTTTAAAACAGAGCAGGGCATGGTGTGGGAGGATGCGGGCGATTCGGAAGAAAAACAAAATCCGGAGCACGTTTTCTTTGGAGAATACCGTGATTTTTGTCATGACCTGATGATGCGGTCCAAAGAAAACTGGTCGCTGATCCAGGAGAAAGAACGACGCCTGAAACGCTGGAAGGAAGAGATACCGACGGACCTGGACAGGAATGTCTCCCAAATCGTGCTGGAGGCCATGGACCGGCTGGAGAATTGCAACAAGGAGCTTGTGAGCAAAATCATGGGAGGACCCCCATTGCCCTTCGAAAATCCCCATGTGTGGAAAGAAATGGACAAGCTGCTTCTGCAATGGCATACAGAATCTGGGCAAAGCCGCCACGATCTCCATCATCTGGTTGAAGTTTCTTTGGTCAGCTACCGGATCCGCTGGTCTCTGAAAAATGTTTTAGACCTGCTGATTATGGAGCCCTGCCAAATGGCGGTGGTATTGCCGGAAAAAGAATGATTCCGAGACGTCTTCTTTATGCATCAATTTTAATATGTTCTCGAATAGCCTTCCGAAAAAACCAAACCATGTTACAATGACACTGAGACGTTCTTGAAAGAAGTGGATGATTTTTGTCTGAGCACCAAAGCATTGAAGCGTATTACGAATGTGTGCGGGACCTGATCCATCAGCCGTCTGTTCGGTCCATGGAACACTTTATCCAGCATGCGGATGTAAGCTGCTTTGAACACAGTTTGTTTGTTTCATACTATAGTTTTCTGGTTTGCAGGACACTGGGCATGGACATCCGGTCTGCGGCCCGCGGAGCTTTGCTGCACGACTTTTTCCTGTATGATTGGCACGAAAAGGGAGACAGGAAGGGCCTTCACGGCTTTACCCATCCAAAGACCGCATTGGACAATGCCAACCGCTATTTCGAGCTGAATGAAACAGAGCAGAACATCATCCGGACCCACATGTGGCCTTTAGGGTTGCCGGTGCCCCTTTACCCGGAATCATGGGTGGTGTGGCTGGTGGATAAATGCTGCACCTTGGCGGAGGTGGCGGGCTGGTGCCGGAGCCTTTACCGCCCGCATCCTTTGGTCCTTCTTGCTGTGGATGGACGGCGTTGCTGAAACTGATAGAATATTTATGCAAATATCGATGATGTATCTTTTTTTCTTGGAATGATTGGTGTAAAATATTAAACTATAATTCATTGAAAGATGGTCTTGCTCAAGCCATCTTTTCCTTTTCCCAATCCGAGCAGAAAGCGGGACGTAAGCCTATGAAGCAGATTCAAAAATCAAAAAAGCTGGATCGGGTGCATTATGAGATTCGTGGGCCGATCCTTGAGGAAGCCAATGCGATGCGGGACAAAGGCGTCGATATCCTGCAGCTGAACCTGGGCAATCCTGCGCCTTTTGGAATCATGGCGCCGGACGAGATCATCTATGATATGAAGCTGAATGTTAAGGATGCCCAGGGATACTGTGACTCAAAAGGCTTGTTCTCGGCGCGCAAAGCCATTATGCAGTATTGCCAGATCAAAAACATTCCCAACGTCACCATTGATGATATCTGGGTGGGCAACGGTGTCAGCGAAATGATTGCCATGAGCATGCAGGCGCTTCTGGACAACGGGGATGAAATCCTGATTCCCGCACCTGATTATCCGCTCTGGACGGCCTCGGTCACGCTGGCCGGCGGAACGCCCGTCCACTATATGTGTGATGAGCAGGCCGACTGGTATCCGGATATTGAGGATATTCGAAGTAAAATCACGGACCGCACCCGGGGCATTGTGGTCATCAATCCCAACAACCCCACGGGCGTTGTCTATTCAGAGGATCTGTTGAAGCAAATCGTGGAACTGGCCCGGCAAAACGACCTGATCATCTTTGCAGATGAGATTTATGACCGGCTGATTTTTGACGGTTTGAAGCATACGGCGCTGGGTTCTTTGGCGCCCGATCTGCTGGTCGTCAACTTCAACGGCCTTTCCAAGTCCCATCGCATCTGCGGCTTCCGCAGCGGCTGGTTGGTCTTGAGCGGTGATAAATCCGGTGCCGGCGAATACATTGAAGCCCTTAATTTACTGTCATCGCTCCGGCTTTGCGCCAACGTACCTTCCCAGTTCGTGATCCAGACGGCACTGGGCGGCTACCAAAGCGCCAATGAGCTGATCAGTCCCGGCGGCCGTTTGTACGAGCAAAGGGAGTGCATCTGTGACGCCTTGTCCGAGATTCCCGGCATTTCCTTTGTCAAACCCCAGGCAGCCTTTTATATTTTTCCCAAAATCGATACAGCCCTTTATGGAATCAAGAGCGATGTTCAATTTGCGCTGGATTTCCTAAGAAAAGAGCATGTCCTGATCGTCCAGGGGAGCGGCTTCAATTGGCCGGAACCGGACCATTTCCGATTGGTGTTCCTTGCCTCCACAGAAGAATTGAGCCGCGGCATGGCGCGAATGAAGCGTTTTCTGGAAACCTACCGGCAAAGCTGAGGAAGGGATAAGGTTACTTCCATATTTCTTGACGTGATATAATGGGCTCCGTATAATGAAATCAAATTGAATCCGAGTATGGACAGGGAGGGTAAATATGATACGCAAAATTCTCGTGCCTATTGATGGTTCCGAAACATCCATGCAGGCTGCCGAAAACGCGATCGGCATCGCCAAACAGTACCAAGCAAAGGTGACCTTGCTGTCCGTGGTCGTTCAGCACACAACCAATACCCTTTTTGCCGGCGTCATTCCCAGACCCGATGCCGTCCGGGAGACCAAAGAAGCCCTTGAAAAGCTGATGGAATCGGATCGTAAAAACTATACGAAAATCCTGGATAAGGTTGCCGAGAAATTTGAGGCCCAGCAAATCCCTGTGGACAAGGTGATCCGCGAGGGCGTCGCCGCCGATGAAATTCTGGCCCAGAGCGAAGAGGGCAAATACGATATGATCGTCATCGGCAACCGGGGCTTATCGAAAACCGAAAAGTTCTTCCTCGGCTCGGTCAGCGAACGGGTCGTGCGCAGAGCCAGATGTTCTGTGCTGGTGGTCAAACAATAAAGAAGCCGTCTTCAAGCCGCAGCACAGCAGCCGATTGAAGGAATACGCCAAGGCCGGTCGTTTGCGACCGGCCTTGCATTTTCAAATGCGTTGCAAAAGCAACAGACATAATGACAAATCAGCCTTATCATAGAATCATAGGACAACGGATCGAATACCGATTCGGTTGAAGATCGATATAGGGAGGATGAACCTGATGATTCGGCAGATTATAAAAATTGATGAAGAAAAATGCAACGGCTGCGGCTTGTGCATCCAGGCATGCCACGAAGGCGCCATTGGGCTGGTCAATGGCAAAGCCAAGCTTTTACGGGATGACTATTGCGATGGTTTGGGAAACTGCCTGCCGGCTTGCCCGGCTCAGGCGATCACATTTGAACAAAGGGAAGCGGCAGAATTTGATGAAGAGGCGGTTAAAAAAGCCCAGGCCGCCCAGGAGGCGCAAGCCGCAAAGCCCGCCCCCTTTGTTTGTCCCGGCAGTCAGATAAAAACGATCCGCCCCAAGGCTGAAGCGGGGATCCAAGCAGAGACGGTCCAGGAAAGCCCGGCGGTTTCCTGCCTGAATCAATGGCCTGTACAAATCAAGCTGGTGCCGGTGAGCGCCTCCTATCTGGACGGCGCAGACCTGCTGATCGCTGCGGATTGTACGGCCTATGCCTTCGGAAATTTTCACCAGAAATTTATGAAAAACAAAGTTACGTTGATTGGCTGCCCAAAGCTGGATGAGGGGGATTATTCAGATAAACTGGCGGAAATCCTGAGACTTCACGATCTCAACAGCATCACGTTGGTCAGGATGGACGTCCCCTGCTGCGGAGGAATGGTTCAGGCCGTCAAAACGGCCATGCTGAAAAGCGGAAAAATGATTCCATGGCAGGTTGTCACAATCGGGACGGAAGGCGAAATCCTCTGATTCTGCGGACCGCAAGGATTGATATGCCCCCCCTTTGTGTAGACCTGAATTTTTGTTATTTCAGGTGTCTGCCTAAAGGGGAGCATATCAGATGGCAGCATCCTTGCGGTTATTTTATGGTTATATTTATTATGACAATTACCCCGAAAACGATTGATTATTGCGCAGAATATGGTATAATCAGATAATATTTTCTTGAAAGGGTGCGAGGCTAGGGTTGGAAAAAAAGATCACATTATACGGTTTCAACAATCTGACAAAAACATTGAGCTTCAACATTTATGATGTTTGCTACACCAAAGGAGAAAGAGCTCAGAAAGACTATATTGCTTACATCGATGAGCAATACAACTCTGAGCGTCTGACCAAGATCCTGTGCGACGTCACCGAAATGATCGGTGCCCATGTTCTGAATATTTCCAAGCAGGACTATGATCCCCAAGGGGCTTCTGTCACTCTGCTGATCACCGAAGAAGCCATGTCCAAGGAGCTGATCGACCGGTCCTGCAACCTTGGCTCCATTGCCTTTGGAAGAGATACCGTTGTGGGTCATTTGGATAAAAGCCATGTGACCGTGCATACCTATCCGGAATATCATCCGGATCAGACCATTTCAACCTTCCGCGTGGACATCGACGTTTCCACGTGCGGCACCGTTTCACCCTTGAATGCGCTGGATTATCTGATCGGCAGCTTTGACTCGGACATCATGACCATTGACTATCGTGTGCGGGGCTTCACAAGGGATATTCAGGGCAAGAAATTTTATATTGACCATGACATCACCTCGATCCAGGACTATATCGACCCCAAGACTCTGACAAAATATGACGCTATTGATATCAACGTCTATCAATCCAATATCTTCCACACCAAAATGCTGATCAAGGAAATTGAGCTGCAGAATTATCTTTTCAATAAAGACGTTTATGAATTGCCGCCCAAGCTTCGGTTGGAGATCACCAACAAGCTTCGCAGAGAGATGATTGAAATATTTAGCGGTATGAATATCTACTCGGTGTGAGGACGGTGCAATGAAAAAATACACTCAACAAAACGCGCCCATTCATGAAGCACTGCTCAGGCATAAAGCCAACCGGGTAGTGCCTTTTGACGTGCCGGGGCATAAGGGCGGCCGCGGCAACAAAGAGCTGACCGATTTTCTGGGAGAAAACTGCCTCAAGGCGGATGTGAATTCCATGAAGCCTCTGGACAATCTCTGCCATCCCGTTTCGGTGATCAAAGCGGCGGAAGAATTGGCGGCCGAAGCCTTCGGGGCTGCTGCCGCCTACTTCATTGTCAATGGCACCACCGCGGCGGTTCAGGCGATGATCATGGCTTCATGCAAGGCCGGAGAAAAAATCATCATGCCCCGCAACGTCCACCGCAGTGCCATCAATGCCTTGGTGGTCTGCGGTGCGATCCCGGTCTATGTCAATCCGGGCGTCAATGCCCAGCTGGGCATTCCTCTGGGGATGTCTCTGGCGGACGTGGAAAACGCGATTCGGGAAAATCCCGACGCCAAAGCCATTTTGGTGAATAACCCAACGTATTATGGCATTTGTTCCGATCTGGTCGCCATTGTGGCGCTGGCTCATCGCCACAACATGCTGGCCCTGGTGGACGAAGCCCATGGGACCCATTTTTATTTCGGGGAAGCCATGCCGGTTTCCGGCATGAAGGCGGGGGCGGATATGGCGGCGGTCAGCATGCACAAGACCGGCGGCTCCCTGACCCAAAGCTCTCTTTTGCTGTGCGGTCCGTCGATTTCCGCCGGTTACGTGCGCCAGGTCATCAACCTGACCCAGACCACCAGCGGTTCATATCTTTTGATGGTCTCTCTGGACATTGCCCGCAAAAACCTTTATCAAAACGGTAAGGAGCTGGTCCGAAAGACCGTGGCGTTTGCCGAATACGCCCGGTCGGAAATCAACAAGCTGGGCGGGTATTATGCATTTTCCAAAGAAATGATCAACGGCGACACCGTCTTTGACTTCGACACCACCAAGCTTTCTGTCCATACCCTGGACATTGGACTGGCGGGCATCGAGGTTTACGATCTGCTGCGAGATGAATATGGCATCCAGATCGAATTCGGCGACATCGGCAACATTCTGGCCATCATCTCAGCCGGTGACCGGACCTTGGAACTGGAACGACTGATCTCCTCTCTTTCGGAAATCAAACGGCGCTATTCCAAGGACAAGACCGGCATGTTCGACCATGAATATATCAACCCTGAAGTGGTTTTGCCGCCCCAGAAGGCTTTTTACAACAAAAATCGCATGGTGGCCATCGAAGAAAGCCTGGGAGAAATCAGCGCTGAATTCGTCATGGCCTATCCGCCGGGAATCCCGATCCTGGCGCCGGGAGAACGGATCACCGGAGAAATTCTAAGCTACATCCAATATGCCAAGAAAAAGGGCTGCTTCCTCACTGGCACCCAGGACCTGAACATCGAAAAAATCAACATCGTGGAGGGGATTTAGATGGAATTGTGGTATACCGAACAGCATACCGATGACGTGCGGTTTTCCATAAAAGTCAACAAGCATATCTGCAGCGCCCAGAGCGAGTTCCAGAGGATCGACGTTTTTGAGGCTGTGGAGTTCGGCAAATTCCTGACTCTGGACGGTTTGATGATGGTGACCGAAAAAGACGAATTCATCTACCACGAAATGATCGTTCATGTTCCCATGGCTGTGAATCCGCAAATCAAAAAAGTTCTGGTGATCGGCGCCGGTGACGGCGGAACCGTTCGGGAATTGACGCGCTATCCGGGTATTGAGCAAATCGACATGGTGGAAATCGACGAGATGGTGGTGGAGGTCTGCAGGGAATATCTGCCCCAGACCGCTTGCAAGCTGGATGATCCCCGGGTCAAGCTCTATTTTGAGGATGGCTTGAGGTTCGTGCGGACGAAGCAGGATGCCTACGATCTGATCATCGTGGACTCCACCGATCCCTTCGGCCCCGGCGAAGGACTGTTCACCAAAGAATTTTACGGCAACTGCCACAATGCCCTAAAGGAAGACGGGATTCTGGTCAATCAGCACGAAAGCCCCTACTACGGGACCTATGCCCGGTCCATGAAGCGGGCCCACAAGCGGATCAAGGAATTTTTTCCGGTCTGCGGCGTTTATCAGGCGCATATTCCCACCTACCCCTCGGGACACTGGCTTTTCGGTTTTGCGTCAAAAATATACGACCCGCTGAAGCATTTCGATGCGTCAGCCTGGAATGCCTTGGGCATTCATACCCAATATTACAATACGGCGCTGCATGTGGGATGCTTTGCCATTCCCAATTATGTAAAGGAGCTGCTGGACAGTGAAGATGAATAAAAATATCCAAACCTTCATTGGCTGCGACCATGATTATGAGGAAAGCCGGATCGTCCTGTTCGGCGCGCCTTTTGACAGCACCACGTCGTTCCGGCCGGGCACGCGGTTTGCCAGCGCGGCCATGCGCAGCGAGAGCTTCGGCATTGAAACCTACAGCCCTTACCTGGATGCTGACCTGGAAGACCGGCATATTTTTGACGGAGGAGATCTGGAGCTGATATTCGGCAATGCCGCCAAATCCCTGGCCATCATCGAAGGCTATGTCTGGCAGATCTTGAACGACCGGAAAATCCCCTGTATGATCGGCGGTGAGCATCTGGTCACACTGGGGGCTGTCCGGGCGGCTTTCAACACATACTCTGACCTCCATATTCTGCATTTTGACGCCCATGCTGACCTGAGGGACGATTATCTGGGCGAGAAGCTGTCCCACGCCACCGTGATGCGCCGCTGCCATGAGTTGGTGGGGGACTGGAAGATCCACCAGTTTGGCGTCCGCAGCGGGGAAAGGGCCGAATTCCGCTGGGCGAAAGACCATGTTTATACGACAAAATTCAATCTTGCGGGCTTGGAGCAAGCCGTTGCTGCGCTAAAAGGCAAGCCGGTGTATCTGACCATCGACCTGGATGTCCTTGATCCCTCGGTCTTTCCCGGCACCGGGACCCCGGAGGCCGGCGGCGTCAGCTTTGAGGAACTTCGGTCCGCCATTTCCGCGGTTTCCCGGCTGAACATCGTGGCCGCAGATATGAACGAGCTTTCTCCCATCTACGACCAAAGCGGGGCCTCAACGGCCTTGGCCTGCAAGCTCTTGCGGGAGCTGCTGCTGCAGCTGGGGTAACCGAAGGGATCTCCGGTTGCGGAGACAGGCCTGACCATTCAAAAAGCCCTGCCGGCACGCCGGCAGGGCTTAGTTTTTGTTTGAGGCTATATTTCAGGGGGCTTCTGCGGTGTTCTTGTTGTGCACTTGTACATAAGCTCGTTGAACACATGGGTGGGGATTCCTTTGACCACATGGGCCATATAGTCAAATTCAGCCTGATAGCAGGTTTTTTTGCGGCCTTTATGGGCTTCTTTTTTCAGATCAGCCGGGGATTGTGCGGAAGGGTTCATGATGCGCATTTATAAAAACCTCCTTATTTCAGAAAAAGGCATGTACAATTTCATCATGGCACCGCTCCGGCCGTCTGTCAAGGTTTTACGAGTGCGTTGAACCCTTTGGCGAACCGGCGGAATTGTTGAAATCCCGGCCCGGTCAGCCGGGACTTTTTAGAAAATTGCAATTTCGAAAAATAGAAATCGCATTTCCAGACTTTTACATGTATAATTCAAATTGAAAACTATGGGGAATTCATTGAGCGGAGAGGAGAAGGAGCCTATGAAAATCGGCATCATGGTCCATTCCCAGACCGGAAACACGTTGAGCGTTGCTGAGAAGATCCAGGAAAGGCTGGCCAAGGAGGGGCATTCCACGGAACTGAAGAAAATCATCCCTTTCAAAGAAAGCGATCCAAGGCCGGAAGATGTGCGTTTCCAAGCCAAACCGCCGGTTGATGGCTATGAGGCATTGATCTTTGCGGCGCCGGTTTGGGGGTTTTCTCTTTCGGCGGTGATGCGTGCCTATCTCGACGATATGGAGTTGGCCAGCAGACCCGTCGTGCTTGGGTTTGTGACCCATGCCTTCCCCTTGCCGTGGATGGGCGGGACACGGGCGATCCGGCAGATGGAAGGCCTTTGCCAGGCTAAAGGGCTGAGAATCCTTGGCACAGGCATCATCAATTGGTCTCGAAAAGACCGTGAAAAGCAGATCCTGGATTTGACGGAACAGTTTGTCAAAGCATTGGCTAAGGAGGGGAATGGGCAGTGAAAAAAAAGCATCCGATTCTAAAAACGGCCGCAATCCTGCTGCTGGTGCTGGTGCTGGCGGCTGGGGCCGTGATGGCCTATATGGCCAAGGAATTGGCGTCTCTTGAGCAGGCGGTAATTCCGGAGGCCGATTTTTCTGCCGTTCAAGATGGAACCTTTGAGGGCAGCTATAAAGCCGGTCCGGTCCAAGTGGTTTTGGACGTGACCGTGAAGGACCATCAGATCACCAAGATCGATTTGATCAAGCATGTCAACGGACAGGGAAGGCCAGCGGAGGCGATCCTTGATCAGGTCATCGCCGCTCAATCGCTGCAGGTGGACGCTGTCACCGGAGCGACCTACAGCAGCAAGGCCATCTTGCTGGCAATTCAGGACGCATTGACCCAGCCATAGATCGAACCGAAGGGCGCCGCAAACCGGCGTATCCAGGTTTTAAAAACGGATTATTTAAAATATTGCGAAAATGATATAGAATGAATATAGATACCGGTTGACTGGAACCCATGAAAGGAGGGAACTCCCATGCGGTTGCGAATCAGGCAATGGATCAAGCAACACCCTAGGAAAACCTTGGCTGCCGCATCGGTCTTGCTGATTGCCCTGACTTTTTTTGCCGGTCTGGGATTTGGAGCGGATCTCAGCGAGCTGGTCAGGATCTACCGCAATACGCTGACCCTTGAAGTGAACGGCACAAAGGTTTCTGCGGACAACTTCCTGTATAACAACACCACCTATGTGCCCCTGAGGGCCATTTCCGAAATGCTGGGCAAGGACGTCAGCTGGAACGCGGCCACCCGGGTGGCCGGCATCGGGGATCCCAGTTACCAAAAAGAAGCCCTGTCCCAGCTTCTGCCCTCTGTTCCGGGATACCAATGGATCTACAACGGCTTTGCGGAATATGATCATACCATGACGCTGAATGCCATCACGGATGAAACGGACCGGCGGACCTACCAGATCAGCGGGATGGTGGGCGATCCCTCCGGAGGAGAGAGTACGGCAGACCGTTCCATCACCCTGAAATACCGCATCGAGAAGACCAGCCTGATCCAGGAAAAACAGGAGCAGGTCATGATGGACTCCAAGTTCAACCGGCTGACCTTGATCAAAACCCCCCTTGAAGAAGGGAATTACTGGATCGAACGGGTAACCGACAAATCAGGGAAAGCCACGGAACTGAGTGCCCAAATCATGAAAACGGAAATCCTTCCCAGCGGTGCAAAACAGTACACGGTTCGATACGACGACAATTCCAGTGCCTATTACGAGGAACGGGTGATCCGGGAAGGGATTGGCGTCGTATCCTTTGAAAAGCTCTTTGAAATCGGGGAGGAGCCTTTTTCTGCCGGCTATTATCTGTATGGGCAGGAAAACGTCTTGTGGATGGACCTGACCCTCTATTATGCGGATCGAACGGCAGAGAAGGTCTGGCCGGAAATCCGGAATCTCCCGGTCTATGATTCAAGGACGGCTTGGGCTGCCCTTCAGGGTCTCATCGACGGCCCTGAGGAAGAAGGCCATATTCCGACGATCCCGGAAGGAACGGTGGTCTTGGATCTGGGGATCGCCAACGGCGTCTGTACCGTCAATTTTTCAAGAGAATTTATCGACCATCATTGGGGCGGCAGCGCTGGCGAGATGATGACCCTGTCCTCCATCGTCAACACCCTGACCGAGTTTCCGACGATTCAGAAGGTGATGATTCTGGTGGAAGGCAAAGCCGGCGAGACCCTTGGCAACATCCTGCTGGACCAGCCTCTGGAAAGGTCCCCCGATATGATTGGATCCTGAACTCCTCCGTGGCAAAGGAGGTGCGCAAAATGGATTATATGGAGCTGATGGATTTCGCTAAAAAATTGGACCGGGGACTTTTCCTCGATGCTGAAACCAGGGATCTTGCGGACCTGGACGAACCGTTGCCCATCGGCTTCGGACAGACCATATCCCAGCCCAGCCTGGTCTGGGAAATGACGCTGCTGTTATCGCCGGATAAGAACAGCAAGGTGCTGGAGGTAGGGACAGGTTCTGGCTACCAGACCGCCCTTTTAGCCCAGTTCTCCAAAGAGGTTTACACCATCGAGCGGATCACGGAGCTCAGCAAAAAAGCCAGGAATAGGCTGGAATCCATGGGTTACTCGAATATTTACTACCGGATCGGCGACGGTAGCCTGGGGTGGCCGGAGCATGCGCCTTATGACCGGGTCATGGTCACTGCGGCTGCGGAGGATGTGCCCAAAGAGCTGATGGAGCAGCTGGCTGCGGGGGGAACCATGATCATACCGGTGGGACCGCCCAGCGTACAAGAGCTTCAGCTCATCACGAAGGATGCGGGAGGGGAGGCTTCAAGGCGCACCATCGAGAAGGTGCGCTTCGTGGAATTGATCGGAAAATATGGCTGGTCAAGCCACCCATGGAAAGGATGAGACGGATATGAAAAAGCGATTTTTTACTTCTGAATCGGTAACAGAAGGCCATCCGGACAAACTTTGCGATCAGATATCCGACGGCATCCTCGATGCGATCATGGAAAAAGATCCTTCTGGCCGAGTGGCCTGCAATACCTCTGTGAGCACAGGTCTGGTTCTTATCGCCGGACAGATCACCACGGAATGCTGGGTGGATATTCCCAAAATCGCAAGGAACATCATCCGCGAAATCGGCTACACGAAGGTGGATTTCGGGTTCCATGCAGATGCCTGCGCCATCCTGACGGGCATCGACGAACAGTCCGCGGACATCGCGGTGGGCGTCAATGCCTCTTTCGAACATAAGCAAGGCTCCCTGGATGAAGCGGACCGGATCGGCGCCGGCGACCAGGGCATCATGTTTGGTTATGCCTGCAATGAAACCACCGTCTATATGCCCATGCCCATTGTTCTGGCTCACCGGCTGGCCAAAAAACTGGCGGATGTCCGTAAATCAAAGGAGATCCCTTATCTGCGGCCGGACGGAAAAACGCAGGTGACGGTGGAGTACGAGGACGGAAAGGTTTGCCGGGTGGAATCCGTGGTCATTGCCTGCCAGCATGAGCCGGAAGTTTCTATTCGCCAGATTGAGCGGGATATGATCGAAAAAGTGATTCAAGCTGTGATTCCGGCCCATTTACTGGATGACCGGACAAAATATTTTGTGAATGCCACCGGGCGTTTTGTGATCGGCGGGCCCCAGGGGGACAGCGGCTTGACCGGGAAAAAGCTGATGGTGGACACCTATGGCGGCTATGCGCACCATGGCGGCGGCGGCTTTTCCGGCAAGGATCCCACCAAAGTGGACCGGTCGGCCGCCTATGCGGCTCGTTATGCGGCGAAAAATGTGGTGGCGGCCGGACTGGCGGAGCAATGTGAAATCCAGCTGGCCTATGTGATCGGGGTTTCCCACCCGGTTTCCCTGCAGGTCAACACCTTTGGGACCCATAGAATTGATGAGATGAAGATTGCATCCTTGGTCGAAACCCATTTTGATTTCCGGCCGGCGGCCATCATCCGGAATTTTGACCTGAGGCGGCCGATTTACCGGCAGCTGGCGGCTTACGGGCATTTTGGCCGGGAAGACCTTGACCTGCCTTGGGAAAAAACCGACAAAGCGGAATTGCTGAAAAAGGAAGCGGGTTTAGGGGGGGCGATAGAATGAAAGAAGCGATTTTATACCAAAAACTGGAGGACGGAAAAGTCAGATGCGCGGTCTGCGGCCACCGATGCACGATTGCGGAAGGCCGCCGCGGCATCTGTGGTGTCCGGGAAAACCAGGGCGGTTCTCTATATACACTGAATTACGGGGTTGCCGTTTCGGTGGCCATCGATCCCATTGAAAAGAAGCCGTTGTACCATTTCATGCCGGGAACCAAAACTTATTCTTTCGCGGCGGCCGGCTGCAATCTGTGCTGTGCCTGGTGCCAGAATTGGGAGATTTCCCAAGGTCCGAAACCCGACAAACCCATCGAAGGCTATGAAGTACACCCCAAAGAACATGTCAGGCAAGCCCTTGCACACGGTTGCCCGTCGATTTCATATACTTATTCAGAGCCGACGATTTTTGTGGAATATGCCCTGGATACCATGATTCTGGCGCAGAAGGAAGGTTTGAAAAATATTTGGGTCACCAACGGGTTCATGTCACCGGAAACCCTTGAGCGGATCATTCCCTATCTGGATGCTGCCAACGTGGACCTGAAGGGTTCCCGGGGGGATGTTTACGAGAAGTATTGCTGTGCCCACGCAGAACCCATTATGGCAAGCCTGAAGATCCTCCATCAGGCGGGCGTCCATCTCGAAGTCACGACACTGGTGGTGCCGGGGGTCAACGACAGGCCGGAGCAGCTTAAGGAAGTGGCGGAGTTTGTCGCCAATGAACTAAGCAGGGATGTACCCTGGCATATCAGCCGATTCTTCCCGGCATGGAAAATGATGGATACGCCCGTCACGCCCATTGAAACCCTGAGGATGGCACAGGCCATTGGTAAAGATGCCGGACTGAAGCACATCCATCTAGGCAATGTGCATTGATTTTCTCCATGCGAAACCGCCAGCGACGGGGAGCCCGCTCTGTCGCAGGCACCGTTTAATGTGGTATGATAAAGAAGCTTGAACAAACATTGATTTTTTATGGCAAGGAGAATGGCACATGAAGCGGGAAGATCGGCAGCACATTCTGATCATTGACGGGCAAGGAGGAAAAATAGGCAAACAACTGGTGGAGGCGGTGAGAGAAGCTTTGCCAGAGGCTTGGATCACGGCCGTAGGAACCAACAGCATCGCCACCGCCTGCATGGTCAAGGCGGGGGCGGAACATGCGGCCACCGGCGAAAATGCTGTGATCGTGTGCTGCCGGACGGCAGACATCATCATCGGTCCCATCGGCATCGTGATTGCTGATTCTCTGCTGGGTGAGGTAACGCCGGCGATGGCGGCGGCGGTGGGCCAAAGCCGGGCGAAGAAAATTTTGATCCCCATTAATAAATGTGGCAATATCATTGTAGGGATGCCGGAGGTTTCGGTAACGACGATGATCCAGAAGACCCTTGAAACCATTAAAAATGTTTTGGAAGCATAGGGATCTGAAAGCTGAGCCGATTGAAGAAGCCTCTCTGCGGAACCGCAAAGAGGCTTCTTTGTGTATAAGACGAGGTTGAGCCGGTGTGGAAGGGAATCAATCCGGTTTATTCGCCTGATCGTATTCCGCAATGATGTCCTGCATTTCAGCCCAGATTTCTTCAGCCGTGAATTTGACGATGGCAGGCCGATTCTGCTTCAAGGTTTCCAGGGCGTCCTTAATCTCGTCGATGGTTGCGTTATCCCAGTCACTGCGGCTGGTTTGGGTGAACCATTCGTTGCATAGTGCACTTAAAGCGGCATTTTTCATAGGATCCCATCCTTTCTGCCGGGGCAGGCGGTTTTGCCCGGCCTGTGTACGGTTCGTCACGGATGCGGAAGCTGGTGCGAATATTAATCGTTCCTTATCTACAATATACCATAGAGGACCTCGAAGAGGGTAGTCTTTTACGGGAAACATCAATAATGGTAAAAATCCGATCAAACATATGAACAAATATTCAAATGACTATTGACGAAACCTCGGCAAACGGGTAAAATGCAATTAAACATATGAATGTATGTTCAAATAAACAAATGAAGAGACCGAAGAGGTGGTGTTCCATGGCAGCAAAAATATCTGTTGAAACCTGCGAATGCAGCGTGATCCATGAAGAGGTGGTCAGCCTGGTTAGAGAACGGATGCCCGAAGAAGAAACCCTCTATGATCTGGCTGAATTGTTTAAGGTCTTCGGTGATACAACGCGCATCAGGATCCTTTGGGCTCTGCATGAAGCGGAGCTCTGCGTCTGCGACATTGCGTTTCTGCTCAATATGACCCAATCAGCCATCTCCCATCAGCTCAGAGTCCTGAAGCAGGCCAAACTGGTAAAAAACCGCCGGGACGGAAAAGTGATCTATTATTCGTTGGATGATGAGCATGTCAAGCGGATTTTCGACCAGGGCATGATCCATATCCATGAAGAGAAGTAAAGGAGCGGCTGGCATGATCAAACGAGAACTTACTTTTGAGGGCTTGAATTGCGCCCACTGTTCAGCCATCATCGAACAGGAGGTCAACGCACTGCCCGGCGTCGCAGCCAGCATGAATTTCATGACCAAGACGATGATCTTGGAGATTCAGGGTGAAAGCGGTCCGGAGCATATTCTGCAGCAAGTGAAGGATATTGTCCGCAAGCATGAGCCGGACGTGGTCGTTGAAGAAAAAATAAAAGAGTCAGGCACAAAATGCACCATAACGCTTGAGGGGCTCGGCTGCGCCCATTGTGCTGGAAAAATCGAAGAGGAGGTCGGCGGCCTGGATGGCGTGCAATCGGCGACCCTGGATTTCGTTACGAAGAAACTGCGGCTGGAGACGACTGCCGGCGTGGACGCTGCCGCCCTGAACCGGGCGGTTGAGGGTGTGGTTCAGCGGATCGAACCGGATGTCAAGGTGCTCTTTGAAGACAAGAAAAGCCGCTTAAAAGCCAAAACCGTGGAAAGCGGCGAATCCTTCAATAAAATGAAAATTCTGAAGCTTATCGCAGGCGGCGCTCTATTTGCCGTTGGCGTGGCCTTTGATTTTTCAAAACAGGCTGAACTGATCCTGTTTCTGTCCAGTTATCTGCTGGTGGGAGGACCGGTGGTCCTTCGGGCCATCAAAGGTGTGCTCCGGGGGCAGGTGTTTGATGAAAACTTCTTGATGTCCGTGGCCACCATCGGCGCCTTTTTTATCGGAGATTACGCGGAAGGCGTTGCGGTCATGATCTTCTACCTGGTGGGCGAGTTGTTCCAGTTCATGGCTGTGGACCACTCACGCCGATCCATCAGCGCGCTGATGGATATACGCCCGGATTATGCCAATCTGAAAATTGGACAGGAACTCAAGAAGGTCTCCCCTGAAGACGTCGCCATCGGCGACCTGATCGTGGTCAAGCCTGGCGAGAGGGTGCCTCTGGATGGTATCGTCCTGGAAGGAATCTCCATGGTGGACACCGCGGCCTTGACCGGGGAGTCTGTGCCCCGGGAATTGGCTCCGGGCAGCACGGCTTTGAGCGGCTTTATCAACAAGAACAGTGTTCTCACCGTGAAGGTCACCAAGGACTTTGAAGAATCTACCGTATCCAAGATCCTGGATCTGGTTCAGAATGCCAGCAGCCGCAAGGCCAGCACCGAGAGATTTATCTCACGCTTTGCAAGGGTTTACACGCCCATCGTGGTCTACACCGCTTTGGCGATTGCGGTCATACCGCCCTTGGTTCTTGAGGGTGCCGTGTTCTCTGACTGGCTATACAGAGCGCTGGTCTTTCTGGTGGTGTCCTGTCCCTGTGCGCTGGTGATCTCCATTCCCCTGGGCTTTTTCGGCGGCATCGGAGGGGCTTCCAAAAAAGGGATCATGGTCAAGGGCAGCAACTATCTGGAAGCCTTGAACCAGGTGGAAACGGTGGTTTTTGACAAGACAGGGACGCTGACCAAAGGGGTCTTCAAGGTCACTGCGCTCCGTCCGCAAAACGGTTTCCCTTCGGAGGCGCTGATCGAATACGCCGCCTATGCGGAAAGCTATTCCAATCATCCCATTGCCCTGTCCATTGCGGAGGCCTACAGCGGCTCTGTGGATCAGGGGCGCATCGAAGAATATGAGGAAATTCCTGGTTATGGCGTCATGGTCCGAATCGCGGGCCGGAACGTTGCAGTGGGCAATTCAAAATTGATGAGTCAAGAGAATATTCCCTACAGTGAGCCCGACGCATCAGGCACTGTCGTCCATATCGCCATCGATCAAGTGTATGCCGGGCACATCATCATTTCCGATGAAGTGAAAGAGGATGCGGCGAAGACCATCCGCGCGCTGAAAGCCCTGGGCATCAAAAAAACCGTCATGCTCACCGGGGATCTGAAGGCCACCGGAGAAAAAATCGGGAAGGAACTGGGTCTGGACGAGGTCCATTCTGAGCTGCTGCCGGCGGACAAGGTGGAACGGATCGAATACTATGAACATCACAAAAGTTCTTCCGGCAAAATTGCATTCGTGGGTGATGGCATCAATGATGCGCCGGTGCTGGCCCGGGCGGATATCGGCATTGCCATGGGCGGACTGGGTTCCGATGCGGCCATTGAGGCGGCAGATATTGTCATCATGACGGACGAGCCCTCGAAAATCGTGACCGCGATCAAAATCGCGAAACGAACCAAAACCATTGTTTACCAGAACATTATCTTTGCTTTAGGCGTCAAACTCCTGGTGCTCCTGCTGGGCGCCTTCGGTGTGGCCACTATGTGGGAAGCCGTTTTCGCCGATGTGGGGGTGGCGGTGATTGCCATTTTGAATGCCATGCGGGTCATGAATGTAAAGGATATTTAAGAATGCCAAAGGATACCCAAGGACATCTGCTTTATTGACGGTGCTTTACCATGAACCTGAGAGCAGCTTTGACAGTCTGTTTCTTTATGAAAAAGAACAGGACTTCAAAGTTGCTCTTTTTAGATCAGGATTATTTAAAGAGCATCCCAAAATCCTGTGAAAGATCCGGTCCGGGTGGTTTATGATGATGCCCGGTTCAGGCTCGATATGCCGGGCTTTTCATGCAGTCCGGCAAAGTATCGGCCTCTACATGTGCTGTCGATACTGCTCCGGGATCATATCTTTGAGTTTGGCCGAAGCAACCCCGATCACGGTGTCGGCACCACCGTAATATACAAGGATCTCGTCATTTTCATCAAGGACCTTTTTGTCAACGGTCGGCACCGCACCGCAAGTAAAGACAACATTTGGAACCCAGCTTTTTCCAGACAACCCCATTTCATATGAGGTTTCCGGCTCCAGGATGGCATTGGGCGAACGATATGTGATTTTTTCCGGATCATGCAAGTCTGTGAGAAAAATCCCCAGTCTGTAGGTAAAGGCATAATCGACCCCATGATAAATGTGGAGCCATCCGAATTTAGTCTTGAGAGGCGGTGCGCCGGCACCGATTTTGACGGCATCCCAAAACATCCCGGAGCGGGTGCCCATGATGATTTTATGCCCTTCCTTGGGCCAGGGTGTTTCAAGACTATTTGAATAGGTGATCCATATGCTGGGTGCGATCCTATGATAAAGTGCGATTTTTCCGTTAAACCGCTCTGGATATAGGATGGCGTCTTTGTTGGAAAGACCTGGGAACAGCAGGCCGTGGCGGTGCCATTTTGCCCAGTCATGGGCAATCAGTTCTTCTTCAGAGATGGAGGCCAAAGCGATTTGTGGCGTAATCCCGTCATAGGCGGTGTATAGCATATAAATCCGGCCGTCCATTGAAATCAGACGGGGATCTTCGCAGCCCCGTTTCTCGCTTTCATTGGCTGGACTAAAGACAGGATCGTTAAAGCGCTCCGAAATCTGAAGCCCGTTTTGACTCATGGCCAGCCCGATGCGGGAAATTCCATCTTCACCGACGGCCCGATAAAAAATATAGACATTTCCTCGGACACGAATCACGCCGCAATTGAGAACATATTTATTTTCCCAAGGGTGGTCTGCCATCGGCGCTAAGATGGGGTTGTGGGGAGAGCGGATGAGTTGGCCGGCTGAGGAAAAAATCTTGTCCGTTTTTTGGTCAACGACGACCGTTGCTCTGACAGAGGTTGACCCAAGATACATGACAGACAGATCTTCATTTTCCTTATTTTCTCCCATGAGATCGTAAATGATATGCGGAATATCTTTGCGGCTTCCGACAACCTGCTCGTAGAGACGGGCAAAGAGTTCCCCGCTGAACCAGCGCCTTTCGACAATCAGAGATAATGGGGTGGGCATGTTTTCTCCGCCCCGGAAACTATAGCTGGCCCAGCTCCACATGCAGCAGGTCGCAAAAACACCATCCGGCAGCGTCAGACCCAGATAATAGGCTTTAGCCATCCGCGCCAAATGTTCTTTTGCCCGTTCCGCAGCCGGACCGGAGGAGCCCCAATCTTGCTGTGCAATTTCCAGTAATTTATCGCGCAGCATGGTTTGCAGAAGGTGTTCAAAAATACTATGGGCTGAAAAAACACCCACGCTCCAGATGTTTTGAACAGAATTGACGACTTTATTGGCAAAATCCTCGGTCCCGCTGACCTGGATATAGTATTCCCAAATCCGTCCGTATTCGATTGATCTGATGATGTGCCTTAAGATCGTTGTCAAGAATAAGGTTTTCGGAAACTCGCCCCCGGCACCTTCTTTGAGATTGCTTATGACCACACGACTGGTTATGTAATCCAGAGAGGCCGCATCGTGCATGCCGGATAAAGCCGGAAAATCTGCATGGCCGACTATGACAGGCACAACAGGTGACATTTCAAAATCATCCGGCGTGAGGTTTTCACGGAGCCATTGGGTATTGCCGATGCTGAAACGGCTGGTTTCAGACCAGGAAGCGATGGCCATGACATCCAAAGGATTATGATGCTCCAAGAGCTCCTCTTCGTCGCGGTAACCCCAAATAATAATCAGATTTCGCGGAGGCGTTTCTCGAATCAGCCGGGCGGCAACCTCCTCTTTCAGAGACATGCTTTGAGGGAAAGGGAAAAGACGAAAGATCTTTTCAGCAATTTGCCGGATTCCTTTTTTTGAATGGATATTCCCTGGGATCAGGTACTGATCCAGGTCTTTTTCCAACCGGGTCATCAGGCTGCGGATTCCCTGGCCAACCTTTTCAGAACCGTCCGCAGGCGTCAGCTGCAGGTTCTCCTTGATAAATTCTTTGAAGTCATCGGTATATTCCTTAAGCAGCTTTTCATAGAAACTGTAAACATGAGCACGGTTTCCTGAAGGAGATCTGACAACATGGGGAAGCATGATGGGGATTTCCGGGATGTATTCCCAATACGTGACCTCCGGCAGAAAGGGCTCCATATGTTCTTTGTGGTGCAGCCATTGTTCTAAAAAGGAAGATTTGCGATTCACAAAAGCATCGATTTGAGCTGCGAGATGAACTTGGGCACTGAACGGACAGACGTCGGCCGACAGTCCTTCCTGAGTTTGGACCACGCAGACAGGGATAGAAACTTCCTGAAAATATGCCGCTAACCTTCCTTCAAAAAGGCTTTCCAGACTGTCGATCACATCTTCTTTTTCCAGTCCCGGAATGAAATGATAGGCGACGATCGCTTCATAGACCACTTTGGCCCACAGGCTGGCCGGGAAACAAAAGGCCTTTGCGTCTGAAGAAGCTTCTTTGACCATCTGAATCAATTGGGTCCGGATTCCTTCAGAAAAGATTCTGGACCAGAGTGCTTCGAAATATCGATCATACCCTCGCTGGAATTGTAAAAGATGGGGAAGCACATCGATTGGCAGATCCTTGACGAAGAGATGTTCCTGCCGGCCAATCTGCAAAGCGCTGCGGATCGCTTGAGGCGTATTCATCCAGACGTTCTGATGCTTGCCTAAATAATCGAATAAAACCCTGGCAGCCTGGCTGAAAACCCGTTCAGCCTCTCCGGGCATATATTCCTGAGGCTGGATGCCCAGAGAGACTTCGGCAATAGGCGTATTGGAAGCAAGGATCCATGACACGAGCCAGTACGTGAAGCCGAATTCAAATATTCGGTCGTCGCTGTGGGATAGCTCGTAGACGAGCTTTGGAAGGATCTCGTGGGATATGACCATTCCGGCGTTCAGACAGCTTTGCAGTTCAACATTGTACAAGGAAGCCCATAAAGGAAACACGAAATGGAAGTCTACCCAGTTGGAAAGATGAGATAGCTTGAAACGAGGTAATACAAAATAAGCCGAGCGATCTTTAACCGGCTGATACATGACCTTGATCCAGTCCGGAGACAATCTTTCTTTCGCGATGGCGGCCGGGTTGGGCAAAAGGCTTGCTTCAACAATGAAAAGATCCGCGGATAGTTTGCGGGCAACCTCCAAGAGGCCCCGGTATGACCAGCTTCGACGGGACAGGGATTGATCCAATTGCGTAAAGATGACCCGCTCTTTCTTTTGGGACTTGAAAGCTTTTATGGTCCGGCTCAGCGAACGGGAGGGACTGATGATGCAAAAGATGATGCTTTTGATTTCCGGATAGTATGTGTCCAACCCGGACTCTAATATGGAGATGAGTGCATTGAGATCTTTGCTGGTCGATGTGAAAGGAATGCCGATCACAAGATCGACCCTGCCCAAAGGGGTCACTTTCTTGAGTGTATTGACAATCGATTGCTGGTATTTTGCTTCTAATTCAGTCAAGGATCTTCACCTCACATGATGTTTTATTGAGAGAGTATGATCTTCAAAAGAAATCCAGAATATTTGAAATACTTAGCTTATTGTAACATCTTCGCGATCGCCAAGCTATAAAACCGAGGATATTTTGCAAAAATCTGAAAATTGTATATAATTAATCGAACGCTTTTTTAAGATAAGCATACGATGCAAGGGGGGATCTATATGTCCTGCACGGAAACCAATGCGCCAGGTGCTGATAAAAGGCTGAGGGTCGCAATCGTCAGCAGTGTGCTGCCGCGCCAATGCGGCATTGCCACCTTCTCAGATAAGCTGAGCAGCGGCCTTGAACATTTGTTGGGGCGGAAAACCACTTCTTACATTGCATTATGTCGGAATGAAGGGCATAAATACTCTGCAAAGGTTAATTTCTGTATTGAGCAGGAACAATTGGAAGATTACTGGAGAGCCGCAGACCACATGAACCAGTCTGCAGTGGATGTGGTCTCTTTGCAGCATGAATTTGGCTTGTTTGGAGGGGAGGATGGCCAATATATCGTTGATTTTCTCAGCCGCCTCAACAAGCCGGTCGTGACCACGATGCATACGGTGCTGGAAAAGCCGACTCCCGGTCAGTACAAAACACTGATAGAGGTTGCGGCCTTTTCCAAGGCGATCATTGTCATGAATCAAACGGCGATTAAAATTCTTACAGAGGTCTATGGCCTCGAGGCTTCCAAGATTCATTTGATACCCCACGGCGTGCCGGATGGTTTCTATATAGCCCCGGAATACTACAAAAACAAACTGGATTTAACAAACCGTTTTATCATTCTGACTTTCGGCCTTCTAGGCCGTAACAAAGGAATTGAGACCGCTTTGCGTGCGCTCCGGCCGGCGGTCAGACGCCATTCCGACATTCTTTATATTGTATTAGGCATTACGCATCCGGTTGTCAAGGCGCATGAAGGAGAAGCATATCGTGAATATCTGATCAACCTGGTCGAGGAATATGATCTCCAAAACAATGTGCGTTTTATCAACGAGTTTGTGGATGATGAAACCCTGGATGCCTATTTGGGTGCGGCCGATCTGGTTATATGTCCATACCATTCTGAGGCTCAGATCACCAGCGGCGTATTGAGTCTTTCGATGGGAAAAGGGAAAGCCATTATTTCGACACCCTATCTCCACGCGAAAGAAGTCCTGTCTGCCGGCAAGGGACGGCTGGTTCATTTTAAGGACTCGAATAAAATGGGGGAAATCATCCTGGATTTGATTGAAAATCCGGAAGAACGTCTTGCCATGGGCAACCGTGCATGGACGGCCAGCCAGGATATGGGCTGGGATAAGGTATCCTGCCGGTACGCAGAGATCTTTGAAAAAGAAGTTGAAATCTGCAATGCCTCAAAAAGAGGGGCGCCATTCGAAAATTATCTGCCGAAAATCAACATGGATTATTTGAAAAAGCTGACCGATGATGTGGGAATGATCCAGCAAACCTATTATGGAATTCCCGATTATACCAACGACTACTCTGCCGATGACGCCGCTCGGGCTATGGTTGCTTTTTCTCAATACTATAACTTGTTTAAGGATGACTCTGTGCTGAATCTGCTTGACAAATATATGGCATTTATCGTGTATGCCCGCCGGGAAGATGGATGGTTTCACAATTTTATGAATTACCAAAAAGGTTTTCCGACCCAGGAAATCAGCCAGGACACCTTTGGACGGTGTCTGTGGGGCTTGGGAGCGGTTTCTAATTTAGTTTTAGAGCGGATTCCCGGCATTTTAGCGCAGACGATGGTCGAAGAGAGCCTGCCTATGCTTGGAAGTCTGACCTATACGAGGGCCCAAGCCTATGCCGTCTTGGGACTGGCGGCATATCTGACAATGGATCCAGAGCATGACGGGGTCAAAAATGGAATAAAACATTTATGCGATGCCCTTTTGGTAAGCTATATGCAGACTGCGGATGGAATATGGAATTGGTTTGAAGACTTTCTTTCCTATGACAATGCCCGCCTTCCCCAGGCGCTTCTGACAGCTTCACTTTATCTTCGGAATCCGAATTATTTGAAATATGGGCTGGCATCGCTGGATTTTCTGATCAAAGTTCAATATCATGACGGATATTTTGACATGATTGGGAATAAGGGCTGGTATTTCAAAGGCAAAGAACGGGCGCTCTATTGCCAGCAGCCTTTGGATGCCGGGGCGCTTACAGAAACCTGCCTTCTTGCCCATTACCTGACAAATGATAAAACCTACCTGGAAATGGCTCATGCGGCTTTCCAATGGTATCTCGGCAGAAACCGCCAGGGGAAAATCATGTATGATCCAAAAAGCGGGGCGTGTGTGGACGGTTTAAGCATGAATGGGCCCAGTCGGAACAAAGGCGCTGAGGCAACCCTTTCCTTTGTGATGGCCTTGGTGTGCTTGTATCGATGGGAGTTCACCGGTGTTCCTGTTGAATAGGCCTGACGAAAAGAAGGTATTCAAAGAGGGGGTAAAAGAAATGCGCAAAGATCAAGGTGTACTGGAAACGGCATCCCCTCCATGGGGTGAATGGCAGGTTATTCTTGACCAGCCTGGCTACAAGGTTAAACAAATCAAGGTCGATCCAGGGCAGAAACTCAGTTATCAAAAGCATGCCAAGCGGCGGGAACATTGGCTGGCCGTTCAGGGGGAAGGGCTTATCATTCTGGAAGGGAAAGAATATGTTCTCCTGCCCGGCGATTCCATTGACGTTCCTGTGGGTATGCCTCACCGGGTCACAAACCCCGGCGAATTGCCCTTTGTTTTTATTGAAGTCCAGATGGGACAATATCTGGGGGAAAATGATATTATCCGCATCGAGGATGATTATGGAAGAGCGACGGAGGGCTGATTTGAAAGGAGGGAGCGGATGAACCGCTATGCAGTGATTATGGCGGGCGGCCGCGGAGAACGTTTTTGGCCTGAAAGCCGCGTTTCCAAGCCAAAGCAGTTTTTACAGCTTATGGGCGATCGCACCCTGCTTCAGCAAGCTTATGACCGGCTCCTGCCTTTGATTCCATCCGAAAATATCTATATTGTGCTGGGGCAGCAGCATCTGGATCTGGCAATCCGGCAGCTCCCTGATATTCCGCCCGGAAATTTTCTTGTTGAGCCGGAGGGGCGAAACACAGCGCCTTGCATCGGTTTTGCGGCAATCCATATCCTGAAACGGGATTCGGACAGCCTCATGCTGGCGATCCCGGCGGACCATATGATCCGGGGGGAAGCCTCCTATCGCCAATCTCTTGAAAAGGCCTTTTTCTGGGCCGCCAAAGGGGATTATCTGGTGACCGTCGGGATCAGACCGAGCCGCCCGGAAACGGGATATGGCTATATCGAGCGTGAGGATTCCGGCATGGACACCCATCCGCCGGTTTATTTTGTACGACGCTTTGTCGAGAAGCCGGATGCGGAGCAGGCCTTGAAATTCATCCAGGAGGGCTGTTTCTTCTGGAACAGCGGCATATTCGCCTGGAAACCCCAGACGATCCTCAGACGGATTGAGTTATATTTGCCGAGGCTGGCGGCCGGTTTGGAAAAGATCGGTTCGTGTATCGGAAATCAGGATTACATGGCAATGCTTAAGGAGGTATATCCAAAGCTGCCATCCATCTCCATTGATTACGGGGTCATGGAGCACAGCCGGGAAATCCTCATGGTGGCCGGAGAATTCGGTTGGGATGATCTGGGCAGCTGGGGAGCATTGGACAGGATCGTACCCGGCGATGAACGCGGCATGAAGGTAAGAGGCAACTTTGTGGGATACGACAACGACAACTGTCTGGTCTATGGAGATGGCGGACTGACCGCTGTGCTGGGCGTCCGTGATTTGGTCATTGTTCGTTCGGGCGATGTCGTGATGGTATGCCCGAAAGACCGGGCTCAGGAGGTGCGGAAACTCGTCGAACTTTGTAAGAACAACAAGTTGGGAAAATATCTCTAGCGGTTTATGGAGGTGCCCTATGTCCTTTATGGATCAATACAGGCGGTGGTGTGAATATTCGGGTATGGAAGCCGACCTCGTACAAGAGCTGAAAGCCATCGAGAATCAGCAGGAAGAGATCAAAGCGTGCTTTTTGCGGCCGTTGACTTTCGGCACTGGCGGAATCAGGGGCAGAATGGGGGCGGGGCCAGGCAGAATCAATATTTACACAATACGCAAAGTCTCCTTGGGTTTCGCCAGATATCTGAAAGCAGCGAACCCGCTCTGCCCTGAAATGTCTGTATGCATTGCCTACGATACCCGAAGAAACTCGCGCCGTTTTGCCATGGAAACCGCCGGGGTCCTTGCTTGTGAAGGCATTCGGAGCTGGCTGTACCGGCAGCCTGCGCCAACGCCCATGCTTTCCTATGCCGTCAGGGCAATGGGCTCAAATGCCGGGGTCGTGATCACCGCCAGCCATAACCCGCCTTCAGACAACGGCTATAAGGCATATGGTTCTGACGGCAGTCAAATCACGGATCAAACCGCGGCCGCCGTAACGGCTCAGATTTCAGCCGTAAACGACGAATTGGGCATCCCGGTTATGGAAATCACGGAAGCTGAGGCCAAGGGCTTGGTCCAATGGATCACACCGGCTGTTGAGGAAGATTATTTGAATAAGGTTTGCGGGATCAGTCTCCGGGAAGAGGGCCGAAGGAAAGATATCCTGCCGCTTCGAATTGTTTATACTCCGCTGCATGGGACGGGCGTCTGTTATGGACCGGAAATTCTAAAACGAATCGGTGTTCAGCATATATTTACGGTGCCGGACCAAATGATTATGGATCCGGACTGCCCGACGGTGGATTATCCGAATCCTGAAAACTGGGATGTCTTTCATTTGGCGGTTCAAATAGGACAAAGAGAGGAAGCGGACCTTTTGCTGGCAACGGATTTGGACGGAGACCGGCTGGGGGTTGCTGTTCGGAATCGTGATGGGAGCTACACCCTTCTTACAGGGAATCAATTAGGGTGTTTGCTGCTGGATTATATTTTATCCCAGAGAAGCGGAAAGGAGTCCATCCCGGAAAATGGCATGGTGGTTCAGACCATTGTGACCTCTGGATTGGGAAAGGCTATTGCTTCAGGCTACGGCGTCGAAACGGTTGAAACGCTGACGGGTTTCAAATACATTGGCGAGGCCATCAAAGAACGAGCCGATACGCAAAAGAATGCCTTCCTGTTCGGATACGAGGAGAGCGGTGGTTTTTTGGCCGCCGATTTTGTCCGGGACAAGGACGCGTTCCAGGCGATCCTTCTGACGGTTGAAGCTGCAGCATACTACAGAAGCCAAGGATGCACTTTTTTGGATGTGCTGGATGGCCTTTATGCCCGTTATGGCTATTTTTTGGAGGAACAAATCAAGGTTGATTTTTCCCGGAGCGACAATGATTCGGCGGAAAAAATGATGCACAGCCTGCGGCGGGACGGTCTGAAAATGCTTGGGGATAGTCCGGTAGTCGTTTTATATGATTACTTGCATCATATTGAAAAACATTTCTTTGAAGGAACCGTCCATCAAATTGTTTTGCCGTCCAGCAATGTCTTGAAATATGTTGCGCAGGATGGTTCATGGGTATGCATCCGACCTTCGGGAACAGAACCGAAGATAAAAATCTATCTTGCGGTGGTGGGCGCCGGCCCAGAGGACGCATTGAAGCGGATCATGAAGTTGAGGGATGATGTCGAAAAGCGGATCAGTAAGGTAAAGAAGTGATTGCGGAAAATCCCAGAGAAACATCGATATTGGCGAAAAAGAGTGAAAAATTCAAGGCGTGGAGGAAGGGTCAAGGAACGGCCTGAAAGTCGTAGATGTCAAAGAAGCGGGTTGCCCAGAATCCTGCGTATTGTCAACAAAGTATCCTTGGTGATAAAATTAAGACAGAAAAGTCTGAAAAAGGGCATCAAAATACAATGCGAAAGGGGTGGCACCATTGATTAAGAAGAACTTGGTGATCAACGGGATTCTCCGCACTGTGATTGTTGACGGGGAAGCCAGTTTAGCATCGGTGCTCCGGGAACAGCTCCACCTGACAGGGACGAAGGTCGGCTGCGGCAAAGGCCAATGCGGTGCTTGTTCCGTCATTCTCAATGGTAAAGTGATCCGGTCCTGCGTGACCAAAATGAGCCGCGTCGACGATGAAGCTCAGATTACAACCATCGAGGGCGTCGGGACCAAGGACGGTCTGCATCCTGTCCAGCTGGCCTGGATGGTCCATGGCGGCGCCCAATGCGGCTTCTGTACGCCGGGCTTCATTGTTTCGTCGAAAGCCCTGCTGGACCAGAACAACAACCCCACCCGGGAAGAGGTGCGGGATTGGTTTCAGAAACACCGGAACGCTTGCCGCTGCACCGGTTACAAACCTCTGACCGATGCAGTGATGACGGCGGCCAAACTGATCCGCGGAGAAATGAAGACCGAAGATCTTTGGGAAAAGCTGCCGGAAGACGGCTCGATTTGGGGAACGCATTATATCCGGCCCACGGCGTTGGCCAAGGTAACCGGTGCTTGCGATTTTGGTGCGGACCTTGGCGTTAAGATGCCCTCCGGTACACTCCAGCTGAAGCTGGTACAAGCCAAGGTCTCCCATGCGAACATCCTCTCCATTGACACCTCGGATGCGGAAAAAATGCCCGGCGTCTATAAAGTGATTACCCATAAAGATGTCAAGGGCAAGAACCGCATCACCGGCCTGATCACTTTCTCCACCAACAAGGGGGATGGCTGGGATCGGCCGATCCTGTGTGATGAGAAAGTATTCCAGTTTGGGGACGCTATTGCCATCGTTGCCGCGGACACGGAAGCGCATGCCCAGGCTGCGGCGGATAAAGTCAAGGTGGAATTGGAAGTTTTGCCAGCGTACATGAACGCCTATGCCGCCATGGCGGACGACGCCATTGAGATCCATCCGGGGACCCCGAACGTGTATTGGGAAACCAAGGTCATCAAAGGGGAGGACACCGCGCCTCTGATGAAGAGCGCCGATGTGACCGTTGAGGACAATTTCTATGTGGGTCGGCAGCCCCACCTGACCATTGAACCGGATGTGGGATTTGCCTACACCGACGATGAGGGCAGGATCGTCGTCCACTCCAAGAGCATTGGCATCCATCTCCATCGCGCCATGATCGCGCCGGGGCTGGGGTTGGAGGAGGATCGGCTGGTGCTGATCCAGAACCCTGCAGGCGGGACCTTCGGTTATAAATTCAGCCCCACGATGGAAGCGTTGCTTGGGGTGGCGGCGATGGCCACCGGACAGCCGGTTTTCCTGAAATATGATTATTACCAGCATCTCATCTATACCGGCAAACGGTCTCCCTTCTTCATTGACCTGAAATACGGAGCAACCAAAGAAGGTAAACTGGTGGCTATGGAAGCGGACTGGACCGTGGACCATGGCCCCTACTCGGAGTTCGGGGACCTGCTTACGCTTCGGGGCAGCCAGTTCATCGGTGCCGGCTACATGATCCCCAACATTCGCAGCAACGGCCGCACGGTCTGCACAAACCATGCATGGGGCTCAGCTTTCAGATCCTATGGTTCTCCTCAGAGCCTTTTCGCAACGGAGGTTCTGATGGATGAATTGGCGGAGAAATTGGGAATGGATCCCTTTGAGCTTCGGTACAAGAACATCTATCGTCCGGATGATACCACGCCTACCGGCTGTAAACCGGATGTGTACAGCCTGCCGGAAATCATGGACAAGCTGAAACCTTATTATGAAGCGGCGAAAAAGCAAGCAAAAGAGGCGTCCACGGAAACAAAAAAACGGGGCGTTGGCATTTCCCTGGGGGTTTACGGGGCTGGCCTGGACAATCCCGACAGCTCGGAAGCTTGGGCAGATTATACCGAAACCGGTGTGACCATCACCAATTCCTGGGAAGACCATGGCCAGGGCGCGGATATGGGCACTTTGGCCACCGCGCATCAGGCGCTCCTCCCCCTTGGAATCAAGCCGGAAGAGATCAAGCTGGTGATGAATGATACCTCCAAGACACCGGTCAGCGGCCCTGCCGGGGGCAGCCGGTCCCAGGTCATGACCGGCAATGCGAGCATGCTTGCCTGCCAGGAGCTGTTAGAGGCAATCAAAAAACCGGACGGCACCTACCGCACGTATCAGGAACAAGTGGCGGCCGGCCTGCCGACTCATTTTGTGGGTAAATATACCACACCGGCAGGCTATAGCGGCTGCGACCTGGAAACCGGCCAGGGCAACCCCTTCACCACGTATATGTATGGTGCCTTCTTGTCTGAAGTGGAAGTGGATGTTGAAACCGGCAAAACCCAGGTGGTGGGCATGACCGGCATCTTCGATATCGGCACGGTGGCCAATAAGCTGGTGACCGATGGACAGATGTTCGGCGGCATGGTGCAGGGGATCGGGCTAGCGCTCAGCGAGGACTTTGAAGACCTTGAAAAGCACATCGACATGATCCGCTGCGGCTTGCCCTACATCAAGGATGCACCGGACAAGATCGTGGTGGACTATGTGATGACACCCAGAGAACATGGCCCCTTCGGAGCCTCCGGCTGCGGCGAGATACCGCTGACGTCGCCCCATGCGTCCATCATCAACGCCATCAAGGATGCCTGCGGCGTCCGTATCACCAAACTGCCTGCATTGCCGGAAAAAGTGCTGGCAGGCTTGAAAGTTCAGAAATAGAGCTTCGTCAATAAAAAAGAGGAAGCCGGCCCCGGCATACGAGAAAGTAAGCCGGGGCATCTTTAGGAAAAGTGGGGATGGAAATGGATCAGAATGAACTGAGGCGACTTGAAGAGAAATGCATCCAAGAGAATCCCCCTGCTTGCACCGCCGCCTGCCCCCTCCATGTGGACACCCGGAAATTCCTTCAGCTTCTTGGGCAGAAAGATCTGGAGGGTGCATGGGCTGTTCTGCGTCAGCGGCAGCCTTTCCCGGGGATCCTCGGCAGGATCTGCGATCATCCCTGCGAAGCCGCTTGCCGGCGGAAGGAAGCCGGCGGCGCCATCGCCGTGAGCGCCTTGGAACGATACTGCGTGGAAGCTTATGGGTATGGCACGGAGACCCTCCGACGACAAGCGGCTAAAAGCCAGACGGTGGCTGTGGCCGGGAGCGGTCTGCGAGGGCTGACCGCAGTGTACGATCTGGCGAAAAAGGGTTATGGGGTGACGCTGTTCGAAAAAGGCGATCGTCTGGGAGGAAGCCTTTGGCTTCAGCCGTCTGAAAAGCTGCCGCGGTCGGTGATCGGGGAGGAGCTGGCCGGGCTTGAAGCGCTGAAGGTGGATGTCAGGCTGAACTGGGAGGTTTTACCCGAGCATGTCCATGAATTCTCTGAGAAATATCATGCCATCTATCTGGCGCTTACGCCCGGGGAAGCAGCGGAACTGCTGGGTGAAGCTTCTGCCGCGGACCCGCGGACCACGGCCGCCGGGTTGCCCGGAGTTTTTGCCGGGACCTTTGAAGGAGATCCGGTCTCTGTGTTTGCTGCCGCCGACGGCCGAAAAGCCGCAATAAGCATCGATCGTTATTTGCAAGGCGTATCCATGACGGCGGCAAGGGAGCGGGAAGGCGCTTATGCCAGCGCTTTATATGTCAATATGGATTCTGTTACCCCGTTGCCGCCTGTTGTCGCCGACCGTGACAACAGGACCTGCACCTCCGAGGAAGCCTGGCAGGAAGCGCGGCGCTGTCTGGACTGCCAATGTCTGGAATGCGTGAAAGTTTGCAAGTATCTTGAACATTACAAGGGCTATCCAAAGAAATATGTTCGGGAAATCTATAACAATGCCGCCATTGTCAAGGGTACCCACTTTGCCAACAAGATGATCAATTCCTGCAGCCTTTGCGGCCTGTGTGCTGAAGTGTGTCCCAACGCGCTGGACATGGGGCAGGTTTGCTTAGCCTCCAGACAGGAGATGGTCAGGAAGGATAAAATGCCGCCCTCCGCCCATGATTTTGCCCTTCGGGATATGGAATTCAGCAACAGCGCCTATTTTGCCATGACGCGCCATCAGCCGGGTTTTTCATCCAGCCGGTTTGCTTTTTTCCCAGGCTGCCAGCTCAGCGGTTCGTCGCCGGGCCATGTGAAGCAGACCTATGATTTTCTGGCCTCCCGGCTGGAAGGGGGCGTCGGTCTGATGCTGCGCTGCTGCGGGGCACCCGCCCAATGGGCGGGAGAAGAAGCGTTGTTCCGGGATGCTTTCAACCAGCTGACCGCCCAATGGGAGCGCTTAGGGAAACCGGAGCTGATCGTGGCTTGCTCGTCCTGTTATGCGATGTTCAAAGGGAAGCTGCCGGTCCGATCCCTTTGGGAGATCTTGGCCGAGGTGGGATTTCCCCGCTCGTCTGCCCCGATCCGGCCTTTACACCTGGCGGTCCAGGATCCCTGCACCACCCGGCATGAGTCCGGGATCCAGGAAGCGGTGCGTCATATTCTCGAAAGCCTGGGCCACCATCTGGAGGAATTGCCTCTTCACAAAGAATTGACCGAGTGCTGTGGGTTTGGGGGGCTCATGGGTTATGCCAATCCGGGTTTGGCAAAGCGTGTCACCGAGAAACGGACTCAGGAAAGTCCGTTGGATTACGTCACCTACTGCGCCATGTGCCGTGACCGGTTTGCCGCCGCAGGCAAGCGTGCTGTGCACATTCTAGACTTGATATACCCCGGGGAAGTTCTGGATCCGGCTTCGAGAAATGACCCCGGATTTACACGGCGCCACGAGAACCGGGCTCAGCTTAAACGAAGCTTGCTTAACGAGAAATGGCAGGAGAAACAACCGATGGAAGCAGAATATAGAAGCATCAAGCTGTATTGCAGTGAAGAAATCCGCAGGCGACTGGAAGAGCGTCTGATCCTGGATGAGGATATCCAGCAGGTGATCGAGGCCGCAGAGCGCACAGGCCGAAAATTTTTCAACCCGGAGGATGGCCGCAGCCTGGCTCATTTCCGGCCGGCCAAGGCAACCTATTGGGTGGAGTATAGCCCGGAAGCCGACGGCAACAGGATCCATAACGCCTACAGCCATCGAATGGAAGTCATTGAGGATGTGAAGCCATGACGAAGCAAGCCGGAGAGCAGCCAAAAACGAAATGGAAATGCAGCCAATGCGGAGAAGAGCTCCAAGTGGGCACTGTGACGGTCGCCTATCTGGGCAACGAGATCCGGGTGGAAGAATTGAAATGTGCCCGCTGCGGCCTGGTCCTGATCACGGAGGAACTGGCCATGGGAAAAATGTTCGAGGTCGAGCAAAGCCTTGAGGATAAGTAAGGGGGGATGATCGTGACGATGGATGCCTTCCGGTTATTTCAGCTGGCTTCCCAGGGCTTCTGCTGCAGCCAGATCTTGCTGATTCTGGGGTTGGATGCGATAGAAAAAGAAAACCCGGACCTGGTCCGGGCAATGCATGGATTATGCGGCGGAATGGGCAAGTCCGGAGGTGCCTGCGGCGCCCTTACCGGCGGAGCCTGCCTGATTGGGCTGCACGCCGGCAAAGGTGTCGCCGGGGAACAGCCCGACCCTGAAGTGAATGCTATGGTTCGGGAGCTTTTGGATTGGTTTGTCGGGACCTATCAAACCCGGGAATGCCAGGGAATCCTGGACTATAAATTGGAATTGGACTCGGAATATCCGGTCCAGTGCGGCAATATCATTTCAGACACATACCATAAGGTGATGGGGATCCTGGAGGCCCACCGGAATAAAGGGGAGTCAGAGGATTCTTGATTTTGGAGAGAAAGCTCCAAATATCGAAAAAGAGGCAGACGCCTAAACCCCACGCATCGTCGCGGCGGCCCGGAGTCTGCCTCTTTTTTAACGCAGGTCGCGCAAGACACGCTTCTGCACACCCCGACTCATGGATGGATCATAGGACCGGATGCGGATGGCCGGTTGGATATGACCGGCATGTATCCATTTGGTCAAACCGGTCATGCTCTCCAGACATGCTGCGGTCTCATCCGTTCCGAGCGTTGATCCCGGGACCACAGCCACCGAAAGCTGCAGCGTCAAGGGGAGCGACCCGCCGGAGATCGCTGCCGCAAAGTCCACCAGTCCCGGGAGCCCGAAAAGGGCCTCATCCAATTCATCCAGCCATAGCATAGAGCCATTTGGCAATGGAATGCCAGCCGAAAGTCTTCGTTTGATATGCTCCAGACGCAGCAAAGAGCTGCCGCAGCGGCATGGTCCGGACAGAAACCGACCTGCGTCGCCGGTGCGGTAACGGATCAGGGGCATGCCCTTGCGGGTCAGGGTGGTGAAGACGATCTCTCCGTATGAACCGGCGGGGACAGGATGTCCGCTTTGAGGATCAATGATTTCGAACAACAGGTCCGCTTCTCGCAGATGGTACCCGCTGCGCAAGGCGCAGTCCACGCCGCCCCCCAAGCCCATCTCGGTCATGCCGTAATGCTGATAGACCGGGCAATGCCAATAACCTTCCAATTCCTGGACGATGGCTGAAGGGACGTGGTCTGTGCTCAGCAGGATGCTCTTCAGGGCTTTCAAGCCGCTGCCATAACCCGCCTGTGCATAGCGGGCCAAGGCCAGCATCTGCTGCGGTATGCCCACCAGGCAATCCGGCCTGGACTGTTCCATAGCCTTCAGTGCCACCGCAGGATCAATCAGCGGCCCGAAAACCGTGGTTTCGACCTGCATGCGGGCTAAGCCTTCCCGAAGCAGCGCGCCGATGCTTCCCGGAAGCGGTCCGGGCAGCAGGACCAACACGTGATCGCCGGGATCAACCATGACGGACATGCCGATATGGAAAAAATCCCGGGTCAATTCCTGGTCCTCGGCCGTAAAGAAAATTCGTTTTGACGGCCCTGTGGTGCCTGAGGTCGGCAATGTCACCACCCGGTTGATCTCGCTTTGGGATACGCAGACGAAGGCCAGCGGATCGGCCATCAGCTGATCCGGAGCGGTGAAGGGAAGCTTCACAACATCCCGCAGGGATATCAAATGGCCGGGATCGATGCCGGCCAGGGCTTGACGATAATAACGGCTATTTGAAGCGGCCAGCTCAAGGGTTTCCCGGAGCTTTTCCAGTTGGTAGCTTTCAAGCCGTCCCCGGTCAATAGACTGTCCCGGCTGGCCGGATTTTTGGGCGATCCAGGCTTCCAAAGGATTTGTTTTGATCATGGAGACCATCAGCTCCTATCGGTGGTTTGGCCTGTACAGTGTTTTTCCGTCGGTAGAAGTTAGATTGTAAGCGCAGAAGGGGATCAGCCGCAGATCCTCCCGGACGGTATGGATGTAGCATTGGCGCAGCCGGTCCAAGTCAAGATTCCAAGCATCCTGAAATGCCATGCAGGAGACGGCCAGGGTATAGTTCTCCAGGCGCCGCAGAAAGTCATCCAAACGATAGGGCGTATTTTGGCCAACCGGTTTCGTTCCTAGGCTGGGAGCGGCTTCCGGCCGGCCTTTCCACTGCCTTGCCACATAAGCTTGGGATTGTGCCGAACTGCCGGCCGCCCGCAACGTTTCACCGGCAAGCGGCGTACAGCAGCCGTCTTGCTGTTTCCGGATAGGCTGTATTCTGCCGTCTGCCAGCAGGACAAAGCGCCCGTTGAACGAACAATAGGCATTTTCCGCGGTTCCAGGCTGAAAATCCTGTATTTTCATCCTTCCTCCGGTTTGGGTTTCAATGGCCCGAAGGATATCCGGCAGGGTCAATCGCCCATGGAGGGCGTCGGGGTATCGGCCAAAATAGCTGATAGGCTGGAAATGGACGCCGCGGACGGCGGGCAGACGGTCCAGGGCGTACTGCAGGACTTCGCCGATTTCTTGATCATTGATCCCTTTAGCCAGTGTTGGGACCAGAACCACGCCAAGACCAGCATTAGCGCATCGTTCGATGGCTTTGGATTTCTGCTGCAGCAGAGGCTTTCCGCGAAGGGTTTGGTAGGGTGCATCGGATACGCCGTCAAACTGCAGGAAAACACAGTCCAGACCCGCCGCCGCCAGCGCCGCCGCAAGGTCGTCCTGCTCAGCCAGCCGCAATCCGTTGGTATTGAGCTGAATGAAGGGGAAGCCTTTGGCTTTTCCTATTCGGATAATATCCTCCAAGTCATCCCGTTGTGTTGGCTCGCCGCCGGACAACTGGATATTAAAAGGCCCGCCCTTCTCCATCAGAAAGTCGAACCAGCGGGCAATCGTCTCCAAAGAAGGGTCCGCTGCGGCATAGCGGCCGGATGACGCAAAGCACACAGGACAGGCAAGATTGCAGCGCTGGGTGATTTCCAGCAAAACGCAGCACGTCTGCTGCCGGTGTTCGGGACATAAGCCGCAGTCGTAGGGGCAGCCAAGGTTTGCCGGCGTTCCGGGCGTTTCCGGGAAAACCGGATCGGCTTGCCGCGCCCATGCTTCGTAGGAAGGCGGCCCATTCCAGATCAGGCAGCGGAATTCGCCGTGTTCCGGACAGCTTTTCACTAGAAATACCTTTTCGCCGATTTTGATTTTTGATCCCCGGATCCGTTTCAGACATTGGGGGCAAACGCTATCCACCGTTCCTAAAAGCTTGGTTTCCCGGATGACGTCATGGCTCATCGTCTCACCTCCTGTGATAGGGTGCGCCGGAACGGAAGAAGTGTCCAAGGATCACAGCTGCGCCACAGCCAGGAAATAGCCGGGCCTTCCCAGCGATCGAAGGGTTTCTTTGCTGCAATGGAAAAAAGGCGCCAGACTGCCATGATCCCATAGGATCTGGGCCGCAAAGCCTTTCCAGACCTCGGTGTGATCTTCCCAGACGATCAGGGAGAAGCTGGAAAACGCCAAGGTTTCGGCCCATTCCTCCTGAGTCAGAAAATGCCGGATCTCCGCTGCGGCCAGATTCGGAGGATCTGCCCGGTCCAATGCATAAAGATCCGAAATAAGAAGCTTGCCGCCGGGCTTCAGCACCCTCTGGCACGAGGCCAAGACGGCAGGCAGATCCATGAGGGACAGACTGCATTCCGAAATGATCGCGTCGAAGGTTTTGTCTTCACATAGAAGGCTTTCCCCGGAGGAAACCTGCAAATCCGCTTGGGGATAAAGAACATGGCCATGCTTAATATGGATCGTCGAAGCATCGACGCCGGCAGAATGGTAACCCAGGGCGACCAAGCGAGCGGCGGTGGTTCCTAAGCCGCAGCCGAGATCCAGGATCCTGCTGTGAGGCGCAAGCATCGCCAGCTGCAGCAGCCGGTCGGTCAGGTCCATGCCGCCGGGGCGCATCATACCTCCAGGCAAGCCTGCCCAGCCAGGGTTGTCATAGAGTCCCATGGTGCCGCCTCCTACTTGCCTTTCAGGAGATCCAAAGACATTCTCAGCTGGACAAGCTCAGCAGATATAACCACTGAAAAAGAAAAAATGGCCATCAGGAACCAATGGATGGAGGTGAAGCCACCGATGTCTGCCCCTAGAACCCCTGTGATAACGCCCAGGACAAAGGTGATGAAGCCGGCGCTGCGCATTGCATCCGCCCATACAGCGTGATAGCGGCGGGCGACTTTTGAATTGGATTGGACTTTCATATGAACCCTCCTGCACATTGGATTTTCTTGAATTAAATATACCACAGGCTTGGGGGACTGATAATAGCCTGTTATAGAATCCGGGCGCTTAGCGGGTATTTCGGATAAAAAGCAGGGCGACCTGGACCCTGTAGTATAGAATTGGTGATATTTGCCCGAAGTAGATAACAAAAAAATCAAAAATAGTCTTTCCCAAACCAGGTTGACAGAATATTTGGCCTATTGTAATATAAAGACACCCTCCGAAACGGCCGAAAGGCCAGAGTAAGGGGACCCCCTAAATCGGAAGCGACGGTTTGCCGCAGGCTGCACCCGCAGTGCGGCGGCCCAAGCGAAAAGCCTGGATCAGCGGAAGGAAACGAAAGTGGACAACCGACCCGACAGGACGTACCGATGCCTCGGAAGCGGAGGACACGCTGCAGACTGCGCAGGCAGTTGAACTGCACCAGCGGTTTTGGCATCTGAAGCCCAACTCCTGAAGAAGCCGATGCGGGCAAGCGTTCGCAGCTGCTCTTGCAGGAAATACCGAAGCACCGTAAGCGGCGGATATACTGAAGACTGCTTCAGCAGTCGGACTGCAGCAGCAGTTTTGGTAACCGAAGCGAAACCCTTGAATGGATGGAAGGAAACGTACGTAGACAATCCCTTGGACAGGAAGCGGCGAAGCAAAGGAAGCGGCGTCATTACCGTAGGCTGGGTCAGTGATCCAAACTGCAGCGGCCTTGGTAACCGAAGCGAAGAGCCAGAGAGGGCAGTGGAGACGAAAGTCGAATCCTGTTCTTGAAGGAATTTCCGATGCGGAGGATGCTCAGGACCTGCTGAAGGCGAAGGACGGTCAGATCCCCAAAGGATCCGATAAGAAACGATTTCAGAGGCTTGGCATCGAACCTGAATCAGCGGAAGAAAACGAAAGTGGACGGACGCTTGAACAGGAAGCACCGATGAGTCCGATCCAACCGTCGGGAGACGGGTCAATCGGATGCGGGGTAAAAGGGAAAGGAGGAGTACTGTATATTAGTACACCTCGAGTAATGGACAGGTTGGATTCCGAAAGGAATTTTCACCTGTCCATTGCGGTTTTAAAAAAGAACAGCAGCCAGAGAAGTGTTAGTCCCATCTGGCTGCTGTTCGAATAAGAATAGTCTAATAAAATCAGGCAACTAAATTATGAACAAATCTCATCAGAATGGTTGCGACCTGTGCGCGGGTTGCGAATCCGGCGGGATCAAGACCGGCACCGGAAACGCCCTTGATCAGTCCTTCCGCCACTGCCCATTCCATGGCTGACCGGGCCCAGCCGGATGTTTTGCCGGCATCAATGAATGCAGACAAATCAGCCTTCGCTGCTGTATCATAGCCTTTGCGGCTTGCGTAGCGATTCATAATAGCCGCGATCTGCTCCCGTGTGATCGGATCGTTGGGGCCAAAGGTGTTCTCGTCATAGCCAGATATGATGTTATTTTCGGCTGCCCAAGCAACTGCTTGTGTATACCACGCTCCGGCAGCAACATCCGGGAACCGACCAGCAGACGATGCGTCAGGCTCATTTTCCAGTCTCCACAGCACCGTCACCAGCATGGCTCTTGTCATGTGCGTATTGGGTTCGAAGGTTGTTTCAGAGGTCCCGGCAAACAGCCCCTTCGTGAGGACAAAATCGATGCCTTCACGATACCATAAGGTGCGGTCCACATCGGTGAAGCGGGCTTCTGTCTGTTGGAATCGAGCCTCGATCCTGTGATCCCCGGCCATATCGGAGAATTCATACCGTGCAACCGGGCCGACACTTACGCCATCCACAAAAACATCACCGATGAGATAACCGGGATCCGGGTTGATCGAGTAAGCTATGGACTGATATTCTTGTACATTGCTGGCTCCGGCCGGCGCAATCGAGCCGCCTGCGCCGGTGTTTGCATTGATGATGTAATAGACTGCGGTTGTTCCTCCTCCGCCGCCTGCGGAGAGCGTGGTTATCGTCTTCGTTTGATAAGCTGTTTTGTTTCCGGCTTCGTCCTTGACCATAACATTAAAATAATAAGTTGTGCCGGGGTTCAGACCGCTGGCTGTATAGGTATTGATCGGTGAAAACCCGGTGAGGAAAGTGCCGTTTTCTTCCATTGCGCTCACAGAAGAAATATTGTCGGAAGAGGATCGGTAAACTGCATACAGAAGATCAAGACCGTCCGTCACATCATCGGAAGCTCCGTTCCATGAGAGGCTCACGCTGCTTTTCGTAATCCCCGAAGCGGTGATCATTTGGTCAGAGACCTCTGGCGAAGTCGAATCTCCGGTCGGCTCGCTCCAGGGAATGGGATAACCACCGTTCAATTCCGGTATGATTTCCCATTGATAATACCCTGTGATATCCGGCAGCCCGGCATTGAGTGCGTCTACAAAAGCTTGACTCTTCATATATGAAGCATCTACAGCAAGACACTGCGCGCTGCTGCCATGGACGGTTGGGGAATAGCCGCCCTCCTCGGTTGCCGTGATCGTTGCATCTTCATTCCAATAGCAGTCCCCGAAGGCGGTGCCAGGGTAAGTTTCGTAGTTTTCGCCATAAAAAGCGCCCACATAACCCCATCCGCTCCCGGAGACATCACCGGCTGCATAGCAGTTTTGGATATCGGCTTCCCAGGTGTAGGCATAATTGTTGCCGGTGAGTCCGCCGGCTCTTGGACCGCTTCCGGCTTGAATATTGCCGGTCGCTGCGCAATTTCGTATCGTGCCGTTGTTAAAACCCGTCAATCCGCCGACATAGCTCCAGCCTGTTGATTGGATATCCACATCCGCCCAGCTGTTTGTGATCGTGGCGGTATAATTGCCGCCCGCCAATCCCCCGGCTGTGATGGCCCCAACGGCAATCGAGCCTGTGGCATAGCAATGATCGATTGTGCCGTAGAGTGATGCGGCCACGCCACCGGCCCCGCCACCGGAATAGGTGCTGGAAATGCTGAAGGACTCGACGCCCAAGTTGCGAATCGAAGCGCTCGTGTTGACATACCCGAAGAGCCCGACATACCCGGGGCTATAACCGTGGGGATCAGAGAAAGTAATCGTCATATTGGATATTTTTTTCCCGTTGCCTTCAAAATCCCCGGTAAAGGTCTCCTCAGTCAAATCATTGGATCCGATCGCCTTCCAACCCATTTCAGAATCATACCAAAAGGCGTTGCCGATCACATCCGGATCCAGATCGACATCTGCCGTCAGAATAAAAAAGTCATCAAGGAAATATCTTACATTGTGGAGATGATAAGCGTTGGCGATCTGATACGGGTCCGCTTCGGTGCCGGAACCACCCGCAAAGAGAGCAGGTTCCTCGGCAAGCTCGACCATAACAGGGTCGCTTAATATACCGGCGGTATCTTTCATGATGACATAAACATCCCACGCGCCGGAAGCGGTTGATAGGGCAAATTCGTTTGCTCCGCGGTAACAGAGTGTGCCGCTGCCGTCGGTGTTGATTTCAGGGGCATCCGCGCCCGCAGGAACCGCCGCGTCGTAGAACTGCCCCAGGGCGCTGCTCACAAAGCTTACTTCGGCTTCAGCCGCAAGATTGTGGCAGCCTACGGCGGAAGAGATCACCGGCGGCGCACCGTTCATTCCGAGACCGACACCCTCCAGCACGGGCATGTTGTTGTTGACGCCCGGTTCCGTTTTCCAGATGCGGTAGGAGGCGTCCCGGCCGGCCGCCAATTCATCGTTCAACACTTCAACAAACGCTGCTGCCTGCATTTCTTCCGTGGTCATTCCTGTACCTGCTCCGCCCGCTGCATTCAAACTGGAATTCCAATAACAGTCCGCAGCGATGGCTGCGGGATAAGAACTGCCTGGATATAAATAATCCAGCAGTCCTTGGCCATAGGACACCTGTCCTGCGGCATAGCTGTTCATGACGTTGCCGCAGCAGCTGCCAATCAGTCCGCCGGCCTCACCGCCTGCGTAACCTGCACTCACATTCCCTGTTGCAAAGCTGTTTTTCACTTCAGCATAATAACTATTAAAACCAACCAAGCCGCCGGCATAAGAATGACCGTGGACTGCACCGGTGGAATAACTGTTCAGGATGGTCCCGTCATGATAGCCCACCAGACCGCCGGCCATATAAGAGCCCGTTACAGCGCCGGTAGAGAAACAATCTACAATATCATCTGAACTGTTTCCCGCCAGCCCGCCTAAATGGCCATAGCCGCTGACACTGCCGGAGGCGCTGCATCCGATGACGGGGCTGTAAGTCTCCCCGACCAGACCGCCGATGTCGCCTGAAGAACCGCTTGACACGGTGATGTTCACCGCAGAGGAACAGGCGAAGAGGCCTTCTGCATAGTAGTCCATTTTACCGACTAACCCTCCGACGTAGGAGCCGCTGTAGGAATAAGCCTGGATCGTTCCGTCTGTACTGCAGTGATGGATCAGGGAACTGTTGACTTCAGCCGCCAGAACGCCGACCTCACCGTAATAATCCGGCAGAGCGCTGTAAATGGAAGCATCTTCAAGATGAACGTTGTGGATTTCCGCGTTTGAAAGATAACCGAACAGACCTGCCTCTTCCAGTTCACTGGGGGTTTCAGAGGTGCCGATCGTCAAGTTCCAGATCGTTCTATTGTTCCCGTCAAAACAACCCATGAATTCTTCCGAAGCCGAGGCGCCGATGGGGTTCCATTGGAGACCGCCTAGATCGATATCCTCGGTCTGCTTAAAATAGGTGTCCCGATAATCCATATCCTGGGCGGTATCGAAAGCGAGCTGAGCCAGCTGCAAGGGTGTGGAGATAAGAAAGGGGTCTTGCTCTGTGCCGTCCCCGCCGGCAAAGGGGAATTGTCCCACTTCAGACACCAGATCTCCCCAGTAAGCGATAATGGGATCTGAATAGGCGCGCACCGGAACGCCGGTATTCCCGATCTCGTCCATAACCGTCACTTCAAAGCAAATACAATCGAGATAATCATTGAAGGCTGGCGTATAGCTTGACCCGGTTTCTCCGGCGATTTCAGAAAAGCCGTTTCCGTAAACCCACGCATGCCCCTGATCTGAACTCAAGGTATTATAAGTCCATGTTTCAGGTCTTGAATCGATGACGGTATAGGTTCCGGCCGGAAGGACGATGTCAGGGCTGACCAGCCAGTAAAAGGTGGTGTAGCTATCGGCCCGAACAGCCTCCCACGGACCATACATGACGCCGCTTTCGTCCCGTAATCCAATGGTTCCCGGCTCAGCATAATCTCCGCTGTGATATGTTTTTACGCCCGTAATATAGGATTCTTCGCCCAAAATGAAAACCGTGTCCGCCGTTGGTCCGCTTGCACCATCCGGCGTATAGGCATAGTTTGTAAAAAGTTCAATGGAATCGCCCGATTTCAGCCATCGGAAGGTGCTCCCGTTCTCCAGATCGCCGGAGCTGGAGTTGTATGTATAACTCCCTGTAAGCGTATCGCCTGCCACGGAATCCCCATGGATTGAAACGTCCGTCGCGTAGGGCAGCATGTCGTCCGCTGCGCTTGCGGGGGCTGGTAAAGCAGTTAAGAGAGAGATCGCCATACCCGCCGCAAGGAGCCAGGATAGTGTTTTTTTACGCATGATCTTTTCCTCCTTGAAATTTACAAAAGATATTCACGCTTGGATGTTCATTCACTGAACGGAGTTGCTTTCCAAACAATAGAAGTATAACGAACATCCATGGTCAATAGAATAGCCTCGAAGAAATTGACACGGCCATTTGCTTGGCACGAATCGTGTCAAAAACATTGGACAATTATGGGGGCCGAAAGGGATTGTTTCATAGAGGACGCAGATCAGCATTCACAGTGTTCGTATTATTATGTATAATAACACTGTATGCCTTCACGGGCGGAGGAAATGGATAAGAATCCGTGGATTTGGAGAAAAATCGCAATGAAAAGAGCTTTGGAAAAATTCAGAGGCATGGATGATCGAACCATGGGGGCCATCGTCATTGGCCTGTTCATCGCTTCCTGCATCGTGAGAGCTGTTTTGGCCTGCTATCCGAAGGCCTTGATGATTTATCCGGATGAAATCCGTTATATCGGCATATCCCGGAGCCTTTTCGACGGCACCGGGATCATGGTGCACAATGTCCATATGAATTTTGACCAGATCCTGTATTCATTGCTTTTGGCTCCTTTCCATTGGATCAAAGATCAGATTTGGCAGATCCGGGCGATGAGTGTTTTCAATGCGGTCCTTTTGTCCTCGGTGGTTTTTCCTGTGCACCTTTTGGGAAAGAGAATCCTGAAGGACCCTTCGCTGGTTCTGCTTTTGCTGGCCACGACCTTGGTTCTGCCCGACTTGACCACGTCCATGACCTTTATGTCTGAAAATCTCTTTTATCCTTTAGCGGCATGGCTGATTTATTTTGTTTGCCGGTTCTGGGACAGCAAGGCGCCGAAGGATATGGTAAAATACGCCATCCTCAGTGCGGTTCTTTGCTTTTTAGCCTATCTCACAAAAACCGTAGCCGTCTACTTTATGGCGGCCTTTGCGGCCTCTTTGGCCTATGACATTGTTTTTACGAAGAAAAACACCATTAAACAGAATATGATGGCAGGGGTGGTGTTCTGCCTTGTCGCAGGCGGCGCGATCCTTGGCTTTAAGCTGATCGTGTATCTGACCCTGGGGATGGGGGCCGCGACCTATGCCGGCAATCTCAGGCTGGCGGTCTATGACTTTGATACGCTGATCTACTATGTCTATGCGAATCTGTACAATGGAATGTTTGCACTGCTTGCGTTCTTTTATTTTCCTGTAGTGATCCCCATCCTTCGGTTTAAGCGGTTGAATCCAACGGAGAAGAACCTGCTGGTGTTTGCGGTGGTTTCGCTGATTGTGATGCTTCTGATCATTACCACCAGCATTTCGAATAATGAAGACTATCCCAATCTGTTCATGCGGCAGCATACCCGCTATTATGCGCCGCTGCTGCTGCTGTTTTTGACGTTGTTTTTCAAAGAACGCTTTGTTTTAAACGATGGAGAAGGACAGGGGAAAGGCTTCATCCCTCCCGGGCTCGTGACCTTTACCGTCTTTTTCTGCATGGCCGTTTTTGGCATCTTCTATTTTTTTTCCAATGTCTGCATCGACGGGGTTTTGCTGCAGGCCCTTAGCTCCATGGGTAAGGATTATACAAAAATCAGCGGCGATCCCAATGTGTTCCATGTCCCTTGGCAGCTGTTGCTGGCCAAAAGCCTGCTGGTTTTGGGGATTGCGAGTTTCACGGTGGTCCTGCTCAGGCCCAGGAACCGAAAGGCCGGCACGCAGATATTCATCCTGCTGATCCTGGCCGCCAGCCTTCTGAACAACGTTTATTCCGTGAAGGAATTCCACCAGATCTATAAGAAGGCGCCGGACTCCATCCGGCAAGCGATTGCCGTCAACCAGGCTGTGGCCAGCCTTGAAGGCCGCATCCTGGTGATCACCGCAGGCTATGAGCCGCTGCTGGATACCTATCTGACGGGGCCGGCCTATTGGACGAAAAAGAGTGACCTCCTCAAGCTGCTGGAAGAACGCGAGTCGATCGACCTGACGGAGCAGAAAATCATCAGCAACTACCCTTTCATACCCTATGAAGACCTTGTCTCGGCGGATTACATCATCACGGACAACACGATCAAGTTGGATGAGGGGATGCATGAGGAGATCGAGGTCACGGACGTGAAGCTGTACAACCTCTACCGGAGCAAGGATCCGGCCGGGATTTATTTTATGAACTGACCGTTTTTGAATGAGCGGTTTTACGGCGGCAGGAGGTGGCCCTTTGCGCAGGCTGGGACAAAAAGCGACCAACAATCCAAGGGTTTCCGAAGTATTTCGTTTCGTCGTGAACGGTGCAGTCAGTTTTCTGGTGGATTATGGGCTGCTCTATGGCCTCACCGAATTCGCGGGGATGCATTACTTGTGGTCTTCCGCCCTGAGCTTCATCGCTTCGGTGATGGTCAATTATTGGATTTGTGTGGTCTGGGTTTTTGAAGGGGTCGGGAAGACCGGTAAAAAATCAAAGCTTGTGTTTTTAGCCTCCAGCGTGGCCGGCCTGGGGATCAATCAAGGCCTGATGTGGCTGCTGGTGGACAAGGCTGGGATCTACTATATGATTGCCAAGATCATTGCAACGGTGGCTGTCATGGCCTGGAACTATGTGATGAAAAGGAAAGCCCTATACTTGGGATAAAGGAGAGAAAATATGAGGATCGCCGTGCTCGTTCCCTGCTATAACGAAAGCCTGACCATTGAAAAGGTAGTTAAAGACTTCCAGGTGGCCTTGCCGGAAGCCGATGTGTATGTCTATGACAATAATTCCACCGACCATTCCGACGTCCGGGCCCGGGAAGCAGGGGCCATTGTGCGTTATGAGCACCGGCAGGGCAAGGGAAACGTCATCCGGACGATGTTCCGCGAGATCCAAGCCGATTGTTATTTGATGGTGGACGGCGACGACACCTATCCGGCGGTTTATGCCAGAGAAATGACCGACATGGTGCTTCACGGCAAAGCGGACATGGTCATCGGCGACCGGCTGTCCTCTACCTATTTCACCGAAAATAAACGGCGTTTCCATAACTCGGGCAATCTTATGGTCCGGAAATTGGTCAACCGGTTTTTCGACGGCGAGATCACAGACATCATGACAGGCTATCGGGCCTTCAGCTACCCCTTTGTCAAATCCTTTCCGGTGCTGTCCAAGGGATTTGAGATCGAGACGGAGATGACGATCCACGCTCTGGACAAAAACTTCCATGTCCGGTCGATCCCTGTGGATTACCGGGATCGGCCCAATGGCAGCGTCTCGAAGCTGAACACCTATACGGACGGCGTGAAAGTGATCGCTACGATCTTCAGGCTGCTGAAGGATTACCGGCCTCTGCAGTTTTTTTCCGCCATCGCCTTGATGCTGGCCTTCTTTGCGGCCTTTTTGTTCACACCGATCTTATTGGAATTTTCCAGAACTGGCTTGGTCCCCAGATTCCCCACACTGATCGTTTCAGGCTTTTCGGCGTTGTCCTCGATCCTTTTGTTCTGCTGTGGCCTGATTCTGCATACGGAAAACCAGCGCAACCGGCAAAATTTTGAAATTCAGCTGAATATCATTGAAATGCTGTGGCAGGCCGGCGCCCAAGGAACCCGAACGGATCTCCAGCAAAACGGCCCGACCAATCCGGCCGCTTTTAAATAAAATTACAAAAAATATATTGAAATTTGCATACAAAAGGTATAGATTGAAAGCAATAGCGTAAGGAGTTCACGAAGCAGAATCATCTTGAACGGAGGTCTTTTTATGAAACGATCCTTGAGCAAATTGCTGGTCATGGTCATGATTTTTGTGAACAGCATGTCCGGGGTTGCCGCTGCGCTGACCCCATCGGCCGTCGTGAAGCCGGGCATCAAAGCGCAATTCAACGGCCAGGAGATCCAGTTTGCCGATGCAACGCCGCAAATCATCAACGGCAGAACCATGGTGCCTTTCCGGCAGATCCTGGAGACGATGGGCGCAACGGTTGCCTTCGATCAACCGACCCAGACCGTCACGGTCGTGAAGCCCGGCATGGAATTCTCCTTTGTGATCGGCGGTACGGACATCACCGTCGTGCAAAACGGGCGTACCACCATCAAGAAAATGGATGTGGCGCCCTTCCTGGACCCGAAGACCAACCGCACCTATGTGCCGGCCAGATTTATGGCTGAAAGCATGGGGAACAGTGTCTATTGGGACCAGGAAGCCCAAACAGCGGTCATTATCGACCAGGCCGCCGTGTTTGCCGATGCGGATGAAGACTTTTCAATCATTTCCAAGCTCCTGACCATGGATATGGATCTTCAGAAGAGCTATGAATCCACGGGGACCTTCCAAGCGGACTTCGCCGTTTCTGAGAAAGCCACCGGTTCAGAAAGTCTTGCTTTCGCTATGAGCGGAGACTTCAGCGGGGTAACCAAGCAGTCCAGCGCCGATATGGATATGAATATGGCGTTTGATGCAGACCAACTGACGGCCATGATGACCGCGGAAGAGAAAACTGAGATGCAGCCGATGCTGGATATGCTTCGGGACATCCAGATGAGGATCAAATTGAACGGGGAAAGCGGCGCCATGTATATGAATTCCAACATCTTTTCCCTCATGGATCCCTCCCTCGGCCAGAATACATGGCTTAAGATGAATATCTTTGATACCTATGATGAGATGAGCCTGGATATCCGGCCGATGATGAATTACAGCGGATCGAAAATCAGCTTTTCCCAGCTGCTTCAGATGAGCGTTATGAGCATGAATTCCGGGACGGTGGACAGTTACCAGGAAATGAAGCTCGGTTATGCATTCATGAAGAATCTGATGGGAGACCAGGCTTTCAGCACCGCCGTTTCCGGCTCTGACACCATCCACACGCTGAACTTGGACAAAGCCGACATCCTGGCGGCGATGGGCAAAGCAGCCTTGACCGAGGGGGTCCAGCTGGATTCCGCGGTCATGTCAGAGATGACCGAGGCCTTCCGTGCGATCGAACTGAATGCGGATATTATGATCAAAGAAACCAATGGCAAGCTTTCCGGCTACGAAATGAAGGGGGGCTTGTCCGCCGAGGGCATGGATTGCACCTTCAGTCAAACCGGTGGCCCACGGTCAGCATCCATGGAGATGATGCTCCAGCAGCAGGATATGATGACCATGACGATTTCCGCAGCTTCTCAATATACGGAAACCTCGAGAACCCCGGATCTGGCACTTCCGGCAGGGGCTCAGGTTCTGGACTATGATTCCCTGTCATAGGCGCTTGTATAACGGATCGAGAGGTAGGATAATATGATCAGACTACGACAAGAGCAGCGTGTGGAACGGGCGGAAAAGCTTCACGATGGTGAGGGTGCCGTTGAAATCCGTCATATTGTCGAGAGGGAGGACCACAGCCACCGGCACCTGAAAACCATGGCCAGAGTCACAGTTAACCCGGGGGATGTGATCGGATACCACACCCATGAAGGGAAAACAGAGATCATCTATATTCTGGAAGGCAGAGCGCTTTATTATGACGGCACCGAAAGAATCCTGGAGCCGGGAGACGCAGCCATTGTGTCGGAAAACGATGGCCAGGCCATCCGCTGTGCTGATGATCAACCGATGACGTATTTGGCTGTGATCCTGCTTCATTGAGACATTCTATGGCAAAACAGTCCGCAGACCTGGAGAGAGGTTTGCGGACTGTTCTTTTTGGGGGCAACCGAACCCGGCTTGAAAATGACTCAACCGAATGGAATCAACGGAACTCTTTTTTTACGCCAATAGTTTAGTAACTAAATAAAAAGAAGGGGGGATAAGGGGCATTTAAGAACGCCCGGAGTCTGGAACGGGGGAGAAGAAAACACAGCAAAGGATACTGAATTGAGATGACCAAGGAAGATGAATATGATAACTGCTGCCCACTGGTTATTTTTGTCCATTGTGCTGATCGTCATTGTTTCTATGGCATTTAAAAAAGATGTTGTCATTCCGTGCACAGCCGGCCTTTTCTTGATGGGCTGGCTGGTCAATGGTATTATCCTGGATGATCTGGCCCGGGCCGGCGGTTGCCCTGATCGGGGCCATTGTTCTTCCGGTTGCGATCCGCTCAGGCCTTCCTGCAATCGCCGCCGCCGTTGCCATGACGCTGTTTGGCTATGGCTGCGGTCTTCCAAGCGACTGGATCATCCAAGGCGCGCCGTCGATTTCCGCAAAGGCCGCCGGCTTAGCCAGTGCCGGAGAGGTATCGGCCGCCGGATTCCCGCTTTTCGTTGTCATGGGGATCGTTGCCGCGGCAACCGCCTATGTTTTGATCAAGCGGGATATGAAAAAGGATATCCATGCCTTACATACGCTTCATGAACTGAATGGGCAGTTTGACACAACGGAAACAAGAACCGAGTTTCCCAGGTTCTCCTATTTCATCGCCATGCTGGTGCCTGCAGCCTTCGTTTTGGATGTGGTGATGATGCTGAAGCTTGGGCTGAAAGGCGGAGAAGCCA
>Ga0209269_1000118_pt1 | contig 126094 bp, 109 predicted proteins | sample MTBAKMMethaMetaG_FD_187455 | JGI IMG/M metagenome (GOLD analysis project Ga0209269, IMG submission 187455) | Enrichment culture microbial communities from Arthur Kill intertidal strait, New Jersey, USA, that are MTBE-degrading - MTBE-AKM (Arthur... | ecosystem: Environmental > Aquatic > Marine...
GGTGATCATCGTCCAGATGCTGGGCGTGATGCCCTGGTTCATGAGGCCCACGGCCACGGCGTCGGTCATCGAGAGACCGCGTACAAGGCCGCTTGCTTTGCGTGCGAATGCGAGTTCTTCTGCCACACTACCCCCCTAGTTTGCGGACGTCCGACCGACCCCTGGCGGCGTACCGCGTTTCCGCAGTGCCCAAGGAATGCCGCTGTGGCTCCCACCCCCCCCGTGGTCGACCTGCAGGACGGACTTAATTAGTCACCCAACGAACGATATGCACAAAGCGCTGTGGGGGGCAAGGGGCAGACGGCGGAAACGGAAGAGGCCGGGGACGCCCGCAGCGGCGTCCCCGGCCCCCAGAGTGCGGCTGCGGGCTGCTCAGGTGTGCTGCGCGCGCACGGCGGCGGCGATCTCCTCCGGACCGCTGACGACCTTGACCGCGTCGAACTTGCAGGCGGCGCGGCAGGCGTCGCAGCGGATGCAGAGCTCCTGGTCGATGACGTGCGGCTGCTTCTTCTCCCCGGTGGCCGCGTCGACCGGGCACTTCTTCGCGCAGAGCGTGCAGCCGGTGCAGGCGTCCGGGTCGACGACGTAGGCGATCAGCGCCTCACACGAGAGCGCCGGGCAGCGGCGCTCGTCGATGTGCGCCCGGTACTCGTCGCGGAAGTAGCGGATGGTGGTGAGCACCGGGTTGGGCGCGGTCTGGCCGAGACCGCAGAGGCTGGTCTTCTTGATGTTGAGCGCCATGCTCTCGAGGCGCTCGATATCGCCCTCCTGACCCTCGCCGGCCGTGATCCGCTCGAGGATCTCCAGCATACGCTTGGTGCCGAGTCGGCAGGGCACGCACTTGCCGCAGCTCTCGTTCTGCGTGAACTGCAGGAAGTACTTGGCGAGGTCGACCATGCAGGTGCTGTCGTCGGCGACCACCATGCCGCCGGAGCCGACGATGGCGCCGGTCGCGGCCAGGGACTCGTAGTCGACCGGCGTGTCGAGCAGACTGGCCGGCACGCAGCCACCGGAGGGCCCCCCGAGCTGCACGGCCTTGAACTTCTTGCCGTCCTTGATGCCGCCGCCGACATCGAAGATGACGTGGCGCAGGGTGGAGCCCATGGGCACCTCGGCGAGGCCGCCGTTGACGATCTTGCCGGCGAGGCTGAAAGCCTTGGTGCCTTTGCACGTTTCGTTGCCGTAGGCGGCGTACGCGGCCGCGCCGTTGGCGACGATCCAGGGGATGTTGGCCCACGTCTCGACATTGTTGATGTTGGTGGGCTTGCCCCAGAGGCCCGAGGCGGCGGGGAACGGCGGCCGGGTGCGCGGCATGCCGCGCTTGCCCTCGATGGAGGCGATGAGCGCGGTCTCCTCGCCGCAGACGAAGGCGCCGGCACCCTCCTTGATCCTGAGGCGGAAGCCCCAACCGCTGCCCAGCGCGTCGTCGCCCAGCAGGCCGCGCTCCTCCGCCGCCGCGATCGCCATGCGCAAGCGCTTGACGGCGAGGGGGTACTCGGCGCGCACGTAGATGTAGCCCTCGTGCGCGCCGATCGCGTAGCTGCCGATGAGCATGCCCTCGAGCACGGCGTGTGGGTCGCCGTCCATGATGGAGGCGTCCATGAACGCGCCGGGATCGCCCTCGTCGCCGTTGCAGATGATGTACTTGACGTCACCCGGCGAGGCGGCAGCGAACTTCCACTTCATCCCCGTGGGGAACCCCGCGCCCCCGCGGCCGCGCAGGCCCGAGTCGAGGATCTCTTCGCGGATCTGCTCGGGAGTCATGGTCGTGAGCGCTTTGCGCGCGGCCTCGTAGCCGCCGCGCGCGAGGTACTCGTCCAGGCTCTCCGGGTTGATGACGCCAACGTCGCGCAGCGCGATGCGGTCCTGCGCCTTGTAGAAGGGGATGTCGTGGGCGCAGGCGATGCGCTCGCCGGTGGCGGGGTCCACGTACAGGAGCTTCTCGACGACCCGGCCGCCGGTGAGGTGCTCCTCCACGACGGTCCTGACATCCTTGAGCTTGAGCCGCGGGTAGTACGTGTCGCCGTCCGACACCACGGCGAGCGGGCCCTGGGAGCAAAGGCCGTGGCACCCGATGATGCTCACCTCGACCTGATCCTGGAGACCGGCAGCCGCGATCTCTGCCGCGAACGCCTCGCGGATCTTCATGGACCCGGCGAAGACGCAGGCGGTGCCGGCGCAAACGGAGACGCGCCGACGGCCGTCGGCGCCGGCGGATACGCCGACCTTCACGCCCTCTGCGGGCACGGTGGCCTCAGGCATCGGAGCCTCCCCCCTGCTCCCCCGCGATCTGCTCCAGGAGCTTGCGCGCGATCTTGCGCGTCTCGTCGGCGCTCAGGTTGCCGTAGGTCTCGTCGTCGATGCGCATGACGGGCGCCTGCGAGCAGGCGCCCATGCAGGCGACGGAGCCCAGACCGACCTCGCGGTCGGCGCGCGTCTCACCGTCGGCGACAAGGAGTTCCTGCTCCAGCGCCTCGGTGATGCGCGTCGCGCCGGCGACGTGGCAGGCGGTGCCGTGGCAGACGAAGCACTTGTGGCGCCCGGTGGGCACCGTGGTGAACTGCGCGTAGAAGGTGATGATCCCGTAGAGGCGCGAGGCGGGGATGCCGCTGAGCCGGGCGATCTCGTCGACGACCGGCTCCGGGAGGTAGCCGTAGGCGTCCTGCGCGCGCTGCAGCAGGGCGATCAGGTTGCCGTGCGGGTCGGTCTCCGCGACGAGCTCGGCGACTCGGGAGAGGTCGACGTCTGGCTCTGGGGCTGCGGCGGCCGCATCGGCCGGCGCCGGGGTGGCTTCTCGCCTTGGCATCGCATCAACTCCGCTGTCCGCGCTTTCCGCGTTCGTCGGGCGGCCGCGGCGCGTGCCGGGCCGGCCGCCCTCCTTCCCTCGCGCTACTGGGCGAGGCGCCTGGTCGTCCACATCCGAGCCCGTTCACGAGCTCGTCGGCGTCCACCCGCTAGCCCCTCTCTGAAGGCTAGTGAACCACACTTGGCGGGCGGCGGGTACCGCGGCCCGAGGGCCGCCGTCCCCGCCGCCCCGCCTTCTCGTCAGCTCACTTGACGCCCGTCTGCGCCTTACAGGCGACCAGGGCGTTCTTGAGCAGGATCACGTTGGTGACCGGACCGACGCCGCCGGGGACCGGGGTGACGCGCCCGGCGACCTCGCACACGGCCTCGAATTCGAGAGAGCCGACTTGCTTGCCGTCCACGCGGATCGTCGTCACGTCCACGACCACGGCGCCCGGCTTGACCATGTCGGCCTTGATGAGGTTCTGCACCGGAGCCGCGCTGATGAGCACGTCGGCCTGGCGACAGGCGGCCGGCACGTCCTTGCTGAACACGTGCACGACATGGACGGAGGCGTTGCGGTTGAGGCAGAGCAGCGCCACCGGCTTTCCGACGATGTTCGAGTGGTTGACGATGGTGACGTCGAGACCCTGCAGCTCGATGCCCTCGCGATCGAGGATCTCAATGCAGGCGCTCGGCGTGGCCGGCGCGAACAGCTGGTCGCCGAGCAGCACGTGCCCGATGTTGGCCGGGTTGACGCAGTCGAGGTCCTTCTCGGGCGCGATGGCGTTGAACACAGTGTTCTGGTCGATCTGCGCGTCCATCGGCATGAGCGCGAGGATGCCGTGCACGGCCGGGTCGGCGTTCAGCTTGGCGATGAGGTCGAGGATCTCGCCCTCGCTGGAGCCCGCCGGGAGCGTGTGATTGAAGTACTCGAAGCCCACCGTGGCGGTGTTCTTCTCGATCTGGCCACGGTAGAACTGCGCGCCGCCGTCCTCGCCCACCAGGATGGTGGCGACGCCGGGCTTGACGCCGCAGGTCGCGAGCTTGGCGACCTCGGCCTTGATCTCTTCGCGGACCTGCTCGGCGATGGCCTTGCCGTCGATGATCTGAGCTGCCATGGCTTCCCTCTCGTGTGGGGTCAGGGGGTGATGATCAGAGCTTGGAGAGCGTGATGGCGAGGACTTCCTCGCGCAGCGCCGCGGCCTCCGCCTGGATCTTGTCGATCTCCGCGGCCGCGGCCGACGTGTAGTCGCAATCCTCGATGGAGCCGAGGTTGATGCGCACGTTGAGCGCGGCGCCTACTACGGCCGCCTCGCCGAGGATGGCGCCGATGCCGGCGTCCGTGATCGCCTGCGGGTTGCCGAGCTGCGCCGCGACCTTGCTGAGACGGCACACCTGCACGGCCACGCGGCAGATCTCGAGCGGGACGTCGGCGGCGACGATGAGGCCGGCCTGCACGGCCGCCTTGCGCGCCGCTATTTCCTCGTCCGTCTCCTTGGGCATCTTGTAGGCGTCGATCACGCCGTTGTACGCCGTGGTGTCGTCCTGGAGCAGCTGCTCGAGCTTGACCCTGGCCGCCTCGGACTTCTCCACAAGCGCGACGATCTCGGCTTCGACGTCAGCGAACTTCTCGCGCCCCTGGGTGAGGTTACAGACCATGCTCACGAGAGCGGCGCCGAGGGCGCCGACGCAGGCCGAGACGCTGCCGCCGCCGGGGGCCGGCTTCTTGCCGGCGGCGTCGTCAAGGTAGACCTGCAGGGGTTCAGTCGCGTAGATGGTGGGACCGTCGCTCACCGTGTGCACCTCCAGCGCGGCGCTGGCGCCGCGGACGGGGAGCGACCGGCGGGGCCGGCGGGGCGCCGGCCGAGGTCGGAGCCCTGGAGGGGCTCCGCGGGGCGCCGGCCGTCGACCGGCGCCCCGGGTCGCTCCTTCAGGTTCTCAGAACAGGCCGATGATCCGGCCGGTCTCGACGTCGATATCGACGTCGACGGCGGCCGGCCGCTTGGCCAGGCCAGGCATGGTACGCATCTCGCCGAGCAGCGGGTACAGGTACCCGGCGCCGGTGGCGGGACGGACGTCGCGGATCGGCACGCGGAAGCCGCGTGGACGACCCTTGAGCGCCGGGTCGTGGCTCAGCGAGAGGTGTGTCTTGGCCATGCAGAGCGGCAGCTTGTCGAGGCCCTGGTCGGTGAACTGCTTGATCTTGGCCTCGGCCTCGGGCAGGTAGTCAACGCCGTCGGCGCCGTAGATCTTGGTGGCGATTGTCTCGATCTTCTCCTTGATGGAGGCCTCGAGCGGATACAGGAACTTGAAGTCCCCGCCCCTGTCGGCGGCCGCCTTGACGACCTCGGCCGCCTCCTGGGCACCGTCGCCGCCGAGCGCGTGGACGTTGATCGGCACGGCATCCTCGGCGCCGGCCGCCACGGCCTCCTTGCGCACGATCTCGACCTCGGTGTCGCGGTCGAAGGCGAAGCGGTTGATGGTGACGACCACAGGCAGGCCGAAGTACTTCATGTTCTCGATCTGCTTGGCGAGGTTCTCGCAACCCTTCTGGAGAGCTTCGTTGTTCTCTTCCTTGAGCAGCTCGGGGTTGACCGGCAGGCCACCGTGCATCTTGAGGGCGCGCATGGTGCAGGTGATGACCACGGCGCTGGGCGCGAAGCCGCCGTAGCGGCAGATGATGTCCATGAACTTCTCGGAGCCGAGGTCGGCGGCGAAGCCGCTCTCGGTGACGACGTAGTCGCTGAGCTTCATGGCGACCTTGTCGGCGATGATCGAGTTGTTGCCCTGGGCGATGTTGGCGAAGGGGCCGGCGTGGATGAGCGCCGCGTTGCCCTCGAGGGTCTGCATGAGGTTGGGCTTGAGGGCGTCCTTGAGGAGCACCGTCATCGCGCCGCCGGCACCGATGTCGTCGGCCGTCAGTGGCTGGCCCGACTTGTTGTAGCCGAACGTGATGCGGCCAAGGCGCTCGCGCAGGTCCTTGAGCGAGGTGGCGAGGCCGAGGATGGCCATGACCTCGCTGGCGACGGTGATGTCGTAGCCGGTCTGGCGCGGCAGGCCGTTGAGCCGTCCGCCGAGGCCGTTGACGATCTCGCGCATGGCGCGGTCATTGAGGTCGACGCAGCGCCGCCAGGAGATGGTGAGCGGATCGATGTCGAGGTCGTTGCCGTGCATGATGTGGCTGTCGACCATGGCGGCGAGCAGGTTGTTGGCCGTGCCGACGGCGTGGATGTCGCCGGTGAAGTGCAGGTTGAGGTCCTCCATCGGGAGGAGCTGCGAGTAGCCGCCGCCGGCGGCGCCGCCCTTGATACCGAAGACTGGGCCGAGGGAGGGCTCACGCAGGGCGAGCATGGTGTCCATGCCGACCGCGTTCATGCTCTCGGAGAGGCCGACGGCCGTGACCGTCTTCCCCTCGCCCAGCGGCGTCGGCGTGATGGCCGTCACGTTGATGATCTTGCCTTCGGGCTTGTCCTTGAGGCGGTCGAGCACGGCCATGTAGTCGATCTTGGCCTTGTAGCGACCGTACAGCTCCAGCTCGTCCTCGAGGATGCCGGCCTTTTCGGCGATCGCCTGGATGGGCTGCATGGTGGCGGCCTGGGCGATCTCGATGTCGCTCGGCACCGGGGACTTGCGAACGATCGAACTCAACGCGTCCTCCTTTGGTCTCCACTATCCCGCGCGTCTCGATGTGAGGGCCGGACCGCCCGCGGGGGCCAAGTACGGCACCTTGTGCCGGATTCTACTAGCGCAGCACAAAAGCGGTCAATTTCGAACCCGCCGTCATTCGCGCAGTGGAGGGAAGGGCCGGGGCCGGCGGGCGCAGCCGGTCCGGCCATCGCCTCACAGTCCTCCTCAACCGCCCCTCAGGAGCCGCTGAAGCGGCTGCGAGCGGCCGACTGGGCGGCCTCGTAAACGATCCTGGCGGGGCGCCCCACGGCAGCCGCCACCCGGCGCACGTCCTCGTACTCCGGAGAGACGCTGGCGAGGCGTCCGCCGACGAAGCTGAGACGGACACTCACCTTGAGCCTGCCGATCTTGACGCTCTCGCGGCGCTCCTCGACGTACACGCGGTCGCAGGGGACGACACGCAGGCCGAAGGTGGTGGTCTCGGCGAACACGGTCTTGGCCAGGCGCTCGCGGTCTGCCGCCGCGGTAAGCACGTGGAGCACCACGCCGGGGCGGCCCTTCTTCATGAGCGCCTGACTCATCCACACGTCGAGCGCGCCGGCCTCGCGCAGGGCGTTGGCGGCGTGCGCGAGCAACTCCGGCGTCATGTCGTCGATGTTGGCCTCGAGGACGACGTGGTCGGCCGGGCCGTGACCGCCCGGCACCTCAGCGGCGGCGGCGAGCCGGGCGACGGCGCCCGCCCCCGTCTCCTCCGGCGTCGCTGCGGGATCGACCAGCACGGCGCGCAGCACGTTGGGCCGGCCGGGCACCTCGCGGCGGCCGGCCCCGTACCCGACGCGCTCGATGCGGCCCCTCGGCAGGCCGCCGAACTCGCCCGCGAAGTGGGCGAGCAGGGCGGCCCCGGTGGGGGTCGTGAGTTCGCCCAGAGGGGCGGCCGGGGTCTCGCCCGCCGGCACGGCGGGCGCACCGCCGGCCGTCGGCAGCCCCGCGAGCAGGGAGAGCACGGCCGGGGCCGGCACGCTGAGCCGGCCATGCGCCGTCTCGACCTCCCCGTCGCCGAGCGCCGGCGGCGCCGCGATCACGCGCTCCGGCGAGAGCTTCGCGAGCAGCGTGGCCGCGCAGATGAGGTCCACGGCGGTGTCGACGTCGCTCAGCTCGTGCAGGTGCTCCTCCTCTTCGCCGCGGCCGTGGACCTCGGCCTCGGCCGCGGCCATGCGCTCGGCGATGGACGCGACGGCGTCCGCGACCGGCTGCTCCAGGTCCGACGCGTACAGCGACATGATGAGCTCGTCGAACGTGGCGAAGCCGGGCTGGTCCGCGACCTTGAACGCGAGCGCCGCCATGCCTCCGCGGCGCACGTCCTCGATCTGCACGAGCCGCGGGTCGATGCCGGCCGCGGCCAGCGCCGGGCGCAGCACATCGTCCAGGGGGCCGGGGTCCGCTCCCCGCGCCCCGGCCAGCGACAGCAGCGCACCGACGAGCATGTCGCCGCTGATACCGCTGGAGCAGTCCAGGTACAGGATCATGTGCGTCACCCTATCGCGTTGCCGGCTCTGACAGGGACTGTGCCCGGGTCGGTGCACGACGGACACCGGGTGTGCCTCCCATCGGCACGATGCCGGGGATGCATGAGCCCGCCCCGCGCACTGGGCTCCGGTCACCCGTGCTGTAGAATGCCGGCATGCGGATCGCCCAACTCGCACCTCCCTGGATCACCGTCCCGCCCGCGGGCTACGGCGGCACGGAGTGGGTCGTACAGCAGCTCTGCGACGGGCTCACGGCCAACGGTCACGAGGTGCGGCTCTACGCGACCGGCGACTCGCACACGGCTGCCGAGCTCTGCGCCCTCTTCCCGACCCAGATGCCCGACAGGATCGGGCTCACGCCCTATGATGCTCGCCAGGTGTCGTTCGCATTCGCCGACATCGAGGAGGGCGGGTTCGACCTCGTGCACGACCACTCGGGCTTCATCGGCGTCGCCTTCAGCCGCTACCTGGCGACGCCGATGGTCCACACCATCCACTGCGCCTTCGACGAAGCCGCGCACGGCTTCTACGAGCAGTTCGCGCGCGAAGTCGGCTACATCTGCATCAGCGAGTACCAGCGCTCCATGGCGCCCGCGGGCATGGACTGGGCCGGTCTGGCCTACAACGCCATCGCCGTGGACCAGTGGCCGCTCACCCCCGAGAAGGACAACTACCTGCTGGCCTTCGGCCGCGTCTGCGAGGCCAAGGGCTTCCACCACAGCATCGAGACCGCCAAACGCCTGGGCAAGAAGCTCATCATGGCCGGCGTACTGCAGGAGCCGTACCGCGACTACTTCGAGGAGCAGGTCGAGCCGCACATCGACGGCGACCAGATCGTGTACGAAGGCGAGGTCGGCGACGAGCGCAAGCGGGAGCTCTTCGCCCACGCCGAGGCGTTCCTCTTCCCCATCACGTGGCCGGAGCCGTTCGGGCTCGTGATGATCGAGGCGATGGCCTGCGGCACGCCCGTCGTCGCGATGCGCCAGGGCTCGGTGCCCGAGGTCGTGGACAACGGCGTGACGGGGTTCGTCGTGGACGAGCTGGAGGACTTCGTCGCCGCGGTGGGGCGAGTGGGCGAGATCGACCCGGAGGTCTGCCGCCGCACCGTGGAGCAGCGGTTCACAGTCGAGCGCATGGTCGCCGACTACGAGGCGATCTACGGGCGCTACCTCGGGACGTGACCGGCCGCCCGACCGCCCTGGACCGATACCTGGCGGGCGCGGACGGCGAAGCTCATCCGCGCCCGCTCTTCCTCGCCGGTGACGCCGCCGCGACCTTGCGCATCTTCCCCACCGCCTCCGTCGACTGCGTGGTGACCAGCCCGCCGTACTTCGGTCACCGGCGCTACGCGGGCGGCGGCATCGGCGCCGAGAGCGGCTGGCAGGACTACGTGGCCGCGCTCGGCGCCGTCACCGCCGAGCTGCTGCGCGTGCTCAAGCCCACAGGCTCCCTGTGGCTCAACCTCGGCGACACGTACCGCGGCAAGCGCCAGCTCGGCGTGCCTTGGCGCGTCGCCTTCCACCTCACCGACGAACAGGGCTGGACGCTGCGCAACAGTGTCGTGTGGCACAAGGTCAAGGGCGGTCCGGACACCAGCAAAGACCGGCTGCGCAACGTGCACGAGCTTCTCTTCCACTTCGTGCGGCGGCCCAAGGGCTACTACTACGACGCCGACGCCGTCAGGCGCGCGCCGCGCGCGGCGCGCGTGGAGGACGGCGCCGTCGTCAGCGCCACCGGCGTGCGCGGCGTGCGCTACCGCCGCCAGATCGAACTCTCCACGGCGCTGGATGAGCTCGAGAAGGCGGCCGCCCTCGCCGCGCTCGAGGAGACGCTCGCCGAGGTGGCAGCCGGCCGCCTCGGCGACTTCCGCATGGTCATCCGCGGTCGCCAGCGCGCGACGCACTCGGACGTGGGGGCCGTGTCGGGTCGCGCCCGCGAGCTCGAGGAGCGCGGCTTCTACTTCCTCCGCTACCACCCCGGCGGCGCCAAGCCCGGGGACGTGTGGGACATCCTGCCCGAGGACACGCAGGGCCGCGGCCTCCACTTCGCGCCGTTCCCGGCCGACCTCTGCCGCATCCCCATCCTCGCCACCTGCCCGCCCGGCGGCGTGGTGCTTGACCCGTTCTGCGGCACCGGCACGGCCATGCTCGTCGCGTCCCGGCTCGGCCGCCGCTCCATCGGCATCGACCTGGCGGACGAGTACCTCGCGCTGGCGCGCGATCGCGCGGTGGCGTGGTAGTCACGGCACCGTTACCAGCCGGTCAGGGGCTGTAGTACCATCTGGCGGCAGCACCAGGGGCCGATCGACCGGGAGGGGCGACGCCGTGCCGGAGGGCAACATCAACGCCGAGGCCGCCGAGCACCTGCGCGAGCACGGGGCGCACGGCGAGCCCGAGGGCCACCAGCCCAGCCGGCGCCGCATCGAGACCATCGAGATCCTCGAGGCCGTCCTGCTCGGGATCGTGGCGCTCGCGACCGCGCTCAGCGGCTACCAGGCGGCGCTCTTCGACGGCGAGAGCGCCAGGGAGTACGCGACCTCCTCGCGGCTACGCTCGGAGAGCGTCGAGAAGCACCTCGAGTCCAACCAGATCGCCGCCTACGACGCGAGCACTCTCAACGCCTGGCTCGCGGCGGATGTGGCGGAGGACGAGGAGCTCAAGAGGACCCTCGAGACGCGCTTCACGCCCGAGTATGAACTGGCCTTCAGGGCCTGGGTCGCCCTCGACCCGCTGAACGATCCCGACGCCCCACCCGGCCCGCGTTTCATGCCCGAGTACGAGGACCCCGTGCTCGAGGAGGCGAAGGAGCTGGCCGCCGAGGCCACCCACGCCTTCGACCTGGGGGTCCAGACCCGCGCCACCGGCGAGAAGTACGTGCGGGTGACGGTCATCCTCGCCGCCGCGCTGTTTCTCATCGCCATCGGCCAGCGGTTCAAGATCCGCGGCGTCCGCCACAGCGTGAACTACGTGGCCGGAGCGCTGCTCGTCTACTGTCTGTACCTCATCGCCGTCTACCCGCACATCTACGGAAGCTGAGCCGGAGCCCCTCGGCGACGAGGGGCGGAGAGGGAGGACCAGCGGCGGCTATGACCCCGCCGCCTGCAGATAGCCCCTGATCTCCGCCGCCGCCGGCACCCGGCCGCGGCACACGACCCTGCCGTCGATGCGCAGGCCCGGAGAGCGCCACACGCTGCGCGCCACCAGCGCCGCCGGGTCGCTGATGCGGCGCACGTCCGCGGCGCCGGCGAGGCCGAGCGCGTCGAGCGCCTCCGCGAGCGCCCCGTCCAGCGCGGCGGTGCTCTCATCGGGGAGTCCGAGTATTTCGATGACCATGGCTCGAGCATGCCGTCACCGGCGCCGGCGCGACATGACCTGCGTCAAGCACCGCGGGTCGCGCCGGCCCGCGCCTGGGTCGGCCGCGGATGGCGGGGGGACGAGCGGCGATCAGCAGCCGGCGTCGGCGGCCAGCTTGGCGGCGATGTCGGCGAACTGCGCCTGCACCCACTTCTCAACGCTGTTCTCCTCCACGACGCGGCGCAGCATGTCTGCCCGCGACGCGCGTTCCTCGGGCGGCATGACGAGCGCCCGATGGATCGCCTCGGCCTGCCCCTCGATGTTGAACGGGTTGACGCTCAGAGCGAACGCGCCGAGCTCCTCGTAAGCGCCGGCGTACTCGCTGAGCACCAGCACGCCGTCGTGGCGGTTGAGGATGGGCCCCTCCTTGGCCACCAGGTTCATGCCGTCGCTGATGGCGTTGACGAGGAGCACGTCGTACTGCGCGTAGGCGGCGAGTGTGGTCGGGAAGTCGTCCTGGATGCGCAGGTCGATGGGCATCCAGTCCACGGTGCCGTGGCGCGTGTTGACGTCGGCGACGATGCGCTCCACCCGCTCGCGGTAGGTGACGTACTCCTCCACGTCCTGCCGCGACGGCTGGAGCAGGGCGAGAAAGGTGAGACGCTCCCTGAACTCGGGGTGCAACTCGAAGAACCGGTCAAGCGCGACGAACCCGCGGATGATGTTCTTGCTCAGGTCCAGGCGGTCGACGCGCAGGAGGAGGAACTCCCGCCGCCTGCTGCGCAGCTTGCGCTCGGCAGTGCGCGCCCGGCGGGAGACCGCAGCGGCGCGCAGCGACGCCGGGTCGATGCTGACCGGGTAGGCGCGCACCCACACCTCGCGCCCGTCGTAGCGGACCGTGCAGCTCGCCTGATCGACCTCCAGGTCCAGGAGGTCCACGCAGCAGCGCAGGAAGTTGCGCACGTAATGGCGCGTGTGGAAGGCCACCACGTCGTTGCCGAGCAGACCGCGGAACACGGCCTCCCGGATGTGCTCTGGGAGCACGCGCCAGTAGTCGCTCTGCGGCCAGGGGATGTGGACGAACTGGTGCAGGAACGCCCCGGGGCAGGCAGCCCGGACGTCCGGGGCGACGCAGTAGAGCTGGTAGTCGTGCAGCAGCACGAGCGCGTCGTCTCCGTTGCCGGCCGGGCCGCGGCGCCGGCGCCCGTCCGGCCCCCGGCGCACCTCGTCGATCACCGCCTTGGCGAACTGCTCGTTCACCGGGAGGTACCCGTTGTGCCAGGCGTCCATCTCCTCGGCGCGGATGTCCGGATGCCGTCCCAGGTCCCATAGGTAGTGCTGGATGAACCACAGCATGGGGTTGCTCACGACGTTGTAGTACTTGTGGTAGGCGTCGCGGGAGGGCGCCACGTAGCGGACGCGGTACTCCTCGCCGTCGAGCGCCACCTCCACGGCGCGCTTCTCGGCGGCGAGGCGGCGCTCGGCGTCGCTCAGCGCCGCCGCCACCCACGTGCCGGGGTGGTGGCGCAGCACCTCGGTGAGGACGGTGACGAGGCCACCGGGCCCACGTGTGACGATCGGCTCTCCCGAAGGGTCGTCGTGGAACGACACGGGGCCGCGGTTGGCGGCCACCACGAGACGGCGCTCTGCGAGTCCCACTCCCTCCACGCCGGACCCCTTCAGTCGGCTGGTCAGGGCCTTATCCTACCGTCCTCGAGGTCGGCGAAGAGCCGGAGGTCGTCACGCAGCAAGCGCGGCGTGAGGAACTCCCGGCGCACCTTCTCCTTGCCGAGGAGCGCCATCTCGCGGTGGCGCACCGGGTCGTCCAGCACCTGCAGGCAGCGCTCGGCGCACTCCGCGGCCGAGTGGACGAGGTACCCGCTCACGCCGTCCTCGATCTGCAGCGGGATGCCGCCGACGGCGCCGCCGATGACCGGCCGCGCCTTCCACAACCCCTCCGACACGGTGAGCCCGAATCCCTCGCGAATGGACTTCTGCATGATCACGTCGGCGTGACTCTGGAACGCGTTGATCTCCACCGACCCCACATTGTCGAGGTTGGAGAGGATGAAGACATCGGGGTCGCCGCCCACGTACGCGATGACACGCTCGAGGTAGTCCCAGCCCTCGGGGTCGTCGCTGGCCATGGAGCCCACGAGCGCGAGCTGCACGTCCGGGTACTTCGTCTTGACTGTGCGATAGACGTCCACCACGCCCAGCGGGTCCTTCCACGGGTCGAAGCGGGAGACCTGCAGCAGCAGCGGCCGGGTCACGTCGATGCCGAACTGGCGCACGATGTAGGTGGCGTCCTCGGCGGAGAGCTTCATGTTCTTGGGCGCCAGCGGGTCGATGGTCGGGGCGATCTCGCGGACCGGGATGGTGAGGCCCTCGGGCACGTAGTCGGCGAGGGTGTACACGGCGGCGTCGTAGCCGTTGATGGACGGCAGCAGGTAGTCGTACAGGTCCTTATCGGGGGTGGACGTGTCGATGTGGCAGCGCCAGATCCACCAGGTGGAGCGGTCCTGGCTGAGTGAGACGAAGTTACGGATCGCCAGAGGCTGAGGGTCGTGGATGACCACGAAGTCATAGGGATGCGTGAGCTCGGCCGCGTTGGCGCGGCAGACCTCCTCGTAGGTGGCGCGCGACTCGGCGGGGAAGTCGACCGCGTGTCCCTGCAGTCCGTTGTGGAAGCTCTTGGTGACGTTGTAGAACTCCGGCGGCGCCGTGAGGATCTGCCAGTGCGCCTCCAGACCCACGTCGCTGACCAGCGGCACCAGGGTGTAGAGGATCTCGGCGACGCCGCCGCCAAAGGCGGTGGCGTTGACGTGGAGGACCTTGCGGCCCTTGAGCCGCTCGCCGAGCTGGTCGATCTCGGCCATGAGCTCTTTGGGGACGATGCTCCTGTAGTCGGCCAGCGTCTTGCGGCCGACGTTGACTTCGTGCATGTGACCTCCGTCGTGGGGCTGGAGGGTAGTACATCACACCGTACCCGTTCGCTACACTCGCGCGTGATGGGAGTGTCCTTCTCACCCGTACCCCCGCCGCCGCGGTCGCTCACGATCGCGTCGGACGAGCTCACGCTGGCCGGCCGGCTGTTCTTGCCGGCCGGCCAGCCGGCAGGAGCGCTGCTCGTGTGCCACGGCGCCGGCAGCCGCAAGGAGAACCACGAGCTCATGGGCGGGCAGGCGGCGGCGGCCGGGCTCGCCGCGCTCACGTTCGACTTCCGCGGCCACGGCGAGAGCGAGGGCGTCATGGGGCCGGACGGCTGGCGGGATGCGGTCGCCGCCGGCGGGCGGCTGCTCGCCGAGTCCGGCGCGCCCTGGCTCGCGGCGCGCGGCGCCAGCATGGGCGGCTGCCTGCTGCTGCTCGCCGCCCAGGCGCTCCCCGGCTTCTTCCGCTCGCTCGTGCTGCTCTGCCCGGCAGACGGCGCTTCACTGCTCTCCGGGCTCGACGAGCTCGAGAGCGAACCGGAGCCCGCGCCGGGCGGCCAGAGCGGCCGAGAGTACTCGGGCCGCTTCGACGGCGACGCGCTGCGCCCGCTCTTTGAGCGGCTCGACCTGGTCGCCGCCGCCAGCGGAATGCGGCGAGTGCTCCTCGCGCACGCGCGCGACGACGACGCGGTGCCGTTCGCGCACAGCGAGCGGCTGGCAGGGGTGCTGGCGCCACCGGCCGAATTCATCCGCCTGGACGACGGCGGGCACCACGGGCCGGGGCGTTCGCCGGCGGTCGCCCGGGCGACGATCGAGTGGGTGCTGGCTCAGGGCGGACGACCGGGGAGCGCGTGAGCCGGCCGGCGCGCCGCCCCGCGAGCGTAGACGCTCGCGCACCAGCGGACTCCGTGCGTCTCAGAACGAACGACGCTGCCGGCGGGAGTCGGTGCGGCGAGCGGCCAGGCCCAGCTCGCGAAGCCGCGCCTGCATCGCCCGGCGGCTCACTTCGAACCTGTCCGCAAGCCGGTCCGCATCGCCGCCGTTCTCCAGCACCGCCTCCCGCACCAGGGACTCCGGCATGAGCAGCTCGGCGGCGAACCTGTCCGCCTCGCGCTCCTGCAGCTGCCACGCGATGCTCACCGCGCCGCCACGCTCCGGCGCGAGCCTCCCGGGGTGCAGCACGAAGTGCCCGACCTCGTGCGCGATGGTGAACCGCCGTCGGCGCTCGCCGGAGGAGCCGTGGAGCACCATCGCGTGCCGGTCGCCCAACGGCCGCGGGGCCGCCTCGCACGAGAACGGCTCGCGGGCCGCCTGGGCGACCTCGAGGTTGAGCACGCCGACGACGTCCCGCAGCGACACAGGCTCGCGCAGAACGCCTGCGCGCTGCAGCAGGCGCCCGGCCTGACGGCGGATGTCGGCGACAGAGTGGCTCACCAGGTCCCTCACCGCAGATGGTACCACCGGGCCGGGCGGTCCCTGCCGCGGCCGTCGACGTTGTGAGCGCCGCCGTACTCCACGGCGTGGCGGCTCAGTCGAGCGGCAAGAGAACGCGGGCGATGATGCCGCCGACGAGCAACGCGATCAGGATGGTGCCGGCGCAGATGACTGCCGTGCGTCGCCAGCCCACCTCCCGCCCGAGTACCGCGATCGTCGCGATGCACGGGATGTACAGGGCGTTGACGATCGCGTACGTGACGATCTGCGACGTCGTCATGAACGAGGAGATGCTGGCCACGGCCCCTCCCGCCTGCACCGTCGCGAAGACAAGCAGCAACTGCAGCGCGAGCTCCTTGCGCAGCACGGCGAACACAAGGGTCAGCCCGGCGACCATGGGCAGCAGCAGCCACCCCTCGACGATGGGCCCGAGCACCGTACCGAGCTCCCAGATCCAGCCGGTCTCGTACAGCAGGCCGAGCGCCATGCTCCCCAGCACGATGATCGGGGCGGCGTCCCACACGAACTCGCGGAAGCGGCGCCACGTCTTACGCGCCACCTGCCGGACCACCGGGCGGCGGAAGGGGAACATCTCCATCACCAGGACGCCCTTCTCGCCGGGCATGAGCCGGTTCATGCCGAGGCCGGCGAGGATGATGACGATGACGATGATCGCGAAGGCCAGCAGGGCGTACTGCCAGCCGGCGACTCCGGCCACCGCACCGATGATGACCGCCGTGCGCGCGCTGCACGGCGTGAGCGTGGCGAGCACGGCGGCGATGGTGCGCTCGCGCATGTTGCCGAGGGACCGCGTGGCGATGATCGCCGGCACGTTGCAGCCACCGGCGGTGATGAGCGGGATGATGGCGCGCCCGTGCAGGCCGACCCGGTGCATGATCCGGTCGCTGAGAAAGGCGGCGGCGTTCATGTACCCGGTGTCCTCCACCATGGCGAGGATGAAGTAGAAGGTGAGGATGTAGGGAATGCCGACGGCGAGCGTCGCGAGGATACCGCCGTCCACGCCCCAGAGGACGACCCTGCCAAGGGTGCCGTCGCCGAAGATGGCAGTGACGACGCTCACCACCGCCGGGGAGATCCAGGCGGTCCACGCGGCGGTGAGCACGCGCGCAAGCAGGTCGCCGGCGATGAACAGCGTGGCGAACACGGCGGCGATGACGCCGATGAGGATGGGGATGCCGGTCCGCGGGGCCGTGGTGAGGCGCCACCAGCGGTCCGCCGAGGAGGCCGTGGTCTGGGCGGCCGCCGCAAGTGCGCGCGCCTCGGCGTGGCGCGCCCTGGAGATCTCCAGGGCGAGCCCCTCGTCGGCCTCGGTGAGAAAGGCGCCCTCGGAGAGACCGACGGCGCGGATCACGTCCTCGTCGCCTTCGAGCACGGCGAGGGCGGCCGCGCGCGGGCTGAGGCCGCCGGGGGCGTGCAGACCGTCGTCGGACTGCGCGGCGATGTGCAACGCGACCTCGCCGACGCGCTGCTCCACCTCCGGCGGCAGCGGCGTGCCGGCGGTCTCGCCGAGGCCGCCGCCGGCTGCGACGTGCAGGACGGCGGTCTCCAGTGCGTCGAGACCCTCGCGCCGCGGCGCCACGGTGGCCACCACCGGGACCCCGAGGTCCCGCGAGAGCACCTCGGCGTCGGGCATGCGCCCGCGCCGGCGCGCCTCATCCGAGAGATTGAGCGCGACGACCACCCGGTACCCAAGGTCGAGCAGCTGCAGGGGCAGATACAGGCTCCGCGCGAGATTGGTGGCGTCGGCCACGGCCACCACCACGTCCGGGCGCCAGTCGAGCACCGCCCGCCGGGCGGCCAGCTGGTCCTCGCCCAACCCGTCGAGCGCGTAGCTCCCGGGCAGGTCGACCACCTCGATGCGCCGGTCCTCCCACCGCGCGCAGACCGAGCAGGCCTCGACGGTGACACCGGCGCAGTGCGCCGTCTCGCGAGACTCCCCGGTGAGCGCGTTGAACAGAGAGGACTTACCGACGTTGGGATTGCCGGCGAGGCAGATGACGACCGGACGGTCGGTCGGGCACGTGTCGACGATCTCGTGGCGCCGGGGGTGGAACGCGGTGGCCATCGGCGTCAGCCGCGGACCATGATCTTGTCGGTGACCTCGCGTCCCAGGGCGTACTGCGAGCCGCCCACGCGCACGAGGAGCGGCCCGTTGAACGGCGCTACGCTCTCGACCGTGATGACCGTGTCGGGCAGCAGCCCGAGCGACGCGAGATACCGCAGCAGATCGCTTCTCTCCTCGGCGATGCAGCCGATGACCGCATGCTCTCCAGGCTCCAGACCGGAGAGAGGCCGCAGGTCCTCCTCCGCGAGGGAGCCGTCCTCGGCCGGAATGGCGTGGCCGTGCGGGCAGGTGAGCGGGTTGCCGAGGTGCTCGGCGAGACGCGCCTCGACCTCCGGGCTGAGCACGTGCTCGAGCTTGCAGGCCTCGTCGTGCACGGCGTCCCACGGCATGTCCAGGAAGTCGACCAGGAACCGCTCGCTGAGCCGGTGGCGGCGCACGAGGGTCGCGCCCTCGGCCGTGCCGGCCTCGGTGAGGGAGATGCCGCGATCCTCCACCGGCTCCCGGACGAGGCCGGCCGCGCGCAGGCGACCCACCATCTCGGAGACTGACGGGGGGGCGACGCCGAGCTCGGTGGCCAGCCGCTTGACGGTGACGGGCTCCTCGCCGCGCTGCAGCTTGAAGATCGCCTCGAGGTACTCCTCGGCATTCTGCGTGCGCGTGGTCACAGTTCGGCTCCGTCCCCGTCAGGGCGGGCGGGAGACTCCGACGTCCCGCCCAGGTTCGTCATTAGGATACCCTACGACCCGGCGTGAGGGAATCCTGCCTTTGGTCAAGCGGGGAGCCGAAGGAGAGGCAACGGGAGGCCCTCACGACGAGGGGCGGATCCGGTCGCCGAAGCGGCCGTGAAGCCGGCGTGTGCACGGGGCGTCACGGGCGCAACGTGAGCTTTGGAGCGGATGACGGGGCTCGAACCCGCGATCTTCAGCTTGGGAAGCTGACGTGCTACCAGCTGCACCACATCCGCTCGAGGGCATTAGTTGACCACAGCCGCGACGGGGTCGCAAGCCGCCCGGAGGGTGCGGCGTCGGCGGCGTCGGAGCGGAGGGCGGACCTCGTCGCCGCGCCTGCTAGCCCTCCGCCTGCGCGAGCCGCAGACAGGCGAGGAACCCCCGGTAGACGTCGGCGAACGTCTCGCCGCCGATCTCCAGCGTACGCCCGTCCAGCCGGGTGGCGCCCGGGCAGGTCTCTGCCAGGTCGCAGAACGTCACGCGTGTGAAGGTGAGCCTGAGCGGATCGCCGGTCCAGGCGAGCGGCGGCGGCCGGCGCCCTGCCCGCAGCGCCGCCGCGACGTCCCGCGTCATGCGGGCGCGCGCCGACTCGGGCACGCAGAACGCGGCCGCCTCCCGGCGGATGCCGGTCTTCACGACCGTGGTGGAGATGCCCGGCACCAGCGCCCTTGCCTCGGCGGCGATCTTGTCGTCGCCGGACACGTACACCGCGGGCACGCCGATCTCGCCGGCGAGCAGGACCGCAAGGCCGAACTCGCCGACTTCGAGGCCGCCGACGCGGGCCTCGAACACCTGGTAGTCCCAGGTGTGCTCGAGCACGGCACCGGCCGTGCCGGCCCTGGCGTGGTAGCCGACGAAGAGCGCGCCGTCGCAGTCGGGCGCCAGGCCCTCGAGCATGCTTCCCGGCGCCGGCGACCCGCCCACGAGCACGGCGAAGCCGGGGAGGCCGCCGGGGTCGAGGTTGCGGCCGTCGTCGTGCGCGTCGCACACGACGACCTCGTCCGCGCCGGCCGCGGCGCAGCCCTCGAGGACGGCGTCGAGGTCGGCGCGCATGTGGGCGCGGGCGCGCCGTGCCGCCGCGCCCTCCCGCGCCGTGTCCGCTTCTGAGACCACCCCGCAGATGCCCTCGAGGTCGATGGCGATGAACAGTTTCACGCGCGCTCCCCTCCCTTCTCGCCCGGGCGCGCCACGCCGGCCCAGCCGCCCGTCTCGCCGACACGGCGCGCGAGGGCCGCCACAAGGCGCGCCGTGGCCTCGAGGTCGTCCAGGCGGACGACCTCGAACGGCGAGTGCATGTAACGCATCGGCAGACCCACAGTGAGCGTGGCCGCGGTGCCGGCGGCCATGAGCTCGTCTGCGTCTGTCTCGGTCTCGCCGGGATACGCCTTGACCTGGTATCGGACTTCCTCGGCGGCGGCGGCCTCCCGGGCCAGCGCAACCAGGCGCTCGTTGCTCCCCGCGCCGCGACCGATCACGGGTCCGGCACCGAGCTTGATCTCACCGGCCAGCTCCCGGGCGCTCGCCGCGGGGGTGTCGCTGCAGAAATCGCCGTCGATGACGACGAGCACGTCCGGACGCAGGCGCCGCGCCAGCGCCTTCGCGCCCATGAATGTAGTCTCCTCGTGCACGGTGGCGAGGCCGGTGAGCCTGACGGCCCCCGGCCGCTCCGCGTACAGCTCGAGGGCGCGGATCATGGCGTAGAGCCCGGCGCGGTCGTCGAGCGCCTGCGTCGCGATGACGCCAGGAGCCAGCTCCACGAAGTCCGGCGCGAAGGTGACGGGGTCGCCGACGGCGACCCGCTCGAGTGCCGCCTCGCACCCGGCGGCGCCGATGTCCAGGAACTGCTCGTGCAGCTCCGGCGCCGTCCGCCGCTCCTCCACGGGGATGATGTGACTCGGCTTGCGGCCGCCCACCGCGGCCACCGGGCCGCCGCGCCCGTGGACGACGAATCGCCTGCCCGGGACCAGCAACGGAGCCACTCCGCCGATGCGCTCCACGGAGACGAAGCCGTCCTCGTCCACGTGCGTGACGATGAGGCCGATCTGGTCGGCGTGGGCGGCCACGCCGACCAGCGGGCCACCTTCAGGGCCGACCCCGACCCAGAGGTTCCCGAGGGGGTCCGCCCCGGCCCCACCGAGTGGCGCGAGGCGGCGGCGGACGACGTCTTGGACCGCCGCCTCGAATCCCGTTGGACCCGGCGCCAGACAGAGATCCCGCAACAAACCGATATGTCCGGACACCTCCGCCTCCGTTCAGCTTCGCTCCCGCCCCTGGGAGAACAGTAGTGTACGGCACAGGCGTGAGTTTGTGATGACGGGGAATACGTACCGTGTCATACGTACTGCACGTGCGCCGAGGGGGAGCGCAGCGTGTACTCATCCCACACACGGCGGAGGGAGTCGTGATGGAGGAGGCAAGACCGAAGTGGCTGCGCAGTACCAAAGGCGCGCCATTCACGGGTATCGGATCTCTCGAGGCCGACATTCTGGCTGTCGTCTGGGAGAAGGAGCAGACCACCGTGCGGGCCGTCTACGAGACACTCCGCGAACGGCGCACCATCGCCTACACCACCGTGATGACGGTGATGAACAACCTGGTGAAGAAGCACCTTCTCGAGCAGGACAAGACCGCCATTGCCTACGTGTACAAGCCGGCCATCCCGGGCCGCGAAGTCGCGCAGACGGTGCTGGAGAGCGTAGTGCACAAGCTGATCGACGACCGGACCGGGACGGCGGTGTCCATGCTGCTCGGGCTGGACGAGGACCTCACGCCCGAGCAGCTCGACGAGCTGCGGGCCTGGGTGCGCCAGAAGTACGCCGCGTGAGGCGATCCGCGCCGGCGCCTCTCGCGCCGGCGCGGCGCCTCATCACATGGACTCCGGCGCGGTGACCCCGAGCAACGCTAGGCCCGCAGCCAGTGTGGTCCGCACAGCGGTGCACAGTCCTGAGCGGAACGCGGTGACGCCGGCGTCGTCGCTGAGCACGCGGCAGTGCCGGTAGAACACGTGGAACTCCGCCGCGAGCTCTCCCAGATAGCCGTGCACGCGGTGCGGCGACCTGGTGTCGGCGGCGCTCAGGAGCACTCCGGGGAAGCGCGCGAGGGCCTGGAGCAGCGCGCGCTCGTGCGGACCCACCGTGACGGCCGGGACGGCCGCGCCCGCCGGCCCCGCCCTCTCCGGCAGGTTCCTGAGGATGCTGCAGATACGCGCGTGCGCGTACTGCACGTAGTAAACCGGGTTCTGGTTGTTCTGCTGCACGGCCAGGTCGATGTCCAGGTCGAGCGTGGTGTCGTGCGAGCGCCCGACCAGCAGGAACCGCGCCGCGTCCACGCCGATCGCGTCGATGAGATCGTCCACCGTGACGATGTTGCCGCGCCGCTTGCTCATGCGCCGCGTCTCGCCGCTCTCCAGCAGGTTGACCAGCTGCCCGATGATGAGCTCGAGCTTGTCCGGGTCGTGCGGCGGCAGGGCCGTGAAGGCGGCCTTCATACGCGGCACGTACCCGTGGTGGTCGGCGCCCCAGATGTCGATCATGTGCTCGAACCCGCGGTCCATCTTGTCGCGGTGATAGGCGATGTCGCTGAGGAAGTACGTGGGGTCGCCGGTCTGGCGGATGAGGACCCGGTCCTTGTCGTCACCGTACCGGGTCGTCACTAGCCACACTGCGCCCCCCTCGTCGAAGAGGAGTCGCTCCCCGTCGAGGTCGGCGAGCGACTTACCCACCTCGCCGCCGAACCCGCGGTGCTCGCCGTCGCCGACGTAGAGGGAGCTCTCGGGCGTCCACACGTCGAAGGGCACGCGCAGACGGTCGAGCGTGGTGCGGAACTGCGCCAGAATGGCGTCGCGACCCCACAGTTTGATCTCACCGACCACCTCGGCCTGCAACGCCCTGACGTCCGGGGCGACCGCCGCAAGCGCTTCGCGGTAGCGGTCGCCCACCGCGGCGATGAGCTCGTCGGCCAGGTCGAGCAGGTAGTCGCCTTGGTAGCCCTCCTCGGGGACGGGCGTCTGGAGACCGAGCCGCTGCCCGTAGCGGGCGGCGAGCGACTCGCCGAAGCGGGTCATCTGGGTGCCGTAGTCGTTGACGTAGAACTCGCGCGTCACCTCGTGGCCGACGAAGGCGAGGATGCGACAGAGCGCGTCGCCGTAGGACGCGTACCGTGCGTGTCCCACGTGCAGCGGCCCCGTAGGGTTCACGCTGACGAACTCCACGTTCATCTTCTGGCGCTGCGCCGCCGACAGCACATCGCGGGCGTAGTCGGCCCCCTCCGCCAGCAGGCGGTCGAGGGCGCCGCGGTACCAGCCGTCGGTGAGGAAGAGGTTGAGGAAGCCGGGTCCGGCGACCTCGAACCGGTCGCACACGCCGGCGCCGGGGCCGGCCGTCCAGCGGGCGCCGACAGCCTCGGCAAGCTCACGCGGCACGCGTCCGGCGCGCTTGGCTGTCACCATGGCAGCGTTGGTCGTGACGTCCCCGTGCTCCGGACGCGCCGGAAGGGAGAGCTCCACGAGCGGCGCCGCCACGTCCGCGTCGCCGGCCGCCAGCTCATCATCGAGCGCGGCCTGCAGGGAGGCCGCGAGTCCGTTCAGATCGTAGAGGTCGTCACTCATCGTCCACCGTCTCGTGTAGGCGCCGGCCGGGCGGCCGGCGCCCGCTGATTCTATCCGTCCAGGCGCGGCCGCGCGACGCCCGGCGGCGGGCGCCGCCGCCGCTCCCGGCTCAGAGTACGTGTCAGTGGTGGTACGGCTCGCCGCGCAGGATCTTGCCTGCGCGGAAGAGCTGCTCGAGCAGCACCACCCGCGCCAGCTGATGCGGCAGCGTGAACGTGGAGAGCGACACGGCGTCGGTCGCCCGCGAGCGGACCTCCGCCGCCATCCCGAGCGAGCTCCCGATCACGAAACCCGCGCCGCCGCGCTCGAACGCGTGCTGCAGGCGCGCGGCGAACGCCTCGGTGTCGAGCGTCTTGCCGTCGACCGCGAGCGCGGAGACCACCGGCGCCTGCGGCCACGCCGCGAGCAGGCGCCTGCCCTCCTCGCGCAGCACCTCAGCCTCACTGCGGCCACGCAGCGACACCTCCTTGACCTCTCGCACGCGCACGGTCATGAGCGGCCGGAGAAGGTCGAGATAATGGCGCGCGGCCGGGTCGAGGTCGCGGTGCAGCGTCCCGACCACGAGGAGCTCGACGCGCGCCGCCACCTGCGTCAGGCGCGCGGCGGGCCGGAGTAGAAGGCGACCCGGCCCGGACCTGAAGCCCGAGCCGTGTACATGGTCGTCGCCGCCTTGGCGACCAGCTCCTCCGCGCTCCGGCCGTCCGCCGGGAAGCTGGCGACGCCCGCCGTGGCCGTGAGAACGATAGAGCGTCCCTCCGTCTCCACCGCCAGCTGCTCCGTGGTCCCGAGGACGCGTCCCAGCGCGGCGTCCGCCTGCTGGTCGGCCGTCTCGGGCAGGACGAGCAGGAACTCGTCGGCCCCGTACCGGCAGACCAGGTCACAGCTGCGCAGCTGCGCCGTGAGTGCCGCGGCCCAGTGCCGCAGGACCTCGTCGCCGGCGTCCCTGCCCGCGGTCTCGTTGACCGTGGCGAAGTCGTCCAGGTCGAGCATGACGAAGGCCACGGTGCGGCCGTGCCGCTCGGCGCGCGCCAGCTCGAAGGCGGCGCGCTCCCGGAGCTGGCGGAAGTTCAGGAGCCCGGTGAGCGGGTCGTGGGTCTCGTGCTCGCGCCGCTCGTGCAGCAGGCGCAGGTTGTCGAGCGCGACGTCGGCCTGATCGGCGAGCTGAGTGAGGAGACGGCGCTGCTCGCCGGGGTGGAACCCGTTCTCCTGGTAGAGATAGCCCGCCTGCGGGCCGGCGTAGCCCTCGAACTGGCACACGGTGTCGCCGAGGGCCCAGCACTGGGTCTCCTTGGTGAGTACCTCCGTGCCGGTGATCTGCTCCAGCACGCCGTCGATGAAGCCCCGCTCCACGTCGCAGACCGGCGTGCCGGTGGCCGCCAGATTCTCGCAGCTGAGGCAACGATGCAGCTTGACCAGCACCCGCTCCTCGTCGAGCTCCACCTCGAGGTCGCCGAGGCCCATCCGCGCGAACCAGTCCTTGAGACCCCGGATGGACGTGATGCCGAGGTTGCGGCTGGCGCGCTTGGCGGCGAGGTAGATCGCAGGGCCCGCGCTCTCACCCAGGATCTCGGGCAGCACCCCGAACTGCAGCAGGCGGACGAGCGACGCCGGCGCCGTGGCACCGGCCGGCGTGGACCGGAGCACCTCTCCGGCGTCCGGCCATGCCCGCCGCTCCTCCGACGTCGTGAGCGCAATCACGCTACGCAGCGTGCGCGCGAACACGGTCGCCAGCGAGACCTCTTCCTGGGAACGCAGCGCCATCGTCATCCTCCGGCAGCCGACCTCGGGCCACACCCCGGGCGGCGACTCTCTCTCGGTGGAGCGGCCCGCATGCCCGCAGGACTGCTCCACCTATACTATAGGCGACGGAGCCGCCGCCGATTCCACCACGGCAGCCCCAAGCGTTGCCTGCACAGCCTACGCCGGAGAGTGTGGATGCACCTTCACGACGCGCAGAACGAAGCCCCGCGGCCCGCCGCCGCGCTCGACAAGCTGGAGGCCCGGCGGCAGGCCCTGGCGGCGCGCGACGCACTGTCGCCGGCCGAGCGGGAGCGCCTGGGCGAGGCCGTCCGCGCGCGAGCGCTGGAGCTCCCCGAGCTCGCCGAGGCCACCACCGTCATGCTCTTTGCCTCGTTCCGCAGCGAAGTGGACACGACCCCGCTGGCCGAGTGGGTGCTGCGCTCAGGCAAAGCCCTCTGCCTGCCGCGCATCCTCGGCCCGCGCAGGATGGCAGCGTTCCGCATCCGCGACCGCGCCGCCGACCTCGTTCCCGGCAAATGGGACATCCCGGAGCCCCGGGAGGGCCTGCCTGAGGTCGTCCCCGAGGCGATCGACCTCGTGTTCGTCCCGGGGTCGGCCTTCGACGAGCAGGGGCACCGCTGCGGCTACGGCGGCGGCTTCTACGACAACTTCCTGCCGCGCACACGCCAGGGCACGCCCTGGGTGGCGCTCGCGTTCGAAGCGCAACTGGTGCGGGGGATCCACCTGGAGCACCACGATCTCCCCGTGACGGCCATCGTCACTGAGCGCCGGGTGATCAGGCCCGGCTAAGACCGGGTGCCGGGGCACGCGCCGCGGGGCCCCTGCGGGGGCGGGCGGCGCGTCAGCCGTTCTGGAGCGCGATCTGTACCTCGTCGCGCACGAGGAGTAGCGCGGCGACGACCGTATCCGGGTCCTCGTGGAAGCGAGCCGCCGGCATGGGCACCGAGATGGACGCCAGGCCGCCGTCGATATCCCGCACGGCGACGCCGACCCCGCAGATGCCCACGTGGTGCTCCTCACAGTCGAAGGCGAGTCCGGTGGAGCGCACTTCTTCGAGCTCGGCGAACAGGTCCTTGCGCGCGACCAGGGTGTGCTTGCCGGGAGTCTCGAGCCGCTTGGGCAGCCGCCGCTTGACGTCGTCGGCAGGCAGCTGGGCGAGCAGGGCCTTGCCGTTGGCGGTACACCAGGCGGGGAATCGGGCCCCGACGCGCGAGACCACCATGAGAGAGCGCTGCGGCGCAGGGTGCTGGGCGATGAACAGCACGTGCATCCCGTCGAGCACGCCGAGGTCGACGGTCTCGTTCAGCTCTCGAGAGAGGTGCTCGAGATACGGCCGTACCACCGTCGGGAGGTCGCGCTTGGCCATCGCAAGGCGCATGATCCCCGGCCCCAGGTGGAGCCGGCCGGTAGCGGCGTCCGTCGAGATGAAGTCCTCGTGCTCGAGGGCGCCGCGGATGCGGTGGACCGTGGTGCGAGGCAACCCGGAACGGGCGACCAGCTCGCTGAAGGTCAGGCCGCCGGAGGAGTCGGCCGCCAGCAGCCGGAGGATCGTGGCGGCGCGCGCCAGCACCTGGACGCCGTTGCGCTGATCCCTCTCCTCGTCGCGATCAGTCTCGATCACGGTCACCCCTCCGTCCTCCTGGCCTGACCCCGGCCCCGGGGCGACGACCACCACGTATCTTGCGCGGTCGACAGACCGCACCGTCTCCCGCCGCCCCAGTCGCGGCGGGGCGGGTCGCGCGCCGGGGGCCACCTGCGTGGCCCCCGGCGGTCTTCATCAGGTCCCCGGCTCAGACGGACCCCGGCACGGGGGCGGCGTCCGGCTTCTCCGCCGGTTTGACCTCTTCGTCCGGGGGCGCCTCGAGCACAAGCCGGCGGCGCACCGGGAAAAGGTGAATGTTCCAGCGCTTCGCGACGTAGCCCCAGATACCCTTGGGGGCCAGCGTCACCATGACCACGGCGACGACGCCGAGCAGCAGCATGTACAGCGTTCCGTACTGGCTGAGGCTCTGCAGCAGCGCGAAGTAGATGACCGCGCCGATGATCGGGCCCTCGATGGTGCCGAATCCGCCGATCACAACGATGAACATCGCATACGCCGTCCAGTTGACGCTGAACGCCGCCGCAGGCTGGATGCGCAGCAGGTTCATGGCGACCACGGAGCCGACGACCCCGCAGCCAAACGCGGCGATGACATAGACGGAGAGCTTGGCGCGGAACACGTTGACGCCCGAGCTCTGCGCGGCGAGATCGTTGTCGCGGATCGCCGTGAGGGCGAGGCCGAGACGCGACCGCAGCAGGAAGTAGACGAGGAGGATCGACCCGACGGCCACGAACAGCGCGAGAAGGTACGTGCCTGTGATGCGCGTGTCGATCGGGAGCCGGGCGGCGGAGAGTACGGTCTTGCCGGAGCCTCCGCCCGTCGCCTGGATGTTCGAGACGATGAGCCGCACGACCTCGGCGACGACCCACGTGCCGATGGCGAAGTAGCCACCGCGCAGGCGGAAGATCAGGGGCGCCACCGGCAGGGCGACGATCACGGCGAGCAGGCCGGAGGCGAACACGGCGATGAACGGGTGCAGCCCGATGACGTCGCCGAGCAGCCACAGCCCGTAGGCGCCGAGGCCGATGTAGGCCTGCTGACCCACAGAGATGAGACCGGCGTAGCCGCCCAGCAGGTTCCACATCTGGGCGAGGGCAAGCAGCGTGAACAGCGTCACCATGGTGCGTGTGACGCTGACCTCCGCCCAGATCGGCACGCTCGCGAGCGCGGCCACGACGATGACGCTGATGACCAGCACGTACTTGTGCATCCGCGTCGAGCGCGCGACGCGGAATAGCGGAATGCTCTTGATCTGAGGCGATTCCATGGGCGCACTCATGCCGTCACCGTCTTCGCGAAGAAGCCGCTCGGCTTGAAGGCCAGGACGGCGAGGAACACGACGTGCCCCACGAAGATGCCCCAGCCGGCGCCGAAGGCCTGGGCGCCGATGGTCTGCGAGACGCCCAGAACGATGCCGCCGATGAGCGTGCCCCAGATGGAGCCCATGCCGCCCATGATGACCGCCTCGAAGGCGAAGATGAGGCGGAACGGGCCCTGACTCGGATCGAACGTCGTGCGGATCGCCAGCAAGACGCCGGCGAGCGCGACGATGGCCAAGGCGATGGCCATGGCCAGGCCGTAGATGTGGCGGTTGTTGATGCCCATCAGCTCGGCCGCTTCCTGGTCGTCGGATGTGGCCCGGAAGGCGCGGCCCAGCTTGGTCCTGTTGAGGAACAGCTGCAGAGCCGCGATGACGACCACGGCGATGACGAACACGATCAGTGGGTACCAGCCGACGGCGAGTTGATCTGTGAGCCGGACGCTGGCGTTCTCGATGCGGCCTGCGTCGAGGCCCTGCGAGTCGGCCGAGAACCACATGACGAGCCCGTTCTGGATGATGATCGACAAGCCAAAGGTGACCACGATCGGCCGCGTGTCATCAGGGCCGATGGTCAAGTTGAGCAACCCGCGCTGGAGTATGTAACCGATGCCGAACATGATGACGATGGACGCGAAGGACGCCCAGAACACGCCCAGATCGAAACTGTCCAGCAGGAACAAGGCGACGAACGCGGCAAGGATGCCGAGATCGCCATGCGCAAGGTTAACCAGCCGCATCACGCCGAAGACGAGGGCGAGCCCAGTTGCGAACAGTGCGAAGAGCCCACCCAGGAGCACCCCTTGCAGGGCGACGTTCACCCAATCCATACGATCACATCCCGAAGTAGGCCGCGGTGATTTGCTCTGAACTCAGGTCGCCGGGCTTCCCCTCCAGCGAGATCCTGCCCTCGAGGAAGCAGGCGACGTAGTCCGCCACGGTGAGCACGTGCTGCACGTCCTGTTCCACGACGAGGATGGTGGTGCCCTTCTGTACGAGCTGCCCCATCGCCTCGTAGATGCGCTTGATGACGACGGGTGCGAGCCCTAGAGAGACCTCGTCCAGGAGAAGGAGGTGCGGATTGGCCATGAGTGCCCGCCCGATGGCGAGCGCCTGCTGCTCGCCGCCCGACAGGCTGGAAGCCTGGCGCTTCATGAGGGGTTCGAGAAGCGGGAACAGGCCCAGCACCGAATCGACGGTCCACTCCCCCTTGCGGCCACCGTAGGCGCCGATGAGGAGGTTCTCGCGGACCGTGAGGCTCGGGAACACGCGACGCCCCTCGGGCACGAGAGCGATGCCCATACCGACGCGCGTGTGGGCAGGAACGTCATTGATGGCCTCACCCTGGAACAGCACCTCGCCCGAATTCGGCTTGAGCAGCCCCGCAAGCGTCCTGAGCAGGGTGGACTTGCCGCCGCCGTTGGCGCCGATGAACGCGAACGTCTGCCCCTCCTCGACGGCGAAGTTGACCGAGAACAGCGCCTGGAAGTCACCGTAGAAGACGTCGACGTCCTTGAGCTCGAGAATGCTCATATCGGTGTCCCCCCCATGTAGCAGGCCTGTACTTCGTCGCTGCACATGACCTCGTTGGGGTCGCCCTCGATGAGCAGGGCGCCGAAGCTGATGGCGCAGATGCGGTCGACGACCGCCAGCAGCGCGTGGACGATGTGCTCGATCCAGATGATCGAAATGCCTCCCAGGCGCAGGTCCTTGATCGTGCCGATGAGCATCTCGACCTCGCTCTCGGTGAGGCCGCCTGCGATCTCGTCGAGGAGCAGTACGCTGGGATCGCCGGCGAGCGCCCTGGCCAGCTCGAGCCGCTTGCGGTCGAGCAGGGGGAGGGCGCCCGCCTGGTGATTCGCCTTGCTGGAGAGACGCGTCTGCTCGAGCACCTCGACGCAGCGCTCGTAGCTCACGCGTTCGCTCATGCCGCGGCCGTACGCGGCGCACACGAGCACGTTCTCGAAGACGCTCATGTCCGAGAAGGGCTTGGGAATCTGGTACGTGCGGCCGAGGCCGAGGCGACAGATCTCCTGTCGCGCCACATGTGTCACGTCCTTGCCCTTGAACTCGACCCGACCCGAGTCGGGCCGATACACGCCGGAGACGAGATTGAAGAGAGTCGTCTTGCCGGCGCCGTTCGGCCCGACGATGCCCAGCGCCTCGCCTTCGTGGAGCTGCACGCTCAGGTCGTCGATGACCCTCACGCCGCCGAAGGATTTGTTGAGACCCGTGGTCTGAAGCACCACGGTCATGAGGGTCTACCACCCTGTATCACTGCTACCTCCGAATGACGCGGAGACGGGTGACTGGGCACTCGGATCGGGTCAGTCACTCAGTACTCCATCTCTGTGAGTTCGGCGTTGGTCGGCACCTCCGGGGCGATGGAGTTCTCGACGATCTTGAGGTCGTACGGGTACTTCTCGCCCTTGACCCACTGGCCGCCCACGAGCGGCGTGATGCAGACGTTCGGCACCGGGTTCAACGGGCCACCGTTCCACGCGATCGGGCCGCTGATGGTCTCGATGTCGGTGGCCTTGACCGCGGCGACGATGGTCTCCTTGTCGTCGATGTTCTCAGTCCGCTTGATGGCGTCCGCGACGACCTCGAACACGGCGTAGTGCATGATCGGCTGCGTCCACTGCTTGCCGGTCGACGACTCGTAGGCATCGCCGATCTCCTGGCTGGTCTGGCCGGTGAGCGACGACGTGAACGGATGCTGCGGCGTCCACCACACCTCGGTGGTGAGGCCGTAGCCGATGTCACCCAGGGCCTCGAGAGCAGACGGGAAGAGGAGGGCCTTGGCGATGGTGACCAACGGGGGCTGCAGGCCCTGCTGATAGGCCTGCTTCCAGAAGTTCGTGAAGTCTGGTGGGATCATGACGCCGTTGAGGATGTCGACACCCGCCGCCTTGAACTTGGAGATCTGCGAGGTGAAGTCCTCCGTGCCGTTCTGATAGCGGCCTGGGTCGACGAACGTGTAGCCCTCGGGCTGCCAGAAGGTGGGCATGCCCGTCTTCGGGTCGGCCCAGGCGTTGCCGTCGGCGTCGTTCGGCCACATCACGCCGATCTTCTTGTTGGTATCGAAGCTGTCCCACATGCTCATGAAGACGGCAGCCGCCGACTCGGAGCCCCAGAAGCTGTGGTAGGTCCACTGGAAGGGATTCTCGGGATCGCCTCCGCGGCCGAAGAAGTAAGCCTGCCACGGGCAGTCGTTGGACACGCAGGGGACGCCGAACGCCTCGCACTGGTCCGCCACCGGCGGCACAGTGTCGGGCGTGGAGGCGACCATCATGATGTCCACGCCGTCGTTGTTGATGAGGTCGCCGGCAACGGTCGCGGCGCGGTTCGAGTCCGACTGCGAGTCCTTGATGATGATGTTGACCGGGTGCACAGCGCCGTCGGCCGTAGCGATACCGTCCTTGACGGCGGAGCTCCACTGGTCGACGCAGAACTGGTCCGCCTCGCCGAAGGCCGCCAGCGGGCCGGTCAGCGGCGACACGAACCCGATCTTGATCTCGCGGCCCTCGCCCTCGCTGGCGCTGTCGCTGGTCTCGCCGCCGCCGCAAGCAGCCGCGATGGTGCTGAGCCCGCCCGTTGCGCCCAGGGCGAGTCCGGCCACGCCGGCCGTCTTGAGAAAGTCGCGTCGCGTGAGCGGCGTCTTCACCACCGACTCCGTGCCCGTGCTGCTCTTGTCCTGAGAACTCATGCCGCCTCCTTACGTGGTCCCGCCGCCCCGTCGCCCTCCACAGGCGGCGCAGTCAGCACGGGACCCCCCCGATGGCCTTCTGGTATCGGATCCGCTCGAACGGCTGTTCGTGACGCTGCTTCCACAGCCGTGAGGAGATCCGTCACGAAGCGTCACTGGCGTGCTTCCACCTCCATGGCTATCCACCATACGGACGTTCCCTCCCACGATACGGGCATCATATAGCCGAGCGCGAGCGTGTCAAGGCGAGCTTGACTCCGGTCCAAAGAACGGACCGGGCTTTCGGTGGTCCGGCCCGCACCTCGGGATCAGGCCCCGTTGACCAGCTCAGGATGGAGCTTGAGGCGCTCGATCACCTCGGGCACCGCGGCGGGCTCGAGCTGCATGGAGCGAGCGATGCCCACCAGACGCTCGACGAGCTGGAGGTTGGACTCCGCCGGCACGCCCTTGTCGAGCGTGAGGGTGTCCTCCATGCCCGTACGTGCGTTCCCCCCCATGGCCAAGCCGATGGTCGTCACCGGCAGGTTGATCCTGCCCACGGCGATGGCCTGCCAGCTGGTGTCCGCGGGCAGTTCCTTGACCAGCCACGAGAGGATCTGCGGATCGCCGCGCATGCCGCCGCGGACTCCCATGACGAACGACACCTGGAGCGGCTCGACCAGCAACCCCTTGTGGAGCAGGTAGAGCATCATGTCGAGGTGACCGGTGTCGTAGATCTCGATCTCGGGCTTGACGCCGAGCTCGATCATGCGCGCCGCCAGCTGCATCATCTGCTTGGGCGGATTCTTGAACTCGGCCTCGCCGAACGTCATGGTGCACGGGTTCAGCGTCGCCATGGCCGGCTTGGCCTCCACGAGCGCCATACGCTGCTCGTAGGTGAACTGCAGCCCGCCGGTGGAGAGCTGGGTGATGCCGGGGCACACCTCACGGACGGCCTCGACGGTGCGCCTGGCCACGTTGAGGTCGGCCGTCATGTTGCCCTGGTCGTCGCGCAGGTGGATGTGGATGACGGCGGCTCCGGCCTCGTAGCAGGCCTTGGCGTCGGCCGCGATCTCCGCCACGTTGCCGGGCAAGCCGGCGTTGTCCGCCTTGGTGGCCACGGGTCCGGTGAGCGCCGCGGTGATGATCGGTCTGGGCATGGTGGCCTCCTCGGAGGTCTGGTCGCTAAGTGTCTGTCGCCGATTCTGCGGTCGTCGCGCGTGCGCGTGTGCGCGGCTGTGAGAGCGCGGCGCGGCGCCTCGGGCGCTCGGGCGGTGGAGCCGGTGTCGTGCCGGCGGCGAGGACGCGCGGGGACGGGCGGCTCAGCCGCCCGTCCCTCACGCATCCGTCGTCCGCCCGGGCGTCCATCGTCGCCCCGAGGACTCCCCTTGTCTTCCGCGTCAGAACTCGCGGGGCTCCGGATACGGGATGGCGACGAGCATGGTCGCCGGCGAGTTGGTGTGGTTCAGGATCGAGCGAGCCTCGTCCGGCGCCAGATAGATGGAGTCCCACTTCTTGAGGATGGTCTCGCCCTCCTCCGTCTTGACGGTGACCTCACCCTCGAGCACGAAGTAGACCTTCTCGATCGGGGTGGCGACGTACTCGCACCCGCCCCCGGGCAGGAAGTGGGAGATGCTCATCCAGAAGTTGCGCGTCTTGCTGACCTCGAAGCCCTGCAGGCGCAGGCCGTACACATCGAAATGCCCGGGCGCCTCGTAAGACGGCGCCTCGTCGTACCTAGTGACCTCCATGCCTCACTCCTTCTCGAGCCGTGTCCGGCTTCTCTGAATGAAAACGAACGCTGTCAATCGCCCCACTGATGCCGTCCCGTGGCGAACGCCCACGGGCGCCACGCTGTCGGCCCCTTGGAGCGAAGGGCGGATCAGTAGCCGGCTCCGGGACCGTAGCCGGTGCCGGCGTAGGTGTACGTGCGATCCGGGACGTCGTTCAAGTCGTCCTCGTCGATCTCGGCGGCGCAACGGACCATGGAGCCGTCGCCCATGTACCAGCGGATCGGGAAGCAATAGAAGCGGAACCGCTTGCCCTTGACCTTGTCCAGCTCGCCGCCGAGGTTCTCGACGCCGACGATGCCATGGCCGAGCATCTGCTTGTGGCAGGGCTCCCACGTCCCCTCGCAGCCAATTGCCTCGAGATCGCCGAACTTGGCGTCGTAGGCGTCCCGGCCGTGCACCTCGATGTAGACTGCCTTCTCAAACTCGGCATAGGCCTCGATGCCGTACTTCTCGATGTACTCCTCGGTGATCGGACGGCCGGAGGCGCCCGGGAGATTCATCTGCGGCGGGCCGTTCTTGCCCATCGCGGTGTGGAGCGGATGGTCGAGGGCCTGCATGTCCATGGCCACGCACTTGACCTGCTTCTCGACGAACCACCGGCCGGCCTCGACGCCCGTGCCGCAGGAGTACTGATAGTAGTCCATGGAGTCGTCGAACTTGCGGTGCATGCCGGTGTTGAGGCACACGACCATGCCCTTGAGTTCCTCCGGCTTGATGCCGGCGCGCTCGCAGGCGTCCTCGATGTGCTTGGGCAGGATGAGGCCCCACTTCTCGATCTGGATGTCGAGGCAGACGGCGTCGCCGGTGTAGGCGTCGACCGGCATCTCGTGCGTGTAGCGGGCACGCTTGCCGTTGAACTCGCGCTCCATGACGTGACGAGGAGCGTCGGCGTGGGTGCCGGTGTGCTGTACGCAGTCGATGCGCTGCGTGAGGACGCCGCCCTTCGCGAGGGTGTGCATGGAGTCGATAACCGGCTTCACGAAGTACGGCCACCGGGGGATCTCCGCGCTGAACGGATGTGTGAGGTCTACGAATACCTTCTTGCCCATGGGCTATCTCTCCTCGGTCTCGTTACAGTGACGGCAGACGGACGCCTGCGTACCCGGACTGCCTGCCGACGATGATGCGGCGGCCGTGCGCCTGGTACTCGACTGTCCGCATCTCGGACACCAAATGCCGTATCGTGGATACGCTAAGACGTTGCGAATCCGGTGTCAATACGCCGTCGCGTTGGGCGGGGCGCGCAGGTCAGCCTGCGTCGATGACCCGCTGGATGTCGTCCCGGGTGCGCAGGAGCGCCACGGCGATGCGCTCCTCCTGTCCCTGCAGGCGGGCGGCGGGCATGGCCACCGTGACGGCGGCCATCGAGCCGCCCGCGTCCCGCACGGCGGCGCCGACCGCCGAGACGCCCAGGGTGTGCTCCTGGTGGTCGAAGGCGACGCCCTTCGCCCGGGCTGCCTCGATCTCCGCGAGCAGGACGTTGCGGTCGACGATGGTGTGGCTGGTGAGCGGCTCGATCCGTGCCGGCATGAGCCGCTCGGCCTCCGCGTGCGGCAACTCGGCCAGCAGGGCCTTGCCGCACGCGGTGCAGTAGAGCGGGAACCTGTCGCCGACCTCCGCGACCACCCGCAGCGACCGCTGCGGGACGTACTGGTCGGTGAACAGCGCCTCCTCGCCATCGAGCACGACGAGCTCGACGGTCTCGTGCAGCTCGAGCGAGAGCCTCTTGAGGTACGGCGCCGCCTCGTGGCGAAGCTCCCTGCGCACCGTTGCCGCGATACTGATGAGCCCGGCGCCGATGTGCAGCTTGCCGGACGGCGCCAGGCGCATGAGGCCCTCCTGACACAGTGACCCGACGATGCGGTAGCAGGTCGAGCGCGGCAGACCCACGCGGTCGGCCAGCGCGATGGGCGTGAGGCCCTCCGGAACCGTGGACAGCTCGCGCAGCAGCAACGCCGCGCGTGAGAGCACCTGCACCCCCTCTCGCCGCTCAGCAGCCATTTGCTCTCCCTGACATCGGGGACCGGCGCGATGTCAGGACCCGCGCTCCGGGTCGCCCAGCACGTGGACGAGGTAGGCCGTGAGCCGCTTGCGCGAGGCATCGGCGGCCTCCTGCGGCCAGTCGAAGAACCCCTTGCCGCTCTTGAACCCCAGGTCGCCGGCCTCCACCTTCTCCTTGAGCAGCGCCGAGGGTTCACCGGAGGCCTCGAGGTGCGGCAGGATGTAGTCGTGGATCGCCAGGGTGAGGTCCAGCCCCACCATGTCGGCGTTCTCCATGGGGGCGAGGATCGGCAGGCGCAGGCCGGGGCCGAAGCGGATGCTCTCGTCCACCGTGGCCGCGTCGGCGATGCCGTGCTCCACGATGGAGATGGCCTCGCGCCACAGCGCGTGCTGCAGGCGGTTGGCGACGAACCCGGGTACGTCCTTTTTGCAGTCGATAGGCCGCTTGCCCACGCGCCGCAGCAGGTCCATGGTGGCGTCTACGACCGCCGGGTCGACATGCGCGGTGCGCACAACCTCGACCAGCGGGATGAGGTACGGCGGGTTCCAGAAGTGAGTGCCGACCACGCGCTCCTTGTGCTTGGCCCTCTCCCCGATCTGCGTGATGCTCATGACCGACGTGTTGGTGCAGAGGATGGTCTCCGGCGGGCAGGCGGCGTCGAGCCGCTCGAAGACGTCCTGCTTGAGGGCGAGGTCCTCGAACACGCACTCCACGACCACGTCCGCACCCTCACAGGCGTCGCGCAGGTCGGCAGTGGTGCGCACCCGGCCGACGGCGTCCTCGACGCCGTCGGCCGGGAACAGACCGTGCTCCGCAAGGAAGGAAAGGTTGGCCGTGAGCGAGCAGGGAGCGCGCTCCAGGGCCTCGGGATAGACGTCCTGGAGCGCGACCTCGCGCCCGGCGGCGGCGAAGACCTGGGCGACGCCCACGCCCATCATGCCGCCGCCGATGACGGCGATACGCTGGAGCGGTGCCCCTTCGCTGCCCCGCTCGAAAGCCCCGCTTAGAGGGCTTGTGTTGCTCTCGGCGCTCATTACGACCGACCTCCTCAGCGGCCGGCGGTCAGCCGGCCGTGCTGCCGCCGTCCACGGCCATGATCTCGCCGGTGACGAAGTCGGAGGCGGCGGAGGCCAGGAACACGACGGCGCCGATGAAGTCCTGAGGATCGGCGACGCGGCCCCATGGGATGCGCGAGAGGAAGATCTTCTTGAGCTCCGGGTCCTCGATGACCTGCTGCGTGAGCGGGGTCCAGAAGATACACGGGGCGATGCTGTTCACGTTGATCTGGTACTTGGCCCACTCGGTTGAGAGCTGCTTGGTGAGCAGGTGCACGGCGCCCTTGGCGGTGCCGTAAGCGGAGTATCCGCCCGGGTGACCGAACTCGCCGCGCACGGAGCCGACGGTGATGATCTTGCCGCCGCCCTGCTTGATCATCTGGCGGCCGGCGGACTGGCAGCAGAGGTACGTGCCCTTGACCAGCGAGTCCATGACCATCTGCCAGGAGTCGATGGGGAACTCCTCGGCGGGGTGACGGTCGGCCTGGCCAGCGGCGGTGACGAGGATGTCCACGGAGCCGAACTCAGCCACGGTCTTCTGGACCATGTTCTCGACGCTCTCGGGGTCGACGGCGTCGCAGGACACGGGGAGCACCTTGGAGCCGGTGGCGTCGGCGATGTCCTTGGCCGCGGCCTCGAGCGTCTCGGCGCGGCGGCTGGTGACCACCACGTTGGCGCCGTGGGCGGCGAGACCCTTGGCGGCGTCGTGGCCGAACGCGCCGGAGCCGCCGGTGACGATCGCCGTCTTGCCGGTCAGGTCGAACAGGTTGCGGATCTTCTCGACGCTCCAGATCTCACGCTCAGCCATCGCACTCTCCTCTCAAGACTCTGTGCAGGTCACACTCGTGAGGACTCGGGGGCAGATGACTGGCGGCGCCCTCCGGGTGGCGGCCCGGCCCACGGCCGAACGCCCCTCACACCGCTCCGCACCGGGGCAGCTGACCACGATGCGGAACTACTATTCCATGATGCGAACACTAGTGCAGGGCCCGCGGGCAGGTCAAGCAATCCCTCCGGGCCCCGGAGGCTCCGAAGACGGCTGAAGGGACGCGACGCCGGCAGAAGCTCGCGGCGCGGGCAGACGTGGGCGGCGCCGCGCAGACGAGCGTGGCGCCGGTCAGACGCGCGCGGTGAGGCCGCCGTCCACGTAGAGGATCTGGCCGGTGACGAAGCGGGCGGCCGGTGACGCGAAGAAGAGCACCGGCCCGACCACGTCGTCAGTCTCGCCCCAACGGCCCATGGGGATGCTGGCGCGGAGGCCGGCGGCGAACTGCTCGTCGGCGAGCACCGAGCGGGTGAGGTCGGTCTCGACGAAGGTCGGCGCGACGGCGTTGACGCGGATGCCGAGCTCGGCCCACTGCGCCGCGAGCGAACGGGTGAGCGCGTCCACGGCTCCCTTGCTGGCCGAGTACTCCGTCTGGCCGAAGGTGGCGCCGTAGCGGCCGCGCACGGACGAGAGATTGACGATGGCGCCGCCGCCGGCCTGCGCCATGTGGGCGCCGGCCGCCTGGCAGCAGAGAAAGGTGCCGGTGGCGTTGATGTCCAGGATGCGGCGCCAGTCCGCCGGCGCCAGATCCTCGGCACGCATGCGCACCGTGGCCCCGTGGGCGTTGACGAGCACGTCCAGTCCGCCCAGCTCTTCGACGGCCGCGGCGACCATCGCGCCGACGGCGCTCTCCGCGGTCACGTCGACCACGATGCCGGTGGTCGTGACCCCGTGATGCGCCGCCAGGTCGCCGGCCAGGTCGCCGGCCCGCCGGCCGTCCATGTCGGCGACGGCCACCGCCGCGCCGTGGGCAGCGAAGCCGGCGGCGATGGCGGCGCCGAGGCCGCCGGCGCCCACCACGAGCGCCCGGCGGCCGGAGAAGTCGAACTCGTCCATCTCACCCTCCTCAGGCACCGCGCAGACGGGCCTCGATCGTGTCGCGCAGGTCCAGCAGCCGCGCCGCCACCTGTGCCTCGCTCGCCTCGAACCGCGACGCCGGCATGGGCACGGCCACGGAGGCGGCCCTCCCGTCCGCGTCGCTCACGGCCACAGCGACCGCGCAGATGCCATGGCGCATCTCCTCGCGCTCGAAGGCGATGCCGGCGGTGCGCACCTCGTCCAGCTCGTGGAGCAGGCCCTCGCGCGTGCGTGCGCCTCCGCCCAGCGTGGGCTCGAGCCGCCGAGGCAGGCGCCGGAGGACCTCCTCCCGCGGCAACTGGGCCAGCAGGGCCTTGCCGCTCGCCAGCGTGTAGGCCGGGAAGTGCGCCCCCACGCGGGCGATGGCCATGAGCGCCCGCTCCGGCGCCGCGTGCTGCGCCACGAACAGGACCTCGCCGCCGTCCAGCACGCCGAGGTCCACGGTTTCGTTGATCTCCACGGAGAGGCGCTCGATCACCGGCTGGACCACCGCGATCAGGTCGCGGCGGCCGAGCACCGCCAGACGCAGCAGGCTCGGCCCGAGCTCGCGGCGGCCGCTCCGCGGGTCGGTGTGCACGTACCCGACCCGTTCGAGCGCCGTGCAGATGCGGTGCACCGTGGTCTTGGGGAGCCCGGTCTGCGCCGCGAGCTGCGCGAGGCTGCGGTCGCCCTCCGGCTCGGCGAGCGCACCGAGGATTGCGGCCGCCCGCGTGATCACCTGCATCCCGCCGTCTGGACCCTCTTCGTCGGACCGCCGTCTCGGCATGTCTCCCCTCTCGTCAGGCGTCGTCCTCCTCCCATGCCTCGATCTCGACGAGACACGAGTTGGCCGCGAGGGCGTGCGCCTTGCGGATCATCATCCGGCTCGGCGTGAGCACGTTCATGCACCCGCCTCTGTCTGCGGAGTGCCCCGGCTCGCCCACTGGCTCGTAACGGGCAGACGACTCGTACGAGTGCACTGTACCTGCCGGGACGCGTTCCGTCAGCTGGACCGCACAGATCACCGCTCCGCGGTCGTTGAAGACGCGGACGAGCTGGTGCTGCCGCAGCCCGCGCTCTGCCGCGTCCGCGGGGCTCACCCGGACAACCCAGTAGTAGCGGCCGTCGACGAGGACGCGGTGGTCGCGGATGTCGTTGGTGACCGCGTCCTTGCCGTCGCTCTGCGTGTGGAAGCTGTGCCGCGGGTGCGGCGTGATGAGCTGCAACGGGTACTTCGTGTAGAGCTCCTCCGCGTGCGGTCCCTCCCACGCGGGGACGTAGCGCATGATCGGCGCCCGCTCCGGGTCGTCCGGGTCGAACCGCTTGAGGCTGGAGGACTCGAACTCGAGCTTGCCGGACTGCGTCTGCAGGCCCATGCCGAAGTCACCGGTGTAGTCGGCCGGCAGGGGCGTGAGCTCCGGCGTGTCCTTGGCGCGACCCTCGGCGAACCAGCGGTACGACACCGGGTCGCGTCGGTCCTCGGGCGCCGGCGGGATGACGTAGTAGCCCCTCTTGAGGAAGTCCTTCCAGGAGATCCTCGTCGGCAGGTCGGTGGCGTCGAAGAGGCGCTTGCACCAGTCGAGCTCGGTCACACCCTCCGAGTACATGGACCCGAGGCCGAACCTGATGGCGAGCTCGAGGAAGATCTGGTGGTCCGACTTGGACTCGCCGAGGGGCTCGATGCACTTGTGCTGCAGCACCGCCACGCGGTGGTTGCACTGAGTGTACGCGTGCTGGATGTAGCCGCCGCAGTTGGCGAACTCGCTGATGTCCCAGCGCTCGAAGTTGGTGCAGGCCGGCAGGATGATGTCGGCGAACTTCGTCTCCCCCTCCATCCAGATGGCCTGGTTGACGACGCACTCCAGCTTGTCCGACCGGTACATACGTGCGAACCGGTCGGTCTCGGTCATCGTGCCGAAGTGCGAGCCGCCGTACTTGTAGTACATCTTGATCTCGCTGTGGCCCAGCGCCGGGTACTCGAACCTCTGGAACTGGCCCTCGATGGACTTGGCGTCGGTGGGGTACGCCTCCACGTACCCGTCGAGCACGGCCTCGGGGATCTTGAGCCGCGGGACCACCTGGTTGACCGTGTTGACGGTGGGCAGTTGCGGCATGCGCTGGTACATGTTGATGCTGAGCGCGGTGCCGTAGAGGTCGCCGGAGTAGCCGCCCTCGGCGTAGCCGGGGAAGAAGAAGTGCGTGTCGAGCGGCGTGCCCTGCTGCAGACAGCCCATGTTGACGCCCGGCTTGCCCAGGCCCTGCATGGCCATGAGGCACACCACGCCACGCGCCCAATCGGTGCCGGTGGCCGTGCGGCAGGCGCCGCCGAAGCCGACGAGGCCGCCGGCGGCGAGGTAGGTCTTGCGACTGCCCCAGGCGCGCGCGAGCGCACGCACCTCGCGCGCGGGGACGCCGGTCTCCGCTTCCTGCCAGTCCGGCGTCCTGGCCACCCCGTCCTCGTCGCCGAGGACGTAGGCCCGCCACTTCTCGAAGCCCACAGTGCGCGCGGCGACGTACTCCTTGTCGTACAGGCCCTCGGTCATCCACACGTGGGCGATGGCGAGGACCAGGGCGCTGTCGGTGCCCGGGCGCGGGGCGATCCATTTGCCGCCGAGGAACTGCGCCGTGTGGTTGTGGAACGGGTCGATGTGCACGCACGGGATGCCGAGCTCCTTCAGCCACTGCCGCCTGATGGTGCCGTCGTGGGCGCCGTACACGCCGCTCGTGGCCTCGGGGTCCGACGACCAGAACACGACCATCTCGGCGTGCCGCAACAGGTCCTCGACGGTCCCGTAGGTCTCACCGCCGCCGTTGCGCGCGGTCTGGCCCCAGTGGTGAGCGGCGCCCCAGTACCAGCCCTCCCAGCTGTCCGGATTGTGCATGACCGGCGACCAGCCGATCATGTTGAAGAAGCGGATGCGGGCGCTGAGCCAGTAGCCGAGCACGCCCCAGGTGTGGTGCGAGCCGCTGCCGTTCATGATCGCCCCGGGGCCATGCTCGAGCTTGACGCGTTTGATCTCGCCCGCGACCAGGTCGAGTGCCTCGTCCCAGCTGATGCGCTCGTAGCCGGACGTGCCGCGGTTCTGCGGGTTGCGCTCGCCGTCCGGGTCGAAGTCGACGCGCTTCATCGGATAGAGGAGGCGGTCGGGCGAGTAGATGAGGCTCTTCCAGGCGAGCGTGTGCGAGTTGACGGTGGTCTTGCGCGGCGGGGAGAACCGCTTGCCGCGCGCCTCGACGGCCCACGACTCGGCGTCGTCCTCGTCGAACTCGATGGGCGTGATGCGCAGGATGCGCCCGTCGCGCACGTAGACGAAGACGGGCCCGCCGTTGGTGTTGCTGGTGAAGCGGCGCACGCCGCCGCCCACGTCCTGGCCGGCCTCCAGGCCCGCCGTGAACATCAGCTGCAGTGTCTGGGAGAACCACACGGCCAGGTCGTCGGGACCCTCGACGCGCATCTGGAAGTTCTTGAGCGCGTCGATGAACTCCAGGTAGTCGCGGCCGGGCCGCATGATGCGGGCCGCGACCTCGGCTGAGTCGAAGGTCATCGTGAGGTCCGGCGCCGGGTGCAGCCCGGCGCGCGAGCGCACCTTGCCGCCGCTGATGGTGTAGGCGCGGCCCCTGGCGCGCCCGGCGAGACGGATCTGAGCCACGAGGTCGCGCTCGCGCAGGCGCGCGGCGAACACCGGATACCTGCGCGCGGTGGTGCGCAGCAGCACCTCCAGGCCGGCCAGCGTAGCCGTGAACTGCGCCTCGGCGGCGGTCTTCCTGGCCTGCGCCGCCGCCCTCTTCGCTTGCCCTGTGGCGCTCCTGGCCCGCCCCGCCGAGCGGGTCGCCGCCCGCCGCTCCGTACCAGCCATGACTCCCTCCGCACTGCGACCGCGAGCGTCGCGTGGCGTCGTTCCGTTTAGCGGAATGACTATTCCGTTTATCGGTACGGTAGCGCGGAAGTGCGCCAGCAGTCAAGCGTACCGGCGGCACTCGCCGGACGGCGACGGAGACAGAGACGCCGACGGCCGTGGCTCGGTGAGCCACGGCCGTCGGCGCGAAGAAGCGGGGCGGCCGCCTCGGGGGAGGGGGACCGCCCCGGCGCCTCGCAAGGGAAGCGCCTCGCGAGGCGCGTTCCTTAGAACTCGATCGGCTGCAGGTCGCCCTGAGTGGGGACCTCGGCCGCCTGCGAGTTGTTCACCACGACGAGGTCGTACGGGTACTTCTCGCCCTTGACCCACTGCCCACCGGTGATGGGAGTGGTGCAGACGTTGGGCACCGGGTTGAGCTTCTTGTCGGGGCTGCCCCACACGACGCGGCCGCCGATGGTCTGCATGTCGGTGGCGGCGACGGCATCACGGATCAGCGCCTTGTCGTCGACGTTGGTGGTGCGCTTGAGCGCGTCGGCGACGACCTCGAAGATGGCGTAGTGGAGGATCGGCTGCGTCCACTGCGCATCGTTGTCGGTCTCGTACTGGTCGGCGATCTCCTTGCAGGTCTGGCCGCTGAGAGAGGACTCGAACGGGTGGTTCGGCGACCACCAGCACTCGCTGGAGAGGTTGTAGCCGATGTCACCGAGCGCCTCGAGCGACTGCGGGAACAGCAGGGCCTTGCCCACGGTGGCGATCGGTGGGTTGAAGCCCTGCTGCAACGACTGCTTCCAGAAGTTGGTGAAGTCCGGAGGCAGCATGACGCCGCTCAGGATCTCCGCATCGGCAGCCTTGAACTTGGCGATCTGCGGCGAGTAGTCCTCGGTGAGGTCCTGATAGCGGCCTCCGTCGATGATGGTGTAGCCGCCCGCCTTGAGCACCGGCGGCTGGCCGGTCTTCTCGTCGGCCCAGGCGAGACCGTCGCCGTCGTTGGGCCACATCTCGGCGACCTTCTTGTTGGTCTGCATGGAGTCCCACATGCTGACGAAGGTGGCGGTGATGCCCTCGAGGCCCCACCAGCTGTGGTACGTCCACTCAAAGCCCACCTCTGGGTCGCCGCCGCGGCCGAAGAAGTACGCCTGCCACGGGCAGTCGTTCGTCACGCAGGGTACCTGCATGGCCTCGCACTGGTCGGCGACCGGCGGCACCGTGTCGGCGGTGGACGCGGCCATGATGATGTCGCAGCCGTCGTTGGTGATGAGGTCGCCGGTGACCTGGGCGGCACGGTTCGTGTCGGACTGCGTGTCCTTCACAATGAACTTGATCGGATGGACCTGGCCGTCGCCGCATTCGAGGCCGCCGGCCACGGCGGCCTCCCACTGCTTGACGCACCAGGCGTCCGGGATGCCGAACGAGGCGAGGGGGCCGGTGAGCGGCGTGACGAAGCCGATCTTGATCTCGCGCCCTCCGCCCTCGCCGCCGGAGCTGCCGCCGTCGTCGCTGCCGCACGCGCCGAGCACGCCGCTCAGAGCGCCGCCCATACCCAAGGCGGCGCCGGTGAGAGCGCCCATTTTGAGGAAGCCGCGCCGAGAGACCCTGCGGTCCTCCGTCCGGCCTCCCTCCGAGGCGCCCTTCTGGTAGTCGTCCTGCATCGTCCAGTCCTCCCCGTAGCTCGCAATGCGGACATCTCGCTCACAATACGGACGCATACTAGGCACACGCGGAGGACGAGTCAAGGGGCCTGAGGCTGCCGGACGAGAGGCCCGGGGACGGGACGGGCGCGCCGGGACGACGCGCGGCCGGGACCAGACGGGCGCGGCGTGACCGTGGTCAGTGAGAGCCGGCGGTGGTGGCGCCGGCTCGGCCACCGGCATCGCCGCGCGGGGAGCCCAGCAGCGCGTGGTGCGCACGGTCGCGGTGGCGGAGGAGCGCCTCCACGATCCGGTCCTCGCGCCCCGTCTCCCCGAGGCTGACGGCGGGGATCTCGACCGTGAGCGCACCCACCGCGCCGACGGCGTCATGGACGGGCGTCGCGACGGCGCAGACCCCCATCACGTACTCCTCGTGGTCGTAGGCCACGCCGGTCCGGCGTACCTCGTCGAGCTCCCTCCGCAAGGCCGCCGGGTCGGTCACCGTGTTGGGGGTGAAGGCCTGGAGCCGCTTGGGCAGTTCCCGCTCGACCTGACCGGGCTCCAGCGCCGCGAGCAGCGCCTTGCCGCTGGCCGTACAGTGCAGCGGCAGGCGGGCGCCCATGTGAGCCACCACCCGGAGACCCCGCACCGCGACGAACTGGTCGACGAAGAGCGCCTCGCCGGCGTCGAGCATCGCGAGGTCGATGGTCTCGCCCAGGTCGTTGGAGAGGTCCTTCATGAACGGGCGCATGTCGTGACGCAGGCCGCCGTAGGTGGAGCCGGCGATGACGAGGAAGGCCGGCCCGATGACGAAGCGCCCCGGGGCGACCTGGCGCACGAAGTCCTCGTCCATGAGAGCACGGACGATCCGGTACACGGTGGGACGGGACAGGCGCAGGCGGTCGACCAGCTCCGCCGTGGTGAGGCCGTCGACCGCCGTGGCCAGCTCGCGGCAGATCTCGGCGGCGCGCGCGATGACCTGCACGCCCATGCGCCGCTGCTCCCGATTCGCCGTCTCCTCCGCCACTGCGTCGACCACGCCCTTCCCCTCCGCACCCGCGGAGTCCTCTCTTTCATGCTTGCACTCACAACTGACGGCAGTCAACTGGCGGCCGCGGCGGTGCGGCTGAGGAGGAGAGAAGTGGAGGGCCGTCGGGGGGTCGGCCTCCGCGGGGTCGCAGCGGCTTGGGGCCGGCGCCGGGCAGCACCCGGCGCCGGCCGGCCTCGTCAGGCCTTCTCGAGCACCACCGTGCCGGCGTTGAGGCTGGCGTCGACCTGCACGGTCATCTCGGCCGGCTTGTAGCCGTCGGCCTCGATCCTGACCGCGTACTCGCGGCCCGGAGTGAGGTGGTCGACCTTGACCTCGCCGAAGATGTCGGCCACGCCGCTGCCGGCCTGGCTGCCGTCGCGCAGCACCGTCACCGTGGCGCCGGCGGCGCACTCGTCGCTGTCGCCGAAGACGACGCTGCAGCCCACGAACGCCTTCTCCCAGCGATACATGTTCTTGTACCAGACCCGCGGCCTGGTCCCGAGCGAGTCACGGTAGCGCTCCAGGCCCTCCTCCTCCACGAGCCGCTCCATGTCGTCCTCCTCGGCCATGACGAACCTGATGGCCTCGGTGGGACAGACCTGGCTGCACCTGGTCTCGGTCCAGCCGTCGTCGAGCAGGTGGGCGCAGCCGGTGCACTTCTGGGCGAGCTCCTTCTCCTCGTTCCAGTAGATGACCGAGTAGGGGCAGCTGGCGACGATCTCCTTGCGGCCCTTGGCCTTGACCGGGTCGATGATCACGAGCCCGTCGGGGCGCTTGTAGACGGCGCCGTCTGAGGTGAGGCACGGCGCTGCATCACAGTGCATGCACGGCGTGGGCAGGTAGGCTGTCTCGACCAGCGGGTACTGGCCGCGCTCCTTGCGCTTGATGTTCATCCAGCGGTGGCCGTGCCAGGGCTGGGCCGCCGAGTACGGCGGAAACTCGTTGTCGACGAACTCGTCCTTGTCGGCCAGGAAGCAGTCGTTGCAGTCGTGGCAGCGGGCGACGTCGACGATCAGGTGCCAGCTCTTCATGAAGCCTCCCCCTCCCACTTCTCAACCTGGATCAGGCAGGAGTTGTTGGACATTGCCTGGGACGTCGGGGTGATCGTCCGTTTGTTGGTGAGGATGTTGACGCAACCGGCGATGTCGGTGGACTCGCCCGGCTCGCCGGTCGGCAGGTAGTCTGCGCAACTCTCGTAAGAGTGTACCGTACCGGGGGCCACCCGTTCCGTGAGTTGGGCCGAGAGGATGACGGCGCCGCGGTCGTTGTAGGCGCGGACGAGGTCGCCTTCGGCGATACCCCGCGCCTCCGCATCCACGCTGTTCAGGCGGATGATCCAGTAGCGGTGGCCGTCGTCGTGCAGGATGCGATGCTCCTCCACCTCGTTGAGCCACGTGCCCTTGGAGTCGCCCATGGTGTGGAAGCTGAAGCGCGGGTGCGGGCTGACCATCTGCAGCGGGTACGTGCCGTACAGCTCCGTGGTGTGGTGGCCCTCCCAGCTCGGGATGAACTGCGGGCCCATCGCCGGCCGCTCGGGGTCGACGACGTCCATCTCGAGGTTCTTGAGCGTCTTGCTCACGAACTCGATCTTGCCGGACGGCGTCTGCAGGCCCTGGAAGCCGACGGTGTCGCCGGGCCTCGGGCCCCAGTCGGGCGTGTCGCGCTTGCGGCCCTCGGCGAACCAGCGCATGGCCGGCGTGCTCTTGTAGTCGTCGGGGAACGGCACGACGACGTAGCCCTTCTCCTCGAACTCCTCCCAGGTGGTGATGCTGGGGAGGTCGGTGGCGTCGAAGTACGCCCTGCACCAGTCGTACTCGTCCATGCCGCCCTCAGTGAACACCTCGCCCATGCCCATGCGCTCGGCGACGGCGGCGAAGATGTCGTAGTCCGACTTGCTCTCGCCGAGCGGCTCGACGCACTTCTTCTGGAAGACGATCACCCGGTGGTTGGTCTGGTTGTGGTTGTCCGGAATGTAGCCCGAGCAGTTGCCGAACTCGCTCATGTCCCAGCGCTCGAAGTTGGTGCAGGCCGGCAGGATGATGTCGGCGAACTTCGCCTCGCCCTCCATCCAGATGGACTGGTTGACCACGGTGCGCACGCCGCCCTCGCGGTACGCCTTCACGTAGCGGTTGGTCTGCTGCATGGTGCCGAAGAACGAGCCGCCGTAGCGCCAGTACATGGTGACGAACGGGTAGCCCGGCGCCGGGTACTGGTACTTCTGCATCTGGCTCTGGATGGACGGCCCGCAGAAGCCCTTGCCGCGCCACTCGAACTTCTCGTGCATCATCGCTTCGGGGATGCGCAAGCGTGGGATGGCGATGCCCTCGGTGGAGTCGTGGGCGTTGACCGTGGGGTGCAGCCCGGTACCGTGGGCGAAGATGCGGTAGAGCATGCGGTAGCCTGCCGCCGACTTCTCCGGGTCGCCGGACATGCCGCCCTCGGCGTACCCGGGGAACACGAACGAACAGTCCGAGGGCGCGCCCTGGGAGGTACCCCAGATGTTGACGCCCGGCTTGCCGTAGCCCTGCATCGCCGCGAGCGCCACCATGGTGCGCGCCCACTCGTTGCCGGTGGCCGAGCGGCAGGCGCCGCCCCAGCCGCCGAGGCCGCCGGCGGCGAGCATGACCTTCTTGCTGCCCCACTCGCGCGCCAGGGCGCGGATCTGCCGGGCGGGGATACCGCACTCGCGCTCGGCCCACTCCGGCGTCTTGGGCACGTTGTCGGCCACGCCGAGGACGTAGTCCTTCCACTCGTCGAAGCCGGTGGTGCGCTCGGCGACGTACTCCTTGTCGTAGAGGTCCTCGGCCAGCCAGGTGTGGGCGATGCCGAGACCGAAGGCCACGTCGGTGCCCAGACGCGGCGCGAACCACTTGTCGCTGAAGAGTTCGGCCGTCGGGTTGTAGTAGGGATCGACGAACACCATCTTGATGCCGAGCTCCTTCATCCAATAGCGGCGTGAGGTGCTCTCGAAGGCGGAGTAGATGCCGCCGCCGGTGGACTCGGGGTCGGCCGACCAGAAGACGACCATCTCGGTGTGCTTGAGCGCATCCTCGAGGAGGTCGTACTGCTCGGGGATGCCCAGGCGGTGGCTGTTGCCCCACATGGGCATGGCGCCCCAGTGCCACCCCTCCCAGCTGTCCGGGTTGTGGGCCGTGTGCACCATGCCCATCAGGTTGAGGAAGCGGTAGTAGGCGCTGTGCCGGTAGCCCAGGTTGCCCCACAGGTGGTGGGAGCTGCAGGTGGTGAGGATCGACCCCGGGCCGTTCTCGCGCTTCTCGCGGATGAGCTCGGCGGTGACCAGGTCGAGCGCCTCGTCCCAGCTGATCTCCTCGTAACCCGAGATGCCGCGGTTCTGGGTGTTGCGCTCCCCCTCGGGGTCCCAATCGACCCGCTTCAGGGGCGTCAGGATGCGCTTCGGCGAGTACACCATGGAGCGCTGCGCCTGCGCGTGCGGCGAGAGTGTCGTGCGGCGTGGCGGCGTGAATTTCCTGCCCCGCGCCTCGATCACCCAGTCGCCCTTGTCGTCGTCGGCCAGGTCGATCGGGTACATGCGGACGATCTTGCCGTCCTCCACATCCACGAAGACCGGGCCGCCGGTCGTACAGTTTGTAAGTCGCTGGACTTCGCCCATACTCGTGACCTCGCTTCCCGGGATGCAGGCGTGGCGGCCGACCGAGGCCGCAGCGCGTTCCCCCGAACGCAACTAATCCACGATGCGGACATACTGTACCGCATCATGGGCATCGTATCGTTGCGGAGCGGCAAGTCAAGCGTGGCCGGCGCTTCGGTCCGCCCCGCCCATGAGCTAGACTCCATCCTCGCGATGGCACCCCCGGCGACAGCCCCGGACCCTGTGTGCGTCGGCGTGCTGCTCGCCGGCGGCGAGTCGCGGCGCATGGGCCGCGACAAGCGCGAGCTGCGACTCGCCGGCCAGACGCTGCTGCGGCGTAACCTCGACTTCCTCGCCGCCGCCTTCCCAGTGGTCGGCCTCTCCGTGCGGGACGCCGCGCAGGCGCCGGCGGACCTCCCCGCCGGCGTCGTCGTGATCCCCGACGAGCTGCCCGGATCGCCGCTAGGTGGCCTGGCCTCGGCCCTGGGCCGGCTCGGCGAGCCCGTGTTCGCCATGGCGGCCGACCTCATCGCGCCGCAGCCGGCCGCCGTCGCGCGCGTGCTCGACGCGTTCAGAGACGTCGACGTGTCGCTCCCGGTGGCCGGGGACCACCTCGAGCCGCTGCACGCGGTGTACGGACCCGGTTGCCTGCCGCACATGCGGCAGCTTCTGGCGGTGGGCGCACACAGCATACTCGACCTCTTCCCGCTCGTGCGCGTCGCGCGCGTGCGGTTCGCCGACACGGCGCCGTTCTTCAACGTGAACACGCCGGCCGACTGGGTGGAGGCGCAGCGCAGGCTCCACGCCGCGGCGGGCGACCCAGAGCCGGAGGCCGGCGCCGCGGACCCCGGCCACCGCCCGACGCGCGCCGCCGGGGAGCCGGCCGTGCTCGGCGTGGTCGGCCGGCCCAACAACGGCAAGACGACGCTCATCGAGCGACTCATCCCCGAGCTCACCGGCCGTGGCCTGCGCGTCGGGGCCGTCAAGCGCGTGGCGCGGCTCGACATCGACGTGCCCGGCAAGGACTCCTGGCGGCACGCGCAGGCCGGCGCCGAGGCCTACGCAGTCGGCTCGCCGGGCAAGGTGGCCTTCGTGGCCCGGCAGCGGCAGGAGGCCACGCTCGAGGAGATCGTCACGCGGTTCTTCGGAGGCTACGACGTAGTGGTCTGCGAGGGCTACCGGCGCGAGGCGCCGGACGTGGTGGAGGTCTTCAGGTCCGGCGCCGGCTATGAGTCCACGGTCTGCGAGCCCGGCGAGCCGCTCGCCCTCGTCACCGACGCGGCGCTGGCGCACCCGCACCGCTTCGGGCTCGACGACGCTGCCGCGCTGGCGCGGTTCCTCGTCGAGCGCCTCGACCTGATCTCCTGACGCGTGAAGGCCCGGGGGCGGCGCCTCAGGCGCGCCTCCCCCGGGCCTCCGTCGCTCCCCCGAGCGAGTCCGCCTTACGCGTCCGTCTCCATCGCCGGCTCGAGCACCACGAAGTCGGGCATGGACACGTTGCTGGTGGCCCACTTGATCGCCTCGTGCAACTCCAGACCCTCGCCGTGCTCCTTGGCCTGCTCTGCCGTCTCGAACTCGAGGACGACCCACACGTCGTTCGCGTCGATCGCGTTCTGGTGCACGCGGGCACCCTTGCACCCCGAGCGGCGGCGGCGCTCCTGGTCGTCGAGGAACACTTCCTTGAACGTCTCGTAGTCGCCGACCTTGTGATGGATGATCAACAGCGCCATTGGCGTGCCTCCGGTCCGGGGGACGAGCGACCCCAAACTACCCGACGCGGGCACGGGTGAAAAGGGGTCGCGCATCCACCGCTCCCGGCCGGACCGGCCGCAAAGTGGCGCCCACCGGTCGTCAGGTGTACCCTCTTGCCGTCCATCTCCAAGCCCTTCGCCCTACGGCATCCGCTACGGGCGCTGGGCCGTACCACGGACAGACCGTGGGGCGGCGACACAGTCGCCGCCGTGGGCCCCGGCGGAAACGCCGGGACCTCCCCGTGCTTGGAAAGGAGCCAGGGACATGATCCACCCGACCCATGGTGGCCGGGCCGAGCCGACAGGCGAGGCACGCACGGCGGCCCCTCCGCCGGATCACAACACCCGACAACCGCGCCGCCGCGCCGTCCTCCTCCGCGACGCCACCGGCGCCGTACGGTGGCAGGCGCTGCTCATCGTCGCGGCGCTGCTGACCGTCCTGGCGTTCGCGACCGCAGGCTGCGGCTCCGCGTCCGAGGCCGCCCCGGACTCGGCCGCCGGGGAGTCGCGAGAACTCAGCGTCTTCGCCGCGGCGTCCCTCACCGAGGTGTTCACGCGGATCGGCGACGACTTCACCGCGGCGCACCCAGACGTCAAGGTCATGTTCAACTTCGCCGGCAGCAACGAACTTGTGACACAACTGCAGCAGGGTGCGCCCGGCGACGTGCTCGCGACCGCCGACACCACCACCATGGACAAGGCCGGCGACCTCGTGGACAGCCCGCGGCCGTTCGCCGCCAACAAACTCGTCATCGCGGTCCCCCCCGGCAATCCCAAGGACATCACCGGACTCGCCGACCTCGCCCGCGGCCTCAAGGTCGTGCTCACGGCCCCCGAGGTCCCGGCCGGCAAGTACGCGGCCGAGATCTTCTCTCGGGCGGGCGTGGAGGTGCGCCCGGTCTCCCTGGAGGTCACCGTCAAGGGCGTCGTGACCAAGGTCGCCCTGGGCGAGGCGGACGCCGGCATCGTGTACGTCACCGACGTCGCCGCAGCGACCGGCGAGATCGAGGGCGTGGCCATCCCGGATGACGAGAACGTCGTCGCCGTCTACCCCTTGGGACCCGTCGCCGCCAGCGAGCTCGCGGACGACGCCTCCGCCTTCGTGGACTTCGTCCTGGCGACCGAGGGCCAGGGACTCCTGGCCGAGGCAGGGTTTCTGCCCGCGCCGTGAAGAGCCGCCGCAGCAAAGCCACCGAAGGCGGGCCGTCGCGCGACACCGGCGCACGGAAGAGCAAGGGCGGGACCGCCGGCGGCCTCGCCGTCGCCGCAGGCGACGCCATCGCCCCCCCGTCGCGACAGGATCCCGCCCCTTGGTGGTCTCCCGCACGCGACAGGGACCAGGGTTCACGCCGCGGCGGCGAGCGGGCTCCTCTGGGGTTCGTGCCGCTCGCCGCAGTGGCGGTCGCCTTCCTCACCCTGCCGCTGATCGCCCTGCTGCTACGGGCGCCGTGGGCAAGCCTTCCGGGCGACCTCACGGCGCCCGGCGTGCTCACGGCGCTGCGCCTCTCGCTGATCTGCTCGGTCGGCGCTCTCTCCCTCTCGCTCCTCTTCGGCGTGCCCCTCGCCTGGCTGTTGGCCCGCGTACCGTTCCGCGGCCGCAACGTCGTCCGCGCCCTGGTGCTGCTGCCGATGGTGCTGCCACCGGTCGTGGGCGGCGTCGCCCTGCTGCTCGCCTTCGGGCGCAACGGCATCATCGGCCAGTGGCTCGACGGCCTGTTCGGGGTGACGCTGCCGTTCACGACCCTCGGGGCGATGCTCGCCGAGACGTTCGTGGCCATGCCCTTCCTCGTGATCACCGTCGAGGCCGGCATGCGCGCCATGGACCGCCGCTACGAGGACGCCGCCGCGACGCTCGGCGCGGGGCGCTGGCGGATCTTCCGCCGCGTGACGCTGCCGCTGATCGCGCCGGCTGTCGCCGCCGGGAGCGCGCTCTCGTGGGCCCGCGCCCTTGGGGAGTTCGGCGCCACCATCACCTTCGCCGGCAACATGCCGGGCAAGACGCAGACGATGCCCCTCGCGGTGTACCTCGCGTTGCAGAACGACGCCGGCGCGGCGATCACGCTGAGTCTGGTCATGCTGGCGATCTCGCTGGCCGTCCTGGTCGGCCTTCGCGGCCACTGGTTCCCGCGCCGATGAGCGTCGTGAGGCCCGCACGACAGGGGGTGACGACTTGAGCCTGGAGGCCGCTGTCGGGCTGCACAAGGGGACGCTGGACCTGGACGTGGAGCTCGCTGTGGCGAGCAGCGGCGTCGTCGTGCTGCTCGGCCCCAACGCGGCCGGCAAGACCACGCTGCTGCGGGCGCTCGCAGGGCTAGTGCCGCTGGAGCGTGGACGGGTGGCGCTCGACGGCGTGGTGCTCGAGGACACCGCGGCCGGGGTCCGGGTGCCGACCGAGCAGCGGCCCATCGGCGTCGTCTTCCAGGACTACCTGCTGTTCCCGCACATGACGGTCCTCGAGAACGTCGCCTTCGGCGTGCGCTCGCGCGGCGCCGGGCGCGCAGCCGCGCGAACGCGAGCGCACGAGCTGCTCGAACATGTCGGCCTCGCGGCCTGCGCGTCGGCGAAACCCAGGGCACTCTCGGGCGGCCAGGCGCAGCGAGCCGCGCTGGCGCGGGCGCTCGCCACCGACCCGCGCCTGCTGCTGCTCGACGAGCCGCTCTCCGCCATGGACGCGGGGGCGCGTGCCGAGCTGCGGCGAGGCCTCTCCCGGCACCTCTCCGCCTTCAGGGGCACCTGCCTGGTCATCACGCACGACCCCATCGAGGCGATGACGCTCGGCGACAAGCTCGTGGTGCTCGAGGCGGGGCGCGTGGTCCAGGCCGGCACGCCGGAGGAGCTCTCGTCCCACCCACGCTCGCGCTACGTGGCCGACCTTCTCGGCCTCAACCTGTACCGCGGCCGCATGGAGCAGGGCACCGTGGTCCTGGCCGACGGGCACCGCCTGGTCGCGGCCGATCCCTTGCCGCCGGGCGGCGAGGTGTTCGCCGTGGTTCCGCCGCGCGCGGTCGCGCTGCACCGGTCCCTGCCCGACGGCTCCCCGCGCAACGTGTGGCAGGGAGTCGTGGAAGACCTCGATGTCGTGGGCAACCACGTGCGGGCGCACGTGACGGGCGGTCTCCCGATCATCGCCGAGGTCACGCCGGGGGCCGTCGCCTCCATGCGCCTGGACGACGGCGGCCCGGTGTTCGTGGCCGTCAAGGCCATGGAGATCGAGGTCTACGAGGCGTGAACCGGGTTTCATTGTGCCAGTTTCTTCGCTACGCTGCACCGGCATGAGCGAGCAAGCACAGACGGCGGCGCACCCCGGCAAGCCCGCCCTTGTGGCGATCGTCGGCAAGAGCGACTCGGGCAAGACCACCCTCATCGAGAAGGTCGTGCCCGAACTCGTCAAGCTCGGCCTTCGCGTCGGCACCGTCAAGCACGACGCGCACTCATTCGAGATCGACCACCCCGGCAAGGACTCGTGGCGGCACGGCCAGGCGGGCGCCGAGGCCTATTGCATCGCCTCGCCCGAGCGCCTCGCCTTCATCGCCCAGCTCGACGAGGAACTGGAGCTCGTCGAGATCGTCAAGCGCTTCTACGACGGCTTCGATATCGTCGTCGCCGAGGGGTACAAGCGCTCCGCCCCGCACCGGGTCGAGCTCTTCCGCGTGGGTGCGGGGCACACCGAGCCGCTCTGCGCCCCCGGCGAGGCCATCGCCCTCGTCACCGACTCCGGCCTCGAGCACGAGTGCAGGTTCGGGCTCGAGGACGGGGCCGCCATCGCGGCGTTCCTCGCCGCGCGCCTGGACGCCCTGCGCCAGTACTGACGCGCTGGGCGGACGCGCGCCCGCGGGCACCCGCCCCGGCCCACCCCGCGCGCCCCGAAGACGCGCCCCGCGACGGTACCGCCCCGAACCCGCCGTCCCGCCCGTGATCGCCGCCCTGCATCGGTGTCCTTCACAGACACGTACGTCCCGGCGTACGTCAGAACACACCCCCTGGGATGTCAGGACGTACGCCCGGACGTACTCCTCGCCCGCGCGCATACCCACCCGGCCAGGCCTCGCCCGCACGGCCAGGCCAGCGAGCCGCCCCGCCCTCGTGCGGGAGAACGCCCCAAGAGCTTGACATCACGCTCGCCGGGTTAGACGATGCCCATGATGCGGTCGAGCTAATCCGCATTGCGGAATACCTCTTGGAATCGGATGCGTCGGCCATCGCGTCCGTTCCGTGTCGGCGACCATGGGGAGGTGGGTATGGCGGAGGACATGAGCAAGACCGGTGCCTCCGGCGAAAAGACCCTCATCAGGGACATCAGCTTCTGCGGCGTCCCCGAGAATGGGTCCAACGCGTCGATGGTGGACGTCAAGGACGGCAAGATCGTCCGCATCCGCCCGATGCACTACGACTGGAAGTACAAGAAGGCGGATCTGAACCCCTGGAAGTTCGAGGTGCGCGGAAGCACGTTCGAGCCGAGCATGAAGACGCTCATCCCGCCGTACAGCATCGCCTACAAGAAGCGTGTCTACTCCCCCGCGCGCATCCGCTACCCGATGCAGCGCGTGGACTTCGACCCCAACGGCGAGCGCAACCCGCAGAACCGCGGCGTGAGCAAGTACAAGCGCATCTCCTGGGACGAGGCGCTGGACATCATCGTCGGCGAGATGGACCGCATCAAGGAGGAGTACGGCCCGACGGCCCTGCTCTACCAGTGCGACCAGCACGGCGAGAACAAGGTCGTGCAGGCCTGCCACGGCGCGGGGCGCAAGCTGCTGCGCGCCTGGGGCGGCTTCACCCTCCAGATCCGCCAGCCCGACAGCTGGGAGGGCTGGTGGTGGGGCAACAAGCACTTCTGGGGCTGCGAGCCTGTGGGTCAGGGCCAGCAGAGCAACCTCCTCTGGGACATCTCCAAGAACGCGGAGCTGCTCCTCTTCTGGGGTTGCGACCAGGAGACCACCCCGTGGGGCTGGCAGGGTCAGCTCCCGAGCCGGCTGAGCTACTGGTGGAGTGAGATCGGCATCAAGCAGATCTACGTGTGCCCGGACCTCAACTACGCCGCGGCCGTGCACGCCGACCGGTGGATCCCGGTGCTCCCCAACACGGACGCCGCCCTCTACCTGGCGATCACACACCGCTGGTTCAGCAAGGGCACTTACGACAAGGAGTACCTCGCCACGCACGCCGTGGGCGTCGACAAGTACGAGGCCTACGTCATGGGCGCGGAGGACGGCGTCCCGAAGTCGCCCGAGTGGGCGGCACCGCTCTGCGGCGTCCCCGCGCGCGTCATCAAGGCGCTCGCCGACGAGTGGGCCAGCAAGCGCACCACGGTCGTCATCGGCAACGGCGGCCCCGGCATCCGCGGCCCCTACGCCACCGAGCCGGCGCGCCTGCAGGGCATCTGCCTCGCCATGCAGGGCCTGGGCAAGCCGGGCCAGAACCAGGCCAAGATGATCGAGTGGGGCCTGTTCGACAAGCCCGACCAGTACGCCCAGCCCAAGCCGCTGCGCGTACCGAACCTCCGCAGCGCCTATACCGGCGGCCACCCGGACGAGAGCAACCACCCGTCGTTCATCCCCAAGACGTACATCCCCAAGGCGATCCTCGAGGGCGAGTGCGACTGGTGGGGCTGCGAGTCCGAGACCGCAGACCGCGTCAACCAGTTCGAGCACTACAAGTATCCCGCCGACGGCTGCTCCAAGATCCACATGGTGTGGACCGACTCCCCGAGCTGGATCACCTGCTGGAACTCGGGCAACGACTATGTCAAGGCCATGCGTCACCCGGACATCGAGTTCATGTTCGCGCAGCACCCGTGGCTCGAGAACGACTGCCTGATGGCCGACATCATCCTCCCGGTGAACACCAAGCTGGAAGAGGACGACATCGCCGGCGACATTTTCAGCGGCCAGTACAACCTGCTGTTCCCCGAGCACAAGTGCGTCGAGCCCCTGGGCGAGAGCTACAGCGACTACGAGATCGCCGTCATGCTCAGCGAGCGCCTCGGCCTCAAGGAGGAGTACACCGGCGGCAAGACCATCCCCGAGCTCATCAAGTACGGGTACGAGACCTCGCGCTGCGAGGACCTCATCACCTGGGAGGAGCTCAACGAGAAGGGCTACTACGCGGTCCCTACGGACAACGGCTGGGAGGACGTGCCGGCCGGGTTCCACAACTTCTACAAGGACCCGGAAAAGTACCCGCTCACCACGCCGACGGGCAAGCTCGAGTTCGAGGCGCAGGGCCTCGCCGAGCACTTCCCCAACGACCTCGAGCGGCCGCCGGTCCCCAAGTGGGTGCCGCAGGGCATCAGCCACGAGGAGACGCTGGAGACCGAACGCGGCAAGAAGTACCCGCTGCTCGTGGTCTCCAACCACCCGCGCTGGAGCGTCCACTCGCAGCATGAGGACATCACCTGGCTGCGCGAGATCGAGACCTGCAAGGTCACCGGTCCGGACGGCTACCAGTACCACCCGATCTGGCTGCATCCGTCGACGGCCGAGCGCTACGGCATCAAGGACGGCGACGTGGTCACGATCTTCAACGACCGCGGCGCCGTGCTCTCGGGCGCCTACGTCACCGAGCGCATCATGCCCGACGTGGTGTACATCGACCACGGCGCCAAGTGGGACCCCATCGTCCCCGGCGAGCTCGACCGCGGCGGCGCGATCAACACCATCGTGCCGCGCAGCACGACGTCGAAGAACGCCGTCGGCCACGCCGTCAGCGGCTTCCTCGTCGACATCGAGAAGACCGACATGGAAGACCTCAAGGCCAAGTACCCTGAGGCGTTCGAGAAGCCGTTCCACCCGTGTGCGGGACCCGGCTTGGAAGCCTGCATCTGGGGGAGGGCGTGATGGCCAAGGTCCTCGTCATCGACTACACCATCTGCAACGGCTGCTACAACTGCCAGGTGGCCTGTAAGGACGAGCACGTCGGCAACGACTGGTCGCCCATCGCCAGACCGCAGCCCGACACGGGCCAGTTCTGGAACAAGATCACGGACAAGGTGCGGGGCCAGGTGCCCAAGGTCAAGGTCACCTACCTGCACAGCATCTGCCAGCACTGTGACGACGCGCCGTGCATCCCGGCCTGCAACGCCGACGCCATCTACCGGCGCGACGACGGGGCCGTGATCATCGACCCGGACAAGTGCCGCGGCAACCAGCTGTGCATGGAAGCCTGCCCATACGAGAACGTCATCTACTTCAACGACTCGCTGAACATCGCCCAGAAGTGCACGTTCTGTGCGCACCTGCTGGACGACGGCTGGACCGAGCCGCGCTGCGTGGACGCGTGCCCCACGGGTGCGTTCCGGTTCGGCGATGAGGACGACCCGGAGATCCAGGCGCTCATCGCCAGGGCCGAGCCGCTCAAGCCGGAGATCGACGCCGAGGTCAAGCCGCGCGTGTACCACATCGGCCTGCCCAAGCCGTTCATCGCCGGCGCCGTGTTCGACAGCGAGGCCGACGAGTGCACCGAGGGCGCCAGGGTCACGGCGCAGAAGGTGGGCAACGGGAAGGTCTTCGAGACCGTCACCGACAGCTACGGCGACTTCTGGCTCTACAACATGGAGCCGGGCGAGTACACCGTGCTCGTCGAGAAGAGAGGTTACCTGCCGCAGAAGATGGGCCCCGTGGACGCCGCGCAGGCGATCAACGTCGGCGACATCGCGGTGTGGAAGGCATGACACTGGTCTGAGCGGGCGGCGACGGAAGCGCGCCGCATCCGTGCAGACGGCGAGGGGGCCGGGTCGCGAGACCCGGCCCCCTTTGTGCTGGCTTCGAAGCCGAGGCCATCAAAGCGCCCAGCAAGGTCCTGGTCGACTTCTGGGCCGAGTGGTGCGGCCCTGCCGCATGACCGGCCCGGTCCTCGAGGAGATGGCGGGCGACTCCCCGTCCCTCTCTCCCTCAGCGCTTGCGCCAAGCCAACACGGCAGCAGATGGTATGCTCTCGGGACCAGCACCGCTGGACGTGCTTCCGGGCGCACGTCCGGGGCCGTCGGACGTACGCCGGAAAGTGCTCATGCCCATCGGGACACACCCGTCTCCGTCACTCCGCGATTCGATCGTCAGTCCCGCCTCGCCGTCGTCACCGTTCCGTTGCCACCGAGCATCCGCTATCGTCGTCGTCCAACTGCGGCAGACCGGTCTCACCACAGGACAGACGAAGGAGCGGGAGACGCGCGATGGAATGGAATGGAGATGCCTTGCAGGACCGGGATGATCCGCGCGCCGGACCCACAGTCGTGCCGGTGAGCGATCTCAGACGCAACGCCGCGCGGTTGATCGACCTGGTGAACAGGGCCCACGCACACGTGTTGGTCACTCAGCGAGGCTATCTCACTGCCGTGCTAGCTCTCTCGGGCCGAATACGAGGCGCTTTGCCGCTGCCGAGCGCAAAGGGAGCGCGAGGTCGAAGGTCTCGCAGCCTCGGCCGGCTCAACGCGCTTTCGGGACGAGCAGAACTGGCTCGCCAAGTCGTCTGTTCAGAAAGGCCGCGCAGATGAGAATCTCCTCTCGCGGCCCTTCTGGACGGAGTATGGATGGTGCGACTACGAGGGGGCGCGCACCCTTGCCGAGCAGGGAATCGCCACTGAACTGGTCCGGACCGAAGACGGGTGGCTCCCCGACGACGAAGGATGAGGCGCGGGGGAGAGCCGGCCGGGTCAGTAGAGCAGAACCGGGCGGGAGCTCAGGCGCTCGAGCAGGCCCACGTCGGGCCGTCGCGACTCACGTCAGCGAGCGAGACGGAGTCAAGCGCCCCGATCATCGCCTCCTCGGCCGAGCAGAAGGCCGCGTGGACGGCGCAGGCGCCGTCGCGGCCGCAGGGGCCGCCGCGGAGCACGCAGGTCTCGCGGCGGCTCGTCCCCTCGACCGCCTCGACGATGGTGAGCAGGCTGATGTCCGCTGCGGCGACCGCGAGCCTGTAGCCGCCGCTCCTGCCCGTGACGCCCTCCACGAGGTCGGCCCGCACGAGGTCGCCCATCACCTGCGGGAGGAATCGCGGAGGGATGGCCATCTCCGCGGCGATCGAGCGTGCGCTCAGCAGCCCGGCGCCGCCGCGTGCCAAGGCGATCATCGCCCTTACCGCGTAGTCCCCGCGCTTGGTCAGTTCGAGCCTCACGGTGCGAGCCTATCCGCTCGAGTTCTCCCCGGACATCCCGGCCTCGCGCGCCGGCGCCGGGGATGCCGAGGCTGCCGCGTGTGCGCCTTCCCGCAGCGGCAGCTTCCGGGCGAGCAGCGTGAACACCAGCGCCCCGAAGCAGATCACGCCACCGGCGACCAGGTACTCGATCAGCGCCGGGTGGTAGAAATAGCTGACCGCGAACGAGGTCTGCCCCACCGGCTGAGCCGTGCCGATCGATACCCCGGGCGGGTACGGCACCGTGGCATACGACAGGCCGTTCAGCACGATGTTGACGCGGTGGATGAGGATGCCCACCACCGCGAGCACGCATGCGGCGACCACCCAACGAGGGTTCGCGCGCAGGCGCGGAACGGCGAGCAACACGAACGGCACGACGAGCCCGGCGGCCACCTCGAACCAGAAGAAGCCGGCGTACGGGCCGGTGAGCAGGCGCCAGGCGGGGTCGGCCTCGAACCCGGCGCCCGGATAGGCTGCGGTGAGCATCTCGGAGAACACGAGGAACGCCTCGACCGCCAGAAACACGGCCAGCATGCCGCCGAGGTACCGCACCAGGTCGTCCTTGAAGCTCACCTTGCCGGTCTTCCGGACCACCAGCGCCAGCAGGATCATCAGGGCAGTGCCCGAGACCAGCGCGGAGGCGATGAACAGCGGCGCCATGATCGCCGAGTACCAGAAGCCGCGGGCGATCTGCAGACCGAAGATCCAGGCGGTGATCGAGTGCAGCAGGATCGCCGCGGGCAGGCCGACCGCGGCCAGGATGCCCTTTAGGCGGTCGTCGCGGCGCAGCTCAGCCGCGCTCGTGCCGGTGCCGAGTGCGAGCCGGCTGCCGCGCGCCGCGAGGTCGGCGCGCGTGTACACCCACACGTAGGTCGCCGAGATCAGGAAGTAGACGGTGACGATGGTCAGATCCCAGATCAGCGGCGACGTGACGTGCGCGTAGCGCAGCAGGTGCCAGGCGCGGTCGGGGCGTCCGATGTCCGGGATCAGGAGGAGGGCGGCGATCATGACCGCGACCGTCGCCTCGATCACGGCGATGCGCACCACCGGCTTGAAGCGCGCGGCGCCGAAGAGGCGGCCGGCGGAGGCGACGATCAGGCCGCCGGCCGAGAGCCCCACGAAGTACATGAACAGTGTGATGTAGAGGCCCCACATCATGGGGTTGCGCATGTTGGTGGCCGCGAGGCCATTCGCGAGCTGGTACACCCAGGCTGCCAGGCCGACGGCGACTCCGGCCCCGAGGAGGCCGATCCAGATGCGCAGCGTGCGCTGCTGCGAGCGCTCGCCTCCGAGCGCCTCGGTGGTGGCGACGGTGCTCATGGCTCCAGCCCCCTCTTACGTCGAGGCGGCAGGTAGAAGACCCGCGGGTCGGTGCCGCGCTCCTCCAGCAGTTGCTCACCGCCGCGCTCGCGGATGAGCCGGCTGACCCGGCTGTCCGGGTCGTTGAGGTCGCCGAAGATGCGCGCCTGCGTCGGGCACGACCACACGCACGACGGCACCTGCCCCTCGGCGAGGCGATGCACGCAGAAGGTGCACTTCTCCATCGTCCCCACCGGCCGCGGAGCGACCATCCCGGTGTCGAAGTCCGTCGGCCTGTCGGGCCTGCCCCAGTTGAAGACGCGCACGCCATAGGGGCAGGCGACCTGGCAGAAGCGACAGCCGATGCAGCGCTGCGGGTCTTGCATCACGACACCGTCCTCCCGCAGATAGGTGGCATCGACGGGGCAGACCTTGGTGCAGGCCGGGTTCTCACAATGCTGACAGGCGAGCGGCATCCAATGCATCTCCAGCTCGCCGTTCACGAGGCGCGGCGTATCGAGAGCTTCTCCGACGGTGTCGATGCGGTTCCACCACATGCCCAGCGGTACGTCGTTCTCTGACTTGCAGATGACGCAGCACGACCAGCAGCCGATGCAGCGCTCCTGGTCGACCACCATCCCCCAACGCGGGTCGGCCGAGACCGGGGCGATCTCTCCGTAGGCGCGAGAGACTGGAGAGAGAGCGTCGATGGGCGAGACTCTGTCAGACATGCGCCACCTCCTCGCGGGAGAACGCCGCGGAGGCAACCTCGGCGTCGATGCCGTCGCCGATCCTCGTGACCTCGCAGCGGCAGTCCTTCCAGCCGGTGGAGGGACACCACATGTTGGCCACGTAGTGGATCTCGTGGATGGGGTTCACCTCGGAAGAGGTGAGCTCGTTGACGCTCTTGCCGCCGCCGAGCTGGCTGCTCCACCAGCCCTCGAAGAGAGTCGCGGTGCCCGGGCGGGCGGCCTCGGTGACGTGCGCCCAGGCGCGGACGCTGCCCCGAGTGTTGCGCAACTCGACCAGATCGCCCTCCCCGATGCCGCGCTCGGCCGCGGTGGCCGGGCTGAGCAGCACCGGCGCCCGGCCGCCCATGATCTCGTTCAGCCAGGCCACGTTGGCGTAGCTCGAATGGATGCGCCACTTGGAGTGCGGCGAGAGCAGCGCGATCGGGTACTCGCCGGGGTCGTGGACGTCGTCGTCGTGCGGCGGTTTCCAGGTGGGGACCGCTTCACCGAGCTCCAGAAAGCGGTCCTCCTCCTTGTAGAACTCCGCCCGCCGCGTGGGGATGAAGACGGCGGTCGCCTCGAGCGGCGCCGGCAGCGACCGCGGCGGGAACGGCGCCAGCTCCTGCACCTGGCGCACGAACGCCACGTCCGGGTCGGGCACGTCCAGGCGTGCCGGGCCCGCCTGGAGTTGCTCCAAGGTGATCCCCTCGGTCCCGACGCCCTGCGCCAGGATGGCCTCGATCGCCTCCTCGGCCGTCATGTCGAAGTGCCGTTCGTACAGCGCCGGGTCGATCCGTTTGACGATCTCCTGCCACATCCACAGCTCCGGACGCGACTCGCCGACCGGCGGGATCGCCTCCTGCTGGATCTGCAGATACGGATGCAGCGGCGTCGCCGTGAGGTCTGTCTTCTCGTACCAGGTGGCGGCGGGCAGCACGATGTCGGCCCACTTCACGGTGTCGGTCATCTGGTGGTCGACCACGACGACGAGTTCGCAACCCTCAAGCGTCTTGTGCAGGCGGTTCACGTCCATCGCCTGCAGGAACATGTTGGCGAAGGTGCAGATCAGCGCCTTGAACCCGTTCCCGGGATACGGGACCGTCTCGTTCATGGTCTCGGTACGGCCGCGGACGAAGTAGACGCTGGGCACGACCTTCGCCTTGGTCTCGCCGAGGTTCCACCAGGGCGACGTGTCGACCCGCACCTTGTACTGGCCCACGTACACGGAGAAGCCGCCGCCGGACCGGCCCACGTTGCCGGTGAGCGACGCGAGGAGGGCGAAGGCCCGGCCGGTGAGGTCGCCGTGAAACCAGTGGTTGCTGCCGCCGCCCATGATGACGGCGGCGGGCCGCTCGGCGGCGTAGCCGCGCGCCACGCGAGCGATGGTCTCGGCCGGGACACCGGTGACCTCGGCCGCCCGCTCCGGCGTCCATGCGTCGAGCTCGGCGCGCACGAGCGCGAAGCCGGGGGTGACCAGGACGCGCGCGCCGTCTGCGAGCCTGACCCTGTACTCGCCGTCCACGGCGGCGTCGACGCCGGCGGGGATACCGAGGCGGTCGGTGCCCACGATCACCGCCTCGTTACGTCCCGCGTCCCAGACCACGTAGCGCTCGTTCGGTAGCGGCGGCAGGCCGTGCACCTCCGGATCCAGGGCAGTGCCCTCGGGCGCCGTGCCGACGGGCGGCGCGCTCCTGCCGTACTCGCCGCGGCCGACGCCGGCGGCGGGGCCCGGGTCCCGGGCCTCTCCGCCGGCCAGCTCGGCGGCGCGCAGGCGCTTGCCGGTGTCGGTGCGTACGAGGAGCGGCGCGTCCGTGTACGTGCGCATGAAGTCCCAGTCGGCCTTGTCGTCGGCGAGCATCTGGTGGCAGAGCGCCAGCCCGAGCGCTGCGTCCGTGCCGGGCTTGATCTGCACCCATGCGTCGGCCTTCGCGGCGGTCGACGAGAAGGTCGGGTCGACGACGACGAGGCGCGCGCCCCGCTCCACGGCGTCGTGGATGAAGTGCACGTCGGGGATGCGCGTCTCAAGGGGGTTGGCGCCGATCAGCAGGATGAAACGGCTGTTGGCCCAGTCCTTTGACTCGTGCTCGGCGTTCTGCACGCCGAAGGTGATGGGCATACCCATGGGAAGGTCGCCGTTGAAGTCGAAGCTGGTGCCGTGGGTCATACCGAGCGCCGCGCAGGCACGGTACGCGGCGCCCTTCTGGATGTACCCCGAGCCGGGGACCTGGCTGAACACGTGGACGCTGTCCCAGCCCCATTCAGCGCCGATGCGCTTGAGTTCGCCGGCGATGCGCTCGAGGACCTCGTCCCAACTCGCCTCGCGGAACTCACCGGAGCCGCGCTCGCCCGTGCGCACCAGCGGCTTCTGGATACGGTCGGGACCGTGGATCAGCAGGTGGTACGAGATGCCCTTCATACAGCCGCGCGGGTTGTACTCGTGCTCGGGGTAGTCGGCCGCCTGCTGCACCTTGACGATGTTGCCGTCGCGCACGAACGCCAGCTGGCCACAGGAACCCGTGCAGTTGGGCGAGCAGGTGGTGCGTACAACGCGGTCGACGGGCAGGGAATGGGAAGTGCCGTCGCGGTCCGCCGCGGCAATGGGGCCGAGCGCGCCGGCCGCCGCGGCTGTGCCGGCTGCGGCGCCAGCGCCAATGAGGAACTCGCGGCGTGTGGTCTTCATGCGCCGGCCCTCCCCGCACCTCCGCGGGTCGCGCGCGCGAGGGTGCGCGCCGACGCCTGCACCGCCCGCCTGGTCTCGGCGCCCTCGGCGCAGGCGCCGTCCAGCGTCGTGTGAGCGGGCGAGCCACAGCGGGCACACCGGGACGCGCTGGACCCGGCAGCCGGCGGTCTCAGAGCCGGGACCGCCGCGGCCGTGGCTGCGTCGGCCCTCCCGAGCGCCCGCCCCGTCAAAGCGCCGAGCGCTGCCAGCGCAGAGGCCGTCACGAACGCGCGTCGCGTCATCGCCATGGCTCCTCCTCGTCTGCTTCTCGAACGGTGCCCACCACAGCCTAACAAACACTAAGTAACTTAGCAATAGTATATCGCGGCGGCACTCCCCGGCGTCGCTCGACCTGGACCTGCAGGCCGACCGGCCCGCCTCAGTCGGAACGCCTGGTGACGACGGGCGAGCCACTCTTCCCTCGATGAACTCCGAGACTCACACCCGGACTTGCTTGCCGCCGGGGCAGGCTCTACAGTGGAGTCAGCGAGAGCGCCGCCGGCTGAGCTTCACGCGGTCGCGGCGCGTGGAGAGACGGGAGATCATCACATGCCAAACCTCGGTGCACCAGAACTCATCATTATCGCTCTGGTGATCCTGCTGCTCTTCGGCGCGACGCGGCTGCCGAAGCTCGGCAGGTCAATGGGACAGAGCATCAAGGGGTTCAAGCAAGGCCTCAACGACGACTCGGACGACGACATCGTGGACGTCAAGCGCGACGCCACGACGGAGTCGAGCGACGACGCCAAGGCCTCCTGACCCGCGCCACAGAGATGACGACGACGGCCCGCCTCCGGCGGGCCGTCGTCGTTAAGGCTGCGTGCGGGGAGGCCTTGGCGGGGCCGGCGGGGCCCTCCCGGCCTCAGCGGCTGAGCAGGCAGACGGCGTGGGCGCCGATGCCCTCCCCACGCCCCTCGAACCCCATCCCCTCAGTCGTCGTGGCCTTGACGCTCACGGCGTCGCTGGCGACCCCAAGGGCCGCGGCCAGCCGCTCGCGCATCTCCAGCCTGTAGCCGGAGAGCCGTGGACGCTCGCACACGATGGTCACGTCGGCGTTCTCGACCTCCCACCCGTTGCTCGCGAGCCAGGCGATCACGCGCTCGAGGAGCAGCATGCTCGAGGCGCCCTCGAAGGCGGGGTCCGTGTCGGGAAAGAGCTCGCCGATGTCGCCGAGGCCGGAGGCACCCAGCAGGGCGTCCATGAGCGCGTGCGCGGCGACGTCCGCGTCCGAGTGCCCGGCCAAGCCCTCGGCGTGATCCACGCGCACGCCGCAGAGGACGAGGTCGCGCCCCTGGGCGAAGCGATGTGCGTCGTAGCCGCCGCCAACCCTAAACGTCGGTCTCGACCTCCCAAGAGAGGAGCGCCCCGGCGAGGGGGAGGTCCTGTGGGGTCGTGATCTTCACGTTCGCCGGTGTAGAGGGGACGAGACGCACGGGGTGCCCGCCGCGCTCGAGGAGCATGGCGTCGTCCGTGGCACCATTGAGGTCGGCGCGCGCGTACACGTCGCGCAGGGCGGCGGCGCGGAACACCTGCGGCGTCTGCGCCGCCCAGAGCCCCGCGCGGTCGACGGTGCCCGCTACCGCGCCACCCTCGCCCTGCCGCTTGAGCGTGTCGCTCACCTCGACGGCCGGGACTGCGCCCTCGGCGTCGCGGAGCGCGGCCACACAAGCCTCGAACACGTGCTTGGAGAAGAGCGGTCGCGCGCCGTCGTGGACGGCGATGACGGCCGCGTCGTCCGGCACCTCGAGGAGGCCCGCGCGCACAGAGTCCTGGCGCGTGCGCCCACCCTCGGCGATGAGCACGGGCTTGGCGTCCTCATAGCGGCTCAGCTCGTTGGCGAAGCGTACGGTGTGCGACGGGTGCAGCACCACGACGATGCCGTGGACGCACCCCATCGCAAGCAGACGGTGCACCGAGTGAGAGAGTACCGTCTCGCCGCCGAGCAGCAGGAACTGTTTGGACTCACCGTCGGGCAGCCCCATGCGCTGGCTCTCACCGGCCGCCGCGACGATGACCCAGGTCTCTCCGGCCTGCTGGTCCTCCATGTCCATCCCCTCCCGGTCAGTCCGCCCGCCGCGGGGCCCTTCGGGCCGGCGGGCGCTCAATAGCTCTTCCGTGCATTAGTCCGCCCGCCGCGGGGCCCTTCGGGCCGGCGGGCGCTCAATAGCTCTTCCGTGCATTAGTCCGCCCGCCGCGGGGCCCTTCGGGCCGGCGGGCGCTCAATAGCTCTTCCGTGCATTAGTCCGCCCGCCGCGGGGCCCTTCGGGCCGGCGGGCGCTCAATAGCTTCCGTGCTCTTCGTGTCACTACGAGAGTCGGTCTTCCGCCGTGGGAGCGGAGCTCACACGGCTGAAGATCATCTTGCCCGAGGGGCTCTGCAGGACGCTGGTCACCTCGGCTTTGACACGCGAGCCCACCAGGGAGCGGCCGGACTCGACGACGATCATGGTGCCGTCGTCGAGGTAGCCCACGCCCTGGTCCTGCTCGCGCCCTTCTCTCAGGATCTTTACTTCGATGACCTCGCCGGGCAGCACGGCAGGCTTCACCGAGTTGGCGAGGTCGTTGACGTTGAGCAGCCTGACGCCCTGGATCTCGGCGACCTTCTTGAGCGTATAGTCGGTGCTGATGATCTCCGCGCCGGTGTCCCGGGCGAAACGCACGAGCTTGGCGTCGACCGCCTCGATGTCCGGGTAGTCTGTGTCGTCGATACGCACGGCGCCCGAGCTGTTCTGCAGGCGCTTGACGAAGTCGAGGCCCCGGCGGCCGCGCACGCGCTTCTCCGCGTCCGCTGAGTCGGCGAGACGCTGGAGTTCCTCTACGACGAAGCGCGGCACGAGGAGCTCGCCCTCGACGAACCCGGTGCCGATGATCTCCAGGATGCGCCCGTCGATGATGGCGCTGGAATCGACGAGCTTGGCCGGGGTGAGGCCCGGGATGACCTCGAACGCACCGCGCACGCCGAGCAACCGCAGGATCTCGACGTGCTTCTTGGCGGCGAGGTAGGCGGTGAAGTAGCCCGCGAGCAGATAGATCGGCACCGTGAGGTACGGCCCGACGATGGGGATGCGGACCAGGGCGATGCTGATGAGCGTGGCGATGAAGAGGCCGACGACCACGCCGCCGATGCCCACCACGACCTCGGCGCCACTCGCCCGGGACATGACCTCATCCACGTGATCGAGGCCGCGACGCATGAGGCGCGAGAGCACGACCCCCAGCAGGTAGCCGAGCAGGAGGCCGGCCGCCGTGAAGACGACCAGCCAGATGACCTTGCCGTTCTGGTCGAGAGCCGGCGCGAACGACGACGCGCGGACGCGATCGGCGAGCTGGTAGCCCGCGAGCGCGCCCAGCAGGGCCAGGACCGCGCGGATGGCAGGCTGAAGGACGCCGCGCGGCCTGCGCGCGCGCCCGGCGCCGCCAGACTCAGACGACGGAAGCTGGCTCTCGGGAGTCGTCGGCAAGGGCTGGTCCGTCGACGTGGATGTCCTCGAGCACGGTCTCCAGGAATGCGTTGGCTTCGTCCTCGTCGAAGTCGCGCGCGTACATGAGCTCGCTGGCGAGGATCTTCTTGGCCTTGCTGAACATCTGCTTCTCGCCCGTCGACAGCCCCTTGTCGGCGTGGCGGATGGCCAGGTTGCGGACCACTTCGGCGACCTCGAAGATGTCGCCGGTCTTGAGCTTGTCGCGGTTGTGCTTGTAGCGGCGGCTCCAGTTCTTGGGCATCTTGGTGGCGTCGCCGCGCAGGACCTCGAGGACCCTCTCGACAACGTCAGACTCGATGACCTTGCGCAGGCCGGCGCGGTCGGCGTTCTCGACGGGGACCATGACGGTCATGTCGTTGTGCAGGATCTGGATGGTGAGATAGTCGCGCTGCTGGCCGAGCACTTCCTTCTGCTCGATCTTCATGATCTTGCCAGCGCCGTGGTGCGGGTAGACCACCTTGTCTCCGACTGAATACATCAAACCCCCCACTCGTCGTTCGTGGCCCCGATGACCGCCCCGGCGGCGCCCTCGCCCAGCAACGCGGCGAACGCCCCACGCAGGTCGGCCGCGCCGGCGGCGCGGCCGCCAGTCCGGCCCGCATCGGCGGCCGGCACGACGATGCGGTCGAACCCGGCGCGGCAGGCTTCGGCGATGCGTCGTTCACTCTGGCTGCAGGAACGAAGTCCGCCCGTCAGGCTGACCTCCCCGAACACCGCAGCCCCGGCGGGAAGGGGCAAATCGCGCTGCGCTGAGGCGACAGCCAGCGCGACTGCGAGGTCCGCCGCAGGCTCGTCGATGCGAATTCCGCCTGCAATTGTAACAAAAATGTCGGAACTAGACAACTTCAGCCCTGCATGCCTCCCGAGCACGGCGACGAGCATCGCCAGGCGGTTACGGTCGAAGCCCACGGCCACACGGCGCGGCATGGCCAATTCGGTTTGGTTGACGAGCGCCTGCACCTCGACGAGAAAGCAGCGCGTGCCCTCCACCGCCACGTGGACGGCGGAACCCGGGGCCGGCGCCGCGTCGCTGAGGAAGAGCGCGGAAGGGTCGGGCACCGTCTTGAGGCCCGACCCCGTCATCTCGAAGATGCCGAGCTCGTTGGTGGAGCCGAAGCGGTTCTTGGCGGCGCGCAGCGTACGGTAGAAGCGGTAGCGGTCGCCCTCGAACTGCAGCACGGTGTCGACCATGTGCTCCAGCACCCGGGGGCCGGCGATGGCGCCGTCCTTGGTCACGTGGCCGACGAGGAAGACGGCGGCGCCGGTGTCTTTGGCCAGGCGGAGGAAGCGGCCCGCCGCTTCCCTCACCTGGCTCACGCTGCCCGGAGCCGAGGTGAATCCGTCGCTGTAGAGCGTCTGTACGGAGTCGACGACGACGAGCCCCGGGCGGGCGGCGGCGACAGCCTCGACGACAAGGTCCAGCTCGGTCTCGGCGAGGACGTCGATGTTCGCGACGCCCCGGCAGATGCGCTCGGCGCGCATCTTGACCTGCGCCGCCGACTCCTCGCCGCAGACGAGGAGCGCCGGCCGGCCGGCGGCGACCTTGTCCAGCACCTGCAACAGGAGCGTGGACTTGCCGATGCCGGGCTCGCCGCCGACCAGGACGAGCGAGCCCGGGACGATGCCGCCGCCGAGCACTCTGTCGAGCTCTTCGATGCCGCTCGAGAAGCGCTCGGTGGCCGAGGAGACGACCTCGGAGAGACGGACAGGGCCGGCGCTGCCGCCGGCCCTGTCACGGGTTCTCGCACCACGGCCGCGATTCATGGGCGCGGTCACGACGACCTCTTCGACAAACGAGTCCCAGGCCCCGCAGTCGGGGCAGTGGCCGAGCCACTTGGCCTCACGGCGGCCACACTCTCCGCAAACGAAGACGGTCTGCGTCTTGGCCACGTCAGCGGCCCTCGCGGCCGCACGCGCCCAGCAGCGTCACGTCACCTCAGGCGCCCGCGGACGCGCCGCCGGCGTCTGGTCCTTCGCCCTCGCCGCCGGCCGACGAACCAGCCGCGCCGCCGACGCCCTGCGAGACCGGCTCGTCGAGGCCGACCATGGGCAACTCGACACTGCCGCCGACGACCTCGCCGTTGACGGTGAGCACGGTGTCCTCGTTCTGCCCGTCGACCAGCACCACGGTGCCGTCGGGGAACGCGCGCTCGAGCATGGCGTCGCTGAGCTTGTCCTCGATGTACCGCTGGATGGCGCGGCGCAGCGGGCGCGCGCCGAGCATGGGGTCGTAGCCCTTCTCGACGAGCACGTCGCGGCCGGCGTCGGTGAGCTCGATGTCGACGCCGCTCACCTTGAGCTGCTGCCGCAGCCGGTCGATCATGAGGTCGACGATCGAGCCGATCTCAGCGCGCTCCAGCTTGTGGAAGACGATGACCTCGTCGACACGGTTGAGGAACTCGGGCTTGAAGACGCGCTTGAGCTCGCCGGTGATGCGGCCCTTCATGTCGTCGTAGGTCATGCCCTTGTTGGCCGTCTGCCCGAAGCCGAGCGGCGTGTCCTTGGTGATCATGGAGGCGCCGATGTTGCTCGTCATGATGAGGATCGCGTTGCGGAAGTCCACGGTGCGGCCCTGCGAGTCGGTGAGGCGCCCGTCCTCCAGGATCTGCAAGAGGATGTTGAACACGTCCGGGTGGGCCTTCTCGATCTCGTCGAACAGGATGACGCTGTAGGGCTTGCGGCGGACGACCTCGGTGAGCTGGCCGCCCTCGTCGTGCCCCACGTAGCCGGGCGGCGAACCGACGAGGCGGGACACGGAGTGCTTCTCCATGTACTCGCTCATGTCGATCTGCACGAGATGGTCCTCGTCGCCGAAGAGGAAGTTGGCCAGCGTGCGGGCCAGCTCCGTCTTGCCGACTCCGGAGGGGCCAAGGAAGATGAACGAGCCCGTGGGCCGCCGCGGGTCTTTGAGGCCGGCGCGGCTGCGCCGGATGGCCTTGCTGACGGCGCGGACCGCCGGATCCTGGCCGACGAGCCTCACGTGGAGCTCTTCTTCCATGCGCAGGAGCTTCTTGCTCTCGGCCTCGGTGATCTTGACCACCGGGATGCCGGTCCACATGCTGACGATCTCGGCGATCTCGTCCTCGCCGATGCTGGCGCGCATGCCCTCGTCGCTGGTCTTCCAGGCGTCCTCGAGCTCGAGCTTCTTGTGGCTCAGCTTGCGCTCCTTGTCGCGCAGGTTGGCCGCCTTCTCGAACTCCTGCGCCTCGATGGCCGCCTCCTTCTCCTTGCGCACCGAGGAGATCTCCTCCTCGAGCTCGCGGTAGCTCGGCGGCGCCGTCATGGTGCGGATGCGCATGCGGCTGGCGGCCTCGTCGATGAGGTCGATGGCCTTGTCCGGCAGGAACCGGTCGCTGATATAGCGGTCGGCAAGCTCCGCCGCCGACGTGAGCGCCTCGTCGGTGATGCGGATGCGGTGGTGGGCCTCGTAGCGGTCGCGGAGACCCTTGAGGATCTCGACCGTCTCCTCGACCGAAGGCTCGGCCACCTTGATCTGCTGGAACCGCCGCTCGAGCGCCGCGTCGCGCTCGAGGTACTTGCGGTACTCGTCCATGGTGGTAGCGCCGACCGTCTGCAGCTCACCGCGGGCCAGCGCCGGCTTGAGGATGCTGGCCGCGTCGATCGCGCCCTCTGCGGCGCCCGCGCCGACGAGGTTGTGGAGCTCGTCGATGAACAGGATGATGTCGCCCGTCTCGCGGATCTCCTTCATGACCTTCTTGAGGCGCTCCTCAAACTCGCCGCGGTACTTGCTGCCGGCGACGAGCGCCGCGAGGTCGAGCGTCCACACCTGCTTGCCCTTGAGCAGTTCCGGGACCTCGTGGTTGGAGATGCGCTGGGCGAAGCCCTCGACGATGGCCGTCTTGCCGACGCCCGGCTCGCCGATGAGCACCGGATTGTTCTTGGTGCGGCGGCTGAGAATCTGCATGACACGCTCGATCTCGGTCTGACGGCCGATGCACGGGTCGAGCTTGCCCTCCTCGGCCAGCTTGGTGAGGTTGCGGCCGAACTGGTCGAGAACCTTGGCGGCCCTCTTGCCGCCCTCGCCGCCGGCGGCCTGCGTACTGCGCCGGCCGGGGCCGCTGAGGGCGCGCATGACCTCGCCGCGGATCTTCTCGGGCTCGGCGTCCAGGTCGAGCAGGATGCGCGCCGCCACGCCCTCGTCCTCGCGCACGAGGCCAAGCAGGATGTGCTCGGTGCCGATGTAGTTGTGGCCGAGGCTCAAGGCCTCACGCAGAGCCAGCTCGAGGACCTTCTTGGCGCGAGGCGTGAAGGGGATCTGGCCCTGCGGGGACTCCTCGCCGGAGCCGACGATGCGCACGACCGCCGCGCGGACCTCCTCGACGGAGACCTCAAGGCCGTCGAGGACGCGCGCGGCCACCCCCTCCTCTTCGCGGAGCAGCCCGAGCAGCAGGTGCTCGGTGCCGATGTAGTTGTGCTTGAGGGAACGGGCCTCTTCCTGGGCGAGGACCACGACTTGTCTGGCGCGTTCGGTGAAGCGTTCGAACATGCGGCCACTCCTTCACGATACGGGAACCGCCGGGCGCGTCGGGGGGACGAAGGGCGGCTGCCGGTGCTTACTCTCAGTCTCCGGGATACCCGCTCTGACCCGACCGGAGACACGACGTCAGTCTATGGTACCCGATTCACCGGACGACGCGACCCGCGCGGAGCTGTGCAGGCCAGTATGATGTGGCCCTCAGAAGTCGCTCCCGGATCACGAGAGGAGACTCGCGCATGCGCCGCATCATCACGTGGTCGGTCCGCGGCCGGCACCCGTGGATCGTCATCGCCGTCTGGATCCTGGTCGCGGGCGTTCTCTCGATGGGCCCGAAGCTCCAGAGCGTGACCAGCAACGACGCCTCCAAGTCTCTGTCGGCGACGGTGGAGAGCAAGCGCGCAGACGCCCTCCAGCAGGCCGAATTCTCCGACGCCAGGGGCACGCCGGTCATCGTGGTGTTCAGTTCAGAGGCGCCGCTCACCGCCGCCGACAAAGGGGCGGTCGAGACGGCCAAGGACTGGCTCCTGAGCGGCGAGGAGCCGGTCAACAACGCCAGCGTGCAGTACTCGAACGACGGCAAGGGCGCGTTGGTCTTCGCGAGCCTGGACGGCAACCCCGGCGACGAGGCGTTCCGGGACTCCATCCAGCGGATCCGCGACCACTTCGGAGACACCGTGGAGGGCATGCAGGTGCGGGTCACCGGGCCCGGCGGCCTCATCACCGACGTCTACAGGATCTTCCTCAACGCCGACGTCAAGCTGCTGGTCGGCACGGTGATCCTGGTGCTCGTGCTGCTGCTGCTCATCTACCGCTCCCCGGTGCTGCCCTTCGTGCCGCTCGTCGCCGTCGGCTTCGGCTACTTCGTTGCCGGCGGCATCCTCGCTCTGCTCGCCAACGCCCTCGACGTGACGCTCTCCGGCCAGGCGACGTCGCTCATGGTCATCCTGCTGTTCGGCGCGGGCACCGACTACGGATTGCTGCTCATCTCGCGCTATCGCGAGGACCTGCGCCGCGAGACCGACGCGCGCTCAGCCCTCGCCACGGCGCTGGGCGAGACGTGGGAGGCCATCGCGGCGAGCGGCCTCACCGTGACGCTCGCCGTGCTCACGCTGCTCTTCGCGCAGTACGGCGACTACCGATCGTTCGCGCCGGTGCTCGGGCTCGGCGTGTTCGTCACGCTCATCGCCGGGCTCACGCTCATGCCGGCGCTGCTCGCCGTGCTCGGCCGCAAGGCCTTCTGGCCGCGCGTTCCCAGACTGGGCGACGCGACCAGCCACAGGACCTGGGAGCGCGTCGCCGGGTGGGTGACCGCCGGCCCGCGACGCGCCGCTCTGCTCGTCGCTGCCATCCTGGTCGTGCTGGCGATGGGCTGTGTGTTCTACAGCCCGCGCTTCAGCTTCACCGACGACTTCCTCACCAGCATGCCGTCGAGCGAGGGCTACGCGCTGCTCGAGAAACACTTCCCCAGGGGCGCGCTGGCGCCGACGACGGTGCTGATCAAGGCGCCGCAGGCGCCGCCCGAGTTCGTCACCGGCATGATCACCGGCGCGCTGAACGAGAGCCCGGGCGTGGCCGCCGCCTTCCCCACCGGCACGGCGATGGACGGCAGGCTGCTCAGCTTCCAGGTGGTGTTCGAGGGCGACCCGTACTCGAGCGAGGCGCTCAAGCAGGTGCGCGAACTGCGCACCACGGCGCGCGAGGCGGCGGCCGCCGGAGGGGGCACCGCCCTCGTCGGCGGCCCCACCGCCGTGCAGGCCGACACGTGGGCGCAGAGCAACCGCGACACCATCGTGGTCGCGGTCGTCGCCCTCGTGGTGGTCGGCGCCATCCTCATGGTCCTGCTGCGCGCCGTGGTCGCGCCGATCTACCTGCTGCTCACCAACGTGCTCTCGTACCTCGCGGCACTGGGCGCGACCATCGTCATCACCGAGAAGATCCTGGGCTGGGAGCACATCAGCTACCGCATCCCGCTGTACATGTTCATCTTCCTCGTGGCGCTGGGCAGCGACTACAACATCTTCATCACGACGCGCGTCCGCAGCGAGGCGATGGCGAGGGGGCTGCGCGACGGCACGGTGAAGGCGCTGTCGGCCACCGGCGGGGTGCTCACCAGCGCCGGCATCATCCTCGCGGGCACGTTCCTGATCCTGCTGTCGCAACCGGTCAAGGATCTCGCCGAGATCAGCATCGGCGTAGCGCTCGGCGTGCTCATCGACACCTTCCTGGTGCGCACCGCGCTGGTGCCGGGGCTCACGCTCTGGGTCGGACCGAGAGCCGGCTGGCCGGGGCCGCGCTGGACGAAGAAGGGTGCAGCGGATGACCTCGCCGCGGACAAGGCCGTTGGGGAGCGGAGGCTCGCCGAGGGCGAGCCGGTCGGCGACAAGGCCTAGCGCCGGCGCCCGGCGTCAGCTCCGCAGCGCCGGGAAGAGGATGACGTCGCGGATGCTGGGCGCGCCGGTGAGGACCATCACCAGGCGGTCGAGGCCCATGCCCAGGCCGCCGGTGGGCGGCATGCCGTGCTCCATGGCCTCGAGGAAGTCCTCGTCGAGCCGGTGTGCGGTCTCGTCGCCGTCGGCGAGGTCCTGCATCTGCTGCATGAAGCGCTCGCGCTGGTCGTCCGGGTCGTTGAGCTCGCTGAACGCGTTGCTCAGCTCCATTCCGGCGATGAACCCCTCGAACCGTTCGACGAAGCGCGGGTCGTGCGGCGTCTTCTTGGCGAACGGGCTGGTCTCGAGCGGATGCTCGGTGATGAACACGGGCTGGATGAGCTTGGGCTCGACGCACTCGCTGAACAGATCGTCGACCTGGGCGCCCCAGGCGGGGGCGAGCGGCACGAGGTCGTCGAGCCCCTTCTCGCTGATCCTGGCCTGCAGGTCGGCGACCGTACGCGCGTCCTCTGCGCCGATGTCGATGCCCGTCTCGCTCTCGATGGCCTTGCGCATGGTGATGCGCGGCCACGGCGGCGTGAGGTCGATCTCATTGTCGCGGAAGGTGACCTTGAGCGCGCCGACGGCCTCGGCAGCGTATGCCGTCATCTGCTCGACGGTGGTCATGACGTGGTTGTAGTCGACGTAGGCCTCGTAGAACTCGAGCATCGTGAACTCTGGATTGTGCTTGAAGCTCACGCCTTCGTTGCGGAAGTCCTTGCCGATCTCGTACACGCGGTCGATGCCGCCGATGATGCAGCGCTTGAGGTACAGCTCGGTGGCGATGCGCAGGTACAGGTCGCGCTCGAGCTCGTTGTGATGCGTAACGAACGGCCGGGCCAGAGCGCCGCCGTAGAGCGGCTGCAGCACCGGCGTCTCGACCTCGATGAAGCCGCGGTCGTCCAGGAACCTGCGCACCGCGGCGATGATCTTCGCGCGCTTGATGAACACCTCGCGCGAGTCGTCGTTGGCGGCGAGGTCCAGGTATCGCTTGCGGTACCGCGTCTCGATGCTGGTGAGGCCGTGGTACTTCTCGGGCATGCCGCGCAGTGACTTGCTGAGCAACTCCCAGGAGGTGATGCGCAGGCTCAGCTCGCCGCGGCGCGTGCGCATCACGGTGCCCTCGGCGCCGACGAAGTCGCCCAGGTCGACGTGCTCGAGCGCCTCGTAGCGCTGGTCGCCGAGCGCGTCGAGCTGGCAGAACAGCTGCAACTCGCCGCTCGTGTCCTTGAGGACGACGAAGGTGAGCTTGCCGTGCACGCGGCGGGCGACGACGCGGCCGGCGACGCGACGCACGTCGGCGGCGTCCTCCCCCGCCTCCAGGGACTCGTACGCGTCTCTCAGCGCGCCGATCTCGTCGCGCGGCTGGAACTCGGTGGGATACGCGGCGCCGGTCTCACGCCAGGCGGCGAGCTTGTCGCGCCGCTCGGCGAAGGCGTCGCCGTGCTCCGCGTGCTGCTCGTCCACGGCGTGTGCCGTCAGGCCTTGTCGATGGCCAGGACCTTGAATTTCTTGGAGCCCTGGGGGACGGCGACGGTGACCTTGTCGCCCGGCTTGTGACCGAGGATGGCCCGGCCCACCGGCGACTCGTTGGACAGTTTGTGCGCGCCCGGGTCGGCCTCGGCCGAACCTACGATCGAGTACTGCACCACGTCGCCGCGCTGCATGTCCTGCAGCGTGACCTTGGTGCCCACGCCGACGACGTCGGTGGTGATGCTGTCGGAGTCGATGACGATGGCGCTGCGCAGGCGCTCCTCGAGCGCGTAGATGCGTGCCTCGAGCATCGCCTGCTCGTTCTTGGCGTCGTCGTATTCCGAGTTCTCCGAGATGTCGCCGAAGTCGCGGGATGCCCGGATGCGCTCGGCGACCTCGTCCCGTTTCACGGACGAGAGGTACTCGATCTCCTCCTTGAGGCGCTGGAAGCCCTCTGGGGTGAGGATGATCTCGCGGTCGACCACTGGATTCCTCCCTCTTCAACGCGGCAACGCGGCCCCGATCGGAGCCGCGTGCCGAAGTGGCGAGCAAGTATAGGGCATGCCCCGCCGTTGCGCAAACGGACAGCGACGACCGTCGATGCAGGCTCGCCGAGGGTATCGGCGCGAACGCTCTGGGGGCATGCGGCAGGGTCGCGGAGCAGCGCGGTTGAGGCCGCCGAGAGGCGCCTCAGAGGCCGAGCAGCGCGCGGACGGCGACCTCGTCGCGCGCCTGCATCAGTAGCAGCGAGAGCTCCTTGTCGAGGGCGCCGTGCCGGCGGAACTTCGGCCAGAACTGACGCAGGTGGCCGGCAGCTCGGCCGCCGAGCTGTTCGAGGGCCTCCGCCGTGAAGCGGCGGACCTCCTTGAGCTTCTCGGCGGCCGACGGTTCCGGGGCGCCCAGCACCTGCCCGAACAGCCAGGGTGCGCCCACGGCGCCGCGGGCCAGCATGACCGCCGCTGCGCCTCCCTCCAGCATGCGCAGGACCGCGGGTCGCCCGTCGACGTCACCGGAGGCGACCACAGGCACGGACAGCTCCGCTGCCAGCGCGAAGGTCACAGCGTGGTCTGCCTGCCCCCGGTAGAGCTGCGCCGCCGTGCGCGGGTGGATGCACACAGCGGCGGCGCCAGCCTCGGCCAGCCGCAGGGCCACGGTTCTCCCCAGCCCGTCACCCTCGCGCAGCCCGGAGCGGATCTTGACCGTGACGGGGACGCCGCGCCCCGGCGCGGCGTCCTCCACGGCCGCCACGACGGCGCCGACGATCGCCGCGGCGCGGCGCGGCGCGGCGAGCAGCGCCGCCCCAGCCCCGGTCTTGACCACCTTGCGCACGGGGCAGGCCATGTTGAGGTCCACCAGGTCCGCCCCGGCATCGACCGCCCGCCCGGCCGCGTCCGCCAGCACGTCCGCGTCCGCCCCGAACAACTGGAACCCCAGCGGGTGCTCGTCCTCGCCGTGCAGAAAGTAGTCGAGCGTGCGCCGGTTTTCGTAGTGGACGCCGTAGGCCGAGATCATCTCGGTGAAGACGAGGCCGGCGCCCCAGCGGCGCACGCTGCGCCGGAACGCCGGCGTGGTGAGGCCGGCCATGGGGGCCATGAAGAGCCGCCGTTCGAGCTGCAGGGCGCCGAGCGCGAGCGGCCGGAGCAGCGGGTCGTCCGACACCGCCCCGGTGGTCGGGAGGCGGGGCGTGGTCACGCCCGTCGCACTCACCCTCGCTGCTGGCGACGCATCACGATCTCAATGCCGCGCAGCGTGAGGAACTGGTCGACCTTCTCGATGACGTCGGTGTGCCGGGCGATCATCTCGGCGAGGCCGCCCGTGGCGATGACAGGGCACTGCTGCCCCAGCTCCTCCCAGATGGCGTGCACCACGCCCTCCACCTCGCCGGCGAAGCCGTACACCGCGCCCGACTGCAGCGCTTCGGTGGTGGACTTGCCGATGGCGTGCTCCGGCTCGACCAGCTCGACCTTGATCAGCTTGGCGGCGCGCGTGGTGAGCGCCTCCAGCGAGACCTCGATGCCCGGCGCGATCGCGCCGCCGAGGTAGTCGCCCTCGGGGGAGATGACGTCGAAGGTGGTGGCCGTGCCGTAATCGGCGACGATGCACGGTCCCCCGTACGCCTCGAAGGCCGCCACTGCGTTGACGATGCGGTCGGCGCCCACCTCGGAGGGGTTGCGCGTCTTGATGCGCATACCGGTCCGCGCCCCCGGGCCGACCACAAAAGCCTCGACGCCCAGGTGCTTGACGCACATCTCGACCCACTGCTGGGTGAGCCGCGGCACGACCGACGCGATGCCCACCTCGTCCACGCTGTGTTTGAGTCGCTCCCCCTTGAGCGAGAAGAGTCCCTGGAGCATGCCGGCGATCTCGTCGCTGGTGCGGTGCCTGACGGTGGCCATGCGCCACTCGTCGACCACCGTCCCGTCGCTGAGCACACCGATGTGCGTCTGCGTGTTGCCCACGTCGACCACGAGCAGCACCGTCACGCCTCCAGGTCGAGGGCCAGGTCGATCCAAGGCGCGCGCGTGGTGAGCGCGCCGGCGGAGATGACGTCCACGCCAGCCTCGGCGAGCTCGCGCACGCGCTCCAGCCGCACCCCGCCGGACACTTCGACGACAGCGCGGCCGGCGACGCGCGCGACGGCCTCGCGCGCGCTGGGCGTGTCCATGTTGTCGAGCAACACGATGGTCGCGCCGGAGGCGAGCGCCTCGTCCAGCTGCTCGAGCGTGTCGACCTCAACTTCCAGCGCGTGCAGGTGGGCGGCGCCCGCGCGCACGCGCTCGACGGCGGCGGCGACGCCCCCGGCCGCCGCCACGTGGTTGTCCTTGATCATCGCACCGTCGAAGAGCCCGAACCGGTGTGGCGTGCCGCCGCCGTGCACCACGGCCTGCTTCTCGAGGGCCCGCAGGCCGGGCGTGGTCTTACGCGTGGCGGCGATGCGCGCCTTCGTGCCGGCGGTCTCGGCGACGTAGGTCGCCGTGAGCGTCGCCACGCCGCTCAAACGGCAGAGGAAGTTGAGCGCCGTGCGTTCCGCGGCCAGGATCGCCGGCAGCGGGCCGCGCAGCACGGCGATCGTCGCGCCCGCATCGAAGCGCTCGCCGTCGTGGAGGACGACCTGCACGGCGAGCGCCTGGTCCACCTGACGTGCCGTCTCCTCGAGCGCGGCGACGCCCGAGAGCACTCCGGACTCGCGCGCGACCATGCGCGCGACCCCGGCGCCCTCGAACACGGAGCCGGTGAGGTCGCCGTAGCCGGCGAGGTCCTCGCGGAGCGCCCGCCGTACGGCCACGCGCGCCGCCTGCCGGTAGCCGCGTTCGCTCATTCGAACACCTCACTGAGCGCTGCTGCCTCGGCTCTCCTCTCGGTAGCCCGTCTCTGGACGCTACTGAGCGGTGCCTCTCCGGCGCCCCTCTCGATAGCTCGCCTTCGGAGGCTACTGAGCGGTGCCCCTCCGGCGCCCCTCTCGATAGCTCGCCTTCGGAGGCTATTCACGCGGGGTCACCTTGCCCACGCCCTCGCTGCGCTCGTGCTCGGGCAGGCGCAGCGTGATGTGCTTGCGCCAGCGCTCGTCGTCCAGCTCTGGGAAGTCGTCGCGCAGGTGAGCGCCGCGCGACTCCCCGCGCAGCAGCGCGCACTTGGCGATCTGCGTGCCCAGGGTGAGCATGTTGAGTATCTCGTACTCGGCCTCGCCCATGAGGTCGAAGCGCAGCTCCGAGGTGAGGGCGCCGAGCTCGTCCAGCGCCTCCTGCAGCTCCGGCGCGCGGCGCAGCACGCCGACCTTGTGCTGCATGACGTCGGTGAGGCGGCCGCGGGCGGCGGCGGTATCGCTGCTCGTGCCAGCCGGAGCACCCTCCGGGATGTCGAAGCTGAGACGGCGTACGTCCTCCCCCAGCCGGCCGATGTAGCGGTCCAGGTCGCGCACGACGCGGTCGGAGAACACGAGACCCTCCAGGAGGGAGTTGCTCGCCAGCCGGTTGGCGCCGTGCACGCCCGTGCTGGCCACCTCGCCGCTGGCGTACAGCCCCGGCACGGTCGTGCGGCCCCAGACATCCGTGACCACGCCGCCGATGAAGTAGTGACACACGGGTGCGACGGGGATGAGGTCCTTCGCCAGATCGAGCCCGTGCTCGCGCAGGCCGGCGGTGACGCGAGGGAACCGCTCGTAGAGCCAGCCGGCCTCGAGGTGCGTGGCGTCGAGGTGCACATGCTCGACGCCGTCGCGGCGCATCTCGGCGACCATGCCGCGCACGACGATGTCGCGCGAGGCCAGCTCGCCGCGGGAGTCGTACTCCGTCATGAACCGCTCCCCGGCGGCGTTGCGCAGGTACGCGCCTTCGCCGCGCAGCGCCTCGGTCACGAGCTGCACTGTCTGCTGGCCCGGCACCGCGAGACCCGTGGGGTGGAACTGCACGAACTCGAGGTCGCGGATGGCGGCCCCGGCGCGGTAGGCCATGGCGACGCCGTCGCCGGTCGCGACGAGAGGGTTGGTGGTGCGGCCGTAGACCTGCCCGGCGCCGCCGGTGGCCAGCACGGTCACCATCGCGACGTTGAGCGTGAGGCCGCCGTCCGCGAGGTTCAGCGTGAGCGCACCGACGCAGCGGCCGTCCACCGTGAGCAGGTCGATGACGAACTCGTCCTCGTAGAGCTGCACGCGACTACCGAGACGCGCGGCCTCGGCGAGGGCGCTGGAGACCTCGCTGCCGGTGGCGTCGCCGCCGGCGTGTACGATACGCGGCAGCGAGTGTGCGCCCTCGCGCCCGAGCACGATCTGCCCGTCGACCTTGTCGAACCGCGGGCAGATGTCCATGAGCTCGCGCACGCGGTCCGGGCCTTCGCTCACGAGCACCCGGACGGCCTCCTCGTCGCAGAGGCCGGCTCCGGCCTGGAGCGTGTCCTGCAGGTGCAACTCGGGGGAGTCTCCCTCGCCGATGGCCGCCGCGATGCCGCCCTGAGCGAGGAAGGTGGTGGTCTCCTCGAACGTGGACTTGGTGAGGAGCCCGACCCGCCAGCGGCGCGCCGCGCCGATGGCGGCGGTGAGCCCTGCGATGCCGCCGCCGAGCACGAGCACGTCGAAGCTCCGCCGGTGCAGCATCTCTCCGGAGCGGGTCGCGACGTAGGGGCGAGTCATTGGACTCGCCTCAGCGCCGGATGGTCATCGGTCACCGCTCACCCTTCCGTGGCGTCGTACAACCTCACCCGCTGCTGCCGGGCTAGTGACTCCCCAAGCCCGGCCACGTCGATGTCCGGCATGCCCCTGGCGTGCCCCCACACCTCCGCGAGGGGCACGATGACAAAGGCCCGCTTGACCATGCGCGGGTGTGGCAGCGTGAGTTCAGGATCGTCGGACTCTTCGTCTTGGAAGAGCAGTATATCGATATCGAGCGTGCGCGGGCCAAAGCGCAGCGTGCGCACCCGCCCGTGCTCCCGCTCGATGCGCTGACACTCGTACAGCAGGTCCCGCGGCTGCAGGCCGGTCTCGAGGCACACGACCTGATTGAGGAAGGCGTCCTGGTCCCCGAGGTCCTGCGGAGCAGTCTCGTAAACGCGCGAGGCGGCGACGATATCGGTGGCGGGCAGCGCCGAGAGCGCTTCACGCGCGGCGCGCAGGGACTCCTCCCGGTCACCGAGGTTGGAGCCGAGCGACACGAAGGAGCGCCTGCCCGACGGAGGGCGGAGCGATGCGCCTCCGGCGCCCCGCTCGATGCCTCGAGTGCGGTGCTGCTGCGCCGCCCCGCACGAAAGCCCGCCTTCGGGGGCTTTTCTGCGGTGGGTATTCACGCGGTGCGCACCACCTCGACGCGTGCCGCGTGGATCGGCAGCTTGACCGGAGGCGCCACCTTGCTCACGGCGACCTGGACCAGCACGGGGTCGAACTGGTCCCACAGGCCGTCGCAGATGACGGTGGCGAGGCGCTCCAGCAGGTGGAACTCTTTGCCCTCGACGACGCCGCGCACGTAGTCGACGATGCGGCTGTAGTTGACGGTGTCCTCGAGGTCGTCGCTCTGCCCGGCGCCGCGCGGCTGCGGGTCGAGACGCACGTCGACGATCAGAGTCTGCCCTACCGCCCGCTCCTCCGCCGTGACGCCGCAGCGCCCCCGCAGTTCGATGCCGTCGAGGATGATGGACAGACTCCGCGTCATGAGGCCTCCTTGGCCGGGCAGGCAGAGGTCAGGGCGACGTGACGCCCTCGCGCACGGCGAGTGCCACGCGCAGCGCTTCGAAGTTCGGCTTGACGTCGTGGACGCGGAAGATGTGCGCTCCCGCCAGGTAGCCGATGACCGTCGTGGCCACCGTGCCGATCACGCGGTCAGCGGGCTCGGCGCCCAGGATCGCGCCCAGAAACCGCTTGCGTGAAGCGCCCAGCAGGACGGGGCGGCCGAGCGAGCCGAAGCGGTGCAGGCCGTCGAGCAGGGCGAGGTTGTGGGCGACCGTCTTGCCGAACCCGATGCCGGGGTCGACCATGATCTGCTCCTCGCGCACCCCGCGCGCCAGCGCGAAGGCGATGCGCTCCTCGAGGAAGCGGAGGGCCTCGCCCACGACGTCGTCGTAACGGGGGTCGTCCTGCATCGTCCTGGGCTGCCCCTTCATGTGCATCAGGCACACGGGGCAGCCCGACTCCACCACCACGTCGACCATCTCGTCGTCGAAGCGCAGTGCGCTCACGTCGTTGACGATCATGGCGCCAGCAGCCAACGCGCGCCGCGCGACCTCGGCCTTCATGGTGTCGACAGAGATGGGGACCCCGACGCTGCCGGCGAGCGCTTCGACCACCGGCAGCACGCGGCGCGACTCCTCGTCGGCGGAGACCCCCTCGGACCCCGGCCGCGTGGACTCGCCGCCGATATCGACGACGGACGCGCCCTCTCGCACCAGCGTGAGGGCCTGCGCCAGCGCGGCGTCAGCGGCAAGGAACCTGCCTCCGTCCGAGAACGAGTCCGGCGTGACGTTGACCACGCCCATGACCGCGGGGAACGGCAGATCGAGCGAGAACGTCGGCGCTGCCGGCTGCATGGCGGGGGTCAGCGCGGCGCGTTGATGAGGGAGAACACCTCGGCGCGCGTGGCCTCGTTGGTCTGGATGAGGCCGCGCACAGCACTGGTGACGGTCTTGGAGCCCGGCGTGCGTACGCCGCGCATGCTCATGCAGAGGTGCTCGGCCTCGATCAGCACCAGCGCGCCGGTAGGCTCGAGAGCGGTCTGGATGGCGTCGGCCACCTCACTGGTGATGCGCTCCTGCAGTTGCGGCCTGGCGGCAACCTGCCGGACGACCCTCGCGAGCTTGCTGAGCCCGGCGATGTGGCCGTGGTCGCTCGGGATGTAGGCGACGTGCGCGATCCCGTGGAACGGCAACAGGTGGTGCTCGCAGATAGAGTAGAAGGCGATGTCCCGGATGAGGACCATCTCGCGATGGTGGTCGCCTGGGATCGCCGTGAGCAGCTGTGACGGATCCGGAGCGTGGAGACCGTAGAAGATGTCCTCGTACATCTCCGCCACGCGCTGCGGGGTCTTGAGCAGCCCGGCGCGCTCAGGGTCTTCGCCGATGCCTTCGAGGATGAGGCGTATGCCGGTCTGTATCTTGTCGTGGTCCACTTGGCGGTGTGCGGCTCGCGCCGGCAGGTCAGGTGGCCTCGGGATTGACCGGGTTCACGTGCGCGGGCTTGGGCACCGGCGGCTGCTTCGCGCGTTGCCGCTTCTCAGGCTCCGGAGGCTCCGCGTGGCGCCGCCGCTCGCGCTCGTCGCGCTCGCGGAAGACCTCGTCCTCAGGCAGTCCGTCCACCAGCCCCTGGAACTCGTGCGCCTCGATGGTCTCTCGCGTGATGAGGATCTTGCTGATGCGGTCGAGCAGGTCGCGCTTCTCGACGAGCAGGTCCTTGGCGCGCTGGTGCGCCTCTTCGATGATGCGCCGGATCTCGTCGTCGATCTGCCTCGCGATCTCCTCCGAGTAGTCGGCCTGGTGCTGCATCTCGCGGCCAAGGAACGGCATCGACTGGTCGTGGCCGAGGGTCCGCGGGCCGAGCTCCTCGCTCATGCCGTAGCGCATGATCATCTGCTTGGCGGTGGCGGTGGCCTTCTCGAGGTCGTTGGCGGCGCCGGTCGTGATCTCGCCGAACACGACCTCCTCGGCGGCACGGCCGCCGAGCGTCATGGACAGCGTGTCCATGAGCTCCTGCTTGGTCGTGAGGAACTTGTCCTCTGTGGGCAGGGAGATCGTGAAGCCGAGCGCCTGGCCACGGCTGACCACGGAGATCTTGTGCACCGGGTCGGTGAACTCGAGGAAGTGGCCGACCAGGGCGTGCCCCATCTCGTGGTAGGCCGTGATGGCCTTCTCCTTCTCGCTGATGATGCGCGTCTTCTTCTCCGGCCCGGCGAGCACGCGCATGATGCCCTCTTCGAGCTCCGTCATGCCGATGAGCTTCTTGCCGTGACGGGCTGCGAGGAGCGCCGCCTCGTTGACGAGGTTGGCCAGGTCGGCGCCGGTGAACCCCGGCGTCTGCGCAGCCAGCGCGTCGAGGTCGATGTCCTTGTCGATCGGCTTGCCCTTGGAGTGGACCTCGAGGATCTGCTTGCGGCCCGGGCGGTCAGGGCGGTCGACGACGATCTGCCGGTCGAAGCGCCCCGGGCGCAGCAGCGCCGGGTCGAGGATGTCGGGGCGGTTGGTGGCGGCGATGAGGATGATGTTGTCCTTCATCTCGAAGCCGTCCATCTCGACGAGCAGCTGGTTGAGCGTCTGCTCGCGCTCGTCGTGGCCGCCGCCGAGGCCGGCGCCGCGGTGGCGGCCGACCGCGTCGATCTCGTCGACGAAGATGATACACGGCGAATTCTGCTTGGCCTGCTCGAACAGATCGCGCACGCGCGAGGCGCCGACGCCGACGAACATCTCGACGAAGTCAGAGCCGCTGATGGAAAAGAACGGGACGCCCGCCTCGCCGGCGACGGCACGCGCGAGCAGCGTCTTGCCGGTGCCGGGCGGGCCGTACAGCAGCACGCCCTTGGGGATGCGGGCGCCGAGCTGCTGGAACTTCTTGGGGTTCTCCAGGAACTCCTTGATCTCGTGCAGTTCCTCGACGGCCTCCTCGACGCCGGCCACGTCCTTGAAGGTGACCTTCGGTGAGTCCACGCTCACCCGTTTGGCCTTGCTCTTGCCGAAGCTCATGACCTTGGAGCCGCCGCCCTGCATCTGGTTCATGATGAAGAACCAGAAGCCAATGATGAGCAGGATCGGCAGGAAGGTCACGAGCGCGCTCGACCACCACGAGGACTTGGGGCTCGTGGCGTCGTACGACACGTTGTACTGGTCGAGGAACTGGGTGGTCGCCGTGGGATCGGCATAAGCCACGGTGTACTGCTCGGGGTTGGCGTCGCCCTCGGGCTTCTTGGTGACCTCGAGCGTCTGGTCTTTGACGTTCATGACCACGGAGTCGACACGCCCGTTGACGACGTCGCTGGTGAAGCTCGGGGTTGCTTCCGTGGGCGGAGTGACCGCGCCCTGGGAAACGGCGACCTCCGGGCTCTCGGTCTCGATGGTCTCCTGCAGCGTCGCCGGGATGTCCTTGACGTAGTACTGTACCCCGCCCACCTGGGTGACCTTGGCCGTCTGGCCGGGGTCGATCACCACTGCCTTGATGTTGTCGTCCTGGAGGTCGCTCTGCAGCACCGTCAGCGAGGTGACGAACGGCGCCGAGTAAATGGCCTTGGGGGTGTCGTTCTCCCTGTTCCCCGAGATGACCCACTCGATGAACATCGCCACGATGATGACGATGAGGATGGGGAACAGCGCGCTACGGATGAATCTGCTCACGGTGACCCTTCTGGACGGGGGCGGACTCCGGGGCCGGCAGGATGCCTCGATTCGCCTGCAAATCGACCGTCCGGTGACCGTAACATACCCGTCCGACTACAGCAAAGAACCCGCCTGGTCGACGATCTCGGCGGCGGCCTCAGGCGTGAGGACGCCGATGTAGTCGAGCGTGCGGAAGCGGTCGGCCAGGTCGAGACCGTAGCCCACCACGAACTTGTCCGGGATCTCGAAGCCCACGTATCGGCACGGGATCTCGGTGCGCCTGCGCGACGGCTTGGTGAGCAGGGCGCAGATCTCGAGCGAAGCCGGCTTGCGGCTGCGCAGGTTCTTGAGGAGGTAGCTCAGGGTGAGCCCCGAGTCGATGATGTCCTCGACGATGAGCACGTCCCGCCCGGCGATCTCGAGGTCGAGGTCCTTGAGGATGCGCACCACGCCCGACGAGTCGGTGGACGAGCCGTAGCTCGAGACCGCCATGAAGTCGAGCGCGACGGGGATATCGATGCGTCTCGCGAGGTCGGCCATGAAGAAGACAGCACCTTTGAGGACGCCGACGAGCAGGAGCTCCTTGCCGGCGTAGTCGGCGGAGATCTGGGCTGCCAGTTCGTCGACGCGGGCGGCCAGCGCCTCCCTGTCGACGAGCACCTCGGCGATCGGCACGTTCACGTTCCCTCCTGGACGACGTGCAGTGTCAAGGCACTACTGTGGGCCACCCGGAAGGGCTGCGCAACCCTGGCCGGGGCCGGACCGCCCAGCCAGGCCGCGTGTCCGTCCACGTCGAGCAGCACCGTGAGCGGGCGCAGCTCGGCGGGCACGCGGGCAGCCGCGAGGTGGCGCGCGACGGTAGTCTCGCGTCCGAGGCCGAACGGCGCGAAGCGCTCCCCGGGGCGCGGGTGGCGCAACGTGACCCGCCGCGGCGCCGCGTCCAGGCCGACGAAGGCGGCCCCGGCAGGCGCCGCCTCACGGTCGAGCACGGCGCCGGGCACCAGGCGCACGCGCCACACGCCGCCGCAGAAGCCGGCCGGCAGGCCGGCCGCGCCGGCGGCGGCCAACGCCTCGCCGTCCAGCACGACCGGGACGCACGCGTGCGCCTCGCCGGCGGCGCGGATTCGGAGCGTGCCGAGTCCGCGGACCGCCTCAAGGCCGCGGCCGAGGCTGACCCTGCCGGTGTCGTCGGCGCGCGCCGCGAGCCGCAGCAGCGCCTCGACGAGGCGTCGCTCCACAAGCGCGTCGCCGCCCATCGCTCTGCGGAGGACATCGTGGGCGACGAGCGCCTGCAGGGCCGAGGGCTCGGCGGCCAGCGCCGCGATGTCGACGGCAACGACCTCGTCCGGGCCCCGGGAGGCCTCTACCCGCCGGCGCACCTCCGCCGCGACCCCCGCGAGCACTTCGGCCTCAGCCGCCGCCTGCTCGGCGGCGGCCGCCAGCGTCTCGGCCACACGCGGGTTGAGCGCCTCCAGCCGCGGCAGCACCTCAAGGCGCAGGACGTTCCTGGCGTAGACCGGCGCCGTGTTGGTCACGTCCTCGCCGTACTCGATACCGGCCGCGCCGCAGTACTCCCGGAGCTCGGCTGCGCCGGCGCGGAGCAGCGGCCGCGCGAGGTCTCCGTCCCGCGGCCGCATGCCGGCGAGACCGCGTGGCGACGCGTACTTGACCATCCGGTACAGCACCGTCTCGGCCTGGTCGTCGCGGTTGTGAGCGGTCACGATCACGTCGCAGCCGCGCTCCGCCGCGACCTCGCGCGCCAGCCCGTACCGCTGCTCCCGGGCGCGCGCCTGGAAGTCGGGGCCTGCGAGTCGGCCGCACAGCCGCTCCACGCGCAGCTCGACACCGGTCGCGGCGCAGCCGCGCTCCACGACGTGCCTGTCGCGGTCCGACTCGGCGCCGCGCAGGCCGTAGTCCACGTGCAAGGCGGCGAGGGTCAGTCCGAGCCCGAGACGGGCGTCCGCGGCGCGCAGCAGCGAGAGCAGCGCCATGGAGTCAGCCCCGCCAGAGAGCAGCAGCAGCGCGTGCTCTCCCGGGCGCACGGAGCCGTCACGGACCACCGCGTCGGCGACGCGGCGCTGGAGACGAAGGCAGATTGCGGGAAGACGGGTCACGGCCGCCTCAGCGGCAAGGCCGGAGCCGCGGTGGACGCACGACGGGCTGGCATGTATGCCTCCCTGACGAGGGCGCCGGACGGCTGGAACGCGCCGAGCATAGCAGAGGCCGAGAGCGCCGGAGTGGCCGACTCCGGCGGCGATGTCGGCGCCCCTCGGCTTCGCCGGGGTCGACCGCGGCCTTGCCTGTATCCATCTACTCCACCACCCTGCCCAATGGACTTGCTGACCGTCTCGGCCCTGAGTACCCCTCGGCGTTTCGTCACCTCACAGAGCCGCCTCGAGCCGTCGCTCGAGATCGGACAAAGAAAAAGGCGCCCGAACGGGCGCCCAGGAAGGTGATGGTAGCGGGGGCAGGATTCGAACCTGCGACCTTCGGGTTATGAGCCCGACGAGCTACCGGACTGCTCCACCCCGCGACGTTGGACTGTGGATTGTATACGCAGCTACACGCGATTGTAAAGTACCCGGAAGGGACCGGGCCCACGCGTGACGTAAAGGGCGGGGGGGATGTTCCGATACACTTCCTGACGATGCTTGGTCCTGGGGCGACAAGCAGGGGGCGAAGACCGCGCGCGGCGGCACTGGCGGCCGGCGCGTCTGTGCTGCTCGTATCGCTGTTCCTGCTGGGCACGGCGCTCTCTCCCGCAGCCCGCGCCGCGCCCTCCATCGAGGGCATCGAGGCCCAGGCGGCGAGCGTCCGCCGCGAGGTCGCTCGCCTGGACCGCAAGGCGTCGGTGCTCACCGAGAAGTACAACGCTGCGCGCGCCGCGCTCGACGCCGTCAACATCCGCCTGCAGGAGGCGCGGCGCGATCTCGAGCGCGCGCAGTTCGAACTCGACACCGCGCAAGCGCTTCGCGGCGAGCGCCTCGTCGCCATGTACAAGAGCGACGGCTACAGCATGCTCGACGTGCTCTTCAACCTGAGCGACCTCGGCGAGGCCGGCACGCAGTTGGGGTACTTCCGCTCCATCGACGAGGCGGACCAGGAGACGGTCGCCCGCGTCGCCGCGATGGAGCAGCGCATCCAGGAGCTCGCCATCCAGATCGACGCCGACCGGGCGGATGCCCTGGAGAAGGAGATGGGCCTCCGTGAGCAGCAGGCGGCGATCGAGGATGAGCTCGCCGCACGCGAGCTTCTCCTCACCGACCTGGACGCGCGCGTCAAGAAGCTCCTGGCGCAGCAGGCCACCCTCGAGGCCGCGGCGGCGGCGCGCCTGGCGAGAGACGCCGGCGTGGATCTCGCCGGCATCCACGGCACGCCGGCGCAGATCGCCGTGATCAGAGAGACAATGAAGTACCTCGGCATCCCCTACGTGTGGGCAGGAGCAACGCCCTCGGGCGGCTTCGACTGCTCGGGCCTCGTCCTGTACGTGTACGCCAAGTTCGGCGTGGAGTTCCCCCATGGGGCGACGATGCAGGCGCACATGGGCGACCCGGTCTCGCTCTCGAAGGCCCGCCCGGCCGACCTCGTGTTCTTCGGCAACCCGTCCTTCTACCACCACGTGGGTATCTACATCGGCCACGGCCTGTTCATCGAGGCACCGCACACCGGCGACGTCGTCAAGGTGAGCAGGCTCGCCGGCAGAGGCTGCACCCTGATCTGCCGGTACCCCATCCGGCTGCCCTGAGGCCGCCTGCCTGGGCCTGCGCAGCGACGCTCCTCGCGCCCTGCACGCTCGCGCGCACTGTCGTCGCCCGTCGGGACGCGGTACACTGCCGACATGCCGTGGTATGTGCTCCTCATCATCGCGCTCGCCAGCCTCGCGTTCGTGCTCGCCATGCTGGCTTGGGTCGGGCTCAAGACGTGGCGCCTGGCGAAGCACGGCGCGGCCGTGTCGCGCCGCGTCACGCCACTCGTGGACGGACTCACCCGCAGAGCGGACGAGGCGGCGGCGGCCGCGGAGCGACTCTCGGCCGACGGCGAGCAGCTCAACGCCAGCATCGTCAGGATGCAGGCCTCGCTCGCGCGCCTGCAGATCGTAGCGCAGGCGGTCAACGACGCCGTACGCCCTTACAAGCTCATCGCCGGCTGGCTCTCCGGCGAACGCGAGTGGAGAGACCTGGGTATCTAGAAGACTCAAAGAGCGAGGCGGGCGGCCAAAGCCGCACCCGCCCCGGACACGGACGGGCCCGGGATCCTCTCTCTGAGGGTCCCGGGCCCGTCCGCGTTGCCGCTCAACTCACTGCTCGAGCGGCGGCAACTCCCCCCAGCCACGCAGCCTGTAATACTCCGCGAGCATGTGCGCCATCTCGCTCTGCGGGAAGGTGAGCGCCTCCTCGTCCTCCATGGGCCTCTCGGTGACCCACTCGGGCAGCTTCTCCGTCTGCCTGCCGATGCCGCGCGCCAGGTTGAAGTCGTGCGTCATGGTGATGATGCGGTTGGCGATGCGGTGCAGGTCCTCTTCAGTGTAGTCCGCGCCGATCACCGCGTTCACCACGGCTGTGATGTACGGCCACGGCACAAGGTCCCGGTAGAAGCGGCAATAGACGAGCGTGTCCATGATCGTCAGACGGTCTTCCCAGTCGCAGTAGATGGCCGCCTTGCCCTCCACTTCGCCGTAGGGCGTCACTCCGAGGAGCTCCGGCTTGTACATCGTGGCGCGCAGGTGACAGGCGCCGCGCGGCGTGGTCGCGAAGCCCAGGCCCATGCCCTTCATCTTGCGGGGCTCATACCCGGCCGGAGCCATGCCCTTGGCGTGCACCGCCACGTCCTCGAGCCCATACTCCTTCGCCACCGCGGCGACGCCCTCGGCGAAGAGGTCGCCGAGGCCCTCGCGCAGGCAGATCTTCTCCAGGAAGGCGCCGACGCCGACCGGGTCGTTCCAGCCGAGCTTCTCGTCGATGAGCCCGCGCTCGGCGCACTCGATGCCGAGGGCGGCGAGGTTGCCGGCGTCCATGGTGTCGACGCCGAGGCGGTCGCAGATGTCGTTGAGCCACATGATCTCGGCGAAATCGTCGATCTCGCAGAGGCCGCCGAAGACGTAGGCGGTCTCGTACTCGGGACCCTCGACCACGAGCCCCTCGTGGCGACCCTTGAACACGGTGTTGCGCTTAACGCACCTGAACACGCACGGGGGGCAGGTCTGGTTGACGGTACCGTGCTCGGCAAGCATGGTCTCGACCGTGATGCGCTCGAAGTTCTCGAGTGTGCCCTTGCGCCAGTAGCGCGTGGGGAACGCATTGACGCCGTTCATGATGCGCACCATGTTGAGGGTGCCGCCACGCTGGTAGGCCGCGACGCCCGGGTCGTCCTTGGTGCGCTCGATGAGATCGCGGACGACGGCCTTGAAGTCGTCCGGACGCGCCACCTCGACTTTCTTCTCGCCGTGCCAGACGATGCCCTTGAGGTTCTTGGAGCCGTAGACGGCGCCAGGGCCGCCGCGCCCGAGCTGGTGCCAGTAGTTGTTGTTGACGCAGGCGAACCGCACGAGCTTCTCGCCGGCGGGGCCGATGACGCAAGCCTGCGCCTTCTGGTGGGGCGTGCGCGCCAGGATCTCGTCCTCCGCCTCGAACGCGTCCATGCCCCACAGGTCTGAGGCGTCGTGGAACTGCGCGCCCTCTTCGCTGACCTCGAGGTACACCGGCCCGTCGGCCTTGCCCTCGACGATCACGACCTTGTAGCCGGTGCGCGCGAACTGCGGCGTGAGGTTACCGCCGGAGTAGCACTCGCCGTAGCCGCCGGTGAGCGGCGAGGCGAAGTACAGGGCGTAGCGGTTGCTGCCGAGCATGGTCGTGCCGCCCATGGGGCCGACCACGAAGATGAGCTTGTTCTCCGGGCTCAACGGCTCGACCTCGGGACCGACCTCCTGCAGCAGGTAGTGTGTACCGACGCCTTTGGCGCCGATGAGCTCCTTGATCAGCTCGGGCGGTACGGTCTCTTCGGAGGTCATCCTCGCGCTGAGGTCGATGCGTAGCAGGTCGCCCATTCGTGCTCCTTCTGTGCCGTAGAACTGACGCCTCCCCGGCGCTCCTCCCGATACACCACGGCCGCCCCTGGTCGGCGGAGCCCACCGCGGCGAGGCGGATACGCCGCGAACGGAAGGAGCCGCGTTCGGATGGTCATCCGAACGCGGCTCCATTCAACCAGCTTCACGACGCCGCGGCCAGTGGCCGCCGCGGAGCCAATTCCGTGCTTACGCGAGCACTTTGTCCAGCGGCGTGTACTTCATCTTGTGAGCCTCGGCCACCGACGGGATGGTGAGCTTGCCACGGTACACGTTGACGCCGAGAGCCAGGGCCGCGTCGTCCTTGACGGCCTGCTCGAAGCCCTTGTTGGCGATGTCGAGGCCGTACGGCAGCGTAGCGCCGGAGAGGGCCATCGTGGACGTGCGGGCCACGGCGCCGGGCATATTGGCGACACAGTAGTGGATCACGTCGTTCACCACATACGTGGGCTCGGTGTGCGTGGTGGGCTTGGAAGTCTCGAAGCAGCCGCCCTGGTCGATGGCGACGTCGACGAGCACCGAACCCGGCTGCATACCCTTGAGCATGGCCTTGGTGATGAGGTGCGGAGCCTGGGCGCCGCCCGGGAGCAGCACGCCGCCGACGACAATGTCGGCGTCGGCGATCTGCTCTTCGATGGCGGCGGAGGTGGAGAGCACGGTCTCGACGGCGCCGCCGAAGACGTCGTCGAGGTAGGTGAGGCGAGGAGCGTAGCTGTCCATGATGACGGTGCGGGCGCCCATGCCCACTGCCACCTTGGCGGAGTTGGTGCCCACCGTGCCGCCGCCGATGATGACGACCTTGGCCTTGGGTACGCCGGTGACGCCGCCGAGGAGCACGCCACGGCCGCCGTTGTTCTTCTGCAGGTGCACCGCGCCGGCCTGAATGGCCAGCTTGCCGGCGACCTCGCTCATCGGGAAGAGGAGCGGATGCGCGCCGTTCGTGAGCTCGACGGTCTCGAACGCGATACCGCGGATGTCGGCCTTGAGCATGCCCTTGGTGAGGTCCTTGGCGTAGGCGGCAGCCAAGTGGAGGTAGGTGTAGAGGATCTGACCCGGCTTGAACTTGCCGTACTCCTCCGGGAGCGGCTCCTTGACCTTGTAGATCATGTCGGCCTTGGCGAAGACCTCCTCCACGGGGGCGAGCGTCGCGCCGGCGGCCTTGTACTCCTTATCCGCGAAACCCGAGCCCACGCCGGCGCCGGCTTCTACGATGACCTTATGGCCGGCGGCCACGAAGTCCTTGGCCGCGTTCGGCGTCATGCCGACCCGGTACTCCTCGTTCTTGATCTCCTTGGGACAACCGACGATCATGACTCCTCCTCGCTCCTCGTCTCACTCACGGGCTCATGCTCGGATGTGCGCACACCTGTGCACGGTTCGGCAGTCTACCAACAACAGTGCGCCCAGAAAAGCCCAAAACACAAAAGAACCGCCCACTACTGAACGGATGAGCCCACCGCGGTGCCGAGAACTGTATAGCGGCGTATCGCTATATGAAATCGCGCTGTCACAATCGTCACGCGACGCATGCCTGGGCGCACGCGTGAGATTCTGGACCGTACCAGTGACTCTCCGCTATCGTAGGAGCCGGATCACCGGATGGGGGTGCCGGCGCATGACTGATCCGAGGGGCGTCCACGAGAGCATCGCGACCATCGCCGCGCCGCTGGGCGGCACGGTGGGTGTGGCCTCGCGCAACCTCGCGAGCGGAGCGGAGATCCACGTCCGCTCGGACGAGCCCTACCCCCTGGCCAGCTGCTTCAAGATCCCGGTCATGGTGGAGGTCATGCGCCAGGTGGACGCAGGACGCCTGTGTCTGGGCGACAGGCTCACGCTCACGGAGGCCGACAAGAGCCCGGGGAGCACGCTCATCCACTGCCACGAGGGCCTCCGCCCGAGCCTGCGCGACCTTCTCTACCTCATGATCACGCTGAGCGACAACACAGCCACCGACATGCTCTGGCGGCTCGTCGGCCTCAGCTCGGTCAACGAGACCATGCGTGACCTCGGGCTTGAGACCATCGACTGCTTCTGGCCCAATCGCGAGTACTATCTCATCGAGTCCGGCGCGGGCGAGGAATGGGCCGGACTGAGCGGGCCGGAGATCGTGGCCCGGTGGCGCGAGATCGAGTCGCGCGGCGAGCGCGAGGACACTCTTCGACGCGTCCTCGAGGAGAACGCGCGCCTGAGCGGCGCGGGGTTCCTGCACCTGTATGAGAGTCGCTGGGGCCGCGACGAGTCCCACGGCTGCGAGGACGCCTTCGCGGTCGACCAGGCGCTGGACAACAAGGGTACGCCCCGCGACATGGCGGAGCTGCTGGCGATGATCGTCCAGAACCGGTGTGCCACGGCCCCCTCGTGCCGCCTCATGACGGAGGTGATGGCGCATCAGGAGTGGCGGGAGAAGATCCCAGCCGGCCTGCCGGACGGCCTCTTCGTCGCCAACAAGACCGGCGGCGTGAACGGCACGAGCAACGACGCCGCGATCGTCAGCGCGCCCTCCGGGGCACCACTGGTCATGGTCGTGTTTTGGAAGGGCCTCTGCCACGAGGCTACGGCACACGCCGCCGAGGCGATCGCAGCCATCGCAGGCGTGCTGTACGGGTACCTCGGGGAGCCCGCGTGAAGGTCGCCGGCGCCAAGGTGCTCGTGGTCGGCGGCGTGCGCCGGCTCGGGCGCGCCATCGCGCTCGATCTGGCCGCCCACGGCGCCGCGCTCGCCGTCTCCACGCGTGCGCGCACGCGCGCGGCGGACGACCACGTGGCGGCGCTACTCTCGGCCGGCGCCCCGACGGCTCGCTGCGTGGAGGGCGACGCGAGCAGCGCCGGCGGCGCGGCTGAACTCGTCGCCCGCGGAGCAGACGTCCTGGACGGCCTCGATGCCCTGGTCTACGCCGCCAGCGGCCCCTTCGTCCCCATGCAGCCGCAGGAGATCGACGAGCCGGCGTGGGACGCCTCTCTCGACATCATCGCCAAGGGGTTCTTCTTCAGCGCCTGCGCCGCCCACGAGCGCCTCGCGGCGGGCGGCGCCGTGGTCGCCCTGACCGACTACCTCGGCCTGCAGCCGTGGGCCACCTTCGCCGCGCACAGCGCCGCCAAGGCGGCCCAGATCCACCTGGTCAAGATCCTCGCCCGCGCCTGGGCGCCGGACTCCGTGCGCGTGTGCGGCGTGGCGCCCGGGCCGGTGGACCTCGATGACGACCTCCACCGGGACGCCACCCTGCGCGCCGCCGCCAGGGTGGCCGCGGAGCGGCTCGTCACGCCGGCCGACGTCGGCGCCGCCGTCCGCTTCTGCCTGGAGACGGACGGCGTCACCGGGGTCAACGTCGCCGTCGACAACGGCTCGCTCGTCACCTCGTGAGCTGAGCGCCGGCGGACGCAGGAGGGAGTTGCCGCCGCCGGCGGCGCGGCAGCGGGCGTCAGGCGCGGGCCTGCTTGCCCTTCTTGGACTGGTCGATGAGCTCCTTGGCCTTGAGCGCCAGCCAGAACTCCATGCGGTCCTGCGACTGGTTGAGGTCGCGACCGGTGATCTCCTCCACGCGCTTCATACGGTAGCGCAGTGTGTGGCGGTGTACGTACAGCTTCTCCGCGGCGTCGCCCCAGTGCCCGTTGGCCTCAAGGAAACAGGCGAGGCTCTTGACCAGATCGCTCGAGTTCTGCTCGTCGTACTCCTGGAGCTTGCCGAGGACGCTGTCGTAGAAGACCTCCAGCGACAGCGTGTCCTGCAGCCCGAGTAACAGACCGTAGGAGCCGAGATCGTCGAAGCTCGCGATCACGCCGGGCTCACCCTTGAGCTTGCGGATCTTGATGGCGTAGCTCGCCTCGTAGTAACTCTGCCGCAGGTCGGTGAGTTGACGGTGGGGGCGGCCGATGCCCACCGAGACGGTGATCTCCGGCAGCATCTCGGCGATGATGACCTGCAGCTCGCCTGCGAGCTTGATGATCTCGTCGGCGTCGATCTTGCCCGGCTGCACCAGGATGACGACGGAGTCGCTGCGCGACGCGCTGATGCAGAGCACGTCGCGCCTGGCCATGAACTCGTCCACGGTCCAGTGCAGCCGCTCCTTGACGTCGAGCGCGGCCGCCTCGCTCCGTTCGACTTCGCCGTCGTCCCCCTCGTCGATGTCGACGAGCACGATGAGGTGCGGAGACTGCGGGTCGAGCCCGAAGAACGCGAGACGCCGGGCGATCTCCTCCTCGTAAAGATCGCTCGCGATGAGCTCGTCGAAGAAGTCGCCGGCAAGCCGCTTCTCGGTCTCGGCCACGGCCTTCTTCTTCACCAGCTCGAGCGCCGTCACCGTGACCACGTTGTGGAGGATGATCCTGTCGTACTCGCTGAAGTCGCCGCTGTCCTTGACCACGGCGAGGAACGCGCCGATACGGTGGGAGGCGACCACCGGGTAGACCTGCACACCCGAGCCCACGCCTTCCATGCTGAGGGAGAAGTTCTGGCGGTCGGCGCGGCGGTCGCCGATCATGCGCCACAGGTCGGCGATCAGCTCCGCGCCCAGGTGCCGGCGGTACGCCGCCTCGCAGAGCACGACGCCGTGGAAGTCGAACAGCACGGCGGAGCAACCCACCAGGGCCGAGAGCGTGGAGAGGATGGCATCGAGGCCCTTCTCCTCCAGCACGATCTTGGTGAGCTTCTCGTGCACGGCGAGGCTGCGCTGCAGCAGCGAGTACTGCTCGTTGACGATCTTGGACGCCACCGCCTCGGTGATGGCGATGAACGGCACGTGGTAGGGCACCTCGAACAGCGGGAAGCCGTACTCCTCGGCGACCTTGACGAGGGTGGGCGGCACCTTGTCGAAGCTGAAGCCGGTGCCGAACCCGAGGCCGGAGGTGTTGTGGTCGATGAGACGCTTGATCTGCTCCACCTGCTGCGCCTCGTCGCCGACGAATCCGTAGCCCGTGGTGAGCAGCAGCTCGCCGCCCTTGAGCCATCTGGTGGGGTCGGGCACCTCGCTGATGTGCACCCAGCGGACCGGATTGCTCGTCGATGTCTTGCCCGCCAGCAGGTGGAGATCGAGCTCGGGGATCTCGAGGATGTCCTGGACGGTGATCATCGTCTGGATTCTACACGGTGTCCTAGTACAGCGCGAGGGTGCGAGGGACTCCCGTCGATGAGCTTTTATACGTTCTGGCGCGACACTACGGGCGCTTGAGCACGCGCCCGGGAAGCTCCCCCGTGTGCTCGCCCTCCTCCAGCACCGCCACGCCGTTGACGACGACCCAGTCGATGCCCTCAGGCGACGCGTGCGGGATGTTCTCGAACGGGAAGGTGTGCGGCCACGGGTTCGTAGCCCTGTCCCGCACGCGCTCCAGATCGAGGACCACGAGGTCGGCCTTGAGGCCCGGCCGCAGGACGCCGCGGTCGACGAGGCGGAAGCGCTGCGCCGGGAAGGAGGTCATCTTGCGGATGGCCTCCTCAAGGCGCAGCACCGGCTCGTCGCGCACGTAGCGCTCGAGCACCCCCGGGTACTCCCCGTAGCTGCACGGCCAGTACAGCGACGGGTCGCCTTGACCATCCGGCGGCGCCATGACCAGTCCGTCCGAGCAGATCATCCCTATCGGGCTCTGTAGCAGCGCCCGGATGTTCTTCTCCTCGATGTAGTCGAAGAGGCCGACGAGGTCGTCGTTCTCCTCGACGATGAGATCGAGGAAGGTGTCGAAGGGGTCGGCGCCGCGCTCGGCGGCGATGTCGGCGACGGAACGGCCGCGAAGCTCCGGGTGGCGGCCGGCACGGAACACGACGACACGATCAAAGCGGCCGTGCCGCACCACGCCGGCGTAGCCGGCGGACGGCATGGTGTCGGCATGCACCTCGCGCTTGAGCGCCTCCCTGGCCTCCGGGTCGCTGAGCAGGGCGATGAGCGCATCGTGGTCCAGGTCGAGCACCGGCTGCGGCAGCGCGCGCGAGAACCGCGGCGCAAGGTCGGTGTGCACGTCGTTGTCGGTGGTCGCGTCCAGGCCGCCGCGGCGCGCCTCCTCGATGAGTCCGAGGTTGGCCGCGGCGTCCTCCGGGGCACCCCACTTGGGGGCATTGTGCGACACCTCGACCGGACAGCCGGCGGCGCGCCCGAGCTCCAGCGCCTCGGTGACGGCGGCAAGGATCGTCTCGCGCTCGCCGCGCACGTGCGAGGTGTAGATGCCCTGGTGGCGCGCGACGACGCGGCAGAGCGCCAGCAGCTCCTCGGTGCTCGCGAAGCAGCCGGGCGGATACACGAGGCCGGTCGACATGCCGTGCGCGCCGGCGCGCATGCTGGCGTCCAGGAGCCGCTCCATGCGCTCCAGCTCCTTGCCCGTGAGGGCGCGCTCGGCGAAGCCGACCACGGCGAGCCGCAGCGCGCCGTGGCCGACGAGCGGCGCGACATTGATGGCGTGGCCGGCGCGGCGGAGCGCGGCGACGTACTGACCGAAGGTGCACCAGTCCCAGGCCGCCGCCTCGAGACCCCATGCGTAGTGGGCCCAGTTGCGGACGGCGTCGGTGCGGTGCCGCTCCGTGAGCGGCGCCGCCGACATGCCGCAGTTGCCGGTGACGTGGGTGGTCACCCCCTGCCGCACCGCCGTCTCCGCCCGCGGGTGCAGCATGATGGTGAGGTCCGAGTGCGTGTGGGGGTCGATGAAGCCGGGCGTGACGTATCTCTCGCCGGCGTCGACCACGCGCCGGCCGCGCAGCGTCCCCGGCGCGGCGATGGCCGCGATCCGGTCGCCGCGCACGGCGACGTCACCGCGATACCAGGGGTTGCCGCAGCCGTCGACGATGCGTCCGCCGGTGACGATCAGGTCGTGAAGCGTCATCCGGCTCCCATCTCGAAGACCCGGTACTCGTTCTCGCACGGCGGGCCGGCGCACACGTACATGCGGAGCTCGTCCAGGTCGCAGATCATGCTCCCGACGGTCATGCCCTGATCGGCCGGCGCCGCGTCCGCTTCGGGGTGGCCGCAGATGCACTCCTCGACTGATGGCTCGTGCGTGCGCAGCACGCGGGCGACGAGGTCCACCGCGTCCTCTCCGGCGGCCAGACCCTGGACAAGCAACCGCTCGGCCGTGGCGAGTCGCACCTCGGACTCGCCGCCGCCATACCCCTCGTAGGGCCACATCGCCGGCGAGACGTAGTGGTTGGCGTGCGCCATATGCCCCGCGGCAGTATGGTCCATGAGCACGTGCGCGGTGGCGGAGGTCTCGAGGTCCCAGAGCCTGCCGCGCGTGTCGGCGAAGAACTGGTTGGTGCCGCGGGCGCGGGCGGCCGGCAGGCCCCGGTCCCGCGCCTCCTCCAGGCTGCGCGCCTCCAGCGTCGACCGGCGCACGAATACGTTGGGCACGCCGATTCGGTTGTCTGTCGAGTGCACCGAGTTGCTCACGTTGCCGATGCCGTGGCTGTTCATGCCGAGCATGAGCAGGTACGGCGCGCCAGCGAGGCCCATGATGCGGGTGCCGTCCGGTCCGGTGAGGTCGAAGAGCACGTTGTTGACCGCGTCGATGGTGTACCAGTCCATATTGTGGCCGACGACGTGGCGGCCGCCGGCGGCGACGGCGACCGCGGTGCAGTGGTCGCCGGAGCGGGGCGATCCCGGCGCGAGGACACGCGCCGACGACGGCTCGTCCGACGTGAACTCCTCGCCGCAGTTGAGGACCAGCAGGCGGGAGAAGGGTACGCCCGAGCCCTCAGCCAGGCCTTCCAGCTCCCGAACGAGGTCCGGCAGCCAGCGGCGCGCCTGCGCCTCGTAGGCGACGGCCTGGCGCTCGGCATCGGCGAACGCGAGCCGCCCGTTCGTCATGGCGGGGAAGTTTTCGCGGAAGAAGTCGACTGAGGCGCGCACCTGCTTACGCGCGGCCTCCCCGACCGCGCGGCCGAGCTCCCTGTGCGAGCCGCGCGCCTGGACGTGGACGAAAGGAATGCTCACCGTAGTCGCCTAGAGACCGAGCACGCGACGCGGGTCGGGATGACCGGAGATGCCGAGCTCGGCGGCGCAGCCGTCGATGATGCCGACGAGCTCACCGAGCACGTCCTCCGGCAGGCCAAGCGGGTCACGGCCGGCGAGCTCGGCCGCCTTGTCGGAGGCGCGGTCGACGAGGTCCGCACGTCCGGCGGCCAGCCACTCCCCCAGGCCGCCGCGGTAGCTGAGAAGCGGGCTCACGAACTCGGCGCGGATGTACCGGCGCGTGTGCTTGGCGCCCAGGAACCCACGCCCCGAGAGCACACCGTCGACCATGGCGTCGACGTCGAGCGCGTCGGCGTCCCAGGGTCGCGGCGCAACCGCGTAACGCACGTTGTTCAGCACCTCGTCGTCGATGACCAGCACCTCCGGGCAGCTGGCCACGCCGGCCTGGATCTCGCCGACGCCTGAGAGCAGGCGCGGCCGGGGCGCCAGTCCGAGGAGAGCGTTGACGGCGCGCTCGTAGCCGAACTGGGCGTCGACCACCTTGCTGTCGCTGCACGGGCCGTAGCAGTCGCAGGCGAGGCCGCAGCGGCGGGCGAGCAGCACGGCCGCCGCGGAGGCGACGCCGGTCTCCGGCGTGCCGCTCACGACGACGCCGCTGCGCGGGTCCACGGCGCTCAGCCTGGGGCCGTAGTAGACCGGCGTACCGGGAGCGGTCACCTGCGTCAGCACCACGCCGGCGAGCACCTCTGCGTGCTGCTGGGCCAGCGCCGCCGAGACCGCCCCCGGCGCGGTCGTCGCGGCAGCCGGACACGGCAGGATCTCCACCGCCACGCCGCCGCGCCGGACCTGCTCGACGAGCGCGTCCGACACGTCGCCGCCGAGGATCAGCGGGCTGACGGGCGAGAAGGCCAGGTCGACCGGGTACGTCCCACCGTCCCCGGTCGCCCCAGTGACGACCACGGCCATCTCCTGCAGGCGAAGCGCCTGGAAAGGGTACGAGATACCCGGCCCGCCGATGGCCTTGTCGGTCTCGTTGGCCAGGACGAGATACGAGTACAGCGGCTCGAGCAGACCGGGCACGTCCTCGGGCTGCCAGAGCGACGTGACCTGCTCCTGGTTCACCAGGTTGTGCATGATCCGCGTGGCCACAACCTGGTCGCGCAGGGTGGCGCGGCGGCCGGCGCCCGTGCGCGGGTCGCACACGTCTCGGGCGCCGCCCAGGTTGTGCACGTAAGTGACGCCCGGGTCCGGATCCATGGTGAGCGAGCGCTCCGGATCACGCGCCGCCAGAACGTACCGGCGCGGGCATGCGACGAGAGCCTCCTCCACCGCTCCCCGGGGGATGGTGAGGCGGTCCCCTTCCGCGGCGGCGCAGCCTGCCGACAGCAGCAACTCCCGGGCGGCCTCCGACTCCACGCGGACACCGGCCCGCTCCAGCAGCGCGAGGGCCGCGGCGTGCATCGCCTCAATCGCATCGTCGGGCCAGAGAGCTGCGAGTTCGGTCATCTGTCATCCCTTCCTGGCCCGGGTGCCCCAGGCGCTCTCACGGTGTGGCTCACGTGTCCTCGACCGCCTTCGGCCGCCGGCGCAGCACCACCAGGCCGACGGCGACGCCGGCGGCGACGCCGGCGACCACCGCCCAGATCCACGCGGCGGAACCGTCCTCGACCGCCGACCCCGACCCGACGGGCCGCAGGCCGACATAGGTGGCGCGCATGAAGTTCCAGAAGGGCGCCCCATCGTCACCGGGCGCCACGGCGTACCCGCGCCACGTGTCGGTGCGGAACGCCTGGAGGTTGAGGTTGTACCAGAGGACGATGTACGGGGTGTCCCTGTACAGGATCTTCTGCATCTCGTCCGTGATGGCCTTGCGCTGCGTCGTGTCGTCAGGATCCGCGGGGTCGAACGCCTGCGCCTGGCGCACGAACAGCCGGTCGTACTCGGGGTCGGAGTACTGGCTGTCGCCCCAGCCTCCGATCTGTGTGGTCGTGAAGGTGCTGAGCATGAAGCCGGGGTCGATGTCGCCGCCCCAGCTCCAGATGAACATGTCGTAATCGGCGTTGTCGTAGACAGCGTCGCTGAAGGCGCCCTCGTCTTTCTGCTCGAGCGTGAGCTCGATCCCGACGTCGCGGCACCAGCTGACGATCATCTTGGCGGCGGCCTGGTCCTCCGGGTACTCGCTGAGGGCGACGAGTCTGAAGGAGAGCTCGTGGCCGGTCGCGTTCTCACGGACGCCGTCTCCGTTGCGGTCGGAGTAGCCGGCGTCCTCGAGCATGCGCTTGGCGCGGACCGGGTCGTAGCGGAACTGACCGTCCTCAGGGACGTCCCAGTGCCAGGCGCCCTGGGCGACGGAGATGAGCGACGTGCCGGGCTCGGCCAGGCCGGCCATGGACGTCGCCACGATCTTCTTCTTGTCGATGGCCCAGTGCACGGCCTGGCGGATCACCGGGTCGCGGAGCAGCGGATCGCCCTTGCTCTTCGCGCTCTTCCAGCAGTTGAAGCCGAGCTCGTGGAAGCCCACGGCGGGCGCCGCGACCGCGGTGGTACCCGGCGCTTCAGCGAGGACCTTCTGGTAGGTGGCCGGGAAGTCGACCACGGCGTCGAGGCTGCCGGCCCTGTAGTCCTCGATCATCGCGTCGGTGTTCTGGTTGATCACGAAGTACACCTCGTCGAGGTTCGGCGCGCCGCCGAGCTCCGACGGGTACTCCGGATTGGCCTGCAGCTTGACCCACCTGCTCTTCTCGAGCTCGGTGACCCGGAACGGCCCGGAGCCCACGAACGGTACGTTGTCGTACGTCTCCAGGTGGTCGGGGTCCACCTTCTCCCACACGTGCTGCGGCAGGATGGGGATGTAGAGCGCGAGCATGCCCGCGTTTGGTTCGCTGGTGGTGATGACGACGGTGGCATCGTCGGGCGCCGTCACACTCGTGACCCCGGTGAGGTACTGGATGTACGACCAGTGCTGCGTGTCGAGGATGAGGTTGTAGGTGAACGCGACGTCGCGCGCGGTCAGCGGCATGCCGTCGTGCCACTTCATGCCCTCGCGGATGTGGAAGGTCCAGGTCCGGCCGTCCTCCGACGTCTCCCAGGCGGTGGCGACGTCGGGCACAGGCTCGTACTCGGCGTCGTACCAGGTGAGGAAGTCGTACCCTAGGCGGAAGCACTCCCACGAGATGCCGCTCCAGGAGGCGAACGGGTTCATGCCGTCGCAGTCCTGGCCGATGCCGATGCGGTACGTGACGGGCGCGGGAGACGGAGACGCCGCGGCGCGCGCCGGCGGCGCGCAGAGCGCGGCACCGGCGACCAGCGCCAGCAGGACGGCGACGAGCGCGGCGACCCCGGCGATGCCCCTCATGACCAGCCCCTCCTCCCGGCAGGACGCGGACCGGCCGGGGCGGCGAGGAGCCTCGCGGCTCCTCCGCCCCGGCCGGCCGTCACACTACTTGATCCTGATGCAGGCGGCGTAGTGGTCGCCGCAGATGTGGACGTCCTCGGGGTCGATCTCCTTGCACGCGTCGATCGCCTCCGGACAGCGAGGGTGGAAGCGGCACCCCGAGGGGATGTCGACGGGGTTGGGGGTCTCTCCCTTGAGGATCACGTGCTCGCGCCTGGCCAGCGGGTCCGGCACCGGGATGACGCTGATCAGCGCCTTGGTGTACGGGTGCTGCGGGTTGGCCACGACCTCTTCCGTGTCGCCGATCTCGACGATCCTGCCGAGGTACATGACGGCGATGCGGTCGCTGATCACCCAGGCGAGCGAGAGGTCGTGGGTGATGAAGACGTAGGTGACACCGAGCTTCTCCTTCTCCTCCACCATGAGCTTGAGGATGTCGTTGCGGATGGAGACGTCGAGGCTCGCGACCGGCTCGTCGGCGACGATCACGTCGGGGTCGAGCACGGTGGCGCCGGCGATGCAGACGCGCTGCCGCTGCCCGCCGGAGAGCTCGTGCGGGTAGCGGTAGAGGTACTCGCTCGCCGGCCGCAGGCCCGCCTCGCTGATGGCGGTGATGACCTTCTCTTCCTTCTCGCGCTCGCTCGAGCAGACGTTGTTGACCTCGAGCGGTTCGGCCACGATGTCGAAGATCGTCTGCTTGGGATTGATGGAGTTGTACGGGTCCTGGAAGATGATCTGCGCCTTCTTGCGGTACTCGCGCAGCTCCTTGCCCGAGTACTTGCGCACTGGCTGACCCTTGTACAGGATCTCTCCGCCGGTGGCCTCCTCGAGGCGCAGGAGGGCGCGGCCGGTCGTCGTCTTGCCGCAACCGGACTCCCCCACGAGGGCGAGGATCTCCCCCTTCTTGACCTGGAAGCTGATGTGGTCGACCGCCTTCACGAACTTCTTCTCGGTCGAGACCATGCTCTTGAAGAAGCCCTCGGTGATCGGGAAGTAGACCTCCAGGTCCTCGATATCGAAGAGCACGTCGCCGTCCGACACGGGGGCGTCGAGGCCGGCGCCGATCTCCGGAACGGTGGCCATCGTCACACCCCCTTCAATTCCGGGACCGCTGCGTCGCCCCGCGCCGGGGCGTCGCTGCGGAAGCTTCTGGCGTGGACGCAGCGCACGAAGTGCCCGAGCTCGACCTCGGTGAGACCGGGATGCTCCGTCTCGCAGCTGTCGATCTTCTCGTCGCAGCGGGGGCAGAACGCGCAGCCCGCGGGCGGATTGATGAGGTTGGGCGGGTCGCCCTTGATCGAGCTGACCATCTCCCTCTTCTCGTGGATGTTGGGGAACGCCTTGATGAGCTGCCGTGTGTACGGATGCGTGGCGTTGTTGAAGATGTCGGCCGTAGTGCCGCTCTCCACCACCTCGCCGGCGTACATGACAACGCCCTTGTCGCACGTCTCGGCCATGACGGAGAGGTCGTGGCTGATGAGCAGGAACGAAAGGTCGAGCTCCTTGCGCAATCGCTCGATGAGCTCGAGGATCTGCGCCTGCACCATGACGTCGAGCGCCGTGGTGGGCTCGTCGCCGATGACGAGCTTGGGATTGCAGGCCAGCGCCATGGCGATCATGGCGCGCTGGCGCATGCCGCCCGAGAGCTGGTGCGGGAAGTCCATCACCCGCTTGGGGTTGATGCCGACCAGGTCGAAGAGCTCCCGGGTCCGCACCATCGCCTGCTTCTCGCTGAGACCCTCGTGCAGCTGGATGGGCTCGGCGATCTGCTTGCCCGTCTCGCGCACCGGGTTCAGCGCGTTCATCGCCCCCTGGAAGATGATGCTGATCTCCTTCCAGCGGATCTTGCTCATCCCGTACTCGGTGCGCTTGGCGAGGTTCTTGCCGTCGAAGAGGACGTCGCCGGAGACGACGCGGCCGTTCTCCGGCAGCAGCTTGAGGATGGAGAGCGCGGCCGTCGTCTTGCCGCAGCCGGACTCGCCGGCGAGCCCGAGGCTTTCGCCGGGCGCGACGGTGAAACTGACGTCCTGCACAGCCTTAACGTCACCCACACCGAGCTTGAAGTAGGTGGTGAGGCCGCGGACGTCCAGCAGCCCTTCGTGCTCTATGCGCTCGACGGGATTCTTGTCGGGCGCGGCCCTCCTGGCCGCCTTGCCCTTGGGCTTGGGGGCGGTGGTCGCCATCACTTGCCCCCCTTCTCGTCGTCCTCGATCTTGCCGCCGACCCAGCCGCCGCCCTCGGGCCGGCCGATGGAGCCGCCCGCGGGCTTGTTGAAGTCGGGCATGGCGTCGTCGGTCTGGACGCCCGGCGTAAAGATGCCGCCGCCGCCGCCCACGCCGGCGCCGCCGACCGCGGCCACCGCCGGCTCACCGCGAGCCGTGAAGCGACTCTCGCCGGTGCTGTCCTCGCGCTTGCGCAGCTTGGGATCGAGCACCTCGTCGTAGGCCGTACCGATGAAGGTGAAGGCGAGCACGACCAGGATGATCGCGATGCCGGGCGGGAGCAGGTACCACCACGCGGGCAGCCCCGCCGCGCCGTTGACCCACGCGTAGTGGAGCATGGTGCCCCAGCTGAAGTTGAGCGGGTCGCCGAGACCGAGGAACGAGAGCGTGGTCTCGGAGAGGATGGCGATGGCCACGACGAGCACCAGGTTGGCGAAGATGAGCGGCATCACGTTGGGCAGCACGTGCTTGCTCATGATGTGCCGGTTGGTGGACCCGATGGCCCGGGCGCGCTCGATGTAGTTGAGCTCACGCACGCGCAGTGTGTCGGAGCGCACCATGCGCGCCGTGCCCGGCCAGCTCGTGATGCCGATGATCAGGATGATCATCCAGTAGTTCTGGCCCCAGGCGGCGGCCAGCACCATCGCCAGCGGCAGCCACGGTATCACGAGAAAGGCGTCTGTTAACCGCATCCAGCCTTCTCCTTGCCACCCGCCGTAGAAGCCGGCGGCGATGCCGATGCCGGCGCCGAGGACGGTGGACATGAACGCGGCGAGCAGGCCGACCATCAGCGAGATGCGGGCGCTCCAGATGAACTGCGCGAGCACGCTCTGCCCCACCTGGTCGGTGCCGAACCAGTTGTAGTAGTAGGTGGTCGGCGGGTGGTACGGGCCGAAGAGCTCGCCCGTGTCCGGGTCCTTGATCTGCGCGTTGGGGTCGAGGAGCGCGTGGTCGGCCAGGAAGGGGGCCAGCAACGCCATCAGGAGGAACACGATGAGGATGGCCAGACCGACCATGCCCTGCCAGTTGGCGCGATAGAGCTGCCACACCTGGTGGGTGTTCCAGGTGGTCAGCTCCGCGCGCTCGGGGTTGCCCACGGCCCAGTACCAGGCGCAGAGGCCGGCGATGACGACGACCACGGTCTGGATGGCCCAGTTGTAGGAGATCACGTTGGAGCTGCCGGAGAAGACGCCGAAGCCGCCGCCGGCGAGCAGGCCCCAGAGCGCGAACACCACGCCTTCGACGAGGAGCAGCGTGTTCATGATCCTGGCCTTGGTCTTGCGCGCGAGGCCGATGCCACTGGCCAGGAAGCAGACCACCGCGAGCAAGAGCATCACCCAGGCGGGATACGCGGCAACGCTGGCGGAGAAGAACCCCCTGACGATCTCACTGAAGCCCGACGTGATGGGCACCGTCTTCGGATACGTGAGCAGCTCCAGGACGATCCAGACCATGACCGTCCAGAAGATGACCCAGTTCCGGAAGCGCCGGGGGATCATGCCTGCACCCTGGGGTCGAGGTAGTAGTACATGATGTCGGCGATGAGGTTGGCGACGATCACCGCGATGCTGGCGATCAGGAACACCGCCTGCATCACCGGGTAGTCGCGCTTCTGCATCGAGTCGAAGGAGAGCAGTCCCAAGCCGGGCCAGTTGAACACGCTCTCGGCGAGGATCGCCCCCGACATCACGAAGCCAAGGTTCATCATCACGACGGTGACCGTGGGCAGCATGGCGTTGGGCACCACGTGGCGCCACAGGACCGCGTTCTCACTGAGGCCCTTGGCCCGGGCCGTGAGCGCGTAGTCCTCTTTCATGACGCCGGTGATCGAGCTGCGCATGATGAGGTGGTACTCGCCCACGTAGGCGATCGCGAAGGTGAACGCCGGCAGGAAGAGATGCCTGAGCAGCGACTGGAATGCGGCGAGGCCGGAGAGCTCTACGCCGGGCTCTTCCATGCGCCCCGTCGGGAACCAGCGAAGCTTGGTGGCGAACAGCATGATCATCAGGAGGCCGAACCAGAATGTGGGCATGGCGTATAACACCATCCCTAAGTTCGTGGACACGACATCGTAGGTGCCGTTGCGTCTCCACCCCGCGAACACACCCATGATCATGCCGGTCACGGTGGCGAAGACGGTGCCCACCCCCACGAGCAGGACGGTGGGCCAGATGCGCTCCGCGACGACCTCGGTGACTGGGCGCTTCTCGGAGAAGGACATCCCAAACTCGCCCTGGACGGTGTCGCGCCAGTAGTAGATGAACTGCTGCCACATGGGCTTGTCGAGATTGAACGTCTTGCGCTGCTTCTCAATGACCGACGGGTCTGTCTTGCCCTTGGGGAGAAGGAGCCGGGCAGGGTCGCCCGGGAGGATTCGGAAGAGCGCAAAGTTGAACGAGGCCACGAGGATGATCGTGAGGACCGCGTTCAGCAGCTTCCGGATGAAGTACCGTCGTTTGTCCACTGAGCTCGCGGATCGCGCGCGCCCGGCCCCGGACGCGGGCAGACCCTTACCCCCTTCTCACATCCGTGGTTGCCGGACCCCTGACCCTGTTGTGCTTCTGTTCTGCGGCCAGCCCCTGGATGGGGGCCTCGGGTGGTTAGACGGAGGTGGCTCCCTGTTCCGTCGGCTCAAGAAGTCAGAATATGCGCGCCGCGGAGGCTCGGCAAGGGAAGGCGCGACGGCTGCCGCGCCATGTCAGAGCTTGGGCAGGCGCGCCTCGCGGCCGGCGCGCCGCAGCGATTCCACGAGGCGGTCGATCGGCAGCTCGTAGGCCACGTTGCCGTCGCGCCCCACGGTGGTGGCCGCCGACGTGAGCGCGTTGCAGACGCTCTCGGCGGTGGCGTCCACGGCGCCCTCGAAGAGCTCGCGCATCTGGTCGTTGGTCACGCTGGCGAGCGCCAGCGGCCCAACGGACACGCGCGACACGCGAGCGGCCGTGCTGAAGGCGAGCATGATCTCGCCGCTGCCGTCTGAGGCGTAGGACCCGGTGGCCGCCAGGCCGAGGGCGCAGCGCTTGGCCATGCGCGTGCATTGGCGGGCGCTGAGCGGGGCGTCGGTCGCGAGGACGACGATGCACGAGCCCTCACGGTTCTCGAGCGGCATGAGGTCGGTGATCTCGCGCCCCACCGGCACGCCGTCCACGTTCAGGCGGTGGCGCACGCCGAAGTTGGTCAGCGCCAGGACCCCCACGGCGAAGGGCCGGCCGTGGGCGGTGACGAGCCGTGACGAGGTGCCGATGCCCGCCTTGAAGTCGTAGCACGACATGCCAGTGCCGGCCCCGACGCAGCCTTCGGCCACGGGGCCGTCCGCCGCGGAGTCGAGCGCGGCACGGACGTGCTCCTCGCGCACGTGCATGCCTCGCTGGTCGTTGAGGAAACCGTCGTCGCACTCACCGACGACGGGCATGACTGCGTCCTCGATGCCGGCGCGCGGCTCTCGCTCCATGAACCAGCGCACGGTGGCGTCGTACACGGCGCCGGCGCTCTGCGAGTTGGTGAGCAGGACCGGCGTCTCGATGAGCCCCCACTCGCGCACGGCGCTGATACCGATGAGCTCGCCGACGCCGTTGGCGGCGTGGGCGCCGGCGACGACGCGCTCGTGCCAGAGGTCGCCGGCGTGAGGGAAGACGGCAGTGACACCCGTGCGGGCGGGCCCGCTGCCTGACGGCAGGTCGGGCCCGCCCCACGAGACGGTGCAGTGGCCGACGCGCACTCCCGGCACGTCGGTGATCGCGTTGAGCGGCCCGGCCGGCAGCCTGCCGACGGCGACCCCAAGGTCGCGCAGCCGGCAGCGCCCCGGGCCGGTCACGCTGCTACTCCAGCATGCCGGCGCGGTGAGCCTGCAGGTAGCCCCCGCAGAAATTGTCCTCGCCGCGCAGCGCCTCGATGGCCTTGATGGTGGCCATCATCTGCTTGTTGCGCACATCGAGGACGGCGCCGTCGATGCCCAGACCCGCGCACATCGCCACGAAGGTGCGGTTGAGGAGCGGGCGGTTCGGCAGGCCGAAGCTGACGTTGCTGAGGCCACCGGTGGTGCGCACGGGGAGGTTCTGCTTGACCATCTTGAGAGTCTCCATGGTGATCGCCGCGGCCTGGCCGTCGGCGGACACGGAGAGGACCAACGGGTCGACCCAGACGTCCTCGGCGGGGAGCCCGACACCGGTGCAGAGATCGTGAAGCTGCTTGGCGACGTCGAAGCGATCCTGCGCGGTCGGCGGGATGCCGTCCTCGCTCAGGCACAGCGCGATGACGGGGGTCTTGTACTTCTCAACGAGCGGCAGCGCGGCGTCGATGCGCGCCTGCTCGCCGCTGATCGAGTTGATGAACGGGATCGCGCCGCCCTTGTCGATGATCAGCTTGACGCCGTGCTCGAGCACGGCGGCGCTGGCCGAGTCGACCATGAGCTGCATGTCGGTGACGCCCATGACAGTCTCGATGAGCCACGTCATGTCGGCGATCTCGTCGCCGCCGGCTACGCCGCCGTTGACGTCCAAGACGGACGCGCCGGCCTCGACCTGGTCGGTGGCCAGGGTCTTGATGAACTCGGCGTCACGCGACTGGATCGCCTCGGCGACCTGCTTGCGCGTACCGTTGATCGATTCTCCCATCAACAGCATTGAACAACCTCCACGATGAGTACCCGGGACGGACGTCTGCAGAGTATATGCGAGGGGAGTGCGCGGAGGAACCAGCGGCGTGAGAGAGAACTCAGACGCCCTCGGGCGGCGGGACGATCCAGTCCGGGCGGCGCCGGCGGCGGTCGCCCCGGCGCCGCTCAGCGTCGTACGGCCCGCACCACTCGTGCCTTCGCTCCGCGACGCGCCGGTCCACACGGACATCCACGTCGCGGCCGGCGAAGAGCGTGGCGAAACGCCGGTACAGCCGCTCACGCAGCGGACCGGTGACGAACAGCACGTAGTGCCGGGGTTCCGTCACGTCACCCGCCATGCTGTGACTGTACCCGCCGAATGACGACGGACACACGGGTGAGGCGTCGCTCATGCGGGCCACACCCATCCGCGGCCTGCCGGAGACGAGCCGGGCGGGCCCGCGCCGGGGCTCAGGCGTAGGTGACGTAGACCGTCTTGGTGCGCGTGTAGAACTCGAGCGCCGCCGGGCCCTGCTCCTTGAAGGTGTTGGCGCTCGACTGCTTGAACCCGCCGAACGGCGCCTGCAAGGCGAGGCCCGTCGTGGGCTCGTTGACCTTGACCACGCCGGCCTCGACGCGGTCGACGAAGGTCATAGCTCGGCGCAGGTCGTTGGTCACGACGCTCGCCGCGAGGCCGTAGCCGACGGCGTTGGCCTTGAAGATGGCGTCGTCCAGGTCGCGCGCGCGGACGATGCCGATCACCGGGCCGAAGATCTCCTCCTGAGCCAGCCGGCTGTGGACCTCTACGCCGTCGAAGACGGTGGGGCGCAGGAAGTGCCCACCGCCGCCGGCGCGGCCGCCGCCGGCGAGGAGTTCGGCGCCCTCCTCCCTGCCCAGGCGCACGTAGTCGAGGTCGGTGGCCAGCTGGTCCTCGCTCACGGCCGGGCCCATCTGGACACCGTCGTCGAGGCCATCGCCGACGTTGATCGCGTTGGCCGCCTCCGCGATGGCGGCGGCGAAACGGTCGGCGATGCCCTCTTCGACGATCACCCGGCTGGTGGCCGTGCAGCTCTGGCCGGTGAGCGCGAAGCCGCCCATGACGGCCAGCCTCACGGCCAGTTCGAGGTCGGCGTCGTCGAGCACGATCGTCGGATTCTTGCCACCCATCTCAAGTTGGACGCGCGCGAAGTGCTCCGTAGCGCGCGCGTGGATGCCCGAGCCCGTGTCGTGCGAGCCCGTGAAGGTCAGACCGCGGACGACCGGGTCGCCGGCCAGGGCGCCGCCCACGACAGAGCCGGCGCCCGTGACGAGGTTGAGCACGCCGGCAGGCAGGCCGGCGTCGACGAGGCACTCCACCAGGCGCAGCGCCGTGAGCGGCGTGGCCGAGGCAGGCTTGAACACCACGGTGTCGCCGTAGACGAGCGCCGGCGCGATCTTCCAGGCGGGGATGGCGATGGGGAAGTTCCAGGGCGTGATCGCGGCAACGACGCCCAGCGGCTCGCGCTTGCTGTACAGCACGGCGTTGGCCGTGTTGGGCGGCAGAAGGTCCCCGCCCCGGCGCCAGCCCTCGCCCCCGAAGTAGCGCAGGATGTCGCGGGCCCGCACGACCTCGCCGGTCGACTCGGCGAGCGTCTTGCCCTCCTCGCGCGTGAGCGTGCGCGCGACCTCGCCGAGCCGCTCCGTGAGCAGCTCAGCGGCCTTGAAGAGGATGGCGCCGCGCGCCGGCGCCGGCGTGGCCGCCCAGGCCGGGAAGGCCTCCGCCGCGGCGGCGGCCGCCTGCGCCGCATCCGCCGCGGTGGCGCTGGGGAACACCGCGAGGACCTCGTCGGCGCGCGCCGGATTCCTCGTCTCGAAGCAGGCGCGGTCGCTCGCGCCTACCCACTCTCCGCCGATCAGATTGCTGCAGCTTTCCACGGTCCACCCCGGCGTCGCGATCCTCGGACTCATCAGACGAAACGATACTACGGACGGCCCGCCGCGGCCGTGGGGAGCGTCAGCCTGGCAGCGGGACGAGCGCGCGGTCCGAGAGGCGCAGCGTCTCGTGGTACCCCGCCTCGCGGGCGTGGGCCATGGCCTCGTCCCACGCCCGGCCCACGTGCTCCACCTCGTGGGCGTCCGAGTCGATGGTGAGCGGGATGCCGCGCGCGTGCGCGGCGCGGAGGATCGCAATCGATGGGTACATGACACCGGCCGGGTCGCTGAAGCGGTCGGTGTTGAGCTCGATCGCGGCCCCTGACGCCTCGAGGGCGTCCAGCGCCGCGTCGATCTCGGACAGCGCCGCCGGACCCGGCCGGTGCCCCCAGAGCCCGATGTAGTCCATGTGCGCGAGGATGTCGAACCGTCCCCACTCGCAGGCGCAACGCACCGCGCGGTAGTAGGCGGCGAGGAGCGCGTCGGAGTCGGCCCACAGCCGGTCGCCGCGCAGCGCCTGGTCATCGAAGACGAACCCGTCGACCTCGTGGACGCCGAGCACGACGACCTCGAACGGCCAGGCCGAGAGCTGCACCTCGAGCTCGGCCTCCTGCCCGTCGACGTACTCGGCCTCGACACCGAGCAGCACCTTGACGTCGTCGTGCCGCGCGGCCGCGGCACGCACGTCCTCCACGTACGCCGGCAGCTGCTCGGGCCGGAGCCACCAGTCCTCGTCCGGCCCGGGGCGCGGCGCGAAGTGCTCGGCCACGGCGATCTCCGGCAGGCCGAGCTCGGCGGCGCGGATCACAACCTCCTCGACCGTGCCGGTCCCGTCTGACCAGGCCGTGTGGACGTGATAGTCGCCGGGCGGCACGGCGGGCCCGATCACTCTTCGACCGCGCGCCCGCTGCTGCGCCGCTTGAGCGCCACGACGATGGCGGCGCCGACGAGCGCCACGACGATGCCGACGACGTACCACATCGTGTCCGACCCGCTCTCGTCCGCCGCGGCGGCCTCCGCCACCTTCGGCTTCAGCTCGATGTAGCTCGCGCGGTCGAGGAAGTTGTTCCACACGCTGCCGCCCGCGTAGGGCTGCCAGCCCTCCCAGCGCTCCACGTTCACCGCCTGCAGGACGGACGGGTAGTCGATCACGATCATCGGCTGCTCCGCGTACATCACGCCCTGCGCCTGCTTGAGCAGCTCCATGCGCGCCGCCGTGTCCATCTCCCGGTACTGCGCCACGGTGAGCTCGTCGTACTCCGTGTTCGACCAGCACATCTCGTTGTAGTTCTCGATCTGGTCGGTGGTGAAGCAGGCGGCGGAGTCGCCGGGGTCGATGTAGCCCATGAAGTCCCAGAGCGCGAGGTCGTAGTCGGGCGCGTAGACGTCACCCTTGTAGTTCCAGATGTCGTCGCCGAGCGCGCCCTCGTCCACTACGGAGTAGTCGATGTCGAGGCCGATCTCCTGGAGCCAGCCGGCGATGAGCTTGCCCTGCACTTGGCTCTCGGGCGCGATGTCGCGGGCCCACAGACGCAGCGTGATGGGCTCACCCTTCTTGTCCTCACGGACGCCGTCGCCGTCGGCGTCCTTGTAGCCGGCCTCGTCCATGAGCGCCCTGGCCTTCTCGAGGTCGAAGCCGATGGTCTCCGCCGCGTCCGGCTGGTAGTAGGGGTTCGCCGCTTCAGGCCAGCCCTTGTCGGGGAAGATGCCGTACCCCGGGTCGGCGAGGCCGCTCCAGGCGAGACTGGCACACTTCTCACGGTCGATGGCCCACGCCATGGCGACCCGGAACCCGGGGTCCGTCAGCACGGGGTTGCCGAGAGAATCCGGGCTGTCGTAGCAGTTGATGTCGATGTACTCCCAGTTGTACAGGGGGTACGGGATGGCCTTGATGCCGGCCTCGTTCTGCAGCTGCTTGAACTGCGTGGCGGGGATGACCTGGGCGCCGTCGACGGCACCGCTCTTGAGGTCCTGCACCATCGTGTCCGAGTTAGTGTAGTACTGGAAGATGACCTCGTCGATCGTCGGCTGCTTGCCCCAGTAGCTGGGGTTGCGCACCAGCTTGACGTACTCGTCCTTCTTGAACTCCACCGTCTGGAACGGCCCGGAGCCGACGATGGGAACAGGGTTGCGGAAGGTGTTGCTCAGCTCGTCCACGCTGAGCTTGCCCCAGATGTGCTCCGGCAAGATGTAGATGTACACCTGTGTGAGCAGCATGTTGGCTTTGGGGGCGCTGCAATACACCTTCAGCGTGGTGTCGTCGACCGCCGCCGCCTTCTCCACGTCCTTGAGGTAGACGGCCAGGCTCAACTCGTTCTCGATGATGGTGTTGAACGTCCATGCGACGTCGCGCGCCGTGAGCGGCTCGCCGTCCTGCCACGTGACGCCCTCGCGGATCTTGAACGTCCACTCCTTCTGGTCCGCGGAGAGCTCCCAGTCCTCGGCCAGACCGGTCTCCTTGGACGGCAGGCCGTCGGCGCCGACCGCGACCAGGGTGTCGTAGCTGAGGAGCCAGATCTCGTACGAGTTGCTGTAGCCGATGAACGGGTTGAGGTTCAGCGGGCTCTCGCTCCACCCGAGGCGCAGTGTGACCGGGTCCTCATCTGGCGAGGGCGAGGAGGATGCGGCCGCGGACACGGCGCCCACGCGAGCAGCCGCAAGCATCAGCAGGACGACGAAGGTCATGGTGAGCGTGACGATGCGGCGGCGCCCATGCCGCCCGATGCTGTGTCTGTTCATGTGAATCCCCCTGTGCTACGTGCCCGGCGCCGGGATGCACCCGTTGACTCGCCGAGAGTCTGCGCGACGCTACCGACTGGCGCCGCATTCCGTCAAGGTCGTGCGTGCCGGCAGCGGCGCGCGAACGTCTCGCGCCGCTGCCCGAGAGAGGATGTCGGCGGAGCATGGGCGTTATGCGAGCGGTCTGCATGCAGCGCGTGTGCGACACGCGTCGCATCCGTACGCGGAGCCGGGGGTATCGGAGCAGCGGGCCCCTGCGGGGCGCCCGATGACGACGACGGGTCGTCCCCATGAGCCAGGAACCACTCGACCCCGTGGAGGATCGTCAGGAACACGAGGTCCTCCCCGACCACGCCCGTCAGGCCCGTAGATCGCATGACGTCGCGCACCCTCCCGGACGGGCGGGCGAACGCCAGCCGCACTCCGGAGGCCCGAAGGCGCTCGGCCAGCTCGCCGATCAGATGCGCGCTCGTCGTGTCGAGATGAGAGGTCGACTCGAGGTCCCAGAGGACCATGCGCACCGGGCTGTCGCCCTCGGATCTCACGAGATGCAGCACCCGGGCGACGGCCAGTGAAACGTTCGCGAAGAACAACTGCGCGTCGAAGCGGTAGACGACGAGGCCCGGCAACACCTCGTTCTCGGGGTGCCGCGCCACGTCGCCGAAGGTCAGCGTCCCAGGGACACGACCGAGGACAGCGTGCCGGGGGCGATGCACATTCGAGAAGTGGACGGCCAGCGAAAGAGCCACCGCAAGCGCAACACCTTTCAGAATGCCCAGGGCCAGGACGGAAACGAAGGTCCCGAGCGCGAGGTAGAACTCCGGCGACCGGACCCCGCCGAGACGACGGAGGCCACCCAGGCCGACACGGCCCACCACAGCGTAGATGATGACCGCCGCGAGTGCGGTGCGGGGCAGGTACGCAAGCATGGGCCCCAGCGCAAGAGCAACCACGAGGACGCCGACCGCTGCGAGTGCGCCTGCGAGCTGTGTGGCCGCTCCCGCCTGCTTGTTGGCCGCCGACACGGACAGGCCTCCGCCGACGATGACGCCGCCAGCGAGGGCCGAAAGCAGATTGGCGATGCCAAGTCCCGTGAGTTCGCGATTGGCGGCCGACTGCCCGGCCCGCGACCGCGCGACCGACCGAGCTGCGGCGAGGGACTCCGCGTAGACCATGATGGCGATGCCGATCCCCGCGGGGACGAGAGCGGTGATGTCGCCCGCACCGACCGCGTGCACGTCGCCCCAGACAGATTCGAGGACCACGGAGCCGACCGTGGACACGCCCCGGTCCGCAAGGCTGAACGCGGCGACGGCGGCCGAACTCGCCAGCAGCACCACCAGTCCGGCGGGCAGGCGACGGTCGACACGCCCGCCGACCATCATCACGGCCAACGCCGCCACGCCGATCACGGCGGTGATGGGCTGCGCGTGGACGAGCCCCGCGGCGAGGTCGTCGAGGCCTGGAACGGAGCCGCCGCCAGACGACACGCCGAGGAGGACTGGGATCTGCCGGGCGACTATCGTCACCGCAAGTCCGAGCACAAACCCCGTCATGACCGGCAGCGACAGGAGGCTGGCCAGGAAGCCGAGGCGCAGGAGCCCCGCGGTCACGAGGACCAGCGCCACGATGACGACCAGGACGGTGATGAGCCCGGCGGCGCGAACCGGCTGGCCCGCGGACAGCGGACCGACGGCGGCAGCGGTCATCAGCGCCGCCGACGAGACCGGGGCGACGATCAGCTGCGGGCAACGTCCCACCAAAGAGTAGACGCAAAGGCCGGCCACGGCCGCAGTCAGTCCGGCCCCGGCCACGGCCCCCGCCATGTCCGCATAGGCCATGGCCTGAGGGACAAGCAAGCCGATCATCGTCACGGCAGCGAGGACATCCGCGCCGAGCGAGGCGCGCGGGTAGTCCAGTGACCAGGCGGGCAGGAGGCGACTCGCTCGCAGGTCGCGAAGCGGCGACATGCCGACCCTGCGGTATCCCGCACTGCCGAACCGCTCTCCCGCCACGGACGCTCCCTTCTTCTGGCCCGGTGTCGCGTGCGCGGCCATACGACGCGACGGCTGGCCTCGTCTGTGAGTCGAGACGTGATACAGTGTAGTTACAGTGTAACCTACACTGTAGTCAACACTTCTCATGACGTCAAGGTGCGCTCGCGACCCCGGGCGCATACGCGTCCTTCCTCCGTGGCGCCGTGGGGTACACTGCGCACAATGCCGAAGAAGAGGAAGAAGCAAAAGAAGCGCTCGCGCCTGCATCGAGAGGACGTCGCCAGAGTCGCCCTCGAACTCATCGACCAGGAAGGGAGTCGCGCGCTCAGCATGCGGCGGGTCGCCGCCAAGCTGGAGGTCGACCCCATGGCGCTCTACCGCGTCGTTCCCGACCGGGACGGCCTCACTCGCGATATCGTCGAACTGATGCTCCGCGAAGTCGACACCGAATCACGACCTGGAGAGCCACTGAGGGAGACCGCTCACCGGCTCGCGGCGTCGGAGCGGGAGATGGCGCTTCGGCATCCCCAGGCGTACTCGCTCGTCGCGATGGCGCCCACCAACGAGGATCCCGCTCTCTCCCATGCGCACCGGGTCAAGCGGCTCATGGCGGACGGCGGCTTGTCGGAGGCGGAGTTCCTCGACCTGTGGGTCATCTTCGATGCGTGGACGACTGGCTTCCTGCTGCTGGAGACCAGCGTCACGGTCCGGGAGACCCTGGACGTGGCCAAGAAGCCTCTGGAAGGTCCACAACACGAGTGGGCCGCCAAGATGACGGGCACGATCTCTGAGCGCGCGTTCTTCCGCGGCCTCGACGACATCTGCTCCCGGCTGCCAGAGGCCATCGACGACAACGAGAGCGCCGTCTCGCACGAGGCGACTGGATCGCCTCCGCAGGCCGCCGCGTCGTCTGAAGGCGGCGCCTGACCGGCGACCGGGGAACACCCTCGGCACGCGCCGGCCCGGGAACGGCGAAGGCCGGCGGTGCATGCCGCACCGCCGGCCTTGCCGGACGCGAAAGAGGCTTGCTCTTTCGTATGACGCGCGCGAGTTAACCGATCACATCATCCCCGGCATTCCGCCGCCGGGCATACCGCCGCCCATGCCGCCGCCGTTCTCTTCGGGCTTGTCGGCGACGATGCACTCGGTGGTGAGGATGTTCTTGGCGATCGACGCGGCGTTCTGGAGCGCCGAACGGGTGACCATGGCGGGGTCGATGATGCCGGCCTTGACCAGGTCCTCGTACTTGTCGGTGTCGGCGTTGAGACCTTCACCGGCCTTGAGCGTCTTCACCTTGTTCACGACGACCGAGCCCTCGAGGCCGGCGTTCTCGGCGATCTGACGGAGAGGCTCCTCGAGCGCACGCGCGATGATCTGCTTGCCCGAGCGGAAGTCCACGTCGTCCGACTTCTTGTCGACCTTGATGGCGGAGATGGCGTTGACGAGCACGACGCCGCCGCCCGGCACGATGCCCTCTTCGAGAGCGGCGCGCGTGGCGTTGAGGGCGTCCTCGACGCGGTGTTTGGTCTCCTTCATCTCGACCTCGGTGGCCGCGCCGACCTTGATGACGGCCACGCCGCCGGCCAGCTTGGCGAGACGCTCCTGGAGCTTCTCACGGTCGAAGTCAGAGTCGGTGTTCTCGATCTCGCTCTTGATCTGCTTGATGCGGCCCTTGATGGACTCGGTGTCGCCGGCGCCGTCGACGATGGTGGTGTTGTCCTTCGTCACGACGACCTTGCGGGCACGACCGAGCTGCGAGAGCTGCGTGTTGTCGAGCTTGAGGCCCATCTCCTCGGTGATGACCTCGCCGCCGGTGAGGATGGCGATGTCCTCGAGCATGCGCTTGCGGCGGTCGCCGAAGCCGGGGGCCTTGACGGCGACGCTGGTGAACGTGCCGCGGAGCTTGTTCACGACGAGGGTCGCGAGGGCTTCACCCTCGACGTCCTCGGACACGATGAGGAGCTGCTTGCCGGCCTGGATGACCTTTTCGAGGATCGGAAGGAGATCCTGCACCGCGCCGACCTTCTGGTTGGCGATGAGGATGTAGGGATCCTCGAGCACGGCCTCCATGCGATCGGGGTCGGTGACCATGTACGGGCTGAGGTAGCCCTTGTCGAACTGCATGCCCTCAGTGAACTCGAGGTCGAGGCCGAAGGTGTTGCTCTCCTCGACGTTGACCACGCCGTCCTTGCCGACCTTCTCGATGGCGTCGGCAATGACGTCGCCCACAGCGCGGTCGCGAGCGGAGATGGTGGCCACGCGGGCGATCTCCTCCTTGCCGGAGATCTCCTTGCTCTGCTTCTGGATGGAGGCGACGGCCTCGTTGACGGCTTCTTCGATGCCGTGCTTGATGGCCATCGGGTTGGCGCCGGCGGCTACCATGCGCAGGCCCTCGCGCACGATCGCCTGGGCGAGCAGGGTGGCGGTGGTGGTGCCGTCACCGGCGATGTCGTTGGTCTTGGTCGCGACTTCCTTGACGAGCTGGGCGCCCTGGTTCTCGAAGACGTCCTCGAGCTCGATCTCGCGAGCGATGGTGACGCCGTCGTTGGTGATCGTGGGGGCGCCGAACTTCTTGTCGAGCACCACATAGCGGCCCTTGGGGCCGAGGGTGATCTTCACGGCGTCGGCGAGCGCGTTCACACCGCGCTCAAGAGAGCGCCGGGCTTCATCGTGATACCTGAGTTCCTTAGCCAAGATTCGTCAGCCTCCCCTCTTACTTTGCGACTACGGCCAGGATCTCACTGGCGCGCAGAATCAGCAGTTCGTCACCGTCGGCGGTCTTATACTCGGTACCCGCGTACTTGCCGTAGATGACCTTGTCGCCCTTCTTGACATCCATGGGAATGCGATTCTTGCCGGCCTCATCCCACTTGCCGTCGCCGGCAGCGACGACCTCACCCATCATCGGCTTCTCTTTCGCCGTGTCGGGGAGAACGATGCCGCTGGCGGTCTTCTCTTCTTCCTGGACCGCCTTGATGATGACGCGGTCTTCGAGCGGCTTGAGCTTCATGCAGCAACCCTCCTTGGTGTGTACACCGTGGTTTCCATCAGGCTTGATTCTGGCACTCTCCGGGAGAGAGTGCTAGCTCCACACAGCTGCGTATGGTATGACCAGTGCCGGAAGATGTCAAACCAATGGTCCAGTGAGCAGGCAAGCTGTGCAGAGAATAGCAGTACTCGCTCGTTTGCAGGTATTTCGTGCGCTGTGCTCGTAGCGCGCCGGCTGTCAGTCCCCAAGTACGAGTGCCGTACCACGTTGTCGCTCTGAGGGGCCCGGACTAGGATGGCCCAGTGAGTCGGAGCAAGACCGGATGAGAGTGCTGCTGCAGCGGGTGAGCCGCGCCGCGGTCGCCGTGGACGGCGCGGAGGTCGGCGCTGTCGGCCGCGGCTTCCTCGCGCTCGTAGGGGTGACCCACGAGGACGACGCGGCCGCGGCCCGCAAGCTCGCCGCCAAGACGGCGCGCCTGCGTGTGTTCGCCGACGACGCCGGCCTCATGAACCTGGCGCTCGGCGACGTCGACGGCGGCGTGCTGGCCGTCTCGCAGTTCACGCTGTACGCCGACGCCCGGCGCGGCAACCGGCCGAGCTTCACGGACGCGGCGGCGCCGGAGCAAGGCGAGGCGCTCTACGAGGCCTACGTGGAGGCGCTGCGCGCCGAGGGCGTGCGGGTCGAGACGGGCGTGTTCGGCGCGCACATGCGCGTGGAACTCGTCAACGACGGGCCGGTGACGATCCTGCTCGAAGCACGAAGATGACGGTGGTGATCAGCCGCATCCGTACGCGCTTCGGCCCCTCATTGCGAAGCATCTCCGTCGTCCGGACCCCCCAGAGTACGTTTGCGTAAGTTCTAGGGCAGTGTCTCGGGAGCGAGTTGCCAGAGATCCACTGCCAGCTTGTCGTTCTCACCGTAGTCTATCGGGACGTCGATGACAACGGGTCCCGGGTGCCGTAAGGCGCGGGCGAGGAGGGGTTTGACGTCGCCCGCCTTCTGGGCGCGGAGCCCCTCCACGCCGAACGATCGCGCGAGCATCACGAGGTCGGGGTTGTCGAAGCGCGTACCGGCGATGCGGCCGAACTTGCGCCGCTGGTGCATCTCGATGAGGCCGTAGCCGCCGTCGCTCCACACCAGGATCACGAACGGCAGGCCCAGACGGCGCGCCGTCTCGAGTTCCTGGACGTTCATCAGGAAGCCGCCGTCGCCGCTGATGCAGACGACCTTGCTGCGGCCGCGGCGCGCCAGCGCCGCGGCGATGGTGGCTGGGAGCCCGAAGCCCATGGCGGCGAACCCGTTGCTGATGAGGACGGTGTTGGGCTCGCGCGCCTCCCAGAATCGCGCCACCCAGAGCTTGTGCGCGCCGACGTCGCTGATCAGCACGTCCTCGGGCGCGAGCAGATCCCGGAGGTCGCGGAGCACGCGTTGCGGCTTGATGGGGAAGTCCTCGTCGGTGCCGGCGTCGAGCACGCGACGGAAGGCGCGGCGGTACGGGCGCTCCTCGATGCTCGCAACCTCCTTGCCCTCGAGGAGCCCTGTGAGCTGGAACAGGATGCGCGAGAGGTCGCCGATCAGCTCCACCTCGGGGATGAACTGGGCGTCGATCTCCGGCGGCACGGTGTCGATGCAGACGATGCGCTGCCGGCCCTCGGGGTTCCAGGCCGATGGCGGCCACTCGATCATGTCGTAGCCGACGGCGATCACGAGGTCGGCCCGGCCCAGCAGACCCTGCGGGTAATCCTGCCGGGCCAGCCCGGCGGTGAACAGGAAGTGCGGGTCAGATGCGTCCAGCACGCCTTTGCCCATGAAGGTTGTGATGACATGGAGACCCGTCTGCTCGCAGAACGAGCGCAGCGCCGGCGCCGCCTCCTGACGCACGACGCCGTTGCCGGCGAGCACGACCGGCCGCCGAGCGCCCTGGATGATCTCGGCGGCGCGGAGCAGGCTCACCGGATCGGCTTCGACCACGGCCTCCGGACCCTGGGGAAGCGGCACGCCGGTGGCGGCCGCCCCCATCACGTCCTCGGGCAGCTCGAGATGTGTGGCGCCAGGCTTCTCCGCCGCAGCGATACTGAACGCCTTGCGCACTGCCTCGGGCACCATGCGCGGATGGTGGAGGCGCGTATTCCACTTGGTCATGGGGTGCAGCATCTCGACGGTGTCGATGAACTGGTGCGTGGTCTCCTTGTGCATGCCGGCGAGGCCCGTCTGGCCGGTGAGCGCAACGAGGGGCGCGTGGTCGAGCGTGGCGTCCCCCACGCCGGTGGCGAGGTTGCTGGCGCCCGGGCCGAGCGTCGCGAGACAAACGCCCGGGCGCCCGGTGAGGCGGCCGTAGGCGTCGGCCATGAACGCCGCACCCTGTTCGTGGCGCGTGGGCACGAAGGTGATGAGCTGGGACCGGTCGAGCGCCTCGCTGACGTCCAGCGTCTCCTCTCCGGGGATGCCGAAGACGAACTCGACGCCCTCGTTCTCCAGGCAGTCGATGAAGAGGTTGGCGGCCGTGCGCGACGCGTCGCTCAGAGGCGCGGGTGGGAACACGGAGTCGGGTCGATGGGTCATTCCGTCCTCGAGTCTAGGTGGGCCGGGCGCGGCGCGAGGAGCGCTTGCGCGGCGGGCGCGGCGCCTTGGCCTCGGCGTCGCTGGCGAACGCGTCGAGGCCGAGGTAGTCCGGCCAGGGCAGGGCCGGCAGGAACCCTGCCGCCAGGCCGATCATGGCGGCGTTGTCGGTGCACAGGCTGAGCGGAGGCAGGGAGAGCTGCAGGCCCTCGGCCTCGCAGGCGTCCGTCAGGGCGCGGCGCAGACCGGAGTTGGCCGCCACGCCGCCGGCGACGGCCACGCTCCGCAGGCCCTCGTGGGCGGCGCCGGCCATCGTCTTCTCTACCAGCTGGCGGACGATGGCCGCCTGGTACGAAGCGGCGATGTCGGCGCGGTGCGCCTCGATCTCCGCCTCGCTCCGCCTCCTGAGGTCGTAGAGCAGCGCCGTCTTGAGGCCGCTGAAGCTGAAGCCGCGGCCCTTGGGCACGGCGCGCGGAAAGCGGGCGAAGCCCGGGTCGCCGCGCGCCGCCAGCTCGTCCAGCTCCTTGCCGCCCGGGTAGCCGAGGCCCAGCAACCGGGCGCCCTTGTCGAAGGCCTCGCCGGCCGCGTCGTCCATGGTCTTGGCGGCGACGCAGTAGCGTACGCCCTCCTCCACCACGGCGAGCATGGTGTGCCCGCCGCTGGCGACGAGGCACACGAACGGCGCCTCCACACCGAGCGCGTAGTTGGCGGCGATGTGGCCCTGCAGGTGGTTCACCGGAATCAGGGGCAGCCCACGCCGATAGGCGATGGACTTCGCCGTCGCCAGTCCCACGAGCAGGGCGCCGATGAGTCCCGGACCCTGCGTGACGGCCACCGCGGAGAGGTCCGCCCAGTCCGCGCCGGCCTGGCTCAGCGCCTCGGCGACCACCTCGTTGACGAGCTCCGTGTGGCGGCGTGAGGCCACCTCCGGCACCACGCCGCCGAACTGCACGTGCAGCTCGTTCTGCGACGAGACGATGGACGACAGGACCTCGCGTCCCCGCACGACGGCGGCGCTCGTGTCGTCGCAGGACGTCTCGACGGCGAGGATCGGACCGGCGGACGCGGCCTGCCCGGCCCGGGCCGCCGCCCCCCAGGCCGCCGCCGGCGCGTTCATGCGCTATCCCCTTCCCAGTCCTTCCACATGATGACGGCATCCTCGCGGTCGTCGCTGTAGTAGCCGGGGCGGACGCCGGTGGAGACGAACCCGAAACTGCGGTACAGCTCGATGGCAGGGGCGTTGGAGACGCGGACCTCGAGCGTGTGGCCGCGGTGCCCCTTGCGCTCGGTGATGGCGAAGTAGGCCTCGAGAAGGCGGGAGGCCACGTGCTCGCGCCGAACCTCCTCGGCGACGCAGAGGTTCATGAGGTGCCACACGTCCACGAACATGTCGGCGATGAGGTAGCCGACAATGCGGTCGCCGTCCTCGCAGACCAGACAGATGCCGCTCTCGCGGGCGAGCTGGCCGTGGAAGATGGTGAGCGACCACGGCAGGGTGAACGTGCGCGCCTCCAGCGCCACAACCGCCTCGAGGTCGGTGAACTGCATGAGCCTGATGACGCGCTCGCGGCGCGGCGGGTCGGGGACGACCTGGAGGCTCATGAGGCGCCTCCGGCGCCGGGCTGGGACGCGCGCGGGGTGGCGTCGGGCGCGCGGCCGTAGATGGGCAGCACCGCGTCGGGGCCGCGGACGAGGCCGGGCGCGCCGCAGGCGGCCGCCCGGCCGACCATCGCCGCGGTCGGCGCGACGATGCCCGCGGCCGGCCGCGCCGACGCGGGCAGCACCTCGCCGTACAGCACGGCGCCGTCGCCGCCCACGACCACGTCGCCGCGGGCGGCCAGCCAGTGGGCGAGTTCGTCGGCGCCGACCACGGCGACATCCTCGACCTGCCGCACGCCCTCGTCGCCCTGTGTGAAGACGGCGGCGAACACCTCGTGGCGGCGGCCGTCGACGAGCGGCACGAGCGCGCGGCGGCCGACGGCCTCGGGCGTGTCCGCGAGCGCCCCCGCCAGCGCCGCGAGCGTGGGCACGCCGGCGAGCCCGACGCTGCCGCCGGCCTGCGCCAGCGCCCGCGCCGTGGCGATGCCGATGCGCAGGCCGGTGAAGGCGCCGGGGCCGAGGCCGACGGCGACGGTCGCGACGTCGTCCCAGTCCGCCCCGGCCTCGCCCAGGACCTCGCGCACGAACGGCAGCAGCAACTGCGAGTGGGCGGGGCCGGCGAGCGCCAGTCGTTCGGCGACGACGGAACCGTCGGCGGCGCACAGCGCCGCCGAGACCGCCGTCGTCGCCGTCTCCAGCGCGAGGATCACGGTGCCTCCTCGCCGGACGGCTGCGCCGGAGCACTCATCCGCAGTCCAGCGCCGGCCGCGCCGTCGGCCACGGCGGCCTCGAGCGTCGCGTCCCCCGAGAGGCGGGCCTCGCGACTGCTCAGGGTCCGGTGCTCCAGCTCCACGCGCAGGTCGGCCGGCGGCAGCACGTCGCTGCCGGCCGCCGGCCACTCGACGAAGGTGATCGCGTCCGGCCCCAGGTAATCGTCCCACGCGAAGAGCTCTGCGTCCGGCCCCCGGCTCAGACGGTACAGGTCGAGGTGGTGCAACTGCTCGCCGTCGCGCCCGTGATAGCTCTGGGCGAGGGTGAACGAGGGGCTGGTGACGGCGCCGCGCACGCCCCGGGCGCGCAGCACCTCCCGGACGAGGGTGGTCTTGCCCGTGCCGAGGTCGCCCTCGACGGTGACGAGCGCCGGCGGACGCAACTGGACGGCCAGCACGCGGGCGAGCTTCCGCGTCTGGGCCGGAGAAGCGAGGGTGAGGCCGATCATCTCAGAAGAGGCCGAGCTGCTCCGGTTCGGCCGGCGGGCTGGACGAGGGAGCCGGCGAGGGATCCGGGACGGACGCAGCCGGCGAGGCCGGCGTTGATGTGGTCTCGGGCGACGGAGCAGGCGACGGAGCAGGCGGCGGCTCGGAAACAGGCGGCGCGGGCGGGACCGGCGCAGGCGGCGGTCCCGGGACCGCATCGTCAGGCTGCGGCGCAGGCACTGGGGCGGCGTCGAGCGGCGCCGGCGCGTCCGCGAGCGTCGGCGCCGAGCCCTCCTCCGTGGGCACGGGCGCCGGGCGGCGCAGGTGGTCGGGCGGCCGCCAGGCCGGCCGCTCCGCGGCCGGGGGATCGGCCGCCTCTTCCCCCGGCACCGGCGCCGCTTGCGCCAGCAGTTGTGGCAGCCGGGAGAAGTCCTCCTTGAGGGTCGTCAGCATCGCCGGGGTGTACAGCGCCGCGGCGGGATGGAAGATCGGATACAGGAAGAGAGGGTGACCGGCGATCTCCGTGGCCCGCGGCCGCCCGTGCACCTTGGTAATCCCGGTCTGGTCGCCGCTGAGCAGCTTGGTCGCGAAGTTGCCCAACGTGCAGACGACCTTGGGCCTGATGATCTCGACCTGCCGGAACAGGTACGGCCGGCAGGCGTCGATCTCCTCCGGCCGTGGGTCGCGGTTGTTGGGCGGCCGGCTCTTGAGGACGTTGGCGATGTAGACCTGCTCGCGCGTCATGCCGATGGACGCGAGCAGCTGCTCGAGAAGCTTGCCGGCCTGGCCTACGAACGGCCGGCCCTGCTGGTCCTCGTGATAGCCGGGCGCCTCGCCGACGAACATGAGGTCGGCGCCGGGGTCGCCCTCGCCGAAGACCGCGCGCGTACGCGTGTCGGCGAGCACGCAGCCGGAGCAGCACTCCACCTCCTCACGGAGGGCGGCGAGCGCCGCGACGACGTCGTCAGTGGCAGGTGGCACAGGACCCGCTGGCGCAGGTGGAGCAACTCTTGGTCGCTCCCTTGCCGCCGAGGTTGGACGACGACGAGTGGACGGCGAACGTGGAGAGCAGCCTGCAGACGTCGCCGGAGTGGCACTGCGGGCACTCCGGCCTGGTGCCGTTGCGGACGAGCTCCTCGAAGGCAGTTCCGCAGTGGTTGCAGCAGAATTCGTAGATCGGCATGGCGGTAGTGTACCACCGGAGTCTCCGAGCCACGCGGGCTGCCGCCACCCCGCGAGCCGCCCACAAGCCGTGGCTCCCAGACGGACTTGGGCTTGCGCAGGGCAACGTCCCCTCGACCTGTTGCCTCACCTAAGAAGGTACTCGAAGATCTCTTCGTTGCCTCACCAAGAAAGTACTCATGAGGAGTCAGCCGGTGGCCGCCACCTCCCTTCCTCGCGAGTCCATCTTCAGGGCACACATGCG
>Ga0209269_1000119_pt1 | contig 124959 bp, 119 predicted proteins | sample MTBAKMMethaMetaG_FD_187455 | JGI IMG/M metagenome (GOLD analysis project Ga0209269, IMG submission 187455) | Enrichment culture microbial communities from Arthur Kill intertidal strait, New Jersey, USA, that are MTBE-degrading - MTBE-AKM (Arthur... | ecosystem: Environmental > Aquatic > Marine...
CTAGCAAGTACTTCTCTCAGAAACGTGTATCTATGGATTCTGGGGTTTCAGACCAGTCCAAAACGCTCTGAGCAGGGGTTTTCCCTCGCGATGTGGACCAGAAGGGCGATTAGCTGCGGAACGCCAGTCCGCGGGCGCTCAACACCGATGGCACAGCGACGTCATAAAGGTGAACGGGGAGTGTGACTGCCACGCGAGGTCAGAATCGTTCGGCCGCCGGACGATCGCAATACCCCGCTCAATGTGCAGGGATGAATGAGTGGTGGACCGCAGGGGAGTCGAACCCCTGACCTCCGCCGTGCAAAGGCGGCGCTCTCCCAACTGAGCTAGCGGCCCACGAGGGGAACCAGTATACCGCGTGGGGTCAGGGAGACCGGCCTGACCCTATCCAGCCACAGGGGATTCGGGCTGCGGAATGGTTCAGACCGCGTCCCCTCGCTCCTGCTTCACAACCGCCCTGATCCGCGCCGAGCTCTTGGCGCGGTACGCGTTCGTCCACCTGAAGCTCCAGCGGGAACACGTGACTCCACGGCGCGTGAACCTGACGGAGAGAGCGCCCGAGCAGCCGCCACCGCAAGCGTGCCCGCAAACGCGGACAGGACGGCTGAGGTATGCGAAAATGGGGTCTGCTTGGCGACGAGCTGGAGGTGTGTCATGGGACGCACGATCGTTCGGGCAGGGCTCATGCTGCTGGTCTGCGCAGTGGCGCTGGCAGGGGCTTCAGTCGCGGGGGCGACGCCCATCAACCTCAGTCCGGCCAACGGCGCGGCGCTGGCGCAGAACGCCCAGGCGTTCTCATGGGGGGACAACGCAGTCCAGGGACCGGTGGACCACTGGTACATGGAGATCTCGACGAGCCCCCAGGTCGACTACTACCCCTGGGGCTTCTTCTCTGGTGGCCTTGTGTATGCGTCGGGTCACCTGACCACCTCGTCGGTGAGTCTCAACGCGCTGGGGCGGGCGCTGACCCCGGGCACGTACTACTGGCACGTGGGCGGCTACTACGGCCCGTTCGGCAGCTTGGGAACGGCGTGGTCGAACGTGCAGTCGTTCACCGTCCGCAGCGCCTCGGCGACGGCGCCGACCATCGCCGTCAACCCCTCGTCGTTCTCCTTCGACGTGGAGTACAACGACCCGACATGGCACGCCGCCGATCTGGCGATCTCCAACAGCGGCGGCGGCACCCTCTCCTTCCTCATTCCCACGTTCGGCGTGAACTGGCTGGGCGCGGCGCCGGGGTCCAATACGGGCATCGTCTACACCCTGCCGATCGCGGTCCGGCCCTTCTCCGACGCAGGAGCCACCACACCCATGTCGCCGGGGACGTACTCGACCAACATCACGATCCAGGACAACGGCAGCTCTCCCGCGGCGACCAACAGTCCGAAGCTCGTGCCGGTGACCATGCACGTCTACGCCACGGACAACGCCGCTCCGACCGGCGCATCGGTGACGATCGCCGGCGGGCAGGCGTCGACCGGCACCGTGGACGTCACGCTCACCTGCGCAGCCGCCGACACGGGCAGCGGCATGGGGGAGATGCGCTTCGCCAACGTCGCCGGCCAGTGGACCAACTGGCTTCCCTACGCGACCATCAAGACATGGATCCTGGCGACAGGCGACGGCACGAAGACCGTCTATGCACAGTACCGCGACAGAGTCGGGAACGAGAGCGCCGTCGTCTCCGACACGATCGTCCTCGATCAAACCAGACCGGTCACGAAGGCACCGTATTCGGTCACCGTGAGAAGGGGAATGAAGGCCGCCCTCCGCTACCGAGTCAACGACGCGGCGCCCAATGGAGGAACCGCCAAGGCGACGATCAGGATCAAGACCCTCCGCGGCAAGACGGTGAAGACGCTCAAGGGCACGTTCAAGCCTGTGAACACGACGCAGAAGATCACGTTCCGCTGCAAGCTCGCCAAGGGCCGCTACAAGTTCTACGTCTATGCCGTCGACAGGGCAGGGAACACGCAGTCGAAGATCGGATCGAACCGTCTGACCGTGAAGTAGGGCCCGGCTGGAGGTCGCCGCGATCAAGTAGGGGCGGGGTTTCCCGCTCCAGAGCCGTCAGCGGTCGACACGCACGCTGAACGAGTAGGTGCCGCTCCCGTCCTCCAGCGCGTAGACGCGAGCCTCGTACTTGCCCGGTCCGGCGATGGTGTAGGTGAGCGTCTCGACGTCCGAGTACTCCGCATCCCATTCCGCCAGCACTGCCCCGGTGGCCACCTCCACCAGCTTGAGCAGTGGCACGAACCCCTGCGCAGTCACGTCCACGACCACGACGTCTCCCCCCTCCGCGTCGAAGACGTAGGCGTCATAGGCGAGGTCGGAGTGGTTGGGATCGCGGGTGTCGCCGGCATCGATGGAACCCGTCTGCTCGACGACCGTGCCGGAGCCGTCGCTCGCAGACCCGGACGTCTCGGACGTCCCGCCGCACCCGGCCAGCACGAGCGCGAACAGAACAGCCGCGAGGAGGGTCCAGACAACGCCCGGGCGTGCACTCAGCATCTCACGCCGCGCCGCCATCTCGGTGTCCCCCTTTGGAGCAGTATCCGCACCCGAGTCTCGCTGCGACTATCATGAGCTGAAGGTGAAGACCATGAAGTGACGTCTCGTCGAATCGCCGCCCTGGGTCGGCGTCCACGTTGCGTATGTGGGCTCCAGCGCGCTCAGGGGTCGACCACGCTCATGTGCAGAGCGCAGTAGCACGACGGATTGTAGACGGAGAGCACGGTCCCGCAGCCCGATCTTGCGCAGATGCGCCCGCGACCGTGAACCTCAGCCCTGCGGCCACACGTACCAGTCAGCGCAGACAGCCGCAGCCCGTGCCTCCCGCGGGGCTGATTCTCGGCGTTGACAATGAGGCGCGCGACGTGCGCGAAGAGGGCCCGGCCGGCAGCGAGGAGCCTTTCGTTCTCGATGCGTGCCCGCATCGCATCGTCAAGAAGGCGAGGCACCGCAGGAACCAGTCTCACGATCGAGCGAGCCTCGCCGGCAGTCTGCCCCGGGGCATCCTTGCCACCCTCGCAGGCGCAGTCCCTGCGGTGGCTCAACCGAAGCTCGACATCATGGAGCGCCGTGGACCGCTTTTCGAAGTCCAGGGTGTGGCGCCCGCAGCGCAGGGTGACCGCACTGCAGGCCAAGGCGGCGTCGACAGCAGCGGAGCCCACGATCCACGGACCCCTTCGCCGGCCGACCCTCGGGCCGAAGGCGACGCAGTCGCCAAGGATCGCGTCGGCATCCCGGGGGGTGTTCATAGGGTGCATCCCGTTGCCGAGGTGGTCGGGGGAGTCCGCAGCACGTGCAGCAGCCGGTCGTGTCCCGTGCAGGTCGGACCAAGCGCAGGTCGGACCAAGCGTGCGTCTCGCCATCACTCACCGCCGTCGTGAAGATTGGCGGATCGCGGTGAGTCGACGTCAGGCCCAAGGCGGTCCGTAGCTACACCATCCACTACTAATTTGGCCCTATCAGCGCACTTTGTCAAGCGGAGGACCGTTGTTCCCCGGCCGGGAAGGGACGGACTGAATCACGTCACGACGGGTTGCATGACGGTTGCAGACACTCATGCGGCGCCTCCCCGCAGATGCGGCTCTGCCTCCACCAGCGTGGTGGTAACCCACGCCAACTCACGTGGCGGGGCGCCGCGCCGCTAGTTACGGTCCGCGCGGGTGATGATGATGCGCCAACTCGGTGCCCACGCGGAACTGCACGTCGATCCCATGCGTGCGCAGCAGCGGAGGCTGCGGTGCAGCCGGTTGGAGATACCCCGGCCGCAGGCGCATCCGCACCATGAAGCCGGCGACGTAATCCGCTCCTCCCGCCTCACGCCGCCCACACGACCGTGACCCGCGTACCCCCTCCCGGAGGGGATTCGATGCTCAGGTCCGCGCCGATGGACTCGGCGCGCTCCGCCATGATCCCAAGGCCCAGCCTGCCGGAGCGCACATCGTCCGCGTCGAACCCGCACCCGTCGTCCTCTACGACCATCGTGAGCGCCTCGCCCCCATCGGGGTGTGAGGCGCGCAGGATCACACGCGCGTGGCTCGCGCCGGCGTGCTTGACGACGTTGTTCAGCGCCTCCTGCGCGATGCGGTAGAGGGCGACCGTGATCTCCGAGGAGGCCTGGGCGGTCTGGTCCAGATCGACGTCGATAGGGATGCGCGCCCTGCCGATGACGGCCTCGCTGAGCTGCTTGAGCAGGTCGGTGAGGCTCGTCTCCGCGAGAGAGGCGGGGCGTAGCTCGAGCAGCAGCATGCGCATCTCGGCAAGAGCCCCTCGCGTGAGCTGCCTGAGCTCCTCCAGCCGCTCCCTTCCCGCTGTCGGGTCCTTCTCGTAGATCCGGGGCAACACCTCGGCGATGAGGCTCACGGAGAACAGCGTCTGGCTCACCGCGTCGTGCAGGTCGCGCGCGAGCCGCTGCCGCTCCTTGCTCGCGGCAAGCTCGTTCAGGCGCCCCGTCATGCGATTGAACGACGTGGCCAGCTTGCCGATCTCGTCGTCGCGTTTGACGGGAGCCGTCAAATCGAGCTCGCCGTCTGCGATCCGGCCGGCGGTGTCGCCAAGCTCCGAGAGCGGCCGGACGATGCTGTGGATCAGCGCGAAGCCGATGCCGATCGCCAGGAGCGCGGCGAGCACGGCGATGCTGCTCGTGGTCCACAGGGCGAAGCGGGTGGCGCGCAGCGCCTCCGACTCGCCCTGCTCCGCGAGCAGCGCCACCTGCAGCCTGGGGATCCAGCGGTAGACGCCGATGACCTTCTCCCCCGCGTAGCCGGCGTAGGTGGCGTTGCCGCTCAGCCCCCCGTCGATCGCGGCGTCGGCGCCGCGCGTGCGCACGTACGTGCTCGGGATGGAGTGGCCGGGCCGCCGCAGGGCGGTGAGCAACCGATGATTGGAACCGACGAGGTACGTCTCGCCCGTCTGCCCCAATCCGGCCCGGCCGATCATCACGGCGTTCAGGCTGTCGAGGTTGGCGAGACCGGCCAGCACGCCGACCGAGGTGCCGCCGTTCGCCACGGGGCGGCTGGCAACGACAGTCATCTTCTCGAGAGAGAGCGAGTAGGAGGGCTGCTGGATGAACGGGCTCATGAGGCCTTTCGTGAAGTAGTCGTTCATGCCGAGCTGCTGACGCTCGTGCCCCTTGTCCGTCGACACGAGCACCTGCCCCCTGGGTCCCATGAAGAAGAGCTCCTCGAAGAGGCCGACGCGGCTGGAGACCCAGGTGAACCGGCGCAGCACGCTGCGGGAGGCCGCCTCGTACCGCGCGGAGCCCTGCGGGGCGGCCGCCAGCGTGCGCAGGTCGTCCACCACGCCCTCATCCGAGAGGACGATATCGAGGTTCAGGCGCAGCTGCCCGATCCAGGAGTCGACCTGCTGCTCCTTCAGCGTCGCCACCGACTTCAGCTGGCCGACCACGCGGTCGTGCGCGGCGCGCGACGCGATGACGACGGAGGTGGCGCTGACGGCGACGGCCGTCAGCGTCACCACGCACACGAAATACAGGAGGAGCCTGTTGCGGATCGTGAACATCGCTCTTGGGCGGAGGCGCACGGGGCCTTCCTTCTACGGGCGCGGGGAGAGCTGGGCAGACACGCTCGTCGCGAGCCTCAGGGCTGCTCGGAGGAGAAGTCCATCGTGTAGCCGGGGCGGGAGGCGCGGAACTCGGCCCCCATCAGCCGGCGCCAGCGGGCGTCGTCGATCCAGCCGATCGGCACCTGGGGCGTGTCGACCAGCGGACCGACGGCCTCGACCGAGAGCTGCTGGAAGTCGAGGCTCCCGTCGGGCGCCCACTCCAGGAGGATCCTCGCCGCCTCCTCCGGATGCTCTACGGCGTATCGCCAGCCCCGCTGGCTTGCCCGCACGAAGGCGCTTACGTACGCGGGCTCATCGGCGATCGTCTGCTCGGCCGCAAGCACGAGGCCCTCGTAGCCGCCGATGCCGTAGTCGGCGGGGAAGATGTTCCTGATCTCATGGCCGGCGACTTCGGCCTGGATGGGCTCGTCGTGCGCGTAGCCCAGCCAGGCGTCCACCTCGCCGTCGTACAGCGCCCGCAGGTCGTCGGCCTCCACCTCGACGGCTGTGACAGCGGAGGGTTTGACCCCCGAGGCCTTGAGCGTCTCCTGCAGGACTTCCCTCCAGTAATCGGTCGTCACGCCGACCCTCGTGCCGGCGAGGTCCGCCGGCCGGGCGATGCCTGACTCCGACAGCGAGAAGATGACGAGCGGCGGAATCTGAAACGCCGCCATCACTGCGACCGTCGGACGTCCCGCCGCCACCGAGTCCCTCTGCTCGCCGAACGAGGAGACGGCGAAGTCGGCCCGTCCGTCTACCACATGGTCGATCGCCGGGTCTCCGGGGCCGCCCTCCATGATGGTGACGTCCAGCCCGTCGTCCTTGTAGAACCCCTTGGCATCCGCGACGTAGTAGCCCACGAACTCGGCTTCGTGGAACCAGTTGAGCTGCAGCGTCGCCGGGAGTACCGGCGTCTCGTCACCCCCGGGCGTCGAGCCGCCGCAGGCGGCGGCGAACGTCGCGAGCGCCGCCATGAGGATGAAGACGAGACCGCGGACGGTCGGCGTCGTCCCTCGCCTCACTTGACCAAGCCCTTCTGCAACGCGATGGCGACCGCCTCAGTGCGTGTGGTCGCGCCGAGCTTCATGAGGATGTTGCTGACGTGGAACTTGACCGTCGACCGGCTCACCACGAGGCGGTCGGCTATGTCCGGGTTACTCTCGCCGGACACCATCAGCTGGAGGATCTCGAGCTCCCTGCTGGTGAGGCCCTCGGACTCCTCGGGCGCGGGGCCGGTCGCCGACCTGATCAGCACTTCGGCGGCCTCCGGTGCGAGCGTGGACCGGCCGGCGTGGGCGGCGCGGATGGCGCCGGCGAGCTCGTCGGCCGAGAGGTTCTTGAGCAGGTAGCTGAGGGCGCCGGCCTTGAGCGCGCCCTGCACGAGATCGTCCTCCCTGTAGCTGGTGAGGGCGATCACCTGCACGTCCGGGCAAGCTTCTTTGATGCGGCGCGTCGCCTCGGCGCCGTCCACGCCGGGCATGACGAGGTCCATCAGGACGACGTCGGGCTTGAGGGCGAGGCAGCGGTCGACCGCCTCTGCGCCCCCGGAGGCCTCTCCGACGAACTCAAGGTCGTCGAAGGCGAGGAGGAACGCGGAGAGTCCGCTCCGGACGACCGCGTGATCGTCGACGATCATGACCCTGATCACGTCGTGACCCGCTCCTGCTCGTCGTTCCAAGCCGGCGAGGACAGGGCCCCTGCTCGTCCCCGGCTCCTCAACCCCCACCCCTGTGGGTGGAGCCTCGGGAGTATATCGCTGCTCGAGCTACCTGGTCACCTGGCCAGTCCCAAGACTCCCCGACGTGCCAGCTGCGGGTCTCCCCGCCTGACCGGCGTGCCGCCCGAGCTGCGCGCCTAGTCTTGGCTCATGGAGTCGGCACACGACAACGCAAGCGGGACGAGAGCCATCCTCGCCGACGCGGACGTCACCGTCAGGAAGGCCCTGCGCGACCTCACCATGCAGGCGCTGGGGATGGACGTGGTCGCCGAGGCCGAGGACGCACCGTCGCTCGAGCGGCAGGTACGGCGCCTCAAGCCCGACCTCGTGATCGTCGGCTGGAGGATGCTGGCGCCGCGCGCGGCCGCCGAACTGCGCACGCTGCGCGCCTCCTGCGACGGCGCCCGCATCGTCGTGCTCGGACCGCGCCCGGACACACGCCGGGAAGCTATCGCTGCCGGCGCCGACGCCTACATCTGCATGGTCGACGCGCCGGCGACCGTCGCCGGCATCCTGCGGCGCGCGAGCGAGGACGCCGCACTGCGACAGAACGAGCCGGAGGGAGTGTCATGAACTGGAAACCATCCAAGACCAGGAGAGGGACGACCATGTCACACGACGGGACCATCAGGGAGAAGAAGCCGGCGGCCGGCAAGGGCAGCGGCTTCACGGAGCGCCTGGCGCGGACGAGCGCGCTGCACCCCTGGCGCACCATCGGCATCTGGACGGTGCTCATCGTCCTCGCCGTGGTCGCCATCGGTTCACTGCTCGGCACCGGCCTCACCTCGGACATGAAGTTCCGCGCCGCCAAGCCCGACAGCCTGACCGGCCAGGAACTGCTCGAGCAGCGCCTGACCGGGCCGCGCCAGATCACCGACTTCGTGATCGTGCGGTCGGCCAGGGCGACCGTCGACTACGCCTCCTTCGAGGCCTACGTCGACGACCTTGCGGCGCGGATCACAGCCCTGGGCCCCGAGGTCGTCAAGGGCGTGACCACGTACTACCAGACCGGGGATCCGACCGCCATCTCCAAGGATCGGCACGCCATGCTGATCCCTGTGGTCATGGCCGGCGACATCGACGACGCACTGAAGAACGTGGACACGCTGCACGAGACCGTCACGGCCGCGCAGGGTCAAGGCTTCACCGTGGAGCAGACCGGCGACGCCAGCATCAACGAAATGTTCACCAAGCTGGCGGAGAAGGACCTGCAGCGCGGCGAGATCCTCGGCGTCCCCGCCGCGCTCATCGTGCTCCTCATCGTGTTCGGCGCCGTGCTCGCGGCCTGCATGCCGCTGCTGCTCAGCATCATCAGCATCATCCTGGCCCTGGCACTCACCGCGCTGATCGGCCAGGTCTACCCGATGAATACCTTCGTCCTGAACATCCTCACGATGATGGGCCTGGCGGTCGGCATCGACTACACGCTCTTCGTCATCAGCCGGTACCGCGAGGAGCGCGCCCGCGGGCTCGCCAAGATCGACGCCATCGGCGCCACCGGCGCGACCGCCAACCGCGCGATCTTCTTCAGCGGCATGACCGTCGTCCTCGCCATGACCGGCATGGTCATCATCCCGCTCGACATCATGATCAGCATGGGCGTGGGCGTCATGCTCGTCGTCGTCACCACTCTGCTCACGGCGCTCATTGCGCTCCCGGCGCTGCTCAGCCTGCTCGGCGACCGCGTCGATGCACTGCGCCTTCCGATCATCGGTCGCCGCGCGACCCGGCGTCTCAACGGCCACGCCGGCGTCTGGGAGCGCCTCTCCCACAGCATCATGCGCCGCCCCGTCATCTGGCTCACTATCGCCGTCGTGGCGCTGCTCGCGCTCGCCGGGCCGGTCGTCATGATGAAGTCCGGCAACAACACCGCGAGCGCCGGCACACTCCCGAGCACCGAGTACGCCAAGCAGGGGTGGGACACGCTGGACCGCGACTTCTCCCTCGGCCAGGCGAACCCGGTCATGATCGTCGTCGACGGCAAGGCCGAGTCGACCGAGGTCCAGGAGGCGGTCGCCGGCCTGCAGGCGGCGATGGAGGCAGACGGCTCCTTCGGCCCGGCCCAGGTCACCGCGAACGAGGCCGGCGACCTCACGCTCATCACCACGACGCTCGCCGGCGATCCGGCGGGCGAGGCCACGCAGGCCGTCGTCAAGCGCCTGCGCGAGGACATCGTGCCGCCGGCCGCCGGGACCCTCGAGTCCAAGGTCTACGTCACCGGCAACACCGCCGGCGTGGTCGACTACCTCGGGTTCTTCGACACCTGGATGCCGGTCGCCCTGGCGGTCGTGCTCAGCCTGAGCTTCGTGCTCCTGCTGGTGGCCTTCCGGTCCGTCGTGATCCCGGCGCAGGCGATCCTCATGAACCTGCTCTCCGTGGGCGCCGCCTACGGCCTGATGGTGCTCGTCTTCCAGAAGGGCGTCGGCGCGGGCCTGCTCGGCCTCACGCAGGTCGACACGATCGAGGCCTGGGTCCCACTCTTCCTCTTCAGCCTGCTGTTCGGCCTCTCCATGGACTACCAGGTGTTCCTGCTCAGCCGCATCAAGGAGCGCTACGACGAGACCGGCGACACCCGTGAGGCGGTCGCCCACGGCCTCGGCCGCACCGCCGGGATCATCACCGGCGCGGCCGCGATCATGGTGTGCGTGTTCGGCGGCATGGCCACCGGCGAGCTGGTGATGTTCCAGCAGATGGGCTTCGGCCTCGCGGTCGCGGTGCTGATCGACGCGACCGTCGTCCGCACGATCATCGTGCCGGCGGCGATGGAGCTGCTCGGCGAGTGGAACTGGTACCTCCCCCGCTGGCTGCGGTGGATCCCCGACGTGAGCGTCGAGGGCCACGCGTATGAGCCGCCGGCTCCGCAGGAGACGCAGCATGCTCGCCGCGAGCCGGGGATCACCGTCCCCAGGCCGTCCCTCGAGGGCGCCGACGCCTGACGAGAGGCGAACGCGAGAAGGGGCGGGGTGCCCAGCGGCGCCCCGCCCCTTCGTGCATGCGGTCCCGCTGACTCCGGCAGACCCCTGGGGCGTCACCTGGAGCAACTTCACCGACTGGCTGATCGGCCCCGCGGCGCAAGGCTCGGAGCTGAGGACCGGCAAGGCGAACACCGCTGTCGTCGATGCACCGTTTGGGCGCTTCGCCCATCGGGCGCGGCGCCTGCTTTGCGCCTCAGCGGGAATCCCCAGATGGCACCTGCAGTGTCGACACGCGAGGCAGCCGGAATGCTGACCGGAGTACATGCGGTCTGCCAGGTCTGCCCATGCTCTTGGGCCAGGCCGCGTGCTATGGTCCCAAGCGGACTCCCACCCGCGAAGGCAGGAGGCTGAGCTTGACCGACATCACCGCCCTTCGGGCGCTCGGCTACTCGCCGCACTGGCAGGCGCTCTTCGAGCCCTTCGCCGGGCAGGGTCTGACGCCCGCCCGTGTGGTCCGCAGCGACCGCGGCAGCGCGCTGATCGCCACGCCCGAGGGCATCGTCCGCGGGCAGCCCTCCGCGCGTCTCTCAAAGGCGGCTCGCGGCCCCGCCGAGATGCCGGCCACAGGCGACTGGGTGGCCGTCATGGCGGACGACGACCTCGAAGGCGCGCTCATCGAGGCGGTGCTCGAACGCGCGAGCGCCATCACACGCGGCGACCCGGGCAAGGCCTCAGACATCCAGGTCCTGGCCGCCAACATCGACACCGTGTTCGTGGTCCATCCGATCGCCGATCCGCCCAACCTCCGCCGCATCGAGCGTGAGCTCTCCCTGGCATGGGACTCGGGGGCCGTCCCGGTCGTGGTGCTCACGAAGGCGGATCTCTCCGCCGACCCTGAAGCGGCGCGACAGGCGACCGAGTCGGTCGCGCTCGGCGTGGACGTGCTCATCACGAACGCGCTGGCCGGCGAGAGCGCCGATCTGCTCCTCGCCTATATCGAGGATCATCGCACCGCGGTCCTGGTCGGCCCCTCAGGCGCCGGCAAGTCCACCCTCATCAACGGGCTTCTCGGCGAGCAGCGACAGGCTACGCACGCCGTGCGAGAGGGCGACGGGCGCGGGCGCCACACGACGGTCGCCCGTGAGCTCATCCAGATGCCGCACGGCGGCGTGCTCATCGACACTCCCGGACTGCGAGCGCTCGGCCTGACGGGATCGGAGGACGGGATCGCCTCGGTCTTCGCGGACATCGAGCTGCTCGCCGAATCATGCCGCTTCCGCGACTGCACGCACGACCACGAGCCCGGCTGCGCGGTCCGGGCCGCCGCCGAGGCGGGATCGCTGCCGCCAGAGCGTCTGGCCAGCTACCAGAAGCTGCTGGCTGAGGCGCAGGAGGCGGCGGCCAAGGCGGACGGACGTCTTCGCGCCGAGAGGGACCGCAAATCGAAGATGATCAGCAAGGCCGCCAAGGACTACTTCAAACTGACCGGTGGCGGTTGAAGCTGGGCGCGGAAGCATGCAGCCGAGCGGCCCACGAGAGAGACAGGTGGAGCGCCTGAGACCGGGGAGACACGCCGGGGCTGTGGTGTCGCGGGATCGGGGGTTGTGGAGTGGTCGGTGGAGTGGCACTACTGCTGATGAGTAGTCTGCCAACGAGGCTGCGCGACTGGCCTCCGAGGAGGCCCCGATCGGCACGCTCTGACACCGTTGTCGGCGCCGCTGCCTCATCCACCAGGGTCGCTGCGCGACATCATCCGGATCGTCGCCTTGAAGAGGACGGCCGGCACGAAACGCACCCACGTCGCGTCGGACAAGCCGCCCAGCCGCTCGTCGCCGTCGGACTGGGCGCGGCGGATGAGGTCGCTGAGCTCGGCGACGGACCTCGTGTCTGCAGCATGGATGACGACAGGCTCGGGCACGCGCTCGCCGGAGACGACCCTCTCCACCAGCACGCTGACCGTGACGTCGCTCAGCGTGACGAGCCGACCGCGCGGGACGAGCGAGTTGATCTCCGGGTGCTCGCGCACCGTACGCGCCAGGCACCCGACCAGGTACGCGGTGAGCGAGAGGCGCTGACCCGTGCTCGCGCGGTGCTCGTCGGATGTGTGCGCTTTCAGTTCATTGAGAGCAGTCGTTCAAAGGCGGAGGGCGAATAGCCGTTCACCGCTTTGCCGCCGATCATGACGAATGGGAAACCGTCAACGTGCTGAGCGCGCATGTCGGCGGCGATCCGGCGCCTCAGTGCCACGCCGACCTTGTCGAACTCGATCACCGTCGGCACGATTCCCCGCTGCCTGAAGAAGGCCTGTGCCTCCGCACAGTGTCCACAACTCGTCAGCGTCACAATCAACACCGGTGGTACCGCCATCGCGATCTCCTCGGTACTAGGAGTCATTTCATCCTGGTTGCTGTATACCCGAACCTGCTCGCTCACCGGACGGCAGGGGTTGGCCCCACGCCGGCGCCCGGCGCCGCTCGGCGAGGAGCTAACGCTCGAGTTGCGCGAGCGCGAGGAACGGCAGCGGGACAGGATGGAACAGAAACGCGAGGCGCCAGGCCGCCTGAGCCGCGCCAACGCAGAGGCCAAGGACAGCGGCCGGCGGCTGAGGACGACCACGGCAACGGCGGCTGTCTGGTCGGCGCTCGAGAGGCAATCCTCTCCGTATGCCCCCGCGGGCGGGGGACTCCCATCGAACTAGGAGAGCAACCATGAAACGGATCAGCTCCCTGATCGCACTGGCGTTTGTCGCGCTCGCCGTCCTGGCGGTGGTCGCTACGGCCGGCGCCGGAGGCGGTCGGCAGGGAGACCACGGCAACACGACGCGCTCGGCGACTCCGGTATTCAGGCTTCTTCTCGAGCCGCGTCAGGAGGTGCCGCGGGTAGACCTGCGTGCCTTCGCGAACGGCAACGTCACGTTCGATCTGACTCGCGACGACACAGGCCGCATCACCGACGGCGAGGTCGTCTTCTACTTCAACTACCGCTTCCGTCAACCAGTGGAGATCGTCGGCCTGCACATCCACCAGGCGGCGAAGGGGGTCAATGGCCCCATTGTCGTCAACTCAGGCTTGACAGCCTTCACGGATGCCGACGGCAACGGGAACGTCACGACGGTCGTGACGGGCGTGGACCCGGCGCTGCTTCAGGCCATCCTCGACAACCCCCGCGGCTACTACGTGAACCTCCACACGAGTGAGTTCCCGGCAGGCGCCACGCGCGACCAGCTCGGGCATCCGAAGCGGTTCTGATCGCGGTCACTGGACCGAGAGGTGGAGCTGGGGAGAGAACCCCTGCGGACAGCAGCCGTCAGCCCAGCCGCGCGGCGAAGACAGCGCTCGGCAAGGGGAGGGTCAGGTCCTCGCGTGTCCAACCTCCCGCTGTCACTGGGCCGCCCTTCGCGGAGGCCGACTCCCCCTACTCGGACTTGTCGGCGTTCACGTAGACGTCCGTGCTGCCCGGAGTGACCGTGACACGGATCGTCTGAAACGCGGGGTCCCCGGTGTCGTACCGGACCATGAACTCCTCGGCGTCGCCGTGGTAGTCCACGTCGGCGTTGTCGGGATCGATGGCGGCTCCGCGGCTGATGAGCTCGTCGCGTAGCCGCTCGCCATCGCCCTCCACCGCGGCATCGGGCGCCTGGTAGACGAGGTTGACGATGAGCGCTTCGGCCTCAGAGGCGCCCGTCAGCACCGGCTGGCCCAGGACCTCGGTGATGGCAGGGGCCGCGATCGCGTCGACCGTCTGGCCCACCGCAGTGGGATTCTCGACCGCGGGCGGGGCGGCCTCCTGCGGCAAGGCGGTCTGCTGGCTCGATTGAGCCGGAGGCGCGTCACTCGCGGCGGGTTCCTCGTCACAAGCGGTGCAGGCGACGAGTGTGAACGACGCGAGCAGAACCAGCGACGCGAGCGCCGCTCCACTCAAGATCACACGGCGCATCTCGGCCGTGAGCTTCGGTGCGTGCAGCAGGCTGCGCAAGCAGCCAAGCGCCCCGCGTGCCTCGTCCTCAAAGACCGATCCTTCCATGAGACCCCCCTTCAGCTGGCCGGCTGAATCATACCGCCACGGCGGGAACGCGGTCATCTGCCGCCAAGACACTCACCACTCGGTAGATGAACTCGTGCGCGTCGGCCTGCTTGGCGACGACGATGCCGGCGGCCGGGCTACAGGTGGCCGACGGGCTGGAGCTCGGCCCAGGCCCGCCCGCGTATGGGCTTGCCGCCCAGGGTCCCCCTCACGGTCATGAGGCCCTCGTACTTCACCGTGGTGCCGATGACGATCTCCTGGTTCTTGCGCACGGTCCGGAGTCTCAGGTACCCGCTCCTCGCCCTGGTCGGGCCTTCGAGCCGGATGCGGTATTCCATCGCACACGTCTGACCGCGGAGTCCCACTGCCGTACGGCCTTGTGGGAGCCGTTGTGGTGTGTCACCGAGCCCTTCCGGAACAGCCGCGCCACACGCAGGCGACCGGCTCCGGTGTCCAGCTGGTTGACCATCATCGCCATGCCTCGCGATGGGAACTGAAGGGCGAAGAACGCGGGCGTGCTCGCGCTGCCGGCGGCCGAGGCGGCGCCGGCGGGTGCGACGACTGTTGCAGGCCCGGTCACCACGGTCGCCAGCAGCAGCGCTGCAGTCGCGATCGTCGTCAGCCAGCGCCTGGAAGGCAGAAGAGCCGTGGCGTCCCCCTACGAGAGCCTCGTCTGACGACGACCACAGATGACGGGCGATGTACCGGCAAGAAGGGAGCGCCGGATCGACGCGGGGCTGAGGGCGCTAGAAGAATCCGTGGAACGCCGAGAGCCCGCTGGACCGCCATTGCCTCCTGACATGTCGGATATCTATACTGGGTTTTTCGCATGACGGGGAGGGGACATGTGGAGACTTCGGTTAGTCCAGTCGATCGCCCTGTTGTTGACGACTGCTGCGCTGTTGGCCGGTTGTGGCGACACGCCGAGCCCGCAAGCGACCGACGCGGGGCAAGAGGGCCAGGTGCAGCAGGCCGATCAGGAATACGACCTGGTTGAGACCGGCAGGGCGGCGGCGGCACTCCTCGGCGGAGATGGCGCGGCCGCCTACGCGCTCCTGAAGGCGTCCGACAACGGATACTCGCCCTACCAGATCGCGCACGCAGTGGACGCGCGGCTCATCGATGACTCGGGCGTCATCCAGGGTATCACTCCCGCTTGGCCCCGCGCCGACACTCTCTCACGCGGCAACGGTGCCTCCACCACCCGGTTCGCCGTCGCCTCGGTCGCTGCCGGTGCCTCCCCTGCGGTCGTCTTCGCCGAGGCGGAGGGCGGCTTCGTCGGCCGCGGCGATCTCGAGCAGATGTTCGCGGAGATCTCCGATCCGGAGCAGGCAGGGCGCTGGCTGGTCTGGCTGTTCGGGACGACCGGGACCGGGTACAGCGTTGGGCAGGTCACGGACTACCTCGTCACGAACCAGCCGCTCACAGACCTGGCGCCACCGACCGGCGTCGGCGTGCCGGTGATCGTGGACGGCGACGGCGACGTCGTCACTCCCGAGCTCCCGACCGACTGGCCGTACAAGGGCCGGAACGTGCTGAAGGATCTGCAACGAGACGAGGACCTGGACTTCAACGAGACGCTGACGGTGCTCGTCATCGGAATGGTCAACGGCGGCTACTCGTCCGCGCAGATCCACGAAGCCTTGCTCACGAACAGCATCGGATTGGCCTCCACTCAAGGCGGCTCGTCGAGTGCCGACGGTGCGCTCTCGCCCTGCTACATCCGGGGCGGTGAGATAGTGCCGCCCGCGGAGACGACCCCCTGGAGCCCGGCAGAGATCCTGATAGAGGATGTGTTACAGGTGTGGCCGGTCAAGAACACCGCCAGCCTGGACAGCGTCGGCAAGCTGAGAAGCGGTGAGAAAGTCAGCCTCAAGTTGACGCCGTTCATCCCTTCCCCGGACTCCGACGTGGCCATCACCTCGCACGATGTCGTCATGGAGATCGAGCTGGCGGACAACGGCGCCTACGACATCACCGGCAGGTGGAGGATCGACCTCGTCCAGGAGACGGCCGACGAGGATCTCGAACAGGGGGCGACCATCGTCCTCGAGGGGGAGTTCTACAGCAAGGAGCCGACGGCGCTCTCCCAGCTGAAGCTCGCCACCGAATACTCAGTCATCGCCCACACGCTCGCCGGCGACGTCGCCTACGCGTGGAAGGACACCGCCACCGAGGGCTTTCTGGGTGAGCTCGACGAGGATCTGGACGGCAATGGCGTCCTGGTCAACATCGGGGTGGGCCTGATGAACTGGGACACCTATCCCGTGGACGAGTGAGGCGATCAAGCGGGCGAAGAGAAACGCATCCCTCTACCGACCGGCCGAGATCCCCGTCTGCACCGCTCCCGGGAGCCAGTGGTCCCCGAATGCCTGGGGCGACAACGTGGTGTGGTCGGACGCGCGCTCCGACGCCGGTGATGTCTACGGCGCCGTCGTCGATACCTCCTCACATACCGCCTCCGCCCCGTTCCCGATCACGGCCGCGACGGGCATGCAGTATCACGTCGACACCGCCGGCGACCTCGTCGTCTGGACGGACTATCAGAGCACCGATCCCGACGACCCGCACGACGTCTGGGGCGCCGAGGTCGACTGGGCAGCCCGCACGGTGGGCGCGCCCGTCCCGATCGCCGCCAGCGAGTGGCTGTCGGAGCAGGAGGGTGATATTCGCGGTACCGAGGTCTCGTTCTGGGAGCTCGGTCTGGTCGCCAACGGAGACGACGCCAAGGTGGCCGACGCAATGCCTGGCTCGGCCGTTGTGAAGGTGAGGATCCTCATCAAGTCCGCGACCAGCAAGACGGTGAAGACCTTGCAGTGCGGCACCAGGCCCGCCAACAAGGCGCTGACGTATCGCTTCAAGTGCAAGCTGAAGAAGGGCGGCTACCGCTTCTTCGTGTACGCCACCGATCTCGCGGGCAACGCGCAGGGCAAGATCGGGCGCGCCGCGCTTCGGGTGCGTTGAGCCCTCTTGGGCAGCCGGCGAGACGCGCCTCGTTCAGGTCGGTCGTTGAGAGCAGCACCGGTCTGACGCCGGCAGCGTGAAGAAGAACATCGCGCCCGCGCCGGGCATCCCCTCGGCCCAGCAGCGCCCTCCCAGACGTCCGATGATGCGTCGCACTGTCGCCAGACCGATGCCGGTACCGGAGAACTGCTCGTCGGTGTGCAGACGCTGGAACGGCTGAAAGAGCTTGTCCGCATACGCGGGCTCGAAGCCGGCGCCGTCGTCGCGCACAAAGTAGACGATCTCTCCGTCGCCGTCCCGGCAACCGAACTCGATGTGCGCTTCGGCTCGCCCTTTGGTGAACTTCCAGGCGTTCCCGAGGAGGTTCGTGAGCACTGCCTCCAGCAGGCTGGCGTCGCTGACCGCGGTACATCCGGCTTCGACCGCACAAGCCACGCGACGCGCCGGATCCTGTTCGGCGAGCCTGGCCAGCACCTTCTCGGCGAGGGCGCTCAGATCGAGGGGAGCGAGGCTGATCTCGCTCCGCCCGAAGCGGGAGAGGGCGAGCAGCGCATCGATGAGCTCGCCCATGCGCTGCGCAGACGCCCGCACGCGGGCGAGGTGCTCGTGGCCGACCGAGCTCAGCGCGTCGCCCTCGTCCTCGAGCAGGATGTGGCTGAAGCCGTCGATGGCGCGCAGTGGCGTGCGCAGGTCGTGGGAGACAGAGTAGGCGAACGCCTCCAGCTCCGCGTTCGCGGCGCGCAACGCCCTGGTGCGCTCCTCCACGCGCTGCTCCAGATCCGCGTTCAGTGCGGCGAGGTCGTGCCGCGCCGTCCGCGCCTCCTCGTACAGTCTTGCGTTGTGGATCGCCATGGCCGCCTGTTCACCGAAGGCGCGAAGGTAGTCGAGTTCGTCGGCAGCGTATCTGCGCTCCGCGACCGTCTCGATGATGACCAGCATGCCGAACGGCTCTCCCCCGTAGCGGAACGGCACGTTGACGAGCGTCTTCTCTCCCCACTCCTGCATGAGACGGCGATACTCGTCGGGCAGGCTGGCATCCGAGATCGTCTCCACGACCACCTCGTCGCCGGCGAGGATGATGCGGTCGCCCGGGGAGTCTCCAACGGGGGACTCAGACCCCGGGGGTTCGTCTCTTCCCTCCTCCGAGGAGCCGAACCGCGACCTCGCGACGAGGAGGTCCCGCTCCGCGTCGAACTCGTAGATGTAGGCGAGAGGCGCCCCCACAGACTCGGCGGCGTAGCGCGCGATGTCGGTCAGGAGCTCGTCCATCTCGAGCCGCGACGCCGCCTCGCGGCTGGCGGCGACCAGCGCCCCCAGCCAGCGCACGTGCGTCTCCTGCTCGCGCACCAGCAGGGCGTTCTCCAGGACGACCCCCGCTTGCTCCGCGATCGCAGCGACGAGACGCCGCTCCTGCCCCGTGAACCGGCGCTCGCGCTCGGTCTCGCTCAGCGTCATCACCCCGAGCAGTCCTCGTTTGGAGACCAGCGGCACGGTGAACCAGGTCTTCTCGCCCCGGGCGTCCATCAGCTGCCGGTCGAGCTCAGAGAGCTCCGGGTCGGAACGCTGGTCGAGCACAAGCTCTTTGCGGTGCAGGGCATCTATCCCGCCACTGTGCTGTGCCACTTCGTAGACGATCCCCACCGTCGCCTCCGCGAGACCCGGGAGCGACTCACGCTCCCACAGGTGCCGGCACACGAGCACCTCATCGCCCGGCACGTACTCCCAGATGTCGCAGCGCGGGCAGCCCAACGCGTTCGCCGCCGCGCGTGCCGCATGGGCCAGCACCTCGTCATAGTCGATGCTCGACGCGAGGGCGCGGCTCACGCTCAGCAACGCATCCAGCTCCTCCGTCCGCGTCTGCAAGCGGGCCTCCCGGTCGCGCAGTTCCTCTTCTGCAAGCTTCTTCGCCGTGATGTCCTGGATGAAGCCCTCCAGGATGGCGGCGTCGTCGTCGGCGACGTGAGCAATGCCGCGCTCACACACCCACCTCAGCTCGCCGGCCGCGGTTGTGATGCGATAGGTGACCGTCCATGGCTCGCCTTGTGCGATCGCTGCCTGAATGCTGTCCCACACCGCCGCCGAGTCCTCGGGGTGGACAAGGTCGCCATACGCGACCACAGCGTTGTTGATGAGGGCCTCGGGCGGGTATCCGGTGACGTCCTCACAACCAGCGTTGACCACATCCAGGGTCCAGGAGGGATCGTTGGCGCTGCGGTAGACCATGCCGGGCAAGTTCCCGAGCAGCGCGCTGAGGGTGCGCTCCCGCTCCTGCAGCTCCGTCCTCGCGTTCTCCGAGGCGGTCATGTCGCTGAACGACCAGACCCGGCCTGCGAGCTCCGATTCCCTCATGATGGGAGCGGAGTGCCGCTCGAAGACGCGCCCGTCCTTGAAGAAGAGGGTGTCGGACACGGTCGAATCGCTGCGCATGAGCTCCTCGACCTTGCCGAGGAACTCCTCCGGCCGCGCCAGCTGATCGGCCACGTAGTGCAGCAGAGCGGTCTCATCGCCAGCCTGCACGAGCTCATCCGGGATGTGCCACAATTCGCCGAAGCGTCGGTTGGTCAGGATCACGCGACGGCTCAGATCCACGGCGAGGATGCCGTCGGCGGTCGCGTCGAGGATGGCCTCGAGCTCCGCTTCGTCCGCCCGCATCCTGTCTTCCGCCACCTTGCGCTCGGCGAACCGCTCCTCAGTGTGGCGGCGCTCAGTGATGTCACGAGCACGCACCAGCACGCCGACGATCTGACCGGCGACGTCCCGCTGGGGCGCGTATGCCACCTCGAAGAAGCGCTGCTGCGGGCCCTCGCCCGCAAGCGCGCTCGCGGCAACATGCTCGCCGGCCAGCGCGCGCGTGAGGTTCGCAGTGGCAGTCTGGCGGTCCGCGGCGACCGACTGGTAGTCCGTCAGGCAGCCTCCTACCGCGATCTCGGCACGATACAGGGCGCGCATGACCTCGGCATGGGCCCGGTTGAAGGCCGTGTAGCGCCGCTCGCCATCCACCGCGAAGACCGGCTGGTCATCGGCGTCGATGAGCGCCTGAAGAGCCTCTCTATCGCCCGTCTGAGCTGCCTCTCATGTCAGGCGCCGACCAAGTGGCCAGGCCCCACACGCATGCCACAGACAGCCGGCGCGCACTCGTGATCCTATCGACACGGTTTCTCTCCCGTCTCGCCGACAATCATGCACGGCGGCCTGCCTCTGGGATCCCATTCGCCCGCCGACTGCGTCCCTGCGTCGCGACGACGCGCCGATACCGGCGCGCAGGGGTGACGTCTGCGCCCGCGAGCGAGCGCCAAGTATGTCGTCTTGCTGCGCTCCTTCTTCTCGACCGCCGTGATACGCCTGCTACCATGGAATGAGCATCGCTGCGGTAGGCGGCCTCGGCGCCGCTCCTTCCGCCCCGCAGCCTCGGCGATCGGAGTGCTACTCGGCAGTCTCATCCTGGAGGCGCATCGTGAGCGAGCAGTGGACGTCTGTCGACGGGAACGAGGCCGCCGCACGCGTCGCCTACGCTCTCAGTGAAGTGCTGGCCATCTACCCGATCACGCCCTCCTCGCCCATGGGTGAGGCTGCGGACTCCTGGGCCGCGGCCGGAAGGCCGAACCTCTGGGGTACGGTGCCGGACGTGGTCGAGATGCAGTCAGAGGCGGGCGCCGCAGGCGCGCTGCACGGCGCCTTGCAGAGAGGTGCGCTGTCGAGCAGCTTCACGGCCTCGCAAGGGCTTCTTCTGATGATCCCCAACATGTTCAAGATCGCGGGCGAGCTGACGCCGGCGGTGGTCCACGTCTCGGCCCGCACTGTGGCGACGCACGCGCTCTCGATCTTCGGTGACCACAGCGATGTCATGCACGCACGCACGACGGGTTGGGCGATGCTCGCGTCCGCGTCGGTGCAGGAGGCCCAGGACTTCGCCCTCATCGCCCACGCGGCCACACTGCGCTCGCGCGTCCCGTTCATCCACTTCTTCGACGGCTTTCGCACCTCTCACGAGATCGCGAGCATCGTCCTCGTGAGCGACGACGACATCAGGGCGCTGGTGTCCGAGGACGCGATCCTCGCCTTTCGCGGCCGCGCCCTCAGCCCGGACGCGCCGCTCGTGCGCGGGACGGCGCAGAACCCCGACGCGTTCTTCCAGGGGCGCGAGGCGGGCAACTCCTTCTACCAAGACACGCCGGGCATCGTTGCCGAGTGCATGGCGGCGTTCGAGCGGCAGACTGGCCGCGGCTACGGGCTGGTGGAATACGTGGGCGCGCCCGACGCCGAGCGCGTCGTCGCCCTCATGGGCTCCGGGATCGGCGCAGCGGAGCAGACCATGGAGACGCTGGCCGCCGCCGGCGAACCCGTGGGCCTGCTCAAGATGAGACTCTACCGCCCGTTCCCCGCGGAGCAACTCGTCGCCGCCCTGCCGCCGACGGTGCGCGCCCTCGCCGTCCTCGACCGGACCAAGGAGGCGGGTGCGCCCGGAGAGCCGCTCTATCTCGACGTCCTGGCGGCCCTCACCGAGAACGCCGACTCGGCGAAGCCGCGCTTCGAGCGCCCGCCGCGAGTGATCGGCGGCCGCTACGGCCTGTCGTCGAAGGAGTTCACCCCGGGGATGGCCAAAGCGGTCTTTGACGAGCTCGCGGCGACGGACCCGAAGCGCCACTTCACGGTCGGCATCACCGACGATGTCACGCACCTCAGCCTCGCACCGAACACGAAGTTCCGCTACCGGCGCCCGGCTGGAGAGAAGCAGGCGGTGTTCTTCGGGACGGGTTCGGACGGCACCGTCGGCGCCAGCAAGAGTACCGTCAAGATCATCAGTGAGAACACCGACCTGCACGCGCAGGGGTACTTCGTCTACGACTCCAGGAAGGCGGGCTCTGTCACTGTCTCGCACCTGCGTGTGGGCCCCAACCCGATCCGCTCCAGCTACCTCGTCGAACGCGCCGACTTCGTCGCCTGTCACCAGTTCGGCCTGCTCGCAAAGATGGAGGTGCTCGGGATCGCCAGGGAAGGCGGCACCTTCCTGCTCAACAGCCCCTACCCGGCCGACGACGTCTGGTGCGAGCTCCCCACTTCGGTCCAGGAACTCCTTGTCCGCAGGCACATGCAGTTCTGGGTGATCGACGCCGACAGGATCGCCGTTGAGGAGGGCATGGGCAGCCGCATCAACACGGTGATGCAGCCCTGCTTCTTCGCCCTGTCAGGCGTCCTGCCGGCCGATGAGGCGGTGGCCCGCATCAAGGAGTCTGTCGAGAAGACCTACGGCAAGCGCGGTCCCGTCATCGTGGCAAGAAACTCCGCGGCCATCGACCGTTCGTTGCAGGAACTCGCCCAGGTGAAGGTCCCCGACGTGGTGGAATGCGGCCAGGTCGCGCGGGTCGCCGCGCCAGACGATGCCCCCGACTTCGTCAAGCGCGTGACCGTCAAGCTGCTGGCCAACGAGGGAGACAGTCTGCCCGTCAGCGCCTTCCCGGTGGACGGGTCCTTCATCACCGGCACCACCAAGTACGAGAAGCGGGGCATCGCCCGCGAGATACCCATCTGGGATCCGAGTCTCTGCATCGACTGCGGCAAGTGCTCGCTCGTCTGCCCCCACGCCGTCATCCGCATGAAGGTGTACGTGCCCTCGCACCTCGAGGGCGCGCCCGAGGGCTTCCGCTCCAAGGACTTCCGGGCCAAGGAACTGCCCGGCTACAGGCTGACGATCCAGGTGTCGCCCGACGACTGCACCGGGTGCGGTGTCTGCGTCAACGTCTGCCCGGCGAGGAGCAACGCCGAGGTGCGACGAAAGGCCATCGGCATGGAGCCGGCGACGGAGCACCGTGAGGCGGAGCGCGTGAACTGGGCGTTCTTCGACGCGATCCCGACACTCGCCCGGCATCTGATGCCACGCGCCTCCGTTCGAGGCTCACAGGTGCTGGAGCCTCTCTTCGAGTTCTCCGGAGCCTGCGCCGGGTGCGGCGAGACGCCCTACGTCAAGCTCGTCTCGCAACTGTTCGGCGACCGGATCGTCGTGGCCAACGCCACCGGCTGCTCGTCCATCTATGGCGGCAACCTGCCGACGACCCCCTGGACCGTCGATCGCAACGGGCGTGGGCCGGCGTGGAACAACTCCCTGTTCGAGGACGCCGCCGAGTTCGGGATGGGCATGCGCCTCGGCTCCAAAGCGCGCCTCGCCAGGGCAAGGCTCCTCCTCGAGCGCGTCGCGCCGAGGCTCGACGTGGACCTCGTGCGGGAGATCCTGACGGCACCTCAGGTGAGGGAGGTCCAGATCCGCGCGCAGCGCGATCGGGTGGCGGACCTCGTGAAGGCACTGAAAGGCCTGGACACCGAGGATCCCGCCGTGCGTCACCTGCTGGCCCTGGCCGACGATCTCGTGGGCAAGAAGGTCTGGATCATGGGCGGCGACGGCTGGGCGTATGACATCGGCTTCGGGGGGCTCGATCACATCCTCGCTTCCGGCAGCAACGTCAACATCCTGGTGCTCGACACGGGGGTGTACTCCAACACCGGCGGACAGGCGTCCAAAGCGACGCCGCGCGGGGCGGTGGCCAAGTTCGCGACCTCCGGCAAGGGCACCCCCAAGAAGGACCTCGGCGCGCTGGCGATGGCCTACGGCACCGCCTACGTCGCGCAGGTCGCCATCGGCGCCAACGACACCCAGACGGTCAAGGCACTCCTCGAGGCCGAGGCCTGGCCCGGACCGTCGCTCGTCATCGCTTATTGCACGTGCACGGCCCACGGCATCGACATGTCCAGGTCGATGGAGCACATGAAGAACGCGGTGCGCAGCGGCTTCTGGCCGCTCTACCGGTTCCAGCCCACCCCGGCCGAGAGCGGACAGCCCTTCAAGCTGGACTCGCGTGAGCCGTCGATGCCGGTGCGCGAGTTCGCGGCCTCGGAGGCGCGGTTCGCCATCCTGAGCAGGACGTATCCGGAGCGGTCCGAACGCCTCCTGGAACTCATGCAGAACGATGTGGACGAACGCTGGCGCTACTACGAACAGCTGGCCGCGATCTCGCGGACGCTGCCTTCTGATGGCCTCGAGCAAGCGGATGAGAGACCCGGCGACGACCGATCGGACGAGGAGGCAAAACGGTGAGCCGTCTGACCACAAGCTACCTCGGGCTCGAGCTGCGCACCCCGCTGGTGGCGTCGGCGAGTCCCCTGAACGGGGACGTCGAAAGCGCGCTGCGCCTGCAGGAGAGCGGGGCATCGGCCATCGTCCTTCCCTCGCTCTTTGAGGAGGAGGTCGTCCGCGAGGAACTGGAGATCACCCGGGTGCTGGAGCAGGGCACCGAGGGCTTCGCGGAGTCTCTCACCTATTTCCCCGACCTCGAGACCTTCGAGAGCACCGCCGACCGCTATCTCTCGACCATCGTAGCGATGAAGGCGGAGATGGAGGTGCCGATCATCGCCAGCCTCAACGCGACCTCAAGCGGTGGATGGGTCCGCTTCACGCGGCTGATCGAAGAGGCGGGAGCCGACGCGCTGGAGCTCAATCTCTACCGCATCGCGGCGGACCCCGACCGCGCCGGAGTAGCCATGGAGGCAAGCGACCTCGAGGTGGTCCGGGAGGTGAGGGCGTCGAGCGGCATCCCGTTCGCCGTCAAGCTCTCCCCCTACTACTCGGCGTTCGCCAACTTCGCCCGCGGCGTCGTCGAGGCCGGAGCCAACGGGATGGTCCTCTTCAACCGTTTCTACCAGCCCGATCTCGACGCGGACTCGCGAAAGGTCGTGCCGAGTCTCGAGCTGAGCCAGCCCTGGGAGCTGCGGCTGCCCCTGCGCTGGATCGCGATCCTCCGCGCACACACCGAGGGAGCCGTGTCGCTTGCCGCCTCGGGCGGCATCCATCACGGCCGCGATGCCGCCAAGGCCCTGCTCGTCGGCGCGGACGTCGCGATGATGACCTCGGCCGTGCTCCGCTACGGCCGAGAACACTTCGCCACGGTGGAACGGGAGCTCGTGCATTGGATGGACGAGCAGGAGTACGTCTCAGTCGAAGAACTGCGCGGGAGCGTCAGCTATGCGGCCAGCGACGACCCGTCGGCGTTCGAGCGGGCCAACTACCTGAAGACATTGCGCTCGTGGAGCACCCCCGTGGACCGGACGTCCAGTCCCCAGTTGCCTTGAGGCAGGCTCAGCCGACCTCGACATCGGCGAGATTGAACGCAAAGGCGCCAGTGTGGACGTACACGAGCCGGCAGGCTTCGACGTACTTGGCGTCGTGGACCCGGCCGGCACGGATGTAGCCGACATCGCCCTTATCGAGGAAGACCCTCTCTCCATCGGGGAACAACCGGCGCGCTTCCTGGCGATAGAACTGGACCGACATGCTTCCCTCTACGACGACCGTCATGTCGTCGCCCGGGTGTGAGTGGGGAGGCTCTTCGGTGCCCGCCTGCCAGCGCTCGAGCATCACCTCGACCCCATCGGGGTTCGTCGGATAGGTGGTGCGCGCCGTGAATCCCTCCGGCGTTCCCGGGACGGGGACGTGATCGCTCCACACCTCGCTGGTCGCCGAGGTGACGTCTTGGGTCGCGTCGTCAATGGACATCGTCTGACTCCTGTCTCTCGATCATGAGGCGAACGCCGTGTCAGGGGAGGTTCGTCGACTTCGGCAGATGCTACTGCGTCTCTGCCCGGCGCGAGCCCATGGGTCACAGAGATTCGCGTTGCGGAATGGCTGGAGACTCCCGGACAGGCAGTCTGCGGGCCGATTCTGGCCCCCCGAGGCCGCCGGCCGTCAGCCGGCGGCGATCAGCGCCACGCCTGCGAGCGCCGCCGCGATCCCCAGCTGCTGCGTGCGGGAGAGGCGCTCGTGCAGCAGGAAGTAGGCCAGGCCGATCAGGAAGACCGGGTAGACCGAACTCAGCACCGAGGCGACGCTCAGGTAGCCGAGGGTCGCCGCCATCGAGAAGAGCTGGTTGCCGGCGACCTCGAACGCGCCGATGGCCAAGATGGGCACCGCGGCGGCCCTCGTGAGCTTCAGCTTGGGCCGCACCGCGACGAACGCAAGCGCCAGGATGGCTGTGCTGGTCGACCGGGAGAGAAAGACGGTCCAGGAGGCGTCCGTCTCGCCGCCCTTGGCGTAGAGGACCATGACGACCCCCCAGACCACCGCGGTCAGCACGGCGAACCCGACGCTCGCCCTGCTCGTGGCCTGATGGCACGTCCCGGCGCTCTTCTCCCGCGACGCCAGGATGACGCCGCTGAGCGCGATCGCGATGCCGACCAGTTGCAGCTCGGAGGGCCGCTCGCCGGCCGCGAGGCCGACGATCACCGGCACGGCGACGCTGAGGCTGATGATAGGCCCGATGATGCACATCACGCCGATGGCCAGCGCCTGGTAGGACGCCGCGATCGAGACGACGGAGAGCACGCCCGCAGCGAGCGCCGGCAGCAGCACCTCGTCCGGAAGCGCACGGCCACGAGCCAGCAGGATCGCCGCCATCAGGCCCAGACCGGCGAGCTGGCTGACGACGAGCACCGTCCAGAGAGAGGTCCGCCGCGTCTGGCTGCCGGAGAGGAAGCAGCTGCCTCCCCACGACGCCCCGGCGGCGAGGGCGAGAACGATGGCCAGCATGGCCGCAGGTTATCATGGCCGGTGACCAGCGATGGGGGAGGCCGACGCGACCGAAGCCCACCAACGATCGATCGTGCACGAGCAGACTCCAGAGCTTATGCTCAGGATGTGCGAGGGCAGCGGGAGGCTCGCCTCGGGCTCGACGTTCAGCGGACGAACGGCGGAGGGAGTTGTGATGCGCAAACAAGTGCACACTCTGTGAACACCTCGCCCCGGTTCGTCGCGATCGTGTCGGGCTCCCCGCGCAACGGCACGGCCATGGTGATGCAGATGCTCATGGCGGGCGGGCTGGCGGTGCTCGTCGATGACGTCCACAAGGCCGGCGCGCCGGAGCCGCACGGTTACTTCGACTACGAGCCGTCTCTGATGCTGGATGTCGACGACAAGACCAAGGAGTGGGTCGCGGGTGCGCCCGGGAAGGCCGTCAAGGTCATGCCCTACCAGCTCCAGTACCTCCCGCCAGCCTTCGAGTACCGCGTCGTGTTCGTGTGCCGCCGGATCGCTGAGATCCTGGACTCATGGACCGAACTGGGACTGTCCGGGGTGGACTCCGCGCTTGGCGAAAGGGAGACCGGCCAAGCTCCCGAGACCGAGCACACGTTCGAGGCGCGGCTTCTCCGGCAGCAGCACATGCCCACGGTGTTCGTGCGATACCGTGACCTGATCGCCTCGCCGGCGACGCAGGCGCCGCGCCTCGTGGACTTCCTCGGCCTCCCACTCGACGTCAACGCCATGGCAGCCGCCGCACGAGGGGACTGAACTCAGCGCTCAGCGACAACACCCGGACGGAAGGCGACTGATGTCATTGTTCAAATCGCGGGTGAGCATGCTCGTCGAGAGGGGAGACGTCGAGGGTCTGACAGCTCTTCTCGGCCCCCTGGACAAGACGGACGTCCGTGCGCGTTTCGCGCTCATCTCCATGGGGGCAGACGCCGTCCCTGCGCTGCTGTCGCTCGCTCTCCAGGACCCGTCGCCTGCGTCCGACCCGCTGCCTGCGCGCATCGCTGCCGCTCACACGGTGCTCGTGAGGATCGGCGAACCCACCTTGAGAGCGGTGACGCGGGTCATCAGGACGAGTGACGACGGGCTCGTCGTCGGCGACGCTGCCGAGATCCTGTACCGTACAGCGCTCGACCTTCACGTCCCGGTCCCCGAAGATGTCAAGGAAGAGGTCGAGCGGAAGACGGGCAGGGACTGGGCCACCGTCTCGGGTGAAGGGCTGGACAGACCGGACTGATGGCCGTCCGGGGTACAACGAGACCGTGGCAGCGAAGGACAGGCAGTCTCGACAGACCCGGCAACCCGGGCTGACCTATCATCAAGTGATGATGGCCGGCCGTGAGGCTCGGCGACGCAGCGAGAAGGACGAATTCGTCTATCTGCCGCCGGGAATCATGTACTACCGCTCACTCCGCCCCGGCGGCGCAACGACCTACGGCTGCTCGATGCGGGTGAAGGACCGCACGTTGCCCGACGACGGCTGGGCGCACGCGCAGCCCTGCGACTGCGACTTCTGCCGTGCGCAGCGCCGACGCAGCTAGTGGCGAGGGGGAAGGCAACGGACGGTCCGTTGACACTACTCAACGACAAGGGGGTTCTTCCAGGCGTCAACGGCACGCTTCGCGCCTGCCTGGCTGCCCGTCCTCCTGCCGCTTCTGCAGCCCGCCGGCGATGCCGCTGACCACGACCGACGCGGGACCCGACGGCGGACAGCGAGGGATCTGGCAAAGACGGCGTGATCCGGATCCGTCAGCGCGGCGCTCCACCAGGGATAAGGGGGAGCGGGCGATCTTCCCCCTCTCCCCCTCTCCGGGTCTGAGCTTCACGGCGCCCAGACCCCAGTCGTGATCAAGTCACGCTTTGGGTGCGCTCCCCGGCTCCAGCGGAGTGAGAACCGGACAGAACCTCGACAGGACATAGAAGAGAGCGAGCGGGAACGCCATCACAGCTACGGCTCCCACGAATCCCTCTTTCAGCGTCTCCAGCGAGTGTGGGACGATGGGCAACAGGTAGTGCATGTAGCCCGACAAGGTCAGGGAGAAGGATTGCCCGCCGACTACGACGTTCCAGCGCATCATGAAGACGCCGAACAGGACCAGGGCGGCGCCGGCCACGGCCCTCTTGATGCTCAACCGCGGGATGAGTAGCAGGACGAGCGGCACGAGGTTGCCGATGCCGTACTGCAGCACGAATACCTGCCGGAACTCGTTGCCGTAGACCGCGCTTCTCACGACGTCCCATGACTTGACCGCCGTGTACGTGCGGAACACCGTGTCGAGCAGCTCCAGGCTCACGGCGAGCACGAGGAAAACCACCAGGTACTTCGCGGTGATCCTGACGACGTCGACCTCGACCCCGCGCGCCGCGTCAATGGACCCCGGTGTCTCTCCCGCGGCGCGCCTCCTGCGCGCCAGGCGCCGCGCAAGTCCCATGGTGACGATGTAGACGAGCAGGCAGAAGGCGATGCCCGAGACGACCGCGGACACGATGAAGATGACCGGCATCAGCGGCGTCATCCAGAGGGCGTTCGCCTTGACCGAGCCGAAGATGAAACCGGCGTACCCGTGCAGGAACAGGGCGACCGGGATACCCACGGCGGCGAGGATCCTCGTCGCCCTGTCGTCGGTCCGCAAGGCTGCGTCGCCGAGGTCGTAGGCTCCCAGGGTCAGGACGGCGTAGACGAACGAAGAGAGCCGTTCCTGCGCCGTCCTGTGCGGCTTCCCCTTGAGCCGGAGAGACTCGGCCACGAAGTGCCGGCGATAGACGAACCACACCTCTGAAGCGACGATCGCGAAGTACACCGAGAACACGATACCGAACGCCGCGATGGCCGACGTGAAGTGCGGCGTCATCATGACGTTCACGCCCCGCATCGGGTGCTGCAGATGGAGCATTAGGGGCACGAGCGCTCCGGGCAGCAGCGCGAACGAGAGGACCAGGGCGAAGCGGGAGATGTCCTTCAGCTTGCCGACACCGAACACATGATAGAGGGACGACAGAACGAAGGCTCCGGCGACGAGGCCGGTGAGGAACGGATACATGACGATCTGGATGGTCCAGTAGACGTACTCGTTGGGCAGGACGAAGAGGTCGCGGAGCGTCCAGAGTTCCCCGTGCACCATCTCAGCGCACCTCCCAGTCGAGGCCGACGTAATACACCTGCGGCTTGGTGCCGAACTCGCTCTTCAGCACGGCGACATGCTCGGTGGAGATCGCCTTGGTGACGGGATCGTCCGGGTCCTTGAGGTTGCCGAGTTGCCGGGCGCCGAAAGGACAAGCCTGCACGCACGCCGGGGAGAGCCCGCTGCTCAGGCGGTGGTAGCAGAACGTGCACTTCTCCGCTGTGTGGTACTCCGGGTGGAAGAACCGGGCGCCGTAAGGGCACGCCATGATGCAGTATCCGCAGCCGATGCACCAGGTCCTGTCGACGAGCACCACGCCGTCGGGGACCTGATAGGTCGCGCCGACCGGACAGACCTGCACGCACGGCGGATTCGCGCACTGGTTGCAGAGCTTGGGCACGAAGAACGCCTTGTCGATGTCCTCCGGGTCGATGGTGAGGCTTCCGCTCTCATTGAGGTCCAGGTCGGGTGTCGTGTAGCCGTCCCTGCCGCCCAGAGGGGAATCGCCATGGAACGCCCCGTCCTTGGTGAGCACGTAGCGCTCGACCCAGGTGCGTGACGCGTTGGCGTCGTACGGGATCTCGTTCTCGAGCTTGCAGGCTTTGACGCAGAACCCGCAGCCGACGCACTTGTAGGTGTCCACCAGGAACCCGTACCGCACGGCATCGTCTGCCAGCAGTGCCTGCAGGCGCTCCGGCTTGAGGATCTCGAGGGCCGCCGTCGGTACGAGGACGCCACCAAGGACCAGCGCCGACTTCTTGAGGAAGTCCCGTCTCGTCATCACAGCGCGACCCCTTCGGAGGCGGGCAGGAACTGCAGGAACTCGAGGCTGGACCTGTGGGGGTCGTGGCAGGTCACACAGGTGCGCGGCGCGTTGTGCTGGGTCTTGGTCGCGTGACACGTCAGGCAGAGCTGCCGGGTGGTGTCGATCGTGAGCTTGGCCGGGTCGGACGGATGATCCTGCCTGGCCCCGTGGCAGCGCTCGCACGAGATGATCTCGTGAGGCATGCCTGCGACGTCCTCGACCTGCTTCAGATGACAGGGCCTGCACGTCTCGTTGAGGACTCCCTGCTTGGTCTGTGCCCTCTGCCGCGCAGTGAGGAGAGGATGGTGCGGCTGATGACAGTCGACACACTGGCGGCCTGCGTGGTGAGTCACCGCATCGACGCCCCTGAGGCCTCCCCTTCCGCTCGACGGATACGGCAGCTTGGCGTGGCAGCGCAGGCAGAGCGCTCGGGTGGTGTCGACCGTCAGCTTTGCCGGCTTGTCGGGATGATCGCGGGCGGGGCCGTGACAGTTCTGGCACTGGATGCTCGCGTGCGGCTGGTCGCGGATCTCGGTCGCCTGCCGCCTGTGGCAGTCACCACATGTCTCGTCGTCCTGGTAGTGGAGCGGCATCCACTTCCAGTCGATGACGTTGCCCGCGCGATACCACCCGTAGGTGTAGCCGCCCGCGTGCACGCCGAAGTCGTCGGGCACGTAGACCTGGCGGACGACCACCAGCACCACGACGACGGCGAGCACGGCCAGCAACGGCCGCCAGACGTGAGCGCTCACGGGACGGGACTCCCCGTCCTCGCGCGTGGTGTGGGCAGGTGGGAGAGACGACCCGGGCTTGGTCGGCTGCGGCCGGCGCAGTCGTGCTCGTGCGTGCGGACTTCCCCACAGTCCCTTGCACGCCTTCGGCACGTCGCTGCTGATCCGCGCGTCACGGATGATGCCGCATGGGAGGCTGCGCCCCCTTCCTACCGCTCCCCTGAAGAGGAGGAGATGGCGGCACCTTAGGGCGTTTTGAGCATTCTGACAAGCATTTCCCGTTGCTGAACGCACCGGTGCCGGCGCCCAGGGGCCAGCCTCGGCCGAAAGGGCGGGCGAGTTCCACGCCTTGCGTTCCGCCCGTGGTCATCGGCAGATGGCTCGGTGTCAGGCTCAGGCGAAACCATGAGACGGCAGCACGTCGGCGAGTCGCTGCTCGTGCGCGTGATCCTGCGCACCACGGGGATGCAGAAACACCCCATCGTGCCCGTGTCGCACGACGCCGGTACGCCGCGCACTACAGAGGTGACCGCAAGGTCCGCACCTCCGGCAATGGGCTCAGAAAGCGCGCCGCATAGAGCAGCGCTTCTCGCTGGCTCGCAGCGAGACAAGGAACACCTCCTCACGGCTCAACAGCTCAACACCGATGTCCCCAGGGATGCAGTAGAGCGTGTAGTCACTGCGCCCGGACCGTGAAGGCCGGCGCCGTGCCCGTGAGGAGGCTGGGGTAGCCGAGGAGCTCACCGCTCTCATCACGGTGACCAGGGCCTCCCCACGCAGGAGATCCAGAGTGCCGTCGCGGAGGACGAAGAGCCGCGTGCTGGGTAGGCCACCCTCCACGATCGTGCACTCGCCTGCGGGCACGCGGTGGTCGGTCACCGAAGCCGCGACCCGCGATAGTCGGTCACGACTCAGCGGCTTGAACGCCTCGACGCCGGACAAGAGGTCGCGACGTGCTCGAGGCTGTCGCCGTGACTGTATCAGGAGATCCCGCAACGGGGAGGTCGCCGGGAGGTCGCCCGCGACATCCCGACCCTGGACGAGTCGCTGGTCGTCGTCCGCTTCCGTGATCCCACGGGCGTCGACTTCCCCTACCTGCTGACCATGATCCACGACTCGTTCATGTCGCGCCCCAACTGCATCGTCGTACCGGGCGGCAAGATGGAGATGGCTATCCAGCTGGTGGCGACGCCGCTGCTCCAGTCCATCATGGAGCGTCGCAAGAGCGCGAAGCAGGCGGACGGGCTCTACTGAGCGCTGCGGCCGCCTCACGGCACTCGAGGAAGACGTCCGCGGGCGAGATCACGGTCTCGCGCAGATTCGCCTCGCTGCGACCCGGGAATCGTCAGACTGTACCCGCAAGCGAGTCAGCTGCGCGGGAGACGACGGGAACGGAGAACGACATGACCATCCTCAAGCCTTTGGGCTTCACGCTCGTGGCGCTCGGCGGCACCGTCTTGGCACTGCTCGCGTTCGCTGCGTCGCAAGCTCTGGCCACCACGCTGCCGTTCGATGCCTTCGCCTGGCCGGCGTCCGGATCCGAGGGGACCACATCCACGGTCCTGACCGTGGCCTCGGCCGCGATCGTGACCCTTGGCGCCGCCATCTATGGCTACGTCGCACTGAAGCGCGCGAGCGTTGTTGCCGAGACATCCCAGCGACTCAGCGTCTTGCCCGGCGAGAGCGAGGGGAGCGAGACCGACCTTCGCAAGGCGGCGTAACCGCCGACCACAGCAGTTCCGCCGTCGACGATCGGACGAGCGGGCATGTTGCGGCGCCGGGTGCGAGATAGGTATCGCGCCCGGCGCCGCACGGGCGGCGGCGGAGTGACTTCGGCGGCTCCTCGTCCTGTTCGGTGCGGAAACGACACAGCGCGCCGGTGACCGGGAGCGCGGAGTGAGGCAGGAAGAGACATGGCGTCGCGTCACGTGGTGCTGGGCTTCGACGGATCGCCGGAGGCAAGGATCGCCTCCGACGCCGCGATCGCTTGGGCGAAGCGACACGAGGACACAGACATCGTCGTCGTCTGCGCCCATGATCGCCCGCCGGACTTCAGTGCTTCTCCATTCCTGCTTGGGCAGATCGACGAGACCGGCTGGCAGAAGGAGTGGGAGCAGCAGACCGCCGACGACCTGAGACATGAGGCCACCCACATCCGTCTGGCGGGTGTGGACGCAGCGGTCGCGTGCAGTCTCCAGGACACCGTGCAACTGCTCGAGCAGGTCGCTGATGAGGTCGGCGCCGAGTGCATCGTGGTGCCTGACGACGATGACGGACTGCTTCACGACCTGATCGTAGGCTCCACAGCTCGGCGTCTCAAGCGGACCAGCAGAGTGCCCGTGGTCGTGGTCCGCGAGGGAGATCAGGGCCGCTGACGGGAGGGGATCCAGCGGTCCGTGGCCGTCAGGCTCCACGTCATGGGGGTGATCGACACCACCCGGTCCAGGGCGAACGCGCGGATGTCACTGTCGGCCTCCAGCGTCGCCTCGTCGATCCGGACGGCGGTCTCGAGTCGCAGAGGCGACGTGAAGTCGCGGCTCTGCGGCCTTTCCAGCACCAGGTAGTCCTGCCTGCTCTGCGTCGTCACCCTTACCTCTGTCTCCGGGGTGGCGTCGCCCGGGACGTTCACGTTCAGCAGTGAGATGTCGCCGGGGAGCCCGTCGTCCAGGATCTGCGCGGCGAGCCGCCGGGTCAGATGGATGGCGGTGGACCAGTCCATGGGAGAGTAGTGGTCTGCGTGGTGGAGCTCGACGCCGGCCTCGAGGCTGACGGCGAGCCCCGGGATCCGGTAGCTGCTCGCCTCAAGTACAGCCCCGATCGTCCCGCTGTGGAAGACGCTCATGCCCAGGTTCTCGCCGTAATTGATGCCGCTGACGCACAAGTCGGGAGTCCTCCCGACGATCTCGAGGACGGCGTGCGACACGGCCTGCGCCGGGGAGCCGTGCACACCGAACGCCCGATGCGTGCGGGTGCCCGCCTTGAGGTCGACGACGTCGATGCGACCCAGTCCATCGCCGAGTGGGAATGCCCGGCCCATGCTCGTCTGCTGAGAGCGAGGCGCACTGACCAGGACCTCGCCCAGATCCTGCACCGCTTCCACGGCAGCCAGGATCCCCGGCGAGAGGACTCCGTCGTCGTTGGTCACAAGGATGAGAGCCTTCACTCGGTTGCGCCTTTCGCTCGTGGTGCCAGGGCCAGGTACGATCGCCCTTCGCGGAGCATCAATCCCTGTTCCACGAGCGGTCTGAGCGTGGCCTCTACCTCCGAGTCGTCCACGCCGCTCCCGCTCTCCCGTGCCAGGAGTGAGGCCAGCGCCCGATCTGTCGCCACGTCTTCACACGCTAGGTAGAGGAGCCGGTGCTCGCCGTCGAGGACGGTCAACTCGGCGCCATCGAATCCCGGACGCCCCTCCGCGACGGTGAGTCTCGCGCCGTCGTCGACGTAGGAGAGGAGGCTGTGCTGCTGGACCGCCTTCCACTCAGCGATGCGCGCGGCCAGCGACGCCGTGTATCTCTCCACCGGCTGCGGCGTCCGGTGCGTCGCATGGAAGAAGTACGCGAGGCCGTCCAGCGCCTCGGGAGGAAGGTCGTAGACGTAGCCGTAGGACGGGTAGGGACGAGCGTCGGCCAGACCGTGCCGCTCCGGGTCCTCAAACAGTGGGCTGAAGCGGTCCACGCGAAAGGCGCCCACCGTGTTTGGCGGCTCCAGATGGGTCAGGAGGGGGACCAGTCGCGCCATCCGCGCGTATTCCTCGTGGGGCTCGCCGGGCAGGCCCCAGAGGAAGTTCCAGACCACCGTCAGGCCGATCTCGCGGGCCCACTTGAGCAGTCGCACGCAGCGCAGTGCCGTCGTACCTTTGCCCATCAGCGCGAGGATCGGCGTGCTCAGGCTTTCGATGCCTACCTCGAGGCGACGGACGCCCGACGCGAACAGGCCGGAGAGCTGCTCCCGGGTGAGGTCGGGCCTCGCCTGCAGGTACACGAACCGCACACCCGGGACACGCTCCTGGACGTGCGGGAAGAACTCGTCGAAGTACCGGGGAGGGAGGATCTCGTCGGTCACGAAGACCGGGTGCGAAGGGTGCCGTCGCGAGAGCTGCTCGAGCTCCCGAAGCGCCCGCTCGCCGGACTTCACACGGTACCTCATCGACTCGCAGGCCTGACCGCAGAAGCTGCAGCGGCTCTTCTCGCCCCACCAGCATCCGCGGGAACTCTCGAAGGGGAGCCGGGGGATCACCGCATCAGGCAGTGAGCTCGCGGCCAGGCGCGCGAAGTAGTCGTCGTAGTCGGGTAGCGGCAACCGGTCCAGGTCCGCCAACGGCGCGGGCTCGAGGGATGAGTCGCCCGCCGCAGGAGCGCCTGCGCCGGCTCTCGTCAGCAGACCGGGCACGCCTGCGAGCGGCCTTCCCGCCAGTCGCCGACGCACCACGTCCGGCAGGAGCGCCTCGCCTTCGCCGACCGCGACGGCGTCGACGAAGGGAAACCACTGCAGGAGCGCCTCCCCCATCACGCCGTGGCAGCTGGCTCCGCCGAAGACCACGGCCGTATCCGCCCGTGCCTCCTTGAGACGCGCAGCCAGGGCCAGCGACGCGGTGTGCTGGCCGCTCATGCTCGTGAAGCCGACCAGCAACGGGTCGGCTGCAAGGACCTCGGTGAGGCACGCTTCGAGGAACGCGGGGACCTTGCGGACGGTGTCCCGGATGTCGTCGAGCAGCCCGTCGTCGAGCGGCCTCTTGCCGAAGTGCGGGATCGCGTGTTCGGGCGCTCCTCCCGCCAGGACCCACTCCGCGTACTCCTCCACCGTACGCGGCGGCGGCGCCGGCAGCGCCGCCGCGAAGATGCGGTCCCCGAGCAGGTCGACGGCGGGCCAGGAGGTGATGTCGTCGTACACGCGGGGGGTCACCATCGCCGCGAAGTCGATGGTCGCGTCGAGCACCGTCACCCGCACGTCCAACGACCCGACCGTCGCTTTGAGCAGCCCGAGCGCAAGCGAGGGCTGCCTGAAGCTGCCGAACGGCATGTGTACGAGCACGACGCTGCGCACGATCCCCCCGAGGACTACTGCGCCGTCCAGCCGCCGTCGATGGTGAACTCGGCGCCTGTGACCCACCGCGACTCGTCGGAGGCCAGGTACACGTCGAGGTAAGCGATGTCGATGGGCTCGCCGATGAACCCGATGGGATGCTGGGCACCGACCTTCTGGAAGTACTCGGCCGGCGTGAGCCCGAAGTCCGAGGCTTCCTTCTCCGTGAGCGGCGTGTGCACGTAGCCGGGGTGGACAGAGTTCACGCGGATCGGGTATCCCTTGGCGCCAACGGCGAGCGCGGCGGCCTTGGTCATCACCGTCACGGCGCCCTTGGAGGCGCAGTAGGCGAAGAGGCCGGCTTCGCCGACCTGACCATCGACCGACGAGCGGTTGATGATCGAGCACTTCTCGCCGACGCCCTTCATCGCCTCGATAGCGTACTTGAGGCCGAGGAAGACGCCCGTTGCGTTGACGCCCATCACTCGATCCCACTCGTCCTTGGTCGTCTCCTCCACGTCGTGGCCCAGGGAGATGCCGGCGTTGTTGACCAGGATGTTCAGCTTGCCGTAGAGCTTGACGGTGTCGGTCACGACCCGCCGCCAGTCAGCTTCGTCCGCCACGTCGAGCCTCATGAAGGCGGCCTCGCCCCCGGCCCGCCGGATCTCCTCGACGACGCGCGCGCCCTCGTTCTCATCGATGTCGCCGAGGACGACGCTGGCGCCCTCCTCGGCGAACATCGATGTGGTCGCTCGGCCGATCCCCATGGCGCCGCCGGAGACGATCGCCACTTTTCCCTGCAGTCTTCCCATCGTCACCCTCCGTGGTCCTGCCTCGTTGCCCGTCGTCGACGCTCCTGCCGGGTGAAGCCCGACTGCGACGTCAGCCTATCAGCCCGTCACCGTCGTCCGGCATCGTCCAGAAGTCCTGCCGCTGCCTCCAGGGCAGCGGCAGCCCGCACTGCCGCCTCGTTGATCGCGCTGCGCCCGTAGCAGAACACCGAGAGTGCTTCGAGCACCGTGTAGCCACGCTCGCGGACCAGTCCGGCCAGCCTCTCGAACGAGCCGATGGGGCCGCCGGCATGAGTCACGCCCACGACCGCCGGCAGGCCCGCTCCGTCCGGGAGCCGCGCCACGAAGCTGCGGACCGGCGGCGACGACATCCACCCCCAGGTCGGCGAGAAGACGACGAGCGCGTCGAAGCTGCCGGCCGAGGGGCTCGGACTCTGGAGGTCCACGAGGGTCCCCGCCATGGCCTCCGTGACCCCGCGGACGCCTGCTGAGAAGTACGAGTACGGCCTTGCGGGCACGATCTTCAGGAGATGGACGTCGTGCTGCGCCAGAGCCGCGGCGGTGGTGCGGGCCAGCTTCTCGGTGAAGCCGGACAGGGAGTAGTAGGCGACCAGCGGCTTCACGGGTCCATGGCCGCCAGGGCGGCGCCGACGCCGGCGCCGAGCCGAACCGGGTAGCCGAGGTCGTGGAGCGCACGCTCCAGCGCCGCCAGGGCCATGACCGCATAGAGCGGCTGGGCCACGTGCCCCATGTGGCCGATCCTGAGCAGCTTCCCCCGTAGTTCCTTGAGTCCCCCCGAGATCTCGACGCCGTACCGTCGGTTCATGAGCAGTCTGATCTCGTCGGCGTCGAGGCTGTCGGGCACGGCGAACGCGGTCACGCAGTTCGCCGCGATCTCCTCGCGCGCCGGCCACGGCTGCAGGCCCAGGGCGCGCACGCCGGCGCGGCACATGCCGGCGACGAAGTCATGCCGCCGGACGGCGTTCTCCAGCCCCTCCTCCAGCCGCGCGGTGAGCGCCTCGTGGAGACCGGCGATCTGGGCGACGAAGGGCGTGAAGGGGAAGCGTCCTTCGCCGATCCAGCCCTCCTTCCAGTCAAGCAGCGAAACGTACCGGCGGCGCGGCGGATTGGGGCGCGAGCGGATCTTGTCCCAAGCCCGCTCGCTGATCGCCACGAGCGCCGAGCCGGGCACCCCGCCGAGGCACTTGTGGGGGCCGGCCACGGCGATGTCGACGCCCCAGGCGTCGAACTCGAACGGCATGGCGCCCAGCGACGAGACGGCATCGACGACGAGCAGCGCCCCGTGCCGGCGCGCCAGTCCGGCGAGCTCGCAAACTGGGTTCACGGTGCCGCTCGGCGTCTCGGAGTGCACGACGGCGATCACGCTCACGTCGCCCTCCTTCCGCAGAACCTCCTCCACGACCTCGACGTCGACGGCTTCGTTGTACGGCACGGCGACTTCGAGCACTCGTCCGCCGTAGGCGGCGAAGTGGCGCCCGTAGCCGGCGCCGTAGACGCCCGAGACCAGGTTGAGGCACTTGTCCGCGGGCTCCACGAGGTTGGCGGCGGCGGCCTCCAGCCCGAGGACGGCCTCGCCCTGCATGATCACTGTGTCCTGCTGCGTGCGGAACACGCGCTTCAGCAGCTCCGTGGTCTGCCGGAACAGCTCCTGGAACTCCGGGTCCTCGTGGTCCAGAGGCGCGCGCGCCAGCGCCAGTGAGACCCGCTCGTGGACGGACACCGGGCCGGCGCCGATGGTGAACTTCTGCTGCGGCGCCGGACAGCGGGACCCGCGCCCAGACGACGCGACGTCCACCATGCCGGTGCGCACTATTCGACCGCCCCGGCGCCCTCGGGCAGCAGCTGGCCGCCGTCGACGACGATCGTCTGGCCGGTGATGTAGGCCGCCTCGTCTGAGGCGAGGAAGAGCATCGCGTACCCGATGTCCTCGGGCGTGCCCAGCTTCTTCATCGGGATGGAGGCCGCCAGATTGTCAATGTACTCCTGGCCCATACCCTCCATGCCCTCGGTCATGATGTTGCCGGGCATGACCGCGTTGATCGTCACACCCTCCTGGGCGACCTCGATGGCGGCGCTGCGCATGAACCCGAGCATCGCCGCCTTGGTCGCCCCGTAGTGCGCCCATCCCGGATAGCCAGTGACCGGCCCGGTGACCGAAGAGGTGAGCACGATGCGCCCGTGCCGGCGCGTGCGCATGCCGGGCAGGACGGCCTTGACCATGAAGAACATGCCCTTGACGTTGATGGCGAAGATCCGGTCCCAGTCGGACTCGCTCATGTCCGCGACGCGCGCCTGCGGGTAGATGCCGGCGTTGCTGATGAGCGTGTCGATGCGGCCGTGCCGCTCCAGCACGCTCGCCACGGCGCCCTCGCATGAAGACTGATCCGTCACGTCGACCTGCACGAACTCCACGGCAGAGCCGCCGCCCGCCAGCCCGGCCGCCGTCGCCTCGCCGATCTGGGCGTCGATGTCGGCGATCACGAGCGTGGTGCCCTCCGCAGCGAAGACGCTCGCTACCCCGCGGCCGATGCCTTTGGCCGCGCCTGTGATGATCGTCACCTTGCCCTGCATGCGGTCAGCCACGATGAATCCCCTCCACTGTCGCCGGTGGCGCGCGCGTCGCCGCGGCGGCGCAGCGCCCGTGCCGGTGGTCGACTCAGATCGGCTGGGGGGCGGCCGGACGGCCGCCCCCCAGCCCACAACAACACCGGATCAGTACTCCTTGATGCCGTCCGGCGTCTCCATCCAGACGGGCTCCCTGCGCCACTTCCAGACGATCATCCAGATCCACAGGGCCGCGCCGAGTCCGAGGTACTCGAGCATGACCGTGTATCCGGCCTGGCCGAGCACCGTCAGGAAGGCGAAGACCACCGAGATGATGAGGCTCAGGACGCGCATGAACATGCCGCCCGGGATCTTGTAGGGACGCGGCCAGTCGGGGTGCTTGATCGCGACGACGATGGCCGAGGCCGAGATGATCGCGTAGCACGACGCCGCCGCGAACGCCATGAGCGTGAAGAAGTTCTGCAAGAACGTCGTGTAGTTCATCGTGATGATGGCCGCCAGGCTGATCCCCAGGATGAGCAGGTTGGGTAGGATCGGCTGGTGGTGCCGGTTGGTCTTGGCGAACGCCTTGGGCAGGAAGTTGTTGCGGCCCATGGCGAACAGCATGCGCACGCTGCTCAGCCAGAAGCCGAGGACCGAGGTCATGATCGGGAAGAGCGCGGCGCCGATGCCGAACATCCAGAGCCACACCGCCCAGAAGCCGGTGTTGCCGATCTGGTCCTTGAACGCGTGCAGCGACGCGAACGGCTGGCCCGTGCCGTCGCCCGTCAGATTGGCCCACGTGTCCATGCCCGCCAGGGCGAAGTAGTAGAACATGTAGAGCACGCCGCAGGTGATGATAGAGCCCAGAATCGCGCGGTTCTGCCGCTTGATGGGGAAGTCGCCCTCCTCCACCATGTTGGGCACGATCTCAAAGCCGAAGTACGGTGTCACGAGCAGCGCGACGCCGATCACCGCCGCCGGAATACCGAAGTGCGGGCTGAGCCCGGAGTGGATGAAGGGAGTGAAGTTGTCCCAGCTCCACGCGTCGCTCGTGATCCACAGGATGCTCCCGATGATGCAGGAGATGATGCCCCAGCTCAGCATGACGGTCTGCACCTTGCCGGAGATGGTGATGTTCTGCAGGCTCAGGATGGTGTAGAAGCTGAGTGCGACGCAGGCGATGACGGCGATCCAGCCGATCGTCAGGTTCAGGTCGAACATGTAGTTGATCCACTGGACGATGCCGAGGACGCCCGCTGGAGGCACGGCCAGCCATGCCGCCAGGATCAGCCACGTGGACCAGAAGCCGGCGTGCTTGTTCAGGCCCACGGTGCCGTACACCAGTTCCACGCCCGCGCTCGGGCACATCGTCGCCCACTCCGCGTACATGAAGCCGATGGGTAGTACCGCGACCATCATGAGGCCGAAGCCGATGAACGTGAACGGCCCGGTGGTCGTCAGGAAGAAGCCGTCCCAGTACGCCATGAAGGTGAAGATGGCGCCTGTGGCGATGACGTAGACGTAGAAGAGGCGCAGGGAACGCTTCAGCGTGCCCGAGCCGTGATAGTACTTGTCGCGCATGGCGAGCTGTTCCGGGGTCTCCCCCGGTGCTGCCGGCACTTCCGCATATTCGGACCCTGCCGGTGGCTTGGCGGAGTCGTCTGCCATGAAGTCCCCCTTCTCATCGTGGCCGAACTGGTGCTGATACCCGAGACTGTCGCTGACGCCTTTCGCGCCGGGCGCTCAGGAAGACACTCTCGCGACGATCTGTTCGTTGTAGCCCGTGACGACCCTCATGTAGCCCGTCAGCATCGTGTTGACCTCTTCGCTGCCGGTGTCCACGAGCAGCGGCTTGCCGCCGAGGGCGGCGAGCTTCTGCTTGGTCGCGATCACGATGATGTCGTCGCGCCCGACCCGTTCGATGACGCGCGGGCTGATCTGCTGGTTGCCGCGACCGAAGATGTACCCCTGGCCCCCGATCACGGTGACGACGATCTTGGCCTTCGCACCTCCCTTCTGATCGAGCAGGTCGAGGAGCTGACGTTCCGTCACGTCGGCGGCGACGAGCTCCCGGCCGTTGGTCACATCCACGCCGAGCAGCGTCCCGGCGATGCCGAGCCGCCGCTTGACCCCGAAGACCGTCCCCCCGGTCCCGAGGATGTACAGCGTGTCGGCGTTCATGGTGTCCATCAGGTAGTACGAGATGGCGTCGAGCGCGTTCTCGTCCGACTGCGTGCGCCCGGCCTTGCCGCCCTGCACCCTCGCCTCGTCCTGGGGGACTGTGAGGTAGCCATAGAGCTCCGCCGAGACACGACCCTCACGGAACGCCTCCTCGTCGATGTCCATCACCTCGGCCTGTTTCACCTTGGTGACCTTGCCTTGGAGGAAGAGGGCCGCGAGGTCGCCGGCGTTGCGCGGGTTGATGCCGTAGACCCCGGAGTGGATCTTGCAGCCGGCCGGCACGCCCAGGCAGACCGTGTCGGTGCCCGCCGCGGCGTAGACATCGCGAGCCGTGCCGTCGCCGCCGGCGAACAGGATGAGATCGACGCCCGCCGCCGCCATCTCCCGGGCGGCGCGCCGGGTGTGCTCACCGGTGGTGGTATCGCAGTCCGTCGTGAACAGCACGGTCGGCTGCAGGCCTGCTTCTCGGGCCTCTGCCTCGCCCATGAGGCCGGACACGGTGAGGATCTTGATCCTGTCCTCCAGCCCGACGAGCCGGCTGAGCGCCAGCTCGGCGCGCGCCGGCGCCTCGGCGACGGCGCCGAGCTCGCACGCTCTGGCGAGGATCTCGGCGCCGTCCGTGCCCTTCAGGCCGCACCTTCCCCCCATCCCCGCGATGGGGTTGACGATAAGGCCGACCTTCTTCACTGCCACGTCGTACTCCCCGGCTCGACGCGGGCTGCGCCCCCCGCGCCCGGACGACGGGTGCGGGGGGCGAACGCCAGGACGTCTGCGACGGGCGCGTGCGTCACGCCATGCCCTGCTTCCGCTTGTAGGCCCTCCACGTGGTGGCCCACTTGGTGGGGTCGTCGAGCTCCTCCTCGGCGGCGCGCTTGCGCACCGCGCACTTGTGCGGAGCCAGCTTCACCATCTCAGGGTCGGTGTGCGCCTCCTCGGCGATCTGCGCGAGCACGGCGGCATACTCCTCGATGTCCTCCTTGGAGAACGTCTCGCAGGGCTCGATCGTCATCGGCTCGGGGACCACCCACGGGTGGTGGCTCGACCAGTAGTGCTGGAGCCCGAAGTCGCCGACCCGGCGCAGGATGTCGTCGGTGCCGACGCCGGTCTCCTCGGTGAGTTCCTGCCAGGACCAGCGGCATTCCTCGAGGCGGCGATGGCCCTCGGCGTACGGAGCCGTGATGCCGGGGATCCTCTTGACGAGCTCCATGAAGTAGTTGTTGTTGAGGGCCGACATCTCGGCGGTCTCGCGCAGACCCTTGGGGCCCATCATCACGGCCCAGGCGTAGGAGCGCAGCACCACGCCGGCAGAGCCGAGGAAGCCCTTGATCTTGCCCACGGACTCCGGCCTGTCGAAGTCGAGATAGTACCGCCCGCTGCCCTCGTCCTGCTCGACCGTCGGGTAAGGCAGGTACTTGGCGAACTCCTCGCGGCAGCCCATGGCGCCGGTGCCCGGGCCCGAGCCGCCGTGCGGGACGGCGAAGGTCTTGTGGAGGTTGTAGTGACAGAAGTCGAAGCCGGCGTCGCGGGTCCGGGCGATCCCCAGCAGCACGTTGCCGTTGGCCTGGTCGTTGAAGCAGACCCCGCCGGCGTCGCGCACGACCTTGACGAACTCCTCGATGAGGGGGTTGTAGATGCCCGTGTCCTCCGGGTTGGTGATGTGGATCGCGGCCGTGTGTGGACCGACGACGGCCTTGAGCGCGTCGAGGTCCGGGTAGCCGTCTTCCTTGGGCATGAGGGTCACGATCTTGAATCCCGCCGTGGCCGGCGAGGCGGCGTCGCACGGGTGCGAGAACATGGTCGTGATGACCTCGTTGCGCTGCTCCGCCTCTCCGCGGTCGCGGTGGTAGGCGCGGATCATGGAGGCGGCGGTGAACACGGCGTGAGCGCCGCCCCCCGGCTGCAGCGTGAAGCGGTCCATCCCCGAGACCGCCTTCATGATCTGTTCGAACTCGTAGTAGATCTGCAGGATCCCCTGCATGGTGTCGTCATCCTGCCAGGGATGCACGTGAGCGAAGCGAGGATCGGCCGCCAGGTCTTCGTTGACGCGCGGGTTGTACTTCATCGTGCAGGTGCCCTGGCTCATGTCGGCGTGAAGGTTGGAGCCGAGCGTCTCCTGCGCAAGGTGCAGGTAGTGTGCGAGCACGTGCTTCTGGTCGACCTCGGGCAGAGCCGGGGCCGCCGAGCGACGGATGCCCTCCGGCAGCCCGCCGGCGACGTCGCCGACGGCGGCGACGATCTCCGCCTCCGGAGCCGGCGGGATGATGCCGCGCACGCCGGGCGTGGAGAGCTCGAAGATCATGGGCTCGTCCCAGCGAGCCTGATGGTAGTTCTTGCGCACCTTCGTGATAGCCATCAGAGCATCTCCTTCAAGGCGCCGACGAGAGCGTCGAGGTCACCCTTGGTGTGCACCTCGGTGACGCAGTAGAGCGCGCTCTGACCCAGACCGGGGAACCACGTGGAGAGATCCTTGCCGCCGAAGATCTTGCGCTCCAGCAGGGCCTTGTTGACCTCGGCCACGGTCTTGCCCGTCCCGTCGAAGTTGACCACGAACTCCTTGAAGAACGGCGCCGAGAGAACCGGCGCCTTGACGCCGTCGAGGGCGTCGAGCTGGCGGGCGAGGTAGGCGGAACGCTGCATGATCCCCTCGCCTACCTCGCGCATGCCCTGCGGCCCCATCAGCGCGAGGTACACGCCGGCGCCGATGCCGTGGAGCTGGGCCATCGTGCCGAGGAAGTCCTTCGCCTGCTCCCGCGAGGCGTACGAGGTGCGTTCGAAGAAGACTTCTCCGAACCCGTACTCGCCCTCGACGATCGTGGGCGTCACGCCGAACATGAGGGCGGGGAACTCGTGGAAGAACTTGGGCTCGTCCTGCGTGGCCACGTACCCGCCTTGGCCGCCGCCGGCCGACATCGGGATGCCGAGGCTCTGGATGTCGCCGCAGGCGATGTCGACCCCGTACCGGGCCGGCGCCTCAAGGACGCCGAGAGTGATGGGATCGATGCCGGCCGCGACGACGCCGCCCCGGCCGTGCACGATCTCGGCGATCTGAGACCCCTGGTGCTCGATCGCGCCCAGGAACGACGGGTTCTCGTAGTAGAACACGGCGATCTCGTCGGTCATCTTGGCTCTGAGGTCGTCCAGGTCGACGAGACCCGTCTCCGGGTCCATCTCGACCGTGCCGAACGTCGGCAGCGCCGAGAACCCGTAGTTCTTCATGCACGAGAGTCGGTCGGGGCTCACGGATGCCGAGACGAGCGCCGCGCTGCGACCGGAGATGCGCGCCGCCATCCGGATGGCGGTGGCCGCGGCCATGCCCCAGTCGTAGGTGGGCGTGTTCACCGCGTCCATCTCGAGGAGCTCGGCGAGGCAGCTGGCGTACTCGAACTGGGCCTGCCACTTGCCGTGGTCGGCGTAGGCCTCGCCGACGTACGAGGTGAGGAACTCGTCGCGCTCCATGATCGTCGTCACGACGGACGGCACGAAGTGGTTGTACACGCCGCCGCCGAGGAAGCCGATGAACTCCTTGCAGTCCTTGTTCTTGGCAAGGATCTCCTCGACGTGCCGGCGGAGCGCGTACTCGGAGGAGATGGGTCCGGGTACGTCCAGCTCACCCTTGAAGCGCAGATGATCCGGTATCTCGGCGAAGATGTCCTCGACGCTGGAGATGCCTATCGCCCTCAGCATCTGCGCCTTGACTTCTGGAACGGAGTTGGGGATGTAGGGATACACATCGGCTTCGGCCATCACCCTGACCTCCATGGCTTGGATTGCGCGGACGAGACACTATCGAGATGTGTGCGTCGACCTCCTTGGTCGGGCGCAAAGGCGACTTCAGCGGTGCCCGAGGCCGATGTCCAGGAGGGCCCGGGCACGCGAGGACGGAGAATCACCGATAACTTACGCTCCGGCCATTGAGATGCTAGCATCGGATTATCATGGTTTTTACCTGTGATTATCCTATGATGCCAGCCGACTCACCTGTCGTTCAGTTCACCACGAACCTCTATTGACTGCCGTGTCGCCGCCCGCATGCCTCGGCTGTCCGGGTCGCGACCGCGGAGAGGAGTGACGAGCGTGAAGGGTCACCTTGAGGAACACCTGCAGAGCCACGACCGACCCCATCAGCATGAGGGAGGCCCGTGCCTCGACGAGAGCTCGGCCATCAACAACGCATTGAGGACCGCGCTCAGCTGGCGCCGTGCCCCGGCCTTCGCGCTCGACGACTGCGACGGCGCGGTCATCGAGTCGAACCGCCACGGTGGGGACGCCCACTCTCCAGGCGGCGATCGCGGCCTCCGGACCCGGTCCCTCGAGTTCGGCGGCATGCCGCTGCATCTGGTCACCGCGGGTCTCGACAGCCGCGATCCGGACGTGGAGATCCCCTCCATCGTCACCGACTCGATGCTGCGAAGGATCGTCGAGGCTCACTTCGCGGTCTGGTACGTGTGGCACGTCCCGACGGGCACCATCATCGCACCCGGGATGCGGGAGCTCCTCGGCATCCCACAGCAGTCCGTACCCACCATCGTGGAGGAGTGGCTCGGGCGCGTCCATCCTCAGGACCTGCCGAGGATGGTCGCCGAGAACGACGAGGCGCTGCGGAAGAACTCCGTCTTTCGCAGTGAGTACCGCTTCCGCCGCGGCGACGGTGGCTACATCTCGATCAGCGACTGGGGGATCGTCCTCAGCGGAGACGATGGCGGCGCCGAGTGGATGGCGGGAGGACTGCGCGACATCACCATCGAGAAGACGCTGGAGCAGGCCCGCGAGGAATCTGCCCAGCTGCGCGAAGTCCTGTTCAAGAAGGCGCTCGTCCCGACCTTCCTGGTCGACAGCAGCGGAGTACTCGCCGACGCGAGTCAGTCCGCTCTCGACTTCCTTCATGCCGCCCGCGATGAGCTCGTCGGGCGGCCCGGTGCGGAGGTCCTCCCCGTCCTTCTCCCGGGCATGGGCGGCGCCGGCGATCCCGACGTGACGCCGGATGGGACGCCTGGGGCCATGGAGGTCGAGGTCGAGGTGGACGGGACGCGGAAGTGGCTCCTGGCCACCGTCGTGCCCTTCTTCGTCAGAGACGAGCAGATGGCGTTCGTGTTCGGTGCGGATGTCACCGAGCGCAGAAGGGCCGCCGAAGCACTCGCCCGTTCTGAGGCCTCACTACGAGAAAAGAAGGAGGCGCTGGAGCGGCACAATGTGGCGCTGCGGGTCCTGATCGATCAGAGACGCAACGACTTCGAGGAGCACAGACGCATCCTCACAGAGAACATGGAGGAACTCGTGTTCCCCATCCTGGACCGCGTGTCCGCGGCATTCTCGGACCGCGAGGAGGTGGCCCTCCTGGATGTCGTCCGGCAGACCCTGACCGACATCGCCAATCCTCTGCTCGAGACTCGCGACCCGCAGCCTGACCGTCCCCGAGGTCTTACCCGGAGGGAGTATGAGATCCTGCAGCTCGTCAAGGCCGGCAGGACCACGAAGGAGATCGCTCGCGCCCTCTATCTCTCCCCCACGACTGTGACCTTTCATCGCGGCAACATACGACGGAAGTTGGGCCTTCACGGCAGCGGCCTGCGGCTCTCTCCGAGGATCGCAGTCGAGTCAGGCCCTCCCTTCCCGGCCAAGGTGAGAGCCGAAGTGGAGGTCGGCGACGCACCCATCGGCTGAGCCGCATTGACGCGCCGCCGTCCCCGGTGCTACGGTCGCCGCGCCGAGTCCATGTGAGGCAGCCCGGCAGAAGGCCGCGTGAGAGTCCGCCGTCCGGCGGACGCCGAAGGGGCAAGGCGCGTCAGCGCCGAAACTCTCAGGCCAACGGAACGCGGTCCGACGGGCCCCCGGATGACAGGGCGCCACTGAGGCGCCGGCCGTCAGACAGGGTGGAGTAATCCATCCTGTCTTTTTGTTGGCCGGCACCGGGAGGCGACGTCCCGGGCCCGCAGGCGCGTCTGCCAGGCGTCTCGGGCGGCATTGTCAGCGACCCTGGGCAGTGTAGGAGTGCCGTGGCCGGAGAGTCTTGCCCGCGACCGTCGAGGTGCGCGCCTGTTGCGTCCGCCGACCACGTCCCTCCCGCTCATCGGCGACGCGGCTCCTCCCTCCTGCGCAGGCGGGAGAACGCGGCACCGGCAAACTCATAGCGGAGGAGTCCTCATGACCGGCAGGCCGAAGTCCGTCAACCTCGCGGATCGCATCGAGCGTCTCGGCACCGAAACTGCGTTCCTCGTCGGAGCGGAGGCTGCAGCTTTCGCCGCGGCGGGGAACGAGGTCTTCCCGTTCCACCTTGGCGACATGAACCTGCCGACGCCCGACAATATCGTCCAGGCCTCGTTCAAGGCGCTGAAGGACGGTAAGACGGGTTACTGCCCAAATGCCGGCATCCCGCAGCTGCGCGAAGCACTGGCGGCAGACGTCTCTGCCTCCCACGAGCTGGCGTTGAGCTCCGAGAACGTGGCCATCCAGCCGGGCGGGAAGCCGACGATCGGCAAGTTCCTGCTGGCGCTCATGAACCCGGGCGACGAGGTGCTCTATCCGAATCCCGGCTACCCCATCTACGAATCGCAGATCGAGTTTCACGGCGGCGTCGCCGTCCCGTACAGCTATGTCGAGGGAAGGACGGACTTTGAGATCGACCTCGATGCGTTGCGCGCCGGGATCACGCCACGCACCCGCCTGCTCATACTCAACGACCTTCAGAACCCCCTCGGCGCGGAGCTCTCGGCTTCGCAACGCGAGGAGATCGCAGCGATAGTCCTCGAGCACGATCTCGCGGTGCTGTGCGACGAGGCCTACTGGGACATTCGTTACGAAGGCGCCAGCGCATCCCTGGCCTCCCTGCCCGAGATGTCCGAGCGCTGCGTGCTGCTGTACACGTTCTCGAAGAAGTACGCCATGACCGGCTGGCGCCTGGGCGCCGCTATCGGCCCAAGGCCGATCATCGACGTCATCGCCAAGCTCAACGTCAACGATGAATCGTGCGCGAACCATTTCATCCAGTATGGCGCCCTGGAGGGTCTGACAGGCGACCCCCATGGTCCCGAGCGTATCCTTGCGACCCTGAAGGAGCGGCGCGACGTCGCCGTCGATCTCCTCAACGGGATCGACGGGATACGCTGTTTTCGCCCCAACGCGACGTTCTACCTCTTTCCCAATGTCACCGACGTGATGGAGCGCAGGGGCTTCCGTGACGTCGAGGAGCTTCGCAAGGCCATCTTGAGGGAGACCGGCGTGTCGGCGTGCTCTCGCGTGCATTTCGGGCGTCCGGCTCCCGGAGAGACGCAGCACTACTTGCGCTTCGCGTATTCCGGCATCGACACGCCCCTGATCGACGAGGGGCTCAGCCGTCTGAAGACCTATCTGGAGAGCTGACGACGCCGGATCATCCGGCGGCTTGGGCTCACGACCAACTGACAGACCGGGAGGCATCCGATGGGGTGTTCGTTTGGACCAAGAAGGGCGGTCTGCGTGGATGTGGCGGAGATCGCCGGACCTCGCGGCGAGCAACCGCTGACCGCGCATGAGCTGGGACAGTTCGAGACGCTCGACCTCCTCTATCGCTCGCTCTGCGCCCTGCTGTACAACTACGTGCCAACCTCGGGGCATCCCGGCGGTTCGATCTCGTCAGGACGCTTCGTGGCTGGGATCCTCTTCGACGCCCTCGACTACGATCTCTCGTCCCCCGAACGGGATGACGCCGACGTCATCTCCTATGCTGCAGGCCACAAGGCCATGGGTCTCTACGCCATGTGGGCCCTGCGTGACGAGGTCGCGCGGGTCGGCGCGCCTGAGCTCCTGCCCGGCGATGCGAGGCAGCGGCTGCGCCTCGAGGACCTGCTTGGATTTCGCCGCAACCCGATCACCGCGACGCCGCTGTTCCGCCGGCACAATGCCAAGGCGCTCGACGGTCATCCCACGCCGGCGACACCGTTCGTGCGCCTCGCGACCGGCGCTTCCGGGGTCGGCGTCGCCAGTTCGATCGGCCTGGCCGTCGGAGCCCGCGACCGCTTCGGCTCCGATTGCCCGCGCATCCACGTCTCGGAGGGCGAGGGCGGACTCACCCCCGGCCGCGTCTCGGAGGCCCTTGCCACCGCCGGCACGGCTTCGCTCGGCAACCTCGTCCTGCACCTGGACTGGAACCAGGCGTCGATCGACAGCGAACACGTGTGCCGCGACGGGGAGGTGCCCGGCGACTACGTGCAGTGGGACCCCTGTGAGCTCTTCTACCTCCACGACTGGAACGTGATCCGGGTCCCGGACGGTCACGATCTGCAACAGATCATGGCCGCCCAACGCTACGCCCTGGCAATCGCCAACGGACAGCCGACCGCCATCATCTATCGTACGCTGAAAGGCTGGCACTACGGTGTGGAGGGACGAGCCTCTCACGGCGCCGGGCACGGACTCTGCTCCGAGGGCTTCTACCGGGCAGTGGCAGAGCTGACCGGTGACGGCGCTGCGGCGCTCCCGACCTGCGAACCCGGCGACCTGCGTTGCGAGAAGCCCGGCGGCCTCGAGACGCGCGAGGAGTGTTTCTGGGCGGGGTTGCAGCTCGTCCGTCGACGTATTGAGGAGGACGTGCCCACCGCGCAGGCGCTGGCCAGACGCCTCGTGACGGCCCGCGAGCGCCTCGAGCGGCGCGGCCGCAGGCCGCGCCCGTCGGCGCCACGACTCGAGGCGGTCTACGAGCTCGCCGGGCATGCGGCGACCAGCATCCCTGACGAACTCCGCCTCGAGTCCGGCACCCAGACGACACTCCGAGCCGCACTCGGCCGGTCGCTGCAGCTTCTCAACACGGCGTCCGGCGGATCCTTGCTCACGGCATCAGCCGATCTGATGGGCTCGACGAGCGTGAACCTGATAGCGGAGGGCTTCCCGGACGGGTTCTGGAACGCCGCCACGAACCCCGGGGCGCGGCTTCTGTCGACCGGAGGCATCTGCGAGGACGCTATGGCCGGCGTCCTCTCCGGGATCTCGGCCTTCGGCCACAACATCGGTGTGGGCTCCTCCTACGGCGCGTTCATGGCTCCGCTCGGACACATCGCCGCCCGCCTGCACGCCATCGGCTGCCAGGCGCGGCAGGCAGCCTCGGGCGATTCCTACCGGCCCATGATCCTGGTCTGCGGACACGCGGGACTCAAGACCGGCGAGGATGGTCCCACGCACGCCGACCCCCAGGCCCTGCAGCTCCTCCAGGAGAACTTCCCGCGGGGCACCGCGGTCACGCTCACTCCATGGGAGCCCCAGGAGGTCTGGCCGCTCGTGGCCACGGCGCTCTCCCTGCGACCGGCTCTGGTGGCGCCCTTCGTCACCCGTCCCAATGAGACGGTACTCGATCGTACCGGCCTCGGACTTGCACCGGCCGAGGAGGCCGGGAGTGGTGTCTACCTCCTGCGGCGCCCAAGCGGCAACGGCGACCTCACATTGGTCCTGCAGGAGAGCGCCGTCACGTACGCCTTCGTGTCTGAGGCCCTGCCGCTGCTCGAAGAGGCCGGCATCGACGCGAGAGTCTACTACGTGGCCAGCGCCGAGCTGTTCGACCTGCTGCCGCGCGAACGGCAGCACGAGCTCTTCCCCGAGGACCACGCCCTCCAGGCCATGGGCATCACCGGGTTCACGCTGCCCACACTGTATCGCTGGGTGCGGTCCGAGGCCGGCCGCGCTGCGACGCTGCATCCGTATCGTCATGGCCACTATCTCGGGAGCGGCCAGGGTGAGGTCGTGCTTGCCGAGGCAGGGCTCGACGGCGAGAGCCAGTTCGCAGCGATCAGGGCCTATCTGGACGGCGCCGTGCGATCGACGCGAGCCGCCGCACGCTAAGGACCCTGGACATCGCTGCGACGCGCTTGCCAGTGCGGCGCAGCCTTTTCGGTCTACGACGGGGAGTATGTCGCCTTGCGGCGTTCCTTCTTCTCCACGATCGTCGTACCCGTGGGAACGCTTGATGACTCCGGCGGCCGGCTCACGATCTCGCTCACTGCGTCCTACCTGGACAACGCTCCCAAGATCGACACCAAGAAGGAGCTGTCGCCGAGGGACAAGGCCCTGACCGACAGCTTCTGCATGCGCAGGGCAGCCTGACTGCCGCCTGCGGAGGAAGACGCGTCACCAGAAGCAGCCTGCGGCCCGCCGCAGGCTGCTTCGTCCTGAGCGCTGCAGAGCTGGCCGGCTGCTCAGTCCCAGTCGAGAGTGAGTTTGGCGCCCTCGAGGCCGACGATCTCGGTGATGTCCTGCATCGTCTCCATCATGCCGCGGTAGGCGCCGTCGGCGTCGCGCAGCGGGGCGTAGCGGACAAGGATCAGGCGGCCCTCTTCGATGCGCCTGAACACGGCCTCATCGCGCGCGCCGTCGCGGAACGCGGCCTCCATGCGCGCGATCGTCTGGCGCGAGTGCTCGTTGTGCGACTCGTCGACGTGCGCGCCGATGTGGCGCGACTCGCAGCCGTCGAACAGGTCCCCGTGCCAGTAGACGAGAGTGCTTTCTTCGTCGATCACCGAGACCTGTACCGGAAGATGACGGATGACAAGGTCCATCTGTGCTGGCGTGAGGCTGCCGGCGAGAGACGTGCTCGGTCCGGCGCCGGGTGTGGTCTGGTGTCCCATCACGTGCTCCCCTTCGGCTGAGTGGCCAGGTATCGCGCCTCGTCGGCCGGCTCATCCTATTAGACAAGGTCACGCGACCGCAGTGCCGGTTGGCGAAGACGCGGTGCGGCGGCGGCAGGGTACGATCCTCGCATGGACCTCCTGGACGGATACGAGCTGCAGGCGGCCTCGTGGGACGACCTGGAGCCCGCCGCCACGGTGCTCGCGGCAGACGACCTGGACGACGCGGGGCAGGTCGTCCTCGACACCGGCTTCCTCCGCGGGCAGTGGGAGCGGTTCGGCTTCGACCTGACGACCGACGCCTGGGTCGCGGTCGACACCACGGAGACGGTCGTCGGGTACGCGCAGGTCACGCGAGACGAGACCGACGTCGCCGCCTCGTGGGGCGTGGTGCATCCCGCTCATCGCGGGCGGGGAATCGGATCGGCACTGCTGGGCCGGATCGAAGCGCGGGCGAGTGAGCTGATGGCCGGCGTGCGCGGCGCCCGCTTTCGCCACGCGGTGAACGCGGGCGACGACGCCGCGGCGGCCATGCTCCGCAGCCGCGGCCTGCGCCTCGTCCGGCACTTCTGGCACATGAGCGTCGAGCTCTCGCCTCACATCGACGCAGGTCCGGCGCCGGCTGGGATCGCTGTCAGGCCGCTCGGCTCGCAGGACGACCTGCGCGAGGTCCACGCCGTCCTCGACGAGGCGTTCGCGGACCACTGGGGCCACCAGTCGGAGCCGTTCGAGCACTGGGCCCAGGACTGGGCTCAGGGCCCGGACTACAACCCCTGGCTGTGGCGACTGGCGTGGGAGGACGAGCGGCTGGTCGGCGCGCTCGCCGCCGCCGTGCTCGGTGACCGCGGCTGGGTGACTCTCCTCGGTGTTCGAGAGGACTCCCGGGGCCGCGGGATAGCGGCGGCACTCCTGCGCGATGCCTTCGCCGGGTTCGCCGCCCACGGGACACGCACGATCCTGCTAGCAGTCGACGCGGCGAACCCAACCGGAGCCACCGCCCTCTACGAGCGAGTCGGCATGGAGGTGGTGAAGCGCTTCGATCTTTGGGAGCGGCCTCTGGATCGCTCGGCGCTCTCCCGACTGAGCTAGCGGCCCACGGGGGGACACAGCGCAGCCCGGCCCAGTGCACCCCCGGAGCCCGGGAGGGCCGGCGCGCACGCGGTAGAACAGGCAGCACATGATGGACGACAGGAAGGAGGGAGCTCGGTGAGGCAGACCCCCGTCGCTGAGAAGACCTGTATGTTCATTCGCGGCCGCGAAAGTGGAGACGGTCGTAAACCCGTGCTGCTCTTCGTCCGCGGCGGCCCGGGCATGCCCGAGTACTTCCTCGACAGGACGATGCACCCCACAGGCCTCGACCGTGAGTTCGTTGTGTGCTGGTGGGAGCAGCGCGGCGCCGGGCTCTCGTACCGGCGTGACCTCCCTCACGCATCCATGAGCGTCGACCAGTTGGTGGACGACACCGTCACCGTCGCCGAGCACCTGCGCGACCGCTTCTCGCGGGACAGGGTCTACCTGCTGGCGCACTCCTGGGGCAGCTTCATCGGCATCCAGGCGGCGGCCAAGGCGCCCGAGGTCTTCCACGCCTACCGGCATGGGCCAGGTCTCGTACCAGCAGCGCTCGGAAGTCCTCGCCTACGAGTTCGAGCGGCAGGAGTACCGCCGCCGCGACGCGCGGATGGTCACTGCGCACGAGGCGGCGCCGGTGACGATTGCCGCGCCGCCGCCGGGCGCCTGCATGCGCCTCCGCGACAGGGCGATGCACGGCATCGGCATCGGCACGACGCGGGCCATGCGGTCGGTGGTCACCGGAGTGCTCCTCCCGGTGTGGCGGACGCCCGACTACACCGTGCGCCAGAAGATCGCCATCGGTCGTGGCAAGGCCTGGTCGCGAGGCATCCTGTGGGACGAGTTCCTCGCGACCGACCTGACCGCGCGCGTGCCTGCGCTCGAGCTGCCCGCGTACTTCTGCCAGGGCCGCCACGACTACACGGCCAACTACGGACTGGCGCGCGCCTACTGCGACGGGCTGCGCGCGCCGGTCAAAGGCTTCTACACGTTCGAGTGCTCGCCGCACAGCCCTGCGTTCGAGGAGCCGGAGAAGTTCCGCCAGGTCCTCCGGGAGGACGTACGCATGGGGACGACGCGTCTCGCGGACGCGGAGCTGCGCTCAGGATGACGACCGCGGACCAGCCCGATGCGGCTCGCCGGGCGCCGAGACGGCTCTGCGCCACGGCGCCCACCCCGGTCACTGCTGCGTCTGGACCTCCACCGACCACGCCTTGGTGCTTGCGGGAGTCACGAGCAGCACGTAGCTGCCGTCCAGACCGCTGACGACCTGGGTGGGCAGCGCTCCGGCCAGCGCAACCGACTCGGCGTTGGTTCCGGCCTCGACCGTGATGGGCTCACCCGCCACGAGGAACGCGGCGATGACGCCGTCGGTGTCCCCGCCATCGGGCATGTCGAGGACGAGCTGCGCGTCGCCGCTCACCGCGAACTCCTCGCTGACGTGCAGGTCCATGTCGTTGGTCGGGTCGGTGGAGCTGAGTGTAGCGACGGTCGTCCACTCCGCATCCGGGCTTTCCGCGGCAGGACTCTCCGCGGCAGGCGTGGTGGCGGCCGGCGACTCCTCCGCGGCGCCGCCGTCGGAGCCTCCGCATCCCACCAGTGCAAGGGTCAGAATCGCGACCAGGGCCAACCCGACGAACGTTCTGCGCATGACGACCTCCTCCGATGACCTCGTGCGACCATATACGAAGGCGCTCGTGCCATCCAATCCGGCAGACTCCTCAGGCTGCAGTTGGGGAGATGCCGGCCGCCGGAACGCCACGGCCAGCAGCGGCCCCGCGGCGATGAGCGTGAGCCAGATGATGGAGAAGACCGCGATCTCGAAGCTGTCGCCGCGGTCGGTGCCGCGGACGACCGAGACGGCGATGAGGGCGAGGACGACCGCAACGAAGCTCGCCCCGAACAGCCAGCGGACGGCGCGCCGCACCCGGCCCTCGCCCGAGTACACGGGGATCAGGCACGCGAGGGCCAGGCTCATGAGCAGGTAGCCCGCCTCCTCGAGCGCGATGAACACACCGTTGCAGTTGTACATCGTGAGCATCGCCCACCCTTCGATCTGGCCTTTCACCAGACTCGGCTGGATCACGGAGGGCCACGAACAGCAGCATCAGCACCATGGCGGGATAGAGCCAGAGGTAGTCGCCCGGCCACTGCTCGGCGATCACTGGGTCAGTGAACGGATACGGCACGCGGTCGGGGAGCGCGGTCATCGCCAGCGCGAAGCTCACCACGGTGAGGACGCTCACATGGACAGGGGCCGGTGCCAGCCGCAGGACGCCTGGGTGGCCGGACGATACTGCACTCGGGTACGGGGAGGCGAACGAGGGGGGAAGAGATGAGACCCATGAGGAGGATCTCCAGGGGTGGCACACCCCGGATGCTGCTCGGAGTGGTTCTCCTGGCGCCGTTGCTGGCGTCACTCGGCGCCGGCGCTGCCGCACCAGCCGCACTCCGCCGGGCGCGCGCCAAGCCTGGCCGCCCACCGCCAGGTCCCCCTCGGGCACCATCAAGTCGGTCAAGCCGCTGTTCACGTGGAGCACGGCGCCGCGAGCCGCAAGCGAGGTCCACGGGCTCTTCCCGTGACACCCGCTCACCCCGCCTCACGGCCCCAGGCCGCGGGCGCCAGAGTACCCTCGCCAGCCTGCAATCGTCTCGGGGGAGCCGGGGGCGGCCTTGCGGGCCGCCCCCCCGTCACAGATCGGCGTCCAGGCTTGCCTCCATACCGCACACACCTTCCTGCGCCAAGACCGAGAGCCTCGACCGCGGGTCTGCAGCGGCCACGCTCTCATGCGCTGCTGGCCGGCCGCTCAACGTCCAGCCGCCTCCACACCGTGCATCGGCACCTGCAGGCTGTCGGCAGCCCTCCCTTGACGGATGTACCTGGGGTCGGCGGACCTTCACGCCCTGCGCCCATCCGCGTCGGGTGGACACGGCGCAACAGATTCGTTCCTGCGCGCAGGGGGACGAACGAGTCGACGGCCTTCCTGGCCGCCCGGAGACGCCGCCTCCCGAAGAAGAGCTCGGGGGCGGCGACAGCGAAAGGACGGGACGTGCCGAGCACATTCCCGAGTGACGAGATGGAACTGACGCACATTCTGGTCGTCAGCGACATGAGCGCGTCCCGGGACTTCTACCGCGATGTGCTGGGCGCCACCGTGTACAGGGAGTACGGCGGTACCTCATGCGTACTGCAGTTTCTGGACGGCTGGCTGTTGCTGGTGACCGGCGGCGGACCCACAGACGACAAGCCCGGCGTGACCTTCGCCCCGCCGCCGGACGAGTCGAGGGTGAGTCACTCGATCACCATCCGCGTGCCAGATTGCGAGGAAGCATACGAGACGCTGCGCTCGCGCGGGGCTGCCTTCCTCACCCCTCCGCACCACTGGGGTCGAGAGACTCGCTGCTTCTTCCGCGACCCGGACGGTCATCTGCTGGAACTCAGCGCAGTCCGAGACACTCCCGCCTGACCGGCGAACTCGCCGGCGGCGCTTTGCAGACTGGGCCGACGACCACGAGGGGGGATCACTCCGCCCATTACGCCGTACTCGACCAGGTCGCCGGTCGGGGCAGCGTCGTCGGCTTCGATGTGGTCGAGCTGAACCCAGCGCTCGACGCCGAGCGAACGCACTTCCTCAGCGAGATCCTCGAATCGACGTGAGCCCTGCTAGACGGATGTATCGAGCTTGTCCCAGGCGAGGAAGGCCCAGCGCACGGTGATCTCGGGCTCCTGCCGCCACACGGGCCGGCCGTCTGGACCGGTCTCCTCCACAAGGTGCTCCGCCACGTAGCGCTCCAGAGCTCTCTTCTCGCGCTCGTCGGCGGGGGCGACCACGCGGCGCAGGGATTCCAGCGCGGCCTCCGGGCTCTCGTACCGGCTGGCGCTCAAGTGCTCGAGCGCCCCGACCTCGGGCTCGATCCCCATCTGGCGCAGCACGTTCACCGCCGTCGTCTGGTCGCCGCGCCCCACGCAGGGGCGCCCGACCGCCTCGCGCGCCAGAAGCTGCGGGTAGAGGAGCCCGTCGGCCGGCAGGGTGACGCACACGCGGCGGCGCGCGAAGGCGCCCAGCTTCTGGAGTGCGGCGCGCAGGTCGCGCACGTCCAGCGAACGCGACGCGATCACCATGTCCGCGGCGGAGACGCCGGCCGCGCGCCAGTCGTCGTCCCAGGCGGCGCGGATCGTCCGCACGTTCGTCAGGCCCTCCTCGGAGGCGTGTCGCCGCAGCAGGTCCAGCATGCCCGCCGAGAAGTCCAGGCCCACCACGCCGTGGCCCGCGCGCGCCAGCGGCAGCGCCAGCGCGCCCGAGCCACAGCCCACGTCCAGGACGCTCTCACCGGGATGCGGGTCCATGAGAGCGACGAAGCCGGCGACGTACGGAGAGTCTTCGTCCCCGCCGCGGAAGTGCCGGGCGCGCCGGTCCCAGAACGCGGCGTCGTGGGCGACCTCACGCCGGTCGCTCAGCCGCATCCACTCGGCGTTCGGATCTTTCTCCTCCGGCGACACCTGCTCGCCCTGCCCCGTGCCGCGCCCGGTCAGCGGACGGCCTCGTGCCACCGTCGCCCGAAGGCGAAGTAGGCGAGCGGCCCGACGATGCTGACGAACGCCAGCGAGCTCCACATCCACTTGGGGCCCTTGATCTGATCCGCCGGCCGCCTCCTGATGTCGAAGAGCGTCGCGACCAGCAGGACGACCTCGACGACTCCGACGACGGCGAGCAGCCGGCGATTGCGGCTGCTGAGCTCACCCCACTTCTTCCTCGCGACCATGTCACCCTCCCGGGCAGCTGACTGACGTCTCCAGCAGCCAATCCTGCACCATCCTGCCCGGCACCGGGAAGTCGACGCCGCGAGGATCGCGCGGAGGCCGGCAGCCGATCGGCCTCGTCAACGGCCGCTCGCAGGCCAGGCGACCCCGTCGGCCTCCGGCAGAGCGCCGCCGCCATCGGGCGGCTCGGAGGCGGCAGACGCCTCCTCACCCTCCGAGTGGCACGAGCGGCAGCCGTCGTCGACGCGATCGCGATGGCTCTCTGGGAGACGACTCGTCGCGTGACAGGTGGAGCAGGCGGCCGAGTCGCCGCCGGCCGCGTGGGGGATGTCGGGCCCACCACCCACCAGAGCGACCGCAAGCGTCACGCCCGCGAAGAACACTGCCACCACGACGATGCCCACCCAGATCGTCCCTCGCTGTCTGACCTTGCGCATCGCTCCACCTCCACGTTCGCTCACGAGGTGAGGCTAGTGCGCGAGGCGCCGGCGGGAACCTCCCGGCGGGGGTGAATGTAGTCGTCCGGCCGAGGGATTCCGCGCTGCGCGGGCGTCCCTCCACGGAGGGAGGACGCGCGCCCCGCGCCCCAGCCCGATCAGCCCTGCAGCCAGGCCTCGAGCTCGGGCATCCGCGCCATGGTCTCGGTGTAGCCCTGGCGATACAGCACCTCGAGCCGGGCGAGGTCGCGCTCCATGCGGCCGACCACCAGAGGGCGGATGGGCCGGAGGACGAAGGCCGAGCCGGCCCGCTCCATCCGCGTCACCAGGTCAAGCGACGCGTTGTACACCGCCGGCCGCCGCAGCATCGCCGTGTGGAGAGCCGGGTAGCGCCGCAGCAGGAGCCGGCTCAAACCCCGCAACCGCACCGGCGGCTTGCGGTACCCCGCGTTGCGCGTGAGCACCACCACGTTGCGCGGGTTGCCGTCCCGGACCGCCCGCAGGATCGGGATGGAATCGCTCACGCCGCCGTCCACGCACGGCCGGCCCTCCACGAGGACCGGCGGCGAGAGCACGGGCAGGCTGCAGCCGGCGCGCTGGAGCGTGTGCACGTACCAGCGGGGATCGCGGTCGTGCTGCGCGTAGTACCGCGCCGCCCCCGTCGTGCAGTCCGTTACCCCGCTCACCAGCGTCCGCGGCGACGAGCCGAACGCCTCGTAGTCGAACGGCGCCAGCTCGTCCGGCAGGGTGCGGAACAGGAAGTCCATCCCGAACCAGCTACGCTCGCGCACCACGTTACGCCAGCCGGCATAGCGCGGGTCCGCCACCAGGTCCACGAACACGCGGTGACTGCGCTCGCGCTGTCCCGCCACGTAGTGTGAGCCGGCGTTGGCCCCGGCCGAGACGCCGATCACGTAGCCGAGTTCGACGCCGGCGTCCAGGAACGCGTCCAGCGCACCACCGGTGTACGTGGCGCGCATGCCGCCGCCCTCCAGGACCAGTCCGACGTCTTCGGTCATGACGCGAGCGTACCAGACGGCCTTCACACCGGCGGACGATGGTGCCTACGGCGAGTTTCGTGGGTTGAGACGCACGACCGTTGCCCGCATACTCGAGCGAGATGACATCCTCTTCCGCTGCCGGGCGGGCCGCCGTCAGGCTCGCCCGCTCTCTCCGCACCGCCGTCGCCTCGCCGCGCCGCCGCTGGCTCATCGGCGGGCTCGTCGTCGCCGTGGTCGCGGTCGCCATGCTCGGGAGCGACGACCTCGTCAAGACGGGCCGCGCATTCGCCGGCGCCGACTGGCGCTGGGCAGGGGCGGCTGTCGGGCTCATGCTGGTCTCCCTGGCGCTGCGCAGCCTCGCGCTGCAGCTGATTGTCGGCGCCCTCGAATCCGTGCGGGCACGCTTCGTCGAGGCGTTCTCGACCACAAGCATCGGGCTGCTCGCCAACGCGGTCGCGCCCGTGCGCGCCGGGACCGTCCTCTCGCCCTACGTGCTCTACGTCCTCGTCCGGCGCCGGCAGGGCCACCTGCCGTTCGCCACCGCCGTCGGCGACACACTGACGGAGCGCATGTTCGCGATCGTGACGTTCCTCGTCATGGTGCTCCTGTTCCTGGGGACGCTCGCGGCGCCCGCGTGGGCGCACCACGTGCTGCTCGTGAGCACCGCCCTCATCGCCGTCCCCCTGGTGGGCGGCGTCGTGCTCAACTGGCGACGCGACAAGGTCGCGGAGGCCTGTGCGCGCGGCAGTGGGCGCATGCGCCGCGTCGCGCGCTGGCTGCCCGAACTCATCGACAGCCAGCGGATCTGGAGCAGGCCGGCCGCCGCCCTCGGCGTCACCGGGGCCCAGATCCTTGCCTGGGCTGCGCAGCTGGCGGCGGCCGTCGCGATGACCGAGGCGTTCCACCTGGGGGCGGCCGGGCTCCGCGGGGCTGCCCTCGTCGTCGTGCTCACCAACCTGGTAGCCCTGGTGCCGGCCACGCCCGGGAACGTGGGCACCTTTCAGGTGGCCGCGGTCGCCGCTCTCTCCGCGTATGGGGTGGCCGCCGGCCCGGCGCTCGCCTACGCGCTCGGCCTGCAGGCGCTGCAACTCGCGGTCGGCGTCGCGGCCGGCCTGGTCGCTCTCGGAGGCCACGGCTTGACGCTCTCCGAGCTGGCCGGCCGCAGCAGGCAAGCCGCCGCCGTGCTGCGCGGCACCGAGGCGCGGGTCTCGCCCGCCGAGGAGCCCGCCGGGAGCTGAGCCGGGCGGACCGGCGGGCAGCGATCCTCACCAGCCGATCTCAATCAAGATAGGCTACTCCCACGTACCGGGACGAGAGGAGAGGCGCATGGGCAGGATCAAGTTCGAGCTGGAGCCGGGCGAAGAGAAAGTCGGCAAGTGGACGATCCACTACCTGCCGCCCACCGGAGGCAAGTTCGCGGGCAAGCTGCTGGTCACAGACCGCCGCATCCTGTTCGAGCCGCTGAACCCCAAGCAGGACCTCTCACTGGCGACCGCCATCGACGCGCTGAGGGTCGGGGGCATCGTCGGCGACCGCTTCAGGAACTACTGGGACGGCCAGGGCCTGCGCATCCCGCGCGCCGAGATCCGATCGATCGCCAGGAAGCCCGGCGGGGTCACCAAGCAGATCGTCGTGACGCTCGCCGACGGGCAGGAGTTTGCCTTCGACAACGGCTTCCTCTCGGTGGACAAGCTGGTGGCGACGCTGGGAGGATGACGACCCGCGACTGCCGGAGAACGCGCTTCTCCCGTCAGTCCTGCGGCGCTCCCCCGAAGTAGCCGTCCACGATCCGCACGGCGTCCTTGAGGCTGGCCCCCGGCTGGCCCCCGTCTCTTCGCGGACCCGCCGCACCGCCTCCGTGCGCTCGCCGCGCGAGACCAGGTCGGCGACCTCCGCGGAGATCCGCCACTCCGGAGCCGGCTCGTCGCTCACTCCCAGGCTGCGCTGCAGGAACGCCATCTGGGCCTCCAACCGCCCGACGCGTTGCCGCAGCAGCGCGAGCTGGTCGTCCACATCACCCATTGCCGCCCTCCCTTCTTCTTCGAGGGCGTCCGGCGCCCCGGTGGTCACATGGACTTGCCGGGGGCGCTCGACGCCCGAGCGCTCTGCAGCTGCTCCAGCGTCGGGATGCCGGTGTTACCGAGCTGAGCGACCTTGAGGCCGGCCGACCACGCGGCGGTCTCGAAGCACTCGGCGGGCGCGAGACCCTTGGCCACCGCCCAGGCATAGGCGCCGTGGAAGGTGTCACCGGCGCCGCAGGAGTCCACCCCAGCCACCGGAGCGGGTTCCCACCGCCTCAGCAGCTCGGACTCCTTGCCCGTCGTGAACACCCCGCCCCGCGGCCCCTGGGTGACGCCGAACACCACGCGGCAGGAGTCGCCCCAGAGGTCGAGCGCAGCCCGTTCCGCCGGGTTGCCCGTCGCCTTCAGCACGTAGCCCTCCGGCGCGATCACGTGATGGACTCGGCTGAGCAGACTCGCGGTCCAGGGGCGCCCGGAGCCGGTGTCGATGACGGTGGTGATCTCTCTCCGTTCGCACTCGTCGATCGCCGCCATCGCCAGGACCTCGTCGGTCGCGTCCAGGAGTGCGACGTCCACGCCGTCCAGAAGGGCCGGCAGCTCTGCGATCATGCGAGCATCAGCCATCGGCTGCGGCAGCCAGATGATCGTGCGGGTGGCGTCGCCCCGCGCCACGATGACCGCCGAGTGCTGCGATGGCTGGTCGTACGTCACCCAGGTGCACTCGACGCCCTCGGCGTCGAGTTGCGACATCAGGACCTGGGCGTGCACGCCACTCCCGCACGCCGCCAGGAGCCTGGTGGCGCCCCCCAGACGCTTCGCGGCGATCGCCGCCCGGCCGGCCGCGCCTCCCACCGCCGTCTGGTACTCGAGCGCGGGCACCACCGAGTCGGCCTGCGGATGGTGTTCGAGCACGTAGAGGTAGTCCACCGTCGCCATGCCGATCATCGCGACGATCGGCGCGCGGCTCAGTCCACGCTTATCACCCACTCGGTCGCCTCCTCCGGCTCGGCATGCGCAGTGAAGATACCCGATGGAGCCCCCTCCGCGCTCGCCGGAGCCTGGCTCGGCTCACCGCGGGAGGTCGTGCGCCGGCACCCCATCACCGCCCTCTCTTGACCCGATCGCTCTCCCCGAGGAGAGCCGTTCGCGATAGGCTTGACGCGCCCGATGGACGCGAAACGGCAGTCGGCCCGGGGAGCTCGGAAATGGATGACCTCAAGCGGTTCGTCGAGCAGGATGCCTTCGCGCGGCACCTCGGTGTCGAGATGCTTGCGTACGGCGATGGGCTTGCGAAGGCGCGCCTGACCGTGGAGCCGTGCCATCTCAACAGCGCCGGCACGCTGCACGGCGGCGCGATCTTCTCGCTTGCCGACGCCGCCTTCTCGGCGGCGGCCAACTCGCACGGCGTACTCGCGCTCTCCATCGACGCGAGCATCTCGTACTTCCAGGCCGTGACCGGTGGGGTACTCATCGCGGAAGCGCGCGAGGTGGCGCGGAACCCCAAGCTGGCCACCTACCTCATCGACGTCAGGGACGACGACGACGGGCTCATCGCCCACTTCCGGGGCACGGTCTACCGCAAGAGCGCTGCCATCGGCGACGTCTTCGCGCCCTGAGCCCCCCTCGCCGCCCGGCCCGGTCTCGAAGGGCGACCCGCTGCGGAGCGACAGCCCCGGCGGCCCTCGTCAGTCTCTGCCGGTCGCCGCGATGCGCGACCACACGGGCGCGTAGACGCGCTCGACCTCGGTCGCGTACTCGTCGATCGCGGGCGCCAGCTGCTCGAGCAGCGACTCGGCGCCCGGGTGGGTCGGCCTGGCGCCGGTCGCCGCCATGATCTCCCGCGCCTGGCGCGGGTTGTCGATGAGCATGCACGGCAGCAGCAGGTTGTGATTGAAGGGCTGCCGGCGCTGGATCTCCCGGAAATAGGGAGCGGTGAGTGCCTCCTCGAGAGTGCACTCATTGAGGTTATGGGTCGCGAAGTGGGCGAAGATGCACGGCTCCAGCCAGCCCTCGCTGTTCACGTGCGCGTACCACTTGCCGGCGATGCAGCCCCCCACGTAGACCGAGTCGCCCCAGAAGTCCAGAGCGGCGAGGGGTTTGGCCTTGCGCAGCTCGAGCACGCCCCGGCGGAACTCGTTGCGCTCCTCGGGCGTGAGCATGAGGCTCACGTCGGGGTCGCGGCCCACCGGCATGTACAGGAAGTTCCAGCCCATGATGCAGCCCCGCTCGATGAGGTCGTCGAAGAACGCGCGGCTCATGAGAAAGCGGAAGTTGCGGCGCGTGACGGTCGCCGAGTAGCCGAACGCCACTCCGGCCCGGCCCAGACTCCCCATCGTCTGCATGGTCTGGTCGTACACTCCATCGCCGCGCCGCTCGTCGGTGGCGCGGCGGCCGCCCTCGATACTGATCACCGGCGCCACGTTGCCGATCTCGGCCATGCGCGCCACTGAGGCTTCGGTGAGCATGGTCCCATTGGTGAAGACCTGGAAGAACGAGTCCGGGTTGGCGGCGCCCACGTCGAGGAGGTCGCGGCGCAGGAACGGTTCGCCGCCGAGGATGGTGAAGATGTAGATGCCGATGTCGTTGGCCTGGTCGATGATGCTCTGCAAGAGCGACGGGGACATCTCGGCCGCCGAGGAGTACCCAGCCGCGTAGCAGCCCTCACAGCGCAGGTTGCAGCGCATGGTGGGGCTGATCAGCAGCACCAGCGGCGCGTGGACGCCCGTGCGCTCCGTGAAGGCGGAGCGCGTGGCGGACGACCGCAGCATGCCGTTGAGCACGAGGCTCTCGACGGCCGCGTTGCGCACGTTGGGGCTGAGGTCCCGCGCGACGTGCCGCGTGATCTGAAGCGCGGGCGTCTCCCGGCGGATCTGGTCGATCACCCAACGGGCCTCGGTTTTGCGGTGCGCCGGCGTCATCCTCTCGACGATCTGCGCGGCGAGGAGGATGCTGGCCTTCTTGTCGCTGGTGGCGAGCCGCAGCAGCCGGTCGATGGCCGTACGCTGCAGCGCGACGGAGAGTCCCTTCTTGGTGCTCACGCGTCTGCCCTCCCGGGTGGTCGGCAAGTCCTGAGACCACGGTAGGCCAAGCACAGGGAAGTTGACAGTCCACGTCGCGCCGCGCCCGCGGGCAGTTCACGGCCGCGGGCCCTGCTATCTCACCCGACGCCCGCCCCTCTCACTTGGCGTAGAACTCGACGATCAGCTTCTCGTCGACCGGAGCGCCGATGTCCTCCGGCGCCGGCAGGCGCTCAACGCGGCCCCACAAGGTGTCGTGGTCCGCGAGCAGCCACGGGGGCACGCGACCGACCATCTCGGTGGCCTCGCGGACGAGCGGCTCCACGTGGCTGCGCGGCTTGAGCGAGACCACGTCATCCGGCCTGACGTGGGCCGAGGGCAGGTCCACGCGCCGGCCGTTCACCTGCACGTGCCCGTGAACGACGAACTGGCGCGCCTGCGCTCTTGTCGTGGCGAACCCGAGGCGGTAGACGACGTTGTCCAGCCTGAGCTCGAGGGACCGCAGCAGCTGCGTCCCGCCGCCCGCCCGGTCGTACTCGGCCTTGAACTGCCGCTCTCGCAGGCCGTAGAAGCGCTTGGCCTTCTGCTTCTCGCGCAGACGCGTCGCATACTCGGTCGGGCGCTGGCGGCGGCGCCCGTGCTGCCCCGGCGGGTACGGCCGGCGCTCCATTGCGCCCTTGCCCTCGAGCAGGCGGGCGCCCTTCAGTTCCAGCTCCACGCCTTCGCGGCGCGAGCGCCTCTCCACGGGCCCTGTATCGCGGCCCATCAGTCCTCATCCCATCGTGACATCTGCAGCATCCATCCTTAACGCATTGCCTCCTGCTGCCTTCCGGTTCCCCCAATGCCGATCATGCGAACCTCCCCGTGCCGGACGCGATCGCGACGCAACGCTCTTCATCGCCGTGCGCCGGGTAGAGAAAGCCCGACTGGCCGCGACGTCTGGCTGGGCGGACTCGCAGGAGAGGGGCTGCAGTGGCTACGCTTCGAGGCGCCAACGGGCCCCTCCGCGACGGCGGTGCTCAGGCCGGCGCCGTTGGGGGCGCCCGACCGCAGAGAGTGCGGCGTGCGGAAGTGCGGCATCTCGGGCTCGCGCTGCTCGCGGCGCTGGCGCTGGCGTTGGGCGCCGCCACGACGACGGCCTGCGGTGCAGACCCCGACCAGGAGACGAGACCGACGTCCACGAGCGCGGCCACCTCGCCGGCGCCAAGTCCGAGTGCGAGTCCCTCGCCCTCCCCGCCGGCGACCGGGCCCGCGTCCACTCCACGAGTCTCGTGGGACTGGATCCGGACCCGGGAGTACCGTGACTGGGTCAACGCCCCCGGCTGGACGGACCGCCGGACAACGACCAGCCCGCACGGCGAGGCCAAGATCATCTACATCGACCCGGCAGTCGCCGCGACGATCGGCTCCGGCGCGAAGCGGTTCCCGGCCGGAGCCACCATCGTCAAGGAGGGCTACAGTGCCGGCGGCGACCTCGAGATCATCGCCGCCATGCAGCGCAGCGCGGGCAAGGGCTGGTTGTTCGCGGAGTACCGCTCGGACGGCTCGGTCATCGAGGAGGGCAACGACCCACCCTTGTGCACGCAGTGCCACCGCGGCTCCCAGGACGGAGTGCTCGCGTTCTCACTCGAGTAGCCGGCCGGCGCAGGGCCGGCACGGCCCATCGCGTGAACTGCCGCCGACGCCACCCCTGGAGGAGCGGGTCCTATGCAGACGCCGGCGCGGGCGGAGTACGTCGCGCTCGGCTGCGGCTTCTCACGGCTCCGCGGCGTTCGCCCGCGCCTTCAAGGAGACCCTCGGCGTGACCGCCAGCGAGTGGCGCCGGACCATGGGTCCCCGAGTCCGGGGGATGGACGCGCCTGCCGGCGAATACGACCGCAAGGATCGTCAAACGACCGGGTAGATGCGCAAGGACCGGGAGGTCACGCCCGTCTTCGGTGATGCCGTACAGCAACGGCTCACGTGGAGGGTGACGATGGCGGAGAACGGGAAGGCGGCTCGGCAGGCAGGCGACGCGGCCAAGGGGCGGCCCGGAGGCTCGGGTGGAGGTCAGGGAGATGCCGGCGTGCCGGCTACCAGCCCACGGATGGCGTCTGCTACGAACACTGCCTGAACGACCCGGCGCAGCACCCTGAGCACAAGTGCATCGTGAACGTCTGCGTGCCGATCAAGCCGCTCTGACAAGCCGAGGAGGCGTCGGTGCCGGCCGGCGGCGCGGCGAACGGACATCGTGCGTGCCGGCGGCGTACGCTCTGACGTACCACAATACTTGAATCGCGTACGTCAGAGCGTACGCACACCTCAGCACATGCGCCTGCGGCGCTGGGTGGAAGGGGATGCTGCCCTCGGTCATCCTGGAGAGCTCGTTCTCGTCCCAGATCTTGTGGACGAACTGCGAGTCCACGCTGGCCGACAGCACTTCGACACCGAGTGCATGGAGCTCGTCGTACTTCTCGGCGACCGCCGAGATCTCGGTCGGTCACACGAGGGTGAAGTCATCCGGATAGAAGCACCGGACCACCCACTTGCCCAGGTCGTCGGACAGCTTGGCCTTCGTGAACGCGCCCTTGCGGCAGGCGGGCGCCTCGAAATCGGGCCATGCCCTGCCTCCTCCTCATCGTGTCGCCGTCAGGATCCGTGCCGGCGCTTCAGGCGCCGGCCTTGCTCGTGGCGATGCCAAGCGCCTGGGCCACGCCCTCACCGTAGGCGGGGTCCGCCTTGGCGCAGTTGGCGATGTGCCGCGCCTTGACCTCCTCGGCGGCGTCGCCCATGGCGCGGGCGGTGTTGCCGAAGAGCGCCTCACGCTGCGCTGCGTCCATGAGGCCGAAGAGCAGGCCCGGCTGCGTGTAGTAGTCGTCGTCGTCCGCACGGTAGTCCCAGCGGTCGGCCGCGCCGTCGAGCGCCAGCGGCGGCGCGGCGAACCCGGGCTGCTCCTGCCAGGTGCCGTTGCCGTTGGGCTCGTAGTGCGGCGTGGAGCCGTAGTTGCCGTCCACACGCATGGCGCCGTCGCGGCTGAAGCCGTGCATCTGGCAACGCGGAGCGTTCACCGGGATCTGGTGGTGGTTCACGCCGAGGCGGTAGCGCTGCGCGTCGCCGTAGCTGAACAGCCGCCCCTGCAGCATCCTGTCCGGCGAGAAGCCGATGCCGGGCACGATGTTGGCGGGGTTGAACGCCGCCTGCTCCACGTCGGCAAAGTAGTTCTCCGGGTTCTGGTTCAGCTCCATGACTCCCACCTCGTGCAGCGGGTAGTCGCCCTTGCGCCACACCTTGGTGAGGTCGAAGGGGTGGAACTGATAGGTCGCGGCGTCCGCCTCAGGCATGAGCTGGACGAAGAGCTTCCAGCGCGGGTGGTCGCCGTTCTCGATGGCCTCGTAGAGGTCCCGCTGATGACTCTCCCGGTCCTTGCCGACGAGCTCGGCCGCCTCTTCGTCGGTGAGGGTCTTGACCCCCTGCTGGCAGACCCAGTGGAACTTGACCCAGGTACGCTGGCCGGCGGCACTGACGAGGCTGTAGGTGTGGCTGCCGAAGCCGTGCATGTTGCGGTAGCTCGCGGGGATGCCGCGCTCGCTCATGGTGATGGTGATCTGGTGCAGCGCCTCGGGGAGGAGCGTCCAGAAGTCCCAGTTGTTCTGCGCGCTGCGCAGGTTGGTGCGCGGGTCGCGCTTCACGGCGTGGTTCAGGTCGGGAAACTTGAGCGGGTCGCGGAAGAAGAAAACCGGCGTGTTGTTGCCGACGAGGTCCCAGTTGCCCTCGTCCGTGTACATCTTGACGGCGAAGCCGCGGATGTCGCGCTCGGCGTCCGCGGCGCCACGCTCGCCGGCCACCGTGGAGAACCGCACGAAGAGGTCGGTCTTTTTGCCCGGCTCGAACACCTTGGCGCACGTGTGCTCGGTGATGTCGTGGGTGACGGTGAAGGTGCCGAACGCGCCGGACCCCTTGGCATGCATCCGGCGCTCCGGGATCACCTCGCGGTCGAAGTTGGCGAGTTTCTCCAGGTACCACACGTCTTGCAGGAGCATCGGGCCGCGCTTGCCGGCGGTGAGCGAATCCTGGTTGTTGGGCACGGGCGCCCCGAAGTTGGTGGTGAGCTTGTCGTGCTTCTCTTCAGTCATGGTCACGCTCCTTGTTGTGACAATCGACACAGACCCCACGCAGCTGGACCTCGACCGACTCGACGCTGTCGAGGGACGCGGTGCCGCGCGGCGCCCGCACCGCGTCCAGCTCTTTGTCGTCGACGTCGCGGATCTGCCCACAGCGGGTGCAGACGAAGTGGTGGTGGTGGGGCGGCCCTACCGCACGGTCAGCGTGGCCCACGTCCTGCGGAGCGCCTCGTTGCCGGCGATATCGGTGGCCGCGACGCGCCACCTGTACGATCCACGACGCAGCTTGACCGTCCACGAGAGGGAGACGAACGCGTTGGTCTTCACCGTCCCGGCGCTGACGGACCGCACGAGCCGGTCGCCCCTCCAGAACTGGAGCACCGCCTTGGCCTTGCCGCTGGAGGGCAACTGGTCCTGCACGCGGAACGTCATCCTGGCCCTGTGTCCGGCTGTGACCGTCACGTCGCGGCCGGGTCGGGTCGTGGGGCGGGCGTCGTCCAGCTGGATGCGCCGGATGAGGGTGTTGTAGGAGTCTGCCACGTAAAGGATCGAATGCGCGTTGCAGGCCAGGCCGTTCAGGAAGCCGAAGCGCGCGTTGGGTCCGAGGCCGTTGACGACACCTTGCTCGCCGGCCTTGCCTGCGATGGTCGTGACGTAGCCGGCCGGGGTGATCTTGCGGACGCAGAAGTTGCCGGCATCGGCGACGTACACGTTGCCCGCGGCGTCGCAGGCGACGCCGCGGGCGTTGTCGAAGCGCGCGGTCGAGCCCGGTCCGTCCGCATGTCCTCCCGGCCCCGGTACGCCCGCGAGCGTGGTCACCACGCCCGCCGGGGTGATCTTGCGCACCAGGTTGTAGGAACCGTCGACGACGTAGATGTTGCCCCAGCGGTCGGACGCCAGCGCCTGCGGACGCGCGAATCGGGCGGTACCGCCGATGCCGTCCGCGTAGCCCCTGGCCCCGGGCCATCCCGCGAAGGTGCTCACTGCGCCGTTGGCGGAGATCCGGCGGATGGTGTGGTTGTCACTGTCCGCCACGAAGAGGGACCCGCTCACCGGATCGTGGACCATGCCGAGCGGGACATTGAACCGCGCCGCCTTCCGGAACGCGTCGGCGCTGCCGCTCTCGGTGTATCCCCCCGCCCAGGTGGTGACCGACATGGCGGAGTTGATCCTGCGGATGGTCTGGTTGCCGTACTCGGCCACGAAGACGACCCCCGTCGCGCCGTTGCAGGCTATGCCCCACAGCTCCTCGAACCGCGCGGCGGCGCCCACCGCGTCCACATGCCCCCTCGCGGTCGCCGTCCCGGCCACGGTCTTCACCCGGCCGCGAGGGGTGATCTTGCGCACGGTGTACCGGAAGTTCTCGACGACAAGGACGTTGCCGGCCGCGTCGCAGACCAGACCGCCGGGATAGCCGAACCGGGCCTTCGTGCCGAGCCCATCCGTGTCGCCACTCTCGTGTGCCTTGCCGGCCAGGGTGGTGACCCTGACGGCGGCGCCGGCCGGAAGCGCCAGCGCGGCGCAGACGGCGAGCGCGACGACCGCGAGAGCAACGGCGGCGGCACCGCGCCGAAGCAGAAGATGGAGCCCGAGCCGGGGGCTGCGTGCAGGCGCAGACGCCCGATGACGCGCGGGAGTGATGGGCCAGTCCATCGTCGTCCTCCTTCGGCGCCGACGAGTGCGCTCACGGCGCCGTCGTCCCCCCGGTGCGGCCCCTCACGCCGCGCCGGCCTCGGTGTCACTCTACGCCCATGCCGCCGGTCACGCCACGGTGACCGGCGTACGGGTGTTGCTCGCCGGACACACGTGCCGTCTCGGCCAGACCGTGCGCGAGACGCGGCCCGGCCGTTCGTCGCCTCAGCGGGCGATTCCTCTTGCCGCGAGCTGCGCGAGACCATGGTCCCGGCGGCGTTCGGCGACACCGCCGCGAGTATCTACGTCACCGGCAACACCGCCGGCGTGGTCGACTACCTCGGGTTCTTCGACACCTGGATGCCGGTCGCCCTGGCGGTCGTGCTCAGCCTGAGCTTCGTGCTCCTGCTGGTGGCCTTCCGGTCCGTCGTGATCCCGGCGCAGGCGATCCTCATGAACCTGCTCTCCGTGGGCGCCGCCTACGGCCTGATGGTGCTCGTCTTCCAGAAGGGCGTCGGCGCGGGCCTGCTCGGCCTCACGCAGGTCGACACGATCGAGGCCTGGGTCCCACTCTTCCTCTTCAGCCTGCTGTTCGGCCTCTCCATGGACTACCAGGTGTTCCTGCTCAGCCGCATCAAGGAGCGCTACGACGAGACCGGCGACACCCGTGAGGCGGTCGCCCACGGCCTCGGCCGCACCGCCGGGATCATCACCGGCGCGGCCGCGATCATGGTGTGCGTGTTCGGCGGCATGGCCACCGGCGAGCTGGTGATGTTCCAGCAGATGGGCTTCGGCCTCGCGGTCGCGGTGCTGATCGACGCGACCGTCGTCCGCACGATCATCGTGCCGGCGGCGATGGAGCTGCTCGGCGAGTGGAACTGGTACCTCCCCCGCTGGCTGCGGTGGATCCCCGACGTGAGCGTCGAGGGCCACGTGGACGAAGTCCCGGCCACGGGCGACACAGACGCCGGCACGCCGGCGACGGGCCGGTCGGTCGGTGACGGGCCGGCCGACCGGACCCCGGCGCCCGGGACCGCCGGCGCGCCGCCGACGCAGCCGGGCTGGCGCCCGGAGTCGGCCGCCGGCATCGCCGGCGCGGCCGGCCGCAGGTAGACGGAGCGAGCGAGGCGCCGTACGCAGACCGAGGAGACCCAGGCTCCTCGCACAGGAGGGCGGGTCGCCGGCTGGCGGCCCGCCCTCCTCGTTTGCACGGCCGACGCCGTGACCACGCCGCGCGCCAAGAACATGTGTCTAGGGAGGGCTGGCAGAATCGCCCGCCCGCGCCGATGCCAGTGCCGGTAGCCCAGGCAGGGGCCCCACGGCAAGGAGCCTAGCGTGAGCAGGCGGTACAGAGGTACGGGAGAGAGCGCATGAAGCGGTGGACGGAATCCGTCCTCGTCGCGTGCGCGGCGGGCGTCGCGCTGGCGGAGTGGCTGGTGCCCGCGGCGATGGGAGGCTTGCTCTGCATGCTTCTCTTCGGCCTCGTCGTGCTGACCGCGCTGTCGCAGCGCAGAGCGATCTCCTCCACCCTGGAGTCGCTCAACGCGGCGCACCGGGAGCAACTGGAGAGCGAGCGGCGCTACCGGGCACTCTTCGACGCCTGCAGCGACGTGATCCTCGTGCACCGGCTCGACGACGACGGCCGCGCCGGTCAGATCGTCGAGGTCAACGAGGCGGCCTGCCTCGCTCTCGGCTTCTCGCGGGCGCAGCTCCTCGCGATGAAGGCCGACGACGTCCTCGCGCCCGAGGCGCGCGGCCAGGTCCGCGAGCGCGCGCAGGCGCTCGCGCACGCAGGGACGCTCGCGTACGAGACCGTACAGATCACGAGCGACATGCAGCGCATGCCGGTCGAGGTCACCGCGCGAGTCGTCGACATCGGCGGGCGGCGTCTCTGCCTCACGGTCAGCCACAGCATCGCCGCGCATAAGGAGCTGGAGGAGTTTCTCCGCAGCCTCACCGACGTGGACGAGCTCACCGGGCTCCTCAACCGGCGCGGCTTCTTCGTCAAGGTGGACGAGATGCGGCGCAGGGCCAGGCGCGGCGACCGGCAGGTGCTGCTGATGTATCTCGACCTGGACGGCCTCAAGCGCGTCAACGACGAGAAGGGCCACGCGGAGGGCGACCAGCTGCTCGTCGCCGCCGCCGACGTGCTCCGTACCGCCTTCCGCGAGCAGGACGTGGTCGCGCGGCTCGGCGGCGACGAGTTCGTCGCCATGGCCCTGCTGGGCCGCCGCCACGACGAGTTGCTGGACCGCCAGACCATCGAGACCCGCCTGGAGCTGGCGGTGCGCGCCAAGCATGAGGAGCTCAGCGACGAGTACGCCTTCTCCGTCAGCTTCGGTTCGATGATCGCCAACCACGCCGAGCTGGAAGGGATCGACGAGCTGCTCGCCCGGGCGGACCAGCAGATGTACAAGGCCAAGCGCGCCCGCCGCCGGAGAGGCGAGCCGGCGGCGTCGTCCTGACGGCGGGCGAGACTGCCGCAACGGGCCGCCCGGCCGGGTCACGGCGCCGGCGCCCGCGAGTCGGCAGGTGTGCCGGCGCTGGGCGCCGGGGTATCCACGGAGAAACCACCTGCTCACCATGACCACCCGCCCACCCGACACCCCGAACGACGGCGCCCCGCCCCGGCCTGCGCCCGGCGCGCCGCCGAAAGGCACGGACGCCGGCTCCGCCGGCGAGAACAGCGGCGCCTGGGCCACTCCGCACGGGCGCCGCCAGCTCTTCGTGGTGGCCGCCGCCGACTTCGTCGTGTGGGCGGGCGGCGGCGCCATCTTCCCGTACTTGCCGGTGTTTCTGCAGGACGAGGCCGGCGCGTCACTCTGGTGGATCGGCGTGATCGCCGCGGCCTACTTCATCGGCGTGTTCGCGGTCTCGCCGTTCGCCGGCCGCCTCAGCGACAGGGTCGGCCGCAAGCCGCTGCTCGTGGGCGGCACCCTGTTCTACGGCTTGTCGACCCTGCTCTTCATCACGACGACGGAGCCCGCGCTCTTCGTCCTCTTCCGCCTCCTCGAGGGCATGAGCGTGGCGCTGATCGTCCCGGCCGGTCAGGCCTTCATCGCCGAGATCACCACGGACCGCAACCGCAGCCAGGCCTACGGCTGGTGGACCACGGCCCAGTTCGGTGGCCTGCTGATCGGGCCCGCTTTGGCCTGGCCGCTCTACGAGCTCGGCGGTGGCCAAGGCCTGTGGGCCTTCTACAGCATCTTCCTGTTCGGCTCCGCTCTCTCGCTGGTCGCGGCGGTCGGGCTGGCCGTGCTGATCCACGAGCCCGAGCACGCGGCGCGGGCGCGCCGGGAGGTCGTCGCGCGTCCGTCCGTCCGTAGCCTGCTGACGGCGCCGGTGGTGGCGATCCTCATCGTCGTCGCCACCGCCGAGTTCACCATGGGCGCCTGGGAGGTCGTCTGGAGCATCTGGCTCGACTCCCAGGGCATGTCGTTCGCCTTCATCGGCCTCACCTGGATCGCCTTCAGCGCCCCCATGCTGCTGTCGTTCGTCGGAGGCCGGCTCGCGGACCGGCACAGCCGCTTCGCGCTCATGACCGCCGGCTTCGCCGTCCAAGGGCTCATCTGGTTCGTCTTCTCGCTCACGGCGGTCCCGTGGGTGTACATCGTCGCTCTGGTCGTCGGCGGCCTCGCCTTCTCTCTCGCGTTCCCCGCCAAGCAGGGGCTGCTGGTGCAGGTGAGCCCTGCGCGCTGGCTGGGCAGCGTACAGGGCATCGAGCAGGCGTCCATGCAGGGCGCGGCCTTCGTCGGCACGCTCGTCTCGCCGCTCATCTACGGCGCCGTCGGCGGCTGGCTCTTCGCCGTCTGCGGCGCCGTCGCCCTCACCGGCGTGGGGGTCGCGACGCCCATCCTGCGCCGCGAGTGGGCCTGCATCAGGGGCGGCGGGGCCGGGAACTGCGCGGAGCAGGCCGGAGCCGCGAGGGACGAGGGCTCCGGGACCGGCGCGGCCGAGCAGACGGCCGGGGCTGGCGTGGCGTCCGGCGCGCCGGCGGACCACGTTGTCGTCCAGGACGCGGCCACGGAGGCCGACGCAGGCTGAGGTCCCGCCCTGGCTCAGCCGAGCCGCGGTTGGGTGCGGTGCATGCAGTCGTCCACCCCGGCGGCGACCGTGTCGTAGAACCTGTCCTCGCCGACCAGCCTCATGATGCCGTTGCGCTCGAGGTCGTGCTCGAGACCCGTCGTGGCCCTGGCGAAGGCGAGCCGCACTCCGGCCGTCTCCAGCTCCACGAGCAGATCCTTCAGCATCGCGGCCGCGGTGGTGTCCACGTGTGGCACGGCGCCGACGTGGATCAGCAACTCGTGGACCGGCGGGGTCTTTCCGTAGACCAGCGAGCGCACCGTGTCGCGGAACCAGCGGGCGTTGGCGAAGAAGAGCTCCCCGTCTATGCGCAGGATCACGAGGCCGGGGAACGTCTCGCAGTCAGGGTGGTCCTCGATGCCGCGGTAGCGCAGGCGCTCGTCGTCCACGGCGCCCGGCGCCCGGCCGAGGACGGCGTAGCTCGGCCGGTAGGCGCGATAGACCAGCGCCAGCAGCGAGAGGACGACGGCGATGGCCAGGCCAATCAGCAGGCCGAAGACCAGGACCGCCACGAAGCACAGGAGGGCGAGCCCGAAGTCCGTCGGGTCGACGCGGCGCAGACGACGGAGCGCCTTGACGTCCACCAGATGAGCGACGGCGGCGATGACGATGGCCCCCAGCACCGCCTCCGGCATGTTGTGGAACAGCGGCATGAGGAACAGCATCGTGACCACGAGAAAGCCGAAGAGGAGGATGTTGGAGAGCTGCGATCTGACACCGGATGAGTCGGCGACGGCGGACCGCGAGAGGCTGGCGCCCGCCGCGAACCCCTGGAAGAGGCCGGCGCCCAGGTTGGAGACGCCGAGGGCGATGAGCTCCTGGTCGGCGTCGACCTCGTAGTGGCGCTTGGCGGCGAGGGCGCGAGCGCCGGCCACCGACTCCGCGAAGGCGATGAGCGCGAGCGCGAACGCGTCGGGCAGCAGACCGACCACCTCGGCGAGGCTGAAGCCGGGGACCGTGAACGACGGCAGCCCGTCCGGGATGACGCCAATGACGGCCACGCTGTGGTCCTGCAGGTCGAGCACCTTGACGGCGACGATGCCGAGCGCCACGGCGATCAGCGCGGAGGGGATCCTGGGTGACAGCCGCCGAAGGCCGAAGATGAGCGCCATCGCCGCGACGCCCACGGCCAGCGTCGCCAGGCTGGCGTCGTCGAGCTGGCGCACCAGGTCGGCCAGCTTGCCGAAGAAGCCGGTGCCGCCGCCCTCCACTCCGAACAGCTTGGAGAGCTGGCCGACGGCGATCACCAGCGCCAGGCCGGCGACGAAGCCGGTGAGCACCGGCCGGGCGAGGAAGTCGGCGATGAAGCCGGCGCGAGCGAGGCCCGCGACGAGAAGGACGCCCCCCGCCAGCAGGGCCAGCAGCGCGGAGAGAGCGATGAAGCGGCCGCCGTCGCCGAGCGCCAGCGGCGCGACGGCGGCCGCCGAGTACGCCGCGATGGCGGAGCTCGGCCCGACCGTCAGCTGCCGGCAGGTGCCGAGGGCTGCGTACGCCAGCAGCGGCGCCAGCGCCGCGAACAGCCCCGTCTCCGGCGGCATGCCAGCCAGCGAGGCGTACGCCATGCCCTCCGGCACGAGCACCGCCCAGACGGCCAGCGCCGCGATGAGGTCCGGCCGCAGCCAGCGGCGCTCGTAGCCCGGGAGCCACCGGCGGAGGGGCAGCGTGGGGGGCTCGAGCCGGTACCAGCGCACGATGCGTGTGGCCATGCCCCCACCTCCTCGCGAATCCCCGCCGCGGCGCAGCGTCCTCGGCGGGATTCTACGCCGTCTCGGGAGCGAGTCGGAGCATGAGGCGGGAGGAGCCCCGGGCGGGTCAGTGCCTCTGGTCGGCCCGCTCGGCGATCTCGCAAGCGGGTACGTAAGGGGCCGGGGCGGACCTGATGGGCACGTCGAGCTGGAGGACCACATCCTCGGCCGGGTCGTAGCGGGGCCAGTCCGGCAGCCCCTCGGCGTTCGGATCGCCCGCCGCCGCGAACCTCGCCCAGTAGTGCGAGACCGCCCGGCAGAGGCTCGCATCTTCCGGTTCGTGCTCGCCGGAGCGCGTCGTCTCCCCGACCGAGGCGAACACGTAGGGGACCTCTGCGCCGTGGCGGGCGCCGGACTGCCCGCCGGGGCGCGAGCGCGAGAAGTAGTACAGATACGCGGGGATGTGCTGTACCGCGGCGCATCCCGCCGCGTATCGCGCCGAGGTGGTGAACTCGAGCACTGTCATCATGCGACTGGTCGCGGGGAGCTTGCCGCCGTACTGGCCCGCGGGAAACTGGCGGTCGAGCGCCGGCCAGTACTCCCCCGTGAACCACTGCACCCGTGCGCGCGAGGCGTCCGCCACCGCGTCCGCGAATCTGGGCCTCACGTCTCCGAGCCACATGTCGCACTCATCGCTCGTGCTGCCGACGAGCAACGGCACCTGCGCCCACCGGCCGCTCTCGAGCAGGCGCCACGGTTCGTCGGGCAGTACCCGGCCGTCGACGACGGGCTGGAACGACGGCTGCGGCGGCCGGATGAACAGGGACGGGAGCGGCGACCCGGGCGCCGCTGTGGCCTCAACGAGGCGCGCGGCAGGGAGGCGCCGCAGGGCGTCGAGCTGGTCCTCGCCCGCCGCCACCCCGGCCAGGTCGGCGACCTCGCGCCCCTCCTGCTCCTGCTCCCCCAGGGTCAAGGTGGACCAGATGCCGACGCCGCGGTCCTCGTAGCGCGGGCTCTCCGAGATGGCGCGCGCGAACAGACCGCGACTCAGCGGGCTGACGAGCTGGGCGATCACGCTCTGACCGCCGGCCGACTGGCCGAAGATGGTGACGCGCCGCGGGTCGCCGCCGAAGGCGGCGATGTTGCGGCGCACCCAGCGCAGGGCCGCCTGCTGATCCAGCAGCCCGTAGTTGCCGGAGACCCCGTGCGGCGACTCGGCGGAGAGCTCGGGGTGCGCCAGAAAGCCGAGCACCCCGAGCCGGTAGTTCATGCTGACGACCACCACGTGTTCGCGCCGGCTCAGGTTCTCGCCGTACCCGGCCGGCAGCGAGCCGGAGCCGGTGACGAACCCGCCACCGTGGATCCACACCATCACCGGGAGCCGTTCAGACCCGGATCGGAGGGGGCTCCAGACGTTCAGATAGAGGCAGTCCTCACCCTCCGAGGCCGGGAGAGACCCGCCGCCGATCACCTTGCCGGACTGCGGACAGGAATGTCCATAGCTGGTGCAGACGCGCACGCCGCTCCAAGGGCGGACCCTCGTCGGCGGTCGCCAGCGCAGCGCGCCGACCGGCGGCGCCGCGTACGGCACGCCCCGGAAGACGCGCAGGTCACCGAGATCCTGACCGGAGATGCGGCCGCCGTCCACGAACACCGGCTGCGTCGCCTGCGGCCGTGCTGCGCCGGTCGCGGCGTCTGCCGGACGGGCGGCGTCGCCGCAGGCGGTCGCCGCCAGCGCCAGCGCACCACCCAGAAATGCGGCGGCCAGCAACAGCACCGCCGGACGTGCCTCCCGAAGTGCCTGTCTCACCCGCTCACGCCCTCTCCTCGACCTCGCCCAAGCATCGGCAGGAGTGAGCGGAAGGAACAGTGGCAGCGCGTTCTGAGGCTCCTGAGCCACTTATGGGAAAGACTAGAGGACCCGACCAGTGAGGGACCATGCGACCGATCCTCGACACCAGCACCGGCGCCCGTCCTGCCGGCTCCAGGAACGACCCCGACCCCCGCTTCTCGCCCCAGAACGGCGACGGGACCACGCCGTCCAGCGAAGGCGGGCTCACGGCCGTCGCCCGCACGGCCGCAGACGCAGGCCCGCCGCCCCTGAGCGACGGCGAGGCCGCCGAGATCGCCCGCCGGGCCGAGCTCGTCGCCGGCAACATCGCCTCGGTGATCCTCGGCAAAGAAGACGTCATCGAGTCCCTTGTCGTGGCGCTGCTCGCCGGGGGGCACGTGATCGTGGAGGACTACCCGGGCGTCGGCAAGACGCTGCTCGCCAAGGCGCTCGCCCGCTCGGTGGGCGGGCGCTTCTCGCGCATCCAGTTCACGCCCGACCTGCTCCCGAGCGATGTGACGGGGGTCAACGTGTTCGACCAGCACAACACGCGGTTCGAGTTCCACCCGGGGCCGGTGTTCGCCAACGTCGTGCTCGCGGACGAGATCAACCGGGCCTCTCCGAAGACGCAGGCGAGCCTGCTGGAGTGCATGGAGGAGGGTCAGGCGACGGTCGACAACGTGGCCCACCGTATCGCCCTCCCGTTCATGATCGTCGCCACCCAGAACCCGATCGAGTACGAGGGCACGTTCCCGCTGCCGGAGGCGCAGCTCGACCGCTTCATGCTGCGCCTGAGCCTGGGGTACCCCGCGGCGGAGGCGGAGGAGGCGATCCTCGAGTCGCAGACGTCCGGCGACCCGTTTGCCCTGCTCGAGCCGGTCGTGCAAGCCGCTGACGTGCTCGCCATGCAGCAGGCGGTGCTGCGCGTGCGCGTCACATCCGGGCTCCGCCGCTACGTCGTCGACCTCGTCGCTGCGACGCGGGACCACCGTGAGATCTACCTGGGAGCGAGCCCGCGCGCAGGGATCGCGCTGCTGCGCGCCGCCAAGGCGCGTGCTGTTTTGCGCGGCAGAGACTACGTCGTGCCGCAGGACGTCAAGGACCTCGCGGCGCGCGTACTCGGCCACCGCGTCATCCTCTCCACGGAGGCGGGCGTGTACGCGCAGGCGGGCGAGGCGGTGATCGGTCGCGTCCTCGAGACGGTCCCCGTCCCGGGTCCGGGGCGATGACCCGGCCGACGGCACGCGGCGTGGTGCTGCTCACGGTGGCCGCCGCCACCTACGCGGCGGCGCGCGTGCTCGGCACCTGGGAGCTCTATCTCATCGCGCTCGCGTTCGCCGCCATGACCGCCGTAGCCTGGACCCTTGTGTCCGCCGGGTCCCGGCGCTTGCTGGTGGACCGCTCCGTCGCGCCTGAGGAGCCGGTCGCAGGCGATCCGCTCTCGCTCAGGTTCCGCGAGCGAGACGGCCGCCGGCTCCCCGGGCTGGTGGTATCGCTCGAGGGAGCCACCGGCGACCTGGACGGCAGCTTACGTCCGGTCGCCGTCGACGGCGCCGTGCCGGACGGAGCGAGGACCGGCACCGCCGGTCCGTGGCCGGCGCGGCGCGGCGTGCACCGTCTCCCCGCCTTCGAAGCCGTCGTCGAGGATCCCCTCGGCCTGGTGCGCGCCCGCCGGCCGGCGGGCGAACCGCTCCGCCTCACGGTAGCGCCGCGGCTCGACGAGCTCCCGTCGTGCGCGCCGTGCACGGCCGCGGGGATCCGCCACGGCGGGGGCCACAAGCGCCTCCCCCTGCACGACGCGTGGGAGTTCCGCGGCGTAAGGCCGCACGACCCCGGGGAACCGCTCAACCGGGTGGACTGGAAGTCCACGGCCAAGACGGGCAGCCTCATGCTGCGCGAGATGGAGGCGGCGGCCGAGGACGACCTCACGGTGCTGCTCGGCGGTGCGGCGACGTGCGGCGCCGGAGCTGTCCCGGACGACGCGTTCGAAGCGGCGGTGCGCGCCGCCGGCTCGATGGCCGCCTTCACCCTGCGCGCGGGACACGCCGTCACCCTGCTCCTGCACGAGCGCGACTGGCGGCCGCTGCGGCTCACGCCGGACGTCACCGGCCGGCGGCGCCTGCTCGGCGCGCTGGCGGAGGCCGAGCCCGGCGGACCCGTCAAGCTCGGCCCCTCCCTGCGCGCGATCGCCGGCGGCCGCGGAACCGCCCGCCGCCGGCTCCTCGTGCTCGTCGTCCTGTGCCTCGACCAGGACCTGGTCAGCGCCCTGGGCAGGCTCCACCGTCGGGGCGCCTCGGTGTCCGTCGTCCACGTTGACTTCGCACCCGGCACGGACGGCGAAGCGACCGGCGCGCGCCTGGCCTCCGCGCTCGCGGCGGCCGGCGTGCGCTACGTGCGGCTGGGCAGCGAAGACACCGTGCGGACGGCCCTGGCGTCCCGCCCCGCCCGCCGAGCGGCGGCCCTACGATGAGCAGACTGCGCGCACCGCTCTACGTCGCCTGCTTCGCGGCGCTCGCCGCGACGGCGACCATCGTGGCCGCGAAGGTCGCCGACCCGGCGGTCGTGGCGGTCCTGCTCGCAGCGGTCGCCGCCGGCACGCTCGCCGGGGCACCCGGCCTCGTGCGCATGCGAGCATGGCCGGTCGCTCTCCTGCTCCTGCCCCTCGGCGCCTACGTGCTGGCGCGGCTGCAGATCAGCCTGCCGCCCGGCGCCGGCGGCGCCGGCGCCCACCTCGCCTTCTACGCCGGCGAGGTGCAGGCCGGCGTGCTGGCCTACACGCGCGACGTCTTTCCGCTCGACGTGGCCGGCAAGGCAGACTTGCAGCTCCTGATGTCGCTGGTCGTCTACGCGACCGTCTGGACGGCCGCGCTCTTCACCCTCAGCCTGCGGCGGCCGCTCCCGGGCATCGTCGTCCTGCTGGTCCTGGCGGGGTTCGGCTTCACCGTGGACCGAACGGTCGCCGACGTGTGGCCGGCGCTGGCGTTCGTCGCGCTCGCCGGCGGCCTGCTCGTCCTCTCGCGCGCCGTCCGGCTGGAGCGACTGCGCCCGGCCGAGGCCGTCGCCGGCGGGGCCACGGTGGTCCTCGCGGCGACCCTCGCGCTCTCGCTCATGGGCGCCACGGCGGTCGAGGCCGGCCGGCCGCTCAAGGACTGGCGTGACTGGGACCTCGGCGGCCTGAACTCAGCCCGCTTCCGCTTTGACTTCATGCAGAACTACCCCCAGCTGCTCGATCCCGCCAACGACGGACTCGTGATGCGCGTGCGTTCGCCGCTGCCCAGCTACTGGCGCGCCAACGTGCTCGAGGAGTTCAACGGGTCGAGGTGGAGAGGGACTCTGCCGGAGGGCGACGTCCTGCGTGCCGGCGCCGTGGGCGGCGACTGGGTGTACGAGGTACCTCCTCCGGACCCTGCCCCGCAGGGCAGGCTCGTGACGCAGCGCTTCGAGATCCGGCGCACCTACGTCGACCGGCTCTTCGTCGGCGGATGGCCGACCGAGATCCGAACGCCCGCGCAGCTGCGGCTGCGGGTCACCGACGCCTCGGCGGTCGCCGTCTCCCCGCAGCGCGGACCCACGCTCGCCTATTCCGTGAGGGCCGTGGTGTCAGATCTCGAGCCGGCCGACCTGGTCGAGCGCGGAACGGACTACCCCGCGGACGTGAGCGGACGCTACCTGGGGCTGCCCTTCCCCGCGCGTGATGAGGGAGGCCGGCTGCTGTCGGAGGAGGAGTGGCGGAGCGCTGCAGGCTCCCTCCCGGCCGGCCGCGAGTGGACCGATCTGTATGCGCTCAACGAGCGGATCGTGGGCACGGAGACCGACCCGTACCTGGTCGCTCTCGCGGTCGAGCGCTACTTGCGCTCCTCCTTCAGGTACACGCTGCGGCCGCCGGACGCGCACTACGACTCCCCCTACGCGGAGTTCCTCTTCGCCAACCGCGCGGGGTACTGCCAGCACTTCGCGGGCGCCATGGCGGCGATCCTCCGCTTCAACGGCATCCCGGCGCGCGTGGTCCTCGGCTTCACGAGCGGGAACGAGGAACGCGACGGGGTCTGGGCGGTGTCGAGCAACGATGCCCACGCGTGGGTCGAGGCGTACTTCCCCGGCGTCGGCTGGGCGTCCTTCGATCCGACGCCGGGCCGGAGTATCCCGGCGGCGGGCGCGCCGACGAGTGGCCCTGGCGCGGCCGCCGCGGCCGGGCTGACCCCCGACGGCGGCGCGCCGGTGGCGGACCAGGAGGACCCGTCGGGACGGACTCGCGTCGCAGACCCCAGCGCAGCGGATGACACGGGCACCGAAGCGGCCGGCGGCGCCTCTTCCGCCCGGCCGGTCTGGCTCCTGGCGCTCCTCGGGCTGCCGATCGCCTGGCCGGCCGGCCGCGCGCTGCTGCGCCGGCGCGGCCACGCCCGCGGGTCTCCCGAGGAGCGGCTCGCGGCCTCCGTCTCGCTCCTGTACGCCGACTTGCGGGACCACGGCGTCGAGGTACCGCCCGCCCAGACCCTGGACGAGACGGCGAGCTGGATGAGGCAGCAGCTGGACGTGGACGCCGGGGACCTGCCGGCGCGCCTGCAGGCCGTCGCCTTCGGAGGCAGGCCGGTCGCGGACGCGGACCTGCAGGACCTCTCGGCCCTGCGCCGCCGCGTCCGCCACGCGCTCCGCGAGCGCTCCGGCCGTCTGACCGCGCTGCTCGCGCTTTACGGCATCCGTCCGCCGGCCGGCGGACGGCGCGTCGCCCGGCCGGGCATCATGTCACACACGTGACGGGGAGGCGGGCCACCGAGAGGGTGCCCGCCTCCCCAACGAACCGGCCTTTCTCAGTTGCCTCCGCCGTTGCCGCCGCCGGAGCCGCCGCAGTCGCCGCCGTTCTCGCCGGCGCCACTGCCGGAGTCGCCGGAGCCGCCGTTTCCGCTCCCCGCGCCCCCAGGCTGACCGGCCTGAGTCTGCGTCCCGGTCTGAGCCTGCGACTGCGTCCCGGTCTGAGCCTGCGCACCCTGCCCCGCCTTGGCCTGCTCCTGGGTCTGAGTCTGCTCCTGAGCCTGAATCTGTTGATTCTCCTGCGCCTGGGTCTGATTCCGGTCTCCCGTGCCGTCGCAGTCACGGTCGCGGTCGCGCACCTGGGCGCCCGGCGCGTCGCCGTCGTCGGGAACGCCGTCGCGGTCGCGCACCCGATCCGGGACTGCGTCGCAGGTCGCGTCCGGGGTCGGCGTGCAGGTCTTCGCGGCGACCGGTGTGCGGTTGCGGTCCTGTGTGTGCTGCGTGAGTCTGTCGCTCGCCAGGGCGACGCCGCTGCCGATCAGCAGGATCACCCCCGCGAACACGAGCACCTTGATGAATCGCATGTCAGCCTCCTCGGTCCGTAGCACGGCCGGTTGCCGTTCCATCCATCAAGACGTCGGCGCAGCCGGGAACTTAGCCGACCGAGGGACGGTGGATGTCAGCGCGGCGACCTACTCGCGGTCGCTGCCCTGGTCGCGGCGACGCCGCTGGCGACCGAGCCCGCCGGCGAGCACCCCCGCCGAGCGTGAGGAGCCCGGCGCCCATGGGCGCGGCAGACGCGACGCAGGTTCACGCAGGTCTGGCAGCCGCCAGGGCAAGCGACGCGCGGGACGGCTGCGGCCACGAAGGGGCACAGAGGCCGGCAGGAAGAAAGCGTACGCCGGCCCTGCCGGGCTCACCTTCCACAAGGGCGAGCAGCACGGCGTCAGGCTGTTGCTGCGGCGTCAGCCGCGCGGCGCGCAGACGTCTACGAGCCCTCGCCGCCCGAACGCCGCCCGTCGAGCCGGCAGGAGGGTGCGTCCTCCTTCTCGTGGCCCGCACCCTCCGCGGGCGCATCGCCGGGCTGCTCGCCTTCGGCGAATTCGCGCTCCACGATGCGCCGCAGGTGGGCCGGGGTGGGTCCCTCTTCCTCGGGGGTGATCTCCTCTTCAAGCAAGTGGCTCATGGCGTCGCTGATCTTGATCTCACGGATGACGCCCTTCTGCCGCTGCGCCTCCTCCAGCGCCTTGTGCCTGCGCACCGCCTCCTCGTAGGGGATGACGTGATCTTCCGAGCGACTCATCGACCCTCCAGTGGATCCGGACTCCAATGTTCTTCTGCACACTCAATACCCACGCACGCCGAGGCTACGCAGGATCCCCGTGCACACCCCGCCGCGCTTCCTTGCCCGGCGCGACTGGCGACGGGCCGGCATGGGAATCTCGGGCACCGGCCGGCCGATACGAGCAGGAGTGCACATGAGATGCCCCGTCTGCGACGCGACCCTGCGGATGTCAGGGTGCCAGGGGAGAGGTTTCTAGGCCGGCCGGCGCCCCGGCTCCTCTTGCACCGCAGCCTCCGCTCTCAGGCGGTCGTCCGGCGCCACGTGCCGGACCTCCCTGATCAGCAGCGTGCAGACCAGCGCGACCGCGGACGCCACGGCCGACATGAGCATGGCGACCGTGTACCCCCCGGTCGCGTCGTAGACCACGCCGCCCAGGTAGGCCCATGCACCGCCGCCCATGTGATGCACCGTGGTGACGAACCCGCTGAGCAGGCCGATGCTGGCGAACCCGTACAGGCGGCCCATGAGCGTCGTCGCCAGGGGCGCCGTGACCAGGAACGTGAAGCCGAACCCGAGCGCCAGCACCCAGAACGCCCAAGTGGTCTGGTAGCGCACCACGAGCGCGAACACCGCCACGCGCAGCGCAAAGGTGACGGCGATGGGGGCCTTGTTGCCGATGAGGTCTGAGGCGGGACCGGCGAGGAGGATCCCGCCCAGGCTCAGCAGTCCGAACCAGGCAAGCATGGCGACGGCCGTCGAGGTGGGCACGCCGTAGTCGGTGGCCATCGCCACCAGATGCGTCGTGAGCAGGAAGTCGCCGGCGCCGCAGACGAACATGGCCGCGGTGAAGAGCCAGAACGAGCCGGTACGCATTGCCTCCTTCAAGCCCAGCGACCGCGGCTCCGGCTCCGCCGGCGGGCGAGGGCGGACGACGATGACGGCCTCGCCGGCCGAGACCTCGTCCACGATCGGCCGAGAGCCCTCGCGTCCGGCCGCCAAGTGACCGTATGGCTCCTTGCCCAGATCCTCGGGGTCTCCGCGCAGCACCAGAAGCACGAGCGCGACGTTGACGACCAGCGTGAGCAGCCCCATCCAGAACATGGTGCTGCGCCACCCCTCGTGCAAGTAGTACATGGTGAAGAGCGGGACGAGGGCGAACTGCCCAAGTGAGGTGCCAGCCATCGCCATGCTGATCGCCGTACCCCTGGCGCGCTCGAACCAGTGGCTGACGATGGCCCCGAAGATGGGCGCCGCCACTCCGCCGAGCCCTGATCCCGCGACGACGCCGAAGTAGAGCGCGAACTGCCAGATGCTCGTCATCTCGGCGGTCAGCATGAGACCGCCCGAGAAGAGCAAGGTCGACCCGAGGAGGACCCACCTGGGCCCGAAGCGGTCGTAGAGGTGACCTGTCACGACGATGGAGATGGCGAGCATCGCCGTGTTGACGAAGACGACGGCCGAGAAGGCGCCGCGGCTCCAGCCGAACTCCGCGATGATGGGCTTCTCGAACACGCCGATCATCAGCCGCGCACCGGCGTTGACGAACAGGATGACGAACGACGCGGCCAGCACGTACCAGCCGTAGCTGACGAGGGACCTCTTGTTGCTCATGCGTGCAGGACCGGCTGCTCCCGGCGAGGGTGGGCGGTGACCGCGCGAGCATCCCGCGCCGGGCGACGAACAGCCTGTATCCCGGTGACGGTCGCGAGGGCCGCCAGCGTCTACTCCGCCTTGGAGGCCGTGACCGCGCCGGTCATCATGTCGACGTCGTAGCTCTGGGCGTCCGCGGCGTCAGTGCCGGTGGCGAACGTGACTGTCCAGACCCCGAGCGTCAGCCCGACCTCCGCCGACGACTCCGTCAGGGCGAACGTGCCGCCGACGACGACGTTCTTCGGCACCTTGCCCGACTGCTCTCCGTGCTCCCGGGCATTGACGACCGCCTCCGCCCCGCCGACCTCGATGGTCTCCACGTCGAGCGAGTCCGTGACCCTGGTGCCCGCAGCGGCCTCGCCGAAGTCCCTGGGCTCGCCGGCCTTGCCGTGCTCGACGTACACCATGTAGACATGACCGTTGGCCGGCGAGAAGAAGGAGTAGCTCCAGTTGGACGGAACGTCGGCAAACGCCAGCCCGCCCGTGCCGGCGGACAGCAGCACGGCGTCGCCGGCCACGTCGGCGATCGCCTCCAGCGCCGTGGGATACGCCTGCAGGAAGCTGTCTGGCGCGCCGCCGCCCGACGCCTCGCCGCCGGACGACCCGTCCCCGGATCCCCCGGTGGAGGCCGAGCCCCCGCAGGCGACGAGGCCGAGCACGGCAATGGCCAACAACACCGCGAGCGCCGGCGGCGCCGCCCCGCGCGCCGCCCTCCGCGTCCGGGCGCCCGGGGCGCCCCTCCTCACCGTCGTGGAACTGGAATCGCCCATGACCCCCTCCCTCCAGGAGTGCCGGACGGGCCCTGTCTGGTGAGCGGCGGTCGGCCCCGCCGGTCGGCGCTCGCCATTGCTCGTCCTGCTCCATGCTCGCTCGGCGGGCACCGCGCAGTCAACGGTGAGGCGCGTTGCGCGGCGGGAAGTGTGCTAAGGAGGCCCGGGACCGCGCGCCGCGCGCGGAGCGAAGCCCGCAGGGGGAGGCGCCATGGCTCATCTGATGTACGACTTCCACGTCGACGTGCCCGTCCACCACCTAGACGCGCTCGTCAAGGACCCGCGCCACTGGCCCAGCTTCTGGGTGGGAATGGAGGCATCGCCGAGGGTGTTCGGCGACGGCAGCCCCGGCACCAAGGCGGAGTTCTTCCAGCACCTGCTCGGGATGAGGCTGCGCACGGTGGACAGGACCATTCAGGAGCAACACAACCAGGACGGCAGCACCGATTGGCGCTGGCAGTTCGAGGGGCCGATGTCGGGAGCCGTATCCTGCCATCACGAGCCCCGCGGCGACGGCACCGACGCCACCACGATCTTCGACTACGACGTTCCACGCCGGCTCGGCGGGCGACTTGCCGACCGGATCTACCTCGAGAAGCGCATGCGCCGCGACTTCGAGGACAGTATGGACAATCTCAGACTGCTCGCCGAGACCAGCCAGGTCCCGGCGGCGTCCGCCGCGGCCTGACCGGCGCGGCCCGGGCCTCTCCAGCCCCCCCGCCCCTCGACCCCGCCGGACCCTTCGGGCGGACCGCCGGCGAGCTACCGCTGCAGCGGGTACTCGCGGCAGAGCTTCTGGGTGTTGCGTCCGGAGGGCACGACGAGCTCGCCGTCGACCTCATCGAGCGCGAACCACCACTTGTCCGTGCGCTCGCTTGGGTCGACGAACCCGTTGGCCTCGTTCCGGGCGCGCTGCTCGTCCACTGTGGCGTGCAGCCACGCGAGGTCGCCGTCCCAGCCGGCGAAGTCGCGGGCGTCCATGTGCGGGCGGTGCCACGGGCAGACCTTGGTGCACCGCCCGCACACGCAGCCTTCCTTGTTCAGGATGTCGAAGTCGCTGCACACCCGGTCGTTGAGCTTCCACGTGTAGTAGCCGTTATACAGCTTCTGCTTGCCCCGGGAGATCGCGTGTGAAGGACACTGCTCGGCGCAGACGGTGCAGTTCGAGCAGTACTCCTGCAGGCCGAAGTCGACGTAGCCGTCTGCCTCCAGTTCCATGTCCGTCAGCACGGCGGCGACCTTGAAGTTGGCGCCCAGGAACGGGTTGAGCACGATGCCCAGACGTGAGACCTCGCCGATGCCGCAGCTCAGTGCGATCTGCGGCATCAGGGTGACGTAGCTGTTCATGTTGGTGGCCACGGCGTTCCAGCCCAGGCGGCGGATGTAGTTGGCCATCGTCTCGCTCTGCAGGGCGACGCGCTGATACGCCTGGAAGCTGGCGCCGTCCACGATCTCCTCCCAGCCGTTGGAGGCGCACAAGGTGGGCTCGTGCTTGCGTGCCACGAGTGCGATGGCCCACGGATAGGGAGCGTCGATCTCGCGGCCCTTCATGTCGTGGGAGTACACGGCCGACTGGGGAAGCGGTCCGATGCCGACGATGTCCGCGCCCAGGAAGTGACCCAGGCATTTGAGGTGCCGGCTGAGCACGCGTGGATCGGTCGGGATCGGCGCCTTCTTGTCCGCCACCTTGTTGGCGCGGCGGGGATACAGGTTGATGTGGTTCTGCAGATCGACCAGCGCGCCGCCCACCGGGTAGCGCACCGTCATCCGCTTGAACTCCCGCTCGAGCTCGTCGCCGAACTCACCGAGCAGCGAGCGCGCGAACACGCTGGAGCGCTGGTCCTTGCGCCCCACCGGCCCCGGGATCCGGTTGGTCGGCTCCGGCACGCACTTGAGCAGGTGCGTGGGGTACGGGCCGATGGGTGCGTCGTTGTAGAGGATGTCGTGGTACTTGAGCTGGTCCATCCGGCGCCGCCTCCTCGAGCCTGGTACTGCTTGCGCCACTATGACACGTGCCGTTCCACCATGCGAACATATATTCCGCATGGTGGAACATCAGTGGCGGCGTCGGGGCTGACGGCGCGAGGCGTGGCGGTCAGCTAGCATTGGCCAATGACCGGCACCCCCGCCAAACGCTCTCGCGACCTCGGGATCCTCGCCCTCGTGGTCATCGCCCCGATCTGGGGCTACAGCTGGATCGTCACCAAGGTCGCGCTCGACTACTCCGGACCGCTCACGTTCGCGGCGATCATCACCGCTCTGGGAGCGGTCTGCCTGTTCGTCGTCCTCGTCGTCACGCGGCGGCCGCTGCGGCCGCCGCCCATCCTCTGGACCGTCGTTATCGGTCTTCTCCAGACATCGCTGTTCAACGGCCTCGCCACCGCCGCGCTGACCGCGGGGGGCGCGGGCAAGGTGTCGGTGCTCGTCTACACGATGCCGTTCTGGCTGCTGACGCTCGCCTGGCTATTCCTGGGCGAGCGCCTGCGAGGCCTCCAGTGGCCGGCCGTCGCGCTCGCGTTCGCCGGCCTCGTCCTCGTCGTCCGCCCCTGGGACATCGGAGGAGCGCTCAGTGGCGTCCTGGCGTGCAGCGCGGGACTCGCATGGGCGGCCTCGGCCCTGCTGGTCAAGCTCCTCCAACGCCGCGGTGGCTGGGACACGCTCTCGCTGACCGCCTGGCAGTTGACGGTCGGCTGCGTGCCGCTCGCGGCGGCCGCGTTCCTGTTCGAAGGCGCCCTGCCCGACTGGACGGGCGTCTTCATCGCCTGCGTCGCCTACTCCGTCCTGTTCGCCAACGCGCTGTGCTGGGTGCTCTGGGTGCTCGCACTGCGTTCGCTGCCGGCGGGCGCGGCCGGGATGGGGACGCTGGCGGTGCCGGTCATCGGAGTCGTGACCGCCTGGATCCAGCTGGGGGAGCGGCCGGCGGCCGCGGAGGGCGCCGGTATGGCGCTGATCATCGCAGCGCTCGCTGCGCTCGCTGCGGCGGGAGTGGCGGCCGGTCGCCGTGGTACGCCCGGCGACGAGCCGTCCCTGCCGCCGGTCATCGATTGAGGATGCGCCGCGTCCGATAGCATGGACCCATGACCGACGGCGCTGCCAAGAGGACCCGCGACCTCGGCGTCCTCGCGCTCGTCGTCCTCGGACCCGTCTGGGGATACGGTTGGGTGGCCACCAAGGTCTCCCTCACGTATTCGGACGCGCTGACGTTCGCGGCGCTGCGCGTGCCGTTCAGCGCCGCGTGCCTCTTCCTCGTCATGATCGTGCTGCGCAGGTCGTTGCGGCCGCCGCCGCTGGGCTGGACGATGCTGATCGGCCTCCTCCAGACGACGCTGTTCGTCGGCTTCGTCATCACGGCGCTCGCCGACGCCGGCGCCGGCAAGGTTTCCGTACTCACCTACACGATGCCGTTCTGGCTGCTGCTGCTCGCGCGGGTCTTCCTCGGCGAGCGCCTGCGCAGCGCGCAGTGGCTCGCCGTCGCGCTCGCCTTCGCCGGTCTCGTACTCGTCGTGCGCCCGTGGGAGCTCGAGCAGGCCTCGAGCGGCCTGCTCACCGTGCTGGGCGGCCTCTCGTGGGCGGCCGCGGCGCTCGTGGTGAAGCTCATGCAGCGCCGGCACACGGTCGACGTGCTCTCCCTCACCACCTGGCAGATGGCATTCGGCTCCGTGCCGCTCGTCGTGGCCGCCATCCTCACCTACAGCGGCGGACCGGAGTGGACGCTCAGCTTCTGGTGGGGGCTCCTCTACACCGTCGTGCTCGCGAACGCGGTCGCCTGGTTCCTGTGGCTGTACGCACTGCATGCGCTGCCCGCCGGCCTGGCCGGGCTGGGGACGCTGTCGATCCCGATCGTCGGCGTCGTCGCCGCGTGGATCCAGCTCGGGGAGGTGCCGACGCTCATCGAGGGCATCGGCATGGTCCTGATCATCACCGCGCTCGCGCTGCTCGCCGGCTACGGGCTCCTCGCCGGTCGCCGCCAGGCGGCCCCAGCCGGCGAAGAGCCGGACGTGCGCCCGGTGACGGACTGACGCCGGGCGCGCCGCGGGCTCCCGGCACGCTATGCTCTCGCCCATGACGCGACTGTTCTTCCTCGTGATGGTGGGCCTCTGGGGCGCCTTCGTCGCCCTGGCCTTCACGTCCCCCGACACCCTGAACGAGCTCTGGCGCTGGGCCGGCGACCTCTGGTGGCCGCTGCAGATCGCCGTCTGGATCCTGTTCCTGCCTTGGATGATCGGCCTCTGGGTGTGGCAGGCCGACTGGTCCTTCACCGCGCGCATGGCCGTCATCGCCGTGCTCGCCCTGGGCTGGTCGGCGGCGTCGTTCCCGCGCAAGTAGCATGAACCGCCGCGGCCGCGACCTCGGGGCGCTCGCCCTCGCGCTGCTCGCCCTGATCTGGGGCTACAACTGGGTGGTCATGAAGATCGGGCTGGAGTACGCCCAGCCCTTCACGTTCTCGGCGCTGCGGACGTTCCTTGGGGCTCTGAGCCTCTTTGCCCTTCTGCTCGTGCTGCGGCGGCCGCTGCGGCCGCCGCCGCTCGGCTGGACCGTCGCCATCGGGCTCCTGCAGACCACGGGCTTCGTGGGGCTGCTGATGTGGGCGCTCGAGAGCGGCGGGGCCGGCAAGACGTCGGTGCTCACGTACACGATGCCGTTCTGGCTGCTGCTGCTGGCGTGGGCCTTCTTGGGAGAGCGCCTGCGCGGCGTGCAGTGGCACGCCGTGGCACTCGCCCTCTGCGGCCTCGTCCTGGTCGTCGAGCCCTGGCAGATGGAGGGGACGTTCAGCAGCGCGCTGGCGGTGGCGGGCGGGTTCTGCTGGGCCGCCAGCGCCGTGGTGGTCAAGCGCCTGCAGGCAAGGCACGAGGTCGACATCCTCTCGCTCACCACATGGCAGATGCTGTTCGGCTCGCTGCCGCTGGTGCTGATCGCCGTCCTGACGTGGCAGGGCAGCCCGGAGTGGACGACGGCGTTCGTCCTGGCACTGGTCTACAACGTCACCCTGGGGAACGCGCTCGCGTGGTTCCTCTGGCTGTTCGCGCTGCGGCGCCTCTCCGCCGGCGCGGCCGGCATCGCCACGCTGGCCACGCCGGTCATCGGCGTCGCGGCGGCGTGGATCCAGCTGGGGGAGCGGCCCACCGCGGGGGAGGCCGCCGGCATGGCGCTCATCGTCAGCGCCCTGGCGATCGTCACCGCGCGAGGACTGGCGGCAGGCAGGCGCGAGGCGGCGGCCCGGACCAGCTGACGCCGCGCCACGATGCGAGCGCGGCCCGGGAACGCCGTACGCGGAGAGGGCGGGGCGCCTGCTGCGCCCCGCCCTCTCCGCTTCGGCTCACGCGGCCTGCGCAAGCCCCGGCGCCTCGTCGAGGTAGACCTGGTACACCTCCGCCGAGACGCGCCTGCCCCACTCGCTGCTGGACGGCGACATGCCGTCCATGATGCGATCGATCTCGCGCGCCTGCTCCTCGGTCTCGGCGTAGACGAGCATGGCCGCGGCTCCGCGCTCGCGGTCGACCAGCATCTCAATGCGGCTGGCCAATAAGGCGAGCTCCGACGGCACCTCGGGGCTGTCCTCGCCCCGGCGCGCGGCCTCGAGGTCGCGGCGGATGCGCGCTCCCTCCTCCTCTATCTGGGCGGACGAGCCGCCCTCGAACCGAGCGATCCGGACGTACATGGAACGCCTCCTCGTCGTCGTGATGGGATACGAGGAACGTACCCGTCTACCGGATCGCGCGGCCGTCGGTCGGTTGCGCCGGGCGATCAGGCCCAGCCCGTTCTAGCGGAGCAGCCGAGGGTTGAGCCCGACCTTGTCGTCGAGTGTGCGCAGGAACGCGACGATGTCCGACTCCTCCGCGGCGGTGAGACCCAGGTCGCCCAGTTCGTCGACGTTCACGTTCTGCGGCACCTCCGGGGGAGCCCATCCCGCCCCGGCGACGTCGCGCGTGTCGTAGAAGTGCACGATCGCAGCGAGCGTGCGGAACACACCGTTGTGCCCGTAAGGCGCCGTCTTGCCCACGTTGCGCAGCGTAGGCACCTTGAAGGCGCCGTCGCTCAGCTTAGCCACGGCCTCGGGATATCGGGCCGTGCGCAGGAAGCTGCCGAGGCCGACGTCCGGCACCGCGTCGAAGCCCAGGGGCGGCCTGGTGAAGGCCGGATTGGCCGGCAAGCCGAGATTGTCGTAGGAGAAGTACGTGAACAGCGCCTTCCGACCGGCGCTGGGGTGGCACTGGTTGCACAGCGCCTTGCCGTTGAACGGCGCGAGACCGCGCTTCTCCTTGGCCGTGAGCACCCACTTGAGGCCGGCGGCGTAGGCGTCGTAGCGCGACGAGTACGTGGTCACGAGCTTCGACGACTCGAATGTCGCGATGGCGTCGGCGACGTTGTGGTAGGCGACATCCACATCGGCGAAGGCGTCGGGTCCATACACCGCCTTGAAGAGCCAGGCGTACTCGGAGCTCGCGACATCCTCGATCACGTCGGCGCGCGTCGCGTTGTGCATCTCCACCGGGTTCAGGAAGGGACCCTAGGTCTGCTCGACAAGCGGCCGCCCATCGGTCCGGCCGCTCGCCCTGCCGTCCCAGAACGCGCCGCCGGTCCAGACACCGGTGACGGCGTCCAGAGCGAGCACCGGGCTCTTGCCCATGTACGCGGCGCTCGGCTACGCCCCCCGAACATCCCCGGGATCACGCCTTCGGACACGGGCAGACCCCTGTTCGGGTCGGCGTAGCCTGCGAACGGCTGGTGACACGACGCACAGGCCTGCCCGTCGAGCTCGGACAGGTTCTCGTCGAAGTACAGCTTGCCGCCGAGTGTCACCTTGGCCGTCGTCGCGGCGGCGAGCGGCGCCAGGATCATGCGGTCGCTGCCGTTGCGGAAGAAGATGGGAGAGCGAAACTCAGTACGCACGGGCAGCGAGCCCGCCGCGGCGGCGGCCTATGCGCGCGCGGCGGCGATCAGGCGATGAGAGAGCTGGCCGCCGAGACCGGCGAGGTCCTCGGCCGCAAGGTAGTGGCCGGCGCTCTCGTCAAAGAGCACGCGGGCCTCTCCCGGCTCCTCGTCGTCTCCGGCCCACATGAGCACGGCGACGTCCACGCGCGGCAGCGCCGTGAAGCGGAACGACGCGTCGGCCAGCGTGAGCGCGTCGCCGCCGGCCGCGCGGCCAGCGGCGCGGAACGAATCGAGGCCGGCGGCCGATGCGGCGAACGCGCGCGCCAGCGGCTCCTCCGCCCTCCGCGCGAATGACGGCGCATAGAACAGCCCGTCCGGAAGCTCGCGATAGGCGCTCCAGACGCCCGACGGCGGCGCGCCGTCGGCAGTCAGGAGATAGTGCAGGAGGAGGATGCGAACGGCGACGTGCACCGGGCCGTCCGGTTCCGCCAGGACCTCGCCGTCCGGATGCGTGACTCCGTGCGGGCGGCCGAACAGCGCCAGACGCACTGCGCCGCCCACCCACTCGCCGCCGGCGCGCGCGGCACAGGCCGCCGCATCCGCGGCGGCCCACTCTTCGCGCGCCTTCGCGAGCGCGTCGGCGAAACGGCGTTCGGGCTCGACGCCCACTCGTCGACCTCCTGCGTCGGTCTGCCGGCCAGTCCGTGCGCACGGCCGTGCGCCGTCACCATACCCGGCGGCGCAGCAGCAGGCACCCACCGAGGGGGCAAACGGCACTGCGGCGTCCGCTCCTCCTACAGGAGTAAGATCCTCCGCATCGCAGGCGGACGGGAGGAAGGCGCATGGCCGGCACCAGTGGACGATCGTGGAAGAAGATCCTGCTCTGGACGATCGGTATCGCCGTGGTCCTGTTCCTTCTCATCCAACTGGTGCCCTACGGGCGCAGCAGCCACACGAACCCACCGGCGAGCAACCCCTTCCAATGGACCGATCCACAGGCCGAGACCATCGCTCGTGAGTCGTGCTACGACTGCCACAGCAACGAGACGGAGTGGTGGTGGGCCACCGGTATCGCGCCCTTCTCCTGGCTCACCCAGCGCGACGTCGACCAGGGCCGGGAGCAACTCAACTTCTCAGACTGGAACGGCATGCCGGCCGCCGCGGTCCAGGAGGCGGTCGACGGAGAGATGCCGCCCTTCCAGTACGCGCTGATCCACCCGGACGCCAAGCTCACGGACGAGGAGAGGCAGACGCTCATGCAAGGCTACGAGGCCGGCGCCGCTGCGACCTCGGTGAGGTCTTCGGGCGAACTCACGCAGTGAGCGTCTGGACTCCGGGCGTCGCGTCGCGCGGGCGCCCGGTCAGTGCAGCAGCGCGGTCAGTGCGCCGCGAGCAGGTCGCTGAGCCCCTGCTCCAGACCTCGCGGCGCGTACCCCAGTTCGCGCTCCGCCTTGGCGCACGAAGCCCAGTACGTCACGCCCTTGCTTGAGCGGATGACCTCGTTCAAGTTGGGTCCCGTCCCAGTCAGCCGGCCGACCAGCGATCCGAACGGCCGGGCGGCGGAGAACACCGGGGACGGCACCTTGAAGCGGGCGCGCCTGTGCCCGGTCAGGTCGGCGACGGTGTCGACGATCGTCCCGAGCCGGGAGATCTCGCCGCCGAGGACGTAGGCCTCCCCGTCCCTGCCCCCGGTCTGGGTGAGGACGACGCCGTCGGCGACGTCGTCGACGTACCCCATCGTGAATCCCAGCTCGGGGAAGGCGCGGAAGATGTACTTGCCCCGCGCCGCCTGCTCGATCTGCGAGCCGAGCTCGCTGTGGTCGCCCGGCCCGTAGATGGCGCCGGGCTGCGCGATCACGAGCGGCGCCCCCGCGGCCTGGCGCGACACCGCGAAGCGGTGCGCCATGTACTTGGTGGCGTCGTAGTAGCTGAGGAAGTCGCGGTCGGGCCGCTCGTAGGTCTCGTCCACGACTCTGCCCCGTGTGTTGCCGAACACCCCTACGGTGGAGACGTAGACGATCTTCTGTACCCCCGCCGAGACCGCGGCGTCGAGAACGACGGTCGTCCCGTCCACGTTGGTCTTGAACATCGCTTCGTGCTCCGACTCCCGGATGCCGATGCGGTACTCACCGGCGATGTGGAACACGAGGTCGACGCCGGAGAACAGCTGGTCGAGCGTGCCCGAGTCCGTGATGTCGCCGCGCACCGGCACGGCCCCGAGACGGGTCAGCCTGGTGGCCGCCGCCTCCGAGCGGGCAAGGCCGACGACCTCGTCGCCGCGCCCGACCAGGCGACGGACGACCGCCGCCCCAAGGAATCCCGCGCCACCTGTGACGAAGCTCTTCATCGGCCAGTCCCCTACCCGCTCGGTGTGCGCCTCACCCGCGCCCGATGATGGACGCATCATAGTACGGCCGCCAGGCCTGCGCCCGGACGCGGGTCAGGAGTGGGCACCGGCTCGCCGCTGCGCGGAGCGCCGGTAGAGGACGAACCCGATGAGGACAACGATGCCGGCCACGATTGCGCCGCCGACGAGGCCGGAGACACTGGTGCCGGCGTCGACCGCCGGCCAGGCCGGCGCCTCCTCGGCGGCGGCCTCCGCCGCCGCTTCGTCCACCTTGAACGCGTAGTCAGGCAGGAAGGACGTGCTCCCCTGCAGCTCCCCAGCCGCCTCGTGCGCCGGGGATGTGGTCGTGAGCCCCTGTTCGGTCCCGGCGACCCTGGCGATCGACCACTCGAGACCGTCCGAGTAGGAGGAGGCGAACCAGGAGAGCGCCACCGCGGCGCCGACCGCGACCACGACCAGCCCGACCAGCACCGGTTTGATCCGCAGGCCGGCGAGAGACCTGCTCGCCTCGCTCCGCGCCAGCAGCTCCGGCTGCGCCTTGAGCACGAAGAGCACGACGACCGCGGTCACCACACCCTCGATCGCGCCGATGGCCAGGTGGATCGGGAGCATCGCGGCGATGAACAGAGCGAACGGCAGCTCGGTGATGCCCGAGGCCGTGGTCTCCAGCACGACCGCGAGCGCGCCGAGCTGCAGCCCGATGATGGACGCGAGGATGCTGCCGACGGCGATCCGGGTCTGCGAGAACGCAGGGCCGGCGCCGGCGATCCTGCGATAGATCAGGGGGTAGGCGATGAAGATCGGGATGACGCCCATGTTCACGATGTTGGCGCCGAGCGCCAAGAGGCCTCCGTCCGCGAAGAAGAGCGCCTGCACGGCCAGGATGGACGCCAGCGCGATGAGCGCGGCATGCCTGCCTAACAGGATCGCCAGCAGCAGCGCGCCGACCAGGTGCCCGCTCGACCCTGTGCCGGGGATGGTGAAGTTGAGCATCTGGGCGGCGAAGACGAACGCTCCGGCGATGCCCATCAGCGGGATCTTGCTCTCGTCGAGTTCGTTGCGCACCTTGCGGGCGCTGTAGGCGATCGCCACCCCCGCGACGACCCACGTGGCGCCGCCGACGGCAGGAGAGATCAAGGCATCGGCCATGTGCACGGCGCGGGTTCCTTTCCTGGCCTGGGCCGGAGCCGAGAACGTGCTACGGTGCTACGGACTCCGGACTCGTGCTACCGTACCTAGACACTCTAGGTTGGCCTGCCGGGGGCGTCAAGAAACGCGCGGATGGTGCCACTGATCTCTTGCACGTGGCACGCTCCGTGTCACAATGGCGGTCGCGGAGTAGCATGCCGCGTCAGCGAGAAGGGAGAGGGCCCGTGTCCGACCTCGTCCGGTTCGGCGTCTCGATCGACGAGCGCCTGCTCGACCGCTTCGACGAACTCATCACCGAGAAAGCCTACGTCAACCGCTCCGAGGCCCTGCGCGACCTGATCCGCGACGCCCTGGTCGCAGACCAGTGGGAGGCCGGCGACACCGAGGCGATAGGGACCGTCACTCTCGTCTACGACCACCACTCCCACGACCTCGCCGACAAACTCACCGGCCACCAACACACGCACCACCGGGAGATCGTCTCGACCCTGCACGTGCACCTGGACGCCACCTACTGCCTCGAGGTCGTGGTGCTGCGCGGTGTGGCCCGCGACATCAAACGCATTGCCGACGGCCTGATCGGCACCAAGGGCGTCAAGCACGGCAAGTTCGTGGCGACGACGACGGGCGAGATCGGCTAGGGGCCGGCGGGACGTGTCCTCCGTCGCCACCGGCCTCTCCGCGATCGACCGGCTCGACCGCCTGGCGCGGCTCGACACCCCGGTCCACCGGGTCGACCCACGAGCCAAGGTCATCACGACCGCCGTGTTCGTCGTGTGCGTCGTCTCGCACGGCAAGTACGACCTGCTCGGCCTGCTGCCCTTCACCATCTTCCCTGTGGTGCTGGCGGCAGAAGGCGGCCTCCCGCTCGGGTTCCTCGGCAGGCTCTTGCTCGTTGCCTCGCCGTTCGCGCTCATCATGGGCGTCTTCAACCCGCTCTTCGACCAGGAGGTCGTCGGCCACGTCGGCTCCGTCGCGGTGACCGGCGGCTGGGTCTCCTACGCGTCGATCGTCCTGCGCTTCCTGCTGACGGTCGCAGCGGCGCTCGTGCTGACCGCGACCACCAGCTTCGCGGGTATCTGCCTCGCCCTGGAGAAGCTCAAGGTCCCCGACGTCTTCGTCACCCAGCTCCTGCTGCTCTACCGCTACATCTTCGTCCTCGGCGACGAGGCGGGTCGCATGGCGCAGGCGCGACGGCTGCGCAGCTTCGGCAGTCGTGGAATGGGCTGGCGGGTGTACGGCCAGATGCTCGGACAGCTGCTCCTGCGCACGTTCGCGCGTGCGCAGCGCATCTACCTGGCCATGAAGTGCCGCGGGTTCGACGGCGAGATCCGGCTGGCGCGCACGCTGCACTTTCGGGCGGCCGACCTCGCCTTCACGCTGCTCTGGTCGGCCGCCTTCATCGTCTTTCGCATCGTCGACATCCCGCTGGCGCTGGGCCGTCTCATCACCGGGCTGACCGGATGAGCCTCCGGGGGATCGCGTGAGCCATCACACCATCAGCGTCCGCGACCTCGGCTTCGCGTACCCGGACGGCACGCAGGCGCTCGACGGCGTCTCCTTCGAGGCCGGCCACGGGGAGGCGATCGCCGTGGTCGGCGCCAATGGGGCCGGCAAGTCGACGCTGCTCCTGCACCTCAACGGCCTGCTGACGCCGCAGCGCGGCTCGGTGGACATCGGCGGCATCCTCGTCGCCAAAGGCACGCTGCCCGAGATCCGCCGCACCGTCGGCATGGTCTTCCAGGACCCTGACGACCAGCTCTTCATGCCGACGGTCGCCGAGGACGTTGGATTCGGGCCGCTCAACCTCGGGCTCCCGCCCGAGGGCATCGCGGCCCGCGTTGCCGCCGCACTCGCCCGCGTCGGCGCGGAGCACCTGGCGGAGCGCCCACCGTACCGCCTCTCCGGCGGCGAGAAGCGCGCAGTGGCCATCGCCACCGTGCTCGCCATGGAGCCGAATGTGCTGGTGATGGACGAGCCCTCCAGCGGCCTCGACCCGCGCGCGCGGCGCCGCCTGCTCGGCCTTCTCCAGGGCTTCGAGCACACGAGGATCATCGCCACGCACGACCTCGACCTCGCGGCCGAGCTGTGCGAGCGGACGATCGTCATGGGCGGCGGCCGCGTGCTCGCCGACCGGCCGACCGCCGACGTCTTCCGGGACGACGGGCTCCTCGAGGTGGCGAGCCTGGAGCCGCCGCTCGGGATGCGCGCCTGCCCGGTCTGTGGCGCCGAAGCGGACGACGCGCCAGGCGCCGTCTGACCCTTCGCGGGGAGCAGGGCGCACCCCTTGAGCGGGCACGCGAGGTCGCCAGGACGGCTGCGGCGTCAGACGTACCGGTACCAGCGGGGCCGCGGGAAGTTGCGCCACAGTGGCCCGGCCTTACCGAAGCGCCGCAGCAGCCGCGGCCCCCAGGCGGCGCTCCAGTCGCGGGCGCCGGGAAGGAACCAGTTGCGGCGCCCGGCCGCCGCTGCCTGCACCTGCCGCGGCAGCCACACCACCGCGTCGTCGCCGGCGAGGTGGCCGGCAGCGTAGAACCGCGGCTCCAGCATCGGCTCGCGCTCGCCGATCACGCCCTCCTCGAGGGCGGTCCGGGCGAGCGTCGTGCCGGGGTAGATGCGCAGGCCGACCATGGCCACCACCGCCGTCGGCGCCAGGTCGTCCATGGCTCGTACCGTCTCCGCCGCGGTCTCCGGCGTCTCGCCGGGCCCGCCGAAGAGCAGTGAGTGACAAACGTCCAGCCCGGCGGTCATCGCCGCCTGCGTCGCCGCGCGCAGGTCGGCGACGGTGAACGACTTGCCGAACCGCGGCAGCATCGCCTCGGCCGCGGAGTCGATGCCGAAGTCCACCGAGGTGCACCCCGCGGCGCGCAGCAGTCGAAACGCGTCGGGGTCGGCGATCTTCGGCTGGAGATAGCAGGAGAAGGAGACGTCCGCGAGGGCCGCGCCGGGCAGGCTCCGCCGCCGGCGCAGCTCCTCGCACACCGCCGTCATGTGCGCCTCGTCGGCGTTGAACGACGAGTCCACCACGAACTGTTCCATCGTCCCCAGGTCGCGTCGCAGCCGTTCCATCTCGTCGACGACGGCGACCGGAGGGCGTCGCCGCAGGCGGGTACCCTCCAGACCCGGGTACGTGCAGTAGATGCAGCGGTACGGGCAGCCGCGGGCGCTCTGCACGCCCGCGGTGCGGTACCGCGCAGCGCCCCCGAAGACCCCGGAGAGATCGCCGGGCAGACGGATATCACTCAGGTCCCCGACCGGCAGCTCCACGATTCCCGGCGGCAGATCGCCCCGCACCAGCCGCCGCGCAGCCTCTTCGCCGTCGCCGACGACACCGTCGGCGACGAGGAGCGCGCGGCGGAGTTCGCGGTGGAAGATGGAGAAGGCGGGACCACCCAGCACGAGTCGCGCCTCGGGCGCCGCGGCCCGCACCACCTCGGCCACGCGCGCATACCAGGCTGTGTAGGTACGCGTGTGCGGCCAGGCGGCGTTGTCGGCGTTGCGCAACGAGAGGCCCACCGCGTGGGGTCGCCAGGTCTCGAGCTCGGCGCGCAGCGCCGCGAGCGGCCGCCGGTAGAGGCCCGCGTCGAAGACGCGGGCCCTGCCGCCGGCGGCCTCCACCGCCCCGGTCACGTAGAGCGACCCCACCGGGAACGCCGGCTCCGGGAACTGCTCGCGATTCGCCACGACGACGAGGACGCGTGCTGCGTCGTCGCGGCTGGGGCCGGACTGGCTCATCCGCCGATGATACCTTGGCAACATGACACTCTCGTTCGCGCCGCGACTCGATGACGACCTGCTCACGGAAGCACAACCCCTGCCCGCCACACTGCGGCTGTCGGCCGCAGGGCCGGAAACGAGACGTGAAGAGGAGAGCCAATGCAGACAGGGAGCGCCACTTCAGCTCAGGAACGCGGGCAGCGTCAGGCGAGCGGCCGTGGCCGTCGCCGCCTCGCCGCCGTCCTCGCCGGCCTTGCGCTCGCGGCCGGCGCGGCCGCGATGACCGTCGACCAGGCGGACGCCGCCAAGGCCGGCCAGCACAAGGGCAAGGCCAAGAACGTCATCGTCATGATCAGCGACGGCATGGGCTACAACCAGATGATGGCCGGCGACTACTTCCAGTGCGGCGCCACGGGCACGCAGAAGTACCAGCAGTTCCCCGTCCGCGTCGGCATGAGCACGTACTCCTGCTACGGCTCCTACGATCCGCTCCAGGCGTGGGGTCTCTTCGACTACGTCAACAACGCCCCCACCGATTCGGCTTCGGCCGCGACCGCCATGTCGACCGGCGTCAAGACCTACGACGCTGGCATCGGCGTCGACGTGAACCAGAACGCCCTCTACCACGTCGCCCAGCGCGCCGAGAGACTGCGGAAGTCGACCGGCGTCGTCAGCACGGTCCAGTGGAGCCACGCCACGCCGGCCGGCTTCGTCGCCCACAATGTCAGCCGCAATGACTACGAGGGCCTGGCCCTGGAGATGATCAACGACTCCGCAACTGACGTGATCATGGGCGCCGGCCATCCGCTCTACGACGACAGCGGCGCGCCCGTCGCAGTGCCCAATTCGTACAAGTACGTCGGCGGCGCGGCGACGTGGGACGCCCTCGTCGACGGCACCGCCGGCGGCGACGCCGACGGCGACGGCGACGCCGACCCGTGGAAGCTCATCCAGTCCCGGTTCCAGTTCGAGCGGCTCGCGCGCATGAGGAAGACCCCGGCGCGTGTCTGCGGCACCATCCGCGCCGCCACCACGAGGCAGCAGAGCCGCGCCGGCGACGCTCAGGCCGCTCCGTACACGGTCCCGATGAACGCCAACGTGCCCGACCTCCGCACCATGACCAAGGGCGCCCTCAACGTGCTCGGCAACAACCGCAAGGGCTTCTTCCTCATGGTCGAGGGCGGCGCCGTGGACTGGGCCGGCCATGCCAACCAGACCGGTCGCCTCATCGAGGAGCAGGTCGACTTCAACCAGGCCGTCAACGCGGTCGTGCGCTGGGTCGAGCGCCACAGCAACTGGAACGAGACCCTCGTGATCGTGACCGCCGACCACGAGACGGGCTACCTCTGGGGTCCCGGCACCGGCGCCGACGCCTCCGGCAACGGCACCTGGGCGCCGCTCGTGGACAACGGCGAGGGCGCGAGCCCAGACGCGCAGTGGAACAGCGGCAACCACACCAACTCGCTGGTCCCCTTCTTCGCCAAGGGTCCTGCCGCACGCGACTTCCGCGCCGCGGCCAGGAGTATCGACCCGCAGCGGGGCAGGTACCTCGACAACACCGCGATCGCTAACGTGATCTTCTCGGCGATGCGCTGAGCGCCGGCGCCGGCGCCATCCCGGCGCCGCGAGTGACCAGACGAGGCGGGCGGCCCCAGGGCCGCCCGCCTCGTCGTCCAGTCGTCAGTCGCCGGTCCGGTCCGCCGGCGCCGGCGCCCCCACGTCCGCCGGGCCGGCCTTCGCGCCGCCGGCGGCCCGCCTGGGCCGGCCTCTGTTCCACGGCCACACGCCGTCCATCTCCACCTCGAGCGAGAAGCTCAGGAACGTCCGGATCAGGACGATCAGGCCCAGGGACAGCACATTCTCCCAGGTCTGGTCGACGGCGACGGTCCTGATGAGGTCGGCGGCCACGAGGATCTCGAGACCGAGGAGGATGCTGCGCCCGAAGTAGCGGCGCAGGACGGCGTACGCGCACGGCGGGCGATGTGAGCCTCCGCCGGACGCCCCGTGTCGCAGCGGGCCGGCTAGCGCTTGTTGTGGTGTCTCTTGCCGCCCTTGCGCTCGCGGTGCCGGCCGTTTGCGCGGGGCGCGTTGTTGCGCCGCGCCGAGCCGCGGTTCTGGACGCGGACGTACAGCCACAGCAGCAGGCAGGCGACGGCGATGGAGCCGATGATGCCACCGGGGGCGATCCTGAAGCCCTCGCCCATGATCAGGTTGATCACGATCCCTGCGATGAGGGAGCCGGAGATCCCGATGATGAAAAGGACGCCCCAGTCGGTGGGGTACTTCTCGCGGCGGATCAGCAGGCTGGCGGCCCAGCCCGCGACCATGCCGATGGCGATGAAGATGAGGATGGTCCACATGGCGCGCGGTGCTCCTGTTCAGCATGGCGACGACGGGCGGGCGGATTCTACTGCATCTCCCGTCGGCGCCCGCGGCTGCCTCACGGCGCGCTCGCCGGCCGCGCCTTCGGCGAGTCCTCAGTGATGGAAGCCGCCGGCCTCGTCCCGCCGGGCCATCGGTGCGGCCAGCTTCTCCAGCCGCGCGACCTGCTTCTTGAGGTCGTCGAGCAGCAGGTCGGCGACGTCGAAGGTGAAGCCGCGGCGCACGACGATACGCAGCGCCGCCAGGTCCTCACGGTTCTTGGGGAAGGTGTAGGCCGGCACCTGCCACCCGCGCTCGCGCAGCGCCGCCGAAACGTCGAAGACGGTGAAGTTCTGCACCTCGTCCTTCATCTTGAAGGCGAACACCGGCAGCTCGTCTCCGCGCGTGAGCAGCTCGAACGGCCCCAGTTCCTCGACCTCCCCAGCGGTGTACATGGCGACGTCACGGGAGTACTGCTGTACCCGGTGGTAGCCCTCGAAGCCGAGGCGCAGGAAGTTGTAGTACTGCGCCACCACCTGAGAGCCGGGCCGCGAGAAGTTGAGCGCGAACGTCGGCATCTCGTCGCCGAGGTAGTTGACCCAGAAGATGAGGTCCTCGGGCAGGGCGCCGGCGTCGCGCCAGATGGCCCAGCCGACGCCGGGGTACACGAGCCCGTACTTGTGGCCGGAGGTGTTGATCGACTGCACCCGGGGCACGCGGAAGTCCCACTCGAGATCGGGGTCGACGAACGGCGCGACGAAGCCGCCGGACGCGCCGTCCACGTGGATGGGGATGTCCAGGCCGGTCCGCGCCTGCAGATCGTCGAGCAGCTCCGACGTCTTCTTGACATCCTCGTAGCTGCCGTCGAAGGTGGATCCCATCACGACGACAACGCCGATGGTGTTCTCGTCGCAGAGCTTGACCGCCTCCTCCGGCGAGAGGTGGTACCGGTCGCCTTCCATGGGCACCAGCCGCATCTCGACGTCCCAGTAGTTGGCGAACTTGTCCCAGCACACCTGGACGTTGATGCCGGTCACGAGGTTGGGCTTGTCGATGGGCTCGCCCTCGGCCTTGCGCTTCTGCTGCCACTTCCTCTTGAGCGCGAGACCGCCCAGCATGGCCGCCTCGCTCGAGCCCGTCGTCGAGCAGCCGGTCGCCTTGTCCGGCTCAGGCGAGTTGAAGAGGTGGCTCAGCATGTTGACGCAGCGCATCTCGATGGCCGCCGTCTGCGGATACTCGTCCTTGTCGATCATGTTCTTGTCGAACGTCTCCGCCATCAGCTTGTCCGCGTGCGGGTCCATGTACGTGGTGACGAATGTGGCCAGGTTGAGCCGCGCGTTTCCGTCCAGCATCAGCTCGTCGTGGACGATCTGGTACGCCACCTCTCCGCGCATCTCCTCGCGCGGCAGGTCGTGCGTGGGCACGCGCGCGGTCTCCGCACTGAACACCTCTTCGGCGGTCGCCCTGCGGGCGGCCTTCGCGTAGGGGTTCCGGGGATGCTGCAGGGGCATGCGTAACCTCCTGGTCACATGACTTGACGCCGCCATCTTACCCACATCGGAGGTCGGGCATCCCGTCGCCGGAGCGGAGCTCGGTCACCCGCTCAGTCACGGCGGGCGGCTCTCGCGCCGGCGAGGCGAGGGCCCTCAGGAAGAGGGTGACGCGTCGGGCGACGGTGACGGTGGTGGTGAGGGCGACGTGGTCGGCGAGGGCGAGGCGGTGGGCCCCGGCGACGTGGTCGGCGAGGGCGAGGCGGTGGGCCCCGGCGACGTGGTCGCGTGTGACGCGGGCGTGTCGGCCGGCATCGGAGTCGCCGCCGGATCGGGCGAAGCCGTCGGCGTCGTGACGGCGAGCGGACTCGCGCCCGGAGTCGGTCCGGAGCCGTCGGTGGGCGAGGGCGAAGGCAGGGCCGGCGCGGCGGCCCGCGGCTGCGGCGTGGTGGCGTGCGACAGTGCGGCGACAGGCGTCGCCGGCGGAGTGCGCGGCACAGCGTGCGTGACCTCCGCCTTCGCCTGTGTGACGGCCGTGGCCCCGGCCGCGACCGGTCGTGGCGGGCGCTGGTCGGCCTGCAGTACGGCGACCTCGGCCGTGCCCATCGTCGCCGCCGCAGCGGCGACCAGCACGGCCGTCTTGACCGAGGCCGGCAGGCCGAGCGCGGCGCCGATGCCGCTCCCGGCCGCCGCCGTGAGCGGCGGCCAGAGGGCCGCGACCGGCGGCACATGAGCCGGAGGCGTGGACGCTCCCGGCGGCATCGCCAGCACCGGCGGCAGCGGCAGCAGCGCAAGCGCAGCCAGGCTGCCGGCGGTGCTCGGCAGCGGCCGGCCGGCGTCGCGGCAGCGGGCCTCGAACGCGGCGCGGAACGCCCTGCGCGCCCGGGCCAGCAGCACCTCGACGGACCCAGGCGTCAACTCGAGACAGGCGCCCACCTCGACCAGCGAAAGCCCGTGCACGTCTTTGAGCAGCAGCGCCGAGCGCTGCCGGCGAGTCAGGTCACCGAGGGCCTCCTCGAGCAGTCGCTGCAGCTCCGACCGCTCGAAGGGATCCTCGAGAGAAGGAGCGTCGCGGCCGGGCGCCACCGGCAGCGGCCGCCGCGCGGACGCGCGGAGGTAGTCATAACAGCGGTTGAGCGTGAGCCGGTACAACCAGGGGCGCAGCAGCACCTCGCGGTCGCGGGGCAGCCGCTCGAACGCGCGGATGAGGACGTCCTGGGTGATGTCCTCGGCGTCGGGCGCGTGTCGCACCACACGCAGGGCGAGGCTGTAGATGCCGGCGGCGTACTGCTCGTGCAGCCCCGCGAACGCCGCCGGGGTCCCGCGCCGTAACCCGTCGACCAGCCGCGCGTCGCTCGACACGGCGTCTTCCGCGCGCCGCTCCCGCTCGCTGCTCTTCCAGATCCTGCCCACGGCCTCCCCCCGCCCGAGCGTGCTGGCGGCCTTCGGCCGCGCCTCGCCTTGACGAATACAACGGCTCCAGCAAGTGAACCCTATCACCGGCCGCGCCGCCGGAGCCCACTGCTAGGCTTCCCGACTCTGGAGCGTTCCTCCGCATGAACGGCCGATCCCCTGTATCGACCCAAGGAGGAGAGCATGAAGAAGTTCGTCGTCGCGGCGCTCGCCGTCGTTGCCGTCCTCGCGTTCTGCGCCCCTGCGCTGGCGTGGCCGGTGACCCAGCAGTGGTGGCAGCCGTCACCGCACTTCACGTGCGTCGGCAAGATCCAGGCGGTCGACGCGACCGCATCCACCGTCACCGTCCGCGTGCACCTCGCCTCCCGCGGTGCCGCGGACTACCTTGGAGAGGACCTGACGATCGCCGTCGCCTCGGACGCGCGCATCCTCAAGGCGGTCGGCAAGCGCCTCCGCACCATCGCCGTGAGCGACCTCGTCGTGGGCGAGAAGCTGCGCGTCAAGGGCAAGATCGACTACGCGTCGGGCTCGGCCTCCTTCGTCGGGAAGCGTCTGGTGATGCGACGGCTGGCTCTCAACGAGATCAGGCGTTTCGCCTTCCGCGGCCCCGTGACGGCGGTCGACGCCGCGGCCGGGAAGCTGACTGCGAAGCTGAACCGCGTGACCCGAGCGCTGAGTCCCTGCTACCACTCCACGTGTGACTTCGTCGTGGCGCCGGACGCCCGCATCTGGATCATGAAGAACGGCTGGCCGGTCAAGGCGACGCTGGCCGACGTGGTCGTCGGCGACCGGGTGTACGCGCAGGGGAGCGCCGACCGCAGCACGCCGTCGGCGCCCGTGTTCACCATCCGCTGGATGGTGGTGCGGCACGCGCCCGCCGAATGAGGGACGGACGCGGGCGCGGGCGATGAAGAGGGAGGTCGGGCGGCACGGTGCGCCGCCCGACCTCCCTCTTGTCTTCAGCCCTCGTCCGCGGCCTGACGGAGGGCCTCGGCGAAGTCCTCGTTCTCCACGTCCAGCACGTGGGCGACCCGGCGGACCGCCTGCGGAAACAACTGCTCCACGCGGCCCGCGTCGGTCTTGCGCTGACCATTGCAGGGACTGCCGCGCCGGTCCGCAGCGCATCCCCCAGGGCCTCCGCCTGGTTCTTCGGCAGGCTGGCCTCGGCGTGCCCGAGCAGCGCGCCCCCGCCGGCGCCGATGAGCCCGAAGGGCACGGCGACGAACGGCGTGAGCACGGTGAGGAGCGCGCCGGCTCCGAGTCCCGCGAGGATCTTGTGGCCGCGGTGCTTCTTGCGCTCGACGCGCGGCTCGCCGTCGTGGCCGCGCACCACGAGCGCCGCGTCGTTCGCGCCATGCCGCCTCCTCCCGTCGATGGTGACCACTGTACCCACGGCCGCACGGCCGTGCGCGAGGAGGCCGCGCCGGACGGACTTCAGACGCGGCCGCGGAGGGCCGACACACCCTCGTGACGGACGCTCACTGCGGGCGGGGCTGAGAGCCCGCGAAGAGCGCATGACAAGACGAGGAGGAGCCGTGGGCCGTCTTGGACGGAGCTGGCAGCTGGTCAGACTCTGCTGGGGCGTGCTCCGGCAGGACAAGGAGCTCCTGGTCTTCCCCATCATCTCCGCCATCGCTGTGGCGATCGTGACCGCCTCGTTCCTCATCCCCGGCGTGCTCTCCGGCTGCTGGGAGTCAATGACCGGTGACGAAGGCGTCCCGGCGAGCGCCTGGGCGCTGCTCGTGCTGTTCTACCTCGTCCAGTACTTCGTCATCATCTTCTTCAACGCGGCCCTCGTCAGCGCCGCCATGGTGCGACTCAAGGGCGGCGACCCGACGCTCGGCGACGGCCTGCGCGGCGCCTGGAGCCACATCGGCTCGATCCTCGGCTGGGCGGCGATCGCGGCCACCGTCGGACTTCTGCTGCAGCTGCTGCGCCAGCGCGCCGGGATCGCCGGCGCCATAGTCGCCGCACTCGGCGGCCTGGCGTGGAGCATCATCACGTTCCTCGTCGTCCCGGTGCTCGTGGCGGAGGGCGTCAGCCCCATCGAAGCGATCAAGCGCAGCGCCTCGCTCCTCAAGAAGACCTGGGGCGAGCAGATCATCGGCAGTGCCGGCGTCGGCCTCGTCTTCGGACTCATCGGGCTGGTGGTCGCAGTGATCGGCGTCGGCCTCGGGGCGCTCATCATCGACGCCGGGGCGACGTGGGCCGGCGTGGCCGTCATCGTCGTCGCCGTGCTGGCCGTGGCCGTCGTGGCGATGCTGAGCGCCACGCTGCACGGCATCTACTCCGCGGCGCTCTACCAGTACGCGGTGGGCGGCGACACCAGGGTGTTCGGGGAGGATGTGCTGGCCGGGGCGTTCCGCCCGAAGCGCGCGAGCGGCCTGCCCTGATGCGCGGCGACGCGGGGCCGCCGAGTGACAGCCCTCGCGTCATCGGATAGCGTGCGCTCATGTTCGACTTCGTCAACTTGCTGCCGGGCTGGCTGGAGCTCGTCTTCCTGATCTACTGGGGCGTGACGATCGTTCTGCTGGTCATGGACGACCGCGAGCCCGCGATCACCATCGCCTGGCTGTTCATCCTCATCTTCGTGCCGTTCATCGGCGTGTTCTTCTACATCTTCTTCGGCCGCGACTGGAAGGTCGTGGCGCGGCGCAAAGGCTGGATCCAGACGCTGGCGCGCGTCGAGAAGGAGGAGATGGCGCCCATCTACAAGCGCAACGCCCAGGCCACGGCGCGCTTCTACGAGGAGTGGGGCGATGCGATCGCGGAGCCGATCATGCGCGCGATCGCCGCCGAGAACGTCTCGCGCGTGCTGCCGGCGTCGTCCCTCGAGCTCTACAACGACGGCGCGAGCAAGTTCCGCCGCCTCAAGGAGGACCTGACCGCCGCCCAGCGCTTCATCCACCTGCAGTACTTCATCTGGGAGCAGGACCGCCTCACCGCCGAGATCACCCCGATCCTGCTCGACCGGCTCGCGGCCGGCGTCGAGGTCCGCATCATGTACGACTGGATGGGCTGCATCACGTTCAAGAAGCGTGAGCTCAGGCAGCTCACCAGGGCGGGCGCCAAGGTCCGCGCGGACGTCACCGACCTCCTGCGCATCAACTACCGCAACCACCGCAAGATCGTGGTGATCGATGGCGAGATCGGCTACACGGGCGGCATGAACGTCGGCCAGGAGTACATCGACGGCGGTGAGCGCTTCGCCACCTGGCGCGACACGCACATGCGCATGACAGGCCAAGCGGTGGCAGGCCTCGAGAAACTGTACGCCTCGCGCTGGTTCGAGCACAAGAAGGACCACGAGAACCTGTTCGCCGCCGAGTTCATGCCGGCGCCGGATCCCACGGCGGTCGAGACGGGAACGCTGGTCGGGATCGCGGCGCAGGGAGTCGAGGACCCGTGGAGCGCGGCGCGACGGGCCCACATGGTCGCCATCGGCCAGGCCGAGGAGTCGGTGTGGATCCAGTCGCCGTACTTCGTCCCCGACTACAGCATCTACGACGTGATGATCAACGCCGCGCTCAGCGGCGTGGACGTCCGCTTCATGATGACCGGCATCCCCGACAAGCCGATCGCCCTGTGGGCGGCTCAGACCTACTACCGTAAGCTCATCGACGCCGGGGCGCGCGTGTTTCTCTACGAGGCCGGCTTCCTGCACGCCAAGACGATCGTCGTCGACCACATGATCAGCGCGGTCGGCACGATGAACATGGACCAGCGGAGCCTCAAGCTGCACAAGGAGCTCATGGTCTGGGTGTTCGACAAGGGTTTCGCCATGCAGGTCGCCGACGCGTTCACCGACGACATGAAGCACTGCCACGAGGTGACGCGCGAAGACCTGGACGCAGTGGGCGGCCTGAAGCGGTTCCGTAACCAGGCCGCCCGGCTCTTCTCCAACGTGCTCTGACACCCACCCGGGGGGGACCACGGCTCAGACACCACCAGAGGACTTGCCGGAGCGGCCGGCGAAGCGCCGGCGCGCCGGCCACGCGGTCTGGATCAAGCGCGCCGTGATCCTCGGGCTCACGGCGCTCGGCCTGTACGTCGTGTGGCCGAGCCTCGCCGCCGTCTTCTCCGCCGGTCCGCAGCTCAGGCACGTCAACCCGCTGTGGGGCATCCCGATCGTGCTCGCCGAGGTCGCGAGCTTCGCCTGCATGTGGGCGCTGCTGCGCCTCGCGCTCGACGTCAGGCCGTGGTTCCCGATCGCGACGGCCCAGCTGGCCGGCAACGCCTTCAGCCGCATCGTGCCGGGGGGCGCGGCGGCCGGCGGCGCCATGCAGTTCGACATGCTGCGCCAGGCCGGCGTCGGCACCACCTGGGCGGCCACCGGCGTCACCGCCGTCTCGCTCATCTCCACGGCCACGTTGTTCGGGCTTCCGGTGATCAGCATCGTCTCGATCCTCATCACCGGCGCCTCTGTGGAGCGCAACCTCTTCCGCGTCGGTTCGATCGCCGTCGTCGTCTGCCTCGGATTGCTGGCCGGCGGCGCCATCCTCCTGTTCGCCAACGGCCCGCTGCGCTGGGTCGGCGACATCCTGCAGAAGGGGCGCAACCGCATCCTGCGCAAGCGCACTCGCATCGACGACCTCCCGGAGCTGCTCGTCGACGAGCGCGACCTCATCCGACGGGTGCTGGGCGCCGGCTGGTGGCAGGCGCTCATCTTCAGCGCCGGTAACTGGCTGCTCGACCTCACGGCGCTGCTCATCGCGCTCGCGGCCGTAGGCGCGGAGCCGCGAGCCTCGGTGGTGCTCCTGGCCTACGTGGTCGCCGCGTTCCTCGGCATGATCCCCATCACGCCCGGCGGCCTCGGCTTCGTGGAGGCCGGGCTGGTCGGCACGCTCAGTCTGGCCGGCATCGGCACGGACCAGGCGCTGCTGGCGACGCTGATCTACCGTCTCGCCGCCTACTGGCTGCCGATCCCCATGGGGGCCGCAGCCTACTTCCTCGCGACGAGGAAGTACGGGCGGCCGCAGCACGTGGAGGCCGACGCTGTGGGCCGGATCGTCTCCTAGATCTCGGCTGGACCCGCCCCGGTCCCCTCGTCCTCGGTCCTGTCGCCCAGGGGAGTCGAACGACCGTCCACCAGGTGCGCCACCGCCAGCACGGGATGACGGCGCAGCATCCGCGGGCCGCTGTAGCGCATCACCTCGCGCACGCGTTCGCGCATGACCGGCTTGTAGCAGTGCGTCTCGCAGTTTGCACAGGTGGGCTTCTCGGCGGCGTAGCGGCACTTCTCCAGGCGGAGGCGCGCATAGGCAAGCAGCTCGGAGCACTCAGGGCACAGCTCCTCGCCATCGTCGGTCGCCGCCGTCGCATGGTGATGGCGACAGAACATGGCGATCATCGCCGCGATCGTCTTCTCCTCCCGCGCCAACCGGCGCGGCCGTCTCGGAGTCTCCTCACCCATGTCCCGGTGATACCACGGAGTCGTGGTCTCTCACCTTGACCCTGGTCAGGACGGAGGCGGATCCCCCAGCTAGGCCGGGTGATTGATGACTGCGCGGCGGCGTGAGCGCACCACGCGGGCCACCGAGGCGCCCTCCAGGATCTCCTCGGAGACGGTCTCTTCAGGATGGACGTCCGGCTGGTCACCGGACCTGGCCGCAGGCGGCTCCTCTAGCTGCCCGTCCGCCAAGCGGCCTCCCACAGGGGACCGGCGCCATCCCACACGGGCTGCCAGACGGTGATGCTGCCCGCTGCGGGCTCACCGCAGGTGAGCCGGACGGCCTTGTGCCAGTAGAGCCTGACGGGGCGCTCCTCACGGATCTCGGCCCACGGCACGAAGATCGCCGCCTGGGTGCCCTGGGCCGGCGGCCGCGCCTGTACCCAGAGCCCATCTCCGGCGGCGATGACGGTGACGCACCTGTCGTAGCGCATCCTGCCGCCGAACTCGACGCACTGGCGGTCCCAACGCTGACCCTGTGGCTCGGGGCCGCCGGGGAAGCGTTCGGCCAGACCGTCGTAGCCCCCGAGCTTGTTGAATGCACGCGTGAAGATGCTCATGGACCTGAGAGCCTGACCTCGTCGCCGATGAACCCGTCGCCCGCCGCATCGAGAGCATACGCCCGGCGCGCCACCTCTGCCCACACCCGAACGACAGCCGATCCATCAGCCGGACAGGACCACCTTCGGTCACGGAGGGGGTAGTCTTAGCGGCATGGACGAGGGCTGGCGGATCGAGCACGACAGCATGGGCGAGGTGCGCGTGCCCGCGGAGCACTACTGGGGTGCGCAGACGCAGCGTGCACTCGAGCACTTCCCCATCGGCACGGAGAACTTCCGCTGGGGGCGCCGGGTCGTCTGGGCGCTCGGCGTGCTCAAGCTGGCCGCGGCACGGGCAAACGAGGAGCTCGGCCGGCTCCCCGCGGACAAGGCCGAGCTCATCGAGCGCGCCGCCGTCGAGGTGATGGACGGCGTGCTCGACGCCGAGTTCCCGCTGGTCGTCTTCCAGACCGGCAGCGGCACGCAGAGCAACATGAACGCCAACGAGGTGATCGCCAACCGAGCCGATGAGCTCGCCGGCAGGGGGCGCGGCGCCGGCGAGCCAGTCCACCCCAACGACCACGTCAACATGGGGCAGTCGAGCAACGACACCTTCCCCGCAGTGATGCACATCGCCGCCGCGGCGGAACTCGAGGATGTACTGATCCCGGCGATCGAGGAGCTGCGCGCCACGCTGGACGCCAAGCAGGCTGACTACGCCGATGTCGTGATGGTGGGCCGCACGCACCTGCAGGATGCCACCCCGGTGACGCTGGGCCAGGTCATCTCCGGCTGGGTGGCCCAGCTCGACCAGGCCGTCGCCACGGTCCGCGGCACGCTGCCCGGGCTGCACGAGCTGGCCCTGGGCGGCACCGCCGTCGGCACCGGCCTCAACACCGATCCGCGCTTCGCCGAGACCGCCGCGGGTCACGTCAGCGGACTCACCGGCAAGCCGTTCCATCCGGCCGCCAACTTCTTCGCCGCGCTCTCGGCGCACGACGCCGTGGTCAACGCCAGCGCGGCGCTGCGCACCCTGGCCGGCGCCCTCATGAAGCTCGCCAACGACGTGCGCTGGTACGCCTCTGGCCCGCGTGACGGCATCGGCGAGTTGCGGATCCCCGAGAACGAGCCCGGGTCGTCCATCATGCCCGGCAAGGTCAACCCCACCCAGGCCGAAGCGCTCACCCAGGTCGCCGTCCGCGTGTTCGGCAACGACGCCACCATCGCGCTGGCCGGCTCGCAGGGCAACTTCCAGCTCAACGTCTTCAAGCCGGTGATGCTCCACGCGCTGCTCGAGTCGGCGAAGCTGCTGGCGGAGGCCGCGCGCGCGTTCGACGCGTTCTGCGCGCGCGGCCTCGAGCCCGACCGGGAGGTGATCCGCCGCCACCTCGACGCCTCCCTCATGCTGGTCACGGCGCTCACACCGCACATCGGCTACGAGAAGGCGGCGAGGATCGCCCAGAAGGCACACCATGAGGGGGTCACGCTCAGGGACGCCGCGGTGGACCTCGGCTACGTCACCGCCGAGGAGTTCGGCGCCTGGGTGCGCCCGGAGGCCATGACGCACCCGCTGGACGCGTGAGCGCCAAGCCGTCCCGGCCAGACCGGCGTCGCGCCTCGCGTGGCGCGAAGCGCAAGGCCGAGACCAAGGCGCGGCCGGCTCCCGCCCGCAGGCCGGCCGCCCAGCCGCGTAAGTCCGCCGCGCCCCGCACCTCCGCCGCACGCCGCCGGGGCGGCGGGTTCCTGAACACGTTGATCGTCGCGCTCATCGTGGTGCTCGCGGTGATCGTCTTGGCATTCCTTGTGCTGGTCCTGCACGTCTTCGGCTGACCGGCCAGGGCAGACGCTCCACACCGGCCACCGCGCGAGACCTGCCCGTGATCGCGCTATGGGCGATGCGCGACTGGCGCCACCGGCGAGATGGCGATGCCCCCCGGTCACGTCGACCGCTCGCCGGCCAGGACGCGGAGCCGCGTCGCCCGCCTGAGCCCGCCGGGCCGGACTCAGAGGCTGATGAGGCCCACCGGTCGACAGGCGAGGTTCAGAGGTTGGTGAGGCTCTGCGGCTCGATCTCGCCCAGGGCCGCCTGTGCCGCGAGGGCGAGCTCGCGCTCGTGCTCGCGGCCCACTGCGAACACCCGGTAGAGGTGTGCCTTGGCGGGCACGAACTCGAGGATGCCGCTGAGCAGCTGCTCCTCGATCCGGTCGGTCGTGGGGTCGTACACCGGCAGCCGTTTGGGCCCGAGGAACGGGTTGAGCGGCCGCGGGTCCTGCGAGGCGATGTCCACCACGAACTCCACGTCGCGCAGGTGCGGCGGCAGACGCCGCACGATCGCGGCGTGGAACTCCTCCCGGGTGAGGTCCCTGGCGGCCGGCAGCGGCTGCTGCCGTTCGACGTGATGCTCGTACACCATGCTGTACTTGACGTGACGATGGATGATGCTCTGCCACTCCTCGGCGAGCTCACGTCGCACGCTGTGCAGCGGCTCGTCCAGCCAGGCCTCGACGGTCGTGAAGAGCGACCATTCGGTGAGCCGCCGGAACGCGCCCGGATCCTCCAGCGGGCTTGCGGGCAGGATCAACTCGAGCGTCGGCCGGAAGATCTCGTGCAGGTGCAGGTCGATAGCGTGGCCGATGCGGTGGAAGTACACGTTCTCGTACATGTAGAAGCGCGCGTTGAGAAAGGCGCGCAGCGAGCTGAGCGCGCGCTTGTGGAACGTGAGGCCCTCGTCCGTGCAGAAGGTGTAGTAGATGAGCCTGTCGACGTCGATGGGGCCCAGCCCGACGCCGCACATCTGGGCGTCGCGACGCACGTAGTCGAGGTTGTCCACGGTGACGGCACCGGAGAGCGCGCGGTGGAGCAGGCGCACCCAGCGCGGGATGGGGTCGGCGGCCGGATCGGCCGCGGACGGCGTCGAGGGGGCGGTCGCGGACTGCGTCGCGCCGGCTGAGGCGCCGGCCGAGGCACCGGCTGATGCGTCGGCGCCCGCTCCCTCGTCCGCCCGCACCAGAAAGGCCACATGCCAGGGGTCGACGGCCTCGCCGACGGCGAAGAGCCCCGACGGACTGCGGCGCAGCTCGGAGAGCAGCGGCCCCAGCTCCCCGACGATGAGCTGCTGCGAGATCCGCTCGTGGTCGATGCCGAACGCGGGCAGCAGATACTCCTCGTCGCAGAAGTGGCTGAACGGGCCGTGGCCGAGATCGTGCAGCAGCCCGGCCATGCGCAAGGTCTCCTCGACCAGCGGCAGGGAGGGCGTGCCTGGCTCCACCTCGGCCAGCGTGGGGTACACCTGTCGCGCCAGCTCGCCGGCGAGGTGCATGGTGCCGAGGCTGTGGGCGAAGCGGCTGTGCTCGGCCGTGGGAAACACCCACCACGAGCTCTGCAGCTGGTGGATGCGCTTGAGACGCTGCACCCACGGGTTGTCGATGACGTCCGGTTCGGCGATCTCGCCGGCACGCGAAAGCGTGATGCGCAGGTAGCCGTAGAGGGGGTCGGCGATGAGGTGGACGTCGTCGTAAGGCAGCTTCATGCGCCTCACCCTACCGCCGCCTCAGGACGGCGACAAGGACGCTCCGGGCGACGGTGACCTCCCGGCACCGGTGACGCCGCGGGACCCGGCTTACCCCAGCAGCCGCTGGTACGCGGCCTCGTGCGCCGCGACGAACGCGTCGCTACCGAACCGCTCCTCCACCGCTCGCCTGCAATCGGCCGGGTCGATCTCGTCGATGTGCGCGAACGCCTCCACCATCCCGTCGGCCGAGTCGACGATGAACCCCGTGCGGCCGTGCTCGATCACCTCCGGCACGGAGCCCTGCCGCATGGCGATCACCGGCGTCCCATATGCGAGCGACTCGATCATCACGAGGCCGAACGGCTCCGGCCACTGGATGGGAAACAGCGTGCAGCGGGCACGCTCGTACAGCCGGCCCTTGGTCTCGTGGTCCACCTCCCCCCGGAAGTGGACGTTGTCGGAGAGGTGCGGCTCGACCTCCGCCGCGAAGTAGTCGCGCTCGGGTCCCTCGTTGACCTTGCCGGCCAAGATGAGCCGGCGGTCCAGCCGGTGGGCCACGTCGATCGCGGTGTGCGCGCCTTTGTCCGGTGTCATGCGCCCGATGAAGAGCAGGTAGTCGTCCTTCTCCGCGCTGAACGGCATGTGCTCTACGTCGATGGCGTTGGGGATAGTCCCGACGAAGTCGAGGTCCGGGAACCCCCGACGCTGGTACTCGCTGATGGCGATGAACCGAAGGTCGTCGCGCAGGGAACTGAGGCCCTGCTGGGTGATGGGGTCGGCTGGCCCGTGCAGCGTCGCCACCACCGGCATGCCGGTGAGCCTGTGGCTCAGCGCGCCCATGGCGCGGCTGGCGAGGCCGTCGTGATCGTGGATGACGTCGAATTCCTCCGCCCGCATGTACGCCTCGAGGCTGTGCATGACCTCGAGGTGGTGGCCGTTCTCCATCTGCTCGAAGGGCGCGCGGGCGAAGATGTAGCTCAGCCGCGCCCGCGTCTCGGAGTCGCCGCTCGCGAACAGGGTGACGTCGTGACCGCGTGCGACCAGCCCCTCGGTGAGGAGACTGACGACGAACTCGATGCCGCCGTAGCGCTGCGGCGGCAGGGGAAACCAGGGCGGCGCGATCATCCCGATGCGCATCGCGGACCTCCAGAAGGTGCTCGCCGGCCGGGACGCGGGCAGCGCATTCCGCATCCAGGCTTCATGATACCCGCGGGAGCCGGGTACCCGCACGGGTGACCGCAGGTCGGGGTAGGCTAGAAGCATGATCGACCTGCACACGCACACGACCTTCTCTGACGGGTCGCAGACACCCACTGAGCTCGTTGAAGAGGCGGCGGCGATCGGCCTCACGGCGATCGCCGTCACCGACCACGACACCGTGGACGGCCTGTCTGAGGCGCTCGCCGCCGGGGAGCGCCTCGGCGTCGACGTCGTCCCCGGCGTGGAGATCAACCTCGAGTACGACCGGGTGACCATGGACATGCTCGGATACTTCCTCGCCGGCATGCCGACCGATGAGCTGCAGCGGGAACTGGCGGAGCTGCGCGTCTACCGTGACGAGCGCAACACCCGCATGGTCCGTCGGCTGGCCGAGCTCGACATGCCGCTGGACCCGGCCGACCTGTTGGCGGCCGCCGAAAACGGCGCCGTCGGCCGGCCACACATCGGCGAGGCCATGGTGCGCCGCGGATATGTGAGCTCGATCAGGGAAGCCTTCGAGCTCTACCTCCGCCGCGGCGCCCCCGCCTGGGTGGACCGGCGACGGCTGGCCCTCGGCCGCGCCCTCAAGCTGCTGCGCGCCTCGGGCGCACTGCCTGTGCTTGCGCACCCCGGCATCATCCGCACCGATGCCGCCGGCCTCAATCAGATCGTGCGCGAGGCCGCCCGCGGCGGCATGGCCGGTATCGAGTGCTTCTACCCACTCCACGACGAGGATACGGTGCGGCGCTGCCTGGGGCTGGCGGGGAAGTACGCACTCGTGCCCACCGGCGGTTCCGACTACCACGGGACGGTCAAGCCGAAGGCCCGTCTGGGAGTCGGCTCCCTCGGCGCTCCCGTGCACGACGAGGTGCTGGCCGACCTGCGCTGCGTCTCCGAAGCCCAGCTGCAGCGACTCAGCTGACCCCCCGGCCCCGTTCCCAGGAGCGGCCACACAGCCATTCGCACTCACGGCTCGGATACCCCTACCGGGCGCAGGTACCCCGGGTCTCAGCCTCCGGCGTTCACCGTATTGTCGCCTATCCCCCCCGGGGGTATAGTCGTGCGCGTGGAGGAATTCATGGACCAGGAGGAGGCAGGGCGCCTGATCAACCGTCTGCGACGGGTCGAGGGCCAGTCCCGCGGCCTGCAGCGGATGATCGAACAGGGACGTCCCTGCGAGGAGATCTTCACCCAGCTCGCCGCCACCAAGGCGGCGCTCGACCGCGTGGGCGTGCTGCTCATCTCGCTGAAGATGCGCGAGTGCCTCAACGAGGAGGCGGGCGACCAGATCGCCGCTCCCGAGGCCGTCGAGAAGGCCCTCGAGGCCTTTCTCAAGTACGCTCGCTGCGTGAAGTAGCGGGTCGGCGCGGCCCGTGGCCGAGAAGTTCGACCCCGCCAAGGCGGACAAGCTCGAGAGTCCCGAGAGGCTCGTCGAGCTTCCGCCCGCCAAACTGGTGGAACTGCTCCGCATCAGCGGCGCCGAGACCGTCGTGGACTTCGGCGCCGGCACCGGCATGTACTCGCTGCCCCTTGGCGCCGCCGTCCCGCTCGGGCGCGTGCTCGCGGTCGACGAGCAGCCTGCGATGCTCGACCGCCTGCGCGCCAAGCTCGAGGCCCACCCGTCGTCCGACAACGTCGTCCCGGTGCTCGTGGAAGAGGGCCACGTACCGCTCGACGACGGCGCGGCGGACCGCGTGCTCATCGTCAACGTACTGCACCACGTCGGCGAGCAGGAGCCGCTGGAGATCGCCAGGCTGCTGGCACCCGGCGGCATCCTCGTCGCGGCCGAGTTCGCCCAGATGGACCGTCCCGTCGGACCGCCCAACGACCACGTGCTTCCACTTGACGCGGTCCGCGCCATGCTCACCGGCGCCGGTCTCACCGAGCTCGCCGTCTACGCACCGGGGTCCGTAGGCCTCTACCACAATGTGATCGTCGCCGAGAAGCCGCGGCCGTGAGCGCACGGCAGTCGGCCGGCCCGGCGCACGTCGCGGCCGGCGCCGACCGGCCGGCGGGCCCCTCACTCGTCTCCCACGTGCTGGCCCGACACGGGCAGGGGCTCGACGCGTCAGTCGAGCGTCTCGTCGAGCCTTTCGGCGGCTGGTCCGCCGTCGTCGCGTCTGGAGAGCGCGTCGCCGTCAAGGTCAACCTGCTCCGCGCGGCGCCGCCGGAGAAGGCCGTCACCACACACCCCGAGACGCTGGCCTGCGTGCTGCGCGCACTCAAGGCCGCCGGGGCCGAGCCCTTCGTCGCCGACAGCCCCGGCGGCCCCAACGGCCCTGCGAAGGTCGCGCGGGCCTACAAGATCAGCGGCATCGCCGGCGTGTGCGCCGCCGAGGGCGTTCAGATCGTGGACGTCGAGGACGACAGGGCGGTGCTCCAGGCCCCGGAGGGACGTCTCTACCGGTCGTTCCCCATCGGCAGGGCGTTCGTGGACGCCGACGCCGTCATCCAGGTCGGCGTCCTCAAAACCCACCAGCTGATGCGCCTCACCGGCGGCGTCAAGCTCAGCTACGGCGTCGTGCCCGGACTCGCGAAGGCACACCTCCACGTCAAGGCGCAGCGCCGCGACGACTTCGCCGACATGCTGCTCGACCTGCACCTCGCGCTGCGCCCTCGGTTCACGATCATCGATGGCATCATCGCCATGGAGGGTCAGGGACCGGGCAGCGGCACGCCGCGAGAGCTCGGCTCGCTCTTCGCCGCCCGCGACTGCATGGCCCTCGACGTCGCGATCGCCGACCGGACGGCGCATGAGCGCGGCCACGTGTACACGATCGCCGCGTCCGCGCGACGCGGCCTGCTCGACCTCGCCGACCCATACCGTCTGGCCGGGGATCCTGTCGAGCCGCAGCGGGACTTCAAACCGGTGCGCAGGGACATGCAGGAGCTCCTCCCGCCGGCGCTGCACCGCCTGGCGCGCAACCTCATCACCGCCAGGCCGCGACTGGTGGACGCGGATGCCTGCATCCGCTGCAACGAGTGTGCCGCCATCTGCGGCGCGCGTGCGATCGCCATGGATCCTCTCCCCGACTACGACGACTCGGCGTGTGTGCGCTGCTTCGCCTGCACCGAGGTCTGCCCCACCGCCGCCATCGACAACGTCTCGCCGCTGCTCGTACGGCTCCTGGGCCGCGGCGGCTGACGCGGGCGGACGGCGCCGGCTACTGGTGCTGCGGCAGCGGCTTGAGGACCGTCGTCTCGCCGCCGGCGATCATCTCGAGGGTGCCCTCGGCCTCGCCGGGCCGCACGATCGTCGCTCCGCCCATGGGCTCGGCGATGCGCAGCTCGTCGCCCTCACGGGCAGCGGGGAACGCGCGCTTGCCGGCACCGTAGACGAGCTGATAGGCGTCGCCGTCCACGCGGATCTCCACCCGGCGACCGGTGGACGGCTCCCAGTAGAGCCCGGCGAAGGGGTCCGCCGCGGCGCCGCAGGCAGGCAGGACCCATGCGGCGGTGAGCGCGAACAGCAGCACGATGAGCAGCACCGCGATGTCCGGGCGCCGCCAGGCGAAGGCGCGCGTCACCGACCGGCCTCCACATGGAACACGACCACTTCCGGCCGGCAGAAGGCGCGGAACGGGAGCATGCTCGCGCCCACGCCGCGCGTGACGTACAGGCGCCGGCCGTCGACGTCGTAGCCGCCTTCGGCGAACTCCGCCCGCGGGTCGCTCAGCATGACGCGGCGTCCCGGCAGAGGCAGGCAGATCTGGCCGCCGTGGGTGTCGCCGGCCAGCGTGAGGTGAAAGTCACCGGGCGCCGTGCGCTTGACGACGTCGGCGTGGTGGCTGAGCAGCAGGCGCAGGCCGCCGAGCCGCCTGCCGAGCGCGGCCGTGACGGCCGGCAGGTCGTCGTGGGCGCCGGCCGTGTCGTCCACGCCGCCTATCTCGATGACAGCGCCCGCAAGCTCCACCGTCACCGCCTCGTTGGTCAGGAGGCGGATGCCACAGCTCTCGACGAACCGTGGGTCCGTGGGCCTCACGAAAGGCGCCTTGCTGTCGCCATGGTCGTGGTTGCCGAGCACCCCGAAGACGCCCAGGGGCGGATGGAGCCGCAGCAGCTGCCGGCGCAGGTCATCCAGACCGTGCGGCCCACCGGCGAAGTCGCCGGTGACCAGCACGAGGTCCGGCTCGGCCGCGATCGCCAGGTCCACCGCCTTGCGAGTGGCGCGCAGGTTGAGGCTCGGCGTGAAGCCTGCGTGGAAGTCGGAGAGCTGCACCACGGTGAGGCCGTCGAGCGCCGCGTCGGCGTCCGGCGCCGAGAGGCGCCGGTCCACGCGGCGCACCCACTGCGCCTCATGCAGCAGATACGCAAGGCCGAGGGCGGCGGCGCCCGCGACCGCGGCCGCCGCCCTCAACCCGTTGCGCGCCAGCCGGCTCAGCTCGCGTCGTCCGGAGCCGTCCCGGCGGGGCCGCCGTAGGCGTCCTCGCCGCCGATCCCGTTGCCCCCGGCGTCCATCTGGGCGCGCAGGCGCTCGCGCGTCTCCTCGATCTTGCGCCGCAGCGCCTCGTTCTGATCGGCCGCGGAGTCCTTGCCGGCCCCGATAGCTCCCCTGATGCGGTCGACCTGGCTGCCGATGCCACCCTGCCCGAAGAGCTGCTCGCGCGTCTCGCGGCCGCTCTTGGGCGCCAGCAGCAGACCGGCCACGACGCCTGCGACGGCGCCGGCCAGGAACCCGCCGCGCCTCCTTTTGTCCGCCATCCCCACCGTCCTCTCGGCTCGACTTTGGTCCAGTATCGCAGATGACCGGCGCGCTCGTCGCCGGCGCCGGGCACACCCTACAGCAGGCGCGTCCTGTTGATCACGATGCCGAAGCTGCAGCCCAGTGACTCCGCCGCACGCCGGCACATCACCATCCTGTCGAGGAAGATCTCGAAGTACTGCATCACCTGGATGATGCCGGTGTCGATCTCCAGCTCCAGCGTGATGGTGCGCGCCTCCGCGTCCACGCCGAGCTCCGACCGCGTGGTCGCCATGTTCACGCGGTCGTGGATGTCGTCCGTGTCCGGGTCGATGACCCTGACCCGGCTGCGGTGCACGTCGCCCTTGTCACCGAGGATCACCGCCGCGGCGAGCGGGCTGACCGGCTCGCCGTACTCCTCTTCGTGGTTGCCGATAGCGACCATCACTTCCACGTACTCGTCGGGCGGCATGCCGAGGCGCTCCAGGATGTGCCTGCTCAGGAGCGCCGCGCCGATCCCGTGGTCCAGCCGGTTGATGCCGTTGCCGATGTCGTGCAGATAACCGGCGATGGCGGCCAGCTCGGCCGTCCGCGCCGGGTAGCCGAGACGCAGCAGCACGTCCTCGGCCACGTCGGCCACGAGGCCGCAGTGCCGGGGACCGTGCTCCGTGTAGCCGAGGACGCCCAGGTTCTCGTCCGCCTTGCGCACCAGCACCTGGACCTCGTGGTCACGGCGTACGTCCTCCAGCGTCACATCCATCTACCTCACCTCGAAGTCGTGCAAGCTCTCATCGGCGGGAGCGTCGGCGACCGTGAGCCGTGAGACCTGCGCCGCGGGCGGCCCCACGCGGCACCAGTCGAGCATGGCGTCCACCGCTCCGGGGTCTCCCTGCAGGCGGAGCGTCACCGAGCCGTCCGGCTCGTTGCGCACCCACCCGCGCAGGCCGCGCAGCGCGCCTTCGCGGCGTGCGGTCGCGCGGAAGTACACGCCCTGCACGACGCCCCTGACCCGGACGTCCACGGACTTCATGTCGGCCTCCTCGTCGGGATACGTGGAATCTCCCCGGGCGTCTTCGCCGCCCAGCGAGGTCCAACCGACGTCCGGTCCATCGCCGGCCGCCCCCCGGAGCGCGGCCTCACGCCGCTCCTCCGGGCCGGCGTCGCGGATGAGCGGCACGAAGCGGCAGCGCGTGTCATGCCGTTCCTCGAAGGACTCTCCGATCCGCTCCACGATGGTGAGCACCTGATCGCCGCGGCCGCGGCCGACGGGGACGACGAGCCGGCCGCCGTCGGCGAGCTGGTAGAGCAGTTCCGGCGGCACTTCGTCGGCGGCGGCCGCCACCAGGATGCCCTGGAAGGGCGCGTGCTCGTGCCAGCCCCTGGCGCCGTCACCGATGGCCAGGCGGACATTCGTGTAGCCCAGACGGGCGAGCGTCGCGCGAGCGCGCTCCGCGAGCGGCGCAAGCCGCTCGACCGCGAAGACCTCGCCCGCCACCTCGGCGAGCACGGCCGTCTGATACCCGCTTCCGGCGCCGACCTCCAGCACTCGCGAGCGCACGTCGACCTCGAGCAGCGCTGTCATCAGCGCCACCATGTACGGCTGCGAGATGGTCTGGCCCAGACCGATGGGCAGCGGCGTATCGAAGTATGCCTCCGCCGCCGCAGACCCGGGCACGAAGAGGTGACGGGGCACAGAGCGCATCGCGGCGAGGACCTCCTCGTCGCGAAAGCCGCGCCGCACGAGCTGCTCCTCGACCATGCGCAGCCGGCGGACGGCGTAGTCGGAGCCGTCAGAACCCATCGGCGCCCCCGCCGTCGCGGGGTGTGCCGGCGGCGAGCGCCGGCCCGTCCATCGCCGGTGCCTCCACCGCCTCGCCCGGGTCGACGCCGCCGAGTGCCGTCTCGAGAGGCTCGCCGTCGACGCTCGTCGCCTCAGCGCTCATCGGCGAACCGAGGGGCGGCGGCTCTGACGGCAGCGGAGCGGCCTGCGCCCGCGCCTCGCTCTGGCCCTGCGCTCCCGACGCTGCGCGCGCCTCCGCCCGCGCCGCCGACCGCCGCATCTTGCGGTACTTGGACCGGCGGCTCGTGCGCACGCGCCAGTACACGGCGCCCACGACGCCGACGCAGGCGTAGCCGAAGTACGGGACGGCGAGCACCAGTACGCTCCCGAAGAAGGCTCCCAGCTCCTCGGCGGTGCTGATGAGCGACACCACCGCCGGGCTCGGGACGCTCTTGGGGCGGCTCAGGTGCTTGGTGTACTGCGCGAACCAGGCGGCGCCCGCGCCGGCCACCGCCCCCACCACCACGCCCTGCCATCCGAACGGGATGGTGGCGGCGCCCGCCACCCCACCCATGACGAAGCGGTACGGCATGATCAGGCGGTCCTGCAGGCGGTCCACCTTCGAGATCTTGTCGAAGGTGGATTCGAGGATCGCGAGCACGACGAAGGTCCCGATGGCGAGCCAGTGGCTGAGCCAGGAGAACGTCGAGTTCACCTCGATGCCCCAGTCGAAGTAGCCCACGACTCCGATGACGGCGAGCGTGAGCGACGGCCGGATGCCGGCGATCGATCCCAGCCCCAGCATCCGCCCGATCGCAAGGATCCAGGCGGTCACCACGCTTCCTCCATCGCTCGATTGTACCCGTCGGCGGACGGAGTCGCGCCGGCGCGCCATCGCACGGAGGGCGCGGCAGCTCGCTCCGGCGTCGGGAGCAGCCGCGACCCGCCGTCAGGGTTCAGCCCGAACGTGACTCCGGGGGCCGGGGCCTCAAGAAGGATATAGTCCAGATCGAAGCCGAAGTGCCGCTGACCAAGCGTCGCGAGGCCCCGCGGTCGTCCGCCACTGCGGCACGGCCGACGCCCCGAGCACGTCGACCAGGTCCCCCGTCCGGAGCCGACGGCGCGCGTGAAGACCGACTCCGGTCCGCTCAGGCCTCTGCCACGTCGGCAAGCAGACGCACGTCGTGACGGGTGTCCCTGAGTGCCCAGACCAGACGCCGGTCCGCTGCGATCAGCGGCGCCTTCTCCTGCGCCGCCACCGCGACGTAGACGCCATCGTGCGCGGAGATCCCGTGTCGCAGGGCCAACCGGAGACCGGCCAAGGATGATGGTGAGGCGACGAGCCGCTCGATGGGCAGGGTGAGCACTCGCGCCATGGCCTCAACTGCGTCGACGCTCGCCGGCCTCCCCCTCCGGACGGCCTTGACAAGGCCGTTCGCACACTCGGCGTCGAGCAGCGCCGGGGCCAGCAGGATGCGACTTGAACCGCCGGGGTGCGCCTCGAAGAGCGCGTCGGCCGTCCTGGCGAACGGCTCCTCAGCCTCGGAGTGTCGCATCCAGCCCGGGACCGCAACAGGATGACGAAGGCCGCGCCGGGGTGACGAAGCATCGTCGTCACCCCGGCGCGGCCCGGAACCGCTCGGCGCTGTGAGCGCCTGCTCAAACCTCGCGCGCGTACTCCGCGCGGCCCTCCGCGTACAGGTCGCCGCCGTGGCAGTCCATGACGACGATCGCCGGGAAGTCGACGACCTCGAGCCGGGCGATCGCCTCCGCGCCGAGCTCCGGATACGC